>Ga0163215_100046_pt1 | contig 451372 bp, 421 predicted proteins | sample SynspAceP_FD_185934 | JGI IMG/M metagenome (GOLD analysis project Ga0163215, IMG submission 185934) | Saline lake microbial communities from Ace Lake in Antarctica - Synechococcus sp. Ace-P (Hybrid Assembly) | ecosystem: Environmental > Aquatic > Non-marine Saline and Alkaline > Saline | place... | reverse complement strand
ATGCCTCAAGCGCCACCTGCGCCTTGAAATTGTCGGTGAACTTTCGTCTCTTTCGTCCCATCCTTGGTATCCCTTGCTCGTTCGGGATATACCTTAGCATCCTGTCCAGTTTTCTGGGACCAGCTCATAGGGACAACAAACAGAGGAGACAATCCATGTTTACCCGGAGAACAACGTTGTTTGGCTTGGCCGGAACATCGCTAGGCTTGGCGGGTTGCGGAGGCGAGGTGAATGGACAGGTCGAGGCCACGCGCGTCTCTGATCGAAACCTGCTTCAGGTGCCCGTTCTCTATGCCGGGCAAAAGAATGGTGCGATTACAGAATATGATCTGACGCTACAAAGCGGGCATACGGCATTTTTTGATAACCAATTCACGCCGACCATAGGTATCAACCAATCCTATCTTGGCCCGACATTGGATATGGTAAATGGTGCCGACGTGCGCATGAATGTGACCAACACTTTGGAAGAGGATGCCACACTTCACTGGCACGGCTTCCACGTGCCTGCGCGATATGACGGGACGCCACATCAACGCATCGCACCAGGCGAAACCTGGACGGCGCAATTTCAGGTGCGCCAGAAACCTTCCTTGTTCTGGTATCATTCTCACGCGCATCGGCGCGCGGGACCACAAGTGTATCATGGCTTGGCGGGACCGATAATCGTTCGTGATGATGAGGGTCGAACTGACTCCCTGCCCCATGAGTATGGCATCGATGATGTGCCGCTTATTGTGCAGGACCGGGCCTTCGGTTCAGACGGTCGGCTTATTTATGCACGCTCAATGCACGATATCATGATGGGCATGCGCGGTGACACGTTGCTTGTGAACGGCGTTATTGATCCTGCTTTTGAATGCCAAACAGAGCTGCTTCGGCTGCGTTTGCTTAACGGCTCAAACGCCCGGATTTATGATTTTGAGTTTGAGACCCAGCAAAATTTTTTGATGATTGGCAGTGATGGCGGACATCTTGAGGCACCGATCCGGATGTCGCGGATCAGACTGTCCCCCGGAGAACGCGCGGAAATAGTGGTCGATGCAAGTCATGGGGTACCTCTGCAACTGCTTGCCAGGTCACTGTCGGGTGAAATGGGAATGATGGATGGCGGGATGATGGGCGGTCGATGGGGGCGCGGCAACTCTCGACGCAGTTCAGAAGGATCGGTCTTCAAAGTCCTGCTTATCGTCCCGAACGAGCAACTTCGCCCTTCGACGGCTACCCCTGCGAAGCTGACAACCCTTCCGGCGATCGACCCAAGCAAAGCCGTCAAGACCCGTCGCTTCGTTTTGGAAATGGGAATGGGCATGCGTGGCCGAGGCGGTTTCACCATTAATGGCAAGTCCATGGACATGGCGCGAATAGACGAGCGCGTGAAACTGGATACAACCGAAATATGGGAGGTCGAGAACGCGTCGATGATGGCTCACCCATTCCATGTTCATGACGTGCAGTTCCGAATTCTTGATCGGAACGGCCGCCCGCCACCTGAACATGAGATGGGTTTAAAAGACACTGTTCTCCTGTCGTCGCGCGAGCGCGTCCGGCTCCTGCTGTCATTCAAGGATTATGCCGATTCTGACACGCCCTACATGTACCATTGCCACATACTCGAACATGAAGACGCTGGTATGATGGGGCAGTTTGTGATTGAGGACTAGAGCACTGTGAGCGCCGATGGGTGGGAAAGGTTGAGAATGGGAACCAAAGCTGATTAAGCCCACGCGCGCCATTTCATTGAGTATCTTCACTCACAACGTTGAGGGCGGATCAGATCGATCAGCGATCGTATTGCGGAATCCATCAAAGATTATAATCGCGACACCAATGACGATCGCGACGTCCGCGAGATTGAATGTTGGCCAGTGATACCCGTTGATATGGATGTCGAGGAAATCGGTAACGGCACCATCCACCAGCCGGTCCACAGCATTTCCCAACGCTCCCCCAATGATAAGCCCGATCCAAATCGCTTCAGTCTTGGTCGTGGCGCGCCACAGCCGGATCGACAGATAAGCTGAAATGCCCAAAGCGACAGCGGCGAGCAGCCAGGGCGCCCAGTCGCTCTGCGAACTCAGAAGCCCAAAACTGACCCCGTGATTAAATCCGAGCCTGAAGTCGAAGAATGGCAAAAGGTTTATCAGACCACCTGCTTTTGTGAGCGCCGAAAACATCAACGCTTTGCTGGCCAAATCCAGAGCAAAAACAAAAAAGACAATCGAAAGACCCAGCATTCGCAGATATCTGCTCATTCTATTGCTGTCTTGATAGAAAGAGGATTTGCCAGACTTGCTTTAGCCGTATGCAGATCGCGAATAGCATGTTGAATAATAGTCCAGGCCGAATGCAGGAAGAGTGCGGCAATCAGGAAGGCCACAATCAAGTCCGGCCACCGTGTTGAGGACAGCGCCACGAGACCCGCCGCGACAATCACAGCAACATTTCCAATCGCATCGTTGCGCGAAAACAGCCAAACAGCGCGCATATTGGCGTCGCCGTCACGGTACGGTAGCAGCGGTAGGACGGCACTAACATTGATAACCAGCGCAACCACAGAAAACAGACCCATCAATCCCGCCTCGACGGGTGTGTCGGTCATGGCTTTCAGAATAGTGGACACAATAACCCAAAACCCCAGCAGACCAAGGAACACACCCTGAATAAGCGCAGACCTTGCTCGCCACACGAGCGACCAACCTATCGCAAGCAGGCCCAGAAATGTAATCGATCCGTCCCCGAGAAAATCTAGCGCATCCGCTTTCAGGGCCTGTGAATTGGCCAGAAATCCGCCAAACAGTTCGATGACGCCATATACGACATTGAGAATAACCACGATCAATAGGGCCCGTCGGTAGCCGGGAGACCGGATCAGGTTTTCATTCACGCCGCAGCACTCGTCCTCGTCAGCCACAAATCATCCTCATTTTGTCAGTCAGCACTGCAACATTCCAGCTAGTTCCGAAGATCGCGCCGCGCGAGTTCGCTGCTAATTATTCTCTCGAGCCCTTTATAAATGCTCTAGTGACTAGAGGTACAAGGAGAAAAACATGGCAGATCAAAGACGCGCGATAGGGCAGCTGTCAAAAGCGGCTGGCGTGAAGGTGACAACAATCCGCTACTACGAATCCATCGGTCTGTTGCCGGACCCTGGACGCACAACTGGGGGGCAACGCGTCTACGATACGGCTACCCAGCAACGCTTATCGTTCATCAGGCAATCCCGTGACCTGGGCTTTCCTGTTGAGGCGATCCGTGAACTAATCGCGTTGCAAATGACGCCTGACGAAGATTGCGCGAAGGTGGACAAGGTCGCGCGACACCATCTGGCGGAAGTAGATCGACGCCTCAAGCAATTGAGGGCTTTGAAACGGGAACTTCAGGGCATGATCACGTCTTGTGAAGGCGGCGAAGTGGCCTGTTGCGCAATCATGGAAAGCATCTCCAACGCGGCTTCATATCCCCTGTAGACCTACATCCACAGCAGGTCTGTCATCTTCAAAGAACGGCGAAATTGGCTTTTGACCCTCTATCGGCTGTAGAGAATAAAGATGCGACAATTGAGAAGTGAACCGCGCTTGAACCCGGTTTTGCCAATCGGGTTTGAAATGATCGTAGGACACTAAGTGTCGCTGTCTTGTGGGCTGAATCATTCAGCTTGTAGATAAGCACAAAATGCTGGGATCATTGGATGTTCAGGGTCTCGGGTCACTCAGCACCAGCTCATTTCGCTTATGCCGGGTTCCCGCAACAATTCACGGATGTTCGCTTCGATGACGCGGTACCCCGGATTTCCATAGAGCTTCTGACGGCCCTGATTGAGCACAAAAGTCGGACTGCCGTCGATCTTGAGCTGATCTCGTTGAAAGTTATCGGCGGCCAGTGAAGCGAACGCCGCACCATTGTTGATCTCGGCCTCCACCGGGGCAATTGGAATGCCGATCTGTTCAGCGATCGCATGCTGAACCCTGCGCTGGGAGATGTCGCGGCACTCTTGGAAAAAAGCGCGACGCAGCTGCCAGATCAGTTGCGCTGAAAGAGGGCCGCCAACACCGGAATTGCCTCCACCTTCAGATTTCAGCTCCACAATCTGGACAGCTTTGATGAACAGATGTGCACTGTCCGAACTCGCTGGCTTGGTTGTAAGCCAAATTTCGGGATGGACGTCGATGTGGCTGAATGTCTTCCCGACCTCTCGCAGATGCCGATTGAATCCCGCATAGGCTCCTTTGTCGGCCCATCCCCGCGAAATCTTGTCGGCGGAATTTCCAAAGACGGAGCAGAACCTATATTCAATTTGAACGTCCGCACCGAAGTTTCTGGCAATCTCTTCAAGCCGGATTTGGGACGCATAGGCCCAAATACAGAGGACGTCCGAGAAATATGTGATTGAAACAGGCATAATCGTTACCACTTTCGTTTTCCAGGGTTTGAGAAGGTGCGATCGAAACGCGGTCTTCCCACTCGCAAATTAGCATGATCGCAATGGCATCCAAATTCGCGTGACCATTTGCTTTTCCAGTGGCGAAGAAACACTGCTCAACGCCATTTTTCAAATGGCATTCCATCTGATTTCAATCGACCGGGGGGAACATGGTGGAATATCGTGTGGCTCAAGGTTTGGGGGGACAGAACGCTAAAATGTCGATAGCGTCCAGCAGCACGGCGAGCCTTAGAATGTCGTTCCCCCGAATCCGCTCATCATACCCCCCCGGCCGGGTGCCGGCTCCTGACTTTGTTCACTCGTGCGCGCCTTCGCCTTAGTCGCGAGAGTAATGTCTTGCGCGTGGACATCGCGAGCAGCCGCGCTGACAAAGAAGCGGACTGATCAACCAGAACCTTTTCGTTCTCTACATACACGCGCCAACCTCATGGCTCAGTTTCAATTTTTCATCTCGAATTCGACTGAGTGTGCGCGTGTTCAAATGTCAAAATCGGCAACGACGTAGCAGCGGCGCCTGAGTTGCGACACTGCCGTACCAGCGTTATAGAGTCACAGTGAGCGGCGTCCACACGCACACGGCATGATTTTCCGGCAGGTTGCAGATAAGCAGCGATACTATGACGGTGGTAATTCCGGACTCCCAAACGCATGGCCTTTTCGAAGGTAAAAATGATCCATTCGTGTAGGATGGAAAGGGTCAGGCTCCGACAGACAGATGATGGCTGGAAAATTGCTCGCATCCATTGGTCGTCCGCGCTGATCATTGGTGAGTGCGAAGATTGACGACCAAGATCTGAAAAACGTGCGAGACTCAAAAAATTCTGTACAGGATCAGAATCCTGTCACCGTCCATTCGCTCCTCCAATCACAAATCCGAGAGCTCGACCTGCATCAGGGACGAAATACCCTTAGTGGGTATATTGCCTTGTGTATTGGTCTTATCGAACATAGGCTGACGCCAAGTGTACGGCAGCGCCGAATTTTACAATCAATACTGATCAGGCAAGCCTGCTTAATGCAGTCTCGAAACCAAATGGAGATGAATATGACGACCTCTTTGACAATTGGAAGACGTACGGCAGTTCTCGTGTCGGCAGGTATAGCTCTGGCCCTGACGGGCTGCGCCAACCTGAATGGCGCGTCAGAAAATATCGACGCCAGCACATCGGAAACACAGTCTATGACATTGGCCGAAAAAGACGCCATGCGGGCAAAGTGCGAAACCATGCAGGCGTCCATGATGGCGAAGATGGCCGAAGGCGGAATGATGCAAGGCGATGGGATGATGCAGGGTGGCGGGATGGCTGCCGATCACATGATGAGTCCTGAAAAGAAAGCGCAGCACAAGGCCTGTATGGATACGTTTCCTGAAATGAAAGCCGAAATGCGCGCGAAATGCGAAGCGCATATGGCTGATGGAATGGGACAGGGCATGATGGACCATGGCGCAATGAGTGGATCCTGCCCGATGATGAAATCAGACACCAACACTACTGGAGACGAGCAATGAAGATCGTTCCTTTAGGCCACGCGTTATCGCTGTTTCTCGCGATCACCTTCACGCTATGCATGCTGTGGGGTTTGACCGTGCCAATGCACGCGATGATGGGCAACACGCAGGTCAACATGCACATGCATCAAGGCTGGGCAGCCTTCATGCCGGGATTCCATTGGTCAATTGCCGGATACCTTGTCGGTCTTGCGTGGGCCTATGCGTATGGCTGGTACACGGCACTTCTGTTCGTGCCGCTGTATAATTTCTTCAACCGGAAAAGCCCGGCCTGACTTCAGCGCGGCATTCCCACGTGGACATGCAATTTGCGTATTTCCTTCGGGAATGCCGCCGGCCCGGCGACAATCCCCTTTCATGCCGTAGCCGTCGCTTGGGAATGACTATTGCCGCAACAAGCGTTGTGTCAGCTGGGGTGAGAAGGGTGACAACAGGGCCAGTCGCGGCAGAATAACCAGCCTTCATCCAGTATTTGTGGTGTTCGTCTGAACTCGGCTTCACCGAAATTAATTGCGGCAACGTCACTATTTCCGGCGCCCGCCCAGGACTGCGACGAGCTCCTCGATCTTGTCGCGACGCACAGCAACATCTTCTCCTGACAGGGCCTGATGTACGCAGGTTTCAAGGTGATCATCCAGAATAAGCGCTTCAAGCCCACTGAGCGCCGCCTTGATTGCCTGAATCTGACGAACGACGTCAATGCAATAGCGGTCTTCAGATATCATGCCGCCCACACCCCGCACCTGTCCTTCGATCCGGGCCAGTCGTTTGGTCGCCGCTTCTCGCGTCTTGTCTTTCATGAAATATACCTCCGCAGGGTATATAAGACCGAATACTTCCATGACAATGGTCATGGTGGCACAGCAAAGAAAGTACCGTTTTGTAGATATACCGGACACCGCTGAGCGCGGCAGGGTCTACTAATGGAGACGCACGGCAATACAATCGAGGCTGCGTTTCATGGAACGCTGACGTGTCGAAGCTCTGGAGCTGGAACTGACGCCATGTGCATTGGCGTTTCGTACGATCGAATTCCTGTTCGATTTTGGCAACCCTCACGTGCCCGTCACCTTTTGCGCTCGCCACATGTATGGAGCTGATGAGATGCAAGCACTCATGCCGCAGGAAGAGACACGCCCCCTCCCGGTGGAATTAACAGATTGTCCTGAGGGGGACGGGCTTTTCTTACGTAACAATGCGTATCGCCAGCTCTTCGAAACAGGAAACGCCCTTTGCTTGCACACCATATTCTCATATTGCCTTGCCGACTTATCTATCTAAGCGAGGTACGTGGTGATGGAACTTTTGGCGACTGTTTTGACTTTCCTGCGTTCCTTCCCCCTCCCCTGCTCTCACCCTGGAGACATTGATGAACCGACCACTCAAATCGATCAGCTACCTTGCAACAGCGCTCGCAATGTTAGCCGGGGCTGCATCAGCGCAGATAACAGGCGACAAAATGGATCATGACAGGATGGATATGCCGGCAAGCGCAGACATGCGCACATCCCACATGTTTGAAGGCGTCGGAAACGTCGTCGCAATTGATCTCGAAAACCGAAAGATCGGTCTGGATCACGGTCCGGTCCCTGCCCTTCAGTGGCCTGCGATGAAGATGGCCTTCAAGGTGCTCGACGGTGTCGACCTGTCGTCGGTTAAACCGGGCGATCGGGTTCAGTTTACGCTGCATAAAGTCGAGAACGGCCCCTATCCCATCGCTGAGATCTGCTTGACCAGCGACACGGAGATCAGTCCGGGCCTCTGTGCGGCAGAGCCTCGGGCCGGTCATGCCGCACACTAGACCGGCTGCGGCCGTCACGGCGGCTCCGGAGATACTCACAATTGTCAGACAAATGAAATCAGGGCGTACAGTATGATAAACAGACGGAATCTGCTTCAATCAGGTGTGGGCGCGGGACTGGCGCTCGGCGTATCCGGCATCCTGCCTGCCTGGGCTCGGAGCGCGAGTGAAGGCAATCTCGGAATTCCCGCACTTTCAGGCAAGGACTTCGATCTTTCGATCTCTTCATTCCCGGTGCGGATTAATGGGAAAGCCGGCATGGCGACGGGCATCAACGGCTCAGTCCCGGGCCCGCTTGTCCGGTTCAGGGAGGGCGACGATATCAGCGTCAACGTCACGAACATGCTCACGGAGGATACGTCTATTCACTGGCACGGACTGCTTGTCCCATTCCAGATGGACGGTGTTCCCGGCATTGCCTTCCCCGGCATCAAGCCCGGAGAAACCTTTAATTACAAATGGAACCTCGCTCAAAACGGTACCTATTGGTATCATTCACACTCCGGACTTCAGGAGCAGCTCGGACATTACGGGCCTTTGATCATTGACCCGAAGGACGCTGACCCCGTCGCCTATGACCGTGAATACGTACTTGTTCTCTCCGACTGGAGTTTCGAGAGCCCGCACCGGATCTTCTCCAAACTGAAAAAGGCAGGCCCGACCTACAACTTTCAGCAGCGAACGGTCGGCGATTTCTTCGAAGACGTTTCGGAAAAGGGATTTGGTCAGACCCTTCAGGATCGCGCCATGTGGAACCAGATGCGGATGTCCCAGACAGACTGGGCCGACGTCACGGCGGCAACCTATACCTACCTGATCAATGGCCGGTCAACTCGGGACAACTGGGACGCTGTATTTGCGCCCGGCGAACGCATACGTTTGCGCATTATCAACGGATCGGCCATGTCGATTTTCAACTTCAGAATACCCGGTTTGGCGATGACTGTCGTTGCGTCTGACGGTCTGAACGTGAAGCCGGTGGAGACGGACGAGTTCCAGATCGGCGTAGCTGAAACTTACGATGTAATCGTCGAACCAAAAGAGGCGCGGGCCTTTGCGATGGTCGCAGAATCGATCGACCGGTCGGGCCAGGTCGTCGCGACGCTTGCGCCGCGAAAGGGCATGCGCGCAGCCCCGCCGGAAATGCGCGAGCCGGTCTTGCTGACCATGAAGGACATGGGAATGGGCGGCATGGATCACGGTGCCATGCCAGGCATGCAGAACATGGACTCTGCCCCTGTGCCGGGCATGGATCATAGTATGATGCCGGGGATGGACCACAGCGCGATGGCCGGGATGGAGGGGATGGACCACAGCGCGATGGCCGGGATGGAGGGGATGGACCACAGCGCTATGCCCGGAATGGAACATAGCGGAATGTCCGGCATGGAATCCATGGACAACATGGCATCCGGCGTTAGGCGCGGTCCGGGTGTGGTTGGAATTGCCATGAACCCCGTCAACCGCCTTGATGAGCCCGGACAGGGGCTCGGCAATGTCGACCATCGCGTTCTGCGTTATTCACAGCTTCGCAGCCTCGATCGCAATCCGGACCTTCGTGCACCTGAACGCGAACTGGAGCTGCATCTGACCAGCAACATGGAACGGTACATGTGGTCATTTGACGGGGTCAGATTTGCGCACATCAAGGAGCCGATCAAATTCTACAAGGGTGAGCGGCTGCGGCTGACCATGATCAATGATACGATGATGCCTCATCCGATCCATCTGCACGGCATGTTCTTCGATGTCGTGAACGGGGGAAACGATCACAAGCCGCGCAAACACACGATCATTGTCAAACCAGGTGAGAAACTCTCGGTCGACATCTCCGCCGAGCATGTCGGCGACTGGGCGTTCCACTGCCACCTTCTCTACCACATGCACGCCGGCATGATGCAGGTCGTCTCGGTTCTGGACGAGCCAAATCCCTATGCGAGCTCAATGCCGGACATGATGAAAATGGACGGTATGAACATGGAAGGAATGCCGATGGAAGGCATGGACCATAGCAAGATGGATCACTCCGGAATGAGTGGCATGGACATGCCGAATATGAACACCGGGGAGAAAAACTGATGCGTATCACGATCGTTTCTTCCATCGCCACCGGTCTGGCTATGTCGGGTTTTGCATTCGGACTGCCTGCGCTCGCCCAGCAGGAAGGCAATCAACAAGGAGTACAGACCAGCGAAGAGCCGCTCTGGTCGCAGGCAGATGCCTATTATGATGCTGAAGAGATGGCTAGATCTCGCGAAGACGTTTTGGACGAGGGCGGTGCTCAGCCAACATATTACGTGCTGTTCAACCAGCTGGAAGCTCAGAGCGCTGACGGCCGCGATGACCTCTATTGGAATGGCCAAGCCTGGTATGGCGGCGATATCAACAAGATCTGGTTCAAGACAGAAGGCAAGTCGTCGTTGAACGATGGCGATGTTGAGGATGCCGAATTACAGGCCCTCTACTCCCGGGCGATTGCACCATACTGGAACCTCCAGGCAGGCGTTCGGCACGACTTCAAACCGGACAGTCTGGATTATGCTGTCATTGGCGTGCAAGGCCTGGCTCCATACTTCTTCGAAATAGATGTGTCTGCCTTCCTGAGCACTGAGGGGAATGTATCGGCCCGAGCCGAGATTGAGTATGACCTGCTTCTGACGCAGCGGCTTATCCTCCAGCCCCGTATTGAGGCCAATCTCTCTCTACAAGACGTTCCCGAGAGAATGTTGGGAGCGGGCCTCAACAATTTAGATGCGGGTCTGCGCCTTCGTTACGAGATCAAACGCGAATTCGCGCCCTATATCGGCGTCGAATGGCAAGGCAATTTCGGCGACACGAAAAATTTCATCCAAGCGACTGCAGGCGAGACGGACAAAACCGTCTTTGTCGCTGGCGTTCGAACCTGGTTTTAGGAGAACCAAAATGAACAGTCTCATCGAACCCAATATTCACCCCATTCTGGTTCACTTTGCATATGCTTTGTCGATTACGGCAGTCGCCGCCTACCTGCTCTCCAGGTTTCCCCCCGCTGCGAGGTGGCGCGATACGCTCGCGCCTGCTGCCGACTGGATGCTGGCCTTTGGCGCGCTTGCGATCATCGCAACGATCATTGCCGGGCTGCAGGCCTACTACACGGTGGACCATGACGCGCCATCGCATGCGGCAATGACGACCCATCGAAACTGGGCCGTCCCTTCAGGAAGCGCGATCATTCTTCTGGCGATATGGCGCTGGACCAACCGGGCAAAGGCTGCATCAACTGTTTTCATTGCAGGCCTGACAGCAGCGGCGCTGGCTTTGACCGTAACGGCCTGGTGGGGCGGCACGATTGTCTACAGCTATGGTCTCGGCGTTAAAAGTCTACCGACGGTAACCGGTGACGGGCATGATCACGATCATGGTGGCGGCACGCCAACAATGCCGGAAGACCACGACATGAGTACGATGGACGCCATTGGACCAGAAGAAGATGATCATGGCGCCGCTGGCGGAATGGCCGGGACGACGGGCCATGACAATTCTGACGGCCACCACGCGCCGGTTCCCGCCGCGCATGACGCTGGCGATGGCCATCATGACACGGAAAGTTCTGTTCCCGCCGACATCGCTCCGGAAACACCAGGCACACCGGGCGGTGTGGTTGACGCGTTCCACAGCGCGCTCAAAACCGGAGACAGCAAGACCATAAGCGGGTTGACAGACCCAGCTGTTATCATAGCGGAGGGGGGCAGTGTCGAACGGTCCCTGGAAGTATATGCCGGTCACCATATGCCAGCCGACATGGCCTATACGGCGGCTGTCTCGTTTGACCTGAAGGACCGCCAGGTGCTCCATTCCGGCGACATGGCAACGGTGATTTCGCAGTCCGACGCCACCGGCACCTACGAAGGCAAGGCGATCCACATGCAAACGATGGAAACGATGGTCCTGCAGCGCGAAGGCGGCACCTGGAAGATCACCCATATCCACTGGTCGTCTTCGCCGGTCACCGACGATCATTCACACTGATCGATGACGCAGGCAGATCGCAATTCCGTCTACAATCCGAATGCGGATCTTCACGGCCTGATAAAGGTGGGTTCGTTGCGTGCTGGCATTGTCGCCGCGAAACGCTTTTGGTTGCGGGCAAAGGGACGAGACGCCGACCGTCCGCCAGATCGGGCCAGGGGATGGATTGCGATCAGCAGGTTCTTCGTTCTGGCCGCGCGGACAATGCCCTGGCCAATCGTTGGGCAATCAATACAGGGGCGCACACTTCGAGGGCCCACGTCCCGACCGTGTTCGGATTCAGTCGGCGTCGTTCCATGACCGATCCGTGGGTCGCGCTTCATGCAAGCCTTCTGGCAGCGCAATCGGTATTTCAAAGGGTTATGACGGCGCCCCGGAGTTCGCCCCTGGATCGCAGGATCAGCGAAATGGGATTCATGTCGGCAGATATCGGCGTCCTTTTTGCGGAGACCCCGGGCCTATTTGCTGGCGCCGCCTCGGAGAATACCGCCACCCTGGTCGAGGCGATAGCGGGCGTGTTCGCCGCTTTGAAACAAGCCGCCCGACGAACGAGCGGATCTGATATGGAAGACATCGCGGCCGTATGCGACATGTGCGAGACCGCGATCAGCGAATTTCTGGCTGGGAACAGCAAGGTCACCCCGGCGCAATCCCCATGAGTGCGCGCGTATGGTCTGGCGCTTTGGTCATTGGGGTCGGCTGGGCGATGCTTGACGCACAGATCGGCGAAAATGACGCGCATGCACATTTAGCCCATCAGATCATACTTGGTCTGGATGGCGCGGTCGTGATCACGGCCGCGAGCGAGATAACCGCGCCAAAAGGTAAAGCTGTACTGATCCCCGCAGGGCAGACACACGCGATCGGTCCAAAAGGACGCCAGACGCGCTCAGTCTATGTTGATCCACGGTTCTCAGGGGTCAGAAACGATCGGAAAGACGGTCCGCTGGTCTTCCTTCATGATGATGTGTCTGCAGCTCTGAGAGATATTGGCAATGCAGACCAGGCGCGCCACTGGGCCAGAATGTTCGCAGGACGCTTGCCTGGCTCTGCGATAGATGCGCGCCTGCAGACCGCGTTTGAAAATGCCGACGCGCTTACCAGCCCGGCGGCACTGGCGCGCGCCCTGTCGCTGTCACCAAGCCGGCTGCGTGACATCGTGGTGTCAGATTTCGGCGTGCCGCCAAGCAAGCTTCTGCAATGGCTGCAATTGCTTGGCGCCGCCAAGGCGCTTGAGGCGTCGGCCAGCCTGGCTGATGCCGCTGCTGCGGGCGGGTTCTCAGACCAAGCGCATTTCACGCGGCGACTACGCCAATGGTTCGGCGTGACACCGAAAGTCGGCCTATCTGGTCTGGAGGTCTCCATTGATGACCCCATCTGAACCGTTGATCCATTCAAGACCCGGTTCGGCGTTCAGGCCATTGACGCTCTCCAAATCAAGGAGAGTCGCCATGTTATCCGCGTTCAAGCGTCTGTATGCCCCAACCTTCTTCCTCGGCTTTCTCGCCGCCGCTGTAAATTTGGTGGGAACGGGGGGATCGATTCTCTGGCTGCCCGCGCTGGTGGTCGTGGCCATCTTCGCATCTTACCTGGCCGAGAGGATCGCTCCGTACGAACCGGTCTGGAACAAGCCGGATCAAGACCGCGTCCGCGACATATGTCATGCCGTGGTCAATGAGGGCACAATTATTGTGTTGGTCGTTCTGCTTCCGGTCTTTGCGGCGATCATACCTTGGGCACCTCTCTGGACTTCAAATCTCCCGCTATGGGCTGACGTCGCGCTGTCGATCATTATGCTTGATACCGGAATTACACTGGTCCATTTCGCCAGTCATCGGGTGAACTTGCTTTGGCGTTTCCATGCCGTTCATCACTCGGTCAAACGCATGTATGGTTTCAATGGCCTGCTCAAACATCCGGTCCACCAAACTCTGGAAATCATGGGCGGCACCCTGCCCTGGCTATTACTCGGTATTCCGACCGAAGTCGCTGCGATAGCAACCTTTGCGGTCGCTGTGCAGCTGCTGTTGCAGCATTCCAATGTCGACATGAAGATCGGTCCGCTCAAATATGTCTGGGCAGTCGCCCCGGTTCACCGTCACCACCATGTCGCGTCGGCGCAGGACGGCGACGTCAATTTCGGGCTCTTCCTCACACTCTGGGATTTCCTGCTTGGCACGGCGCGCTTCTCATCGAGCGACGGGGTACGTGCCGGTGCCATCGGGATCGATGGTCGGCCAGATTATCCAGCCACTTATGCCGCTCAATTCATCGAACCATTTCACAAAGTACAAATACGGAGTTGAATATACCCCTATAGGGTATTATGTGTATATCTATGCCGATGCCAAGTCGCCCGCTCCATGCCTCAAGTGGAGCGTCCCAAGCAAAGAAGGAGTTCACAATGCGCCTCATCCCGACCGGACATGCCCTGTCAATTTTTCTCGCCCTTACATTTACAATCTGTATCGCGTGGGGGCTCACCGCGCCGGCTGATCTGCATATGCACGCCGCATGGGAGCAGTTGCTGCCGGGATTCAAATTCATTTCGGTGTCGAGCTTCTTCCTCGGGCTTGTCGAGGCCTATCTCTATGGCTGGTATATCGCGCTCGTCTTCGTGCCACTCTACCGGCTGTTCAATCGCCAACGTGCCTAGCGCGCAATTTCAATGTTCTTCTCTTTGGATCAGCCCGCAGTATTCCGGCGCTGGATCAAGGAACGGGACGCACAGCGAAACACTTCAACCACACCCCGGAGGGGCGGACATGACAGATACTGATCACAAGAACCACGCGCATGGACATCATGAACATCAGCATCACGGCGCGGGTCATGATTGCTGTCACGCCGGAGGCGACACTGATGCGGGTGCCGACGGAAAATACAATCTTGTGCCGCCGGCGTATTCCGGCACAGTCTACACGTGCCCCATGCATCCCAACGTTCGCGATGTACGCAATTCCGGCTGTCCAATATGCGGCATGGCGCTCGAACCTGAAGGCATCGTCGTCGGTGAGGAGGACACATCCGAACTCGACGACATGACACGTCGGTTCTGGATTAGCGCAATCTTCACCGTCCCGCTTGCCATTTACGCTATGGGCGACCTCATCCCGGGCAAGCCGCTCGAAGGTCTGTTGCCAGCCGGCTGGGCCCAATGGGCTCAGTTCGCACTGGCCGTTCCTGTCGTGCTCTGGGGCGGATGGCCCTTCTTCCAACGCGGCGCGCGCTCCCTCCGGACGATGAACCTCAACATGTTCACACTCATCTCGCTCGGCGTTGGCGTTGCCTTCATCTTTTCGCTCGTTGCGACGGCCTTTCCGGGCATCTTCCCGCATGCGTTCCGTAACGAAGCGGGCGAAGTTTCTGTCTATTTTGAAGCAGCGGCGGTTATCACGACGCTTGTTCTTCTCGGGCAGGTGCTTGAGCTGCGGGCCCGCAGTGCAACATCAGGCGCGATCCGTGCGCTTCTGGAACTCACGCCGCCAACGGCCAATAGGATCATGGCTGATGGCCAGGACGAGGAAGTCTCTGTTGATGACATTCAGGCCGGCGACCGTCTGCGCGTTCGCCCCGGCGAGAAAGTCCCGGTCGATGGCGAGGTTGTTGAAGGCCGGTCGAATGTCGACGAGTCCATGATTACGGGCGAACCCATTCCGGTCGAGAAAGCAGCAGGCGATCCGGTCACCGGCGGCACCGTGAATGGCACGGGCTCGTTTATTATGGCGGCGACCCGCGTCGGCGAGGATACGATGCTCTCTCAGATTGTGCGCATGGTCGTCGAAGCGCAGCGATCACGTGCACCGATCCAGAAGCTCGCCGACACTGTGGCGGGCCTGTTTGTTCCGGTGGTTGTTCTGACCGCTATTGTCACTTTCATCATCTGGGCGGTTTTCGGGCCACATCCGGCCATGGCATTCGCGATCGTCAATGCGGTCGCTGTGCTCATCATCGCATGTCCCTGCGCGCTGGGTCTTGCGACGCCCATGTCAATCATGGTCGCGACCGGAAAGGGCGCTCAGTCTGGCATTCTGATCAAGAATGCTGAAGCGCTCGAGACGCTGGAAAAAGTCGATACAATTGTCGTCGACAAAACGGGCACGCTCACCGAGGGCAAGCCCAAACTCGTTACGGTCGAGCCAGCCGAAGGTCTCGCTGAAGCGGACTTCCTCTCTTATGCCGCCGCGATTGAACGCGGCAGCGAGCACCCGTTGGCCCAGGCCATCGTCAATGGCGCCGAAGAACGCGGGGCCGTACGCCTCGCCGCTTCAGACTTCGAATCCGTCACCGGCGAAGGCGCGCAAGGGCGCGTCGATGGCAAACTGCTTGCGATCGGCAATGCGAAGATGATGCGCCGGGTCGGCGCATTTGACGACGCGCTGAAAGCCCGCGCCGAATCCTATCGCCGCGAAGGCCAGACGGTGATGTTCGTCGCGCTGGATGGCAAACCGGCCGGGCTGATCGGTGTTGCCGACCCGATCAAGGCGACAACGCCTGATGCCATTGCAGCCTTGCACAAGGCTGGCATGAAAGTCGTCATGCTGACCGGCGACAGTCAGGCGACAGCCGAAGCGGTGGCGCGTCAGATTGGCATTGATGAGGTTCATGCAGATGTCTCACCAGAGGACAAGAACCGGATCATACGCGAACTCCAGTCCCAGGGCGCTGTTGTTGCCATGTGCGGCGACGGGATCAATGACGCCCCTGCCCTGGCACAGGCGGATGTCGGGATCGCGATGGGAACGGGTACGGATGTCGCGATGGAAAGCGCCAGTGTGACCCTGGTCAAAGGCGATCTTCGCGGCGTTGCGCGCGCCCAACGCCTCAGCCGCGCGACAATGGGCAATATTCGCCAGAATCTGTTCTTTGCTTTCGTGTATAACTCGCTTGGTGTGCCGGTTGCCGCGGGCGTTCTCTATCCCTTCTTCGGCCTGCTCCTCAGTCCGATGATCGCCGCCGCCGCAATGAGCCTGAGTTCGGTCTCGGTCATCGCCAATGCGCTTCGTTTGCGATCCGTAAAACTGTAATTTGAAAGGATACTCTCATGTCGAAATGGATTCTTGGATTCCTGGGCGCGGCAGTCTTCGCCCTCGTGGCTGGATTTGCCGTTATGAGCGGAACTGCCGGCCCGGCAAATGCGCAGGCCATTACCGTCTACAAGACGCCCTGGTGCGGGTGTTGCACGGCCTGGGTCAAACATCTCCAGCGCGACGGCCTGGACGTCCGCGTCATCGAACGCGAGGACCTGGCCCCAGTGCGGGCCTCGCTTGGCGTGCCCGACCAACTTGCATCCTGCCACACTGCCGAGATTGATGGGTATACGATCGAAGGCCATGTCCCGGCCGCAGACATCCGAAGGCTGCTGAAAGAACGTCCCGCCGGAGCGGGACTATCTGTGCCTGGCATGCCGATGGGCTCGCCGGGAATGGAAACACCAAATTCACCTGATGCCTATGATGTCATCCTGTTCGATGGTGAGGCGCAAAGCGTATTTGCCAGTTATGTTGGCCGTTTCCCAGCCGAGCAGGCAGCGGACCAATGACGTCCGAAACCTATAAGAAAGGTTCACTAAGCCTCGCTGGCACTGTCGCGATGGGCACAGGCGTGATGATTGGCGCTGGTATCTTTGCCCTCACCGGCCAGGTTGCGCAATTTTCCGGTCCCGGCTTCCCGCTTGCGTTTCTGATTGCAGCCTTCATCAGCGGGTTCAGCGCCTACACCTATATCAAGATGTCGAACAAATACCCGTCGGCAGGCGGCATCGCGATGATCCTGCAGAAGGCGTACGGGCCAACCACGATTGCCGCCGCCAGCGCGCTCCTGATGACCATGTCCATGATTATCAATGAAAGCCTCGTCGCGCGTACCTTTGGGGCCTACACATTGCAACTCTTCGATGTCGCTAAGGACAGCGTTCTGGTGCCGGTGCTTGCAGTCGGGTTAATCGTCTTTGCCTTTGTGATCAACATATCCGGCAACAAGATTATCGGCGGCGTGTCCAAAGTCGCGGCCGTGCTCAAAGTCGGCGGGATACTGGTCTTTGCTGGCGCAGCGCTCTGGGCGTCAGGCCTCTCCTTCGAGGCGGCGTCCTCTGCGACCACCGCGCAGACCGGACCCGCCGGTTTCCTTGCCGGTGTCGCACTTGCGATCCTTGCCTTTAAAGGATTCACGACGATCACGAATAGCGGCGACGAGGTCCAGAACCCCAACAAGAATGTCGGCCGGGCGATCATCTGGTCACTGGCCATCTGTCTCGTCGTTTATATGGCTGTGGCGCTGGCCGTCGGCTCTTCGCTGACACTGGAAGAGATTGTTGCAGCCAAGGACTTTTCATTGGCCGAAGCCTCGCGCCCGGCCTTTGGCGATCGTGGCGTGGCGTTCACGGTGATCATCGCGATCATAGCCACGGCGTCCGGACTTCTGGCCAGCGTGTTCGCCGTCTCACGCATGCTCGCCATGCTGACGAATATGAACCTGATCCCGCACAAGCATTTTGGCATGCCCGGCGGCATCCAGACGCATACGCTCGTCTACACCGTCGTGCTCGCTGCTTTTCTGGCTGCCTTCTTCGATCTTGGCCGGATCGCCTCACTCGGCGCGATCTACTATCTGGTCATGGATATCATCATCCATTACGGCGTGCTGCGGTACTTGCGGGAAGATATCGGTGCCCGCGCCTGGGTCCTGATCGCTGCCATTCTGTTCGACTTAATCGCGCTTGGCGCATTCCTCTTCATCAAGGCCAGTGCTGATCCGATGATCGTTGTGATCGCACTGGGCTCCATGGCGGCAATCTTTGCCTTCGAAGCGCTCTATCTGGGCCGGATCCGCGGCAAGGAGGCGCCCGATCATGCGCACTCACATTCGTGACTTGCCAGGGATACATAACTGATGCGCCTGCTCGATCGCCCCATAATCTGGATTGTGATTTTCGGCTTCCTCACTGCCTTTGTCTGGGAGGCGTTGCAGATGCCTTTCTATGCAATGGATCACCTTAGAGCATCCTGCTGATTCTGTGAATCGAAGGATTCCCATTTGGCGAGAACGGTGATTCACTCGTTTGAGGAGGTGGATCATGGGAAAGGTATATTCAGACGACATCCGGCTTCGGGTAACCGGGCTTGTTTTGGATGGCGCATCGCGTCGGGCTGCGGCCCGCCGGTTTGCGGTGAGCGAGAGTTCGGCGATCCGGTGGGCCGCTCGTGCAGCCGATGAGGGCAGCCCGGCGCCGCGCAAGCAGGGCCGCCCCCTGGGCAAGGGCCCGCTCGCTGATCATCTCGACCTGCTGATTGCGATGGTCGAGAAGAAGCCGGACATCACGATGCCGGAACTGGCCGACCAGCTTGAAGCCGAGACTGGCAAGGTTGCCCATCCTGCCTCGATCTCGCGGCTGCTGTGCCGGGCCGGGTTCACATATAAAAAAACAGCTGATGGCCTCGGAATGCGCACGCGCTGATGTGGCTGAGCGCCGCCGCATCTGGATCAATCATCGCCAGCCCTTCATGAGGCGCTCGCCAGGCCGGTTGGTCTTCATCGATGAAACTTCGGTCAATACGAAGATGGTCCGCCTGCGCGGCCGGGCGCGCTGGGGCAAGCGCCTGAAGGCGGACGCCCCGTTCGGAAAATGGGGCACACAGACCTTCATCGCTGCCCTGCGCTGCGGAGAACTCACCGCACCCTGGATTATCCCCGGCGCGATGGATCGATCCGCTTTCAATGTCTATGTCGAAACTCAACTCGCCCCGACGCTCCAGCCGCGCGACGTGGTGATCCTGGATAACTTGTCGGTCCACAAGAGCGCCTACGCCGCCGCGATCGTCCAGGCGCGCGGTGCCTGGCTGCTGTTCCTGCCGCAATACTCACCCGACCTGAACCCGATCGAACAGGCCTTCTCGAAACTCAAAGCCCATCTGCGCGCAGCCACCGCACGAACCTTCGATGATCTCGAAGCCGCAATCGGAAGCATCTGCGAACTCTACGACCCAACAGAATGCTGGAACTACTTCAAGGCTGCAGGCTATGCGTCAGATTAACAGCACGGCGCTCTAGCCACCGGCTAGATGACCATGACCTGCGCCGTCGCGTCTATCGCGGACGCCGGTCTGATGGCGCTCGCCTACGGTCTTGCGGCGCGGGTTGGGTCGCCGGGCGTCTCTAATCCTATGCCGCTCTGATCATGGCCAGCGCCGTCTCATTGCGCCTGCAGGCTGGAACGCGCGCCTCTGCGCGCTTTTGTGAGGGGCGACCGGCTTCGTTGCGTATTAGAAGTCAAGGAGCTGTTCTCGCATGGCTGATCGCGATCTGACCGGAAAAACGTCTCCGCATCACGCGAACGCTTTGTCGACCGGCGCGCCCGGTGAAATCGTCCCTGCCGATGCTGGATTCCAAATCGGCGACATGGTGCTGCATTGAATATTGGAGCGCGTCGATGACTGTCGAAGATCCCGTCTGCCGCAACATGATTGCGCTGGAAGAAGCGGCTGCGTCAGAGGCGTACGCAGGCTGGACCTATTTTTTCTGTTCCAGCCGGTGCCGTCAGGTCTTCAAGTCCAATCCGCGCCGCTATGGCGACCCCAGTCTGCCGCCATGGACCAGTCCTGTCGCCGCCTCCCCCGATCCTTTGTCTCACAAGACCTGACCAGTAGGAAAAGATCGCCGCCATGGACCATTCCGCCCACACCCATCAATCCGATCCTGCGGTGACGATTTCAGGGCCGCAAACCAAGCCCAGCGCGCATGGCGGTCATGACCATACCGGCATGATCGCAGAATATCGCAAGCGCTTCTGGGTCGTCCTGGCTGCGACCGGGCCAATTCTTGCGCTCGCGCCAATGATACAGGGTTGGCTTGGGCTGACAGACGTCTTGCGTTTTCCGGGTGACCGATACGTGCTGGCGGCGCTCTCAAGCCTCGTGTTTTTCTATGGCGGCTGGCCGTTCCTGAAAGGCTTCTGGCGAGAGATTACCACCCGCGATATCGGCATGATGACGCTGATCTCTGTCGCGATCACCGCTGCCTATGCCTATTCGATGGGCATGGTTGCACTCGGAAGCGACGAGACTTTCTTCTGGGAACTGGCGACATTGATCGCAGTCATGCTGCTCGGGCACTGGATCGAAATGAAATCGGTCCTTGGCGCCGGTCGGGCGCTCGAGAAACTTGCCGCGCTGATGCCAGACGAAGCCCATCTTGTGGCAGAAGACGGCTCGGTAAGCGATGTGTCGGTCTCGACCCTCACCGGCGGCGAGCATTTATTGATAAAGCCGGGCGAAAAAGTCCCTGCAGACGGGATCATCATCAAAGGCGAGTCTTCGCTCAACGAATCCATGTTGACCGGTGAGTCCAAGCCCATCTTCAAGGGGGCTGATGCCGAAGTCATTGGCGGTTCGATCAATGGTGAAGGTTCGCTCACCATCCGTGTCGACAAGACCGGCGACGAGACCTTTCTGTCGAGTGTCATCAAACTGGTCCAGGAAGCCCAGGCCAGCAAGTCGAAGACACAGGATCTCGCAAATACAGCCGCAAAATGGCTGACCTTCATTGCGCTTGGCGGAGGCCTTTCGACCGTTCTGTTCTGGACCCTGTTCACGGGTCAGGGATTCTCGTTCGCAATGGCCCGCGCAGTGACGGTCATGGTCATTGCCTGCCCGCATGCGCTGGGACTTGCCGTGCCGCTGGTCGTGGCACGCTCAACCGCTATTGCAGCGACCAATGGCTTGCTCATCCGCGACCGGACCGCGTTTGAAGAGGCGCGCAAGATCAACGCGATCATTTTCGACAAGACCGGGACGCTGACCAAAGGCGAGTTCGGGATCACCGATACACTCGTGTTCGACACGGCGTTTACAGAAGACGAGGTCATCGCCTATGCCGCCTCGATCGAAGCCCATTCCGAGCATCCGATTGCTCAAGGGATCGTCCGGGACGCGCCGGAGGCCTGGCCGGTCGACAAGTTCAAGGCGATCCCCGGCAAGGGTGCTGAAGGCGTGGTCAAGGACCGGAATGTCAAGGTCGTGAACCCGGGATACCTGCGTAACCAGGGACTGGTCATGGACGATCCGCGATTTGAGGCCCTGAGCGCGCAGGGCAAGACTGTGGTCTTTGTACTGATAGACGAAAAGCTGATCGGTGCTATCGCTCTTGCAGATATAATCCGTGAAGAGTCAGCGAGCGCCATCTCTCAGCTCCAGGCAATGGGCATTCGGTGTATTATGCTCACAGGCGACAACGAGCAGGTCGCTGATTGGGTCGCCAAGGAAATCGGACTCGACGAAGTCATCGCCGAAGTCCTGCCTGAACAGAAAGCGGAAAAGGTTCGGGAAATCCAGTCACGCGGTCTGATCGTTGCGATGATCGGCGACGGGGTGAATGACGCCCCTGCCCTCGCCCAGGCCAATGTCGGGATCGCGATCGGCGCGGGTACGGATGTCGCTATCGAAACGGCCGATATCATCCTTGTCAGGTCGAGCCCATCCGATGTTGTCGCAATAATCGGACTTGCCCGCGCGACCTATAGCAAGATGATGCAGAACCTAGTCTGGGCGACCGGCTACAACGCGTTTGCTATCCCTGCGGCTGCGGGGATCTTCTTCCCCTGGGGCCTGATCCTGACGCCGGCGGTTGGCGCGGTGTTGATGTCCGCCAGCACGGTGATTTGCGCGGTCAACGCCCAGCTCCTCAAACTGAACCGGAAGGACGTCTCGGCATGAATGGCGCCAAACCGGGTTTCTGGACTGTTATCGAGCTTTACACTCGCCCGTTTGGGATCGCAGCCATACTGCTGCTCGCGATCGATCATTATCAGCATTTTCGCTGGGATGACTGGGTCTTTTCGGGCTTCGTTTTTACGAGCCTCATTCTCGGACTGGTCGTGATCTGCCGGCGAATTCTTCATGACGCAACCTCGCCCAGGTCAAGCCGCTAGCAACACACAACAAGAAGGTTTCGTGCAATGCACAATAACAACCATTCCAGTCACGACGAGCACCAGCCCAAAGGGCGCAGGTATTGGTGGCCGGTCATTGCCTTCGCCGCAGCCATTGGGTTCCTGCTTCTGTATGAGCACAGGGCTCACATCCCCGGCAATCTCGTCTTCGCTGCAGGGTTCCTGCTTTTGTGCGGTGGCATGCACCTGTTCATGCATGGCGGGCATGGAGCCCATGGCGGTCATGGCGCAAGCCGCGACGATGAAGATCAAGGAACACCCCAATGAAGGGCGAGATGGCTCATTCTGAATACGGTCTCTGGTTTCTGGTCATTCTGAACTCGGCAATTTTCATCATTTTTGCGTTCAGCTTTGCCAAACCATCCAAATCAAAGGACTGGACATCTTTCGGCGCGTTCAGTGCTTTCGTCATTACCCTCTTTACAGAAATGTACGGCTTTCCCCTGTCGATATATTTCCTGTCGCCCTGGCTTGAATCCCAATTCCCGAACATCAATTGGTTCGCCCACGATTCAGGACATTTCTGGGAGATGATCTTTGGCTGGAAGGACAATCCCCATTTTGGTCCGTTTCACTTTATAAGCCTGGCCCTTATCTTCCTGGGCTTCAGCGTATTGTCGTCGGCCTGGCCAGTCCTTCATGGTGCGCTGCGCTCGGGCAAACTTGCGACGACAGGCATCTATGCGCGGATGCGCCATCCCCAATATGCCGGTTTCGTGCTGATCATGTTCGGCTTTCTTGTGCAATGGCCGACCATTCTGACTCTGGTCATGTTCCCGGTCCTGGTCTTCATGTATGTGCGCCTCGTTCTTCGGGAGGAAAAGGACGCCGAAGCTGAATTTGGCGAGGAATACCGCGCCTATGCAACCAATACCCCGCGCTTCTGGCCGCGCTGGCGCCGACTATCCAAGTCTAGGAGGACTTCTGGGCCAGGCCTTTAGTCGTATCGGTGGGACAGCGTCGCACGTTGGCGGCACCTCACTGAATGACAGCTGACGAATTCGTATTGGGGACATTCAACGCCTTGTTCGAAAGGAACTATCGAACGTTTCAGAAGCTCTGTTCGATCTCTCATGGAGAAGCCGATCGAGCCGACATCCACGATCGCGCGGTTACGGTCCACTAGGCGCGCTTTTGAATGGCCTTTCATGCGAATGCCAGAATCTCATCAAAAACCGTCTTGGATGGATCACTGAGTGACGGAATCGTCTCGAACAGATCCCAGGTGCATTCGTAATTGTCGGTTGTCAGCATCCGGCCGCCCCGCATGGAGTATCCGTCCTCCGGATTTCCCGCGCCATCAAGGCTGCCTCCCAGCTGGGTCAAGGTTTCAAAAATCGTGATGTTTTCACCATGCATGCCTCCGTCGCGGATCATGAATGCTGCTGCGGCGAGAGAACCGACCCCGCCACCGACAAGATAGGCCTTTATATTTTGAGTCATGACAGGTTCTTTTCAAATTCGCGGGACGCAGAAGAAGCCATAACGACGCCCGTATCCCTGACCGGTTTGTGGAAGGACGATTGTCCTTCTGAAAGAGTGACCCAAGAGCGAAGCTGTCGCTCAGATCGAGATCGATACGATGTCGTCGGTCACGTAGACGTAGTCTGGAACAGGCAGGTTGAGTGGTGCCGGGCCTTTCCGAATTCTTCCGGAAATATCGTATTGAGAACCATGGCAGGGGCAATACCAGCCGCCATATTCGCCGACATTTCCCTGATTCGGTCCGAGCGGCACGCAACCAAGATGGGTGCAGATACCAGATGTGATCAGGATATAGGGGTTTAGCGTCCCGTCGGGTTTGGGACGCAGTCTGGCCTCGTCAGTTTCAGGATCGCGGAGGCGTTCAACGTTCACAGAGCGCGCTGCTGCAATCTCCGCGTCGGTCCTGCGACGGATGAACCAGGGCAAGCCACCGATCAGCACCCGGATTTCGCTGCCTGCCTCCAATTTTGAAATATCCACGTCGAGTGAGCTGGAGGCCCGTGTATCGCCGGCCGGGTTCATCTGGTCGAGAAGTGGCCAGGCCGCCATGACAGCTCCACCGAAAGCGACCGCACCCGTCGCAATGAAGATGAAGTTGCGGCGTTCCTTATCTGGAGAAGATAAATCTGTCATGGGACATCACCCTGTCTTTCATGGACGATTGCACTGGCCCCGGAGGGCGTGTTCGGTTGCATGCCGGACTAGGGCTCCGCAGCGCGTCGCCTGTAATAGGGGGACGCGCGACAGCACTGCGGAGCCAGAGCGAGAAGGTGGGGGAGCACGTTCTCGCCCTGTCCGAATTCAACCCATCGGTCTGGTTCTGGCTCCGGACCTCCATTGAGGGGAAGTGAGGGAATCACAATGAAGGTCCCGAGCCAAGGGCGGCAACACCCGTTACGGGCGCCAGGCATCCGCCCTATTCGGTTTGAACAGCGTCCTTGCCATCAGCCATCATCGGACAATAATCGTCGGGATTGTGTCCCATGGCCTCATGCTTGGCCTGGCAGTCTTCGGCGTTCATCTTGTCGTGATCCATCATGCTGCCATGGTCCATCTTGGAGCCCATGGCGGCGCCGCCCATTTCGTGACCTGCGCTCTCGCCATGTTCCATCATGTGACCATCAGCCATTTTCTCCTTCATGCCGGCCATACAGTCGTTTGATCCCTCCTGCCCTGGCATGCAGGTCTTCGCCGCATCGGCCGGGGCTTCGACCGCAGGTTTATCACCATGGTCGTGTGAGGCATGACCTTCCTGTGCAAGTACTGCGGGCGACAAGGCGAATAGAGCGACGGCGGTAATCCAGATTGGTTTCATTGATGTCATCCTCTTTTTCAGGTTGCCGCCCAAGGGGTATCGGGCGGTTGCTACGTATTACGCAGCTCACGAGCAGCGCCCTCAGGACAAGAAGCAGCTCCATGCACACTTTTTCCGAAGGTGAACCATGTTCGACCCCCGTTTGCTCGCCGCGATTGTCATGGTTCTGTGGGCGTCATGCTATCCACTGATCACACTGGGGCTTGATGACGCGCCACATCTGACCTTCGCCGCCCTGAGAGCAGTCATCGCCGGCACCGTGCTGATCGCAGCTGCCGGGCTCAAGCGCGCGCCGCTGCCTGGCACCCTCGCCGCCTGGGGCTGGATCATCCTGGCAGGCCTGAGCATGACAGCTCTTGGCTATTTTGGGATGTTTCATGCAGCCGACTTCCTGTCGCCAGGCCTCGCAACTGTGATTGAAAGCCTCCAGCCTTTGCTGGCTTCGCTCCTGGCGATCGTGTTCTTGCGCGAACGGCTCGGCCCGGCGGCGTGGTTTGGCCTTGTCCTTGGCGTTGTTGGTGTCGCTCTTATCGCCGGCCCGCGCATTTTTGCGCCGGGTGGCGCCTTAACAGCACTTGGCATTGGCTTTGTCATTCTTGCAACGAGCGGTGTCGCTATCGGCAACATTGCTATAAAGATGCTGTCGGCCGAAGTCGATGCCGCCATGGCCATGGGGCTGCAACTCCTTGTCGGGGCGCTTCCAATCACACTTCTGGCACTGTCAACCGAAACACCCTCGGCAATCAACTGGTCGCCCGTTTTCATTTTTTCGCTGCTTGGTCTCGCGTTGCCAGGAACGGCTCTGGCCTATTGGCTTTGGCAAACCACTCTCAAGTCACTTGATGTTTCAAAGGCTGCCGCTTTCAGTTTCCTGGTGCCTGTCATTGGCGTCAGCCTGGGTGCCGGCTTCTTCGGCGAGCCGTTGACCGCGAGTGTCATAAGTGGGGTGATTTTCGCCGCGATTGGCGTGTACCTCGCTTCGCGTCCGCGCAGATCGCACTCCGCTGTAAAACCGTCCGCATCCTAATTATCGGCATTGACCTGGCTCTGAAGACTCTTCCGGGCACGATAAACACGTGTCTCAACGGTCTTCACCGAAACACCCAGGATGTCGGCGACCTCGCTCTGGGGCAAGTCCTGCAAAACTTGCAGCGTGAAAGCCTGTTTCAGCTTTGCTGGTAGCGCGTCAATCAGGGCGCTGACCCTGGCCAGTTCGTCACGGTGTTCATACTCTTCCGAAATATTTTGCGAAGGGTCGGCGATGTCGGGGCGATCAGGCCCATCAAGCGGAGCGGCGGTAAAGAAGAAGCTGCGCACAGCGCGCTTGCGACCATGGTCGCGCACCTTGTTGAGCGCGATATGGTAGAGCCATGTCGAGAATTTTCGCGAAGGGTCGTAACGGGCCAGACCGCGCCAGGCAGCCGCAAATGCATCCTGCAACACGTCATAAGCGTCGTCACTCCCGTGCATGCAACGATGAATGTAGCGATAGAGCGGTTCTTTATACCGGCGCATGAGTTCGGTGAAGGCGCGTTCGTCGCCCCCTGCTGCGGCTTGAGCAAGCTCCGCGTCGTTTCGCTCGGTTTCATGCACCTGGCTAAGCCTAATCCTCCGTCAGTGCCCGAACGACTTCTGCATCGAAGACTGCCGCCTGCTCCTCTGTAAGCAGTTCTCGCATTTCAAATACATGTTCGATGGTCAATTTCTGCAATTCCCCCATTGCCTGATGAAACGCCTCGATCGCCGCCTGGACCCTCGGCGAGTTTGTCTTGTCTGCGCTGATCGCCTCTGCGAGTGCCCGATTTGCTCCCTTGAGCCGGGCTTCAAGCTCGGATTTGTGGATCGCAAACCTGTCTTCAATCACTTCCAGCTTCACCGTCTGATCCTTGCTCAGGTTCAGGTCGTGATGGACCAGATCATGCAGTCCCGCGGCCGAGCCGGGCGGACGGGCGTCGTTCAGGGGGCCCGCTAAAAATACTCCCGTCATGCCCGCGCACAGGGCGATGAAGGCGACGATAATCCAGTGTTCCAGCTTCATCCGCCTGTGATTATCCCAGGAGACCCGACGGCGCAAACGGTGCCTGCGTCGAAAATACTTCGAATCCAGAGGCTGACGGGCCTGATGGAGCGGCCAATATACCGACAGAAAGTCCAATAGCGACCGCCAGGGTCATCGCGCCAATACGGCTCATCAGCGGCGCGGCCATCAACCCGCCGCTGGCAGGAAGCGAAGCGGGAAGCTCTGCGAACACGCCTTTCTGGCGGGCATCTATACGCTCCCAGACCTGAGGCTCAAGATTGCGCAGATCCCTGTCGATCGGATCCGATTTAAGCCGAGCGAGCAATTGGTCGAGATCTTTGGACATGTATTCACCTCATATCACAAACGTTAGGTATCATTGCGTATTGCGTGGTACGTTCCGCTTGGGCCAAACCCTCAAAAAAGATTCAGAAAATTGCACACTGTAGGTATTATTGCGTATTGCATGGCACGTTCCGTTTGCACTCGGCTCTCAAGATTAGAGTCTGACTTGTCCTAGGGCTGATCGCGAGAAACAGCAATTGACCCGCTGCTGGATACATCTGAACGGGTAAGATCCTTCAGCACGCTGGGATCAGTCCTCAATCTGCGATAGCCTGACCCCATGGCGATGAATTTTCAAGTCCCGGCCTCTCGATGGCGCACAGCGGGCGTTTACCTGTTATGGATGGCCGGCTTCAATACCATCTGGGAAATCGCGCAGTTTCCGCTCTATCAGATTTGGCTCGAGGGCTCGTTTCGCGCGCAGATCTACGCCATAATCCACTGCACAATTGGCGACGTGATGATCGCGGCCGTCTCACTTACGCTGGCATATGTGCTGGTCGGGCGCGGGCCATGCTCGCATCGAAGATTTTGGGCGACGGCGCTCGCCACGACCGCGTTCGGGCTCGCCTACACCGTGTTCAGCGAATGGCAAAATGTATCGATACGTGGCAGCTGGGCTTACCGCGATATCATGCCGCTCGTGCCGCCGTTTGGAACGGGCCTTGCCCCACTCCTGCAATGGACAATCCTGCCCTTGCCGGCGTTCGCCCTCGTGCACTGGATTTCCAGGCCCTGAAATCCCTGCAGTTTTATCGCATGCGATACCTGCGCCGAAATTGAGGGGATTACAGATACATTCAATTCAGCGATACAGATCACATGCCATGCATGTAGCGGCCCCGGCATGACGAGCCAATTGGACTGCGAAGATAATCGTGACCCAGGCCAGGATGAGAACCGTATCCAGGATGAAACCAGAAAGCTTGATCCGAATGGCAGGCGGATGACGCGCCGTGATGCACTCGCTTTACGACGATTAGCGATATAACCTTCTGGGACAGATGCAATCTGCGTCCTCGGGAGAAAATTCATGTTTAAAAGTCTGGCCGCTGCAGCAATACTCGCCACGACAGCTTGTGCGGCCTACGCGGACGAACCGATGACACTGGAAGCAGTTTCGGCAGCAGCGAAAGATGGCATAGACTTTGTCGATAATGACTACATTTCCGCTCGGCAAGCCACCAATCCGGACCTTCTGCTCCTGGACGTGCGCACGGAGCACGAATTCAATCTTGGCCACATCCCCGGCGCCACATGGATGGCGCGAGGCGTGGTGGAGTTCCAGATTGCCAAGACGGTGCGCGATGCAGACACTGAGATCATTATTTACTGCAAGACGGGAAATCGCGCCGCGCTCGCGAAGAAGGCTCTGGACGCTCAAGGGTATCGAAATGTCGCGGCCCATCAGGGCTTCGAGACCTGGTCCCAAGCCGGGCGACCGCTGGAGAACGAGATCGGCACGCTCCAGCTCATCGAAGGGCGGAATGGCAATTAGACTGACATTGACAAATGTCACCAATAGTCGCCGACCGTGACCAGCGAGTCACTGCCGGATGGCGAGGGCTTCTCGAAAGGGCACTCTTCGCCGTTCGTAGCCATGCCCCAGGACGCGATAATCCGAGCTCGAATGATCAGAACTGATAGACTGGCGCAAATCCGCCGCCACTCGTCCGGAAATTTGTCGTCTGTCCCTGGTAAACGCGTGCGGCCAGTAGCAGAGTTTCCCCGGCATAGGTATATAGCCGAACATCATATTTGAGTGTTATGCGCTCGCCAGCCACAGTGACGGCTCGCATTGTCGGCGCGATCAGGGCCTGGGCAATATAGTTTCCAGCCAGAATATCCGCCCAGACCCGTTTCGTCAGCTTATCACCGCGATAAGTCGCCCGGCTGCCGAAGCCAGCAGCGGGTTTGAAGAAATATCCTCGCCGGTCGGTCCAGAGTTCGTCGGCGACATCTTCTGTGACGCGCCGTGTACCAGGAATCTTCGAGAGCGCCGCGCGATGAGCCGCATCGGCGCTCCAGGACTCAAGCAGATCTGCATCGCTAAGCCAGATCAGGTTTTGCTTGTCGGCATAGAGCGCGTGATGGCGGGGCGCCGGACTGACAATCGCTGCGTCCTCCAGGAGTGCGGCGCGCAAGTGAGCATTACCTGGCTCAGACAGATCAAAATCCGTGAGCCTATTATAGACCATGTCGATCGTCTTGCCGCCGGAGGTCAGAACGCCATTCTTGAAAGTCAGCGCCCCGGGGCCAAGGATCAGGGTTTCGATACCATTGCGCGTCAATAAATCCCGGGCGAGCAACATGTCCGGATAGAGGTATTGCTCAGAGGCATCCTCATCGACAATTGCCAGCGTGTTCGGGCGGCCTTCTCGTCCCGCCGCCTGCCATTCTGCGATGAAGCTCTCCACCAGGAGTGTATCGATCGCGTCTGAACTTGTGAGGCGCGCATCCCCGCAAGCCAACGCATGTTCTGCGACGGCACGCTGTAGCGCGTTGACCAGGAAAGCCCCACCCGCATTCGTATTGACCTCGATGAGCTTCGGCCCGTCTTCAGAAATGTGAAAATCATACCCCATGAACAGACCGCGCGTGCCCGTCTGAACGCCGGTAATCCTGTCGCCTGACCGAGCCAGCGCCGCGTCCTGATAGGGCGCAAGTGCGGCAACCGCTTCAATTGCCGCCACCTGGGCCTGCATTGCGGCCAGGTCTGTGGGCGAGACAAACACAGCCGTTGCGGCAAACAGGTTTGGCCGCGCGGCCAGCAGCGCGCCGAGTTCATGATTGCCAGCATGCTCCAAAATAGCTGCATCAAGTTCCGCCCTGCCAAGCGTCATACAAAAACAGGACTGGTTGACGGCGATCAGGTCGGTGGCGCCGTCAAGTTCGCAGGTCTCATCGCACCTCATGGCTAATCCTTTCTGGGCGATGATCTGCGTCTGCAGATGCAACCCGTTTTCTGCTTATAGGCGCCGGTCCAGGCGCGTGGAAGCCGGGTTCATTTCGCGACAGTCTGATCCTGAGGGTTTAAGCGTCATGCGCCGTATCAAAATCGTTCACCTCATTTTTGACGCGCGAACTGGCAAGGGGATATCTGCGATCATGACAGCACACTGGCCCAGCGGATATGGCGTGATTGTCCATACCAGAGAGACGCAGCAGCGGCTTCAGAGTATCTTGCAAGCTGCCGAGCGTGGAGACCTGGCGCTGACCCCCGCTGAAGTGCCGGACGTATTCTCCGCAACAGACAGGCTCGCGAATGCGGCAATGTGGCTCATCGCACACATGTCATATGCGCGCCGTTTTGACCTGACTGGCGCGGCGCTGAAGGCCGAAGATTTCAAGCACACGCCCGAAGGGCATATGGGCGGATCGCTCAACATGGCGGTTGCGTTTGCTGGCTATCTCGCCGCAAATGCACTGACTGGCCATACCCGCGCCTGGACCCTTGGACAGGGCCACTGCGTTGCCGCCATCGAAGCCATCAACGCGCTGACAGGCGACGTGTCAGCGATGCAGCGCGGTCGCTATGATCGTGGAGAAGCCGGGCTGAACGCGCTGGCCCGCGACTTTTACAGTTATGCGATCACCCCTGATGGCCGCCCTGGTGTGCCGCTGGGTAGTCACGTCAACCCGAATACGGCCGGCGGGCTGTCGGAGGGCGGGTATCTTGGATTTGCCAGTCTCCAGTATGTCCACATGCCTTTGCCGGGCGAGCGCCTTGTCGCCTTTCTGAGCGACGGGGCGTTTGAAGAGCAGCGTGGGTCCGACTGGGCGCCGCGCTGGTGGCGCGCCAGCGACAGCGGCCTCGCCATACCCGTCATGGTACTCAACGGCCGCCGGATCGAGCAGCGCACGGAGATCAGCCAGGAGGGCGGGCTTGATTGGCTGGTCAAACATCTTGAGCTGAGCGGGTTCGACCCAATCATCGTGGATGGCCATGATCCACTGTCTTACGCCTGGGGCATATTGGAGGCTGAGGCGCGACTTTCAAAGCTGGTCGAAGCCGACGGCCCCTACCCCGCGCGACTGCCCTATCTGATCGCGCCTTGCATCAAAGGGTTTGGTTTCCCCGGGGCTGGCAGCAACAGGGCGCACAATCTCCCGCTCGACGGTCATCCACACGAGAACGCTGCGGCGCGAGAGGCTTTCAACGCAGGCGCGCGGGCGCTCTTTACCCCGCCGGAAGTCCTGGATGATGCTGTCCGGACCCTGAGTGTCCACACAGCGCAGGACCGTCCCCTTGAAAGCCACAACGCGCTTGCTGTTCGCAAGGTAGCCGGTCCGGACCTGCCCGCGCCTGCAGCGGTTTCAGAGCGCAGCCCAGCCCCGAATTGCGCCATGGACGCAATCGACCGCTGTTTCACTGATATTGTCCGCGCCAATCCACACTTGCGGGTTCGCGTTGCAAACCCGGATGAGCTGCGATCAAATCATATGCCGCTGACGCTTGAAATGTTGAAGCACAGGGTCAACGCGCCAGAGCCTGGCACGCCGGAGGCTGTCAATGGCTGTGTCATTACGGCCCTGAATGAAGAGGCCGTGATCGCAGCGGTCTTGGGAAATAAGGGCGGGCTCAATCTTGCCGTCAGCTATGAAGCCTTTGCGATGAAGATGCTGGGCGCGCTGCGCCAGGAGATCATCTTTGCGCGCCACCAGAAAGAGCTTGGTCAGTCTCCGGGCTGGATCAGCGTCCCGCTGATTGCAACCTCGCATACCTGGGAGAATGCCAAGAATGAGCAATCCCATCAGGATCCGACCCTGCCCGAAGCTTTGCTTGGTGAAATGTCGGAGACCGCCCGTGTGATCTTTCCGGTCGACGCAAGCAGCGCTGCGCAGGCCCTGCGCGTCGTCTATCGCGGGCATGGCGAAATCGCCTGTCTTGTGACACCGAAACGAGATGTCCAGGATATCCTGTCTCAGGAAGAAGCTGCGGCTGCCCTGGATATCGGGGCAATTCACATTGCCGGAGATGTCACAGCGGCACGCGTCCAAATGGTCGCGATCGGCGCCTATCAGGCGCAGGAAGCCCTCGCCGCACATCGGCGCCTGTCCGAACGCGGCCTGCCATGCTGCGTCACCCTCATCCTTGAGCCTGGCAAGTTCCGCGCCGGGCGCGACCCGCTTGAACGCGCCTTCACGGCAACCGACGAAACGCTTCAAACCCTGTTTCCGGTCGGACTGCCGCGTGTGCTATTGACCCATACCAGGCCGGAGCCGATGACCGGCATCCTCCGGCGCCTCGATAGCGGTCCCGGTCAACTGCGTGCGCTCGGCTATATTTCGCGCGGCGGGACATTGGATGTGCATGGCATGCTGTTCGCCAATCGCTGCACATGGGCTCACGCCGTAGATGCCGCCATGGCCGTTCTGAAAGAATTACCCTCAGACCTTTTGTCTGCAGATGAGCGCCGCGCCATTGAAGGATCCGGCAACCCTTCAGTGCTGACACACGCAAAACCCTTTCACCCCGAGGAGACCACGCTATGATCCTTACCCTGACCAGCCTTGGCGGCGCAGGAACCGTTACCGGTTCACGCCATCTCCTCGAGTGCGATGGCCAGCGCCTTCTGATCGATTGCGGCCTTTTCCAAGGTTACAAGGCTTTGCGCGAACGCAATTGGGCGCCATTTCCAGTCGATCCGGCATCGATTGACGCGATCGTACTCACTCACGCTCATATCGATCATAGTGGATACTTGCCCAAATTGGTCCGGGATGGTTATCGTGGGCCGGTCTTCTGTTCCAGCGCGACCAAGGACCTTTGTGAAATCCTGCTGCGAGATAGCGCTTATATTTCAGAGCGCGACGCCGAGCGCGCCAACCGTTACCGCTATACCCGGCACACTCCGGCCAAACCGCTTTACACGATCGCCGACGCCGAGGCGGCCATAGAGCTGCTCACACCGATCGAGTTTCATCAGGACATTCACCTCGCCATCGGCGCCGATATCCATTTGCGGCGGGCCGGCCATATTCTTGGCGCATCAACAGTCGAGGTGCGCTGGGGCGGCAAAACCATCGTCTTTTCCGGGGACCTCGGACGCTACGGCGATCCATTCATGTTCGATCCCGAGCCCGTGCGAAAAGCTGACTATGTCGTCGTGGAGTCAACCTATGGTGATCGCACCCATCCAAAGGTCGATCCCATGGAACAATTGGGCGAAGTGATCGATCGTACAGTCAGGCGCGGTGGCACGATCGTTATTCCGGCTTTCGCCGTCGGGCGCACCCAGCTCATTCTTTATCATATCTGGATGCTCAAAAAGGCGGGTCGGTTCGGGAATGTTGCGATCTATCTGGACAGTCCGATGGCGATCAACGCGACAGAACTGCTCTGCGCGCATCTCGACGACCACAGATTTTCACCTCAGGTTTGCAAAGAAACCTGTTCGATCGCGACCTATGCCCGAGACGTCGAAGCGTCCAAGGCGATCACCCACGACCAGATGCCAAAAGTCGTGATCGCTGCCAGCGGGATGGTGACGGGCGGGCGCGTGCTGCACCATATTCAGGCCTTCGGCGGAGACCGGAAGAATACGATCCTGTTTGCCGGATATCAGGCCGCCGGTACGCGGGGCGACAAGATTCTCAAAGGGGCGAGTACGGTCAAGATGTTCGGCCAAGATGTTCATATCGGCGCGGAGATCGCCAGCCTGCCCGCCCTGTCAGCCCATGCTGACGCGGACGAACTGATGACCTGGCTTGGCGGGTTTCAAGCGCGCCCGACACGAGCCTTTGTTGTTCACGGCGAACCGGACGCGTCAGATGCCCTGAGCACGCGCATGCAGGATGAGCTTGGTTGGCGCAGCGACGTCGTCGAGAGCGAGAAAACCTATGATCTGGGGGGAAACATGTGATGGGGCGCGACAACCGCTCACAACACCCCGGTCAACTGACCGCTCGGCGACTCAACTGGCATACCCAGGATGATGCGATTATCCTGATGCGGACCGACTGCCCGGTTTGCCGCTCGGAAGGCCTGACCTCGCGCTCACGCGTGCTGGTTGGTTGTGGTGAGACGGAAGTGATCGCGACCTTGCACCAGATTGAAGATGAGTGGCTCGCCCTTACCGAAGCGGGACTCTCAGAAGCGGCCTGGAAACGGCTCGGCGCCGAGCCGGGCTCGGCCCTCAAAGTCAGCCATGCCCCGACGCTACCCTCGCTCTCCGATGTCCGCCAGCGCATGACGGGTAAGCGCCTGCCTGGCGATGCCTTTGACCGGATCATCACTGATGTCGCAGCAGGATTGTATTCTGATGTGCATCTGGCCGCCTTTGTCTCGACCTGCTCGACCCTGCCACTCGATATTCACGAGATGACATCCCTGACCGGGGCCATGGTCAGGGTAGGTGAGAAACTCGACTGGGACCGGGAGATGATCCTGGACAAGCATTGCATTGGCGGCCTGCCTGGCAACCGCACAACCCCCATCATTGTCGCTATCCTGGCCAGCCTTGGCCTGATCATTCCAAAGACGTCTTCGCGTGCAATCACGTCGCCTGCCGGGACGGCCGACACGATGGAAACGCTCACACCCGTCGACCTCTCTCTGGCTGAGATCAGGCGGGTGGTCGATGCGGAAGGCGGATGCCTGGCCTGGGGCGGAGCCGTGCGGCTCAGCCCGGCCGATGATATTCTGATCCGCATCGAACGCGCACTCGACATTGACGCGGAAGGTCAGCTCATCGCATCGGTCCTGTCAAAGAAGATCGCCGCAGGTGCAACCCATGTCGTTCTGGATCTTCCCGTCGGGCCGACAGCAAAGCTGCGCAGTCAGTCTGATGCCCAGGCGCTTGCCCAGCACATGACGATCGTTGCGGGTGAATTTGGCCTGAAGACCAGGTGTGTATTCAGCGATGGACTCCAACCGGTTGGCCGGGGCATCGGACCCGCGCTCGAAGCCCGGGACGTGTTGCATGTCCTGCAAAGGAGCCAGAGTGCACCGTCCGATCTTCGCGAACGCGCAATATCTCTCGCCGGCACAGCCCTGGAACTCGCAGGCAAGGCTGCACCAGGAACAGGCGTTGCAGTCGCCCGCCAGGCACTGGACAATGGATCCGCCTGGACGAAATTTCAGGCAATTTGCGCTGCTCAGGGTGGCATGCGCGAACCGCCCAGAGCACAACAAACAGCACCCGTCACGGCAATTCGAGCGGGTAGACTGTCGGCGATTGACAATCGCAAACTGTCGCGGCTCGCCAAACTTGCCGGAGCACCGGCGCGGCCGGCCGCAGGACTGATACTTCACAAGCGCCTTGGCGACGAGGTTGCGTTCGGCGAACCGATTGTGACGATCCATGCAGAGGCGTCAGGAGAGATTGCTTACGCGATGGGCTATGCCATCTCCAATGCCGACATGTTCACCATCGAGGACTGATCCATGACGATTTACATTCCGCTTCCCGGAAACGAAGCGATGGCTGCGCAACTCGCCGAGAACACGAACAGCGCGCTCGGTGCGCTTGAATTGCGCAGATTTCCAGATCAGGAAACCTATGTTCGAATTGCCTCGGATGTGGCGGGTAAATCCGTAGAACTGGTCTGCACATTGGCCCGCCCTGATCCACAATTGCCTGGACTCCTGTTCGCGGCCTATACCGCACGCGAACTTGGCGCAACGTCAGTCGGGCTGATTGCGCCCTATCTCGCCTACATGCGCCAGGACCAGCGATTCTCTGAAGGTGAATCGGTTTCCTCGCGGCACTTTGCAAAACTGCTGTCTGGGGTGTTCGACCGGGTTGTGACAGTCGACCCGCATTTGCACCGCATTCATGATCTGAACGAGGTTTTTTCGATCAAGACGAAAGTCCTTCACGCTGCTCCAGCGCTCGCCGACTGGATCAGGACACATGTCGAAAAACCACTCATCATCGGGCCTGATTCTGAAAGCGCACAATGGGTCTCCGATGTTGCCGGACGGATTGGCGCACCTCACCTTGTGCTTTCGAAAATCCGCCACGGTGACCGAAATGTCGAAGTCACGGCACCGGGTCTCGAGAACTGGACCGGCTACCAACCCGTTCTGGTCGACGACATCGCTTCGTCGGGCCGTACCATGATTGAAGCAGCGCGCCATTTCGAAACGACAGGCTTTCCCAAACCCGTCTGCGTCGTGGTCCATGCTCTGTTTGCCGATGATGCGTATGAAGCCCTCAAGGCGGTATCGTCACGAGTCGTATCTACAAATACTGTGCCGCATGTATCCGCCGATATCTCGATCACCTCGTTGATTGTCAGCTAGGCTGCCGGTGGAAAAGGCCCTCCCGGTCCCTTAATCGGTCGAAGCGACTTGCGATCTTCCAGGCCCGCTTCTCCAAACTGTCGATACAGATCATACCCGCGATGGAAGGTCGAGCGAGCTGTTCCAGAGCGCGCTTCACAGGCAGGGGCGATCCCTCGACCAGCCGGATGATCTCGAGCTTTTCAGATGCACGATACCTCATGCCGCGTCGTCCCCATCTGCGATCATGCTATTCTTGAGCAAACGATTTTCCAGAAGCGTCCCGGCCAATGCCTCCTTCCTGTCCCGCGTCTCACGTTTCAAACTGGTAACTTCGCCCGACGTGCCCTGCCGGGCTATATCCCCGGACAACCGCTTCTTGCCGTCAACGTATTCCTTGCCCAAGAAATTCCTTCGACCGGTTGTAGCGCAGGCTCTCAACGATCCCCTCACGTCGGCAAAGCTCGGAGATCGAGCTCTCTCCGCTGACCATCCAGAACAATCCGGATCTTCGCCTCAGCCTAAAATTTCCGCCGCGTCTGGCGCTTGATCTCCTTCACGTGTTTGTTGGCCGATCCGTTCGGCCCCGTTCCCGTTCTCATCTCGTATCCCTTCAAGGAAGGCGATGAGCCAAAAACGCTCCCTTAGCAAAACGTTGCCGTCTGTCTCAAAGGCCGTGACGGGTTACAGCACGCTAGGGTCTGCGGACTGAATTCCCGCCGGAAATGATCTTCCTGATGAGGACCGCCACCGCTTGGTGCGCTTCGCCTTCGGTTTCTGCGGCATTTTCATGCGTGACGGCTGCGTCATTGAGGACGCCCAGAATATCGCTCTCGGGCAATATCTTGTGATCATTCAAGGCCAGCAGGAGCGACTCGCAAATTGTGAGGGCGGCCATTCCTGAATAATCGCTTCGTTCTGTCATATCGGATCTCTTTCAAAAACCGTGAAACCCGCGGCGAAGACCGCGCCCCGCACGAATTTCTATCAAACTTCCACAATCTCGCTTATAGTGGACTGATCGAAAGCAGCTCCCATTCCGAGTGCCTCTATCGTTTCCACAAAGATCGTGAGGGCGCCTTGAACGAAACTCACGAGTCACCCCTCGCCCGAAAACTGGGAGCCTTCGTCGCCCTGTCGGAAACCGAACTGGCGGCTCTGAACCTACTGCATCAGCGTCGCCGGACCTTCGTGGCCGGGCTTGATCTCGTGCAGCAGGGACAATCCGAGAGCGCAGCCTACATCCTCGCGTCGGGCTGGGTCTGCTCGTACAAGATCCTGCCAAATGGGCTCCGCCAGATCGTCGATTTTCAGATACCAGGCGACTTTCTCGGGTTGCGCAGCGTCCTTCTTCAAACGTCTGATCATTGCATAGAGCCAATCACGACGATCGAAGCGTCAGAAGTTCTGGCGGCCGAACTCCTCGATATCTTCGCAAATACCCCCAGACTGGCGGCAGCCGTGCTTTGGGCTGCGTCCCGCGATGAAGCGATGGTAGTGGAGCATCTGATCGATATTGGCCGACGCGGCGCTGCAGAGCGCGTCGGACACTTTCTGCTTGAAATGGGCTCTCGGCTGGCGCTGGTGGGCATGGGAGACAAGACGGGATATGCCAGTCCTTTGTCGCAGTATCATCTTGCCGATGCCCTTGGACTGAGCGCCGTGCACGTCAACCGCGTGCTGCGGCAATTACGCGAGGACGGTATGGTGACGTTTCGCGATGGAAAAGTTACCTTCAACGACTATGACCGTTTGAGCGCAATCGTCGAGTTCGATCCAACCTATCTGGATCAGGAAAGACCGCTACTGAAGTAAGATCATCCGAACGGGTGAATGGGCAGATTTCATTTTCGACCAAACAGGATCAGGATCAGGATCAGGACCACAAGCAGCGGAACGCCCGGCACGATGATACCACGATGACCGTAGACATATGCCCTGAAGCGACCACTGATGCCGCCAAGCGGAAAAATAGCGGGAAGTATGATGAGAATCGTGCCGACCGACATCGGGATCAATTTCCCCTAACTTATGCGGACATGAACGTGCCTCAGAACTGCCTTGGCTTGATCAATGCGGTCCGGCGCGACCCGTGCTTTCCGAGTGAAGCCGACAGCCGCTCACTCATTGCAGTCACGCAATATTGCGAGAGTGCCTTGGTCGCCTTGCCGAGTTGCCGGATGGCCTCGTCATTATGCCTTGCTGCATGAGCCTTTCCCCGTCTGGTCGTGTTTCAGGGCCGCCTCCTTTTTCGGGCCAGACGGCCCCTTGTCCCAGGTGGCTTTCACGGTCATCGTTTTTCGGCGGCGTTAGTTTGGGGTGTCATCGATATACCCTTTCATGCACGAGGCAGGAAGCTGAGCTGGAAAGTTTGACCGCATTCAGAGCCAGCACTTTTTCGAACGCTCGACAGCTCGCTTTGGGTATGCCCGCGAACCATTTGATAGGCATTCCCAATTGTCCCGTAGTCGGTGCAGCCGTACACGGAACCATGTTCGCGTGGCAGAAATATTGGAATTGGAACTCTCTGTCGTCGGTTGATGTCACCGACGATCTCGCGCCGCGCTCGCACCGATGCTTAACTCGATGATCTCAGCCGTGATTGCCTCCTGGCGAACCCGGCGCAAAGTCGCCTGCAAGACGGCAATTTCGCGTGCGATCTGGCTGCCCGCAGCGGTCATCGCCTCTAAGCGGGCCTCGTTCTCAGCCGCGAATGCATGCAAAGCCGCCTTGCAGATAAGCGCGTAGAGATAGTCGATGCTCAGGCTGACGACCAACGCCTCCAGCGGCAACTGAATGAGCGGTTGGTCGGTTTGCTTGGTTGCAAACCCGGAGCGATCAATCGGATACAATGTCCGACGCACAATTTCGGGACGACCCGATTTCCAAATTGTATAGACCGCATCGAGGCGGTCGACACGGCCGGCGTCGATACGGTGATAGATCTCATCGGCAATCGCATTCGCAAGTTTGGGAATGCCAGACGTGTGAGATGGCATCGCCGCGAACCAGACGGGCGTCAGTTCCCGCAGTGCCATAAGTGACTGACCACGTGCGCCAATCAGGAAAACAGTTTCTGTGTCAGAATACTTTCCCAGGCTATCCAGAACGCGCTCGCTGAAGGCGCCGGCGAAACCCTGCTCGGCGCAAAAGACGATCAGCCCGATCTTGCCTGCTTCACTGTCGGGGTGCTCGGCGGAGATGGCAGCTTCGGGATCGATCACACTGGACATCGCCGCAGCAATCGTTTCCGCAAATCGATCGACGACCTCGACCTGCCCTCTGGCTGCACTGGCACGCGCGGCAGCGATGCCTTTCATCGCGTTCACAACGGACCCGAGCTGATGGATGCCGTCGATCCGGACACTGAGATCTGCCAACCGTTCGGTCACGGCGCGGCCGCTCCTGTTGTTTCCGCGGTTGCGCCTTTTTCTTTCTTGTCCTTGCCCAAGCCAACAGCGAGGCCGGTCATCGCAGCCATCAGTCTTTTGCGTGCGTCCTCGTCCATCTTTCCGGTCTCGGCGATGACGCTTAGGACCTTAGCGGCCTTATTGTCCAGCGCCTCGGGGAGGCTCTCGCGGAATGCCGCGACAGCATTGAGTGACAATGTGTCAAGAAGTCCCGACTGCACCGCGAGCATCAGCGCAACCTCGTCCGCCAAGCGAAAAGGTGCATGCTGCGGCTGGCGCAGGATGGCCCGAATTCGTTCCCCACGGGTCAGCTGCTGGCGCACCCGGCCTTCCGGCATGCCTCCAAAACGTGTGAAAATCTCCAGTTCAAGAAATTGCGCATAGTCGAGCCTCAGGGTCCCCGATGCCTCACGCAGTACCCTGGCCTGCGTCTTGCCGCCCACCCGGCTGACACTGAGACCGACATCTACCGCCGGCTTCTGGCCCTGATGGAAGAGAGCTGCGTCCAGCACGATCTGTCCATCGGTGATAGAGATCAGGTTGGTCGGGATATAGGCCGACAGATTTCCGGCATCCGTTTCGGCAATTGGCAACGCGGTGAGCGAGCCACCGCCGCGTGCCTTGGAGAGCTTTGCCGCCCGCTCAAGCAGGCGCGCATGAATGTAGAAGACATCTCCCGGATAGGCTTCGCGTCCGGGCGACTGGCGCGTCAGGAGCGCTATTTCCCGGTGGGTCGCCGCGTGCTTGGAGAGGTCGTCAATCACGATAAGCGCATGTTGACCCTTGTCGCGGAAATATTCCGCCATGGTCATTCCAGCATAGGGCGCAATCCATTGTAGACCAGGCGCACTCGCAGAACCGGCGACGAGGACAATGCAGCGCGCAAAGTTCGCCTTCGATTGCAGCGCTTCGACAGCGCGACTGACACCGGATGTTTTCTGGCCGACGGCGACATAGATACAGACCATGTCGCTCGATTTCTGTGCGATCAGGGCGTCGATTGCCAGCGTTGTCTTGCCAGTCGAATGGTCGCCCACGATCAGCTCGCGCTGGCCCCGGCCGAGCGCAAACAGCGTGTCCATGACAACCAACCCGGTCTGCACCGGTTCCGTCACCAGCTCCCGTTCGATGATAGAGGGGGCGGCGCGTTCGATCGGCAGATGCGCTTCAGCCTCGATGGCGCCCTTGCCATCCAACGGACGGCCCAGCGGATCGACAATCCGTCCGAGGAGGGCCTCACCGACCGGAACATTGACCACTTCGCCCGTGCCGAAGACTGCGTCGCCCGCCTTTACGTCTGTTGCCGCGTCCAGAAGGACACAGCCAATACGGTCTGGATCGAGGACGCGCGCAAACCCGACCTGTCCGCCTTCGAACCGGAGTACCTCGTCAAGCCGCACATCACGCAGCCCCGAAATCATCGCCACGCCATCACCGATTTCCTCCACACGGCCGGTGTGTTGTGCACGCGGCCCCAGAGGCACGCGGCGAAGGGTATCGCGCGCCGCCACGATCCAGTCTGCTTGGTCAGGCGACATGCTTGAGCTCTTTCAGGATGTCGGTGAGGTCCGATCGCCAGCTATTGTGGAGCGTGAAGTGCGGTGTGCGGATCTCAAGGCCAGCGATGATCGCTGGATCGGTCACGAAGTTGACCGCAGGCATTTTGCCGAGCGCCTGTGCCAGGGCATTGCTGATTTTCGCTTTGTCGGCCTTGCCAAGGTCCTCTGCGCTGATCAGATCAATGTCCGTCCCCGTTGCAACAAGAGCCGCGCTGTCCTTTTGCGGCATCTTCGCGATGGCTTCGACCAGCAAGCCCAGGAACGCGTCATGCCCAACGGGCCCGCTTAGCCGTGAAAGAAGCTTCGCGGCAATGTCGACCGACAGATCAGCGGCTTGGGCAGCATGTTGTTTCCGGGCGGTTGCAGCCCTGTCCGCGATGGCGCGCTTCGTGGCGGCAATGAGATTGTCCGCCTTGATCTGCGCGTCGGCGATCGTCGCCTTCGTGGCTGTCTCAGCGTCAGTCTTCGCCTTGGCAAGCGCGGTTTGGCGTTCAGCTTCGATGCCCGCTCGTGCCGTGTTCAGTTCGGCAAGCAACGCGTCCGCTTTGCCCTGCGCCATATTCGCATCGTCCAATATGGTCTGCGCCGCCTCCTGACGCGTCGTTATAGCCGCCGCAACCGGGCGCCAGAACACGCGAGATAGAAGCCAGACCAGGATCAGGACATTGAGGGTCTGCAACCCTAATCCCCAGAAGTCGATTGTCATGTCGTCATACCAGTAGCGGGTTTGCGAAGAGCAGAAGAAGCGCGATCACCAGGCAATAAATCGCCGTCGTCTCAATCATGGCGAGGCCGACAAAAAGGGTACGCGAGATAGTGTTCGCAGCCTCGGGCTGTCGGGCAATGGCGTCCATCGCCGCCGCAACGGCCCTGCCCTCGGCAAGCGCAGGACCAATGGCGCCAAATGCTACGGCGAAGGCGGCGCAGAAAATACTGGCAAGGGAAAGATAATCCATCAGGGTTCCTTTTGTGTTGTGGAAATTGAAGATTCGGCTTCTTCAGGCGTACGTGCGGTGTCCTCGATCGCTGATGTAATGAACACCATCGCCAGCACCGCGAAAATGTAGGCCTGCACCAGCCCGGTCAGGAGCTCGAGCGCCATAAGAGGGATCGGCACGAGGAGCCCGGCAAGCGAGGCGACAATGCCGACAATGAACACACCGCTCATCACGTTGCCAAAGAGACGCACGAACATCGAGAAGACACGGGTTATGCTTGCCAGCATGTTCAGGGGAATCATCACCGGATTTGGCGCAGCGAACGATTTCAGATAGCCCCCGATGCCGCCGCCTCGAATGCCGAACCAGATCACAGACAGAAACACGAGAAGTGCCAGCGCCGCATCTGTCTCGAGTTTTGCGGTCGGTGGTTCCAGTCCCGGCACAAGCGATGACCAGTTGGCGACAAGAATGAACACAAAGAGGGTTCCGATAAAGCTGCGATAGGGTCCGGGCTTGGCGCCAGTTGTATCGCGGATCTGGCCGTCAAGCGTGCTGACCAGAAGTTCCAGAGCAACCTGCCGCCTGGTCGGGCGCAGATCCAGCCGCCTGGTCAGCAGGAGTGCACCCAGCGACAGCACCGTCATGATCGCCCATGTGGTCAAAATGGCCGGAGTGATCGGCACGGGTCCGACATGAAACAGCGGGACAGATTGCAGCGGCGAATTCATGCCGTGCTCCCCCCAGCCCAACGGATCGCAAGCGTGCGGCCGACCAGGACGCCCGCCAAGGCCACCAGAACGGCAAAGGCTCCGGCCTGAAGCGTGAGGACGAGGCCAGCAGCCATCAGTGCGAAACGACCCAGTATCAATGCAATCGCGAGGAGCGGCTTGCTTCCGGTCACGATCAGATCGGAGGTCAACCGGACGGCGCTGAAATAGGCAAGTCCAAGTAATCCTCCGCCGAAAAAGCTGATTGACAGTGTCGTCAGGAGGTAAAGCATATCACCGCTGCTCATTGCGCATTCATCCATTTCCATGCGATCCAGCCGCCAAGGCAAAGTCCAAGAACCATCAGCGGAGCAGTCCAGAAGATGCCGCTTTCCAGGCGCATATCGAGCCATCGCCCGAAGAACAGGCCCGCAAGGGTCGGCACCACGAAGGTCCACCCAAGCACACCGATCTGCGCAAGACGGCGGCCGACCGACATGTCGCCTTCGCGCAGCCACAGGCTGCGGCGCTCACGGCGCAAGCGGGCAGCACTTACCAAAGGATCATCTTCCGGCTTGGGTGGTGTTGGGGAGGTCAAAGCAAAGATCCGCCTGGTTTGCCAGGACGCAAGCGGCTGATTATCTGGCGTATGGCATGCATCTGGAGACGCATCGTTTCGACATGTTCAACCCGCTCTTCGTCTTCATCTGCCTGAAATCGGGCCAGGACCTCCGCATCGAGGGTGGCAAGGTCGTCGCCTGAAACCGCCTCACGCGTCGCGATATCAATTGCGGCGCCGCCCGTCACTGTCATCACACCGCCGCGCAAGGCGCAAAACCCTTCGTGCCCGGCTTTTTTCCAACTGACAATCGACACGGCGAGTGCGGTCATAAACAGGGCATGCCCGGGCAAAATGCCAAAGCTGCCGCTGGCGTCTTCTCCTCTCAGACTGTCGATCGTTTCATCAACGACGACAGACAGGGGCGTGACGACCTTCAGCCTCATGTTGCGGCCTTTTGCTTGGCGTGTGCCTCTTCCAGTGTGCCGACCATGTAGAGCGAGCTTTCCGTCCAGTCGTCGGCTTCTCCGGCCAGAATGGCACGGCATCCGGACAACGTATCGGCGAGGGCAACACTCACGCCGGGCGTCCCCGTAAAGGCCTCCGTGACCATGAAAGGCTGGGTCAGAAATCGCTGTAGCCGCCGCGCACGCTTGACGGTCAGCCGGTCGGCCGCCCCTAATTCCTCGATGCCGAGCAGTGAAATTATGTCCGTCAGTTCACGGAACCGCGCCAGAGCCTGACGAACATCCTCCGCCGTTTGATAGTGGGACTCCCCCACCACTAACGGATCAAGCAGCATCGAGGATGAGGCTAACGGATCGATCGCAGGATAGAAGCCTTCCGCCGCCTGGGCGCGCGACAGCACGATGACGCAGTCCATATGGCTGGAAATGGTTGTGACAGCCGGATCGGTAAAATCGTCGGCGGGAACATAAACCGCCTGAATGGCGGTCACCGCAGACCCCGCTACCGAAGCGATGCGCTCCTGAAGCCCGGCAACCTCACTTGCCAGCGTGGGCTGATAGCCCACACGCGATGGCAGACGCCCGAGCAAGCTCGACACCTCCGCCCCCGCCTGCACAAAGCGGAAGACATTGTCCATCAACAAAAGGACGTTCTTGTGTTTCTGGTCGCGAAAATACTCCGAAACTGTCAGGGCGGTCAGCGGTGCACGCCAGCGCGCGCCGGGTGGCTCATTCATCTGCCCATAGACAAGGACTGTGCGTTCCAGCACACCTGAGGACTGCATTTCCGTCAGCAGTTCGTGCCCTTCGCGCGAGCGCTCGCCAATTCCTGCAAAAACAGAAATACCGTCATATTTTTCGACCATCGCGCGGATGAGTTCCATCACCAGAACTGTCTTGCCCACACCGGCCCCGCCGAACATTGCCGCTTTGCCACCTTTCGCCAAGGGCGTCAGCAGGTCGATCACCTTTATGCCGGTTTCGAATACGTCGCTCGTACCCTTTTGCGATCTCAGGAGCGGTGGAAGCGCATGGATCGGCGAGCGCGGTGTGTCTTCAGGCAGCGCGGGCCCGTCATCTTTCGGATCTCCGACGACATCAAGAAGCCGACCAAGTACCGCCTCCCCCACTGGCACGGTGACGGGGCCACCGTCGGCGCGAACCGGTACACCGCGGCTAAGCCCCGCTGTCGATTGAAACGCCACAGCGCGAACTGAATTCCTGTCCAGATGGCTGTGTACCTCGAGAATGAGCCCGCCCGCCCGATCCCATTCCACATTCATAGCTGAGTTGATCGGTGGCAGGTCAGCGTCCTCGAACAGGACATCCACAACTGCCCCCCTGACGGCGTGCACGACCCCGCGGTGGCCAATAGGGTCTGATGTATTAGGATCGTCTAGTGGCACTCATCATGGCCCTTTTCGAGCAGGTTTTCAGTTGGCGTTGGGCTGCAGATCAACAGCCTGCCGAGTTGATCCTACCTTCTGTCAAACAACGCCTTGCTGATCGATGTTAGCTGCGGGCGCAAGAAAGCGATCACCTGAGACAAAAAAACGGTTCCGGGCTAATCTGCGTCAGTCAAGAGTTGGGCGGCTTTGGGTAGAAACCCACTCGTCTTGGACGACGCATCATGTGTCGTCGGGCAAGTCGAGCAGAGCCCGCCGGATGACCGAGGATTCAGGAACGATGGCGCTCACCCCCTTAGAGCCGAAGGCAACAGGAATGCCGGCCAATCTGATGAGTTGGAAGCCCAGGGGAGCTGGCGCGTTCGCCTCGTTATCGACCATGAACGTAACGTGCTGCAACGCTTGGCGCTCGACTTTCGAGATTGAGGTCTATCCACTTCACCGCAAAAGCCCGGCACATGACCATGTCGCGCGATAAAGGACCGGCGATGATCGTCGAATCTTCGGATCAGGTGCCGCGTTTGACCTTGCTGAAGCGGTTTCCGGTGCCGAGAAACTTCGGCGTGCCCCCGGAATCGCGCATCGGCCGTGGCAAGACCTGGTCTGCGCCGGCCGGCGCGATCCACTTCAAGACGATCGAAATATATCGCTACGACCCGGATTCTGGCGAGAACCCGCGCCTGGATACTTTCCACGTCGATCTCGACGATTGTGGGCCGATGGTCCTCGACGCTCTATTCTGGATTAAGAACAAGGTCGACCCGACGCTGACCTTCCGGCGTTCGTGCCGTGAGGGCATCTGCGGCTCCTGCGCCATGAACATAGATGGCGTAAACTGGCTGGCCTGCACGCAGTTCATTTCCGACCTGGCAACCCCGGCGACAATTTATCCGTTAGCAAGCCTTGAGATCATCAAGGATCTCGTCCCGGATCTGACGCACCTTTTTGCGCAATATGCGGCGATCGAGCCGTGGCTTCAATCGAAGACACCGGAGCCCAAGACGGAGCGGCTGCAAACGCCGGAGGAACGCAGCAAGATCAATGGATACTACGAATGCATCCTCTGCTTCTGCTGCACGTCGGGTTGTCCGAGCCACTGGTGGAATGGCGATCGCTTTTTGGGTCCCGCCGTGCTGCTGCAGGCTTCGCGCTGGCTCGCTGACAGCCGTGACGAGGGGACCAGCGAACGGCTCGACAACCTCGAAGACCCGTTCAGGCTTTATCGCTGCCATACCATCCTCAACTGCACCCGGACCTGCCCGAAAGGGCTCAACCCCGGGAAGGCCATCGCGCAGATCAAGAAGATGGTGATAGAGCGCCAGAACTGAACGAACTGCTTGCGTGCGGTCCCAGCGGCGCTCCTGGTGCGCTCGCTAGAAGGAGAAAAGTATGGCCCAGAAGGATGATCGGCCACGACCCCCGCCGGCTGCTGTCAGCACAGGGCCAGCGGCGCAGGAACTCAAAGGCGCTATTGATGCCGGCCTCACCGGCGACAAGGTTGCCTTCGCTGACCCGGGCGCGGCGCCACTTGGTACCGACGATGAGGCCGCTGGCACAGCCGACACCCCGGACCGCGTCGCGACCGCAATGCGCCAGGAACTCAGGAATGGCTTGAGCAGCAACTCAGGTGACGCGGCACGCACGCGGCCCAGATCGCCGAATATCCAGATCTACCGGCCCCAACTCACGTCGTTATTGTCCATCCTCAATCGGATCACCGGCATCGTCCTGAGCGCTTGCGCCGTCTTGCTGGTCGTCTGGTTGGTCGCGGCTGCGACGGGGCCGCAGGCCTATGGCGTGGTGCACGGCGCTATCGCGTCGTGGGTCGGTCAGATCCTGCTGTTCGGCGCCACGTTCGCCTTCTTCTTGCACCTCTGCGGCGGCATCCGGCATCTCGTCTGGGACACCGGACGGGGATTCGACCTCCGGTCAATCTATATTTCAGGATGGGTGGTGGTCGCCGCCAGCATCACGCTTACCGTCGCTGTCTGGGTCCTTAGCCGGTTGTTGAAGGGATAACGAAATGCGCCGTCAAGACATGCGATCGCCCCTGGCTCGCGCGATCGGGCTCGGCTCGGCCAAGAAGGGGGGCGCGGAATGGTTGGCCCAGCGTGTTTCAGCGGTCGCCCTGTTACCCCTGACGCTATGGTTCGCAGCCTTGATCATCGCCCATGCCGGCGCCGATTATGCCACCTTCATCGCCTGGATAAGGACGCCACTCGCCGCGACCTTGATGATCCTGCTTCTACTCGCGCTTTTCCGTCACACGGCGCTTGGCCTGCAGGTCGTGATCGAGGATTACGTCCACTCCGGGGCGAAGTTCGCAGCGGTAGTGGCAGTAGAACTCGGCCGTATCGCACTCGCTACCGCCGGTATTGTCGCCACGCTGCGCATCGCTTTCGTCGGTTGATCGACGTCGTTGAGGCGCCCGACAGCGTGCGCCCATCAAGCGCCGCGGAAGCTGTTGCACAGGCGCCGTCACGCCTGTTCCCCGGCCCAGAGTCGCGCGATTATGGATCCCGGTGCGCATCGGCGCCGGGGTTCCCTCAATGGATCAGATCAGGAGCCGGTCACTGCGTTGGACCGGGCCCGACCATGGCGGATACATCCATCGTCGCGCCTGCAAACCATCAACGAACTTGAATGTAACAAGACTGTCATCGTCAGAGCTGGTTGGAACGATTCTGGAGCCACTACCGGCTCCGGCCAAGCTCGGCAGATCCAGGTACGGCGCGCTGGCGACCGCGAGGTTGGGCTCCCGTGATTTTAACTGCAATGCTGCATTCTTGCGCTTGCTGCGATTTTGCGGCCGCGCCACTCAAGCCTTGAATTGCGTCAGTGACAAGCGCGACGCGCGGGTTGTGCGCAAGAGAATGCTCCTTTCGGGATGGAACGCGACAGACTGGCGGGATCCGGCGCTGGCCGTAGTTCTGACTCGCGCGGAATGGCTCAGGGACGGCCGATCAGTTCCCAGGAGCGGCCGGGCCGGATTGCTACGCGGCGGCGTGTATTTGCACCCGCGAGGCGTCACTTGCGTCGAGAACGCGCTTCGCGCGCGCGATGTCTGCATCGACGCCGCGCGCCATAACAAGAAAGCTGTCGGTTTTCAGCGCGGTTTCGTACTCGATCACGCTGTCCTTCGGGATCCCGCTGCTGTAGAGCACCGCACCGATTGCGCTCAGCCCGCCGACTATTGCAGCGCCTTCAACGGCTGAGAGCGCCGTAGCCGCGAGATATCCCAACACGACCACGTGCCCGACGACAGGAATGGTCAGGAACATGCCGCCGAAAAACAAGCCCCAGAGGCCGCCCCAGAATGCGCCTCGGCTGCCCCAGAACTTTACGCGATCACCCATATTGTAGAAGCCCACGACCTTTTCATCGGTGTGATAACCTTTACCAATGACGCTCAGATCCTTCATTGCGAAACCTTCAGCGGCGAGTTTTCGGATCGCCGCCTCGGCAGATGGGTGATCATCGAAAGTGCCGATCACGGAGTTCATATTTTTCATCTTGTGTTCCTTGGAGGTTTGGACTGCGGAGGCGAGGAGTCGGCAACGATACGCAGCGAATGCGAAGCGGAGTTGGCGCCGCCGCGCCTTTGCGTAACCGCCCGATTCAACTGACGCATGTCAGGCCAGCACATGGCACTCTGCTGATATATCTGATGGTCTGCGCTAACATCGATCAGCATCACACTCTCGCGCTATTGGTCAAACTGCTTCAGGCGCACTGCCGATCTGGCAAGCATCAGCAAACACCCCCGGTAAAAACGTGGCGATCACGGAGGGACCATGGACGGATGCGGCCGATCCAGTCGCGCACCGGCAGCCCAATCATCGCGAACATGGTCCGAAGGAGTAATGGCGCAGCCACTGCCGCGGAAGTCCATATCCGCCGGGTGGAGTCCGCCTGTTCCGGCGAGGGTGCATTCGACCCGATCACGGGTGCCAGCGTCATGCCGCAGATGGAGCCAGCCGCCTATGCCTCAGGTGTCACCGCAGGAGCCAACTTCGCGACCGTCATTTCCGCCGGTATTTAACGAAGGCAGCGATGGCCACAATCGCCAGTACCACAAAGACCCACGTCCAAAGCCCGCCATAGCCCATGTTGTATCCATTCATCATGTCGTCGCCCTCTATTGTTGTTGAGCAGTATCAAAGCATGCATCGTGCGTCTTGCTGTTGACGCAGATCAGCTTGGAGTCAGACTGACACGAATTAGATTACGGGTGCCAATGGGTCGTTGCAACAGCATGTTGGCTGCCTGGAACAACATCACGCAGGCCTCAGGCCGGATGGTTGATTGGGGAACGGAGGGGCGTCGTGGCAAAGCTCTGATTTCGGTCGCACGCATGACGCCGAGATTTCGGGTCGTGAAGAGGGCCTCGTCAGGAGACCAGCATGTAAAACAAGGGCACGACAGATCGCTGGGTAGTTTCCGGAGTCGATACCCACAAACACTTGCACGTTGCAGCAATCGTCGACAGGCAGGGCGCATGCTGACACCCCCTACCCCGAATGGCGGCCACGCATCAGGTGGTGGTCAGCGATAGCAGATGCCAGGCCTGCATTCCGCCCCGGTAATAGTGGATCCGGTCGGCCGGAAAACCCGCGTCGATCATGTGGTGGATTGCGGTCGGCGACTGGCCGCACCAGACACCGTTGCAGAACAGCGCAACAGACCGGGCGGAGGAGCAGTCCCAGCCATCGCCGTCACGACGGCAGCCTAGTTCGTCCAGTCGCTCGGCTATTTCGGTGAAGGGCAGGTTGACCGCGCCGGGAATGCTTCCGCCCCCGAACCAGTCAGGGGTACGGCTATCGAGCACCGTCACCTGCGGATCGCACAGCATGTCCAGAAGTTCAAGTTCGCCGATCGGGACGACACCGGAGGCGGGAATCATCGGTTGGATACAGGATTTGGGACATGGCCGCGAGGTACGCGCCCAATAGCCCGTCACCTCGTGGTCGATGTCCTGAATGCGACGGATTTCAATTGGGCCGAGGGATGTATCGACGAAGACGCTATGTCGGTCGCCGGTGATGTTGACCGGCACCGGATCATTCGAGGGCTGAGACATGCGTGCATTCCTTCCAATTTTTTCCGTTTCGACGAGGTTCTCTAAACCGCCTCGATCGCCTCGCGCAGCATGTCGCGCACCTGGCCTGCCACGTCCTTCATCTGATTATTTTCGATCGCCTGCATCGATGCTACCGGGTCAATCGCGCTGACCTCTACTCCGCCATCGACTTGGCGCAGGATCACATTGCAGGGCAGCATCGCGCCGACGCGCGGTTCTACCTCGATCGCCTGATGCGCCATCTTCGGATTGCACGCGCCGAGGATGGTGTAGGTATCCATGTCGACGTTGATCTTCTTCTTCATCGTCGCCTTCACATCAATCTCGGTCAGCACACCGAAACCCTTGTCGGACAAAGCCTTGCGGATCCATCGCTCAACCTCGTCGAATCCAGCGTTTCTGATGGTTCGGGTTAAGGTATAGTCCATGTGTCGATCCTGTGCTTGCCGAATTTGGATGACCGACCGCCAGCAATGGCAGCATGAATTCGTGGGTCAAACTCAGACGTTGTTCCAAGAAACGATCACGCTCTCACTGCGAGTATCATGCCCATATCCGAGTATGCTGACGGACGCCGTGCTCAACAGGAAGAGCTGCGCATGCCTTGTCGACAGTCCAATCCAGCGCGCACCGACGACACGCCCGAACTGGCCATGCGAGAAGATGGCAACATTTCCCTCAAGGTTCCGGAATCGCGCAATCAACTGATCAGCCCGGTTCGAAACCTGCTCCGGCGATTCTCCGCCTGGACACCCATCCTCAAATATATTCCAGCCCGGTCTTTCGTTGCGGATGTCTTCGGTTCGCCGACCTTCATAGTCGCCGTAGTCCCACTCCACCGCGTCCGCTGCGATTTCCGCCACCGCGCCAAAGCCAGCCAATTCGCCGGTTCGCCGGGCACGGAGCAACGGACTCGTGAACACGTGGTTGAACTTCACGGCGCGTAGCCGCTCTTCAAGCCCGCTGGCAACGCGTTCGCCTTGCGCGGTCAGTGGAATGTCGGTTCGACCGGTATGTTGACCAGTAAGCGACCAGGCGGTCTCGCCGTGGCGGATCAAATATATGCGCGGGAGAGTGACCGATGCGTCCGTCACTACGTGGCGCTCCACTGCCAGTTGCGGATTTCCGGCATGTCCTCACCAGTTTCCTCAATGTAGCGCTTGTGCTCGATAAGCTTGTCCCAGAATGCTTCTTTCACAGCGGCGGCATTCGGGCCCAGTTGGGGCACACGGTCAATAACGTTGGCCACGAGGTGAAAGCGGTCGAGCTTGTTCATCACGACCAGGTCGAACGGCGTCGTGATCGTCCCTTCCTCCTGGTAGCCATGGACATGAAAGTTCGCATGGTTCGTTCGGCTATACGTGAGTCTGTGAATAAGCGAGGGATACCCGTGATGAGCGAAGACGACGGGCTTGTTCTTCGTGAATATCTTGTCGAATTCTTCGTCGCTCAGTCCGTGGGGGTGAACGCTCGCCGGCTGAAGCTTCATCAGATCCACGACGTTGACCACGCGGACTTTCAGCTTGGGAAAATGACGTCGCAGCAAATCAACTGCCGCCATCGTTTCCAGCGTCGGCACATCGCCGCAACACGCCATGACAATGTCAGGTTCGCCGCCGTCGTCGCTGCTCGCCCAGGTCCATACCCCGATCCCGGCCGCACAGTGCTTGACTGCGGCATCGATATCGAGCCACTGAGGCGCGGGCTGCTTTCCGGCGATGACGACGTTCACGTAGTTTCGACTTCGCATGCAGTGATCCGTCACCGAGAGAAGCGTGTTTGCATCAGGAGGCAGGTAGACGCGGACGACTTCGGCTTTCTTGTTTACGACAAGGTCGATGAAGCCGGGGTCTTGATGCGTGAATCCATTGTGGTCCTGGCGCCAGACGTGCGACGTGAGCAGGTAGTTGAGCGAGGCGATCGGGCGGCGCCAGGGAAGGTGCCGCGTCACTTCCAGCCATTTGGCGTGCTGGTTGAACATCGAATCGACAATATGAACGAAGGCTTCGTAGCAGGGGAAGAAACCGTGGCGACCCGTCAGCAGATAACCTTCCAGCCAGCCTTCGCACTGGTGCTCACTCAGCATCTCCATGACACGGCCGTCGGGTGCGACGTGATCGTCGAGCGGAGATATCTCTGCCGTCGAGCAGCGGTCTGTAACTTCAAATACCGCGCCCCAGCGGTTCGACGCCGTCTCGTCAGGGCTGAACACACGGAAGTTATGCGGGTTGAGTTTCATCACATCGCGCACGAACTGTCCTTGCACGCGGGTCGCTTCCGCATTGACTGCCCCGGGGGCCTGAACATCAACTGCGTAGTCGACGAAGTCCGGCAGCCGCAGGTCTTGCAATAGGACGCCGCCGTTTGCGTGCGGATTGGCGCTCATGCGGCGGTCCCCCTTCGGGGCAAGTGCAGCGAGTTCTGGATTGAGCTTGCCCGCCTCATCGAACAGATCATCCGGGCGGTAGCTTTTCATCCACTCTTCCAAAAGCTGCAAATGGCCCGGATGGCTCATATCTCCCATCGGCACTTGATGTGACCGGAACGTGCCCTCAATGGGGTTGCCATCGACGACTTTGGGACCGGTCCATCCCTTCGGCGAACGCAGGATAATCATGGGCCAGCACGGCCTGCCGCTAAAGCCGCCCGTCCGGGCGTCGGTCTGAATGCGTTGAATGTCGATGACGGCAGTGTCGAGTGCAGCAGCCATCAGCTGATGCATCTCGATTGGATCGTCGCCCTCCACGAAAAGCGGCTCATAGCCATAACCGCGAAATAGCGCTTCCAGTTCGTCACGAGGAATACGAGCCAGTACGGTCGGACCGGCAATTTTCCAGCCGTTCAAATGCAGGATAGGCAGCACCGCACCATCGCGAACGGGATTGAGGAACTTGTTCGAGTGCCAACTGGTGGCAAGCGGGCCCGTTTCTGCTTCCCCGTCGCCGACAACGCAGGCGACAAGGAGGTCGGGGTTGTCGAAAGCCGCACCGAATGCGTGAGACAGCGAATAGCCCAGCTCGCCGCCTTCATGGATCGAGCCAGGCGTCTCTGGGGAAACGTGGCTCGGGATGCCGCCCGGGAAAGAAAACTGCTTGAACAGCCGTTTCATGCCAACCGCATTTTCCGTAATGGCGGGATATATCTCGCTATACGTTCCTTCCAGGTAGGCATTTGCGACCAATGCCGGGCCTCCATGGCCCGGTCCGGTGATATTGATGACGTTGAGGTCGTGTTTCGAAATCACCCGGTTGAGATGGGCGTAGACGAAATTCAGTCCCGGCGTTGTGCCCCAATGCCCGACCAACCGCGGCTTCACATGCGCGAGCGTGAGCGGCTCTCTCAGCAACGGATTGTCATAGAGATATATCTGCCCGACCGACAGGTAATTTGCCGCGCGCCAATAGGCGTCGAGCTTGCTGAAGTCCTCTCGCATGACCGGTGGCGACATAGCTTCTGCTCCAATGTTCATCATTTCACTCTTTCCATGTGTTCGAACGGGCCGCGCCGGGTACGCACAAGGCGTCGATCAAGCGCCCGTCGCTGCCAGCAATGCGCGTTTGCGCGGATCGCCAGGGCGATCCGCAGTCGATTCTTCGCGTACGCCGTGCTCATCAGCACGTACCGGCCAAGCGGTCCGACACATGTGATGTGCGAATAATTACCCTCTGCATCCAGCCGCAGAGAAGGGTAATGCTCTCCGCTCGGACCACACACAGAGGCTGGGCTCAGAACGCCTTTGGCCTCCAGTGTGTTTCTTCGTTCAGGATCCATGACCCGCTCGAGACGCTGCTGTTGAAAATCGCTCATCCATCGGCCTCGGCAGGAGATGTGGGCTGCCCGGGATCCAAACAGCCTATGATCGCCTCGATGACCCGCTTGGTCTCGTTGGGATCCCTCACCCGTATGGAATAAACCCCTGCCTCCTTGGCCGGATAATCATTTCCGCCCGGAAAGATCGCATCCCCGGCAAACAGCATATCGTCGATCTTGATGTTGAGAATGCTCCGAAGCTTTCGAATTCCATACGCCTTGTCGATACCCTTCCTGGTGACGTCCACGGAGGTTGTTCCGCCAAGGCGAACAGAAAATTCCGGAATGGATTTATCGAGCGCTGCCTTCATTTGCAGTCTCTTGGCGAAGTCCGGATCCCACTTCCGCTTCTCTTCCAGGGGCGCATGTTGTCCCAAAGCAGAAAAGGTAATCTGACTACCTCTGTCTTCGATCACATCGCCCCAAACCCGCCGACTGCCAAGTTCGTTCAGCGCCTCGAATGCAGCAATGATGGTTTCCTTTTCGTTGGCGTTGAAGTCCTCTGAATACTGCTTCTTCCAGTTCACATTGAAATTGTAGAATTTCGTTCCGCACGTCGGCAGAAGCGACAGGTTTTGGAGGTCTGCGTCGCCGGGCAAATTAGAGAGCAATTGCTTCTCGAACTGAGGCCAGTCGCCGCCGGAAATGACTGCCACCCTGACGATGTCGAGAAGATTTCTCAAAAGCATGGACATTTCATCATCGACAGCCGATTTGCTCTCAGCGAGGGTGCCGTCCAGATCGAACACAATGAGCTTTTTCATTTGGCCGCCTCTCGCCCAAAGAAGAACTCGCCCCATAGCAAGGCAGGCTGCTCTCTCTCGGCTATTGGCGCTGTGCTCATCACAATGATTCCATCGCAGCATCGTATTCGCCGCGGCGCGCCGCCTTGTTGCATCTGGCTCGATGATAGAGAGCCTGCTGAGCTGCGACGATGTTGATGTCCTTGCCAGCCCAAATACTCAGAGCCGGCTGCTGGATGGCGCGACCAAACGAGAACGCCAGTGCCCAGGGCACCCGCGATCTGCCTCGAATGTTGATGGCGTTTAACCGGGCCGAGGCCAACTCGCTTGCCTGACCACCTGACAGGAACGCAATTGCCGGCACGGCAACGGGCACCACGCGCGCCAGACACCCGACCGTGGCCTCCGCGATCTCGTCTATTGCCTCTTGGTGGGGACAAAGCAGTCCAGGAAGGACCATGTTGGGCTTTAGTATCAGGCTCTCCAGGGCCACGCATTGAGCGTAGAGCTGATCGAAAACGGTTCGCAGGACTCGCTCGGTGACCTCGAATGACTGCTTGAGCGTGTGGTTCCCGTCCATGAGCACCTCTGGCTCAACGATCGGGACCAACCCTGCTTGCTGGCACAGGGCAGCGTAGCGGGCCAAGGCATGCGCATTGGCCTCGACGTTTGCTTGGGTAGGACTGCCCTCACCTAAAACCATCACCCCGCGCCACTTGGCAAAACGCGCGCCCAGTCGAGCATATTCATTCAGTCGGTCGCGCAAACCGTCGAGGCCTTCGGTGACTTTCTCACCGGGATGACCCGCCATCTGTGTCGCGCCGATGTCCACTTTGATGCCGGGGATCAGTCCTGCGGCAATGACGGCGCTAACGAAATCGGCACCACTTCTGGATTTTTGACGGATCGTCTCGTCGAATAGGATCACTCCGCTGATGCATTCACAGAGGCCGGGCGTCGTCACAATCAGCTCTCGCCAATCGCGCCGGGCTTGTTCCGTTTGCGGAATGCTGTGCTCGGCAAATCGACTATTGCAGGTCGCGTTGCTTTCATCCATGGCCAGCAGGCCCTTGTCGTCCGCGAAGAGAGTTGCCACCGTGTCGGGGAGTTGCGGCCCATACGCTCGGGCGCGATCGGGCTCGGGCAGCCGGTCTTCGCCAGGCTTCGTTGCGAGTGGCGATCCAATTCCTTTACCTGATGCGTGGTTCATTGCAGGTTCTGGCGTCCCTCAACGCTTTGCCGGGCACGAGTGCAGGCCACGCCGATGATTGACCTTGCATTCGTCAATTTTGCATCGGGCTGGATGACGCGGACCGCGACTTTTCTATCGTTGGCGGAAATCAGTGTTACGTTGTGCATGTTGCGATTTTCGTCCAGTTCAACTCCGAGAAAGCCGCGTTTATCGCAGATGTGCCAGCGCACGATCACTGCGCTCTCGCCAATGCCTCCTGCGAGGAGGAACGTATCCAACACGCCGCGCGCGGCCGCAAAGCAGCCGGTCCATTTTCCTGCCTGGAACCGGAAAAGCGCCACGGCCTCCACCGCTCGAGCATCATCGGATTCCTGGGCAGGCAGATCGCACAGGTCGGAACCAATCTTGGAAACGCCTAGCCCGGATGCGTGGCTCATCATTTCCTCAAATCCTGTGACACTCATGTCCTCGGTTCGCATCACGTACAAGACGGGTCCTGGGTCCAGGCCGCCAGAACGGGTGCTCATCACCATTCCGGATGTTGGCGTCAAACCCGTGCCGGTATCGATGCCCTCACCGAAAGCCAGAGTGGCGGCAGTAAGGGTCTCGCCCCTCCCTACAGTCGGCGCATGCCAGAATGAGACGCCATGTAAGCTTGGCGCCGCGCCCGACCGGCTCTCGTCAACTGCACCCTTCACGCTCGGACTCCATCAACTCGTTGTTTCCTGGCGCGGCCAGGCGTTCGATCATGCTTGGTTTACGCACCGCAGCCGCGCTTCCCTGAGAGGCTGGAGAAAATTCCGCCTGCCCTATAGGCTCATTGTTTCCGATTTTGTGCGCTAGATGACGAGGTGAACCTCGCGGGGGTTGACGGTTCACAGCGCTCGAAGCGGCAACCCGACATGTGGCGCATTGGCAAATTGGCCGTCACCGTACCAGTCAAAGTGGTGAGACTTGCAACGCGCCCGTCAAATTTCCCGAGCAGCGCAGCACCGACTGTACACGGCATACCCGCTCGAAATCGCCACACTCTTCGCAGGGCGTTTCTGGGTATCGCCGAAGCCAACGCGTTGATGCACAACGTACGGCTCACAATCGAGCATCTGGTGTGCCGAGCTTTCGAAATCTCTGGTGATGCAAGTGAATCGGCAGTTTGAGGCGGGCAATGCAGGCAACGCGCTTGCGCCACGACAACGCCTATTTGGACGGGACGTCCTCAACATGCCCACCGAACCCGAAACGCATCGCAGAAAGTATCTTCTCCCCAAACGTATGCTGCTGGCGTGATCGGAAGCGGGCAAAAAGAGCGCTCGTCAGCACGTCGGCTGGCACGGCTTCTTCGATCGCAGCTTCGATGGTCCAGCGACCTTCGCCAGAATCCTGGACAAACCCGGAGAACTGCTTGAGCTCCGGATCCTTCGCAAGCGCTTCGGCACCAAGATCCAGAAGCCAGGACGCGACGACGCTCCCCCGCCGCCAGACCTCGGCAATGTCCGGCATGTTCAGGGCGAAGCGCTCTTCTTCTGGCAGGCTTTTCGAGTCCTTGTTGCGCAGTATGTCGAACCCTTCGGCATAGGCCTGCATCAATCCGTACTCGATTCCGTTGTGAACCATCTTGACAAAGTGCCCGGCGCCAACCGGGCCGGCATGGATATACCCCAACTCCGGTCTTGGATCTGCTCCCTCCTGGCGTTTCGTCCGCGAAATGCTGCCTGCGCCGGGCGCCAGGCTGTTGAGAATTGGATCGATCGCATCAACCGCCTGACTGTCTCCTCCGACCATCATGCAGAAGCCACGCTCGAGTCCCCATACGCCGCCTGACGTGCCTATGTCGATATAGTCCACGCCCTTCTTTCGCAGCGCAGCAGCCCGCCGGATATCGTCCTTGTAAAACGTGTTTCCGCCGTCGATAATCGTATCGCCCGGACTTAGACGGCCGCCTACGGAGATAATAGTATCTTCCGTTATGCTCCCGGCCGGAAGCATGATCCAGACTCTGCGCGGCGATCGAAGTTGCCGTACGAGATCATCGACGCTGCTTGCTGCAATTGCCCCCTCCTCCGCCAATTCCGCGACGGGAACCGGTGAACGGTCGTAAACGACACACTCATGGCCGGCGCGCACCAGGCGGCGAGCGATACCCGCCCCCATGCGGCCCAACCCGACAATACCGATCTGCATATTGGATACTCCAAGTCTGGGCATGAGACCGCTCCACGAGCCTTGCCAATCAAATCCGCTGCGGTCTAAAGGCTATTTCGGCATCTCCATTTTCATCATGTCGGGGTGCATTTTCTTCATCGACATGCAATCCATATCTTTCATCATGACGTCTTGTGGCATTTTGTGACAGGCCATCATCGTCTGCATGTCGGCTTGCGTCATGTTCATCTTTGTCATCATGCCCTTGCAGCTTGTGCTCTTCATCATATCGTCGCGGGACATGGACATGCATGAACCCATCATCGTCTGATCCGACGCAGTCATCTTCATGTCCGCTGGAGCCTTCGTGTTGCTAACGCAGCCTGCGCTGGCAAGGGCGATCGACGCGACGCCAAATGCGGCCAGTTTGGATATTTTCATCAAAAGTCTCCTTTAACACGGGAACAGCCTCCCGGAGTGGCGAGTGAAATTGCTTCCTATCTTCAGATACGCAGCCGCAGCGCCATGCCCGGAAATTATTTGCATTGGCCAGCTTCACAACATGACCGCACGACTTCGGATGCAGACGCGCTCTACGTTGGATCATTCACAGCTGGGAGCGAGACCTCGGCGCTTCGCAGTGTCTCGTCCCCACATCAAATGCGCGGGGCTTTATTCAGAGACGCCTTGCCTGATGAAAAATGGGTACGCGGATAGAACCGCCCATCTTGGACTTGTGATACGCGCCGACTGAAGCCAATCGGGTCCTAAACAGCAGTCTGGGCGATAGCACAAAGTATTGGCCCACAAAGGCGACGTCGTCCACGATCTCTCGATACTGTCCAATAAACACGAGGTTGGCTGTTCCGGCGGGACGCACAAGCCGACGCTCTCCTTCAACCGTTGGTATCAACTGGCTGGTGAGGAACGCCATATTGGAGGGGGACACAGTTGGCCCAAGCTAGAATGCGGATCTTGTGGTCGTTGAGGCCGAGTGAGCCACCAGGAGGTCAGCTCGGTTCGCTCAAAAGCCAAGATTGCGTGACAGAATTTCGCGGGCGCGGCGAACTCTGTACTCGATGGACTTAACCGAACAACCAAGTACCTCGCCCGCTTCGGCCTGTGGCAAGCCATCGATCGCCGTTAACATCAATGCGTCCCGCAGGTGGCTGGGCAGGCACGCCATCGCGCGCGCGACCGCGACCAGTTCGTCGCGCGCGATCAGCTCGTCCTCGGGAGAGGGCCGCGGGTCCCGTACCGCTTCGGCGGCATCAGCACCGCATGATGCCAGCAGGGCCCATCGCACGGTTGCACGGCGGCCGCGATCACGGCACTTGTTAAGAGCTATCGCCCGCAACCAAACGGCAAAGGAGCGATTTGGATCAAAGCGATCCAACGCCCCCCAGGCAGAGATGAAGCTTTCCTGGACGATATCAAACGCCTCTTCTGCGTCTGGCGTCCGACGACGCACGAAGCGATATAACCCCGCCTTATGGGCCGACATCAGGGAAGCGAAAGCGTGACGATCGCCGTTGGCGGCGTGTGCCGCCCGGTTGTCGGCGCCACGCGCGGGAATGGTTTGGTTTCGCGGCGCCCAAGGGCGTGACCCGTTCTCTAGCACTCGCATTGAACTCATCGCAGCATTCCTTCTGGCATGTGGCGTATGCTACGGCTTGCATTCTCGGGAAGTGCTGATGCAAATCAGTGGCCGTCGAGGAAACAGGACAGAATGGTGTCACGGCAGACGCCAGGTCACACATCGACGTCAGCAGTTGATCGTTTTCTCGAACTCCTTCCGGGGGGGATCGCCCGATGCCGCGAATACTTCACGCTGGTCGCCAGAAAGTCCCCTGAACGAACTTGGTCATCGTCTGGCTGTGCCTGGACGAACCAAGATCGACCCTGACCAGCACGGGCCGGAAAACGCTTCCTGAACAAGGATCGGCGCACGTTCGCAGTCCTTTCTCCAACCACCGCCGACACAATGGGGCGCTGCAACTGCGCCGACGTGGAGATGCTGGCTTCACTCTCAGGCGTTGCGGCGGTCTCAAGCAGCGATCACCCCATTGTCGAGGCAAAACTATTCACCGTTTACGCACTGCTGGCATCTTGCATAGACGGGCTCATCGCCTGACGGGTGTCGGCCTCATCTTGCAACGCGCGAATATCATTGACTTTCAACATTCGAAGTCATTCTCCGGCAAAATCTCGCTTGCCGCCTCGGGAACGTCTGGCGCGCAGCTCAGGCGTTGCAAGCCGCCGCTATCGCGAGCTCGAAATCACAGGACCGATTGTCAGAGCGTGGATCCACCGCGAACGAGCTGGCCGGACCGTGTTCGCCCCCCCCTGATCGATTACACGCCGGGCATCAATCGTCGGCGTCCCCGACTTGCGAGTCTGCAGGCATTGCGCTGAATGGATGATTCAGCCCGTCACGATCGGCGACCAAGTCCGTTGATTGCCCCCCGTCCGGGTCAACCGGTTCGTCTTGAACTTCTGTTCGATCAGCGCCCATTTGCACCACGAGACGATGAACGGCGCCATCATCGTTAAGGGATATTACAAGTGGGTTTGTGGCGACGGGTGTGCCATCGAGGTCAGCAGCGGCCACACCGCGTTGTACCCCTTGCGGATTTTCAACAACGATCTCGTACCGCGATGTGCCATGTTTCAGCGTGAGTTCAAATCCAGGCCAGGAACTTGGAATACACGGCTCTAAACGCAGTGCGCCGTTCTCAATTCGAACGCCAAGAATCGCTTCAATGCCAGCGCGCTGCATCCAGCCTGCCGATCCGGTGTACCAGGTCCAGCCGCCACGTCCGACATGGCCGGTGGCAGAGTAGACATCGGCTGCAACGACGTAGGGCTCCACTTTGTAGCGTTGCATGTCGGCGCGCGTGCGTGCGTGGTTGATTGGATTGAGCATCCAGAAGAGTGCCGCGGCTTTGTCACCCTCGCCGAGGCCCGCGAACGCCATCACAGACCACAAAGCGGCGTGGGTGTACTGGCCCCCGTTCTCGCGCACACCGGGGGGATACCCCTTGATGTAGCCGGGATCGGGCGACGACTGGTCGAAGGGCGGCGTGAACAGCAAGGCCAGGCCATCGTGGGGCAGGATCAACTCGCGATCGACGGCCGCCATGGCTTGGGCGGCGCGCTCCGGCTGTGCGGCGCCCGACAGAATCGCCCACGATTGTGCGATCGAGTCGATACGGCACTCCTCGCTGGCCGCCGAGCCAAGGGGCGAGCCGTCGTCGAACCAGCCCCGCCGATACCAGAGGCCATCCCAGGCTTCGCGCTCGATGGCGGATTTCAGCGCCGTGAGATGGGTTCGCCATGCCACGGCCCGAAGCTGATCGCCCCGGCGGTCGGCGAGGTCGCCGAACACATCAAGGGAGGCGTGGAGCAGCCACCCAAGCCAAACACTCTCTCCTTTTCCTGCCTCGCCGACCCGGTTCATGCCGTCGTTCCAGTCGCCGCCACCGATTAGCGGCAGGCCATGGGCGCCGACAGCAAGGCTTGCGTCCAGCGCTCGGGCGCAATGTTCGTAAAGACTCGCGACTTCCTCCGAGATCGTCGGCAAGAAGAAGTTGTCGCTCTCACCCGGCGCCAGGGTCTGGCCCTCCAGGAACGGCACTGACTCTTCGAGCACAGCTGTATCGCCCGTTACCTTTACATAGTGCGCGACAGCGTAAGCCAGCCACGCGCGATCGTCCGAAATTCGCGTTCGCACCCCCTGACCTGAGTGCGGCAGCCACCAGTGCTGAACATCGCCCTCCACGAACTGGCGGCTCGCGGCCGTCAACAGGTGTTCACGGGTCATTGACGGATGAACCGTCGTCAGAGCCATGCCGTCCTGCAGCTGGTCCCTGAAACCATAAGCGCCGCTCGCCTGGTAAAATGCTGATCGTGACCACACGCGGCAGGCAAGTGTTTGGTACGTCAACCATCCATTGAGCATGATGTCCATCGACCGGTCGGGCGTCTTTACCTGTACCGTCGAGACCGTGTCTTCCCAGAAGAGCCTGACGCCCGCCAGCACAGCGTCGAGATCGGTCTCGCGGTAGCGCGCAATCAGCGACTGCGCCTCAGACTCGTCTGGAGCATCACCCAGGAAGCAGACAATTTCTGCCACGCCGTGCGGCTCTATCTCGACGATGGTTTGCAACGCAGCGCAGGGATCGAGCCCCGAGCCAACCCGGCCCGACAAAGAGCTCCCATTGACCAGGGCCGCAGGCCAGGCAAGCACGCCATTGCGGCCGATGAACTCGCGGCGGTCACCGGTCCAGTCCATCTGGCAGCCCGCGAGATCAACGAAGGCAACCCGCTCGCCAAACGCGGGGTTCCACGGGTTGCTCGCGAGCAGGGCGCCGCTGTCAGGATCAATTCGCGTTGTTACAAACGGCGCTCCTGCCGCGCGTGAAGCGCCGAGAACCCATTCAACGTAGGCTGTCACCGACAGGCGCCTGACGCGGTTTGAAGTGTTGCGCAGTGTCAGCCGTGAAATCTTAAGCGGATCGACGAGCGGTACATACTCCACCAACTCGGCGGCGATCCCGTGCGAATTGTGTTCGAACCGGCTGTAACCCCATCCATGCCGTGCCACATAAGTTGCTTCCTCGTTTCTGATCGGCAGTGCAGTCGGGCTCCAGACATCTCCGGTCTCTTCGTCTCTCAGATAGAAAGCCTGTCCGGGCCGGTCGATCACGGGGTCGTTGGACCATGGGGTGAGCTGGTACTCACGGCTGTTCACTGACCACGTATAACCGCTGCCCTCCGCCGATACCTGGAAGCCGAAACCGGGATTGGCGATGACGTTGATCCAGGGGGCGGGAGTCGATTGTCCCGGCCCCAGAACGATCACGTATTCTCGTCCGCCTTCTGCAAACCCGCCCAATCCATTGAAATACTCCACGCCTGGCGCTGGACGCGATACTTGAAGTCCGGACGCGGGTGCCGGTCGCATCGCCATGGGCCGCTGCGAGGGTACGACATCAGGCGCGCGTTCAAGCTGATCAGACAGCCGTCCGCGCTCTCCCACCAGCACAACACGTGCGACCGACAGGAGTAGGGCCCGCGCGTCGGGAGTTATCAGATCGGCGCGTAGTATGAAGATATGGCCCGGCGTTCGCTCGTCGCCAAACTGAGGCCGTGACTGGCTGGCCCGCACAAGCGTCTCGAGCGCGATCTGAAGGTCCTGCACATAGGATGACCCACGCTCGTTGAGGATTACCAGATCCACCGCCAGGCGCTTCATCCGCCAATACTCCACCGCCTGAAGCGCCTCCTTCACGACACTCAGATGATGCGCGGCGTCGACGCGCACAAGAATGATCGGCAGGTCGCCGGAGATACCCAAAGTCCACAACCCCGGTTGACCACCGACGCCGGCACCGATGGTGACGGAAGGCGGCCGCATCACAGGCGTCGCATAGACCATGTGCCCGGCAAGGCGCTGATATTGACTCGCCTCTGTTCGGTCGATGCCTAGGTGGTGCAACTGCACTTGTGCCTGCGTCCACGCCAGAGCAGCCGCGCGCTGGAACGCGCCGACGTCATGGTGTTTGTCGATCAGACCGAGCACCGCCTCGCGGGATGAGGCGACCATCGTCCAAAAATCAATGCGCGCTGTCGCCCCAGGCGCAATTCGGATACGCCGCCGCAACGCGAAGATGGGATCAAGCACTGCGCCTGTCGCGCCCGAGAGCGGCCGACCGCTCATCACCACGCTCGGCGCGCGAACGCTTCCGCCACGACCCAGAAACCGTGCGCGATCGGTCTCGAACTCACGCTTGCCGACAGTCTCGCCATCGACCACAGCCAGATGCGCGGCCCACACCTCTGGCTCAGCCGGGGTTCGCCGGCGCCGCGTGGCAACGATGGCGCCCAGTCCTGCAAGGTGCTCGGTCTCGATAAAAAGTTTCGAAAACGCCGGATGTGCCACGTCGGAAGCCTGAGACGCCAGGACCAGTTCCGCATAAGACGTTACCTCAACTTCGCGCGGAACATCGCTGCAGTTTGAGATCGTCACCCGGCGCACTTCCGCGTCGTCCTCGGCAGAGACGAGCACGTGAAAATTGGTCTCGAAACCGGCGTCGCAACGCGCGAACTCCGCACTGTCTTCGTTGAACGTAACCTTGTACATCTCGGGTTCGATCCCGATCGATTGATATGTTGTTGTCCAGACCTCACCGCTGGAGACGTCTCTTAAAAAGACGTACGACCCCCAATCATCGCCGACGGCGTCTTCGCGCCAGCGTGTGACCGCCAGGTCACCCCACGTACTGTAACCCGACCCCGCCGCTGTCAGCATGACCGTATAGCGGCCGTTCGAAAGCAGCTGCGCTGCGGGCGTTGCGCTATGAGGGCTCGAATTTCGCCAGGACGCAGGGCCTTCGAACTCACGAATCGTCGATGTTGTCTCGGAAACAAGCGGCGGCGCCGCTGTGACCTCGCGAGGCGCCCGCTCGTGCAAAAGAAGCTCCGTCGCCTGCACCATCGGCTCAGCGTGGAAGCGGTTACGCATCAAACCATCCAGCAAAGTGTCGGCGATGCTGGCTATCGTCATGCCCTGATGGTGAGCCATGTAAGCGCGAACCAGGGCGACGGACTCGCCGTCCGGTACTCGCGCTGGCGTAAAGTCCAGCGCTTCATAAAAACCATAGCGGCTGCGCGCGCCGAGGGCTTCGAGGCGTTCAAAATTGCGACTGGCGGCCAGCGGGTCGATCATGCTTGCCAGGGCGGTGGCGTATGGCGCAACGACCAAACTGTCGGCGAGACCGCGCTTCAGGCCAAGGCCCGGCACGCCGAAGTTGGAGTATTGATAGGTAAAATCCAAGTCGCGCGCATTATAGGCGGATTCCGAAATGCCCCACGGAACGCGCGCGCCCCCGTACTCGATCTGACGCCTGACGACAAATCGGTTCGTCTGCTCGATGAGACTATCGGCAGGCGCCTTCATGACGATGGTCGGCATGAGATACTCGAACATCGAACCAGACCAGGAAATGAGGGCTGCGCCATGCGCCACCGGCGTCATGGCCCGGCCCAGGCGGAACCAGTGGCGCGCGGGCACATCCCCTTTGGCGATGGCGATGAAACTCGCAAGCCGTGCCTCCGAAGCCAGCAAATCATAGCAGCTCGGGTCGAGAACGCCTCCGGACACCTGGTAACCGATCGACAGCAATAGGTGGTCGGCGTCGATCAGAAAGCCGAACTCCATCGCCATCGCCATGGACCGGGCGGTCTCTTCCAAACCCGACAGTCTCGCGGCAAGACGATCGCCCGGCTGCGGCTGGAGATCGCGCCTGTGGCTCTCTATGCAGGCGCTTACCGCGTCCGCCCAAAACTCCAGGTCAGCGCCGGCCTCATCGTGTTCTTCAAGGACAATCTCTCGCACTAGGTCGGCCGCCACCGCGGCCCGCTCCGAGAGATCTGAAAACCGCCGATCAACTGCATCGCCCCAAGCGTTCGGTTCAACAAGGCCCGCCGCGCAATGCTCGATCGCATCATCAAACCGCCGCCATGACACGGCGCTCCATTTGCGGCGATCACGCAATCGACCCGCCTCGTCCCGAACCAATTCAATTGCGTCAGCAACGCCCTGGAACCGCATTTGCTCCGCCAAATCCTGACCTCGCCATTGCCGGCAGGTATTGGCCAGCGCGATCAGATGCCCGGCCAGATTGCCGCTATCGACCGAAGAAACGTATTGCGGATCGAGCGGGCGCAAGTCGAGCGTATCGTACCAATTGTAAAAATGGCCTCGGTGCTTCTGCATCCCAGTCATCGTCGCCAAGGTCGCCTCCAACCGAGTCACGGCGTCGAGAGTCCCGATCCAGGCGAAATCCCGCGCGCTTGCGACCGACAACAGGTAGAGACCGATATTGGTCGGCGAAGTTCTGTGGGCCAGCACAGGCTCCGGGATCTCCTGAAAATTGTCCGGCGGCAAATCGTTGTGCGCGGACGTGACAAAGACATCAAAGAATCGCCATGTCCTTCTCGCAATCAGGCGTAGGGACAAGGCGTCCTCTTTGCTTAACGGACGCCGTCCAACAATTCTCGGCGAAAGGCTCGCCCAGAATGCCACCGCCGGAGAGGCAAACCACGCGACCGCGAACACCGAGGCAAGAGGCCAGGCGCCGCGTCCCCAGATCCAGGCAATGCAGATCGTCGCGACGGCTATCACAACTGCACCGGCCATCCGCTTGTAGAAGCCAGGAACACCCGGACTGGAATCGGCCGCCGTTTGCGCCGCAGGAACCCATTCGAGCAGGTGGCGACGGGTCAGCGTGAGGCGGATCAAAGTGCGCGCAATGGCATCACACATAAGCCAGGCCTGGTCCGCCAGGAAGACGATCATCAGGCCGAACTGGACAAGAGCGCGGCGGAAGTCCGCGCCTATAACGCGAAGGTGGCTGCGAAGCGCCGCGCCCGGCTGACGCGGAGCAATCTCTGCGATCACAGGAATCAGGGGCGGTAGAGCCATCGTAAACAAAATGAACGCCGTCCAGACGGCTGCGCTTTCAATCGGCAGAGCCCAACCCGCGACAAGCGCGATCACGATCGATGGCGCCGACAGCGAGCGTCGGATATTGTCCAGCATCTTCCAGCGACCGATGGCTGGAATATGCCCGCGCGGCCGATGAGTGCCTTTCTTAGGCCCCCGCCCGAGGATCCACGGCAAAAGCTGCCAATCACCCCGAGCCCAGCGGTGGTGGCGCCGTGCGGCGACATCGTAGCGGGCGGGGAATTCTTCAACGACCTCGACATCCGAAGCCAGGCCGGCTCGGGCGAAGATTCCCTCGTACAAGTCGTGGCTGAGCAGGGTGGATTCCGGTACGCGGCCCGCAAGCGCCGCCTCAAACGCATCGACGTCGTATATGCCCTTTCCGGCGTAGGAGCCTTCCCCGAACAGATCCTGATAAACGTCAGAAACAGCTGCAGCGTATGGATCGATGCCAGAGGCGCTGGAGAAAATCCGCAGGAACAGCGAGCCCGCACGTCCGACCGGAAGCGCCGGGGTGACCCGCGGCTGCAGCACGGCGTAGCCTTCAACGACTCGCCCAAGTGCGGCGTCAAAGCGCGGCCGGTTGAGTGGATGCGCCATCTTTCCGATCAATCGCCCGACAGTCTCGCGGGGGAGGCGTGTATCAGCGTCGAGCGTGATGACAAAACGAACGTTTGACGGCACCGCTGGTGGCGACAGGAAAGTCGTGTCCACCGCGCCCCTTAGCAGCCGATTGAGCTCATGGAGCTTTCCTCGTTTGCGCTCCCACCCGATCCATCGGCCCTCGCCCTTGTTCCACCGACGCCGGCGGTGCAGCAGCAGGAAACGCTCGCCGCCTGCAGTCGGTCCATGGCGCCGGTTCAATCGCGCGACGCCTTCTTTCGCTTGCGCCAGGAGCGCGTCGTCGCCATCGACGTGTTCGCCGTCCGCATCAACCCAGTCCGTCAGCAGTGCGAAATGCAGGTCGCCCTCGAGGCTCGCCAGATAGTGGATCTCGAGCCGAGCTATCTGTTCGTCGATGTCCTCACTTGTTGTCAGGAGCGTCGGGACGGCGACCATTGTGCGCCATTCCTCGGGAACTCCGCTGCGAAGCGCCATCCCCGGCAGCAGGGTGGCCCGAAAGCCGCGTGTCACCACATGGTTCACAATGGCGACGGCCACATCGACCGCCGGGATCAATCCAAGGACTCCCAGTACCAGAAGCCAGGCAGCGCCCAAGCCGTTTACAGCAGCAATAGATACTGGGATGGCCAACAGTGCTGCCGCGACGACCGCGCCGGCGCCGACGTAGCCGCCAATCCCCAACGTGCGGTAGACCCGGCCCAGCCAAGCTTGAGCCGGCGGCCGAAAACCGATTGCTGCTTCGAACTGGTCTCGACCGCCTGCAATGAGAGCGTAACCCGGATCCTGACGGCGAGGATCGCTTTCGGTCCCCGCCGCTTCGATCGCGCGCGTGGCGGTCGCAACAGCTGCATGCGCGATCTCCAATTCTGTCAGATCGCTACCACGAGCGAGCTCTTCGACCGCGTTGCGATAGAGGTCACGCGTCGGGAAATCCATGGCTCCGAAGGCGCTCCCGGCCTGGAAGACGTCATCGACCAAGCTGACCCGCTCGAACAATTCCGTCCAGTCGACACCAGAAACGAGGCGCATGCTGGTGATAATATTGCGAACGGTTATGCTGCCGGAAACCTGCCGCTGGTGCTCGCTGCGAACGACCGCGTCGGCGGTCGTTCCCTGCGCGAGCAATTGCGCGTCGAGCCATTCCAGCGCTGGCGCGATGCTGGGGTCCTGATCGCGTAGCCGATGGACGAGCTGCATCAGAAATGCGTCAGGAAATGTCGAGTTGCCAGGCGGTGGCAGTACGTTCCCTGGCAGTTCACGCGTGCGGTCTCCGGCGCCCAGTAATCGGTCGGCCAGTTCGTCGGCGGCGCGACGTCCGGCGCGACTGTCAATTACCCGTTTGGCGATCCGTCTGAGGTTCTCAACCAGAACGATTCGGAGGGTGATGGCGACGGCCCACAGCTCCCCGATGGTGAGCGCCTGAACGTCCTGATAGGCGCGCACGTAGCGGCGCAGGATCTCCGGATCGAAAAGGCTGTCAGTATGTGCAACGAATCCCCAGGCCACGCCGAACACACGCGGATATCCTGCGAGCGGACCTCCGACGAGCTTGGGCAGCTGTCGGTAGTAGCGGGGCGGCAGATCCTCTCGAACTTCGCGGATCTGTTTTTCCACAATGTGGAAGTTGTCAATCAGCCACTCGGCGGCCGGAGTGATTGCTGCACCCTTGGCGATATCGTCGGCGATGTCACGATATGCCGCCAGAAGCACACCTTCGTCATCGGCAAGCCGGGTCGACAGCGACGCGCCCTTCTCCTCGCGGGGCGAGACCGCCTGAGCGGCAGCGAGACTTCTCGCATGCTCCTCGAGCCGTTCAACGCTGAAGAGCTCTGCGCGGATGGGCGAGCCATCATCCCAAAGCGCTTTCGGTCGAGCGCGCCCAAGCCGGCCGCGGATCGACGAACCAAAACTCGGCGCATGGCGACGCTGGTTCTCACGCGACAGGACATTCGTCTCAAGCGGCATTGTATCGCGGGAGGTTCGCACGGTTGGTCATTCGCCTATACGACTGCCGATCGATCCATCGACCCCAGCTTATCCAAGCTACTACGACCTGCTTTCCTCATCTTTTCGGACGACGCACTCGGACCTGCGTCCTGGATGATTACTTCAGTGCATTCACCGTGGCCTCGAATATCGGCTGCGAGACAGTTTGCCTCGCGAACGGCCAGCTCCCTGGACCAGAAATGCGTGGTCATGCGCTCGTCCAACCTGATCGCCCAGCCAAACTGCTCTTTAACGACATTGAAAGTGATCATCGCGTTTCTCTCCGATCGGTCCGTTCGTGGCGCACAGGCAATGCGACGCGCTGCCGGATTTTCCACGGCAGATGAAGTGAGGATATCGTCGGAGGCATCGACGCTAAACACGGGCTGTACGCGATTTTGGCGCGATGGCGGGGCGCGTCGGTCCCAAACAACATTGGCAGCAGGCTCATATTTCGCTCTGGACCGCCACTCGCAAGCCCGGCCGAGCAGAACACGTCTGGCTCGCGCCAGCGCAGCGCCTCTCCGGCGAGACGCATCAGCCATTTCGTGAAGAGGCTCATTTCTAATCTCCTTTGAACCACCAAGCGCGGATATAATCTGTTTACGCGGCGCAGCTTCGTTCCCCTGAACGGCAGTGGTAAATTCTGCGTCAGATGGAGCCAGTCTATTGCGAACCCGCCTCCCCTGTTCCAGCGTTGAAGTGTTCCGTGACAGTCTGGGCACGAACGTCCTTCAACCGAGATAGACGCTCAGCTGAGATTATCCGTTACGCGGCATGGTTCCACTTCCCGCCCGCCACGAACCTGCGTAAAGCTGCGGAGCTGCTCGCGCGGGGCGGATTTGTGCCGCTAGACCGCGTAGCGCCCGGCGGTCTCTGCCAAGCTGATCCCTGGCGCGGGACCGGTCATTTCCCTGAAGGTCTTTAACAGTTTGCCGGCGCAGGATTGAAGTTTCGACAGGTCATGGCGCGGCTCTCTATTGGCTGACGGGACGGCATTCACGGGCAACGCGCTCTAGGTTGAGATGATGACCTTGAGCGCCTTGGTCTTGGCGGCATCACCGAAGGTGTCATACGCCTCGACGATCTGGTCGAGTTTGAAGTGGTGGGTGATCAACTGTGTCGGATCGATCTTTTTTGACGCCACAATCTTGAAAAGCATCGGGATGGTGACCGTATCGACCAGCCTCGTGGTGATCGTGACGTTCCGGTCCCACAGTTTTTCCAGATGCAGGTCGACCTTCTTGCCATGCACGCCGATGTTGGCGATGTTCCCGCCCGCCGTCACAAGCTGCTGACACAGCTCGAATGTCGCGGGAATGCCGACGGCCTCTATGACCGTATCGACGCCGCGGTTCTCGGTCAGCTTCATCACCGCATCCACCGCCCTGCCATCAGAGCTGTTGATTGTCGCCGTCGCGCCGAACTTGGTTCCGGCCTTCAACCGGTTGTCGTCCAGATCGATCATGATGATCTCGGCGGGCGAATAGAATTGTGCGGTCAAAAGCGCCGCCAGCCCGATCGGCCCCGCCCCGACGATCGCCACGGTGCTGCCGGGGGCCACCTGACCATTAAGAACCCCGCATTCGAACCCCGTCGGCAGGATGTCGCTCAGCATGACCAACGCCTCTTCATCCGCACCCTTGGGGATGCGGTAAAGGCTCATGTCGGCAAAGGGCGTGCGCACGAATTCGGCCTGGGTGCCGTCGATCGTGTTGCCCAGAATCCAGCCGCCGTGGACGCAGTGCGAATACATCTGCTTGCGGCAATAGACGCATTTGCCGCAGGCGCTCACGCAGGAGATCAGGACATGATCTCCTGCCTTGAAGGCGGTGACGGCTGGCCCGACCTTGTCAATGATGCCGACCCCCTCATGCCCCAGGATCCGGCCGGGCTCGCAGGTCGGCACGTCACCCTTGATGATGTGCAGATCGGTGCCGCAGATTGTGGTTTTCGATATGCGCACGATGGCATCGGTGGGGTCGGAGATGTCGGGCTTCGGACGATCCTCCAGGGCCTTCTTGCCTACGGCTTTGTAAACCAGCGCTTTCATGATCGGTGTCCTTGTTGTGGAAGCCGAAGCGTCGATTGTGTACAACCTCACTTCGGCGAGCATAGATTGCGTGCCGCCTGCTGATGTGCCGGTCGGGATACAGGTGCTTTTGGGAAAGGCCCGACACTCAACAGAATGACATGAGGTCGGGAGTGAGACACTAATCCAGATCAGTGGCGGGGTCCCACAGGAACTCAACCACGAGGCCGGGAGCGTCTGCCAGTAGGCTAACACGCATATCGAGAAGCAACGCAATCGTGATTGGCGCCCCGCTGATGTCCTGCGGGCCAATTCCATATTCAGCGCTTCGACGCGCGCCTGGATACCGTTTGTGACACTCGTACGCAGGGCCTCCGTTACCTTATTGCCGACCTGACGGTATACGGCTCCCAGCGCAGCAGGCACTCTATCTTTTAGCTTGTGGCATATCGCGTCGGCAGAAACCCTGGGCAGACCTGCAGCTTTGGCGGTCTGATCGAGGTGGCGCCGGCACACAACATCCATCCGGCAATAATTGTTGTCGCCCAAGGCCATCGCAAGCGTGAACCGGTTCTGGTCGATACGCCCCGCATCGCCAACCGGCTGGGCCGTCAGAACGCCATAGAGCGGCGTCAGATGAAAGCCGCCGACAGGCTGGTGGGCAATCGAGAAATTCTTCGCATGGCCGTCCGTCGCCCCAAGGAGCCCGAACACGATTTGTGTCTCGAAAAAAGGCCGACAGTCTTCGTTCGGCCTGTCGCTTTCTTTGAGGCGCTCTAGGAGCGCAAGCACGACCGGGCCATCATCCTTCTGGTATTTACGTGTGGATAGCACCGATAGTGCCTGCCAACGGTATTCGTTCTCGACGCTATCGGTCCTGTCGAACTCGTTCTGGAGAACACCGATTGGCAGTTTCAGGATATGTGTTGTAGCGGCCGGGGCTTTCGGCCTCAGCCACGCTCCGTCCAGTTTCAGGCGCGGCGCCCTTGTCCTGAGCGCCAGCGATGGAGATGCGAAAGTCATTGTCGTCCGGATACAGCCTTGGCGGGTTGGCCTTGAGCGTGCGAACTATCGCGGCAACCTCCGCTTCTGTCGGCGGCTCACCCGCCGCATGACCGGCGACGCCCGGGTCTTCGTCTTCTGAGAGGAATGCCGGACGCCGACACAATCCCTGTCCTGCTCACCAGTGTTGCGAACCACAGGGAACCCCCGGAGGGCATAGGCGTTCGGTCAGCATAGGCCCACACGTAAACTCAGGGAGAAGAAAAGCGAATGAATAATTACACAAAATTCGGCGCCATGATCGCAACGTCAACAGCCGTGATGCTGGGCCTCATGTATCTCAATACATACGAATGGGGACACGTTTTCTGGAGCGAGACCCGATTCTACATGGCCTTCCTCATGGGTGCGGCAATGGCGGCTATCATGCTCGCCTTCATGCTCGGCATGTACACAAATCGGCGCGCCAATGTCGGCATCTTCACCTCAAGCGCGGCGGTGTTCATCCTCGCATTGTTCCTGGTCCGGAGCCAGGCGACCATTGGGGATGAATCCTGGATGAGCGCCATGATCCCCCACCACTCGATCGCGATCCTCACCAGTGAGCGCGCCAATATCGACGATAGGCGTGTTCGCGAACTGGCCGATAGCATCATCGAAGCCCAGCGTCGTGAGATTAGGGAAATGAAATGGCTGCTGGACGACATCCGCGCAAATGGTGAAGCGACGACACCTGCTGAGGCGGATGCACGACCGGTGCCCGGGTTTGGCGAACAAGATTAGGCCCGGCCAGGTGTCGAACTTTGGACTGGGATACCCGTACTTCGCAGAACCCTCGAGCGTTGGACATTATTCAGCACATCAGCGGCACGCGCCCGGCTGAAACCATCTCTTTCGAGATCGCGCCTTATCATTTCAGGGGCTGTCGCGAATGACTTTGAGAATCCGGGCCATCAGTGCGAGTTTTGCCGGGGACTCTGTCTGGTTCACAATGGCTTGGCACATCCGCCGGGATGTGTCGGCCGCAGAGCGGGAGCGATCCTGTTTGGTGACGCCCGTCTCGAACAGCTCGGTCAGGGAAACATCCAGCAATTTCGACACATCCATAAGGATGCCGGCACTCAGACGGTTCATGCCCGTCTCGTACTTCTGGAGTTGCTGATGACTGATGCCGAGCCCGAGACTGAGCTCGGCGAGCGTCATTCCCCGGGCATTCCTGAACCGGCGCACATTCTCGCCCACAAGGCGGTCGACATCTGTCACGACCCGGGCTGCTCTTCCTGTTGGCTTGGGTTTCTTCAAGCGCATACCCCGGACCTTCTGGACGCAGACCAGAGGGTCGGAGGTTCGAATCCTCTCGCTCCGACCATTTTCTCAGCGGGCGATACGCCTGTACTTGTTGAGAATTCCCTGTAAATACCAGCCCCTCCACGCGGAAGTCGCACCTTTCTGCTTTGCGGCCAAATCGGACAAAGCCGGACAAATTCCGACTTCCCGAGGTGGCTTATTGGTGGCTCAGAGGTGGCTTGGCTGGCACAGGGCTTGAAAGCCACCGTCTTCAGACTCGAAAGAGAGCAGGAAGACATGGCCAATAACAGACTCAAACTCACCCAAACCAATGTTCAGCGCCTTATCAGGGCGCATGACGGGGCGAAAAAGGTGCGCCACTGGGACACTGAGGTCCCGAAACTGTTTTTGGCCATCACGCCGAAGGGTAGTGCAGCCTACAAGCTCCGAATCGTGAAACCCGACGGCAGCAAGACCGACGCCAAGCTGATCGCAGCAAATGACGGCTCTCCGGAAATTGCCCGCGCCATGGCCATGAAAGAACTCGGCCGGATGGCGCTGGGAGAAGCAGACCTGGTCACCCGCAAGCGGATAACCAGGGAAGAGGCCGAAAAAGAAAAAGCTTCCACATTTGCCGCCCTTTCCGCTCGTTTCATGGCGACACCCGAGAAATCCCCACCTCGCATCAAGCAACGCACCTACGATGAACGGGAAAGGCTATTGAGAGTCCATATCCTGCCTTCTCTCGGGGAAACACAATTCCGACAGATTACAAGGGCGCAGGTCCGCGAATTGGTGAGGTCGATTCAGGCTGAAGCCGCAAAACACCCGCGCGCCAGGGAAGGCAGCAATCCCGGCGCAAAACTCGCCAATGAGTGCCAGGGCGTTATTCGCACGGTGTTCAACTGGGCCATTGAAGAAGAACTGGCAGATATGAACCCGGCCACCTTCCGGAAACTGTTCAAGGACACACCCGACAAACGCTCACAGATGCCTGACGGGGCGCTGAAGCTCATGTGGGACGCATTGAACGAAGAACTGCGACGCGACGAGGGACGCCACGGCTGGGGCTCTGCGCTGGCCATCATGCTGCATGCCCTAACCTTGCAAAGGCCGGCCGAGATCGTTGCTGCCAGGCGCGACCAGTTCGACTGGACGCAAGGAAATGAAATGTGGCGCATCCCCGCCGGGCAGACAAAAACGAACGAGGTTTACGAGGTGCCCCTGTCACCTCAGTGCGCCTCATTGTTCCGTGAAGCCCTTTCGAAACACAATCTGCCTTGGGTGTTTCCAAACAAAGCGGGCGACGACCATATTCGCCACGATGGCCCGAAACAGCGCTGGATGAGAATACGCAACAAGCTGGTCGCGGAGGCCCGGAAAATAGACCAGACCTGCCCGCTCGCCGGCGTTCAACTCTACGACTGCCGGCGCCTCGGTCGGACACTTTTGGTAAGAGAGCTCGGTGTGTCACCCGTGATTGCCGAGGCGTGTATCAACCACGCGCCCGACCGGTCCATGCGCACGCGCTACGATGTGGGAGAGAATATTGACGATGTTCGCCGAGCGATGGAGTTGTGGGGCGACGAGGTGGAACGGCTTGTGGGTTCTCTTTCATTGAATCACGGTGCTGGCCATTCCGGGAAACGCCTGACGGCAGGCTAAAAGTGGCACTCATAATACCGAACTAAAACTCCAGCCTCAATCGAGGAACTTTTTGGGGGGCAGATCAAAATTTCTCTGAGCTAAAGTTAGTCCCGCATGAACGCGCCCCCATTCACATGCAGGACCTGACCCGTGATGTAGCGAGCCGCATCGGACAGCAGGAACAGGAGTGGGCCGACGATGTCATCGCTGAGCGCCATCCGTCCCATTGGCACCCGGGCATTATAGACCTCGGCATCAAATCTCGCTGGCGCGCCGGTTTCAGCGGCCCCCTCACCATAGCCGCCTCGAATGAACGCAGTGTCGACCGCTCCCGGCGCGACGCCGTTCACTCGAATTCCCGGCGAGAGTTCAGCGGCAAGAATGCGGATGATAGCGTTCAGCCCCGCCTTGGCCGCTCCGTATCCGGCATAACCAGACGCGCCTATTTGGCCGATCCCCGTCGAGAGAAACACAATCGCCGCCTCGTTCGCCAGCAATGGTGTTGCTTCACGAATGGCCAAGACAGGGCCACGCAGGTTCCCCGACAGCACATCGTCAAACCGGCTTGTGTCAAGCGCGGTCACTTGGTCGTGACCCTTGGTATAGCCTGAACAGACCGCGATATAGTCCAAAGTGACGCCCGTCTCAGACAATGCTCCGAAGGCGGCCACGATGCTTGCCTCGTCACGCAGATCGATTGGAATACACGCTGTCCCACCCACATGCTGGCGCCGTGAGATCGCCTCTGGTAAATCCATGATGATGATCTTGCAACCAAGTGCCGATGCTGCACTGGCAAACGCATGGCCTATGCCACCGCAACCCCCGACTACCAGCACTGTCTTACCCACTGATGGACCCAAGCGCTCAAAATCGGGTTTCGGCAAATTGGACATAGCAGACTCCTGCGAGATTCCAGGGTGAGGATTTCGGCCGAACGTTTGCTCGACGGAGACACGTTTTTGTGCTCGTTTGGCAAATGATATATCATTTAAGAGGATTCAATCATGCGTCAAATTGTTTCATTCCTGAGCCTGCTCATCCTGACCGCGTGCGCTGCGGATGGCCAAGCAGAGACCGTTTCAGCTGCGCGAGACGCTGCGCCCGAGGCGCTGCGGACTTGGGTCGATGCGCGCGCCGGAACAGGCGCTCCGGTCCACTGGATTGCAGAAGGGGGAGTCTACGCTTACCCATCTGGCGAGAAACTGTTCGGCATGGTCGGTTTTGATAGCTCGACAGTGATATGGCCGGATCAACCTGGCGGAGAAGTCACGCATCTGACCCGCAAGACGTTCGCATACACAAATCCTGTCACCGGCGAAATCCTTACGGAATATCAGGGCCGTCCGGTGGAACCGATCGCCTACCCCTATCAACTCATCACCTACCGGATTGAGGACGAGAAGATCTACGGCGATGTCGAACAAGGCGTCGGCGATCGTATCCAGACAATAAAGTCCAAAGACGGCATGCGCTATCGCATGATGGGGGAGGACACGATGGCGGTGACGGCTTCCGTATTTCTGGACTTCACCCTGCCGAATGGTCAACAATACGAGGCTTGGGAGAATTATGATTTCTTTCTGCACTCCGAAGATAATGTCGATGAACCCCACCAGATGAGTTGGCAGCGCTATGGCGCGCTGCCCCCCTTCGCCGGTGATGGCAAAGCCATCTATCACCTCTTGTCCTGGCGGGTTGAGAGTGAAGAGGCGTTTCCGCCTGCGTTGCTCGCATGGGCCAAGGCCACTAAGCCAATGTGGCTGAAGCCACCTGCCGATCTTGCAGAAGTGCGCGCGCTTCAGTCCGGAGAAGCGGGCGAGGGCTGGGCCAAATAGCCTGTCACAAGGATTGATTGTGCATAAGGACAAGGACTTGTTGGACGCAAGCCGGTTCGCACCTCTAGCGTGACGTCATGAACGGTGTAATTGAAAGCTTTTTGGGTGAACTGGCCTATACGAGCGGAGCGTCAGATCGTCTCGGCGCAAACCGTGGCCGCGAACACTTTCGGATTGATCTTCATCCTGACGGCAGCAAAGTCATCTCGGCACATTGTGAGATTGACGATCCTCCTGCTGTCGTTCGGGATGTCTCCCTGCGACTCGACACGCAGGGGCGCCCCGCTGACTGCTTTGTTCGCATTGCAGTTGGCGGGGCTTTCCGCGGCTCGGCATGGTTCAATTTCGGCGCAGATCACGCTGAATGCGAAGCGAGCACGATGCTTGAAGGCCGTGTATCCCAGCGCATGCGCCTGAAGCGTCCTCTGCCAGCATTTGGCAACCACGCGATCATCAATGACGGCGCCCTGCTGTCCCAGTACGACCTCTCCAAGGGACCGGGCACACAGGTTGTCGAAAACCTGCTTCTATCTTCGCCAGACCATCGCGGCGCGACCGGACCAATGCTTTTTGCGGTGGATCTCGCGATCCAGTATCACGGCAATGAGACGGTGACGGTGGAGGCAGGCACGTTCGAGGCTCACAAATTCTCCTATACAGATGTGCCGGGTATGCTGGTGGAGCACCCCATCTATGATCTGTGGTGCACCGCGGACGGAAACTACGTTCTGCTTAAAGCGGAAGTCGGCGGATATATGAAGACCCGCTACGAACTGGTTGAGCTGAACCATGTCAAACATGGCGCGGCATGATAGCCTGGTTGCTTGTCGCCCATATCGCTGTGCTCGGGTACTGGTTGGGGTCAGAGCTCGTGATCAATTCGACCTATCGTTATGTCTGCTACGCAGATGATATGCCAATGGCGGAACGATCGCGCCTGATGGACCACGTCATGCATGTTGATCAGCATGTCCGCTATGCGCTGGTCTTGCAGGCGTCGCTTGGGCTGATGCTTGCGGCAAATGCCGGGTTTGTGCCGGGTGGGCGGCCGGTCTTGATGGCAGCGGGACTATTTGGCTTGGCCTGGCTCTTTTTTGTCGAGGCGGTTCACCGCACCCGCAAGCGGCCTGTCGGACAGGTTCTGGGCGCGATTGACCGCGCATCCCGCTATGGTCTGATGGCGCTTCTGGTTGCAGTTGCACTGGGTTTGATCGGCGGCAGTTGGTTCGCGCCCGGATGGCTTCGATGGAAGCTTGCTGCCTTTGCCGGTGTCATTGCTTGCGGCGTCGGCATCAGGTTTGCGCTGATCGCACATTTTAGAACATGGGCGCAAATGCAGTCCTCCGGTGTCACACCCGAGCGAAATGCGATCATCCGGGGAACTTACAAGCGCGCGACGGGTATTCTGATCCTGCTCTGGCTTTTTATCGCCATTATGGTTTGGCTCAGCGTGGCGAAGCCCTCATGACATCTCAAGAACTGATCGCCGAGCTCGTTGCGCGCGCCGAAAAGGCGAATGTCCTTGTGGACGCAGATGCCCTCGCCCTTTCCGCCAGTGATATCCATGAGACCGGCGCGACGCCGATCGCGGTGGTGCGACCTCGGTCCGCCGACGCGCTCGCGGCCTGTGTCGGAGCAGCGACATCGCAAGGCTATGCGATTGCGCCGCGCGGGGGCGGACTGAGCTACACCGCAGGTTATATCCCGACAGGCCCTCGCACTGTGTCCTTCGATTTGTCAGGGCTCAACCGGATCATCGATATTTCCGCTGGGGATATGACGATCACGGTCGAGGCGGGCGTCACCTGGAAACAGATATACGACGCTCTGCAACCACTTGGGCTTCGTCTGCCATTTTTCGGCACGTTTTCGGGAAAAGGCGCCACGGTTGGCGGCGGACTGAGCCATGGCGCACTCTTTTTCGGATCTGCGCGGTACGGATCAGCGGCGGAAATGGTACTAGGCCTCGATATCGTCTGTGCCGATGGTGAAATTCTCAAGACCGGACAGGGCGCGCTATTGGCGAAAAGCAAACCTTTCTTGCGCAGCTTCGGACCTGATCTTACCGGTCTGTTTGTTCATGATGGCGGGACATTGGGAGTCAAGACCCGGGCCACGCTGCGCCTGGTCACGGCGCCCGCCCACGAAGACTTTGCCAGCTTTTCATTTCCTAGGATTGAGGATGCGAGCGAGGCACTGTCTGCGATCGCGCGTGAAGGCCTCGCTGACGATGTCTACATTCTCGATCCAGCGTCTACAGATCATCTCGACCCCAGCGCGGCTGACATGATGCGGTCTGCATCGGCGGTCGCCCGTAGCACCAAGAATCCCGTGAAAGCCATCAAATCACTCGCGTCCCTGGCCGCCGCCGGAACCAGGTTTATTCCCGAAGGTCATTATTCATTGCACGTCACGGCTGCGGGACGGAGCGCGGCAGCAGTCAGCGCCGATTTGGAAAGAGCGCGCAGCTTGGCGGTAAAATCTGGCGGGAGCGAGGTGGCCGCCACGATCCCACGCGTTGCAAGGGCCGACCTCTTTGCAAATCTCAATGGCGTCGTTGGGCCTAAAGGCGGCCGCTGGGCGGCGCTTAATGCTAAGGTCGCGCATACAGATGCAGGCCGCCTCATTGCGTCATTCGATAATATGATCGCGCCGCATCGGAGCGCCATGGCGCAGCACGGCGTAAGCTTCACACGCCTTGCGTCTGCATTGTCAAACCACTGTTTCAGTTTCGAGCCGGTCTTTCATTGGCAAGACAGCTGGCTACCCATTCACCGGGCGGTCGCCGACCCGGCGCATCTGCGTCAATATGTTGAGCCATCTCCCAACCTCGAAGGGCGGGCGCTCGTCGATAAGTTACGCAAGAAAACCGTCGACCTGTTTCGCGATTTCGGCGCTGCATCCAATCAGATAGGTCGCGTTTACCCGTACTTTTCGGCGCTCGCGCCTGAGCCTGCAAGCTTGATGCTTGCTGTAAAACGCCATCTTGATCCTCACGGCCTGATGAATCCCGGCGTGTTGGAATTTCCTTCTCCGAACAAAGAGGACTGAATGTCATGAGCGATCTCTACACCATTGTTTGCCGCGACAAGCCAGGCTCCAAGCCAACGCGCATGGAGCGCTTGGCCGATCACCTCGCCCACATCGATACCGTGTTTGATCGGATCAAGATTGCCGCACCCCTACGCGATGATGCAGACGATGCGTTTACAGGCGCGCTGCTTGTTATCACCGCAACCAGCATCGCCGATGCCCGTGCATTTATTGAGGCTGATCCGTACTACGAGGCAAACATCTGGGAGAGCGTTCAGGTCGACAAACTCGGAATGTCAGCGGGAGAATGGGTCGGAGGAAAACCTTGGTAGTCATAGGTTTTGAGCTAGTCGAAATTTGGGGTTTCAGCTCGTAATGCTTCAACCAGCTTGCGGGCGCCTAGGCCATTATGCGCCCGTTTGCGTCGCATCAGATAGATCGGGCTCAACCAGGTGCCATCACTGAGGTCTTTCCAGACCAGCGAAGGAATATTGTCACAAAGAGAGCGGGGCAGGATCGCGAGATTGTCCGACCGCGTGAGCGCTGTCAGGGCGAATAGGACAGATGTTGTCATCAATCCGGGCTGGGGGCGGGTTGCACCACATGCCACAAAGGCGTCTGCAATCACTTCGTCGAGAAGGTCTGTATTGCGACCGAGTATCCATTGCGCCCCGTTCAAATGTGCCAATGATGTCGCTTTGGCAAGCTGAGGATGTCCAACGCGCCCGACAATGCCCCAGGGCTCGCTGCCGAGTTGTTCCACCAGTACGCTCTCTTGATGGTCGACTGTCTGGGTTGATAGGGCCATATCGATCTGTCCACGGTGGAGCCCGGCAACAAACTCCCGATCTATTCCCGCTTCTACGTCAATTCTCAGATTGGGATGCGCCCCTGCAAAGCGCACCACGCGACGCCCGATTTCTGTAGTTGCGGCAACGGGGCTCAGGCCAATGACCATTTTTCCCCGCTCAAACCCCAGTTCGGCCGTTGCTGCCGACCGCAAGCGGCCCGCACTCGCCACGACATCTCGCGCATGCTCTACGACCGTCTCGCCAAGGCGCGTGAGCGACATGCCTCTTGTTTCACGATCAAAGAGTTTCCCGCCAATCGACTCCTCCAGTCGCGACAGAGATTTCGACAGCGCCTGCTGCGTCAACCCGACACGTGACGCCGCACCGGTCAGGCTTCCTGCTTCCACAACAGCAAGGACATGTTCGAGTTGCCTGAGTTCCATACGGACAAACAAACATAGATTGTGGATTTGGACAACTGATTGTTGGAAAAACAGGCGGTTTCGTGGCTGATGGGATCAAAGGAGAAATGTCATGGCCAGTTTGAAGAGCGTCACATCGTGGGATGAAGAGGTAGATGTCCTCATTTGCGGATTTGGCTGCGCCGGCGCCTCTGCGGCAATCGAGGCTCATGATGCCGATCCATCCGCACAGCTTCTGATGATTGAAAAAGCACCAAAGGCGTTTGCCGGCGGTAATTGTCGCGTGTCCGGTCAATCTCTGTTGATTGCAAAGAACAAGGAAGCCTTGAAGGATTATCAACGCGCCATGAGCACGGCCAATCCTATCCCGGAAGACTTGCTTGATGAATGGGCCGAACGCATGGTGAATTTGGAGCCATGGATTCAAAAAGTCGCGAAAGATGCGGGTGCAGAATTCCTGCGTGGGACCGGGTTTACCGAGCGCGACGCTGTTCTGGAGTTCCCGGAATTCGGCGCACGCGAAGCGGTTGCCTACACATCCACTATTTTGCCCATCCCGTCTGGCGTCTGGCTTGCGCTGAAAGCGAATGTTGAAAAACGGAAGGTTCCCGTCTGGTTCGACACCGCTCTCGTCGATCTCATTCAGGACCCTGACACGCTGGAAGTCTATGGCGCATGGGTGGAGCAGAAGGGTGTCCGCAAAGCGGTACGCGCCATCCGCGGTGTGGTTATGGCTGTTGGCGGTTATGAAGCCGACCTTCAGATGCAGAAGGATTATTACGGACTGTCCGATGTGCGCCCGCTTGGCACTCCCTACAATACCGGCGACGGTGTGCGCATCCTGCAAAAGGCGGGCGCCGAGATGTGGCACTTGCGCAACCAGGGTCAGTCCGGCGGCATCTGGCCCGGCATTCAACGCCCCGGCCACGAGACAACTTATCTGCGCAACTTCCTGCTTCCGGCCTTTTCATGGATCGACGTCGACAGTACCGGACGTCGCTTTTACGGCGAAACCAATGAGTTGCAACTAACCCATTACAAACACAAGAAAAACGGCCGCTGGGTCGATGTTCCGCTTAATACCGCTCACCCGGTTCACATGATTTTCGACGAAAGCACACGCCAGGCTGGCAAACTCGTCCTGGAAGTCATGACCTGGAGCGCTGTGGTCAAAACCGACCCTTGGAGCGAGGACAATAGCGACGAAATCGCGTCCGGCCTGATCAAAAAGGCGGCAAGCCTTGAAGATCTGGCACCACAGATTGGTCTGGATCCTGAGAGACTGATGGCCGAAATCTCAGCTTACAACACGGCATGTGCGGCGGGTGAAGACACAGCCCATGGACGCGATCCTGCGACGCTCCTTCCGATTGCGAATGGGCCATTCTATGCGGTGCAACTGACCCCGGCCATCGTCTGTACCGGTGGTGGCGCGCGGCGCGATATGGACGGCCGCGTCTTTGACCACAAGGGCAACCACATCCCGCGCCTGTTCGAAGCCGGCGAACTCGGGTCCATGTTTTCAGACCTTTACCAGAACGGATCTTACCTGACCGAGGCCATGATCACCGGCCGGGGCGCCGCACGCGCCGCACTGGCCATGGTGCCTGCCGCCATGGCCGCGGAATAGACGCATGCTGGTCAAGACCCCCGCAATCAAACTTGGCGTAGAAGTCCGGGACGTGGCCGTCGAGAATAACCGCGTCGTTCTCTCAGGTGTTGCCAATGTCATGCCGTGCACAGTCGAAATAGGCGGACCAGAAATGGTGCGCCTGTTTGGCCGCATGCTGCGCCCTGCAATCATCATCCTCTTCCTGAAGTCCGTTTTTGGCGGCGGCAAACCCAAAGAGGATGCCGCATAATGGCGACTCCAGAAATAACAGGGGAATTCCGTCGCGGCTCGGGCGTGATCGTCGCCGCCGCGCTTGGGATTGGTCTTGGGCTGTCGCCTCTGCCTTTCTATACAATCGGCGTTTTCATGCCCGTGCTTTCAGAGGAGTTCGGCTGGCGATATGATCAGATCATGGTCGCTCTGACCGTGATGACCCTTGGGGCATTCCTGTTTGCGCCCGTTGCAGGCTATTTGTCTGATCGGTTCGGTGCCAAACGGGTCGCGCTCATTTCGACTGTAATGTTCTCTTTGGTATTCATGAGCTTTGCGCTCATGACAGACAGTCTGCTTCATTTCTATGCGACCTGGGGACTGATGGCGTCCTTGGGCGCCGGGACGCTGCCCGTTACCTGGACGCGCGGTGTCACGAGTTTCTTTGAGAAAAATCGCGGCATGGCGCTCGGTTTGGCACTCGTTCTTACCGGTCCGTGTGGCGCATTAGCGAAGGTCTTGTCAGCCCACCTCATCGGAGAGATCGGCTGGCGTATGACCTATGTATGCGTCGGGCTTGCGCCCTTGTTGATTTCAGTGCCGATCGGCCTGCTCCTGTTTCGCGATGCGCCCGCCAAGGCGCCGGCGATATCTGGCAAATCTCCAGTTTCGGAACCCGGGTTCTCGCTTAAGGAGGCGCTTGTCACATCGCGATTCTGGTTGCTAGCTTACGCCTTCCTGGTCATGTCCATCGGCCTGTCCGGACCGGTTCCCAATCTCGAAGCCATCTTCAGGGAAAAGGGATTTGAAGTTTCCAATTCGGTGTTGCTCGCCAGTTTCGTTGGTTATGCTGTCATTATCGGCCGCCTATCCGGCGGCTGGCTGATCGACCGGTTCTGGCCGCCAGGCGTGGCTATCCTCATGCTCACCTCTCCAATCCTTGGGCTTCTCGCTTTGGCGCAGATCGATACGCCAAGTTTCATGCTTTGCGCAGGGGCCGTTGTGTTGATGGGCGCCGCGCTCGGGGTCGAATACGACTTCCTCGCGTTCATGAGTGCCAAATATTTCGGAATGCGCAATTACAGCGCGATCTATGGCTGTCTCTACGCTTTCTTTGCGATCGGTGCGGCTGCAGGACCTGTGATTGGCGCGCGGATGTTTGTTCAAACAGGCAGCTACAAGGCTGCGTTATATGTGTGGGCAGGCTCTCTCGTCATTGGCGCCATCGCCCTCCCATTCCTGGGACGACGCGAAACGATATTCGACGACCCGCGCCCTGCGCCGGTCCCCATCCCCCAAACCACTGGAGCGTAACATGGACCAATCAGCTGTTGTCGGCAAAACGGATAACGCAACCTTCATGATCGAACGCCTGGGTGCCGACATCGTAATTGTCGGCGAAGCAGAGCGTCGTTTTGTCAGTCATGACATCTGGGCGCGGGGCGAACTGGCAGACTTCGTTCTGGTGCCAGAAACCACCGAGCAGATGATTGCCTGCATCAAGGCCGCACATGAAGGAGGCATTGCGCTTTCGCCGCGGGGCGGGGGCATGTCCTACACCAAATCCTCCACGCCCGATCGGGCTGGCGTCGGCATCGTTGATACGCGCAAACTGAACCGAATTGTCGAAATCAATGCCGACGATATGTATGTCACGGTTGAAGCAGGCTGCACCTGGGCACAGCTGCACGACGCCCTTAAGCCGAAAGGGTTGCGCACGCCCTTCTGGGGGCCTCTGTCAGGCATATCATCCACGATTGGCGGCGGCGTTTCTCAGAACAATGCGTTCTTTGGAACGGGAACATATGGCCCAACCGGAGACAGTGTCATCGCTATGAGCGTGGTACTTGCTGACGGGACGCTCGTGCGGACTGGTACTGCAGGCACGCGCGACGGCGCGCCATTCTGGCGCCACTATGGACCCGACCTGGCTGGACTGTTTATCGGCGACAGCGGCGCTATGGGGTTCAAGGCAGAAGTGACGTTCCGCCTGATCCCAAGTCCGAAGCAAGAGGTCTGGGCCAGCTATGAGTTTCAGACGCGCGATGGTTGCGCGGAAGCCATGACCGCGATCGCCAGAGAGAACCTGGCCTGTGAAGTATTCGGGTTTGATCCGAACCTGACCAAGGTGCGCATGGCGCGCGCGTCTATCCTGTCCGATGCCAAAGCCCTGACCAATGTGATGAAGGCCCAGGGCGGTTTGCTGAAGGCACTACGCGAGGGAGCCAAGGTCGCGATGGCCGGCCGCGGATTCATGGAAGACGCCGCCTACACATTGCACTTCACTGTCGAAGGCCGATCGGCGGCCGGCGTGAAAGAAGAAATTGCCGTCCTGAACGCGCTGGCCGAAAAACACTGTGGCAAAGCGATTGAGAATTCCATCCCGAAGATCATTCGCGCCAATCCGTTTACGCCGCTCAATAACATGCTCGGACCACAGGGTGAAAGATGGGTCCCTATCCACGGCATCGTACCCATCAGCAAGGGTCCCGCCTGTTGGCGCGATCTCGAGGCCGGGTTCGAGAAAATGGCGGCCGAATTTGACCGCCACAACATTCTGACGGGCGCCCTCGTCACGACCATGGGCACGAATGGCTATCTGATTGAACCGGTCTTCATCTGGCCCGAAGAACTGTTCGAGATCCATGAGGCCGCAGTCGAAGCCAGCGTTCTTTCCAAATATCCACGCTACAAGCCCAATCCTGAAGCAACTGCGATGGTCGAGACCGCGCGCCAGTTCGTCCTCGACACATTCTCGCGCTACGGGGCTGCACATTTCCAGATTGGTCGGACCTATCCTTATGCTGAAGGACGCGACCCCGACAGTCTTCGTCTCGTCGAGGCGGTCAAGGCAACGCTGGATCCGAACAACAGGGTCAATCCTGGCGTGCTGGGACTGGATTGAGCAATGGGCCGGAAACTCGACGTCCGCAATCCGCGCAACGGGATGATCGACGCGACGATCGACGCGGCCGATGAGTCAGGCGTAGCATCGGCAGTTGAACGCCTGCGGCGCGCTCAACTGGAATGGGTGCGCCTCGACCTGACTGACAGATCGAGGCGGCTCGAGGCGTTGGCAGACACGCTTCATCAGTCGCGCGCAGACATTCTGTCAGCCCTGAAGATCGACACAGGCCGCCTTCGCATCGCCGAAATGGAGCTGGCCGGGGTGATTGCCTCAATCCGCGGCTGGGTTCAGCAAGCGCCGGATCTGTTACCTCACGGTTGGACACAAGGGCGCTCAAACCTGGCGATCCGGCATACTGCGTCCTTCGTGCCGTATCCTGTCGTCGGGGTCATTTCGCCTTGGAACTTCCCGCTTACACTCTCGATGATCGACACCATTCCGGCCTTACTGGCCGGTTGCGCGATTTTGCTAAAGCCGTCCGAAGTCACGCCACGTTTCGTGACGCCGCTTGAGACCGCGATAAAGTCGGCGGGCTTGAGCGATGTCTTTGCCATCGTCCAGGGTGATGGTGAAACCGGTAGTGCACTTGTCGCACATGTGGACGCTGTGTGCTTCACCGGATCAGTTGCCACCGGACGCAAGGTCGCCGCCGGTTGTGCCGCGCGGCTGATACCCGCCTTCCTGGAGCTTGGTGGCAAGGACCCGCTGATCGTCCTGTCTGACGCCGATATCGAGCATGCGACCGACGCGGCACTGCGCGGTTCCATTCTCGCGACCGGACAAGCCTGCCAATCCATTGAGCGGATCTATGTCCAGCGCCCCCTCTATGATCAATTTGTTTCAAGGCTGTGCGAAAAGGCCGACGCCGTGCGCCTGACCTGGCCAGACCCAAACGATGGCGAGATAGGGCCAATCATTTTCGACAAGCAAGCTGAAACACTGACGGCGCATATCGAAGATGCCAGAGACAATGGTGCGCGCATTTTGACGGGGGGCCGGGTCGAGAACCATGGCGGAGGCCTATGGCTGCGCCCCACCGTTCTGGCCGATGTCACTCACAATATGCTGGTAATGCGAGATGAAACATTCGGGCCCGTTATGCCCGTTATGGCATTTGAGACTGAAGATGAGGCTATCGCGCTCGCCAATGACTCCGAGTACGGTCTGTCGGCTGCGGTCTTCTCCGGAAATCTGGCCAACGCCGAAGAGATTGCCAGCAAGCTTGATGTTGGCGCCGTCAGCTTGAACGACACATCCCTGACGGGCGTCTTTTTCGAAGCCGAGAAGCAGTCTTTCAAATCATCCGGTCTCGGCGCCAGCCGTATGGGGGCATCGGGATTTCAGCGTTTCTTCAGGCGAAAGGCAATCATTGCCCAAACGGCGGCCCCTGCCTCGATCCGGTCTTTTTCAGAAACAGGAGACTCTCCAGCATGACCTTACAGACAGTCAGAAAATATCTCCCCGGCGGCGCAGGCCAGCTGCACTATCGCGAGATTGGTAAAGAACATGGCGGAGCGCCACTCGTCTGCCTGCATCAAAGCCCAAAATCATCTCTGGAATTCGAGTCGTTCATGCAAGCTGCCGGTCGATCGCAGCATGTGATCGCGTTCGATTATCCAGGATGCGGCATGTCCGACTGCCCGCCGTCTGAACACATTGTCACCATTCCATATTATGCGAATGTTATCGCAAATTCTCTCGACAGCCTGCAGATCGAACAAGTTGACCTGTTCGGCAATCATACCGGTGCAATGGTAGCTGCAAGTCTCGCAGACACACATCCGGACCGCGTCGGTGCCATCGCCATGATCTCTGCACCAATTCTTACCGACGAGGAAACGCGCGATTTCGAGGACTATTTCGTTCCCGTCCCCCTCGACCTGGAGGGCACGCGCTTCCTCCAATCATGGACGCGCGTCGTCAAACATGCCGGACCCGGCATGACACTCGACATGTTGGCACGCTCGTTCATGCAAAATACAATGGCCGGCGATGCCTACGAATGGGGCCACGCGGCGGCCTTTGCCTGGGGCGGATCTTTCGCCGAGACGCTGTCGCGACTTGAGCATCCCATCCTGGTACTAAACCCGGCCGACGATCTCGAAATCTATACCACGCGGGCTGAACAATTACTGCGCAATGGTACTTATCTGGCGCGACCTGATTGGGGACATGGTCTGCTTGATACACAAACGGCCGACCTGTCCAAAATCATATTGTCGTTTTTGAAGACTGATGCTTCGAAGATGAAAGTCTGACTCGCTTTTCAAAGGCATATCCAAAAAACATCACCTGATCACCATCGTACTGGTGAGTACGCTATCGAAAGCAGATCGAATGAAATCAATTTTTACCATGATAGCCTTGGCCGCCGCCATCTCTGCGTGCAGCACAAATCATTCCTCGTCAAACGATGAGGTCGCCAAGTCAGAGCCGGTCGCCAGGTCAACCATCGACACGATGCCGGTTCTGGTCAGACCCGACGGATCCTATCCCGTTCACCCCCTCGCCAAGGATGAAGTAGTTGTAAAAGTCATACAGAGTACAACCAATTCCCTTTCGGAGTTTGCGTCTGTTGAAGCAGGACTCGACCACAATTTGAGTCATATGGAAGCCTTGGCAAGGCAGGCCTGCAGCACAGGCAGCAAACCAGACTTTTTGCTCTATCACGAGTTTCCGCTGACGGGTTACTCGCCAGGCGGAAGAACTGAAAATCTGAAATATACGGTACAGATTCCAGGACCAGAAACAGATCGGCTGGGGGACATCGCCAAATCCTGCGATACTTATCTCATCTTCGGCTCGTATGCGACCGACCCGGACTGGCCCGGACATATCCTCAGTCTCAACGCAGTGATCGGCAGGGACGGCCAAGTCGCAAAGGTGTTTTGGAAGTCGCGCAACATCAAGCGGATCTATCCGGATATTGAAATTACGACGACGACAATCGAAGCGGTTCGAGACAAGTATCGCGCCATGTATGGCCCTGAGGAAGAATTTCCCGTCCTGCAAACCGAGTATGGAAACATCGCGGTCAGCACTGTTCAGGCCGACCCATTCATATTTGCGGCTTTTGCAATGCGCGGAACCGAGATCATGGTTCGCACAGCGACTTTGTTTTCGGAAGACGACGTAACAGCCATGGCACGGATCAATAATTTCTATTCAACCATGACCAACATCGCCATGCCTGAATCAACCGGATTTAAGGCAGGAGAGTCCATAATTGTCGGTCCAAAAGGTCAGATCCTCTCGAAGGATCCAAGCGTCGATCAGGATGGCATTATAGAAGCGACCATCCCGATTGCCTCTTTCCGCAGGAACAGGAAAATTCCCAACTACGCCTATGAAATGGTAAAGCCAGTCCTCGATCAGTATGTGCAGGAGTTTCCGCTCAACCACCTCGACATGCCCCGCGAGGCTCTTCCGGAAACAGGACAAGACATGAAAGCGATGATGGAATCCATCAGCCGCTACAATGCTCCACCCGAATGAAATGTATGATTGGTCCTGTAAGCGCTCGACCGCCTTATCTCATTCTCTGGGCTTTCTGAGTTCAACTCCTTCCAGGCCAGTTCAGCTTATGAAACTTTCCGTGAAGACGCTCTAGAACTCGTTTCACTCACGATTGCGTTCGATGGGACATTGGAGGCTGTTCTGCCGCATCGAGGTCGTTGGCGCATTCTATAGGTCGGCGCGGTCCTGCTAGCGGCGCATATACCGCTTCGCCCTCCCACTACGACGCCATGGGCGCCGCGGGCAAGACGGCTTGTCATTCAGGCGATCGATAGCCGAGCGACAAGTGCGTCCGTGCAAAATTGTATCAGCGCGAGCCATGCTTTCTATCGGATATAACCGAAACCCTGACCTCCACAATTGACGCCGATGCGGACATGAACGTTATGAATATGTACGTTGGCGTTGCAATATGGTCGGACCCGAATATTCAGGAGTGACGATGCGCACGATCCGCACATTCATAGATGGACAGTTTGGTCAAATTCATTCGCGTGTTGCGTCACCGGCGGTGTCCCAACATCGACCTCTGGCTTGCCTGCATATGAGTCCAAAATCAGGACGAATTTTTCAAAGATTCATGGAATATGCATCCGAAGACAGAACAATTGTTGCGCACGATTATCCGGGTTTTGGTGAGTCAGCCCCCCCACCGGCTGCACCCCACGTCACTATCGAGGATTATGCCCAAAGCCTATGGGACGTCGTAGACAGTCTTGATCTCGGCCGGGTCGATTTACTCGGATACCACACGGGCAGCGAGGTTGCTGTTGCGGCCGCCAAGAAACGCCCCGGCCAGGTCGGAAATATTGTTCTGGTCTCAGCACCGGTTTTCACCGCGGATGAAATAGAGATGATGCAGGAGACGTATGCAGAGATACCCTTGGATGTTGACGGTACGCGCTTTCGTCAAATGTGGAAAAGCGTCATTTCTCATCGCGGACCCGGCACAAGTCTCGAAATGATGGCCATGTCGTTTGCAGAGAATCTCCGTGCCGGTGAAAACTACGAATGGGGCCACCGCGCCGCATTTGAGTTTGCGCCTCGATTTGTCGAGATTGTAAAGAGCCTGCCACACCGGATTGCAGTATTGAAACCAGACGATGACTTGGCGGAGTTTACACCGCGTATCGCGCCTTACCTCAAAAATGGTGAAATTATTGACTGCCCCAGTTGGGGGCATGGCTTTCTCGACGCTTACACAGACGAAGCGTCAAGAATTATAAAATCCGCTTTGAGCGGTAGTTAGAACCTGGGCTCTGTCCGCTCAGGATTGTGTCAGCAGTTAACCAGTCCCGAACGGAAACTAAGATCGTGGGAGTATCTGTGTACGTGTCTTATGGTCAAACGTCCGATCGAAGCTGCTTTCTGTACGGGGCCCGGCCTATTTTCTGCGATCTGGCATATGGCGGTCGCAAGTTCGCAGCTCCGCTCTGACGTTTCGTCCGTCTGCGCATCATCGAACTTGCCGCGATACTTCAATTCGCCCGCCTTGTTCCGGCCAAGGACGCCAGGCGCTGCCGAGACACCAAGCTCTTCTGCCGCATGACCGACTGCATCTAGGCGCGCAGAGATTAGACCCTCCCCTGCGGGACTGTCCTGAATGCATCTGGTTATTCTAAAAAAAAGCCCCAGCGCGCGCTGGGGCTTTCAGTTTAAAAAGTTGGCTAAAGTCAGAACTTATAACCAAGATCGATCCCATAGGTAATCGGATCGGCGGGATGGGTGGAGAAGCTGCTTGCCGTGGCGACACGATAATACGCCTCGTCCGTGAGGTTCTTTCCCCAGAGCGCGACCGACCAGCCAGCATCGGACTCATACTTTATCCGGGCATCGAGCAAGGGATCGATTTCCGCTAGAATATGCGCAGGCGCATTGGCGACAAGCGTCCACATGTCGTCCTGGAAGCCCACATTTCCGGTCATGATCAAGGTTCCGTCCGCCATCCGGCGAGTGTAGCTCGCGCCCACCGAGCCTTTATAGGACGGTGCGTTCTTGATCTCGAGATTCTTGGCACATTTGACAATTGCGACGTCATCAGTGGCGTCAATGGTCGGACAGCTCGATCCGTTGTTCGTCAAACCGCGCGCCTGATCCGGAGTGACGTCGGTGAACTCGCCGCCTAGAAGGCCGAGATTGGCATTAAACTGGAAGGCGTCGTTCACTTGCCAGACCAGTTCCGCTTCGCCGCCCCATGTCTTTGTTTCGTTGACGTTGAAACGTGTGAAGCCCACGTTTGGAATCGTGGCGCTGATTTGAATGTCATCATACGTATTATAGAAGGCAGCAAGATTCAAACGAACCGAATTTGAGAATTCGGTCTTGGCCCCGACCTCGAAGGAACCAAGCGTTTCTTCAGCCACTGGTTTGAAGACCGCCGTCCCACTAAACGCATCTGCTGACCAACCACCGGATTTGAAGGCGGTTGAATATTTTGCGTAGAGCAGGGCCGCATCATTTATCTGGTAATCAGCGTTGACCGTATAGCTAATATTATCAAAGTCGGCTGAATCGGTCCGGCTGAAGCCGAAGGCTTCGTTGATGCCGAAGAAATTCTTGCTTTCCTGCGTGTACCGAAGGCCGCCAGTCAAAGCCAGCTTGTCATTCACCTGATACGTTCCCTGTCCGAACAGCGCGTAAGATTCGCTGTCTGAATCGATCGAGAACGGGAAGATGAAAATTGTATCGAGCTGGAAATCTTCTTTGAAGTAGTAGAGGCCACCGACATAGTTGAAAGGACCGTCATAGTTCGACGCAAGAGTGAATTCCTGGCTGAACTGGTTCTGGTCAGTTTCCTGAAAGTAGGGAAAACCAATCCGTGACACCAGATTGTCGTCCATCTCACGGTACGCCGTGATCGACGAGAAATCGAATGTGCCGAACTTTCCGTCGATAATTGCTGAGACACCTCGCGTTCGCGACCTCTGATCATACCCCGTGAAGCACCCAATTGGGCGAAGCGTTTCAGGAGACGGTGCGCAGGTCACGCCGGGAAGGGGTTCGATCGTGAACTGATCATTGTCGCGATCATTACCGGCCTTCACCGAATCAGGAGTCGGGTCCGAGCGATCAAGTGTGTTGTCCAGCGCGACGTTGAGGCTCCAGTCCGGATTGAACTCATGTCGCAAACTAGCACGGAACGCGGTGATGTCCTTGCGACCGACGTCTCGTCCCTCGCCCGAATAGAATCCGTTTGGTGTGACAGTGAAGAATCCGTCGCGCACGCGCTTAAGACCCGTCACGCGCACCGCTGTCGACTCACCTATTTGCATATTGCCAGTGGCGCGGAGATCCATGCGGCCATTATTGCCAATCGTCGTTCGAATATCGGCCGAGTTTTCAAATTGCGGTTTCACAGACATCAGCTTGACAGCTCCGCCAACCGTGTTGCGGCCATAGAGCGTGCCTTGCGGACCGCGCAGGACTTCTATCTGTTCGAGGTCAACCACCTCGAACAGGGAGCCGACCGAACGACCAATGTAGACGCCGTCGACATAGACACCGACAGCCTGCTCAACTGCACCGCGGCTCTCGGTTTCACCGACGCCACGCAGCGTGATGCTTGCGGCATTAGCGGTGCCCGAATTGGTGCCAATCGTGATATTGGGAACTTGGAATTGGAGGTCGATCACATTCGCAACCTGCTTGTCTTCCAGCTGTTCGGTAGACAATGCTGTGACAGCGATCGGCACATCCTGCAGACTTTCCTCGGCCCTCTGAGCTGTGACCGTCACAGTTCCCAGCCGACGCGAGTCGGGCGACTCATCGTTTTCCTGTGAACTAGCTGGCGCTGTGGCCAGACTCATCGCGATCGCCGCGCATGCTGTCGAGATCATTAGTTTCTGATTCATTGAATGCGTCCTCCCAGACACGACACGGATGGCTTTTTCCCACATAACGAATGTCCACCCTTAAACGGAATGATATATCTTTAGATCTAATGCGCAATTGCAAATCGAACAAATTGTCCGGACATTAAGGTTTTTTCTGCTCTGTCGGGATTTATCGGCAAGCCTCCGACTAGGAACACATCGAAGCATCCCCAGCCGCTTTTTATTTGATCGGCTTTCAGGTCTTTATTTTCAAGGATTCGCCCCGAATACGCTTGCACCTTCCATCCCGCCCGGTCATTCCGAGATCACGTGGCGCTCGAAGAGCGTCTCGCCTTCCCGCACCTCCTGCCTGCCTCCGATTCGGACATAGGGGCCTTCGAATTTCGACTAAACCCGCGGCAGCTTCGACGCATGGCCGCTGATGTAGGCACCGCGACTCATCTGGACATACGTCGATGGAAGCCAAGACAAGTGCCCGGGCAGGAGCGGGGCCTACGCCGCACGCCCGCCGCGCTGCGTCGCCAAATCCACCCCCCTCCTGCTTGAACTGGCGGCCAGACGTCCGTTGCATGACGTCTGATCTAAGGGCCAAAAAGCCTTGACCCGCTGTCGTCATGACCGGAAACCGCGGAATACTTAAGCACGCCGATCTGGATGTTTTCAGGCGAAGACTTGAAGTGGCGAAACAGGTCCCGGGCAATTTCCGGAAGCCAAATGCCAGGAATTCCCACCTCAATTGTGTTTGGACGGACGAACCCACCCAGGCTATTGCGGGCTCACCCGAGGCCAGATGTTCAGTGTTTCATCAGCATTCCCAAACAACAATTCCCCGGTCTCAGAAAAGCCACGCTCAAGCAGACCAATTGACGAGCGCGTAATGCGGGTGCGCGACTCGATGCGGCGCTTGTCACCCCGCTTGCCGGTGATCAGGCAGCGGGCTGGATCAAGATAACCTTCGAACGTATCACCTTGCCGGGTCCATGTCGTATAGCATGTTTCTGACAGTGGGGGCTTGAGCTCTACCACGCCATCGGCAACGAGCGATGACGTCTGGACCAGCTGCGTCGCAGCTTCCTTGTCGACAACGCCATAAGCGATCATACGATTTTCTATACGCTCGGGTCTCTCATCAAATACGACAACAAGCTGTCGATACAGATCTCCTTCAGGTCCATCGTGGCGCAACTCGGAGTACAGTGCACGGCGAGACCCTGCAGGCGGCGAGATTGCGCGAATTCTCTGATAGATCGGCCGCCCCGCATAGGCACCCTCATCGGGGCGGGAGAGATAGTCTCCCACCAACATCGATACCAGCTGGTCGAGCTGAGCATCCAAAGCCTCACCCTTCAGTGGAGCTGACGCACACGCCACCAAGAAGCACAATAGCCCCAGCAAGGAGGCTTGCTGGATAAGCTTCAGCATTCAAACACTCCTGAACAGGGTGTCGTGGCGCGGCCAGTAAGCCCCCGCACCACGACAGTTGTCCGGTTTCGCCTCGGTTAGAAGCGAACTGTGGCTGTAGCGCCCCACTGGGATGGACTGGAAGGCGTGATGCCAAATCCACGGGTGCGATCGGCTGGCGAGCGCGGGGCCGTGAAGTTCACGTAGCGCAGCATACCGACTGGCGCATCTTCATCAAGGACGTTCTTGCCCCAAATCTGGAAGCTGAACGCGCCCATATCGATGCCAGCCCGCAGATTGAGCTTTGTTGAATCACCACTTTCAAGAAGATTGTGGACCTGCGCATAAAATGAGGAACGATAGGTCAGGTCCCCGCCGACATAGAAATCGAGATCGTCGTTCTGTGTCGGATTAAAGTCAAACCGAGTGCCTACCGCAGCCTGATGCTTGGAAACGAGTGGCGGTTCCTTGCCGGACAGGTCACCTGCAGCGGCGCATCCCGGAGCGGCAAGATTGCCGCAAACCGCGCCGTTTAGCAGGATTGCCTGATCCCGATCAGTTCCCTCAGTTATCTCGGCGTCGAGATACCCATATGAACCGTATACGATCCAGTTTTCTGCAAGCAACTTCGAGAATTCCAGCTCGAGACCATAAATCTCAGTCTTGCCCACGTTTGCGCTGTAGGAATTCACCCCACCAGTAATCGTCGTATATGTATTTGTCAGAACCTGATTGTCGAATTCGTTGCGGAACAATGCCAGGTTCAGGCGGTCAAACCCGAACTTCGATGTCTTGGCGCCCAGTTCGATCGCCTTGAGCTTCTCTTCCTCATAAGTTGTCTGAGGCGCGTCGACCGGATTAAAGCCGCCCGGGCTGTTGCCCTCAGCATATTGGCCGTAAAGGAGCACATCGTCATTAAGGCGATAGTCAACCGTCAGGCGGGGCGCCGTTGAGTCAAAGCTGGCTTCCCGCACAGCCGTGCTGCCGATCACCTGGTTAGGGTTGGGTGGATTGAAGAATGGCAGGGTAAGCGCATTGATGACTGCCGGGTCGATGTACTGGGATGCAACGTATTGCTGTGCCTTGCTCGTAATGTCGTCCTGGGCATCGCGCAATTCAAAGCCAACAGTCAATTTATCGGTAAAATCATATTCAATCCCGGCGAACACAGCGACGTTCTCAACTTCCTTGATGTCGTTGAGCGGGTCGGGACCGAATTCCGTGATATCTAGATATTCAGCAAGTGGCTTGCTCTGCTCATCAAGCATGAACGCGCCGATACGCCAGCGGAACGCCCGGTCAGACGGTGAGGCCAGCCGGATTTCATGGGTTGTCGCTGTGCGCTGGGTAGCGCTCGTGTCGCTAAATGCAGACCGTGTTCCGTCACAATTGGTGATAAAGTTGACGCACGCTGGCCCAATAAAGAAGGCCGTGTCACCATTATAAGTCTGGTCAACACCGCCGACTTCATAGATGTCCGAGACGCCCCCCTGATACGACAGGACGTATCCCGATGATGCAAGATCCCAGTCCGCCGACAGGATGCCACGCTTGGATTCGCGATAGAGACCTGGACGATCAATGTCGTCTGTATTGAGGGCAAATTGCGTGGGAACCGGCGCCGTGCCGCAAAGATAGCCGCGCGTATTCAGGAAGCAGTTATTGGCGGATGCCGGCGTCAGGTCGATTGCAAAATGACCATCGTCATCTTCTGCGTAGATATATCGCCCGGATATGCTGATGTCTTCAATCGGATCAAAGAAGACAGCGCCGCTATAGGTGTCCGTGGACTGGGCATTGAGACGGCCCCCAAGCGAGTTCTTGAATTCTCCGTCAAAGTCGTATGTCTTGCCATTCACGGAGAAGGCGAGCTTGTCGTTGAGGCGAAAATTGGCATAGCCCGACAATTGCTGGCGACCGTATTGCCCGATTTCAAGCGTAACCAGCCCCTCATAAGGCTCATCACCTGGCCGGCGAGTCACATAGTTGACCGCACCCGAAAGCGTCCCACGTCCGAAGACCGCGCTCTGCGGACCCTTGATGACTTCGACCCGCTCGAGATTCGAAAAGTCCAGCGAGCTAGAATCGCCGAAGAAGGGGGCGCCATCGATGAAGATGCCAACCTTGCCTTCAGAGACCAGGATGTTCGACGTACCGCGAATAACGGGGCGATCCCCATCCCGTCCGAATGCCTGCTGTTGCTGGAAGCCGGGCGCGAAGTCGGACAGATCTGCAATGTTCGAAATATTCTGCTCGCGCAGCGCATCGCCATCAAATGCGGAAACCGAGATCGGGATATCCTGTATATTCTCCTCGGATTTTCGCGCGGTGACCGTAATGACATCCTGGCGCAATTCCGTTTTTTTGTCAGGTGAGTCCTGCGCAACAGCGGCTGCTGAATAAGCCGATACAGCAAATGCCGCTGCACTCATCATCAGAATTGACTTGGACATAGAAAACCTCCCCGGTTTATGAACCCTCACATGCATTTGCCATGTGAAATGATATATCTTTTAGAGAGAGGAATGTTTTGTTCTGCTTTTCAAGTGAATACTTCATTCGGTTCGCAAAAAGATATACCAATGTGTCGAAATCGACACACTCTCGACCGCGCGGGCCAGAGACCGAGCAGCCGAAGTCGCATTTCTGCGTCGGATGAAATCACGTCCGCGACCAAGTCGCGGACAATGATATCTGTATCAGTACGGACAGAGTCGGCAGCAGCCTATTGCCGCGCGAGTTCGTCAGCCACAGCTTCGGATGAGAGTTCGGAACCGCGCTGAATCGCTTCGCGGTCCTGCTGAAGGATCCGGAATATCCGCGCAAGGTATTCCTGCGTCCACAGACCTCGCTCGCTCGCCTCCTGCTTCGTAGGCGAGAATGCGTCAATCGTTTCACGGGATACGTTACCGTCGCGCTCCAGGAGTCGCTCTACTGTGTCCATCCGCTCACGGATGACGGCGACTTCCTGAGCAAGGGCGAGCGTTACATTCAGCAGTCGTTCGACATCGGGGCTCTCTAGGAACCACGGACGCTCGCCTTTAGCCTTCGCGCCGGCGAGAAGTAGCGGGTCAATTTTCGACATCAGGCAACCTTCCTTGCGCCAATAACATGCCAAGCGGCCTTGCGCCCGAAATCCTCACTGTCATCGTCAGCGGCATCCGGAAAAACATCCTTGTCGACAATTCCGGCAACACCGTCATGGATCAGCTCGTTGGAGGAAAAACCTGCATTATGCATCCAGGCGTCAAGGTCGACCTCGTGCATCTTGGTCCAGAAGGGCTCATTATTGTAAAAGGCATCCCAATCGCGCATCGCCTGTTCGAAGAGCGTCATGTGCTCATCGTACTGGGGCTGCTCGACATGGAGCACGATGCCGCCTGGCTTGAGCAGGCGCCGGGTTTCCGCAAAGATTTTGGGCATGGTCTTGAAGCTGGTCTCGTGCAGGAACATTGTCGACTGTATCCAATCGAAACTCTCGTCTTCAAAGCGGCTCAGATCCGCAACGTCATCCTGGACAAAGGTAACGTTTTCGATGCCCATCGATTTTGCGCGCGCAAGCCCATAGCGCAGCATCGGTGCACCAACGTCGACCGCAATAACTTCTGCATCCGGGAACGCGGCCGCAATCGGGAGGACGTTGTGCCCAAGTCCGCAGCCGATATCGAGAATGCGTTTCGGCTTGAAATCCGGCCCGAGGTTGCGCTTGACCCATTCAGCCACCGCGACGCCGCCGCTGTCATTGAACCGCCCGAGCATGCCGCCTGTCGTCGCAAAGATGCCCGCGTCGTAATTTGCAGGTCCCGTTATGTCGCCCGCAACATACTCCGCATGATAGCTTCCAGGCATGCAGTGATGGTCAATCGCCTCTACGCCGCGCGGAAGCTTCATGCCCGGCTTAAGAACAAGTCGCTTGTCGCCTTTCGTAAGCGCCGCAGCTTTCGCGTTCAGCGCGTCTGCCTGGCGTAGAGTAACCCATCGACCGGCTTGTTGGCGGTTTTCCATCGTCGCACGCCGCAGCGCCGACCACCATTGCCACATAGGATCCCCCGTGAGGGCTTTGCGCACATCGTGACGCGTTCTCGCGCCATGTCCCGTCGCTTCGCGCAGGGCGGGCTCTACGCGCGCAGCGTAGGCTTCGCCGACGCCTGGCATGATCCGCGTGGACAGATGTCGGTTCATCTGGGCCAGAAAGTTGAAGCGGGCGGCTTCATCATGGCTTGTTTCCGGATAGACCCCGTGGCGGCCTACCACCCTATAATCCGGAGGTCCGTCATACTGGACCGCCTCAGGCGCGATTTGAACAGTGTCAGCCATCAAGGTTCTCCTTACATTCCAATTAGATGGATAAATCCCCAACGCGTTTCAACCGTAAGGGCTATCAATTCCAAACAAATGATATACCATTTATCGAAATCATCCATAGGGGAGTCTACATATATGGCTACGAAGATTGTCGCACTCTTCAACCTGAAACCGGGTACAGGCGTCGCGGACTACGAAACCTGGGCCAAGAATACGGACCTGCCAACGGTCAACGGCCTGAAATCCGTCGACACATTTGGCGTGTTCAAATCCGTCGGTCTGCTCGGCAGCGAAGACAAGCCGCCCTACGCCTACATCGAAATCATCGATGTTGCCGACATGGATCTTTTTGGTGGCGAAGTCGGAAGCGAAACCATGCAAAAGGTCGCAGCAGAATTCCAGCTGATGGCAGACGATCTGGTATTCATCCTGACCGAGCAATTGGGATAGGACGCCGGGCATGTCAGATCGATTCAAGGATAAAACAGCGGTTATCACAGGCTCGGGCCGGCGCGGCGGGCTTGGGGAAGCCATCGCCAAACGGCTCGCCGAAGACGGTGCCAACATCGTCATTTCAGATATTGGAAACCAGCGTGATGCCGCCACCGGCGCCGACCACATCGGCTCCACCGATGAAATGGAAGCCATTGCTGCCGATATTCGCAGCACGGGAGCCAACGCCTCGACCTGCGTTTGCGATGTCAGGCGGCTGGGCGATGTCAGGGCTCTGGCGCGACATGCCGTCGACTCGCATGGTAGTCTGGACATCTGGATCAACAATGCGGGCATCGGCTATATTATGAAGCCACTGCTCGATGTCACGGAAGATGATTGGCGCGCGGTTATCGACGTCAATCTGACCGGATCGTTCTTTGGGGTAAAGGCTGCTGCCGAGACAATGGTGAAGCAGGGGCGCGGCGGACGGATCATCAATATCGCGTCGCAAGCGGCAAAGTCCGGATTTCCCCATGCCCAGGCCTATACAAGTTCCAAGCACGGCATGGTTGGACTGGCCCGGTCTGCTGCGATCGAGCTTGGGCCGCACGCGATTACGGTCAACAATGTCTGCCCCAACCATGTCACGACAGGTCTGGGTGCTTGGCAGAACGAGTATTTTGCCAAAGTTGTCGGCGCAGAAAGCGTCGAAGCCTATCTCGAAGCCATGGCGGCCCGCATACCGATGGGACGCCCCGGCCTGCCTGCCGACACCGCGAATGCCGTCGCCTGGCTTTGTTCTGATGAAGCCGCCTATATTACCGCCGAGAGCATGAACGTGTCCGGTGGAGAGGAGCCCCACTAATGTCCCTCCCCGCCGATCCCGCTCCAAAAGACTTCCGCTGGCCCGGTGGCCACAAACTTGCGCTGTCGATTGTTGTCAACGTCGAAGAGGGGGCCGAGCGCCGAATCGACGAAGGCGACCCAAGGCCCGAACCGGTTGACGAGCTCGGCGCTGTGCCTGGAAAACCGATCCGGATTCACGGCAACGAATCCAACTATCAATACGGCATCAATCGCGGAGCTGTTCGGGTGATCCGCCTGCTGGACGAAGCGAAAGTGCCTGCGACATGGACAGTATGCGGTCAAGCGCTGGAAAAGGCTTCCTGGTTAGGAAGAGCCATTGCCGCGCGCGGGGACGAACCCTGTAATCACGGTCACAAATGGGCGTTTACAGCCTTCATGTCGCCTGAAGAAGAACGCGCGTTCATCACACGCGGTACAGCCAGCATCTCTGCCACGACCGGGCGACGCCCGACAGGCTGGCTGTCGCGTTATCTGCACACCGACATTACGCGGCGCATTTTGATCGAGCAGGGCTACAGCTATCACATGGACGACTATTCTGACGACTTTCCCTATTGGTCACTGACCGAAATGGACGAGGGCCCTGCGAAGCCGATCATCGTACTGCCTTATGCCATCGATTCCAATGACATGAAGTTCTGGCTGGCGCCGGCCTTCACGCCGGACATGTGGCTTGAATACGCCAAGCGCACATTCAACTGGTTGCGCGCAGAAGCGCAGTCAGACGGTGCGCGAATGATGAGTCTCGGACTTCACCTGAGAATTATCGGGCGTCCCGGGCGTATTGACGCGTTCCGGCAATTCCTGGCGCACGTAAGCGCACATGACGATGTTTGGGTCGCCACCCGCGAGGACATTGCCGCACACTTTGCCGCGAACGTGCCTGCGCCCGTTTAGCGCCCCCCTTTTTTCAAATCTAGCCGGGCCAGTTGTGCCTCGTCTTTCTTTCCGGAGCCACCAAAATTATGAAGTTCACTTTCAGCGCAATCATCTTAGCCCTGGCTCTCGGCGCATGCGCGTCGGTTGAAACGATGCCCTCTCAGGCAGCCAGCTCAACAACCGCCTCGATTGAGACCCCCTCCAATACGAACCCTCTCGACTTGCGACGTACGACATTGGTCGTGAAGGATATTGACAAGAGCCTGGCTCTTTATCGCGATGCCCTCGGCATGACTGTCGCTTATGACCAGCAGCTCACGTCACCCGGACTGACCGAACGGCACGGCAATGACGGCCAGAATCGCTCGCGTCTCGTACTGTTAAAAGCGAATAATGATTTCATCGGGATGTTAGGACTCTGGCAGTTTCTGGACCAGACTGAAAAGGACATGGCGGCCCCAGACCCCGCAGACTTCACGCCGGGGGAAATCGTATTGTTGTTCAATTCCCGCAATCTGGACCAGACATTTCCAGCCGCTGCGGCGGTGCCGGGCGTGACCGCGCTCGGCGAGCCGCATGAGCGGCGCTATCCTTCGCCCGCGGGCGATATCGTGGTCAATGTATCCATGCTGGTTGATCCCGATGGCCACACGATCGAGTTGAACCAGATAATCTCGGACCCACGCCAGAAATGACCAGAATCGCGCCGCTCGAACTGGGGGCCGTCTCCCCTCAGGTGCGCGAACTGATCAACAACGCAGAACAGCTCATGGGCTTTGTTCCCGACGATGCGCTTGTCATGGCCCGCAATCCGGCATTGCTCAGCGCCATGTGGAATCTGGTGTCCGCAGTTTACGGGCACGGCAAGGTCGACAATGGTCTGAAACGACTTGTCGGAGAAGCGGCCAGCAAGGCCGCAGGTTGTTTCTACTGTTCAGCCCACGCCGCCCATGGCGCGCGCGAGCATGGAGTTGCGGCAGAGAAGATCGAAGCCGTTTGGTCATTCCAAGACAGTCCTCTTTTCTCTGCCGCTGAGCGGGCTGCGATCGGGCTGGGCATGAAGGCCGGTCGGGCCGCTAACGAGCTGGAAGATGCTGACATCGACGCTCTGAAAACCCACTTTGACGACGACGAGATCCTGGAAATCGTGGCAGTCATCTCGATGTTCGGTTTTCTCAATCGCTGGAACCTGATGCTTGGCACCGCGCTGGAACCAGTTCCAATGGGAAGCACCCCGGCCTGAGAGGCCAAATCCGGCATTCACACTCCCAACCCATAGAAGCGCTTTCTTTTCGGTTGACCCCTCGTCCAGTTCGAATTAATTTGTCCGGACAAATGAAAATTCAAAGCCCCCCAATCTATCGTTCGCTGCTCTTCGTTCCCGGCATACGCGCCGACCGTTTTGAGAAGGCCGTCGCAGCTGGCGCGGACGTTGTCATCATTGATCTTGAAGACGCTGTCCTGCCAGCCGACAAGGAAAAGGCACGCGCCGACGCACTGCTCTGGCTGTCGGAAAGAGCGCCAGGAACTGCCGCCGCCGTACGTATCAATTCACCGCGAACGTCAACGGGTTGCGCCGACATTGCCGCTTTGGCGCAAACCGGTGCCACGCCAGATTTTGTCATGATCCCTAAGGTTGAGACCGATGTCGACGTCGAAATTGTCCGCGAAGCGCTCGCCGGCCACACCGTTGTCGCCGTGATTGAAAGCGGCCGCGGCTTGAGCAATGCGTATGCGATTGCGCGTCAGTCGAATGGTGGCGTGCTGTTCGGAGGCGCGGACTTCTCCGCCAGTCTTGGTGCGGATCTCTCGAACTGGGATGCAATGATCCACGCACGCGGCACAATTGCCAGTGCCTGCGGCGCCGGCGGGTGCCCTGCCTATGATGTTCCCTTCCTGGACATCAAGGACGAAGCGGGCCTGCGCGAATCGACTGGCAACGCGAAGGCGTTCGGATTTTCCGGGCGCGCCTGCATTCATCCGAGCCAGGTCACGATGGTGAACGCGGCCTTCACACCGAGCGAAGCCGAAGTTTCCGAAGCGCGCGCAATCATCGCAGCGCTCGAATCCTCTGGAGGCGGCGCTGTGCTGCACATGGGCAAGCTTATCGACAAACCCATCATTTTGGCGGCCGAACGAATCCTCGCTCGCGCCCGGACCTGAGGAGCGAAAACATGGTTCAGAATTGGAAAGAGGTCGGTCCAAACCGATATCGCGAAACATTTGGCCGGTATTTCGAAGATTTCAAGGAAGGCGATATCTACGAGCACCGCCCCGGCAAGACCGTGACCGAATATGACAATCATTCGTTCACCCTGCTGACGTTGAATACGCACCCGATGCATTTTGACGCCGAGTTCGCCAAGGCAAGCGAGTTCAAGAAGAACCTTGTCGTCTCGCCATACACACTGGCCCTCCTGATCGGGATGAGCGTAACGGACTGTAGCCAGAAGGCTGTGGCAAACCTCGGCATGGACGAAGTCAAGTTCACAGCCCCCGTCTTTGCGGGCGACACGCTGTACGGCGAAAGCGAAGTACTCGCGAAACGAGAGAGCAAGTCCCGCCCCGGTCAAGGCATCGTCACGATCGTTACCCGTGGCTTCAATCAGGATGGCGTGATGGTGTGCACGTTCAAACGCAACATGCTCATCCCCGCGCGCGGTCACGCCGTCGAAGATAAAGTCGCAAACTACTAAGGACAAACAGAATGCCCGATACAGCCCAAGTTATGGATGCCGAAGACGAACAGCTGATGCTGGACGCAATCGAAAAGTGGCTCGAACAGAAGGTCAGGCCCGTTGTCATGCAACTGGAGCATGACAATGAGTACCCAGCCGCACTTGTCGAGGATATGAAGGAACTCGGTCTGTTTGGGGCGCTTATCGATACCGAATATGGCGGCCTCGGGCTCACAGCGACACTCTATGCGAAGATTGTCACGAAGATTGCAGAAGAATGGATGAGCCTTACCGGCATCTTCAACTCCCACCTCATGATGGCTCAGATTGTCCAGCGTTTCGGCACGGACGCACAGAAGACCTATTGGCTTCCAAAGTTCGCGTCCGGCGAGATACGAGGCGGTCTTGCACTGACAGAGCCCAATGCCGGCACCGACCTCCAGGCCATCACGACCCGCGCGACTCGCAAGGGTGACAAATATGTCGTCACAGGCGCCAAGACCTGGATTTCGAACGCGATTGAAGGGTCCTGCGTGGCCCTGCTTGTGAAGACCGATCCGGCAGCTTCGCCCCGTTACAACGGCATCTCCATCCTGATCACGCCAACCAAGACGAACCCGGAAACGGGCGAGAAACTCAAGGGTGTTTCGAATGGCCGCAAACTCGAGAAACTGGGCTACAAGGGCATCGATTCCGGCGAACTCATTTATGACGAATATGAGTGTGACGCCGAACTCTGTCTTGTGGGCGGAAAGGAAGGCGAAGGATTCTTCATGGCAACGGGCGGCCTCGAAATCGGGCGAATCAATATCGCGGCCCGGTCCGTCGGTATCGCACGCCGGGCATTGCGCGAATCCGTTGCATACAGCCAGATCCGCAAGACGATGGGAAAACCGATTTGTGAGCACCAGGCGATCCAGCTGAAGCTCGGTGAAATGGCGACAAAAACACGGGCAGCCGAATTGCTCGTGGAAGATGCCGCGCGCGCATATGACACCGGGGCCCGGATCGACATGGAAGCGGGTATGGCGAAATATTTCGCTTCCGAAACCGCGCTCGAAGTTGCGACGGAAGCGATGCGAATTCATGGCGGTTACGGTTATTCCAAGGAGTACCCGATCGAACGACTTTACCGTGATGCTCCCCTCATGTGTATCGGAGAGGGCACGAACGAGATGCAGCGCATCATCATTTCCAAGCAACTCGTGAAGCGGAATCCGGTGTGACACCCCTCCCACTCTCAGGCATTCGCATTCTGTCGGTCGAGCAATATGGGGCCGGGCCATACGGCACAATGCTTCTGGCAGACCTTGGCGCGGACGTTATCAAGATTGAAGACCCGTCCCGAGGCGGCGATGTCTCGCGCTCTGTCGGGCCATACATGCTGGGCGAAGGCGACAGTGAGTTCTTCCAGACTTTTTCGAAGGGCAAGAAATCTGTCTCGCTGGATCTCAAATCGCAAGCAGGCCGGGCCGCTTTCGAGAAGCTCGCGCGTTCGGCCGATGCTGTCGCCAACAACCTGCGCGGCGACCAACCGGCAAAGCTTGGCCTGACATACGCCGATCTCTCCGGCATCAATGACCATATCGTATGCGCACATTTGTCGGCTTATGGCCGAGATAATTCGCGCACAGCCTGGCCCGGATACGACTACCTCATGCAAGCTGAAGCCGGCTTCATGAGCATGACCGGAGAACCGGAGGGCCCACCTGTGCGCTTTGGCCTGTCCATGGTGGACTTTCACACTGGCAGTCACCTGGCGACCGCGATTCTGGCTGGCATTCTGGGTGCGCAACGCAATGGCAAAGGCTGTGATGTGGACGTCAGCCTGTTTGACACCGCGCTTCACCAGCTTTCCTATCCTGCGACTTGGTACCTCAATCAGCACCACGTCACCGGGCGCCTGCCCCGTGGCGCGCACCCGTCCATCGCACCGTCCCAGCTTGTCAGGACGAAAGATGGCTGGGGACTGCTGATGTGCCAGACCCCGAAATTCTGGGACCTGTTCTGCCAGATTGCGAAGGCAGGCAGCTTGGCGACAGATCCACGGTTCAAAAGCATAGCCTCCCGGCGCGCCAACCTCGCCGCGCTCACCGAGGCCGTCGATGAGGTACTGTCCGCGCAGACGACGTCCGAATGGATGGACGCGCTTGGGGGCAACGTGCCGTTTGCGCCGGTGCTGGGAATTGGAGAGGCACTTGAAAACCCCTATGTCTCGGAAATCGAAATGATCGAGACAGTGGCCCATCCAGCCCGTGATGCCGGTCTCAGGACACTCGCTTCGCCGTTCCGCGTCAATGGCAAGCGCCCCGTATCGAGTCGGTCGCCGCTGATGGGCGAGCAGGACGAGGATCTTCTGACGTGAAACTGGAAGGGGTCAAAGTCCTGGACCTTTCGGCATTCCTGCCAGGGCCGCACATGACCATGATGATGGCAGATCATGGCGCTGATGTCATAATGGTTGAGCCAGCCAATGGTACCGGAGAGCCGGTTCGCGAAATCGGGGAAAAGACGGCTGACGGCGTCTCAGTATGGCTTCGGAATGTTGCGCGCGGAAAGCGCAGCCTGAAACTTAACCTCAAAGACCCTGATGGCGTCGCGCTTTTCCACGCCCTTGCGAAAGAGGCAGATGTCGTTGTCGAGGCATTTCGCCCGGGCGTGGTCAAGCGGCTGGGCGTCGACTATGACGCGATTTCACACATCAATCCGCGTATCGTCTACTGTTCCATTTCGGCATTCGGTCAGGACAGTTCTCTGTCTCAAAAGCCTGCACACGATGTAACCGTCCAGGGAATGGCTGGCCTGGTTGACCTGAACCGGGGCCAGGACGACCGAAAGCCGGCAATGCCGAACATTCCGTTTGCAGATGCGGCAGCATCGCTGATGGCGCTTTCAGCGATTCTTATGGCGCTTTTCCGGCGTGAGAAGACAGGGCGTGGCGACTATATCGACATGGCAATGTACGATGCCTGCCTGGCCTGGACGCCAAACGTTCTGGGTCCGACCTTCAGCGAAAATCGCGCACCTGTTCCAGGCGATATGCGCAGCTTTGGTGGCAGTGCGATGTACAATCTCTACGAAACATCTGATGGGCAATTCATCATTCTGGGCGGCAGTGAAGTCAAGTTTGCAAACAACCTGCTGACCGCTTTGGGCCGCGCTGATCTCCTTTCCTACGCCAAGCTCGAGCCCGGACCAAAACAAGCGCCGCTCAAACAGTTCTTTGAGACGACCTTTGCGAGCCGGCCCATGCAGGAGTGGAACGAATTCCTGGAAAGGGTTGATTGCTGCTGGACAAGTGTTCGCAGCCTGAAGGCGGCCTTTGACGACCCGTTCACGCGCGAACGCGGCATGGTTTTTACTGATGCCGAAGACAACCGCCATATCGGTCCACCGATCAAATTCCGGCATGAGCCGCCCCGTCCGCAAACCCATGTCCCGGCATTCGGGGAACACTCGCTGTCAGTCGCTATCGAATCGGGCCTGACACCAGAGGCTGCAGCCGAACTGCACGCCAAGAAGGTCATATGAGCGACCTGTCATTCCCCGCAACGCGCGCACACGCGGGAATCTGGGAGGGGACCTACACCCACATCAATGCTGACGCCCAGATCGAAGACCGACACAGATCCAGGGTCATATGTGAATTTCCTGATGATGGCGGTAATGTCTTCTATCGACAACGGATCGAATTCACCTGGCCTGACTTACGCGCGCGACACGATATATTTGAAGGCCGGGTCTCGGGCGCCAAACTGATCTATGACACACCAACCTTTCACGGAGAGAGTTGGGAAACATCCGACGGTCTTATCCTGCTCAACCTGCTACGCAAGGACGAACCGGGTGCAAACTTTTTTGAAATCATCGCGATGGGAAGCACAGGCCAGCATCGCGCGCGAACCTGGCATTGGTTTCGTAATGGGACGCTCTATCGTCGTACGCTATGCGACGAGTCTCGCGTCGGATAGCTAGCCGCGCGTTCTGTCGAGATTCATCTCATAGGAAAACCGACCAGCCGGATGAAAGCTCTGCGACATCAGAATGACGCGTCCCGCGGCATCCCTGTAGCGACGCACAGTTTCAAGCGCAGGCGATCCTTTCGGCAGGCCCAGCAATTTCGCGGATCTTGCGTCAAGCGCGACAGCTTCCATGCGCTGCGTAACGTTTTTTACCACGATCGAATGAGTGCGTTCGATCCATTCTGAAAGCGAAATCGTCAAGCCGCTGACCGTGGCCGCGTCAGGCGCCAGTTTGCTCAGGGCATAGATCGTGGTGAGGGCAAGGGGTGGACGTTTTCCCTGGCACCGCAGCCCTTCGAAGCGGTGGTACTGTCCCGACAGCCCGACCTTGCGCAATTCGTCTGGCATTGCCTTGCGATCATGGTGCAATTCGAACCGTGCATCGCGTGCATATTGAAGGATGGACTCGAAGTCACCGATTGGTTGCGAAAATGAAGGCGCAGCAACATCGGCTACCACAGTTCCCGCACGCCGGCGGCGTGCGATCAACCCGTCATCGGATAGTATCCTCAGGGCTTCCCGGGCCGTGTGGCGAGAGACCTCATATTGCTCACACAACTCGTGCTCAGTCGCCAGCTGATCGCCCGGCTTCAGCTTGCCGGAGAGAATATCAGACTTGAGGCGCTCCGCAATGACGCGGTAGCGTGGGAGGGGTTTGGGCTTCTTGTCCATTACATACTTTCACGCATGGATTTCCATGCCTCATTCAGATCAGTCCGATGCCTCGGATCAGCAATCGAAATCAATGCTGACGCACGCGCATTGATATCCAGTCCGTGCAAATTGACCGCTCCATATTCCGTCACAACGTATCGAACGTCGGTTCGTGCGATACTGACGGCACGATCGTCAAGTCGTGGCACGATACGACTGATTTGTCCGCCTGAAGCTGAAGAAGGCAGGGCCAGGATTGGCATCCCCCCCTCTGAAGCGGCAGCGCCTCGCAGAAAATCGACCAGTCCCCCAATGGCAGAGACCTGACACCCGCTTAGAAACTCCGCATTCGCCTGGCCAAAGAGGTCCACCTCCAAGACGGAATTTATCGCAACAAATCTCCTGATTTCCGACAACACCCGCCCGCAATGCGTTTCACTCACGGGCCGAAATGTGAATCGACGGTCCTTCGCGACGTGCTCATACAGATTCGGCGTGCCCAAAGCGACGCCCAATGTAATACGTCCCCGTTCGTCCGGAACATGGCCTGCTGCAATGAGTTCGAGTACAGAATCGGTCACCATTCCGGAGTGTATACGAAGATTGGCCGGCCGGGTCTTCGCGGCGAGAGCCTTCAGCGCGGCCTGCTGGACGTTGCCCAGACCGAACTGAAGCGCGGCTGGTGCATCACCGATCAGTTCCGCGATGTGACGACCAATTCGATTAAATGTGTCTGATACGGGCTTCTCATGCAATTCGGGCAATGGCGAATCGTCGAACGCGGTGCATTCAAATCGAGCGAGCGGATATGTCAGGCTGTCGACCGGTCTGGGCATGTTGGGGTTAATGATCGCCATAATCGGAACATCGTCTCGCTGGAGGACCGCCGGTGCAAAGTCTGGAGATACTCCAAGGCTCACATTGCCGTCTTCATCAGGAGGCGAAACCACGACAACGCCAGCGTCGATGGGTGAGGACATCAACCAATCGAAGGTGTCGGAATAATGAAGCGGCCTGAAAGTCACCTTTCCAATTTCGAAATTGCCGCGCAACTCAGCTGACAGGAAGAACGTTTCGGCGCGAGCCGTGTCATGAAAGCCTGCCCAATCCGTCTTGTTGACCCCCGGAATCCATACACCCAGGAAAGTGATGTCACGGGCGAGGTCAGACTCATCCTGCATGGCTCTGGCCAACCCGATCGGCTCTCCAGAACAACCGGAGACAAACAGGCGCATTGGTCCACGCCTGTCGCGCCGCAAATGCTTCATGGCTTCAGCCACACTCAAAATATCCAAAAAAAATCCCTCCCCGCATCTTTGCGGGTTTTCTTGACCGCTGGTCGTGATAAACCATTCATATGTCCGGACAAATCGAGATGCAAACTCTTGTTGAAAAACTGGCCGTCAGGCTTTGTCGCCCCGTTGCCCCGCACCTGCGAATCCGGGCGGGTCTTCATCTGCTGGACTGGCTGGGTTGTGCCATTGCAGGCAGCAGGGAAAATGCTGGCCGAATAATGCTGCAAGCCCGTCCAGCCGGACCATCCGGTGATGCGTTCGCGTGGGGCGCACTCGGCAACATCCTCGAGATGGATGATGTCGACAAGCGCGCAACACTTCATCCCGGTCCAACACTTGTTCCAGCTGTCCTTGCGCTTGCGGCCCATGATGGGGCATCTCCCGACGCGATCCTGGACGCGATTGTTACCGGCTACGAGGCGACCGTCCGGCTTGGTCGCGCGGCTGGTGCGGGACATTATGCGTTCTGGCACTCAACGGGCACCTGTGGGTCAATCGGTGCTGCGGCCGCGTGCTCCCGGCTGCTTGGCCTGAGCCCGAGCGAAACAGCCCAGGCACTCTCGCTCGCGATGAGCCAGGCGACAGGCCTTTGGCAGACACGCCATGAGGCAGGCAGCATGGGGAAACAACTCCATACTGCGCACGCCGCACGCTCTGGCTACGATGCCGCACGGCTCGCGGCCGCCGGCTTTTGCGGTCCATTGGAGATCCTCGAAGGCCCGCAGGGGTTTTTCGCCGCCACCTGCCTTGGATCAACCGCTTCGGACATCCTGGCGGACTATGGAACAGACTGGCTGATCGAGCAGGTGAGTTTCAAGCCTTGGCCGGCATGCCGTCATGCGCATGCCGCAATAGATGCGGCCATCCTCTTGCGGGGCGACAGCATCAATCCAGCAGATATCTCGGCAGTGCACGTAACAACCTATCCGGATGCTCTGAAGTTCTGTGACAAGCCTGAGCCGCGCACACCTATCGAAGCCAAGTTTTCACTGCAGCACAGCGTCGCCGTCATTCTGTTGCGGGGAAAGCCCACCCTTGCGGACTTCGAAATCAGTTCAATCAGGGACCCGGCATTGACCGAACTGCGCACCAAGGTCCGCGTCGAGGCTGGCGATCCGTACACGTTAGCATATCCAGCCCGCTTTGGCGCCAAAGTTGAAGTCACCTTTGCCGGACATGCCGGAAAAACGATGTGTCGATCGGTTCCGGATGCGCTTGGCGATCCTGAAAACCCACTTTCTCGTGCCCAGATCGAGGACAAGGCAATGATGTTGATGCAGCACGCAGGTGTTACGGATACCGATGCTGCAGCTATGGTCGAGGCGTGTCAGCGTCCGGGCGACACACTTCTTGTCGCAATCCGGAGGCACCTGTCATGAGTGCTGCGACCGATGCTTTCGTTACCCATGGATTGACCGCTCAGTTCAGCGATATGAGCCCAGATGCACTGACCGCTGTGAAAACATTCCTGCTGGACAGCTTGGGGGTTGGAATTGCTGGAGCCAGAACCCCGTTGACCGCGCCCGTCCGGCGGGCGGCAAAGCAATGGGGCGACGGCGCAGCGGCGCATGTCTGGGGCGACGGCGCTTTCCTGGCATCAGCACCAACCGCCGCCTTTATCAACGGGTTTCAGATCCATTGTCAGGAATTTGACTGCGTTCATGAGGCGGCTGTTGTACACCCGATGGCCGTCATCCTTTCGGCCGTAATGGCCGAAATTGAACGTCGCCCAAACACAACTCACGGAAGAGACCTGGCGATAAGCCTCGCGGTTGGCGTTGACCTTGCGGCCGGCCTGGGCGTTGCCACCCAGAGTCCGATCCGCTTTTTCAGACCCGCCAATGCCGGCCTGTTCGGGGCGACCCTGGCGATCGCCCGACTTCGCGGATTTGACGAAATGCGCGCCCGGGATGCACTCGGCTATGCGCTCGCTTTCTGCGCTGGAACAATGCAAGCTCATGTTGAAGGCAAGCCGGCATTGCCGCTGCAAATCGCCAATGCGGCCCGGTCTGCCCACATGGCAGCGGACCTGGCCAGCGAAGGCATACCAGGGCCTCATGACAGCCTCGAAGGACCGTTCGGATATCTGAAACTGTTCGAGGAAGAAGCTGATCTGTGCCCTGTAGCCGATACGCTTGGCAAAATCTGGCGGATTACGGAAGTCAGCCATAAGCCCTTTCCGACCGGCCGCGCCGCGCAAGGCGGGATCGGACTCATGCAAAAGCTTCTCGCCATTGGCGTAAAGCCAGGAGAAATAGAGCAGGTCACACTGACGGCTCCACCGATCATCAAACGCCTTGTGGGGCGCCCGATCATCGATAGGATGACGCCAAACCATGCCCGCCTCTGCTTTCAGTATGTTGGCGCCGTTGCCTTGCTGAAAGGCACAGTCGGCCTCGACGATTTCTCAGAGAACGCGTTGAACGACCCTTGGGTTTCTGCACTCGGTAATCGTATAACAATTATCGATGATGGCAGCTCAAATCCAGCTGCATTCTGTCCGCAAAGCGCAACCGCGCGTCTTGCCGGGGGTCAAACAGCAACAACCCACATCGACGCGCTTTACGGGTCTCCAAACGATCCAATGACGCGTGCAGACCATATCGATAAATTTCGTTCCTGCGTGACATTCGGCTTCGGCCACCAGCGCAGCGATATCGCAGAGCAGATGATCAACCTGACAGATAATCTGGAAACCGTTTCGGATGCGTCGCAACTGTCTCGCCTTGCGGCGGGAATGGAGACTTGAAGCAATGAGCAATCACCACAACACCTATTTCAATTCTGTCGACTGGGCCTCCATGCAGCGAACGCATCCGATCGGAGACGATTTTCTTGCGTTCGCAAGTCAAAGCCGGGACGCCATTCGCCAGCACCAGGAATTTCTGTTCTCAAAGTGCGTCGCACGCGCCTGGCAGATACCGTTCTACCAGCGCCTGTGGGGAAACGTCGGAATAGAGCCCGGTGACATCAAGGGTCTAGAGACGCTGGCGCAACTGCCGATCTTCGACAAAGCCGATATCATGGAGTCAATTGCCCTCGCACCGCCTTTCGGCGATTTCGGTGGACTGGACTCCATGCCCGGGGGGCGCCCTCCCGTCATCATGCATACGACATCCGGCACGACCGGAACACCGCAGGTGCTTCTGTTCGGCGCCAAATCGCGCGAGGTGCAAAACCTCATGCTGGGACGCACGTATCGCTTTCAGGGGTTGCGTCCGGACGACGTAGTTCATTCCGTTTACGGACACGGTATGATCAATGGCGGGCACTATGTGCGCGAAGCCGTGATCCACTGGACAAGCGCGATCTTCCTCTCCGCTGGGACAGGGATCGAGACACGCTCGGTCCGCCAAGTCGAACTGATGCGCGATTTCGGGGCGACCGTCATTGTGGGCTTTGCAGACTACATCAAGAAACTGGCAAAGGTTGCGGTCGAGCAGGGAATAGATCCTGTGCGCGATCTTAAGATCCGGATGATCTCAGGCCATCTCGGACGGGAAGACAAGGAATCCCTTTCCAGGGCCTGGGGCGGCGTGGACTGCTTTGATTGGTATGGCGTGGGCGATACAGGCATTATTGCCGGCGAGGGACCTGATCGCGATGGGTTGTACGTGATGGAAGATGCCCAGTACCTCGAGGTTTGCGACATCGACACCGGCCTTCCTGTGCAGGAAGGAGAGACCGGTGACATGGTGGTTACGTGTCTCTACAAGGATGACCTCTATCCAATCATCCGATTCAATACGCATGATGTCACGCGCGTCCTGCCGGGCCAGTCATCGCTCGGATTGAACTTCCAGCGAATCGAAGGCTTCCTGGGGCGTTCTGACAACATGGTAAAAATTCGTGGTATCAATATCTTTCCGCAGGCAATGGGTCCTATCCTTGAAGAGGATGCCCAGTTTGCAGGCGAATTCATCTGCAAGGCAGTAAGGGACGCCTCCGGACGAGACGAATTCGTCGTCGTGGCAGAAGTCAATGGCACCCGTGATGATGAGACGCTCGAACGTTTCAAGGCACTCCTGAAACAAAGACTCGGAATTGATTGCGGCGTCGAACTTGTAAACGCCGGCGAACTCGCGCCGCTGACCCAGACCGAAGTGCGTCAGAAGCCTATCCGACTTATTGATGAGCGGTTCGAATGAGTTTCGCCGAGACCTATCGCGCACGCATCGCGAAGTACAATCCGCAGCTGAGCGCCTTTGTCGACCTGGCTGGCGAAACTGCTACGGATGGCCTCGCTTGGGGGATCAAGTCCAATATCGCCGTCAGGGGCCTGCCCCGTACTGCGGGTATTGGCGCCTATCGCGACGATATCGCGGCTGAGGATGCCGAAGTTGTTAGACGCATCCGGGCCAGCAATGGCTATGTGCTCGGTACTGTAAACATGCATGAAGGCGCCCTGGGCGCTACCACGGACAATGCGGTCTTCGGGCGCACACAAAACCCCTGGCGTTCGGGTTACACGCCAGGAGGATCATCTGGAGGATCCGGCGCTGCTGTCGCCGCTGGGCTTTGCGACGTGGCGCTCGGTTCAGATACGATGGGCAGTGTACGAATTCCAGCCGCCTATTGCGGCGTTCAGGGACATAAGCCGACCACCGGGCTCGTCTCCAATAACGGCGTCCTGGCGCTTTCCCACACACTTGATCATGTCGGTCCCCTTGCCCGCAACGTCGAAACACTCTGGACGGCGATGCATATCCTGGCTGGATGGGCTCCAGCAGAGGAGATCGTGCAAACCGATCTGTCCAAGGTCAGGATCGGCATATGGAATGGCGATGATGCGGTTGAAATGACATCTGTCGTGCGCGACGGCTTCGACAGAGCCTGCCGTGCCCTGTCTGATGCGGGCGCCAATCTGAGCGCGACAATCGAACCATGTGCCTATGCTTATGGCCGCTCCCGTCGCGCCGGCCTTCTTATTTCAGAGGTCGAAGCCCATGCCATCCATTCAGATCGCCTGAAGCAAGATCCTGACGGGTTTTCACCGGGTTTTCGGAAGTTGATGGAATGGGGCGCGCGCCAACCAGCAAGCGACCTGCAAGCAGCCTATGAACATGTCAGTGAGGTCCGCTCGCGCGCAGACAAAACGTTCGACAAGGTCGATTTTGTGATAGCCCCCACTGCGCCGCAACAGGCTTTTTCCTTTGATTTGCCCGCTCCAGCAAATCAAGCTGACTTTACAGCCTGGGCGGACTTTGCCGCCCTGCCCGCAACCGCAATCTATTCAGGCTGCGATCCGCAGACAGGATTGCCCTTGTCCCTGCAGATCATTGGCGCAAGTGGCGAGGATCGCAGAACGCTCGCAGTTGCGGCAGCCTGTGAGACAATTTTTGGCAAGCCACCAATGCCGCCGGGCTTCGACTGATTTTATGTCCGGATTCGGACGAAGCACGTCGATCCCAACTGCCCTACTTGTAGGTAAACTGCGCCGTTCGCTTTTCAAGAAAGGCCCGATAACCTTCCTCGAAATCTTCGTTTGAAAATCCCGCAAGAAACAGGGATGCGGCTTCAGGCGCGCCATCCGCCCAGCCGTCCTCCAGGCCGGCGATCATTGCCTTTGTCGCGCGCGCAGACCATTGAGAGATTTCTGCGATCTGGCCACCAAGTATCCGAGCCTGCGACACTGCCGCATCATCATCGACGAGGCGGTTGACGAGGCCCAGATCCCGGGCCTCCTCAGCTCCAAACAATCGCCCAGTATAAAGGATATCCTTGGCACGGGAGGGTCCGATTACGGCTATCAGGCGGCGCGTATCCGCGGCTGAATAGACAAGTCCCAGCTTGCCTGGCGTCACGCCAAATTTCGCGCCTTTGGCCACGACACGCAAATCGGCCGCCAATGCGAGGCTTAGTCCTCCGCCGACGCATGCCCCTTCAATTGCTGCGATAACGGGCTTCTTGCAGCGCTCGACCGCAGCCAGCGCGTCAGCAATCACCTGGCCAGACTGCGCGGCACTTTGCTCTGTCGCATAGATGCGCTCAAATTCGGTAATGTCAGCTCCAGCTGCGAAAGCCCCTGCCTTGCCGCCATGAATGATCACGACTTTTACGTCGGCAGACGCCTCGGCCCGGCCGATGAGTTCGGGGAATGCCAGCCACATGTCGAGCGACAGGGCATTTCGCCGTTCAGGTTTGTTGAGAATGATCTCAGCAAAGGGGGCAGCAAGCTCCAGGCGAATAGTGGGCTCTGTCACGTGGCATCCTCTGAAAAAGCCTGAATCGGCGCCGGTGATCCGGTATTGGCAATAAGCGCTTTTCGTCGCAAGAACCGCTGAAACCCTGCTGGCCCCATCCGACTTCCGCCCATTCCTGACAATTTGAACGCGTGCTTTTCAGCTTCATGAAACAAAGCGGTCAGGGCCGCATCATTGAGACTGACAGCGCCGACATCGAGCCTGCGCGCGACCGTTTCGGCCTCCTCGAGCGTTCCGGCGAACACTGCGCCTGAAAGGCCGAACTCACTGTCATTGGCAAGCCTGACCGCCTCTTCAACGGTCTCAAACGGCATCACCGGCATCACCGGCCCGAAAGTCTCCTCCCGCATGACCGACATATCGTGAGTGACCTCACTCAATATCGTTGGACGCATCCAAAGGCCGCCTCCATGTGTCTCAATTTGCCCGCCCGTCAGTATCTGAGCCCCTTTTGCCCTTGCATCCTCAATCTGATTTCGCAGAACCTCCGCCTGCCGATCAAAAATAATCGGCCCAATCTCGCCCGCAGTGATATCGGGCCAGTTGAGACGAACCTTGCCCGCCTTTTCGACAAGGCGGCTCAAGAAAGGCTTTAATATCCGGCGTGCGACATAGATCCGCTCGATAGACTGGCAGGCATGGCCCGTTGAGAGCACCGATCCGCGCAGGGCCGCATCACTGGCCGCTTCGATGTCCGCACTTTCAAGAATGATGAGCGGATCCTTTCCGCCGAGCTCCAGGAAGGCAGGGATCATTCTGCGTGCAGCAGAGGCGGCCACTTTTCTGCCCGTCGCCACAGACCCCGTAAAACAAACCGCATCGACGCTCTCGATCAGGTCTGCGCCGGTTTGCCCATTGCCAGTAACAAGACCAAGCACATCCGACATGCCGGCTGCATTGATGGCCTCCCGCAGAGGCTCTGCAAAGCGCGGCGTCACTTCGCTTGGTTTGATCATCACCGCGCATCCGGCCAGGAGCGCGGGCACGGTATCGATCATTGACAGCGTCAAAGGGAAATTCCAGGGGCTGATCACCCCGACAAGACCATATGGAATAAATTGCGGCGTGTGACGGATCGCCGGATTCATCCGCCCTTCGGTCCATCCGGAAGGCACCAGGTGCGGCGCCTGGGCAACCCAGCCGCGTATCGCGCCGGCGACACCTGTGATTTCCATATGAGCGATACGCCTGCGACCGGTATCAAGTTCCAGCGCGTTGGCGATGGCATCGCCATGCGTGACGAGCCGGTCAGCCAAAGCGAGGAGGCGCTGGCCCCGTTCAGCGAGAGACAGTGCTGACCAGGCGGGTTGTGCGGAGCGAAGCCGTTCAGCCTCGGCTTGGACATCCGCTGCGTCAAAGCACGCCATGTCGTAGTCGCAATTGCCCGTTCTCGGATTTCTGACAGAAAGAGCCTGCGTCATGATCTAGCCGAGCCCCAATGCGCCGGAATTGACCGTCCCATCCGGGTCCAGGGCCTTCTTGATCCGCTCGAGCAGATCCAAAGCGCCTGCTTCGCGTCCTGACTTGTAGGGATAGGTCCGGCCGATCTGGAAATGCGCAGCCCCTCTTGCCGAGAATATATCCAGCACCTTTTGCCGTGCGCGCTCAACAATGGCCGTCGCTGCCGGATTTGGGTCGAAGCGCGTGATCTTGTTCAGCACCTGCTTTTCGATGGTCTGTTCGTGAATGGCGAATATTTCCTCTGGCCAGATAAACACCGGCTCGATCAGATAACCCGTCGTTCCCAGACTTGTGATCAGCGCCCCTGTCAGAATATCGTGCTGATCGAGCTCGTCACGCATTTCCTCAAATGCCGTATCGATCTCCTCCCAGCATGCGGCGCCTTCCGATACGGGCACGATGCCGTGAATCGGCACCCACCTTTCTCCGGATGGACCCAGAATATTGTTGAGCGGCGCGAACGGATTGGCCCGAATGATTTTCGGGATGGAATTCTCGATCGTCTTGCCGCCATGCGCTTTTGATATTTTGTTCAGTATTCCGATTTCTTCCTTCACGCCAAATTCGGAACGTCCCTCCACCGTATAGTGAAGCGTATAGGCTGCATCATCCATGAAGCCCCGACCTGCCATCGCAACCTTCGCCCCCTCGGTCAGCGCCTTCAGAACGTTGCCCTGCTTTTTCATAACATTGGTCAGTGCCTTGGCGTCCGACATCATGGATGCACGCGCCATGCGGACTTTGGTGAGGTTGGGATCAAACCCGAATATTTCGGTCGCAAGGTCTTCCCGGATCAGCGCAGCCAGAGCTTCTGCGCACTGGTGACGGGTTTCGAACTCAAAGCTTGCCCAAGCTTCGTGCGCGGGTGCGGGGATCAGGCGGAAGGTGATTTCGGCCTTGAATCCCAGTATGCCGCCATCGCCGACAAACAGCCCGGTCAAATCAGGGCCATAGTGACGCCAGAATGGCTTGGCGCCCATTGTCCCGCCCGTTCCGGTCCGAACGATTGTGCCGTCGGCAAGAACGACTGTCACTGACAGCACGCTGTCGCCCGTCGAGCCATATTTACCGGCGCCAAAAAAGGCATTGTTCTGTGAGAGCCCACCACCGATCGTGGATGTGAGTCCCGACAAGGGTCCCCAGAATGGTGTCCGCAAACCTTTGGCCGACACGGCGGCGTGAAGGTCGGCCCAGGTACACCCGGCCTCAACCGTCACATACATATCCTCTGTGTTAAGCGCGAGGACCCTGTTCATTCTCGAAAGATCGAGAACCGCGACCCCCGGACGGTCGGGCGCGTAGGCTTTCGTGTACGACATGCCGCCCCCGCGCGGGTTGAGAATGATACCGCGCGCATGTGCCGCCTGAGCCGCTTCTGCCAATTGTTCGAGTGATTCCGGAACGATCACACAGTCAGCAAGGTGGCCCTTTGCCCATATGTCCTGGCTCATCAGCGCACGGGTCGCCTCATCATCCTTCACGGCATTGGCGCCCAGCGACTGGCGCAGGACGCCAACAAGCTCAGCAGTCCGGGTCGACATGACATCATCGGGCATAGGCAAAACAAGTCTCCTAGTAAATTTGAGGTTTGAGCAGCCCGAAACAGGCTGCTGCCAGGATCAACGCCCAGATCACAAGGACCAGTGGCCGTGCCCGCGTCAACGTCTGAGCAAGTTTAGCCTCAGCTGCGGCAGGTTCGGGCGATTGCAGTCCAACGAGCGCTGATCCGAGAGGTGACAGAACCCGTCTGATCAGGAGGCCCATTCCAATCGCGGCAGACAGGCACAGGAATTTGAGAGCAATGAAGGCCGGCATGTCAATGGCCCCCGACAGGGCTGCGACGCCGCACGCGGCAAGGCCAGCGAGCAACACCCATCGCAAACCGAGATCGATAGTCTTCAGCCAAACTGGCGCGCGCCCATGTGCAAGGTGAAGACGCCAGGCAATGGCAAGCCAGACAAGCCCCGCAAGCAGAACGCACCAAGCTGTCCAGACCGGAGCGGAAAGCCAGCCCGTTCGCACAGCCAGCATATAGCCCGTTGGCAGAGCAAGTATCAGCGCCGTACGCGGCGCCATATCCACATCGCCGACAATGCCAGCCGCCATCAGGCGCCTATCCGGGGATATGCCCGGGTCAGTCAGGTATCTACTCGTATAAAAAGCGCCAAGATCACCGCCGAGCCAGTAGACGAGCACCAGCACGTGAAGGAGAGTCCAGAATACAATTTCAATCGACATCGGGGCAAGGACTCCAGCAAAAAACAAATGATATATCATTTGTCAGTATTGGCCAGTCCCTCTTTTGCCTAAAAATTCAGGCGAATCTCTCCTCGCGTCCTTCCCGCTTGATATGCCTATTCTGTCGTCCAATCGGCATTGCCATCGCGGGTGAGGCGCATCTGGTACTGGAACCTGTCTGCACGGTAATTGGCAGTTATGTCCTGCACCGGCCGACCTTTCGCATTCCGCATGATCCGATGGATGCGCAGGAGAGGAGATCCGGCTGTCACACCCAGCACGGCAGCAATGGCTGCTTCAGCCGGGACTGCTGTTATTGTCTGCTCGGCTTCGCAAGGACTATGACCCGCTTTTTCCAGCAATGCGATGAGGCTCTCTGTAGCGAGTTCTTCCTCATTATATCCTTCTGCTACGTCATCGGGCACATAGGTCACGAGATAGGAAAAGGGTTCGCCCGCGAGGCGGCGCAGGCGCACGATACGCTGGACGCTGCTCCCGCGCTTCAATTCAAGAGACTCCGCGATGGCCGGACTCGGACTGACGATTTCGCAATCAAGCAATTGGACTTCTGTCTCCAACCCCATACGCTTCAGGCCATCAATGAGATTTTCGAAACTGCCCTTAACCGTTGGCGCTGCTGCGTCATAGGTCACAACCGTGCCGCGCCCTCTGTTGCGGCGAACCAGCCCAGCCACGGCAAGTTCATTCAGCGCTCTCTTGACGGTGATACGCGATACGCCAAGGCGCTGGATCAGTTCCTGCTCCGCAGGCAAGCGGCTATGCGCATTGATAGCACCGGAGATGATTTCACTGCGGATCAGTGTATAGATCTGCTGGTAAAGCGGCGTGTCCGACGTTTCGTCGAGTTGACTGGCCGTGAGGTTGAGGTCTGCATCTTCCAACATGGATCGGCTCATTTCATTTATAAAGGACTGTCGTTGACTTAGCAGCGATGTCGGCTATCTGCGAGAGCAAGTTTGTCCAAAAGGGTATATCATTATGATGGCTTACAATGCGCTTGCTTTGCAGACAGCGTGCCATAGCGTCAACAGATTAGGGATCAATGAGGCGCGCGCTGGGATCCTCGCGAATATTTCCCGTTTCGGTGCACAGATCGCCGGCGCCCGCAAATTCCTGGGGGCCGATGTGAGGCTGGTCGTCCTGCCGGAATATGCAGCAACAGGATTTCCCTGGGGCGAATCTGCTTCGGAATGGCGCGCTAAAGCGGCTTTTGACGCCAAGGGCGCCGAGTATGACGCATTGGCCAGGATCGCCGTGGAATCGAATATCTTTCTTGCCAGCAATCAGTATGAAACCGACCCGGCGTTTCCCGAACTGTATTTTCAGGCGTCGACAATCATTTCGCCCTCGGGCGAGATCGTGCTTCGCTACAGGCGCCTGATCTCCATGTTCGCGCCGTCCCCTTTCGATGTATGGGACGCCTATCTTGACGCGTATGGTGAGGCAGCGATCTTCCCGGTTGCTGACACCGAGATTGGGCGTCTTGGTGCGATCGCTTCAGAAGAGATCCTTTATCCCGAAATCGCCCGATGCGTTGTCAATCAGGGCGCCGAAATTCTTGTTCACTCTACGTCTGAGGTTTCAAGTCCAAACCCGACCCCCAAATCAATCACGCGAAATGCGCGTGCTGTCGAAAACATGGCTTATGTCGTTTCGGCAAATTCGGGCGGCTTGTTCGGAATAGACATCCCCGCCAATTGCACGGATGGCGGCTCTGAAATCATTGATTTCAAGGGGATTGTTCTGTCGCGTGCCGGTCCTGGAGAGTCAATTAATGCGGTGTCCGAAATAAATGTCGACTCCCTGCGCCGTTATCGGCGTCGGCCAGGCATGGGAAATCTGTTGTCGCGCCACCCGATGGAACTCTGGGCGCATATGTATGCCTCACGCTCTCGCGCTGAGATCGGCGGCCTCGGCGACGGCCACCAGGTCCCGTCTCGCGACCACTATGTCAAGCGGCAACAAAGAGTGATCGAGAAACTGGACAAGGCAGGCCTGATTTGATCAGCCGGCACGCTCGATATTTAGCTCCATCAGCTCGAAAGACCAGTTATAGGGAGCACTGACCGTGCCTTTGATAAAAAGATAATCGCCGTCCGTCGTTACCCAAAAGTCGTAGGGCGGATGGTCATTGCTTGTCATGACAAATGCAAAATGGTGGCACGAGAACTCCCCTGCGGGGACCTCCACCTTTTCGACGCCGAAATATTGCAGGCTGCTTGTCGTCGTGCGCTCGAACCCCGGTCCGGTTGCGCCCCGGTGATCGATTGACGTGAGAAGATTGTCCTTGAACGTCTGGATACCCGGGCCTTTGGACAGATCATAGCGGGCGGCCATCCAGGCATCACCGCCCAGGTTGTGTGTGCCGAATCCGCGCATTGCACGCGTGATGGCGACCTTGTCGGACGTGCGACCCTTCTCTGCCGTGAATCCCTGATACTCCGCCAGCGTATCCGAGAACGTATACCAGGTGCTGCCGCAGAACCGATTGTTCTTCACCAGCCTGGCATACACATCATGCGGGTGAAAATCTGCGTCGACACAGGTAATGACATCACGGATAAGCGGTTCACCATCGTTGAGTTCACAATAGGCCCGCATGATCCGGTGCCCATCTGCATGATGGGACATTCTCCAATGCTCTACACCCCAATGCCGGTCAGGAAAGTCGGGATGACCGTCAATCAGGTAGTCAATACGTCCGGAGATAACCCGGTGCTGTGCTCCATTGCCCATTTTACTTTACCTTTTGAGAATCTGAAGGGCCACCAGCTGCCAGATGAGCGATTGCTTCTGCGCTCTCCCAGATCTTTCCGCCAATGAACCGGCCCACTGAATTTGAGAATTCCGTATATTCGATCGTTTCGTACATGCCTGACGTGATGTATGGATCGCCTTGCATCAGAGCAGTCGCATCTTCGAGCGACTCCGCAAGCACGAGGAAAACGGACCCGACAAGTGGATCTTCGCCCGGCTTCCTTATTGGTCCTGCAGTGATATAGCGCTCCCAGTTTGCCTCGACATGATCCAGGTGCCCTTTGAGAAATTTCGTTCTAGGCTCTCTGGAGTCTGGTCCATCGCGACATATGACGAGAAAGCATTTCTCGCTCAGGCGCGGTACTAATTGTGGCAAGGTCATGCGTGTCTCTCCTTGAAAGCGCGAGCCACATTGGCGGCGGTCGCCACTTCCAGTCCCGGCATGCCGGCAAGACTGGTCAAAAGGCGTTTCAGCGCAGAGATGCGAAATGGTTGTCCTACGATGTAGGACGTTAGCGTAAATCCGAAGCATTGCGCTCCGGAGCGTTCATGCTCGGCAACTTGGAATGCAGCGGCCTCGATGACCTGGTCCGCCCACGCATCCGCCTGCTGTCGATTGTCGATCATCAACTTGAAGTCGGACAATTCGTTCATCACCGGCAAGGCCGTAAGAGTGCCACGATCCGTTTCAAGCTCTATCGGTCGCTGGTCGGCTTCCCAATCAAGGCAAATATCAAACCCTGCTTCAGCCAACAAATCCGGCGTGCGATAGCTTTCATTCCGCGCGGGACTCATCCAGCTCTTGCTATCGGGTAACGTCGCACGGCACCGCGCGATCAACTCTCTCTCCTCCGATTCAGACAGTCCGTCATGGTGGAGATGCGCCGTCGACACACCGTGTGCTGCAATTTCGTGCCCTGCCCATCGAATCGCCTCGATCAGCGGCGGATACCTTTCGGCGGCATCCGCGTTAACGACAAAAGTTGCCTGCAGCCCGGCTTCCGAAAGCGCCCGGAGGATGCGGAATACGCCTACCCGATTGCCATAGTCGCGTGTCGTATAGTGTCTGAGGTCTGGATAGGGCGTTTTCATCGCGCCAGGATGTCTGAAGGGTTTGTCCGGCGGGTCCAATGGAAAAAATTCGATCGGAACAACGATAAACGCCATTGCTTTCGCGCCTGACGTCAAGATTGCCGGCTCACGACGATCAGCGGGGTCCCAGCCATAGCGGCCGTTATCCATGCCATAAGTTCGGTGAGGATAGTCGAGGTATGAATCAGGCAGGGACAAAGCCGGTTCCTCCTCTAACAACGCCGCGTGCCTCGATATCTGCTATCGACTGATCCCAATATGTGTCGCGATAATATTCAGCAATTTCCTGCCCCGTTGTGATCCACACATCATCCGAATGAGACGCAACATGCTTCAGCGCCTCTTCAAATGCGCGAAGGCGATGAGGCTGACTGACAAGATACGCGTGCAGCGGAATACACATTACCGTACCGCTGTCCTGCCCCTCCTCGAGCAACTGGTCGAAGTGGCGCTTTAGAACTTCTGTATACTGATCTGGTGTATAGCCCATTACGGAATACGTAATGACGTCGTTGACCTCTAGTGAGTAAGGCATGGACACCAGCTTGCCAGATTTCGTCTTGATGGGTTGTGGCTGGTCATCCTGAAAGAGATCGCAAGTGTACCAGAAGTCATTCGCGGCAATCAGGTCAAGCGTGCTCTCGGTATGGGTCAATGCTGGCGCCAGGTAACCCCGAATGCGTTGGCCGGTCGCCTCTTCCACACTGCGAATGGAATCTTCGATTACAGCGAGCTCCTGCTCCGGATCCATGCCGTATGAGAAGCGGGTATTATAGATACCGTGAGAAAAGAATTCCCATTTCCGGGCCGCCACGGCCTCGATGATTTCAGGGTGATGGTCGATCAGGCCGATCGAAAGGGAGATAGACCCGCGCATATTGTACTTGTCCAGAAGGCCCATCAATCGCCAGTGACCGATCGTGTTGCCCCAAGTACGCTGTGAGTAGCCCGTAATGTCTGGATTTCCCCGCGGCCAAGGTTGCCGCTTCGGGTTCGGCGGCGGCATAAACTCGTAATATTCGATATTGGGTGCAATCCAGAATGCCAGCTTCTTTCCGCCTGGCCATGTGATCTTCGGTCGCCCTTCATAGGGCCAATAATCGTACAGATTGGGATCCGAGTGCATCAGGCGGTATATCCTTCAATCCAGTCGTACACGTCCTGAACCCGCACAACGTCTGCATACTTGATAAGCAGGTCCGTGAGGTTCGCATAATGATAGCTCTCGTGCTTGTCTGCCACGCACTCGACCGGGATGATCGTACGATAGCCATGTGAAAGGGAATCGACTGCCGTTGCCCTCACGCATCCGCTCGTCGAGCCCCCCGTTACAACAACCGTGTCGACCCGGTGCCATGTCAGGAAGCTTGCCAGCCGTGTTTCGAAGAAAGCGCTGGGCATCCGCTTCTCATAGACGGCGTCGACTGCGGGATGGATTTCGAGGCGGTCGTCAAACTCATGGCGGACACTGCCAGCGTGGATATTTTGCAAGCTGTCTGGTGTATCGGTTCGGGTTCCCCACACACCGGCATCAGCCGCGCTGTCCATATAGGCAACCCGGGTCCAGATCACCGGGAGCCCCTTTTTGCGCGCCGCTTTCGAGATGCCGTTAATGTATTCGGCCTGCCCTGGGTCGGTGATGTAGGCCGTTTTCGGAAACAGATCCGGCCGTGTGTAGACCTTCTGCGGATCAACATTGACGATCGCCACCTTGCTTCCGAACCCGAACCTGGCCCGCGCGGGATTGGCGCGGACTTCCTCAAATATCTGGCGAGCGGTCTTGTCAGACGTCTCCATGGTCGGCTTGGAAAGATCCTGGGGCATGTCAGTTCCTGCTTGCTTATCGTCTGCACATCAAATGATATAACTTTTACCTGACGTCCAGTCCCGACACGACAATTGATAAGAGAACCTAACATGAAACGACTGATTTCAAGCTGCCAGACCGCTGCAGCATCGCTTGGTCTTGCCGCGTGCGCATCGACCGCGCCAGCAACGGATATCAACGCGAGCCATCCGCCCCCCCCGAAGCCTGCCTACATGGTCGTCCTGGGTACAGTGACGAATCGTGAAGCATTCATGTCCGAATATGCGGCAAAGCTTCCTCCACTCTACGAGAAATACGGAGGCTACTATCTCGCTATTGGTGGCTCTCACGAAGTCCTCGAGGGCGAAACCACTTTTGAAAGCCACGTCATTTCGGCTTGGCCAGGCGGTGTCGACGCGGCGCGGACATTCTGGGAGAGCCCGGAATACGAGGCCCTCAAGAAGGCACGGATCGACGGTGGGTGGGGCAATTTCGATGTGTTTCTTGTCGAAGGCATGCCTGGCGCAGACGCGCCCGTTGCGGCAAAAAAGTCACACCCCCCAGACGAGTAAAACTTCCCTCTTTGCTGAATTTTTTAAATGATATATCTTTTTGGGGTAGCGCTAGGCGCGCCCACATGGCCGGTTGTGTTGGCAACCAGATGGAGGAAGTTATTCTTGGCTCACAAACTCTGGACCGCTGCTGCGAACTCTTTCGCTGACCATCCTGGTGAAGCTCAGACGTGCGAAATTGATATGCGATACAAATTCTAAGCGGGGGAATGCCAGTCCTCCTGGAATTCCTGCGACTATCCCCCGGCGCCTCGCGCACCGGGGATTTTTATCAGCAATACATAGCTCGAAAACGTTCGATTCTGCATACGAATTCAGTTCGCGCCAACCCCGAATACCCTCCCTTCCTGACTGCGAGATCTGCCAAATTTCAATGACTGCACCGCACACTCTCTTCGACAAATTATGGAACGCGCATCGTATTGACGATGCCGGCGACGGCGCCGATCTGGTCGCCGTGGATCGAGTATTCCTCCATGAACGCACAGGCGGTGTCGCAATGAGGATGCTGGCCGATTCAGGTCGCACAATGACGGATCCCAAACGGGTATTCGCGGTCATGGATCATATCGTATCGTTTCGCGCGGGACGCGGGCGCGATGAATCCCGGTCACCAGGCGGCGAAGTATTCATAACCGAAACGCGGGCAATGGCCCACGCATCTGGAATCAACCTGATCGACAGCGACGACGCCCGACAAGGGATCGTCCATGTCATTGCGCCGGAACTGGGCATAGCGATTCCCGGCGCATCACTTGTCTGTCCTGACAGTCACACCTGCAGCTTGGGCGCGATGGGTGCATTGGCCTGGGGAATCGGATCCAGCGAAGCCGAACATGCGATGGCGACCGGCGCCTTAAGATTGAAGCGACCGCCGCAAATGCGCGTAACGATTTCCGGCCAGATGGGGCCGGGCGTAACGGCAAAGGACCTGGCGCTACATTTGATTGCCACATTCGGAGCGGCCGGCGGAAAGCGCTGCGCCATAGAATTTGACGGAGAAGCAGTCGAGAGCCTGTCCGTCGAAGGTCGGCTTACGCTTTGCAATCTCGCGGTGGAGTTCTCTGCCTTTACGGCCATCATCGCACCAGACGAGAAAATTTTCGACTATGTCCGTGGGCGCCCGTTCGCACCAAACGCATCCCAGGAGGCGCTGGCGCTTCAGCAATGGAAGCAATTGAAAACAGATCAGAATGCGGTATTCGACTATCAGCTCCACATTCAGGCCAAAGATGTCTCGCCGTCGGTCAGTTGGGGAACCAGTCCGGAACATTCCGGTCCGATTTCGTCCCGCATTCCAGCATCTGCCGACAGTCGCGCACTTGCTTATATGGGCCTCAAAGCCGGGGACCGGCTTGCGGGCCTTCCGGTCGCTGCGGCGTTTATTGGTTCATGTACGAATGGACGCCTATCAGATTTGCGCGAAGCTGCAGCGGTTCTGGACGGACGCCATATCGCCCCGGCTGTGCGCGCTGTCTGCGTCCCTGGATCCCAAGCCGTGCGGCAAGCCGCAGAGGCTGAAGGACTAGACGTCGTATTCAAGACAGCGGGCTTCGACTGGGGGGCTCCCGGTTGCGCGATGTGCTTCTATGCGGGAGGCGAAACATTCGCACCTGGCACGCGGGTCATTTCGTCGACGAATCGTAATTTCGAAGGTCGGCAGGGCCCGGGTGTCCGTACGCACCTGGCCAGTCCGGCCACCGTCGCTGCATCCGCAGTCGCCGGATACATTACTGATGCCGCCAGTCTTGTTGAGGGATCTGTTTCCTGATGCGCGAGCCGTTTACGCAACATTCCGGAATCTTTGCGCCCTTGCTGGTGGACAATGTCGACACGGATCAGATCATTCCCTCACGCGAAATCAAGTCCGTCGGCCGAACCGGTCTGAAAGATGGGCTTTTTGCGGGCTGGCGCTACTTGGCCGGGTCCGACAGGCAACCTGATCCTGATTTTGTGCTGAACAGGGCAGACTACAAAGACGCTACCATCCTTATCTCCGGCGAGAACTTCGGATGCGGCTCATCACGAGAACACGCTGTGTGGGCACTGTCGGAATATGGCATTCGCGCAGTTATCGCGTCGTCATTCGGCGATATCTTCTACAATAATTGCGTTCGGAACGGCATCTTGCCTGTTCGCCTCCCCATGGACCATATCCAGGCCATGGCAAATCTACCCGCAGGCACCAGCCTGATGCTCGACCTTCCGGACCAGACAGTGACGTATGCGCGGACGGTAGATGATTTCGAAATTGGGCCGTACGCTAAACGGTTGCTTGTTGAAGGGCTCGATCCGATCGGCTTGACGCTCAAGGACCAAGACCGCATCAACTCGTTTCAGGCGGCAGACCGCGATCAACGCCCATGGATCTATCCCTAACATTATCCTGCCGACGTTTTCGTCCGTACAGCGGCCTTTGCTTCCACAATCCCTTGTTCGACAAGCTTGTCCACGCGCTGTTGTGATAGGCCGAGTGAGGCCAGAATTTCCCGGCTTTGTTCGCCAATACTTGGAGGGCTGAGGTGCAATCCAGGTCGAATGCCCGAGAGTGCAATTGGCATGGACGGTAATTTTACCCGGCCACCGTCCGGCAAGTCCATTTCGACCAGCCCGCCTTCTGCATTGAGGTGAACATCATCGAACAGGTCTTCCGGTCGCATGATCGGCGCAAAAGGCAGGCCGGTCCGTTCCAGTCTGGACATCAGCTCATCACGATCGATTGTTGCGAACAGTGCACGCAGCTGCGGCATGATTTCATCGCGCCTTGCGACCCGATCATTATTTGCAGCCAGCCCCACATCTTCCGCCCAGTCATCAAAGGAAAATTCCTTGCAGAAGTTCGACCATTGGCCATCGGAGACAACGCCAACAAAAACCTTTTCGCCGTCCAGAACATCGAAGACGTCATAGACCGCCCAAGCGGATACGCGCGTAGGCATAGGCGCTGCAGGCTTTCCCGTTACGGCGAATTGCGCCATGTGCTGACCGACGAGGAAAGCCGTTGTCTCGAACAATGACGCCGACACGTATTGACCCTTACCGGTTCGCGCTCGCTCCTGCAGCGCCGCCAGTATGGCGATCGCCCCAAACATGCCGCCGGTCACGTCAATGATCGATGCCCCTGCCCTCAACGGTCGCCCTGGAGGTCCGGTCATGTAGGCAAGACCGCCCATCATCTGCGCAACCTCATCAAGCGCAGTCCGGTTTTCGTAAGGCCCGCTCAGGAACCCTTTTTCCGAACAATAAATCAGTCCCGGATTGGTCGCGGAGAGTGCGTCATAGCCGAATCCCAGTTTCTCAAGTGCGCCAGGCCGGAAGTTCTCGATGAAAACGTCTGACTTGTTGATGAGTTCACGGGCAATCTCTGCGCCTTCCGACGTCTTCAGGTCGATCGAAAGGCTCTTCTTGTTACGGTTGTACATAGAAAAGTAGCCCGCACCTGAACCTTTCAGGCGGCGTGTTTTGTCCCCGCCGACCGGTTCGACCTTGATCACATCCGCGCCAAGGTCGGCCAGTACAAGTCCGGCTGCCGGACCCATGACCATATGGGTGAATTCTACAACCTTGATGCCGGCGAGCGGTGTTGGCGATTTCGTCATGTATTCTACCCTTGGATTTCCTGGTCTTTTAATAGATATATCATTTATGGCAAATCTCTCCAAAGCGAAACCAAAAAGCCGCACCAGCGCCAACCGAGGACCTCACAATGTCGACAAATGAAGTTCTGATCAGTGAAGTAGGGCCACGCGATGGGCTGCAGAATTGTAAAGCAACGATGCCAACCGAGGCCAAGAAGCGCTGGATCAGCGCATTGGCAGCCAGCGGTGTTCGGGAAATCGAGGTTGGATCCTTTGTGTCTCCCAAATTGCTTCCGCAAATGGCTGACACCGCAGACATCGTGGCCCATGCCCTGTCGATACCCGGCCTCGTCGTCGCTGTCCTTGTTCCGAATCTGAAGGGCGCAGAACTGGCTGTCGAGGCTGGCGCACATAAACTGACGCTTCCCTTGTCGGTCAGCGAGACGCATTCCCTGCGCAATATTCGCCGTACGCATGAACAGGTGATCGATGAAGCCCGCGCCATCGCTCAACTGATTGGTCGCCTACCCAGCCAATCGCGTCCGCATTTTGAAGGGTCGCTTTCGACCGCGTTCGGTTGCACCCTCGAGGGCCCCATCGCGGAAGCGACGATCCTGCGATGCGCAGAGAACCTCATGCAGTCGGGATGCGACGAAGTCGGCCTGTCCGATACGACAGGGTATGCTGACCCGGCGGCGATAAAGCGACTGATCCGCTCTGTTCGCGGCGTTGTCGGAAGCCAGAACCTGACGGGGGTCCATCTCCACAATACGCGCGGCCTTGGCCTTGCCAATGCTCTGGCTGCCTTCGAAGAAGGCATTACCACGTTTGACAGCTCGCTCGGCGGTCTCGGCGGCTGCCCGACCGCGCCTGGCGCAAGCGGAAACATCGTGACAGAAGATCTCGTCTTCATGTTCGAGTCGATGGGTCTTGATACAGGCATCGACATTGTATCCCTGATGGACGCGCGAAAGATTGTGACCGAGGCCCTGCCGGATGAAGAACTCTATGGTTTTACACCGCGCGCGGGACTTCCTCTGGGCTACAAGCCTGCACGTGCCAGTCTCGTCACGATCTGAACAAACCTGATTTGGGACAGATATAGAAAATGGGGAACCTGTCAGCTCTGATCACGCTGGTTGCCTATTCGGCGGCGCTTGTCAGCATCGGTATCTGGTTTTCCCGGAAAGCCGTATCCGAAGAATCTTTTTTACTCGGTGGACGCAACCTGGGGCCCTGGGTTGCCGGGCTCGCCTATGCCGCCTCAAGCTCCAGCGCCTGGGTTCTGCTTGGATTCTCGGGTTTCGTTTATATTGCAGGTATGTCTGCGCTCTGGATGATCCCAGGTATCCTGTTTGGCTACGCGGCCGTCTGGCTCTGGGCTGGACCGGCACTGCAGTCGAATAGCCGCGCACATGGATTGCTGACATTTACCGACTTTCTGACGCAGTACTGCGCCCCTCAATCGGCCCGGCTGATCCGGACGGCCGCGTCGCTCATGATCGCATTTTGTTTTTCCTATTATGTCGCCTCCCAGTTTCAGGGCGCTGGCGTCGCCTTCGATGATCTCTTCCAGACTGGACTGGCCGCTGGCGTACTCATTGGCGCCACTGTCATACTTTCCTATGTCTTCCTCGGCGGGTTTCTCGCTGTTTCTGTCATCGATACAATTCAGGGAATACTTATTGGCTGTGTGGCGGTGCTCCTCCCGGCCGTGGCCTTTTTTGCGGCAGGCGGACTGGAAGGACTTGCGACCGCCATCGAGGCTTCGTCCCCGGCCTATCGCGACGTCTTCGGCGCGCGCGCGGGCTGGGTTGCCGCGGGATTTGCCACCGGGCTTTTTGCGACCGGCTTTGGCGCGCTCGGGCAACCTCATCTGGTTACGTGGATCATGGCCGCGCGAGACACAAAGGCCCGGGTCACAGGCGCTGCAATCGCTGTTGGCTGGGGCGCTATTGTTTATTCCGGCATGGCAATACTTGGACTTTCAGCACGTGCGCTGCTCGGCACGGACGCGGCGGCTGAGACGATTTTCTTTCGTCTCTCCGCCGAACTTTTGCCAGGCGCCTTCGCCGGAATCATTGCGGCCGCAACGCTGTCTGCCATCATGTCGACCGTCGACAGCCAACTCCTGGTCGCCGGCGCAGCGATCAGCCACGATCTTGGCCTGGCAAAGCGTTTCGGCGGACGCGATGTCCTCATCTCACGCCTTGCCATTCTGTTTGTTTGTCTGGCGGCTGTCATAATCACGCTGGCATTGCCATCGACGATCTTTGCAAGGACCCTGTTCGCATGGACAGCCCTGGGGGCGAGTTTTGGTCCAACATTGGTGTTTCGTGTTCTCAAGTTTCGACCAGGCGGCATCGCAATCCTGTGCTCCATGCTTGCCGGATTTTGCCTTTCGATCGCATTTGAATGGGCCATTCCACAAGGGCCGGGGGCTGTTTGGGCGCGCACCCTTCCATGGGGTGGTGCGTTCGTCCCTCTTGTCTTTGCGACATGGAATGGGACATCAAAAAAATAAGCGTCTCAAGCGCTTGGCGCGACCGGTTAATCATGGCAGACTTAAATGATATACCATTTGGAGGATATCATGAATTTGACTTACCGCCTCGCCGCAAGCGGCTTGTTCGCGCTGGCTCTCACAGGTTGTACGAGTACCAGTAATGCCCAGGTCGCACAGCTCGACCCCAATAATCCGTCTGATGCCATGACGATTGCGCGCAAGCAGCAATGCTCGACGATCGACAATGAGCCGATCGTCTATGGCTGGAGCGGCAAAGCCTATTCGCGGCGACAAGGTGAGAAAGACGTCAATATATTCGATGTCGAAGGCATGAACATACGCGCTTGCGCGGCGATCGAGAACGATAAGGGCACGCCAGGGTTCCAGCTCGTTTCCCGTGAAATCCTGCTCTACCTCGATCCTGCAACGGGTGAGGTTCTGAAAACCTGGGATAATCCATGGACCGGAGAGACCGTCGACGTCCTGCATGTCGCGAACGACCCGGTAAATTTCAAAATGTTCGAAACAGGCCGGGATGGCCAACCCAGCAAATGGACTGGCGAGATCAGCGGAGCATCCTGGTGGTATCGTTCAACGTTTCCGCTCTGGTATTCAAACCCGCTGGCCGGCGACTATCAGACCGAGATCGGTGGCACCTATCACGCCTCGGAACTGTTCAACTTCTTCGGTGAAACGGCTGACTTGCTCAATCCAAAGATCACAACAGCCCGGGTGACCGTCGGGTGGTCGCGCATTGCAGACTGGCTGCCCTGGATGAAGATGAATGGCCGCGAGGGCGTGATGTACATGCACACCGCTGGCAAGAAGCTTGGCACTTTCGACGAGCTTTCAGATCGCATGAAGACCGAAATTGCGACCCACTATCCTGAATGGAACAGCCCCCCGCCCGAAGGCGACCCGCGGCCAAACATGACGAGCTGGATGTACTATGAAGGGATAACAGACGGAACGATTGCGCGCCCTGAACGATAGACTCCGACCTGTTCTACCCCCTAAAGGCCGGGCGCATTGCGCCCGGCCTTCTTTATGGCGGAGTGTCTAAAAGGTTTGTCCTTCATAAGACTTCCAGTCCTTGGTAACGAATTTTTCGTCGACAAGCGTGCGCTGGAACAGTCTGTCCGCCTTGAACCACTGCCAGACACGGGCACGCGCCAGGCCATCATCCGAGAGCTGGATCATTTCATACAGATAGAGGTCAGGCTCGCCGGTTCGCGTCCAGTTCAGCATTGTGGTCCTGTTGAAGTCATCGAGCGCGACATCACAGGCCCAGCCGTTGATAAAGTCATTGTCCCATTTGAGGCGCCCGTTCTCGACCATGGCCGGAAAGTCTCGCGTCTCCCGCTTTCCGTCTGACCACCGATAATAGTTCGTCTGGTGATAAGGATGCCCGCTATCGGGAAACCGGCAGATCAGTCGCGACTCATGCTGATCGATCAGTTTGCCGGACGTATCGTAGAAACGATAATTGCCTTCCCAGACACCTTCATGACGCGCCAGAAGCGGCATGATTTTCTTTAGTTCATTTGCACTCATTGTTTGACTCATGGGGGATCTCCTTTGCCCGGTTTTTCAGCACCTGTGCCGCATACGACACAATGATATACTTTTTCGCATTTCCTTCTTTTATGGCACTTGCCAAAACTTTAAAAAAGCACTCCATTACAAAAGATATATCTTTCGAGCCCTGTGTCGAGTGGGGCGTGGACCTTTGGGAGGAAAGTACCATGAACAAGACAACACTAATCACAAGCGCAGCGGTTATCGCTCTGGCAACGGCCTATATGCCTGCCTACGCGCAGGAAGACACGACGACCGGCGGGGGCGAACTGCGTCAGGACAAGATCACCATTACCGCACGCAAGAAGGAAGAGGGTCTTCTTGAAGCCCCGATTGCGGTTTCTGCCTTCGACGCAGCCTCAATCGAGCAGCTCCAGCTTCAGTCTGTTGATGACGTCGCGCGATTCACACCCGGCCTTTCCTTCTCCAAAGCCTTTGGTCGGTCGACAGAACGGCCCGTCATTCGTGGCCAGTCCAACGTTCTGGCCGGGGTTCAGTTCGGTGTTGAATCAGGTACGGCCTATTTTGTTGACGGCGTTTACTATGCAGGCTCGATCCAGAACCTTGACCCGAACGATCTGCAGCAGGTCGAAGTCATCAAAGGACCGCAGTCAGCACTTTATGGACGCAACACATATGCCGGCGCGATCAATTTCACGACCAAGGGCGGTACCGAAGAGTTCGAAGCCGGCGGCAAGTACCGCTTCGGCAATAATGATTCACACGAAGCCTCCGGCTTTATTTCCGGTCCCCTGTTCCCCGGCCTGACGGGCCGCGCATCCGTGCGCTTCTACGACTATGGTGGCGAGTTCACGAACACGGTGACTGACAAGCTGGTTGGGGCCGAAGAAACGTTCTCGATTTCCGGCGTTCTCGACTTTGCCCCGCATGCCGACTTTGATGCGCGCCTCCGCGTTCAGCGCAATGAGGACAAGGATGGTCCCCTCCCGATCTTCCTGCAGGATGCCTCGCAGAACAATTGCGCGCCGGGATATCGTTCCTTGTCATCCTGGCGGATCGTGCCGGGATTCGGCGGCGTTCCATTCCCGCGCAGTTTCAGCACAAATACGAACCAGTACTATTGCGGCGTCATCGCGCCTCAACCGGTTGCCCTTAACACGGACGCCGATGCGGACGGGATTCCGAACCTTATTCCGGGCATTCCGGAGGGATCAAGCTTCATTCAACCTGTCTACAGCCTCGCCGATGGTACGGCATTTGACGGAATCAAACGTGACCAGACGATTGTCTCTTTGACAAGCGACTGGAACGTTGGTGGATCAGGCTATCATATTCGCGGCCTTGCCGGATACCGCGACGAGCAGGAATTCCAAGGCTATGATTCTGACCATTCCTCGGTCAACTGGTTTGTCGCCGGGCCTGGAAGCGAGGCTTTCTTCGCCAACACCACCCGTGACGATGTCGAAGACTATTCCTTCGAAGTTCGGCTGGAATCGCCGGATGAAAGCGCCCTGCGCTGGCTCGTCGGACTCTATTATTACAATCAGGACGTGCTCGACAGCGAGATAACGTTCGCTGATCCAACCGGCGCCAACACCCCCACCGGCACGCGCACGATCGAGAACCAAGCCATATTTGGCCTCGTCGAGTATGATTTTACGGACAAGGTCTCGGTCACACTTGAAGGCCGGTATGCGGAAGAGATCAAGACCGACTCCACCTCGCCGATTGACGAGGCGTCGTTCAACAAGTTCACACCGCGCGTCACGCTGGACTATAATCTCGACAATGGCGGCACGCTTTACGCGATCTACGCTCAAGGCGTAAAGCCAGGCGGCCTGAACGGCGCAGTGGGGGCTGCCGTCAACCAGCCGACTTACAAGCAGGAAGAGTCAGACAATTTCGAACTCGGTATCAAGACCCCTGTTTCCATGCTCCCCGGCGCCTTCAATTTCACCGGTTCGGCCTACTTCACCAAGGCAACCGATGTTCAGCTGACAACAGCGATTGGCACGCCGTCGGGCGCACTCACATCGATCGCTACAAATCAGGGCGCAGGTGAGGTTCTGGGCATCGAACTCGACCTCAGCGGTGCCTTCAATGAAAACTGGTCCACAGGCGTTACCTATGCCTGGACGGACACCGAATTCACCGAAGGGTGCGATGCGGATGAATGGACGCTCACCAGTGGTGGCGGCACCTATGACAATGCCACCAATACCGGCATCGACTTTACCGCGGCCTTCCCTGGGTCTGGCCCGGCAAGCTGCGATATTTCCGGAAACAAGTTCCCCCTCACATCAGAGCATCAAGCAAGCCTCTTCCTTCGCTATGACCTTGCCAATAGCGGTCCGTTCGGATCGGACTTCTTCGCCTCTAGTGATGTGACGTATGAAAGCTCGAAATTTGTCCAGGTTCACAACCGGGCTGAAACGGGTGATGCAACCGTGCTTGGCGCCCGCGCTGGTTTCGAGACCGAAGGCTGGACATTCAGCCTCTATGGTCAGAACCTGACCGATGAGGACTCGATCGCCATGGCAACACGCTGGCTCCAGACGCCGTATATTTTTGCGGGCCTGAATGTCGCGCCAACCGGTGCCTCGAAAAGCGCGCCACGAGCCTATTTTGGCTCGCTGCGCCGTGGTCCTTCCTATGGCGCAGAATTGAAGTTCCGTTTCTAGGCGGACAGATATCCTGAAGAGTCACGACTGGCGCCGCTCCTGAAAGGGAGCGGCGCTTCCTTTTCCAAATGGATGATAACAATGTCTTTTATGCGTCTTGGCTTTCTCGCTGGAGCTCTTGTCCTTCAGTCTCAGGCTGTCTCTGCCGACGAGCCCCCGCCCTACCTCAAGAAGGATCTGCAGGACCTTGAATCAATGCTGGTTGGCCAATGGGACAATGATCGCCAGATATTCTTCCTCGCAGATTCCGGAGCTGACCCGGCCAGGGTCACACCGCGCCAGCATTTCAACGTTGAACGCGCGGCTAGAGCGCCGTGCTGTTAATCTGACGCATAGCCTGCAGCCTTGAAGTAGTTCCAGCATTCTGTTGGGTCGTAGAGTTCGCAGATGCTTCCGATTGCGGCTTCGAGATCATCGAAGGTTCGTGCGGTGGCTGCGCGCAGATGGGCTTTGAGTTTCGAGAAGGCCTGTTCGATCGGGTTCAGGTCGGGTGAGTATTGCGGCAGGAACAGCAGCCAGGCACCGCGCGCCTGGACGATCGCGGCGGCGTAGGCGCTCTTGTGGACCGACAAGTTATCCAGGATCACCACGTCGCGCGGCTGGAGCGTCGGGGCGAGTTGAGTTTCGACATAGACATTGAAAGCGGATCGATCCATCGCGCCGGGGATAATCCAGGGTGCGGTGAGTTCTCCGCAGCGCAGGGCAGCGATGAAGGTCTGTGTGCCCCATTTTCCGAACGGGGCGTCCGCCTTCAGGCGCTTGCCCCAGCGCGCCCGGCCGCGCAGGCGGACCATCTTCGTATTGACCGAAGTTTCATCGATGAAGACCAACCGGCCTGGCGAGCGCCTCATGAAGGGCTGGCGATGATTGATCCAGATGCGGCGGCGCTCAGCCACATCAGCGCGTGCGCATTCCGAGGCCATCAGCTGTTTTTTTATATGTGAACCCGGCCCGGCACAGCAGCCGCGAGATCGAGGCAGGATGGGCAACCTTGCCAGTCTCGGCTTCAAGCTGGTCGGCCAGTTCCGGCATCGTGATGTCCGGCTTCTTCTCGACCATCGCAATCAGCAGGTCGAGATGATCAGCGAGCGGGCCCTTGCCCAGGGGGCGGCCCTGCTTGCGCGGCGCCGGGCTGCCCTCATCGGCTGCACGAGCGGCCCACCGGATCGCCGAACTCTCGCTCACCGCAAACCGGCGGGCCGCAGCCCGACGCGATGCGCCATCCAAAACAAGCCCGGTTACCCGAAGCCGGATGTCGTCTGAATATACCTTTCCCATGATCCACCTCCTCAAACGAGTGAATCACCGTTCTCGCCAAATGGGAATCCTTCGATTCACAGAATCAGCAGGATGCTTGTCTTATGACTTTTCGTGCCGATTGGGAGATATTGGCACCGCCGCCGGGAGTGACCGCTCCCGGACGGCGGCGAGGGTCGGATCGTCATGATGCAGGAGGTTTTACGCTCCGAGCTAGAGTTTGATCGCCCTCGTCTTTCCCATCGGCCTGAACGGATACAGGGGCTTTAAGGCCCGCATGACAAGCAGAGGCAGGAAAGAAGACAGAGATTACCATCGGCGTTGACGTTTCGAAAGACACTCTCGACGTCCACCTTTACCCGGCGGGCGATCACCGCCAGTTTGAGAACACGCCAAAAGGCTTCAGGGCCGTCGTGAGATGGATCGCGGACCGGCCCGTCGCCCGCCTCGTTTTCGAGGCGACGGGTCCTTATCACCGCGCCTTCGAGCGCGCGATGGGCGAGGCAGGCCTGCCACTATGCAAGGTCAATCCGCGCCAGGCCAAGCGTTTTGGCGAGGCGCTCGGCCAGCTGGCGAAGACAGACCGCATGGACGCAGGGATGCTCGCCCGCTTCGGGGCCTTGCTCGAACCAGACGTGCGCCCGGCGCCTTCGAAGATCATCAGTGATCTCAAGGACCTGCATGTGGCCCGCACAGCCCTCATCAAGGACCGCACCGCAGCCAGGAACCGGAAGAAATCGCTACAAAGCCCGTTGCTGAAACGCCAGTCACGCGAACGCCTCGCCCAGATCGAGCGCCATCTGGAGGCCATCGAAGACGGGATGCTGGCCATTATTGAAAGCGACCAGGATCTTGCCAGAAGGTTTGCCATCCTGACGTCTATCCCCGGCGTCGCCACACGTTCAGCCTTCGCCCTGATCGCCGACATGCCAGAGCTCGGAACTCTCGACAGTCAGGCCACGGCCGCCCTATCAGGAACTGCGCCCATGACCCGCCAGTCCGGCAAGCGAACGGGCAAGGCCTTCGTTACCGGAGGCAGGGTAAATGTCCGGCAGGCCCTTTACATGCCAGCTTTGGTGGCTGCCCGGTTCAATCCGGACTTCGCTGCCATGTACCAAGCCATGACAGCACGCGGTAAACCGCCCAAAGTCGCCCTCACCGCCATTATGCGAAAACTCATCATACTCGCAAATGCCCTCATAAAAGCTGACCGGAAATGGGAACCAAGAGTGGCTTGACCAAGACGGATACTCTAGCGATGAATTGGAGCAGACAGCAAGCCTGACGCTGAGCGACGAGACAGGCAAAAACATGGTGATAACCTATCAGATCACTGCCGGATCAGGGTTCATCCGTCAGGCTTTCTCACAGAGCCCGGATACCGGAGCGACATGTGAGGTTCTTTGGCAGCGGACTGGAACAGGTTTTTCAGGCCGATCGACTGACGCCTCATGCGCCGATCTTTTTCCTGCCCCGCCAGGCGAGCAGACCGCTGATTTTGACTTCTCTCTATCAGACAAGGAATTCTGGCTGGCGAGTTCACGTGGCCAGGCGATATCCGAAATCAGGTTTCGGCGCGCTCGTACGTTTTCCTGTTGGGCAGCAGTCCTGCAGGGTGCCCGCCATGGAGACACAGGCGAGGGCCTCGATGATTGGACTTTTCTGCCAGATGTCAGCCTGCATGATCAGGGCGGCGAAGCGATCTTGCAAACCGAGGAGGTGCCGCCTCGCACGATCCGTCTGAAGTTACGTGACGTCGAGTGGCCTTATGGCACCCGCCGCCCGTCACTCACACTCTACGTTTACGACAATGATAGCGACCGAGCCGCATCCTATGCCTGGACCGAAGGCGGTGCCAACCGAATCGGTGTCAATCTTCGCTGGATACAGGCAAGTTGCACCTATCAAGACCCGTCCCGCCCCAAGCCTCCCGCACAATGATTGAGGCGGCGGTCTGCCCTTGTGCCATGTGCGGTCCGATACCTTATCGACCAATTTGATCGGGCTGCGCACTTTGGGCCATTCGCTGCATGACCTCAAAGGCAGTCCACTCACCCGATTCCATTGCGCCCTCCATACCGGTGTGCAGGAAGGACAGATGTTCTCCGGCAAAATGGATCCGCCCTGCAGGCGCGGCCATCTGGATCGCCCAGCGACCGATTTGTCCGGGAGCCCAATGCATGTATGCCCCGCCAGAAAGTGGCTGCAACCGGTCCCATCTCACGACCCGGGATCCACGAACCTTCGCACCGCGCATGCGTGACAATTCAGACGATGCGAGCGCAAACAGGTCGTTATCCGACATGGTTTCGGATACGCTGCTACCATTGATCCAGCAGGTCAGACTCGCGACCTCTCCTGCATCATCGTAATTTGTAAAAACGCGCTCAATCGGACTATCCGTCCACATATCTATTGGCAATCCATCAGTTTCCCAAAAACGATTCTCTGGTATCAGATGAATTTGCTGGATCGGCGTATAGGGCAAACCAGCGATGGCGTCAGTTCTGGCGGCGCGATTTGGATCACCGTCAGGACCGGTAATTTCCACCCGATTGCGTATCCCCGAAAAGGGTATCGTACAGATCACAAAAGGGGCTCGTAGCGTGTCGCGTCCTGTTTGAACCTCCGCATGGTCGCCGCGATCAGTGATGGACGAAACGCCGGCACCGAGGCGGATGGTTCCGGCCGGAAGACTGGCCCCCATAGCCTCCGTCAAACGGGATGACCCGCCCTCGATACGATCAGACGGCCCTAGCGAAGCGTCTTCACGATAGAGCGTCAATGATCGCCAGAGATTGGCCATGGAATAGGTGTCGAGGCTGGTCCCATTCAAGGACACGTCCATCAATTGGCGAGAGCGCTCATCAAAACCCTGTGCCATCAACCAGGCGTCTGCCGACACATCGAGTTCTGGCGAAAGTTCTCGCCACGCCTCATTGTTATCGAAGGGATTGTTTCGACCCGCCGCCACCAGCAAAGCCGCGGAAGGCGTCAGCGACTTGAACATGCCGGAAAATGGATTTTCCGGGGCGGTCGCCCATTCGGAGGCCGGCATCACGCGACCTGCAACGCAAAGGCTGACATTACGGTCCTGCGGCGGATATCCAATCACATTGATGCCGAGATCTCTCGATGTCGCGCGAATACGAGCATAGGTCTGACCAACCTGCTGCCCGCCCCCTTCTGGCCGTCCCGGAACATCGTCGAGAGTGAGCACACGACCGCCAATACGATTCGATTCTTCGAGAACCAGAACACGGGCGCCATCTGATGCAAGCAGGCGCGCCGCATGGAGACCCGACAATCCCGCTCCAATGATGATGACATCTGCCGCATAAGACTGACGTATCGCCGGCGCGCACCCGACCAGTGCTCCGGCTGCTGCAAATTGCATCATATGGCGCCGTGTGTACTTCATTGCGTCATTCCTCTCGACGTATGATTCAAATGATATATCAATAGAAAGCAGATAAAATGATTGCAGGGAATAGAGCAATGGCAAAAGAAGGTGAATTCCAGCGCGGCTGGCCCGTTCTCAGCGCAGCGGCCGTCGGCGTAGGTTTAGGGCTGTCGCCGCTACCATTCTATACAATCGACGTCATGGTGGCCCCACTTGGTGAAGAGTTTGGATGGTCGCGCGGAGAGATATACAGCGCTTTGGCGGTCTATACGCTGGGGGCCTTTTTCATGTCGCCAGTGATTGGCTGGATCGCCGAAAAATTTGGTGCGCGGCGCGTTGCCCTGATTTCAATCGTCACTTTCAGCTTGTCCATGATGGCGCTGTCTCTCAACACGGGGAATATGACACTCTACTTCGTGTTATGGTTCTTGCTCGCTATTGGCGGGGTTGGGACGCTGCCGATCACGTTTACCCGGCCTGTGAATAACTGGTTCGACAAACGGCGCGGAATTGCACTCGGCATAGCCTTGATTGCAACGGGTGTATTCGGTGCTCTTGCGAAGAGCTTCGCTCAGCATATCGTCGACACGGGTGGCTGGCGCCAAGCCTACCAGATGCTTGGATTGTTACCGCTGATTATTGCGTTGCCCATTGCCTACCTGAGCTTGCGAGACATCAATGATGAGCCTGCGCGTGATGCGACAATCACAAAGTACAAATTACCTGTGCTCGCCGTTTCCTTGGCTGGCACGCTCTGGCTCATCTACTCAGCCTTGCAATTTGTCTGGCCCAAGTATCAGGAGCTTGGCCTGACACTTCCCAATGCAATGGCTTTCGGATTCATGGTGATCATTCTGATCCCTCCAATAGCCATGATGGCTTTACCAATCGGGACCGCACCAGCAGTCAGGGACAAGTCAGCGGGACCGATCATCCTGCCGGGCATGACTCTCGGCGAAACGCTCAAGACCTGGCGGTTCTGGCTTCTCGCCATATGCTTCGTCCCGATCTCCTACGCGCTCGGCGCGATTATCCCCAGCCTTGTGCCGTTGCTCGGCAGCAAGGGGTTCGCGATTGGCGACGCCGTCCAGCTCGCGACACTTACCGGACTCGCAGTCCTTTTAGGACGACTGATTGGCGGGTGGTTGATCGACCATTTCTGGGCGCCGGCCATCGCTTTCATATTTCTGTCGTCACCCGCCGTTGCGCTTTGGCTTTTGACCGGTGAGGTCAATACAACAACCGCCACGGTTGCCATACTCATGATCGGGTTTGGTGCCGGTGTCGAATATGACTTCATGGCCTTTCTCGTATCCAAATATTTCGGAATGAAATCGTATTCTGCAATCTATGGGGCACTTTATGGGTTTTTCGCTGCGGGGGCTGGCTTTGGCCCGACCATAATGAACAATTTTGCTGACTCAAATGGCTGGGACTGGACGCTTACCAAGTCGGCGATTCTGCTTTTCGTCTTTACGATCCCGCTTCTGTTTCTCGGACGATATCGCTACGATTCGATCGCCTTGGACGAGTCTGTGGCACGCGCTGAAGAATCTGCAGAAACCGGCCACGCTTAAGACGCATCGAGCTTGCTAAGAACCAGATCTGCGGTGTCGCTGGCAAACACGTCCATGAAGCCATAGCCCCATTCGGGGCACTCGATGACTTCGCCGTTGCGCATTATCGCTGAGGCGCGACGCGTGGCCTCGGTCAGGTCGTCGGCTGGATTAATGATGGTGATGCGGTGAGGCAGGGTTTTCAGGGCGTCTTCAAAAGGCTTGCCATGCGCGAACGCGGCGACGTGCCCCCATTCATAAGCTTCGCCGCCCATCATGTTCATGTAAAGCGAGCGATCCAGCATTTCGAGTGTCTGGCCTGGACCACGGCGCTCCAGGATACGTTGCCAGCCTATCGTCAGACGGGAGGCATCGGCATCGAGTGGAATCGGCGTAAACATGTCTTTGAACATGTTTCGCTCGTCGTCAGTCAGAATGGCAGCCGACACCATGGCAATCGCATGAACGCGGGCTGGTTGCTGAACCGCCATCTCTGCAGCGACCTTTGCGCCAGTGTGATTACCGAAGAGATCAAGGGTTTCGAGTGAGAGTGCGTCTGCCACCTGCCACATGTTGCGGGCATACATTTCAATGGTTGCCGCATCTTCTGAAGGTGGTGCATCGGACATCCCGTAGCCGGGGTAATCCGGGGCGTAAACTGCGCGATCTCGCGCCGCTGTGCTCTGAAAGGTTTCAAATTCCAGAGAACATTTCGGACTCTGGTGCAGGCAGAGTAGCGGCGGCTTTTTTCCGTCGCCGCGATCAGCCGCCATGCGGACGTGGATCTGGCCAAACTCGCCGTCTACATAGGTTCGCCGGACCGCGTTCATGATGCTTCCGGCGAGACTGTCACGACGGCCTTACCCTTGTTCTGACCGTCCATCAGACGTTCGAACAAAGCGGGCGCACTGGTCAGGCCTTCGGCGCGATCTTCAACAAATTTGAGCTGGCCGCTGGTGATCCAGGGACTGGCCTCGGCGACATATTCGTCCCAGCGCGCGTAAAAATCATAGACGACAAGCCCTGAAATCTGGGCGCGTTTACCGATGATCAATCCGGCGTTGAGTGCGTGCTGGCTCTGAGCTTGCGCATGATAGGCGTCCACCAGACCGCACAGAACCCCCCTTGTATAGGGGCGTGCATGACTGAGGGCCGTCATCGCCATATCGGCTGATACATTCTCGAAGAAGACGGACAGCCCCTCCGGGAGCGCCTCTTTCAATGCCTCCCGCCAGCCGTCCTTTTTGTAGTCGATACAGGCGTCGAAACCATAGGTGTCCAAGACGAGCGCACATTTTTCTTCGCCACCCGCGATACCAACCACCCTTTCTGCGCCTTTGATCCTTGCGATCTGGCCAGCGGTGCCGCCGACCGGACCGGCCGCCGCATCCACCAGAACCGTGTCGCCCTTTCCAACCCTGGCAAGCTGCGTGATGCCGGCCCAGGCCGTCAGGCCCGGCATGCCCAGGACACCCGCATGGGCAGACAGTGGCGCAGCAACAGGATCAATCTTGCGAAAGTGACCCGATGGCAGGGCTGCGTATTCCTGCCATCCACCCTCCATTGACTGAATCCAGTCACCTTCCGCCGCCATGGCAGATCGACTTTCGATCACCTGGCCAACCACCGCGCCGGGGATCGGGCCTTTCATAGGCTCAGGCGGAACCTCACCCATATGGCGACCACGCAGACGAGACCCGACATACGGATCCAGCGACAAGTGAACGACGCGCACAAGCACGCCGGCATCGGGGCAAACAGGACGATCCGCCTCGACCAGCGTGAAATCGCTCGCACGCGGCTTATGGTCAATCGCTTCCTTCAAGACAACGCACTGCATCCTGGTCACGCTTCAACAACCTCGATCAATGCGCCATCGGGGTCCTTCATGGTTGCCGCCCGGCGACCCTTGTAGATAGCGCCCTCGCGCACCGTCGGGGGCACAATCCAGGGCCCTGCAAGGCTGTCGAATTCGGGGTGCCAAAGCGTGCCGATGGCACAGCCTGGTACAAGCATGCCCTCATGACACGGACGGACAATCGCCGCCTCGGGATACTGATCGAGCTCCAGAAATACATCCTTGCCATGGATCATTGTCGAGATTGTATGCAGCTCGTCCATAGGGGAGCCATAGGCACCGGCAAGCATCGTATAGACGATCTCCATATCCCGGCCCATCTGGACACCTGCATGCTTTTCCATCCAGATATTTGAAGCCTCCATGTCCGAACAGCCCAGTACAAGGATGAACAATTTGTCGATCGGTGCGCCAGCCCGAGGCAGGTCATAGGCAGGCAGGTCCGACTTGATTTGCGTCAGATACACGATTTCCTCATCGGGACCTTTCACCTGCATGGGATGAATAGCGGGCAGCCCATCAATTTCGCGCGGGGGACCAATGATCTCGAATGGACTATTCTCCATTCTGGCGTTCGCTGCCATCACGTCAGTCACACAGATTTCAATGGCGTTCCAACCGTATGATCTTAGGGCCTTGAAACCGGGCACTGGCGGCTGCTCGATAAGGCGCAAATAGATGTCAGCGCCAGAGGCTGGCTGCATCACGACATATGGGCAAGCTGCCGACTTGGGCGCACTCCAGCTTTTTGCAAGATCAGCTGGAACAGTACCGCGCTCGACAACGGAATAATCGAGATACTGAGAGTAAAGGCTCTCGGACCTGGCCAGATCTGCCACTGTCAGTGTTGCCGCGCGAAGCAATTTCATTGTCAAAACCCCTTTTCAATTCAGCCAAAACAGCGTTCTTTGAATTGGTATATCATTTGAATCTATTCAATCCACTCCAAAATTGAAGGAGGCCTCAATGGCTGCTTACATGATCGTCCTCTGCCAGATTCACGATCGCGATCGATTTATCTCTGAATATGGCCAACCTGCAGCAGAGCTGATCGCATCTCATGGCGGAGAATATGTCCTGCGCGCGCCAGGTGTTATCAGCCTCGAGGGCGGGTTTGGCGAGGGCATGAGCGCCGTCATCTCCAGATGGCCGGACAAGGCCGCGATTGAACGGTTCTGGAACAGCCCGGAATACCAGTCCCTCAAAGAAAAACGCCGACCCATTTCAGACGCCCAGGTCATGATCGTGGAGACGAAAACGTGAGACCCTTCAAACATGCATTGCCGAGTCTTGCCTTGCTTGGCGCATGCGTTGCGTGCGCCTCGCCAGGCGCGCAATTGCCGCCTCCGTTTGAATTGCGTCAGAACATGCCAGCCGCCGTTCAGTCCGAACCTCAACTTACAGGGGCCGATATCATCGCACAGGCCCACGCTAGCGCAGGTGGCCCATTGTTCGTCAAGCCCGCCAGTCTTAAACTGAGCGGGTATAACATCATTCATGCCTCCAATGAGGACATTGTCTGGGATCGCTATACAATGTGGCGGGTGTTCTCCGAGGAAAAACCGGACGCACACACCGCTGACGGCAAGGTTCGCATCGAGGCCTATTCGGGCGACAAACTTGCCATGTTGCTCGCCTATGATGGCGTGAATACATATGATCAGAATGGGCAAATGGACGACCAGAGTGCCAATGCGACATGGGGAGCCAATTTCGGGTACGGAGCGATCCGGAATGCCCTCGACGATGGCTGGACTCAACAGCGCGTTGCCGACCGTTTGATCGACGGACAACCGACCTTTATGATCGCGCTGACAGATCCATCTGGCGGTAAAACTCTTTTTGGTGTCCGCTGCTCAGATCGCGCGATCGTCTATGTCGGGTTTGACACCCCCCGCGGATGGCACGAGCGGCGCTACTCGCACTTCTTTTCGAAACCCGGCTCAACCTGGGTGCAAGCTGGTCGCGTCAGGCTTTTCTATAATGGCATCAAAGCAAACGAAGCGATCTGGACAGACTTCGAGATTGGCGAGGCCTATGAGGATGCGCTGTTTATCATAGAAAAAGTCAATCATCCCGGCGCCTGAAAGGCTCACATTATTTGAGCAGATTGCTGCGGTCGGGGACACATCCACGACCGCAGCAATACTGAGCCAACTCATAACGGCCTCATCTAGAAAGGCTTCACCGCGCCAAAGAAGGCAGTCATCAGGATGCCGAACCAGTAGAGATATGCAACGCTGCGTCCCAGCTGAATCGAGCGCTTCAACCTGGCCTCCACCACAGGGTCGGGCCCCTGCGCCAGGATTGGAAACATATGCCGCCACTCATGCATAATAAGTCGCAGGATAACGCCGATGATCAACAGAAGGCCAAAGGTGAGAATCTTTGCCGAATACCAACGTTGTCCTTCGCCCGATTCAAAAGGCCCGTGTCCAAATAGGGATGAAATTGATACAAAAAGAAGCGTTGGAATCAGCAGGTATCTCGACCAGTCTTCTATCAATGACAAGGTTTCACCAAGACGCGTTCCTCGATTGGCAAAAGCACCCCAGGTAATCGCCATCCACAATGCCCAAACCAACCACATCAAGACCAGCCAGGTGCCGCCCAGCGGCTGAACACCCCAAAGGTACCCCATATGGAGGCCGAGCGGGAGAAGCGAAATGATTCCCGTCCGTGCCATGATGTCGATTCGGTATGCGGTATCCATATGTCTCGAACGCTCTTCAAGAGACAGGGACGGGTTCACAACCTTGTAGGATGTTTGGAAAACGCCCCACTCTCCCCCAAGCCAATACACCATGGCGACGATATGCAGCCATCTGAGTATCGACAATTCATTCATGGCAAAAAATTCGATCACGTGCCTCTCCAATCGACTCTGTCTGGAATAAATGATATATCATTTAAGATAGACTGATACGCTAGCTGCAAACAAGAGAAATCTGGAAACGAGGGCAGGATATTCTAGAAACTCTGCTTCACGACAACTGGCTGATTAGGCGGGGCAAACCGATGGGCCACCGGAACAGATATTGTTTATCAGATCGGGTTCCAGAACAGTTTTGGGGACAACATGCGACCACATATCGAGTTCATACAGGCTCAGCTTTTGCCCTGGCGACGCATCGGGGACGATGCCGCCAGGCCAGGTGCGGAATACAAGTTCCTGAGTCGCGATGAAGAAACTGGCGCTTGCAGTGCCATCATCCGCTATCCGCCAGGATGGCAGCGTGAAGGAGACAACCGGATCACTGCCGATGAAGAATTCTACGTTCTCGACGGCGAATTAATCGTTGATGACGACGGGTTCTCCCATGATTGCTATGGATTTTTTCCGGCGCGACACGCCTATGATGTAATGTCGGCGCCTCGCGGCGCAGTTGTGCTCACTTTTTTTAGCCAGCAACCGGACTTGTATACAGGGAACGAGCGACCGCGCTTATCCGGCTTTCGCATTGATGCCTTGCATATGCCTTGGGACATGAGCCTGAACGATCCAAAACTCGCTCATCTTGGTATATCCCGAAAGGACCTGCGCCTCGACCCCGACACTGGAGAACGCACATTCCTTTCGATGATTCTTCCTCACTCCGAACCGCCAGGACTCGAAGGTCCTGAGGAAAGCCACCCAGTCGTCGAAGAAGCTTACTTCATTTCAGGGTCTTTAACTGGGCCACAGGGAACAATGGAACCAGGCGCCTATTTTTGGCGCCCCCCTGGCGTTTCCCATGGCCCGTTTGGCACGCGCTGGGGATGTGTGAGCCTGATCCGGTTCGTTGGCGGCAAACACGTCAACGTGTGGAGCGAACGCAATGCGCCCTTCTCATTCAATGCACCATACGCGCCGATATTGCCTCCCGAACTTGCCCCGTTTGCCTTTGCGCCCTGGACGCCGCCACCCCGCTATTGATTGATCCGGCCACTGCCTTGGGACTTCTTGATGTTGCGGTAAGACTAAGACGCCCGCATGATAGACAGCGCGTCACATATATTACGTCTTCCTGCGTATTTTCACGAAAACCTCATCCAGGCTTCGCCGCCATTGGAGGCTCTACCGCATCGCTTCAAGCTTCTGTTTCCGGATCTTGTGGGCGGTTTAGGCACCGAAACGACCTACCCAATGCCTCTCCGTTTCTGGGCAGGTATCGATCTCGGGTTCATGGAGTAACTCGGCGTCACTGCACAAAGGCGGCAGAAAGGGGCCCGCGCATCATCACTGCAAGTTGGATTATCTGATGTGCCCCTAGAACGGTAGACGCCTTGCAGGGTAAAACCGGAAGCAAGGAGTTATGGGTTATGTCGGGACGGATTCGATATACGGAAGAGTTCAAGCGTGAGGCTGTGGTGCAGGTCACGGAGCGCGGTCACAGCGTGACATCTGTTGCAAAGCGGATCGGGGTGAGCAGCAAGTCACTGTATGACTGGGTGACGCTGTTTGGTGATGAGCCAGACACGCGTGCGGCCGAGGCCTCAGAGATCAAGCGACTGAAGGCCGAGCTTCGCCGGATGACCGAGGAGCGCGATATCTTAAAAAAGCAACGGCGTACTTCGCGAAGGACCACGGCTGAAGTACGCCTTCATCAAGGATCATCGCGCTGAATTTTTGGTGCGGGCGAAGCGCATATGTGGGGTATTGAACTGGAAGGCACCTACCAACTTACAGGTAACATCCAACTGAGCGCCAACTACGTATATCTCAATCCAGAATATGACGAATTCATTGATGGCGGCGTGAACGTCGCAAATGATCGTTCATTCCCGCATGCTCCGGAGCATACATTCTCACTCTTGGCGGACGCACGTGTTTGGTCCGGCGAAAGAGGCGCAATCGATATCAGCGCTGATTACCAGTACACGTCAGAATACTTCACCTTCCCCTACTCCCTGGATCGGACCGCACCGCAGAATGCCTTCAACTCGCAGGCCAAAGCTCGCGGGCTGGTCAACGCCCGCATCGCCTGGACTGAAATTCCTGTTGCAGGCCATGACCTTGAAATTGCGCTTTGGGCCCGAAACCTTCTCGATGAAGAATACATCGCGAATTTCATTGATTTCGGGCCTGGGTTTGCCGGACTGACGAATGGCTATTTCGGTGATCCGCGAACATATGGAGTGACGCTCAAGGCGACGTTCTAGCGGGATGCCTGCCCCATACGTTCGGGGATGCGGTCGCTAAGCATCGAACTGTTGCTGCACACCTCTAATGGTTCCAGTTGAACGCTGCGCACCTGAGTTGTGAAGCGATGCGGTGGTCGGCCCCTCCGGTATTCAAGTGAGAGTCGCCTTCTCACTGCAGATTGGCCTCTCTCCACTTTTTATAGAGTGGCACCAGTTCAACAGCGAGTCCGTCTGCAAACGCCGCATCGAGCGGATATTGCGGCATTGTTTCGGCGACAGCATTGAGAAGCGCGATGCCCTGGCGCCTGTCCTTCGGCCGCTTCAGCGGGTCGCGGCTGTCCTTCTCTGACATCCAGAGTTTCTGGAGCGCGAACCAACGAGGATCCGGCGCGACAATCCTGGCTGGTGTGCCGTCCCGGCAGCCCACGACCTGGTCAACGGGCCGGCCCAGCAGCAGCCATTCCTGCTCGGGTAGCGGCACAGGTTTGGGACGGTCATTCTTTCCGAGACCTGCCATCCTGGAGGGCGCGACAAGAATCTCGACTTCGTAGGCTTTCGCATTGCGGGCCTGGAAACTGCGCTCTGTGTTGATGGTAAAGGTCGAGTCGACCGCTTTCAGCATCTCCCAGAGTGGCATGGCGGCATCATCTGCCTCCTCCCTTGCCCATGCGAGATCGAAATCTTCGGTTTCATCAGGCGCACCAATTATCAAACCGGCCGCCTCGATCGCGTACGCCGCCATCGCATTCGTTCCCACAACGAGCAAATGGCTTCCCAGAAGGCCTCGTCGATCAATCTCACGCAGGATCGGTCCCGCTTCGCTAGACAGGAGTGGAAGGCGCAAGGCACGGTAGAGACGCGCGCTTTCATCGAGCACTTCGCGGGCACCGTCTCGCTGGATCTTGGCCGCATCCTTTTCCGCCCGGTAGAGGCGGAAAGTTTCTTCCAATTCCGCGTCGATGCGGCCGAGGCTCCTGCCATTGCCGCTCCGATCAAAGATCTCGTATAGATACTCATGGCCTGACACGGTCTTGCGGCGCAGGTCATATGGCATGGCTGCCAGGCGGCGCTCGGCATCCATCCAGACCTCATAGCGCTGGCGCAGGTTGATGAGTGTCCTGAGCTGCTCGTCCGAGAAGGGTTTTACTGCCGCCATGTTATGACTTTATCCCACTTTTATTGATTTTTATAATATGCGGGATAATTTACGATTTTTCAATGAGGTAGTGTCTTTATTTTCTTAAAGCGGGAGTGATTATCCTCGCGAGATCCGAGAATCCGGAAACCAGCATAAACAATCGTAATCTTAGCCTCCAGACGCAAGAATCAACCCGAACTTCTCCTTTAGATTGTAATTTGGCATGGCGCCTGCATTCGCCTGCGGCGGGAGGCTGAACCATGCTTGTTCGCAAAATAGAAGAATTGAGCGATATGCTCATCCGCTACGACTATACCGCCAATCTCTCGCGGGGAAATTGGGCGTGGGAATTTGCCCGTCGCAATCCGGACCTGCGTGACGACGCATTTGCCGTCTTGCCGCAGCTTGAAACGGGTACGGCATGCTGTGACATCAGATTGCTCAAACTGCGGGAGCAAGACCACACTGCCGAAGCCTGGGGCCTTCTTTATTTTCCTGATCCAGATCAGTCGGCCCTTTCGACCGATGTCTTCTGGTCCGACCAGACGTTTCCGAGAAAGATCGCGGTCCATGTGCGCGATCGCGGTCCGGGCGAGATCGACGAGATCTTCGAGAAAGGCACACGCCTCTGCAGGATCGTGCACCTGACCGATGCCGCCGGTCGAGAGCACTTCCTGGTCAAGGGAGCACACTGCTCCATCCAGATCCGCTGATCGTGTCCCACCGAGTTCTCTAATCGCCATGGTCAAGTGCTGATCTATTTGCGGTTCGTTCTGCGGGCCGGGCTCTAGGGTTCTCTCCGCGGTCGCCGCTTGGGACGCCGCATATTAGCGTTCAGGGTTGGGTAGATCGAAGTGGTGTGCGCGGTCATTGCCGCAGTCCCGGGAGCGATCTTACCCTCGCTGAGCGTCCCGGCTGGAACGCATACTGGCGCGCTGAAGATCAGCGGTCATTTAGTTCGGGATAACTATGCCATCGCTTCCTCCCGGAAGGGCGTATTGGTACGCCACATGGCGTGGAGGGTGACAGCCAGCTTTCGCGCCAGCGCGACCTTGGCCTTTCGCGGGCCTGTTCGCTGCGCGATACTTTTTGCCCATTCTCGCAGACAAGAGCCGCCAAGGCTTCGGCTGAAGATCGCGTTTGCCGCCTCGTAGAGACACTTGCGTGTGAACCTGTCGCCACGTTTCGACACCCGTCCGTTTCGGCTGACCTCTCCGGATTCGTATCGCCTCGGCGTGAGGCCGAGATAAGCGCCCACGCTAGACGACCTGCGGAACCGGGCAGCATCATCGAAGGCAGCAACGACTGCCATGGCGGTGATCACCCCGACACCGGGAGCTGTCATCAGTAGCTGGACTGTCTTATTCTTTTTGGCTGCAGCTTGTATTTGCCTATCCAACGCGGCAATGCGGGCCAGAATGTCACGCCGGCCCTGCATCAGCGCCTCAAAGATTGGAACGAGTTCGGGCGCAACGGCGAGTTCCTTCTCGATGATCTCCTCGGCGCGGCGCTGGAACCCACCGACCCGCTTTCCGAACATGACCCCGAAGGTCTTCAACAAACCCCGGATTTCGTTTTCCAGCCGCACACGCATGCCGACCAGAGCATCCCGCGCTGTGAGCATCGCTCGGTTAACATAAGCGTTGTGGCTTTTGATCTGCACGGCGTTGAACCAGCCCGTGCGTATGATCTGGGCAAGACCTCGAGCATCGTGCTTGTCGGTCTTGTTGGGCATCATCTTTAAAACGCCATTGGCATGGCACGCGTCGATGCAGACGATCGGTACCTTTCGCTCTGTCAGACCATTCCATAACCAAACAGCGAGCGGACCCGTTTCCATGCCAACCCGCTCCAAATCAAACGATCGCTCTGCAAGCCAGCCGGCAATGGCATCCGGGCAGGTCGCCACCTTGGCCTCCGCCAAAATCGCACCATCCTGGCCAACCACGCAAATCGCCGTGAGTTCCTGTGATACATCCAGCGCTGCAAACACACTCATATAAACCTCCATCATGAGCGCTTCGGCGGATGCCGAAGCAATGTCCCCAGCTCGAAGTCTATCAGCAACGGGCGGGGAATGGCGATTATGCTAAGTGGTGGTGTGGTGTAACTGAGGCTGAGGTGGTCATCGGCGTTTTCCGGTAGGGTTTGGTTGCGACACCAACCTTCACCTGGAGAGACCACCGATGACCAACAACATGATGAACATTCGCACGCTTGTCGAGAAGACCCCTGATGCTGATTTGCTGCGTGAGATGATCGGCTTTGCAGCCGAGCGCCTGATGGAACTGGAAGTGGGCAGCGCCACCGGGGCGGCTCATGGCGAGAAGACGCCGCTGCGCCTTGCCCAGCGCAATGGATACCGGGACCGGGACTGGGAGACCCGCGCAGGAACGGTCGAGTTGCGTATCCCGAAGCTGCGCAAGGGCAGTTATTTCCCGTCCTTCCTTGAGCCGCGCAGGATGGCTGAGAAGGCCCTGACGGCGGTGATTCAAGAGGCTTATGTGCAGGGTATATCGACCCGTTCGGTCGATGACCTCGTGAAGGCTATGGGCATGAGCGGGATTTCCAAAAGCCAGGTCTCGCGGCTATGCGAAGAGATCGATGAGAAGGTCACCGCCTTTCTGAACCGCCCGATTGAGGGCGACTGGCCGTATATCTGGATCGATGCGACTTACATGAAGGTCCGCCGGGGCGGGCGTATTGTCTCCGTCGCCGTGATCATTGCGGTCGGCGTCAATGCCGATGGCCGCCGGGAAGTTCTGGGCATGGAGGTCGGCACATCAGAGGCCGAACCGATCTGGACAGAGTTCCTGCGCAGCCTGACACGGCGCGGCCTGAGCGGGGTTAAGCTCGTGATCTCCGATGCCCATGAAGGCATCAAGGCGGCTGTCTCGAAAGTGCTGTGTTCCACATGGCAGCGGTGCCGCGTTCACTTCATGCGCAATGTTCTCGCCCATGCCGGCAAGAGCGGTCGGCGCGTTGTGTCGGCCTTTATCACCACCGCTTTTGCACAGGACACGCCAGATGCCGCAAACCATCAATGGCGCGCCGTGGCCGATCAGATCCGGCCCAAAGTGCCAAAGTTGGCCGCTATCATGGATGATGCAGAACCGGATGTCCTCGCCTACATGTCGTTCCCGAAAGAGCATCGCACCAAGCTGCACTCGACCAATCCGATTGAACGGCCCAACGGCGAAATCAAACGGCGCACCGATGTTGTCGGCATCTTTCCGAACGATCAGGCCATCGTCCGCCTCGTCGGCGCACTGCTGCTTGAACAGAACGACGAGTGGGCCGTGCAACGCGGCCGCTACATGACACTGGAAACCATCAGCCAAATGAGCGATGATCCCCTCATCAGTCTGCCAGCAGTGGCAAGCTGACCAACCCGGCCCAGCCGGAAAATGGCAGTGACCCGCTGTCAGCTACACCACGGATGGGGACACGATCGCGACACGTTTTAGCAGGGGCATGGTCACAATCTCGACCCAGTATTCTGGCCGTGTTTGAAGGTCTTATAGTTACCATAAAGTGGCAGGTATTGACTTTTACCGGCATTTTTTTATTTTGCCGGTAAATGGCTATCCAGGAACTCCCCCTCGTCATCCAGACCAGTTACGCCGAGCTGCTAGACCAGCTGCGGCTGGCCACAGCGTCCGACTTTCCGGAAGGCTCAACCTTCCGAAAGAGAACCATCTCTGGAAAGGACTACTGGTACGTTCAGGAGCCGACGACTCCACAGGGACGCCCACCGGAACGGTATCTGGGCGTTGACACACCAGAGCGCCGTACTGCCATTGACAGCGCGATGAGTGCGAAGGCCCATGCCGATACGCGCAAGGCGATCCGTCGCTCGCTTTCCGGCGCTGGCCTGCCCGAACCAGATGGGCTGACGGGAGCCGTGATCGAGGCTCTCGCGGATGCAGGCGTGTTCCGTTTAAGGGGCGTAATTGTCGGCACAATCGCGTTCCAGACCTATGCTGGCCTTCTCGGTGTGAAGCTGCCGAGCGTCGCCATACGAACGGGCGACCTGGACCTCGCGCAAGACTATGGCGTGTCGGTCGCGCTCAATGATGCACTTGGCATCTCACTGATCGACGTCCTGAAGTCGGTCGACCCGGGTTTCGCACCGGTCCCCTCCCTTGCGAGCCCCAACATAGCAGCAACGTATGCTCGCCCTGGAGGATACCGGGTAGACGTCCTGACGACCAATCGCGGCGCCGATCGGGACGCGCCAGTCAACTTGCCCAGCCTCAGATCCGATGCTCTGCCCCTACGCTTTCTGGACTTTCTGCTGAGAGACACGACCGAAGCAGCAATCCTCACGCGCTTCGGGGCACTCGTAAATGTTCCATCTCCGGAGCGGTATGCTGTCCACAAACTGATTGTTTCAACCATGCGGAAGGACACTGGCGAGAGTGCCGTGAAGTCCGACAAGGATATCATTCAGGCTGGCCTTCTCATCGAAGCGCTCGTTGCCAAACGCAGGCAGGACGATCTGGCCGCCGCCCTCCATGAGGCCGCCGCGCGAGGATCAGCCTGGCAGGAGCGGCTCAGCCAAGGTGCCGTGCGACTTGGGGAAGAACCACGGGAAATCGTTCAAGCACTCCTGGGAACAGGCTAACTGACCTGCCCTGTCGAAAATTTCACCGAATGCGGTGGAATTCTTGGAGGGGGGCAATTCAATAGCCTAAAACACCATAATGGTTGCGCACGGGGCCAAGCCTCGCTATTCCGGCTGCATTGTAACTCAGACGGTGGCTTATTGGTGGCTTGGCGTTTGGAGGTATTGCGGCAAGCGGGGTCCAAACCCACTTAATGCATTGTTTTTATAGGGGTCTTGCGAAAGACTCGTTCCACCAACTTTCTGGTTTGGGACCAGAGGGTCGGAGGTTCGAATCCTCTCGCTCCGACCAAAAACTTTCTCGAAGAGACGAGGCTGGCAGATGGACGCGCGGATCTACAAACCCCACAAGAGCGCGATGACGTCTGGCCGTGGCAACACCAAAGCCTGGGTCCTTGAATTCGTGAATCCGGGTGCCCGGCGCAGTGCCGACCCCGTGATGGGCTGGACCAGCATTGACGATACGTCCGGACAGGTCCGCCTGGAATTCGATACGCAGGAACAAGCGGTCGAATACGCCCAGCGCGAAGGCATGACGTTCCGCGTCGAAGAAGCACGCGAGCGCAAGCGTCTGGTGAAATCTTATAGCGAGAATTTCTCGTTTGACCGCAAGCAGCCATGGACGCACTAAGGCGCGTCACTGACGTGGCCCCTTAGCTCAACTGGATAGAGCACCGGACTTCTAATCCGACGGTTGCAGGTTCAAGTCCTGCAGGGGTCACCAGCAGATTCCTGTGGTCCAAACTCCCAAATTCGAAACAAAAAAGGACCGGAGCTTTCGCCCCGGTCCCTGCATTCTGATCCGTGACTGTTCGTCAGGCCGCAACGACTTCCGGCAAGGCCTTGCAGAAGCGCTCGACGTCTTCGATCTTGCCCATCGAGACGCGCGTCCATTCATTATAGTCCATGTATTGGCCCCGGATGTAGACGCCCTTTTCCTTCATGGCCTGCTGGACCGTGTTCGCTTCCTTGCCTGACTTGAAGTAGACGAAGTTCGTCTGCGACGGCAGCGACTCCAGACCCAGCACGCCGGTTGTTGCGAGAATCATCTCCCGTGCCTCGACGATCTTGCCTTTGGAAAAATCGAGGAAGGCCATGTCATCATAGCTGCCGATGGCGGCCGCCAGGCCCACCCCCGAAATCCATGACATGGACGTACTCTGTATTTTCGCGGCGGTTTCTGGCGACGAAATCGTGTATCCGACGCGAATGCCGGCCATGCCGTATATCTTGGAGAACGTGCGCGAAACGATGACATTGTGCCCCTCCTTTACCAGGCCGATGCACGTGTTGCCGTCTGGATCATTCGCAAGTTCCATATACGCCTCGTCGACGAGAACCGTCGACGTGGCGGACATGCGCTTCACCGCTGCCTTCAAGGTTTCAGGGTCCAATACCATGCCGGTCGGATTGTTCGGATTGCAGAGCTGAACGAGACCGGTCTCGCTGGTGACCTTTGCCTCCATTGCCGGCAGGTCGATGCTCATGTCGGCTGCCAGTGGCACGCGGTCGATTTCCGCCATCCCCAGATTGACGGCATAGAGCGCCGTCGTATCCCAGAACAGGCGCGGTGCCACGATAGGGCCCTTCTGACCGTAGATCAGCGCAATGGCACAAAGCGCCTCGCCTGACCCGGTTGTGATGGCGATCATGTCGGGCGTCACACCGTGGCGCTCGGCAATCATTGCCGCGAGTTTCTTGCCCGCAATGTCCGGATAATAGGCACCCTTCTTCCCGGCATACTCGATCATTTGCAGGGCCGACGGCGCGGGTCCGTAAGGGTTTTCATTCCGTGACAACAGCGCGACGCCGCCACGCGGACCGAGCAGTTCAGGTTCTGCCGAAGGCGCACCCGCGGGAAACGCCGCCTGTGCCGCGGCAGTGCCGGACGTCGTGCACGCTGCCGCGCACGCAACCGATGCGCCAACCGCTCCGGTCAGGACCCAGCGTCGTGAAATATCAAATGCCATTGTGTGTTCCCCAGTCATTGGTTGGATGTTGATGGGGCTCCGGCCCCGAATAATCGGTCCAAGCCGCCCTGTTCAGGGCGCGAATGAATTGTACAAAACGATCGCAGACGTTGCGACGAGATAAATCCCGAATACGCGCTTCAGGGCTACGGCGTTGAGACTGTGCGCGGCCCGCGCCCCGAGGGGCGCGGTCAAGAAAGACATAACAGCAATTGCCAGAACGGCAATCACGTTCACGTAGCCGACCGAACCGAAGGGAAGTCCCGGCTCGCCAAGCCCAAGTATGGCAAACCCGATTGCTCCGGGCACGGCGATGAGAACGCCGAAACCTGCAGCCGTCGCGACGGCCTGGTGGATGGACCGCCCGCACGCCGTCATCACCATGACGGCAATCGTGCCGCCGCCAATTCCAAGGAGCGCTGAGAATGCTCCCAGAAATGTTGCGATCCCTGCGAGGAATGACCCGCTCGGCATCTCTTTTGCGATAGCCTTTTTGGGCTGCAGGACGGGCGCAATGAAATGCACGCCCATCAGGAATACGCCAATCGAAAAAACCCACTTCAACGACCGGCCGTCCATGTAGCGCGCGATGATGATGCCAAGCACCGCACCGACAACGAGCCAGGGCGCCCAGTCACGGATAACCTTGAAGTCAACCGCCCCCCGTTGATGATGCGCATGCACCGACCGCGAAGAGGTGACGATAATGGTCGCGAGCGACGTGCCGATCGCGAGATGTGCAATGACGTCGCTTTCAACATTGAAAACGCTGAATGTGAGAAGGAGGGCGGGAACGACAACGAAGCCGCCGCCTATTCCAAAGAGCCCTGCGACAAACCCGGCGACGATGCCGGCTGCAAGCAAGACTGCGATCAACTGGCTGACATGAGCCAGGTCGAGACTGGATAGTGACATATTTGGGTGCTTCTGGTTCTGTTGGATCGCTCAGGGATAGCGTAATCACACTCCCTGCGACGAAGCAGGGAGTGGATGGCCCCACTCCCTGCGAATTCGCAATCTGCCCAAATTCCGGTCAGATTGAAGGCATCTGCATCAGAAGCTCTTCGATGCTTTCAGATAGACGAAGCCCCCCTGCCAATCGACGATTGAGTCGGAACGGTATATCCGGCCGTTGCCCGTTTCCCTGAGGAGGTTGTAGTCGGCCTCATCCGGGTATTCGTCCGTTACGTTCCGGGCGCCGATGGTGAACTTCGTCGAATCGTCATAAGCGTACGTCGCTTCGATATCGAACAGCACCTTTGCGCCGAATTCTTCCGTGATCAGACCGCCCGGACAGCTAAATCCATCCGTATCGGCCCCCGTGAAGCACTGAGAAGCGGTTGACGAACCGAAGTAGTTTGCCCGGCCCATGAAAGTATACGCACCGATCGAATGCGATGCCGTGAATGTGGCCCGGAATTCAGGCGTTCCATTCTCGAAGTCGAAAACATCTTCTTCGCGGAACAAGCCATCGATGTTCACTTTTTCCACCGAGAACGTGTTGTAGTTGGAACTCAGCGTAAGCGCCGTCGCACCTGCACTTCCCCATTCGGCCAGATAGGTTACGACGAGATCGACGCCCTCTGTCGAAGAATCAAACGCGTTCTGGAAGAACTGAACCGCGCCGATCGTGTCGGCACCGGGTACGTTTGCCGCGAGCAATTCCGTCCGAATCTCGTCGGTGACCGTGATCGAGCGGGACGCATAGAATTGGTCCGAAATGTCGATCTTGTAGAAATCCAGTGTAACGCCCAACGGTCCGAAGCTTCCGGTTGCGCCGAGGGAATAGTTCGTCGACTCCTCCGGCTTGAGTTCCTGGGCGCCAAGGAACAGGGAGACCGGATTGGACGCCGGGAAGAGGCCGGATGCAACGGGCTCGCCCGCCGGGAACCGGGTCGACACATTCGTCGTTGACAGCTGCCCGGGGGTCGGTGCCCTGAAGCCGGTACCAACCGAACCGCGCAGGTTGATGCTTGGCGCCACAGACCAGCGCGCAGCGACTTTGCCATTCGTTGTTTCACCGAAGTCCGAATAGTTTTCGAACCGTCCGGCAACTTCCACAAAGAGTGATTCCGTCAGGTCAACCGCTGCACCGGCATAGATGCCGTAGCTGTCACGGTTGAATGATCCCGAATAGTCGGGCGAGTAGCCCGGGAAGCCGTTGGAGCCTACCCCGTTGATCTGGTAGACGGGGTCGGACGAGTCCGAACAATCCAGTGTCGATCCATTGGCGATAACACTCAGGCCGGCAGCCGTGGGAGACATCGCATCACAAAACCCCCAAGGATCGGCGAATCCGTAGTTCCCGGCAATGTAGGATTGCTCGTCGCCGGGGACGGCTTCATAGCCTTCGTCGCGCCATTCCGCACCGAAGCTGAAGTCCACGGGGCTCGCAAACGCGGCCACCTTGTATTCGTAGCCGAAGTCGGCAGCGACGGCGACCTCGTCAGAAATCAAGTCACCCGGATGGAATGTGTTGGGCGAACCATCACCCAATGACGGGTTCACTGTATCCGTCAGTTTGTAATTGATCTGGTTCTTTCCGTAGCGCGCTGAGAAATCGTAGCTGAAGACGGGTGAGAACTCGCCCTTGATGCCGCCAGTTGCGGAATAGTCGACAACATTGCCGAAGAAGCGTGGCACGAAGCCGGCCGGGAAACGTTCGTCGAAGCTGTAGGTCGAACCATCCTGGAGTCGGATCTCAGGTCCGTTCACCGAGTTTCCCGGGTAGCGATAATTGAAATCGCCATCGCCTGACGAATTCGAATAGTTGGCAAAGCCATACAATTCCTGCCCGCCGGGAAGCGTGTATCCCATGTTGACGAACGAGCGGAAGGCTTCGGCTTCCGGCTGTCCCCATAGCTGGACATTGCTCGTGTCGAAGTCGCCGCCGGGACCATAAAGGTAGGCCTTGTCCGGATTTGCCGCGACAAAAGCCGCCACGTCGAATGACGTTGTGGAATCCCATTGCTTGCCGCGGTTTGTCGGCTGGGACGATGTTCCCTCAAGACTGATATTGATGAACCCGTTGTCTCCGAGCCCAAGTCCAATATTGCCCGCGATGAGGAGATCTTCGCCGTCACCTTCGTAGTATTGCCCTGCCTGAACAGTCAACGAGGCGCCGTCAGCCGAATCCTTCAGGATGAAGTTGATGACACCGGCGATCGCATCGGAACCGTATTGCGCCGCAGCACCGTCACGCAGGATCTCGACCGTTTTCAGGGCCGATGCCGGGATCGTCGCGACATCCGGGCCTTGTGTGCCCGATCCGCCGATGGAAACAAGCGCCGCGCGGTGACGGCGCTTGGAGTTGACGAGTACGAGCGTCTTGTCTGACGACAGACCCCGCAACGCGGCAGGACGGATGAATGTCGAACCGTCCGAGATCGGTTCACGACCGATGGTGTAAGACGGGACCAGCGTCTTGAGCACGTCATTGGTATCGGTGAAAGATACGTCGTTGATAGTGGATTCGTCGAGAACGTCGATTGGCACGGCCGAATCGGCAACCGTGCGCGGCTTGCCGCGTGATCCCGTGACAGTGATGGTTTGCTGGACCGACAGCGCATCAGCGACGGCCAATTCCTGCGTGAGAGCGACTTCCTGCGCGACTGCGGTCAGGCTGCCTGCGGCGACGAAGACCCCAGACATCAGATATGTTCGAAACGAACATTTCATTTTGGTATTCCTTGTTTTGCGCAGCTTTCAGGCAACGCGACCCCGTCCGCCAAAGCGGATTGATGAACCCTCCCCAGACCGAGGATCGCGGAGCGATCCCATCTGGGAGCCGATGCGGAATGACTGCGATCCCGCTTTGAATTTTAGAAAAATGCGCCGAAGGCGGCGCGCATGACCGACCCGCCGCTGGGTCGCTTCCGGGGTTCATCGTTGAACCTGAAATCATCAGGACCACTGAATGCAGTGGTTCAAACAGGAAACTTCAATTTTTACCGCTATGGCCAGCCCGGTGCACACGAATGATGCAGTGCAGCAATCAACAAGCTCAATGCATCAGCACATGACGCGGGAGTGAGGTATGCCTGGACGCGCGTGGCATCACCGTGGGCGACTGCGGGAATTCACGGCAGCATATTGGCAATTGCAACGATTGTTTCGGCAATGTCCCGCACCGGCTTTCCCCGTGCCATCGCCATCTTCCGCAGGGCCTCATAGGCTGCATGCTCGCTGACGCCGCGTTGTTCCATGAGCAAGCCTTTGGCCCGTTCGATAAGCTTTCGCGCCTCAAGATCGCTTTTCGACTTGGTCAATTCCTTCAGGAGCGCATCAGTCAACCGGAAGCGCTCAATGGCAACATCAATGACTGACGCAACACGCTCCGCGGCCAGACCGTTGACGATATATCCGCTCGCTCCAGCGCGCACGGCACGCCGTGCGAAGTCGTCCAGGTCCGTTTCAACGAAAACAGCGATGGGCATGGGCCGGACCCGCGAGAGTTCCTCAATCGTCCTGATCATCGCATTGTCGGGTAGTTGCAGGCTGATGATCAGTATATCGACCGCCTGTGTATCGGTCGCGGCCAATACTGCGAAAGTTGTCAGTTCGCTGATCGGGCGCGCACTTGCTTTTCCTGCGAGCCCCGTATCAAATATTTTCAGGCGGTCTGCATTGTCGTCCACAAGCAAAATCTCCAAGGCCGCGCCCGGCACCGCTTGCTCATGCAAATTCATCATGGCTCCGAACACTTGTCCTGGTGAGGCAGGGCTTCCTGGTCTCGAATTCTGACATGAGAATGGTGTCCGCCCCGCTGGAAGATCGTTGAACTAACTCGATGTTCGTGTGCGCGTGCGCAGGAATACAAGGCTATTCTTCGCCGATGGGCGAAGCAATCGCCGTCAGCCGCATACTTGGGCATTTCAGCCTGAGCATTGCCAACAACTTGGCTATCCCGGTAACTCTCCTGCCGACAACGATGCGCTGGCGCGACGCTCAGTGCTATTCCGCAGGCGCTCCAGCCAGGTCTGCCTCGTCCGATTCCTGTTCAAGCTGGCGCGCCACATCGCCCGGTGAGCCGGACTTGCGCGCGAACAGCGCATAGGCTGTCGGAACGAAAAGGACCGTGATGAAAGCAGCGGTGATGACGCCGAACAATATCACCACACCAATCGCCTGCCGGGTCTCGGCCCCTGCGCCTTCGGACAGGATGAGGGGAAGCGATCCTGCAGCCGTCGTCAGGCCTGTCATGATGATTGGCCGGAAGCGCGCCAGCGACGCCTCTCGCAAGGCTTCGTCGAATTCCATGCCCTCGTCACGCAGTTGATTGGCAAATTCGACGATCAGGATGCCGTTCTTCGCAGCCAGGCCAACCAGCATGATGAGGCCGATCTGGGTGTAGATATTGATCGTGTTGCCCGTCAGCCAAAGGCCGAGCAGACCTCCGGCAATCGTCGCGGGCACGCAGAGCATGATGATGATCGGGTGCCGATAGCTTTCAAACTGTGCCGCAAGGACGAGAAAGACGATGACCAGACCGATGGCGAAGACAAACAGGATCGAAGAACCCGATGACTTGAAATCGAGCGACTGGCCCTTGAAGTCGATCTGGGCTTCGGGGGGCAGGACCTCACGCGCCACGCGCTCCATGCCGCTCAAGGCCGTCCCGAGGGACACACCGGGCGCGAGGCCCGCCTCGATGGTGATCGAGCGGACGCGGTTGTACCGGTTGAGGCTTGGACTGTCGGCAATCGACCTGATCGTTGTCAGGCTGGATAGCGGGATGAGCTCGCCGGACCGCGATGACCGAACATAGATGTTCTGGATATCCATGGGTGTGTTCTGATCCGATCGCAGGCCTTCGAGGATAACGTCATACTCTTCGCCATTGTCCGTATAGGTCGTGACACGCCGGGAGCCGAGCATGGTCTGCAATGTGGTGCCGACTTCGGACACGGTCACGCCGAGATCGGCGGCACGCTCATAATCTATCGAAATCCGGAACTGCGGCTGTGTTTCCTTATAGTCCCAATCGATGTCGACCAGCCCCGGATTGTCAGTTTCCAGCGCCGCAACGAACGTATCGCGCCACTTGGTCAGGTCCTCGTACGAGGGCCCGCCAATCACGAACTGGATCGGTTTTCCATTCCCGCCGCCTAGCCCTTGGCGCATGATCGCAAAGGCGCGGATCCCGGGAAGATCGGAGAGTTTTCCGTTGATCTCCTGGATAATCGTGTCGGCTGGGCGACGATTGGCCCAATCGTCGAGAACGACGATGACAAAGCCCTCATTGAAACTCGACGACCCGAACCCGGGCGCGCGCAGCAACAGGCGCGTCGCCTCGCCCGACTCCGAATAAGGCAGCAGCCGGCGCTCGATCTCGTCCAGATAGGTGGACATGTAGTCGAAGGATGCCCCTTCCTCGCCCCGGATGCTGATAAAGAAGCCGCCCCGGTCTTCGCGTGGGACATATTCCTCGTCGATATTCTGGAAGAGCCAGACAGCGCCACCAAAGATGCCGCAAAGCATGATCGCCACAAGGATGGGTCGGTGAATCAACCGGTCGAGGATCCAGCCATATCCGGATTTGAGCGCAGAAAACGCACCGTTAATGACATAGGGAATGACCCGGAGGATGCCGGTCGTCGCTTTTGGCTTGAGTAGTTTGGACGCCAGCATCGGCACCAGCGTGAGCGACAGAATGCTCGAGAATGCGACGGCTGCGGCCATGGTCAGCGCGAATTCCGTGAACAGCCGCCCGACATTGCCTTCGAGAAACGTGATCGGGATGAAAACCGAGATAAGGACCAGAGTCGTCGCGATGACCGCAAAGCCGACCTGGCGCGTCCCGCGATATGATGCGACGAGCGGGGACTCACCCAGCTCGTCCATACGGCGGTGTATGTTCTCGAGCACGACGATCGCGTCATCAACCACCAGGCCAATCGCCAGGACGAGCGCCAGCAGGGTCAGCAGGTTGATCGAGAGCCCCAGAGCGAAGAGAATGATGAACGTCGAAATAATCGAGATCGGGACGGTTATCGCCGGAATGATGGTTGAGCGCATGCTTCCGAGAAAGAGGAATATGACGAGTGTGACCAGACCGACTGCAATGAAGAGCGTATTGTAGACCTCACGAATGGAGGCATCGATGAACACGGATGAGTCGAAACTCTGCGCGATAACCATGCCTTCCGGCAGTGTCTCGTTCAACTTAGCGGCCAGCTCGCGCGCGCCCCGGGCCACATCAACGGTGTTTGCCGTCGATTGCTTGATGATGCCCATTCCCACCATCGGAACGCCATTGCCGCGGAACGTGTTGCGATCTTCCGCCGTGCCACGCTCCACCCGAGCGACGTCCCCGAGCCGGACCAGGTAGCCATCATCGCCTTGCGCAATGACAAGCCCGGCAAAATCCTTCGGGGTCCGGAACGCCCGTTCGATGCGGACGGTGAATGTGCGCGAATCGGACTCCAGGCTGCCTGCCGGTGCCTCGATATTCTCGCTGCGCAAGGCGCGCTCGATGTCGCTGACTGCAAGGTTGCGGGAGGCCAGCGCGCGCCGGTCGATCCAGATTCGCAAGGCATAGTCGCGCGCCCCGCCAATCTGCACCCGCGCGACACCGTCCAGCGCCGAGAAACGATCGAGCAGGAAGCGGTCTGCATAGTCGGTCAGTTGCGGTGTGGTGAGGTTTTCGCTCGCCAGATTCAACCAGATGATCACATCATCATTGGCATCTGCCTTTTCGATTTCAGGCGGATCCGCCTCCGGCGGCAACTGGTCGAGGACGCCTGACACCCGGTCGCGGATATCATTGGCGGCCGCGTCAATATCCTGGTCGATGCTGAATTCAATACTGATCCGGGACCGGCCATCTGTTGAATTGGAATTGATGAACCTGATACCGGACACGCCAGCAATACGATCCTCGATCACACGGGTGATACGAGTTTCAATCACGTTCGCAGAGGCGCCAGGATAGCGTGTGTCGATCGACACGATCGGGGCGTCGATGTCCGGATACTCCCGCAGCGGCAGCCGATTATAGGCGACGAGGCCGAAAATGATCAGGATGAGCGACAGAACCGATGCGAAGACCGGACGCTTTACCGAGATGTCGGACAGCAACATCCGGGCTAATGCGCGTTTGCTGCGGCACCATTGCCGGATGATCCCGGCAAGATGGCAGATCGGTCGCGGACAATGATTTCAGACCCTTCGCGCACACGGATCGCGCCCTCGGTAATTATACGCTCGCCTTCTTCGAGGCCGGACAAGACCTCGACATTGCCGCCCTGACGCAGGCCAATCTCGACCTTGCGCTGCCGGGCAATCGACTTGCTGCCGTCGTCCACGGCGACGAGAACAAAATTATCGGGCCCGAGCGGCTGGATCGCGCCTTCGGGAATGGACAGCGCGGTACGAGCATCAGCAGAGATGGTCACACGCATGAACATGCCGGCTTTGAGCGTTTTGTCAGGATTGGGCAGGATCGCGCGAACGCGCACCGAGCGGGTCACCGGATCGATGGAATTATCGACGCTGTCAATCGTGCCCGAAAAGTCCATCCCGGGAAGATCATCCGTAGAGGCCGTCACCACCACACCGGCTTTGAGCGACCGGAGGAAGGTCGACGGCACCAAGAAGTCGAGCTTCATCTGGCTATCGTCCACGAGTGTCGCAACCACGTCGCCGGGCCGAACGTAAGAGCCGACACTGACCATGCGGAATCCGAGCACACCGTCGAACGGCGCCACAAGCACTCGGTCTTTCTGGCGAACCTGGACAGCGCGGAGTTGCGCGCTGGCATTGTCGAGATCGCGGCGGGCCGCGTCCAGCGACGTTTGCGCGATGGCGTCCTGTTGTGCGAGCTGGATGGCGCGCTGGTACTGGCGGCGCGCCTCGTCTGAATTGGCTTCCGCCGCCTCGACGAGGGCGACCTGTTCGCGCTGAGCGAGTGACAGCAGCGTCTTGCCCGCCACCACGCGCTCGCCATCATCAAAATACAGGGCCGTCACGCGGTCAGCGACGTTAAGAGTCAGATCGACACGCTCATTCGCCTTGAGCGTGCCCAGGGCCTCAATCCGCATCGCGAAGTCCTGCTTGCCCACGTCCGCGACGAAGACACTTGCCGGTCCCCGCCCCTGGGCGGATGCAGGCAGGCCAGGAATCAGTACGGCAACCACAGCCACTAACAAGCAGAGCGGCCGGAAAAGTCTCCAGGAGCTACCAATGTGTACCATTCAGTTGCCTTGTAATAATCCGGCTCAAGCCCCGGACACCCGAAAACCAGTCGGAAACACCAGTTTACATTACTCCAGCCTCCGACACATCGCGATATAGTGCGCAATATTCGGAAGCCCACACTCGAGCTTCCTGACAATAATAGCACCAAAAACCCAACGATTTCGCAACAATAACGGAAAATTGACCCGTACTGACCGCGCTTCAGGCATCCACATCGGATTTTGAGACGTCATCCAGACCGAGTTCCGCGAGCACCTCATCTGTGTGCTGGCCAACAAGCGGGGCCGGTCGGATCGGGCGGCGTGTTTCGCCCCGGAAAATGACGGGCGGCTGGGTTTCCCAATAGTCGCCTTCCGTTGGATGGGTGCGTTTCTGGAAGAAACCGACCGCCTGGAGGTGGGGATCGTCGCGCAATTCACTGATATCATTCACGCGCGCAGCCGGAATATCGGCGGCCGTGAACGCATCCAACCAGAACTGCGTGGGCCTGGCGGTGAGGTAGGCTTGAACGCGCTCCATCATATAGGGCATGTTGTGATACCGGCCCCGGCGATCGTTGAGGCGTTCATCCAGCAGTTCCTGCGGCGCTTCCAGCACGTCGAACAAGCGGATCCAGCGCGCGTCGACATAAGGCGCAATGGTTATCCAGCCGTCAGCCGTCTGGAGCGGCTGGCGGGACGGATCGACCTGGCGCTGGTAGCAGGCCGGGCCATTGGGCGGATCGAATGTCTCGCCATAGAGATGCTCCTCCAGCAGGAAGTGCGTCACGCATTCGAACATCGGCACCTCGACATGAACCGCTTCGCCGGTGCGATCACGCTGGCGCAAGGCTGCGAGCGTCGCGTAGACAGCATGCAGGCCGGACACTTTGTCAGCAATCGCCATTGGCAGGAATCGCGGCGCCGGATTGCCATCGACCCGCGGCAGGAGGCTCGCCGTCCCTGACAGGCCTTGGATCAGGTCATCGTAAGCTGGCCGCCCCGCATAAGGGCCCTCCGAGCCGAACCCGGTGCAGTGGACATAGACAATGTCAGGTTTGATCGCCTTGACCTCATCATAGGTCAGGCCAATCCGGGCCACGGCGTCTTCGCGGACATTGTGAATGAACACATCGCTTTGCTGGATCAGTTTTGCAATCGCGGCCCTGCCCGCGTCTGATTTCAGGTCCCAAACAACGGAACGCTTGCCGCGATTGATCGTGAGGTGACACGGGCCCATGCTGCGCGTGTTCACAGGCTTGCCGACGTTCCGGAAGTCGTCTCCAGCCGCCGGCTCCACCTTCACGACCTCCGCGCCCATGTCGGCCAGCGTCTGCGTGCAATATGGCCCGAAAATCACAGTCGTCATGTCGGCGATGCGAATGTCGGAAAGGACGTTTGTGCCAGGCATAGTGGGCTTCGCTCCATATGTGTCATTTCGGTGCCCGATGGGCAGTCGTACGGGCTTGGTACGGGGTTCGAAGAGGCATATCAATGTCAACCGGCCCGACTTTCCGGGTTTGCCCCGCGTCAATGAATCCATGTTCCGCAGCGTCAATCGACTGTGTCTTTTGACTTCGGCCTGATCGATGCCCAAGTGGAGTGAACTGTCGCGTCCGTGCCGACCCGGTCGTACGCGCCGCAGCCATTCCGGAGGCCGAAATGCCCATATTGTCCATTCTCGATCTTGTTCGTGTAACCCAGGGCGCGGACGCGCGCACAGCCATGGACAATGCGCGCGACCTGGCCGCGCATGCCGAACAGTGGGACTATAATCGCATCTGGGTGGCCGAGCACCACAACATGGCCGGTATTGCCAGCGCGGCAACATCCCTTGTGATCGCCCACATTGCGGCAGGATCAAAAAAGATTCGCGTTGGCGCCGGTGGCATCATGCTGCCGAACCATGCCCCGATCGTGATTGCGGAACAGTTTGGCACGCTCGAACGCCTGTTTCCCGGGCGTATCGATCTTGGCCTGGGCCGCGCGCCCGGTACTGACCAGATTACCATTCGCGCGCTGAGAACCACGGCAGAGGCGTCGGAGCGGTTTCCGCAGGATGTCATGGAGCTGCAGGCCTTCCTGGGGCCGTTGCAGCCGGGCCAGCGCGTGCAAGCTGTTCCCGCTGCCGGAACGAACGTGCCGCTCTGGATTCTCGGGTCGAGCCATTTCGGCGCGATGCTGGCGGCTGAACTGGGCCTGCCCTACGCGTTCGCCTCGCATTTCGCGCCAGCCCACCTGATGTCTGCGCTGAATATCTATCGCACGCGATTCAAACCGTCCGAACAGTTACAGAAACCCTATGCGATGGTCGGCTTGAACATCATAGCTGCCGACAGTGACGCCGAGGCAAATCGACTCGCAACGACCCAGAAGATGTCGTTTGCCAACCTGCTGCGCGGCACCCGCAGCCTCAGCCAGCCGCCGATTGACGACATCGACACCTACTGGACTGCGGCGGAAAAAGCGCAGGCGCAGAACATGCTCGCGCGCTCGATCGTCGGGTCCCCCGATACGGTGCGTGTGGGCATTGCGGCGCTGACAGAAGAGACAGGCGCGGATGAGCTGATCATTGTGTCAGATGTATATGACCACGCGTCGCGTCTGCGCTCGTTCGAGCTGATCGCGTCAACACAGAAATAGCAAAAAACATTACTCGGAGGAAACAGGATGGGACAAAACGATACGGACTTCACCGGCAAACGCCTGCTGGTCGTCGGAGGATCCAGCGGCATTGGCAATGGCATCGCCCAGGCCTTTCGCACGCGCGGTGCGGAGGTGCATGTCTGGGGAACGCGCGCGAATGCCAGCGACTATGACCAGGCCGATGGCAGTGACCTTGACGGGCTGGCCTACCAGCAGGTCGATGTCGGCGATCCCGATGCTATCGAGGCGGCCAACGTCGATTTCGACACGCTCGACTCACTCGTCCTTTGCCAGGGCACCGTCGTTTACAAGCGAGGCGAGTTCGAACGCGAAGGCTGGGACCGCGTCATGGCTGTGAACCTGGACAGCCTGATGCATTGTGCGCGGCGGCTGAAGCCCATGCTCGCGAAAGCTGGCGGATCGGTGATCATCGTTAGCTCCATATCGGGCTTTTCAGCGAACGTGGGCAATCCCGCCTATGCCGCGTCGAAAGCGGGTGCCGTCAGCCTGACCAAAACGCTCGGACAGGCGTGGGCACCGGAAGGCATTCGCGTGAACGGCCTGGCGCCCGGGCTAGTGGATACGAAGCTTACCAAGGTCACGACAGGCAATCCCAAACGCCTTGAGGGAGCGTTGCGGGCCATACCGGCGGGACGTATGGGACTTCCGGCCGACATGGCAGGCGCGGCAATCTTCCTCGCAAGCCCGCTGGCATCATATGTCTGCGGCCAGACCCTGATCGTTGATGGCGGATTGTCTCTTTGATCGACGGTCACCAACTGACTTGCCGACCCTGAATCGCGATCGGGCCGGGGAAAACCCCGGCCCGATCGACGATATTCTGTCAAGAATACAGGAAAATGGCGCGAGTGACGGGACTTGAACCCGCGACCTCCGGCGTGACAGGCCGGCACTCTAACCGACTGAGCTACACCCGCGTATTTCCTGCTGCCGCTAAGCAGCGAGCCGCCTCTCTAATCAAGGGGGCTATGGCGGTCAAGCAAGGAACGTCAGGCCAAGTTCGATTATATGCATTTCAGGCGACATTCATCAGACACAATGTACATATAATGGACAGCTACTCAGGAAACAGGACCCTCCCATGAAACGCATTTTGCTCATTGTCGCGGGTATCGTCGGCTTTCTGGTCGTCGCCGCGATGGTTGTGCCCTTTCTGGTGCCACGCGATGTCTACAAGACCCAGATCGAGAAGGCCGCGACAGATGCGCTGAAACGAGACGTAAAACTGACGGGCGATGTTAAAATCTCTGTGTTCCCAAGGATTTCAGCGAGCATCGGCGGAGTCACCGTGGCCAATCCAGCAGGATTCGACCGGCCGAACATGATCGAGGCGGGGGAATTGCGCGGGTCCGTCAAATGGCTGCCACTCCTGTCGCGCCGGGTCGATGTCCAGGAAATCTCCTTCGTCGATGCCAATGTCGACCTTCACCGCATGGCTGACGGAACGGCCAACTGGGAGTTCGGAACGCAGGCCAGCGACGAATCCGAGACTGCGGGCTCAAGCGGTGGATTTGACGCGGGGATTGAGGCGGCCCGCCTGAAGAATGCAAACCTCACCTTTCGCGATGATGTGGCAGGCTCCGCCTATGAGGTGAAGGAACTGGACCTCCAGGCCTCGCTCCAGGCACTCGACAAGCCGCTGAAGGCTAAAGCGTCTGGCCTGTTCCAGGGCGAGCGATTTGACGTGGACCTCCAGCTCGATTCGCCGGATGCCCTCACGATAGGCACACAGGCCGGCGTCACATTCGCGCTGGACTCGACACTTGGTAAAGCCAGCTATGGTGGCAACGTGACCCTCGGCGACGCGCCTGCCCTGTCCGGATCGTTCTCAGCGAGTTCAAACGCGTTGGCAAAGCTCGCAGCGTTCGCGGGCGTCGCGCTTCCGATGGACCTCTCGCGTCTTGGAAAGATCGATACGAAGGGCAATGTGTCCGGCCCCTTCTCGGCGCTGAACATCGATGTCGGCAGCTTCTCCCAGTCCTCCGACATGGCCAAGACGGATTTCACCGGCCAGATCATGCTCGCCGACGCCCCCACGATCACCGGCAATGTGGCCGTTTCGGCGCCGAGCATTGCTGACCTTGCAACATTTTCGGGTGTGAAAATGCCGCTGAACCTTGCGCCTCTGGGCGCGGTCTCAACCAAAGCCAGCCTGTCGGGCGCGCTGACCGAACCGGCGATCCGATTCGAAACACTGGCGATCAAGGGCAGCCAAATTGACGCGAGCTATATCGGCGGCCTGACGCTCGGCGAAAAGCTGGTGCTCGATGGCAGAATTTCAGCTGTTTTGCCTCAGGCAGGTGATCTTGCGACCCAAATGGGTCTCGACCTTCCTGCGCGCAACGCCCTGGAACGGGTGGAACTGAAGGGCGCGATCAAGGGACCCGCCGACGCGCTCAATCTGAGCGATCTGGACGTGAAGCATTCGGGGGCGCTGTTGAATGCGACCTATACAGGCGCCGTCGGTCTTGCGGGCGATGGCCGCATCAATGGCCAAGTCGCGACATCGAGCAATGAGCTTCGCGCCCTGCTAAAGGCGGCGGACATCGAGATGGCGCCCGGAGAAACGCTCAAGACATTCAATGTAAGCAGCGCGATCGCTGGCAGCTTCAAGAAATTGTCCCTGACCAATCTCACACTCGTGCTCGACGACATCACGGGCAAGGGCACGGCAGGGATCGATCTCACCGGCGACCGTCCGAAGATCACCGGCAATCTGGACATGGGACCGCTTGATCTGTCGCCGTTCCTTGGAGAATCTGATCAGGCGGCGAAACCGGAGCAGGCGAGCACGGGCTGGAGCAAGGAACCGCTGGATCTTGCTGGCCTCAAAGCCGTGGATGCCGATGTGAAGATCACCACGAGCGCACTGACATTCGGAAATGTGAAGCTCACCGACGCGGCGCTCGCCACCAATCTCAATCAGGGCGTTCTCACGGCCGACCTGTCGAGATTCAAAGCGTTCGGTGGCGACTGGAACGGCCAGCTGGGCGTCAACGCCAAAGGCGCCACGCCTGCCGTGGACTTCACGATGAATGGCAGCGGGGTTGGCATGTCGAGCCTGCTCGGCACGCTCGCGGGATTTGACAAGCTCAGCGGCACTGGCGGGTTCCAGGTGACAGGCGCCGCCACAGGTAACTCGATCAACGACATCATGAACGCGCTCGACGGCAAGGTGACGACCAACCTTGTGGACGGCGAGCTGAAGGGACTCAACGTCTCCCAGCTCGTGCGTAGCGCGCAGTCCCTGCAGCAGGCCCTGACGACCGGAAGCCTCAAGAACCTGGACTTTTCGTCAGCCCTGTCGCCGTCTGCTTCGACTGACTTTTCAAGCTTCGATACGGTACTCACGATCAATGATGGGGTCGCCAATATTGACCTGATGAAGCTGATCAACCCGGTTCTGGGCATCGATGGATCGGGCCAGATCAATCTTGGCGGACAGGCGCTTGACCTTCGCCTCGCAACCAGCATCGATAAATCCGGCCAGGGATCCGGAAGCGTGGTTCAATTGAACGGCATACCGGTCCCGGTGCGCATTTCTGGATCATGGAGCAAGCTGAAAGTGTCGCCGGATACGTCAGGCATCCAGTCGGCCCTGAAGGCCGAACTGGGCAACAAGCTGAAGGACCAGCTATCCGAAAAGATCGGCGGCGATGCTGGTGCGATTCTTGGAAATGTGCTCGGCGTGCCCACGACCACTGCGCCAGCCCCCTCCACTCCCACCCCGACCGAAGGCTCAGCGCCTGCGACCGTGGAGCCGGAGACGAAAGCGCCTGTCACACTGGAAGGCGTGGCGGAGCAAGCCGCGAAAGACGCACTGGGCGACCTGTTCAGGAAGAAGAAAAAGACGGAAGTGCCAGTGCCGGCCGAACCTGAACCAGCGCCGCCGGAGTAGCGTATCAATAGGTCTCGGTCAGGATATATTCGATGCTCTGGCCCCGGGCCTCGAAGGCGAGTTTCACCCATCGGCCCTGCGCATCGTACCAGAGGTCGACATCGATATCGGAATCCATCAGGTAGCGGTTGGACGCGACTGGCACTCCGGCCACCATCACGGCGTCGGGCCCCTTGTCCACGACATCGACCTTGATCCGCTCGCCATCCTCGGTGGAGAGCAATTCCCTTGCGCGGGTCTGGGCGACATTCCAGTGACTGGACGGGAGAATGCCGAGCGGGAGCTCGCCTTTAAATTCCGTCCCGGTAACCGCCAGCGACTCGCCGGCCCGCGCAGCGCTCACCGAGCCATCATCACCATTGTCATCCACCGCGCCTTTGAGGGCGACCAGCTGGCCGTCTTTCCACGTTTCGGTGGCGTCCAAGGCATATCGAAACAGCGTTATCGGGCCGAGCACAGCCTTCAGGCGCACACCGGTCGTTGCCATCAGCGTGCCATCGGGTGCGATGTCAAACGACACCGTATGCGTTCCGAAAGGCTTGCCCTCGCGAAGCACCTGGAAGCTGATTTCATCACCGTCTTTCGGGGTCCATGCCGGGGGTGGTGTGGGGGTGGCAGGGGTGGGGCTGGGGGTATTATCGGCCATCGCAGGGGTCGTGAGAAGGACCAAGGAGAGGGCGGCAAGGGCGTGGCGGATCATCTGAACAGGTTCCATAGCGGGTTGCTGGTCTCGGCGACAAAACAAATGCAGGGCTCGTCACCGACGGCGGCAGGCTTGTGCCTTTTGCCGGGTTCGCCAAGGACGAGGTCGCCGCGGGAATAGACACCATGCCCGTCGCTGAAACGGCCCTGAAGTACAACGGTTGCATCCACGGCGCCATGGCCGTGCGCTGGCGTGGACTGTCCCGGTTCGAGCCTGATGAACTTGGCGCCGCGGGTCGCCGTGCTGACATAAGCGACGCCCGACATTCCCTGTTTCCATGACAGGTTTGCCTCGGACATGGCCAGAAGCTCCGTGGCAGTTTGGCTGGCCCTGCGGGACGTGCGCCGCCATTTGGAGTGTGCCTTGGGCGGTTTCGTCATTTGCGGGTCTCGCTCAAGCAGCGCGCCGCCGACAATTGACAGGAGTTGCGCTGTTTCGGCACCTGCCGGGCTGAGCAACATGTGAAGGTCACCCGCAAGCTCAAGGGCTTCGGCGTGGTTGCCGGCGGCATGATCCAGCATGAAGGATGCGTAGGAGTCCTGGTTATGCAAGGCGTGGTCCCTGTCCGGTCAACGTGTTCAATCAGCTGTACTACGGCGTCCCGGTCCAATTGGATCACTTTGGATACGACCGATTGTGGCAGTTGTGCATTGCCGCGCTGCACCCTAGCTTGGCGTGACAAGACCTCCCAAGCTGAACCGGACCGACCGCATGACCACTTACCGCTCCGTTGTTGACCTGATTGGCAACACGCCCCTTCTCCGCCTCAACGCGGTGTCTGATGAAACGGGATGCGAAATCCTCGGAAAATGCGAATTCCTGAACCCCGGACAGTCGGTCAAGGATCGCCCGGCACTGGGGATTGTGCGGGACGCCGAGGCCGCGGGCCAATTGAAGCCAGGCGGGACAATTGTCGAAGGCACAGCCGGCAATACGGGTATCGGGCTGGCGCTTGTTGGCGCAGCGCTCGGCTATCGCGTCGTGATCGTGATGCCGCGCACCCAGAGCCAGGAAAAGAAGGACGCGATCCGGCTGCTCGGCGCTGAGCTCATCGAAGTCGATGCCGTGCCCTATGCCAATCCGAACAATTATATAAAGTTTTCAGGACGCCTCGCCGAGGACCTTGCGAAATCGGAACCGAATGGCGCGATCTGGGCCAACCAGTTCGACAATGTCTCGAACCGCAAGGCCCACTATGACACGACGGGCCAGGAAATCTGGAACCAGACTGACGGCAAGCTGGACGCGTTCATCTGTGCGGTCGGGTCCGGTGGCACGCTCGGCGGCGTATCGATGGCGCTTAAAGAGAAACGCAAGTCGGTTCAGATCGGCCTCGCCGATCCTGGCGGGGCGGCAATGTATGATTATTTCACCAGCGGCGAACTGAAGTCGGAAGGGACGTCGATCACCGAGGGGATCGGACAGGGCCGCATCACGGCCAATCTTGAAGGCATCGAAGTGGACCGCGCGTACCGCTGTACCGACACAGAGGCATTGAACGTGCTTTTCGCCCTGGTTCAGAAGGAAGGTCTTTGCCTTGGCGGCTCGGCTGGCATCAACGTCGCGGGCGCGGTCAAGATGGCGCGCGACCTTGGCCCGGGACATACGATCGTGACGATGCTGTGCGACTATGGCAATCGTTACCAATCGAAACTGTACAATCCGGAATTCCTCAGATCGAAGGACCTGCCGGTGCCGCCATGGATGGAGACATAACGCGATGGAATCGGGAGACCCTCTCGTAAGTGCCGATTGGCTGATCAAAAATTTTGAAGCACCCGACGTGCGTGTGCTGGACGCGACCTATTTCGCGGACTTTACCAACCCACCGGAAAGCGGGCGCCAGGCGTGGGCACGTGGGCATATTCCCGGCGCGACCCATTTCGACATCGACGACATCGCCGATACATCCTCGCCGCTTCCGCACATGCTGCCCGACTCCGTAAAATTCTCGGCGCGCGTCCGTAAACTGGGCGTCGGCGACGGCAACCGTATCGTGGTCTATGACCAGAACCGATTCTTCGCCTCTGCGCGCGCCTGGTGGATGCTGCGCGTGATGGGCCATACGGATGTACATGTGCTGGACGGTGGCCTCAATGCATGGGTCGAAGCCGGCGGCGCACTTGAAGACCTGCCGCCAATGGTCAGCGAACGCCACTTCACGCCCCGTGTGCGGGCCGATCTCGTGATGGACGCAGCGGGCCTGGAAAAGGTGGTCGGGTCGGCGCGTACCACGATTGTCGACTCGCGCCCGGACGGTCGCTTCTTCGGTCGCGACCCCGAGCCGCGCGCAGGCCTGGCGTCCGGCCACATTCCCGGCAGCGTGAACCTGCCGGGCAGCGCGCTGGTGACGCAAGACGGTCGTATGCTTTCAGCGGACAAGCTGGCATCGCTGTTCAAAAATCCAAAGGCCCCAACGGTCACGACGTGCGGGTCGGGTGTCACAGCTGCCATTACTGCGCTGGCGCTGGCGCGGCTCGGAAACTGGGACGTTGCCGTCTACGATGGGTCCTGGACGGAATGGGCGTCTGATCCTGCACGCCCGATTGCGACGGACGCATAATGAAACGACCGGAAACGCGCCTCATTCACACGCGCATGGAGCGACTGGGACGGGCGACCGTGAACCCGCCTGTGGAGCGCGCGTCGACGGTGCTGTTTTCGACAGAGGAAAGCCTTTACGGACCAAAGCCGACCTATGGCCGGATGGGCCTGACCGTGCACCGGGAACTGGAAGCGGCGATGAATGCGCTGGAAGGCGCAACCTACACCCGTCTCGCCGCCAACGGCTTGCAGGCCTGCTCGCTGGCCATAGCAGCATGCGTGCGAAACGGGGATCATCTCCTGTTTCCGGATAGCGCTTATGGTCCAACGGCGCGGTTCTGCGAGCGGCGGCTGCCAGCCATGGGCGTGAAGGCGACACGCTTCGATCCGCGCATCGGGGCCGGGATAGCTGACCTGATACAAGACAATACGAAAGCCATATTCCTGGAGTCGCCAGGATCGCTGACCTTCGAGATCAGCGATACGCCCGCCATCGTCGAGATTGCCAAGGCGCGCGGCATTCGCACCATCATGGACAATACCTGGGGCGCAGGCCTGCATCACCAGCCTCTGGCGCTCGGTGTCGATTTATCGGTGCAGGCATTGACGAAATATGCGGCGGGCCATTCCGACGCGTTTGGCGGCGCCGTGATGACAAGCACGCCCGGCATGGCAGGACGGCTGGAGGCGCTATCGGAGGACTGGGGCATCAGCCTGTCGCCGGACGACGCCTATTTGTGCTTGCGCGGCTTGCGCACCCTCAAGACGCGGCTGAAGGCGCACGAGGCTGCTGGGCTCGAGATTGCGCATTGGCTGGACGCCCGCCCGGAAGTGTCCGAGGTGCTGCACCCTGCCCTGCCTTCATCTCCCGACAACGCTCTGTGGCGACGCGACTTCACCGGGTCGAACGGGCTGTTCGGCATCGTGCTCAACCCTGTGCCGGAGGGTGGCATGGAGCGCTTTCTCGGCACCCTGCACCTGTTCGCGATGGGATTCTCATGGGGTGGGTTCGAGAGCCTGATCATTCCTTGCGATGAACAACTGACGCGCATGAAGGACAGCTGGACCCAGCAGCGCGCTGGTCCGCTGCTGCGCGTGCATGTGGGCCTGGAAGCGGTGAGCGATCTCGTTGTCGACCTTGAGGCGGGCTTCAAGGCCATGGCGGGGAGCTGACGCTAGCATGGGGGCACAAAAAATCGGATTGGTGCTAGGGCCAGTTGTGGCCGGGCTAATGCTGTTGCTCGGGCCACCGGACGGCCTGAACCCTTCAGCGTGGGGCACGGCAGCGCTGATGGTGTTGATGGCGACCTGGTGGGCGACCGAGGCGATCCCGATTCCGGCAACATCCCTCTTGCCACTTGTCGTCCTGCCGCTGATCGAGGCAGGCACGCCCAAACAGGTCGGCGCGGATTATGCGCACTATATCGTGCTGCTGCTGCTCGGCGGGTTCATTATAGCCATGGGGATCGAGCGCTGGGGCCTGCACAAGCGGATCGCCCTGAACGTGATCGCGCGCGTTGGTGCCGCGCCCAGATCGCTGATCTTCGGCTTCATGCTTGCCACTGCCATGCTGTCCATGTGGATATCCAATTCGGCCACGACGCTGATGATGATGCCGATTGCCCTGTCAGCAGCGCACGCCCTTGGTGACAGGAGCGGCAAGTTCGCGGCAGCTCTGTTGCTAGGCATCTGCTATGCGGCCTCGATTGGCGGGGTCGCCACACCAATCGGCACACCGACGAACCTGATTGCCATAAACTGGCTGCAGGTCGAGATGGGTGCGAGTATCGGTTTTCCGCAATGGATGGCGTTTGGCGTTCCAGCGGCAGCCGTGATGATCCCTGTGGCCTGGTGGGCAGTGACGCGCGGCTTGCCACAACTTGATGGCGGGCACGCCGTCGTCCAGCGCGTGCGTGAGCAACTGGGAAAACTCGGGCGAATGACGCAGCCTGAAACACGGGCCGCACTTGTCTTTGGTGTCGTCGCCCTGCTCTGGGTGTCGCGCCTCTGGACCGTGGACCTGATCGATGCCTACGGCTGGAACGTACTGAAAAGCTTCAATGGCGCCGAAGTGGACATGATGATCGCCATCGCAGGCGGGGCGATGATGTTCATCGTACCGGCGGGTGGCGGAGAAAGCCGTGCTCTGCTCAGCTGGGAAGAGGCCGAGCGCCTGCCTTGGGGCGTTCTGGTCCTGTTTGGCGGCGGCATAGCACTGGGCAACGCGGTTTCACGCACGGGCCTGTCAGTATGGCTGGGCGAGCATTTGTCGGTGATGTCGTCCTTTCCGCCGATACTGTTTATCGCGGTGGTCGTGGCGCTAGTGATCTTCCTGACAGAACTGACGAGCAATGTGGCCACAATGACGACGCTGGCACCGATCCTTGGCGCACTGGCGGTCGCTGTGGGCATGGCGCCGGAAAGCCTGCTGGGACCGGCGGCGGTGGCAGCGTCTTGCGCCTTCATGCTGCCTGTCGCGACCGCACCGAACGCCATCGTTTATTCGACGGCGCTGGTTCCGATCCAGACGATGATGCGCAAAGGACTGGCCATCAACCTGATCGGTATCGCCGTGATCACGGCGATTGGCTATTGGATCGCGCCGCTCGTTCTCTGAGCCGTCTCGCGCGCGCAGCCCCCCACTCCAAGGGGGAAGGGAGAGCGGGGGGCACCGCTGCGGGCCAGGGGGAGGGTTTGGAGGTACCAACAGCGGGAACGCGAATAGACTGTGACGCCGACCGGGCGGGAAGGCCCTGCCGGCATCACATGAGTTCAACGCGCGCCCGAGGCTTTCCCGTCGCCGGATATTCGGGATTTTCCGTGTCTTTTTTGTCATGACATAATCGTCAGGTCCTGATGCACCTGCAACAGGACCCGGAGACAGATTCAGTTCGGCTCGTCGCTGACCTTGACTACGAGCTTGCCGAGGTTCTTGCCCTCGAAAAGGCGTGACAGGCTGGCCGGCGCATTCTCAAGACCTTCGACCACATCTGTCTCGAACTTCAGTTTCCCTTCCATCAGCCACTGCGCCATCTGCTGGATGCCTTCGGCAAAGCGCGGATAGTAGTCGATAACGATGAACCCCTTCACGAGCGTGCGCCGCATCAGCAGATTATCGAAATTGTAGGGCCCGGGCACCGGCTCCGTCGCATTATAGGTCGAGATCAGACCGCAAAGCGGCATGCGCGAAAAGTCGTTGAGCCGCGCGATGACGGCATCCATGATCTCGCCGCCGACATTCTCGAAATTGATGTCGATGCCGTTCGGGCAATGCTTGTCGAGCGCCGCGCCGACATCTTCCTTCTTGTAGTTGATGGCCGCATCGAAACCGGCTGTCTCGATCAGCCATTTGCACTTCTCATCCGAGCCCGCGATGCCGACAACGCGGCAGCCCTGGATCTTGGCGATCTGGCCAACCATGGACCCGACCGCGCCCGCTGCAGCGGAGACGACGACGGTTTCGCCCGCCTTCGGCTTGGCAATATCCATGAGGCCGAAATAGGCAGTCATGCCGGTGGCCCCGAGCGGGCCCATGAACGCGCTGAGCGGCACGCCCGGCAGCTGGGGCAGTTTGGCGAGGCTGGCACCGGGGAGCGTATTGTAGAGCGCCCAGTGGGCCAGGCCCGTATTGACGATGTCGCCCGGTTCAAGGCCGCCGAAGCGGCTTTCGGTCACGAGGCTGAGGCCGCCGCCGCGCATGGGTTCGCCCAAGGCGACGGGCGGGAGGTAGGCATCCTTGTCGCTCATCCAGATACGGTTGGTCGGGTCGAGCGAAAGATAGATCGTGCGCGCACGCACCTCGCCCTCCTGAAGCGGTGCAAGCGGCGCCTCAACGAGTTCGAGGTCGGTTTCCTTAACGTCGCCTACAGGGCGGTGGCGCAGCACCCAGGTCTTGTTCATCTCTGTCATCGTCTTCTCCCATTTTCAGGGAGGCTACGATGAATCAGCCTCAGCGCAAGACGTCCCGCCGGGAAAGCCACCAAGTATAGAACACGAAAAGCGCGGCGATGATGACAATTATCACGCTCATGACACCGGCGCCTTCCATACGCGGCGCATTCTTGTCGAGCGTTCCCACGAGCATGCTGATCGCTGCAGCGAGAAAGGACGCGCTGAACAGGGGGAAGGCGAGTTTCCGGCGTAGCAGCAGCATGGCGCTGCCCGCGAAACCGCCAAACACGCCAACGGCCCACAGGGCCCAGATCCACATTGGCATCGCAAACCAGTAGTCCAGCATTTCAGCTGGATAAGAACTCAAATAGCCTTTGTTGCGTGTGGCCGTCATCGTGAAGTCGAAACAGCCAAAGCTGTTCCAGAGCAGGCTCACGAGGCCCACCACCCATAGGTGCCATGGCGTTGCAACGCGTTCGGGTTCCATATCCTCTGACATATCAACTCCCTCCCGTTTTGTTTTTATGGGAGCGAACTTACGACGAGTTGGGTTCAGATGGAATATCCGGCCCGAATGACGAAACGGGGCGGGTGACGGGCCTGCCTCAAGCGGTTAAACCAGCGGTCAGCAAAGGATTCCCCGCATATGGCCACCGCCCCCGTTACCAAGGACAGCCACCTCTACCTGATCGATGCGAGCGCCTATATCTTCCGGGCGTTCCACGCCCTGCCCCCGCTGACGCGCGCGTCCGACGGACTGCCCATCGGCGCGGTGGCGGGCTTCTGCAACATGCTGTTCAAGCTGCTCGAAGAGCTGAAGGGACCTGACAGGCCGACGCATTTTGCGTGCATTTTCGACGCCTCCTCGTACACGTTCCGAAACGAGATGTACGACAAGTACAAGGCCAACCGGTCAGAGACGCCGGAAGAACTGGTACCGCAATTCCCGCTGGTGCGCCGTGCGGCCATCGCGTTCGCAGCCCATGCGCTGGAGCTGGAGGGTTACGAGGCCGACGACCTGATCGCGACCTATGCCCGTCAGGCCGAGGCCAGGGGCGCGCGCGTGACCATCGTCTCGTCGGACAAGGACCTGATGCAGCTCGTCTCCGACAAGGTCGTGATGCTGGACACGATGAAGAACAAGACGATGGGCGTCGAGGACGTGTTCGAGAAGTTCGGTGTCGGGCCGGAGCGTGTGGTGGATGTGCAGTCGCTGGCGGGTGACAGCGTCGACAATGTGCCGGGCGCGCCGGGCATCGGCATGAAGACGGCCGCACTCCTCATCAACGAATATGGCGATGTCGAAACCCTGCTGGAGCGGGCTGGCGAGATCAAGCAGCCGAAGCGGCGGGAATCCCTGATCGACAACGCCGCGCAAGTGCGCCTGTCGAAACAGCTGGTGACGCTGAAGGACGACGTGCCGGTCACGCTGGAACTGGATGACTTGGCCGTGGCCGACCCCGACCCGGAGACCCTGATCGCCTTCCTTGAAGAGATGGAGTTCCGCACCATCACGCGGCGTGTGCGCGAGATAATGGAAATGGAAGGCGCGATCGAGGCCGCTCCGCCTGCCGAGGACCCGATCGACCGGACGAAATACGAATGCGTTCGCGATTTCGAACGGTTGGAAGACTGGGTCGCGCGCGCCATGGCGCAGGGGTATGTCGCCGTGGACACGGAGACTGACAGTCTCGATTCCGTTGCGGCAAACCTCGTCGGCGTGTCACTGGCGCTGTCGCCGGGCGAGGCGTGCTACATTCCGCTCGCGCATGTCGACCCCAACGGGGCCGGTGATGGCGACATGTTCGGCGCAGACCCACCGCGCCAGATCCGGATGAAGGACGCCATGCGCGCGCTGAAGCCGATGCTGGAAGACGCTTCCGTCCTGAAGATCGGCCAGAACATCAAGTATGATGACAGTGTCTTTGCGGCGCAGGGCATTCACGTCGCACCCATCGATGATACGATGCTGCTGTCCTATGTGCTGAATGCCGGCAAGCACAGCCATGGCATGGACACGCTTTCGGAACGCTATCTCGGCCACAAGCCGATTGCGTTCAAGGACGTGGCCGGTATCGGCAAGCAGCAGGTGAGCTTCGACCGCGTGGCGCTGGACAAGGCCACCGAATACGCCGCTGAAGACGCCGATGTGACCTTGCGCCTGTGGCAGACATTCAAGCCGAAACTGCACACGGAAAAAGTGACGACCGTTTACGAAACGCTGGAGCGGCCCTTGGTGCCGGTTCTGGCCGAGATGGAGCGGCACGGCATAAAGGTGGACCGGGACCAGCTCTCGCGCCTGTCGGCGGACTTCTCGCAGCGCATGGCCGCGCTGGAAGCCGAAGCCGAGGAACAGGCGGGCCGCGCCTTCAATATCGGCAGCCCGAAACAGCTCGGCGAAATCCTGTTCGACGAGATGGGGCTGGAAGGCGGCAAGAAGACCAAGACTGGCGCATGGGTCACCGATGCCGACGTGCTGGAAGGCCTGGCGGCCGAGGGCCATGCCCTGCCCCGCACGATTGTCGACTGGCGCACGCTGTCGAAACTGCGCTCGACCTATACAGAGGCGCTGCAGGCCGCGATCAACAAGAAGACGGGCCGCGTGCACACGAGCTATGCCATGGCCGTGGCGCAGACGGGGCGGCTGTCATCCTCTGACCCCAACCTGCAGAACATCCCGGTCCGGACGGAAGAAGGCCGCAAGATCCGGCAAGCCTTCATTGCGGACGAAGGCAATGTGCTCGTCAGCGCCGACTATAGCCAGATCGAGCTGCGCATCCTGGCGCACATGGCGGACATTCCGGCGCTGAAGCAGGCCTTCCTCAATGGCCTCGACATTCACGCCATGACGGCCAGCGAGATGTTCGGCGTGCCGATCGAGGGCATGGACCCGATGGTGCGCCGGCAGGCCAAGGCGATCAATTTCGGGATCATCTATGGCATCTCGGGCTTCGGCCTCGCGCGCCAGCTCGGCATCCCGCAGGGCGAGGCGGCCGAGTATATCAAGACCTATTTCAAGCGCTTCCCCGGCATCCGCGCCTATATGGAAGAGACCAAGGATTTCGCCAAGGAGCACGGCTATGTGAAGACGGCGTTCGGGCGGAAGATTCATCTGGAGGCCATCAAGTCCAAGGGCCCGGCCAAGGCCTTTGCCGAACGCCAGGCGATCAATGCGCCGATCCAGGGCTCAGCCGCCGACGTGATCAAGCGCGCCATGATCCGCATGCCGGAGGCGCTGGCGAAGGCGGGGCTGAAGGCGCGCATGCTGCTGCAGGTGCATGACGAGCTTGTGTTCGAATGCCCGGAAGCGGAGGCCAAGCGGCTGATCAAGCTGGCGCAGGACACGATGCAGGGCGCGGCCATGCCGGCCCTGAACCTGTCAGTGCCGCTGGTGGTAGAGGCGCGTGCGGCGAGGAACTGGGCGGAGGCGCATTAGGTCATCATTCACAATCATGCCGCCCTGCCCCATTGTTTCCTTAAAAGGCCGTAATGTGAGCGTTTGCTTGCCCTAGTCTGCTGTTTTCATTGGAACAGCACCGAAGGAGGGCTTTTGTCATGTCGCGAACCGTGGTTGAACACCATAATGCAAAACGGCCAGATCCCGTGATGGGGTACAGTCTGGTCGAGAAGGATCGAGCGATGACAACTCTGGCACTGGTGGATGACGACGAGAACATCGTCGCCTCGCTGAAAATGTTCTTTGAGGCTGAGGGCTATAATGTCCGCACCTATCATGACGGCGAATCCGCCCTGCCCGCGCTGACGGAGACACCTCCCGACATTGCCATTCTGGACGTCAAGATGCCCAAGATGGACGGCATGGAATTGCTGCGGCGCCTTCGCCAGACCAGCGAACTGCCGGTGATCTTCCTGACCTCCAAGGACGAAGAGATCGACGAGGTGATCGGCTTCAATATCGGCGCGGACGATTTTGTGCGCAAACCCTGTTCCAACCGCCTGCTGGCCGAACGCGTGAAAGCCGTGTTGCGGCGCGCACGCGGCGGAGTGGCCGGGCCTGAAGAAGGCGACCACAAGCCGATCGTTCGCGGCAAGCTGACGCTCGACCCGAACCGCCATGCCTGCACATGGGATGGCCACCCGGTGCGCCTGACGGTCACCGAATTCCTGATCCTGCAGGCGCTCGCCTCGCGGCCCGGCTACGTGAAAAGCCGCGACCAGCTGATGGACGCCGCCTATGACGACCAGATCTATGTCGACGACCGCACCATCGACAGCCACATCAAGCGCCTTCGCAAGAAGTTCCGTGAAGTGACGGACGAGTTCGATGCAATAGAAACACTCTATGGGGTCGGGTATCGTTATACCGAATAGGCCGGAGCCATCGGGCCGCAGTGTCGCCGAAATCTATATCGGCGGCGCTGCAGACGGCCAGTCGCGCATTGTTGCCAGCTTCGTGGAAGCCCGACAACGTCTCCTGCTCGACAGTGGCAACCGGCATGGCCGGACGGCGGCATGGTTCGCGCACTATGATGTCGATGGCGCGACCGCTCACTGCATGGCGGCCCTGTCTCGCGGAGATGACATCGCATTGGTCGGGCACAGTTGGGGCAGTGATGCAGCCCTGCGCGTTGCACACCAACTGAATGGCACGATTGGCCTTCTGGCCGGCGTCGACCCGGTGATGCGCCCGGGAAGCGTGTTCTCTCGTGCGAGCCGCAGACCCGACAATGCGGCGCTCGTTGTCCATGTCGATGCCAGCCCACAGCGGCTCGACCGGTCGGACATCGTGAAGGCGACCGGTGTTGTCCTGGGTGGCGGTGTGGCTGAAGCCTATCGCAGCGCAGACGTCATGATCCGAACGGAACTGAACCATTGGGCATTTGCCAACATGATGGCCGCACCGGGTCAGGACGGCGTGTCGCTCAATGAACGCATCGGCAAGGCCGACTGGCGTGCCCCTACAATCCGAGCAGGCTGATCCGCCATGCCCAGTTCGGCATCGCCAGGGTGAGTCCGAGAAAGGCAAGACCAATCAGGACGCACAGCGGTGAATAGAAGCGACGATTGAGACGGAGAAAGGGCTGTTCCGGCAGTGCGCGCTCGAAGGTCGGCATGACGCCAATGATGCCCCGGAACAGGAAGACGCCCGCCAGCGCCAGGCCGCCGGGTGCCACAAGCCAGTCGGACACCGGAACGACGACAATCCGTCCCAGCAAGAGCGCCCAGACAGAAGCGGCCAATAGGCAGAATGCGACAAAGGCGGACGCGGCCAAGGACGGCATGCGCGTAATTCCCCGGCGCCCGACAACAGCCCGCGCCAAAGCCTGCTGGTTGGCATAAGGAAACGTGCTGCCAAAGGCCCAAGCAAGATGAACCAGGCCAGCCAATGCGAGAACCCCGGAGAGCAGGATTGAAAGTGAATTTGCAATCATGAGCGGGTGCATCCTGATATGATACACAGACAATAACACGGCTGTTGGGCTTGCCGCCATCGTCTTCATTCAATAGCCAGTCATAAACCCGAGCCACATGTAAGGAATTTTCCATGAGCGACCTTGAAAACACACTACTTCTCGAAACCTCCAAAGGACCCGTGAAGATCGAGCTGCGCCCTGACCTCGCGCCGGGCCATGTTGAACGCATCAAGGAACTCGCCCGGGAAGAGTTTTATGACGGCATCGTCTTCCACCGCGTGATCCCCGGCTTCATGGCACAGGTTGGTTGCCCAAAAGGCAATGGCACCGGTGGATCGAGCAAGCCGGACATCAAAGCCGAATTCAACGCAGAACCGCACGTTCGCGGCACGTGCTCAATGGCACGCACAGCGGCGCCCAATTCCGCCAACAGCCAGTTCTTCATCTGCTTCGACGATGCCAGCTTCCTGAACCGCCAGTACACCGTCTGGGGCAAGGTCACTGAAGGCATGGATGTGATCGACCAGCTTGCGAAAGGTGAGCCGCCGCGCAATCCTGACAAGATTGTAAGCATGCGCGTTGCGGCAGACGCCTAAGATTCGCCGCAGCCCGGAAACAGGGTGAACGGGATGGGCGAGTCCAAACGCATCAGGCTGCCAGGTTCAAGGCGCGGATCCATGTTCCTGGGTTCGCGCATCGCCCGGCTGATCTTTGCGTCGAATCTCGCCGGGCTCGCCATTCTGATCATCGGCGCGATGGTGCTGAACGAGATGCGGGCCGGGTTCGTTGTTTCCAAGAAGCAGGACCTTGTTGCGCAAGCGCAGATTTTCACCAGCCTGCTGAGCGAGGACGCGACCACGCCCGAACCCAGCCTGGATGTGGATGCTGCCCGGCAGACGATTGTCCGACTGAACCTGCCAGAGCGCGTGCGCGCGCGCATATATTCGCCCGAGGGCGAACTGGTTGGAGACAGTTTCTACTTGTCAGAGCGGGTTGATATCGATGCCCTGCCTCCTCTGAAGGAACCGAGCCGTATCGCGCGGATGGGCGCTGCGATGTCCGAGTGGGCGGCACGCGTGTTCGGACCGATCATGCCCCGCCGCAGTTCCGAAGCCGTACGTACACAAAGCTTCGAGGAAGAATTCGACAGCGCTGCACTGGGCGACATTGCCGCGAGCCAGCGCTTTTCCGACCGGGGCCAGCGGATCATCTCGGTCTCCATGCCGATCCAGCGCGTCTCTGCCGTTGTTGGCGTGTTGACGCTTGAAGCGAGTGACATCGACGAGATCATCCGGTCTGAACGCGCCGCACTCGTCCCCTTCATTGGTGTCGCGGTATTGGTGGCGTTCATCACGTCATTCTTCCTGACTCTCGGAATAGCCCGGCCCATGCGGCGCCTGTCGCTGGCGGCCGACCGCATCCGTTCTGGCGCATCCGACCGTATCGACATCCCGGCGCTGACACGCCGCAAGGACGAGATCGGCAATCTGGCGTCATCGATGCAGGGCATGACCGAAGCCCTGCTGGAGCGGATTGAAGCCAATGAACAGTTCGCGGCCGACGTTGCGCACGAGTTGAAGAACCCGCTGACCTCGATCCGGTCTGCCATCGAGACAGCTGAACGCGTGCAGGACGATCCCGTCGCCAGCGAACGTTTGCGCGAGGTGATTGCGTCGGACGTAAAACGGCTCGATCGCCTGATCACCGATATTTCGAATGCCTCGCGTATCGAAGCGGAAATGACCCGCGTGCCGAGTGAACAGATCGACATCGCGCGGTTCGCCCGCGATGTGGTGCACACCTATGAGGCGTTGAGTGATGGTCCCGAGGTCGTTTCGGTGGTGTTTGAAGACGCGACCATGGGTGCTCGCTTGCTGGTACGGGCGCGGGAGGGGCCGCTTGGCCAGGTGATCCGCAACCTGATCGACAACGCCCGTTCGTTTTCGCCGCCGGGCGGCACCGTGCACGTGACACTGGAACAGACCAATAGCGGCCCGCAGACGATCGCGCGGTTGCGCGTGGAAGATTCCGGTCCTGGCATTCCAGCAGACAAGCTGGAAGAGATATTCAATCGCTTCTACACTGACCGCCCCAAGGGGACGGCCTTCGGCAATAATTCCGGGCTCGGCCTGTCAATCGTGAAGCAGATCATCGCCACGCATCGCGGCAGCGTCTTGGCAGAAAACCGCGAAGACGGCGGCGCCAGGTTCACCGTAGACCTGCCAGCGATCTAACGGTTCTGCCTGTTTTCGATAAGATCGTTCACGACGTCCGGATCGGCGAGCGTGCTTGTGTCGCCCAGATTGGAAAATTCGTTCTCGGCGATCTTGCGAAGGATGCGCCTCATGATCTTGCCGGAGCGCGTCTTCGGCAGACCGGGCGCAAACTGGATCAGGTCCGGTGACGCGATCGGGCCTATCTCGTTGCGGACGTGCTGGACGAGGTTCTTTCGCAGGTCGTCGTCAACTTCCACACCCGTGCGAACCGTCACATAGGCATAGATGCCCTGCCCCTTTATGTCGTGCGGATAGCCAACGACGGCGGCTTCGGCGACCGCATCATGGCTGACCAGCGCGCTTTCGACTTCTGCCGTGCCCATACGGTGGCCGGATACGTTGATGACATCGTCCACCCGTCCGGTGATCCAGTAGAAGCCGTCCTCGTCCCGCCGGCAGCCATCGCCAGTGAAGTAAGTGCCGGGATAAGCGGTGAAGTAGGTGTCGATGAAGCGCTGATGGTCGCCATAGACGGTGCGCATCTGGCCCGGCCAGCTGTCGGTGATCAGGAGGTTGCCATCAGCGGCGCCCTCAAGCTGGTTGCCCTCAGCATCGACGAGCACTGGCTTGATGCCGAAGAAGGGGTGGCTGCCAGCGCCGGGTTTCATGTCGGTCGTGCCCGGCAGCGGAACGATCATCGTGCCGCCGGTTTCGGTCTGCCACCAGGTATCAACGATCGGGCAACGCGCTTCGCCCACGACATGGAAATACCATTCCCAGGCTTCCGGGTTGATCGGCTCGCCGACAGTGCCGAGCAGGCGGATCGATTTGCGTGATGTCGCATTTACCGGGCCTTCGCCCTCGCGCATCAGGGCGCGGATGGCTGTGGGGGCAGTGTAGAAGATGGTCACCTGATGCTTGTCGCAGGCCTGCCAGAAGCGGCTCGCATCTGGATAGGTCGGGATGCCTTCGAAGAGCACGCTGGTCGCGCCGTTCGCGAGCGGGCCGTAGACGATATACGTGTGCCCCGTGACCCAGCCGACATCCGCCGAGCACCAGAACACATCGTCTTCCTTGAGGTCGAACACGTATTCATGGGTTATCGAGGCCCAGACGAGATAACCGCCGGTCGTGTGCAGCACGCCCTTGGGCTGGCCGGTTGAACCGGACGTGTAGAGGATGAACAGCGGGTCTTCGGCGTTCATCGGTTCGGGCGGGCAATCGGCAGAAACGCTGGCACCGATCTCGTGCAGCCAGTGATCGCGGCCTTCGGTCATCGCGACGTCAGCGCCGGTGCGGCGCACGACCAGCATTTTCTTGACCATGCCCTTGGCAATGATGGCTGCTGCGTCGGCATTGACCTTGAGCGGCACCTTGCGACCGCCCCGGAGACCTTCGTCGGCGGTGATCAGAACCTCGGATTCGCAATCAACGATGCGACCCGCAAGCGCCTCCGGCGAGAAGCCGCCGAAGACAACGGAGTGGACAGCGCCGATGCGGGCACAGGCCAGCATCGCATAGGTCGCCTCGAGGATCATCGGCATGTAGATGGTGACGCGGTCACCCTTCTTGACGCCGAGTTCCTTCAACACATTGGCGAACTTGCTTACGGCTATGTGGAGCTGTTTATAGGTGACAGTGAACGCGTCTGCCGGGTCATCACCTTCCCAGATGAAGGCGGCCTTGTCGCCACGTGTCTCCAGGTGCCGGTCGATGCAGTTGGCCGAGACATTGAGGATCCCGTCCGAATACCATTTCACATGCAAGTCGCCGGTTTCCCAGGAGACATCCTTTACAACCGAGTAGGGCGTCATCCAGTCGAGGCGCTTGCCTTGTTCACCCCAGAACCCGTCGGGATCCGCGATCGAGGCGGCGTACATCTCCCGATATTTCTCCGGTGTGAGGTTTGCCTTGGCAGAAAAGTCGGCGGGAACGGGATAGGTCTTGCTGGCGTCGCTCATTACGGGTGTCCTGTATTGTGCACTTCAGTGATCCTAACAGACTGCAGACTTGATTGAGAAGGCGCGGGCCAAAAGAGTTTCGCCCCTCCACCGCCTTTTTTGATGCCTGCCCTCCCCGCGAATGGCGGGGGAACCACGATGGAAGACCAAACTCGCGCGACAGGCGAGCCAGCCTGTCCCGGACCGCTTGCCACCGCTGGCCTGATCGCCTATAGGCGCCGACTGGAAACGACGGCGCAAGGCCGTGCGTGTCAGGCTGTCACCGTCCGGATGTCCGGCGGCGGACATCAGGGCGAAAGGAAAACAAATGTCCAAGAAACAAATTACATTCAATGTCGAAGTACGTGAGCGTATCGGCACCGGCGGCGCACGTGAGGCCCGCAACAATGGTTTCGTTCCCGGCGTCCTTTATGGCGGCACCGAAAAGCCTGTTGCGATCAACCTGCGCCTTCCAGAAGTCATGAAAGCCATCGAAACCGGACACTTCCTGTCTTCAACGGCGACGCTCGTGCATAAAGGCGAAAAGCAACTCGTGATCCCGCAGGCGATCCAGATGCACCCAATCACGGACCGCCCGGTTCACATCGACCTGTTCCGCGTCAAAGCTGACCAGAAGATCAAGGTTGAAGTGCCTGTTCACTTCACTGGTGAAGACGTTTCGCCAGGCCTCAAGAAAGGCGGCACGCTCAACGTTGTCCGCCACACGGTCGAACTTCTCGTCCCAGCCGGCCACATTCCGGAATTCCTCGAAGCCGACGTGTCGGCCCTGGAAGTTGGCGACAACATCAAGATTTCGGACATCAAACTGCCGTCCGATGCTGAACCGACCATCACGGACCGTGACTTTACGATCGTGACGATCGCCGGTCGCGTCTCGGTAACAGATACCGGTGATGAAGCAGCAGACGACGAAACCGCTGGAGAAGAAGCGGGCGAAAAAGAAGAAGGCGGCGAAGACTGATCCGTTCGGTCTGGCGCAGCGTGCTTGGCCTTTTCGGGCCAGGCACGCGGCCAACCCCCGCTCGGTCGCACGAGGGAGAACGCCCCATGCTGATCCTCGCGGGACAAGGCAACCCCGGTGCAAAATACGCGGGCAATCGGCACAATGCCGGGTTCATGATTCTGGACCGGATTCACACCGAGTTCGGTTTCCAGCCATGGCGCTCCAAATTCGAAAGCCAAATTTCCGAAGGCACGATCGAAACGTCCGCCGGGCGGATCAAGACGCTGCTGGTGAAGCCCGAAACGTTCTACAATGAATCAGGTCGCGCGCTGTCCAAGGCAACGGCATTCTACAAACTGGCTGCCGAGGACGTGGTCGTGTTCCACGACGAAATCGACCTGGCACCCGGTCGCGTTCGCGTGAAACAAGGCGGCGGCCACTCAGGCAATAATGGCGTTCGGTCCATGATCGCGCATCTGGGCGAGAATGTCCGGCGCGTGCGCATAGGCGTCGGACATCCCGGCGACAAATCGCAAGTCATGCCTTACGTACTCTCGGACTTTTCCAAAACTGACCAGGACTGGTTCGAGCCGCTCCAGAAGGCGATTTCTGGCGCTCTGCCATTTCTGGCCGCGGGAGACGACGAGCGCTTTCAAACGGAAGTCATGCGCCTGGCTCCCGCTCCGAAGCACGATCCCAAGCAATCGAACCGCGACTAGGTCAGGCGTCGATCTTGGCGAGCGCGGCCGCTTCGGCGGCCTCAGCCATGGCCACTGCCGCCACCGCGCCGTGCGCAGGCACCGGACTGCGCGCAAGGCCGAGGCACGCGGCATAGAAGCCCTCGTCTGCCGCGCCCAATGGATCAGGCAGGTCCGCCGCAATATCGACGCGAACCTCATAGGGCGTGGAGTTTTGCAGCTTGCGTGTGAGGAAGTCGATCGCGATTTCACCGGACGGATAGACGACGCGCATGGTGCGTTCGCGAACGTCTGATGCGCGGCTGGCACGCAGGCGGGCGACGCCGCCGCTGGCATAGGTGAACTGAGCGGTCGCCTCATCGAGATGACGCGAATGCACGCGGGATCCGCTGGCCATCACGCCGGTGAATTCGGTTCCCAGCATCATCGCCGCCAGGTCGAGATCGTGGATCATCAGGTCCCAAATGACGGAGACGTCGCCTGCCCGGTTCTCCGGTGCCGGCGGCCCGGCCCGGACGGACTCGATGAGCAGAGGCGTCTCTTCGATGGACAGGACGCCCATGGCGCGGGCCACGAAGCGCTCCTGATGGCCGACCTGGAGAATCCGGCCACGGGCAGCCGCTTCGTCCGCGAGACTACGTGCCGCCTTGCCTGAGAGCGCCAGGGGTTTTTCCACCAGGACGTGGCAGTGCGCTTCAACCGCTTCGCGGGCAAGCGGCTCATGAAAGGTCGCGGGAACGGCAATCACGATCGCATCACACATGTCGAGAAATGCGCGATAGTCCGACGTGCCGGGTGCGCCAAACGTGCTGGCCACGCGCTCGGCCCGGTCCTGGTCGATATCGTATACGCCCATGAACTCGGTGCGCGCAGAAGCAGCAGCCTTTTGCGCGTGGTAGTTACCGAACACACCAGCGCCTGCGACGCCGACTTTTAACTTGGTCATGGATCAGGCCCTCAGTTGAGCGGACATGACACCGCATCGCGCCCTGCTGCAAGTACGGGCGGCACATTCATCTGCCAAAGATGATGACACTTACTGACAAATTCGACGCTACGCCTGGATGGGCTGCACGAGGGTACAGCCAAGACCGCGCGCCAGAGACGCAACATAGTCGCGTTCGAACCGCCGGGTGACAGCCGCCCCGGCCTCGAACTGGAAGCCGTGATAGGCGCGGGGATAGATGATGAATTCGGTCGCGACGCCTGCGGCGATCAGCCTGCGCGCATAAGCCATGTTCTCGTCGAGGAAGAGATCCAGGCCACCAATGCCGATCCAAGTCGGTGGCAGGTCCTTGAGACTTTCGGCGCGCGCCGGAACTGCCGGGGATGCTGGCGCATGACCACCGAGATAAGACGCCCATCCGAAGCGGTTGCTGGCAGGCGTCCAGATATACTCACCCAGGACCGGATCAAGCTTCGCATCGTCCGCCGTCGTGCGGTCGTCCAGCATCGGATATACAAGATGCTGGAACGCGATCTTGAACTTGCCTTCGTCACGCGTGCGCAGGACCAATCCCGCCGCCAGTCCGCCGCCGGCGCTGTCGCCTCCGATCCCCACGCGAGATGTATCGATTGCCAGTGACGCGGCATTCTCGATCATCCAGCTGAGCGTGGCAGCGCAATCGTCGAGAGGGCCCGGATACGGGTCCTCCGGAGCGAGCCGATAGTCGGGTGATACAACGACCGCGCCTAGCTCAGCGGCAACCCGTGTGTTGCGATCATCCGATCCTTCAGGTGAGCCGAGCACGTAGCCGCCGCCGTGAATATGCAAGAAGGCAGGGCGGGCCTTGCCCTTGGCGATTGGCTCATAGACGAGGCAGCGAACGTCGCGCCCACCAGCCAGCCCCGGTACCGTCACCTCGCGCCGCGCAACGCCAAGCAGCGAAGGATCGCCCATGACAGTCATCCCGGCAGCCATTTCCCGCATCGCAGGTAGCACTTCTGGCTTGAGGTCGAGCGGGGGGAACGTTTCGCCAAATTCGATGAGTTCCGGATCCACGAGATGCCTGGTCTTCATGTCGCGTCCTGCCCTGTTTGATGTTGTCGAAGTAACCATATTCACCGGCGTGAAATCAGCAAGCCGTTGACGCCCGGCAAGATATTCCGGTGGCAAGCCCTTCACAGGCGACGAGTCACAGTCCACTTAAGCGACAACGACAATCAGGAGGAAATCATCATGGCCAAACTCAACTCGACCGAATGGGCACTCGCGTCACGGCCGGAAGGCATGCCCAAACCAGCGAATTTTGCAAACAAGACCGTCGAGATTGCTGAACCGAAAGACGGCGAAATCCAGGTCCAGAACGAGTGGATGTCTGTCGATCCCTACATGCGCGGCCGGATGTATGATCGTGAGAGCTACGTGCCGCCGTTCCAGATCGGCGAAACGATGCAGGGCGGCGCTGTAGGTCGCGTGACCGCTTCGGCCCACCCTGACTACAAAGCCGGAGACCTCGTGTCATCCATGCTCGGCTGGCGCACGGCCTGGGTGGCCAAGCCGGAAGCGGCCATGGTTCAAAAGCTGCCGGATGTCGGACTGCCGGAAAGCGCCTTCCTTGGCGTGGCTGGCATGCCCGGACTGACGGCCTATGCAGGCCTCCTGCGCGTTGCAGAGCTTAAAGAGGGCGATATTGTATTCGTGTCGGGAGCGGCTGGCGCTGTCGGTTCGACGGTTGTCCAGATTGCCAAGAACAAGGGCTGCACCGTAATCGGTTCTGCCGGTGGGCCGGACAAGTGCGCGTTCGTGAAATCAATCGGCGCCGATCATGTGATCGACTATAAAAAGGCTGGCGGTTTCGAAGGTCTGGTCAAGGCATTGAGAGAAGCGTCGCCCAAGGGCATCGACGTGTATTTCGATAATGTCGGCGGCGACCACCTGACTGCGGCCATTGAAGTCGCCCGTCCACTGGCACGCATGGCACTGTGCGGCGCCATCGCGCAATACAATGACACAGGCACGCCTGTTGGCCCGCACAACCTGATCCAGGCGGTTGGCAAGCAGCTCAAGTTGCAGGGTTTCATCGTGTCGACGCATGCCGACATGCAGCCAGCCTTCTTTGCCGACATGGCAAAATGGATTCCCGCCGGAAAGATGACGTTCGAGCAAACAGTGATGCAAGGTATCGACAAGGCGCCGGAAGCCTTTATGGGCCTGTTCACAGGAGCCAACACTGGCAAGATGTTGGTGAAACTCACTTAACCCAATAGATCCGCACCGCGTCTCAAAGGCCGCGGTGCGGCCACGGAGACGCACAGCATGGCGCGGTTGTTTGATGCCTATATCATGGTGGACTGGAGTGCGGCGGCCAAGCCGACTCTCGGGGCAAACTCTATCTGGATCGGCATCCTAGCAAAGGACGCCCGCCTGAAACTGCAATTCAAGGCGGTCAATATCGATACGCGCCTGAAAGCGCGCGCCTTCCTGGAAGACATGGTCGCCAAGCTGACACGCCGCGGCGACCGTGTGCTTTTGGGCTTCGATTTTCCGCTTGGATATCCCGCAGGAACGGCGAAGGCCCTTGGGCTCGACCTGTCCACGCGGGCACCATGGGAAGCCATGCATGCTCACCTTTCGAGCAAGCTGAAAGACAAGGCTGACAACTCCAACGCGCGCTATGCCATCGCGGCGGGCATGAACTATGCGATCTCAAAGGGACCCTACCCGTTCTGGGGGGCGCCCGCACGGGACGTGGTCTCTACACTTGCGTCGACGAAGCCGGACTTTACCGGACAGCCGCTGCCGGAATTGCGCCTTGCTGAATCCAATCTGCGCGACCGGAAACTCGGCCAGCCGAAATCGGTCTGGCAGCTTGCCTATACCGGCAGCGTCGGCAGCCAATCGCTGACCGGCATCCCGCACGTCCACGCGTTGAGGGAGGCCTGGCCGAACGCGCGTATCTGGCCGTTCGAGACCGGGACCGGTGAGTTGACTGAGGACGACCTGCAAGGCGTGGAGGTCGTCATGGCCGAGATTTATCCATCCCTGGTCAAGGCAAAAGCGGAAAAAGGCGAGACGCTGGACGAAGTCCAGGTACGCGAAATCGCCCGTCATTATTCGCAAGTGGACGAAAAAGGCCTCCTCGGATCCATGTTTTCCACAGGCAAATCGCTTGACGAGGGAAAAATCGAGCAGATTCAGGCCGAAGAGGGCTGGATTCTAGGCTTATAGCCTGTGTTTACTGGCCATTCGGCATATTCACGCAAAACGAATCGTGGGCATGTCGGCGCGACGGCGGGGGATCGCCGTTTAACTTAGAGGAGAACCCCTATGAACAAGGGTGAACTTACAAAGGCAGTTGCTGCCGAATCCGGCCTTTCGCAAAGCGAAGCCGGCAAGGCCGTCGATGCTGTTTTCGACACGATCGCTGGTGCTGCGAAGAACCGTCAGCAAGTGGCGATCGCTGGCTTCGGCACGTTCGCGGCGAAAACCCGCAACGCTCGTGAAGGCCGTAACCCGGCCACTGGCGACAAGATCAAGATCCCAGAAAAGACATCCCTGGCTTTCAAACCAGCCACGGCTCTGAAAGACCTCTAGGGTTTTCGGCCTTCCCTGTTGAAGGCCTACCCTGAAATTCAGGCGGCGCGTTTGCTCGGCAAGCGCGCCGCCTTTGATTCCAGAAGAATCGTTTGCAGGACACCCGCAATACCGATGCCGATGAGCGCCCCCTCCATCATACCTTGCGCGCCCCTGCCTTCCACGAGTCCAAGCCAATAGCAGGCCGGGATCATGACCACGAAGAACGATCCGATATGGATGAGGCTGGGCGACCAGACGATTTCCTGAGCACGCAAAGCCATCGACGCCGTTGCCTGAAGGCCGTCAAAGATCGTTGCGAAAGCCGCGAACACGAGAAGGCTTGCAATCGCGGGCGCGAGGATGATGCCGTTCAGGATCGCATCAGGTCGCACCAGCACACGTGAAATCGGCCCGTTGAACAGGATCAGGATAATCGCCAGGATCAAGCCCATGATGACTGTCGCCGCGACGCCGAGACGGCCCGCGTCGCGGATCTCGTCATTGTTGCCGCGCCCGAAGGCTTCAGCGACACGCACGCTCGTGGCTGAACCAATGCCGAGATAGAACATGAAGCAAAGCCCCATGATCTGGACCGCGTAGCCGTAGACCGAATTGGCCGCGAGGCTGATCCAGGTCGCAATGATGTAGGTCATGTTGAATCCGCCCCATTCGGCGATATTGCTGATGGCTGTACCGATGCCGACACTGAACTGGCGGCGAGCTTCGTCGAGCGGGCCGGCAACCGACTGCCGGAAGGCCGGTGTCAGCACGACAACAAGAATGAACATCACGATTGTCAGGGCCCAGCGCGAGCTTGTCGTGGCCCATGCCACGCCCTCAGCGCCCATCGGCTCACCGCCCCACACGCCGCCGACCAGCGCCAGGTCGAGGACCAGGTTGATCACGACACCAAAATACATGACGACCGTCACCAACAGAGGCCGTCGCAGGGATTCGAGATAAAAGCTGCAGACCTGCGAGACCATGAAAGCGAGAAGGCCGCTGGAAAGGATTCGCGTCACTTTCGCCGTTTCAGACGCGATGGTTTGTGGGTCCAGCTTGTCGGCCGCTTCTGATACGGGGGCGATCGTCACGAATATCCAGTGAAACAGCGGTTCAGCGCCGAAGAAAACCAGCGCCGTCAAAATTACCCCCAAGCCAAGGGCCGCCCAGAGCCCGCGCCGGAAAATACGCCCGGATTCCTGCGCGAGTCCGACCCCGAGCAGTTCTGATGTCAGCACCTGCGTGCCCAGAAGAAGCCCCATGCCAAAGCCAATGGACACGCCCATCGGCAGCCATGAGTTCAGGATGAAGGGCAGTTCACCCGGTGAGTACTGGCCGAGCACGATTGCGTCGGTGATGCCCATCAGCATCATCGACATTCGCGTAATCGCGATTGGAACGGACAGCCGAAGCAAGTCCGATATGTCGGAGCCCCGCGCCCAGGCGGGCCAGCCTGCGCGAGCCATTGGTTATTTCGTCCCTGATTATCCGGCCTTGCGGGAGACATTTGTCTCCGCGCGGCTCATTCCCTGCAGCTTCTCGGCGATCATGAACGCGAGTTCAAGCGCCTGTTCGCCATTCAGGCGAGGATCGCAGTGAGTGTGATATCGCGACGACAGGTCGCCTTCCGAGATCGCCTGGGCCCCACCGATACACTCGGTGACATTCTGGCCGGTCATCTCAAAATGGACGCCGCCGGGATAGCAGCCTTCCGTCGACAGGACGTCGATGAACTGACGCACTTCGGAAAGAATACGGTCGACAGGCCGCGTCTTGAAACCGCTCTCGGTTTTCAGCGTGTTGCCGTGCATCGGATCACAGGACCAGACGACCGTGCGCCCGCTTTTCTTGATGGCGCGCGCCAAGGGCGGAAGTCCCTTTTCGACACCTTCAGAACCAAAGCGCGAGATCAGCGTAATGCGCCCGGCCTCGTCTGTCGGATTCAGCGTATCGATCAAGCGCAGGAGCTCGTCCGTCTCCATGCCGGGGCCGCATTTGATGCCGATCGGATTTTTGACGCCGGCACAGAAGTTCACATGGGCATGGTCGACCTGGCGGGTACGGTGGCCGATCCACAGCATGTGGGCTGACGTATCGTACCAATCGCCGGATGTTGAATCCACGCGGGTCATGGCTTCCTCATAGCCCAGAAGCAGCGCTTCATGGCTGGTGTAGAATTCCACCTGCGCCATCTGTGGCACGCTGGTCGAGGTGACGCCGCAAGCCGCCATGAAATCCATGGACTTGGTGATCTGGTCGGCCAGCGCCTCGTAACGCTCGCCCTGCGGGCTGCGGTCAACGAAGCCAAGCATCCAACGATGGACGTTTGACAGGTCTGCATAACCGCCCTGGCTGAACGCGCGCAGCAGGTTGAGAGTCGCAGCTGACTGCGAGTAGGCCTGCATCAGGCGTTCCGGATCCGGGATTCGCGACTCCGGCGTGAATTCCATGCCGTTGATATTGTCGCCGCGATAGGATGGCAGCGTCACTCCATCAATGGTCTCGATGGGTTCGGAGCGCGGCTTGGCGAACTGGCCCGCAATGCGTCCCACTTTCACGACCGGCTTTGCCGCCGCGAATGTCAGCACAACAGCCATCTGGAGGATGACGCGGAACGTGTCGCGTATATTGTCCGGATGGAATTCCTTGAAGCTTTCGGCGCAATCGCCGCCCTGGAGCAGGAAAGCCTTGCCTTCAGCGACTTCTGCGAGACGCTGTTTAAGGCGTCGGGCCTCACCCGCAAACACCAGCGGTGGATACCCCTTCAGGCGCGTCTCAACTGCAGCAAGTGCTGCAGTGTCGGGGTAGTCCGACGGGATGTGCTTGGCAGGCAGTTTCCGCCAATCTGAGGGTGTCCAGGTCATGTAATCGTGCTCCGTTCGAATGCAGCATAAATCACATGGACTGCGCTTGCTCAAGTTTCACCACAATTTCACAGCACAACGGTGGCGGAATCAGCTCCAAGCCCTTTAGAAACGGGGTTACATCCGCCGCCTGAAGGACTGTCCAAACCGCATGTCGCACGTCTATATCAGCCATTCATCACAAGATCTCGACGCCCTGCTCGAAATTCACGAAGCATTACGGATGGCAGCGATACCTGACTGGTACGCGCCAAACGACACGGAAGACCGGCCAAAGGCTGATCGGGCCATTGATGACGCGTTCGCGATGATTGTCCTGGTCTCCGCCAGCGCTGTCAGGTCGAAATCGGTCAGGCAGGACGTGGAACGGGCAAAGGCACGCAATCTGCGCCTGATCCCCTTCCAGATCGACAAGGCGCGGCTGAACGGCTTTTTCAAGCACGAAGTGCTGCCTCACCTGAAACTGTCATCGACCTCTACGGATGCCATCGGGCAGCTCGTGGACGAGGTCCAGAAGGCCTACAAGCGCAAGTGTCCCGTGCTGGCGGTAATGAACCTGAAGGGCGGCGTGGGGAAGACCACGGTCACGAGCCAGGTGTTCGGTGCGTGGCAGGGCGCTCTGGGCGGGCGGGTGCTACTGGTCGACCTGGATCCGCAGTACAACCTGACCCAGACGTTCTTCGACATGGAGCACGCTGACGCCAGCGCGGCAGCCGACCGGTCCGTCATTTCGCTGTTCGAGCGGTCGCGCCTTCATTCGCGCGATGTGGTGAGCCCTGGAGAGAGCTGGCTGACCCTGTCGACCGAACCGTTCGCCGCCGTGCCTCGGACCGACCTCATGCATGACTTGATGGGCACTGGCAGTCCCGGCGGACGGCTGGATCTTGTCTCCGGCCAGTTCGAAATTTCGAAATACGCATTCGCGAATGATTCAGGCGCGCTTCAGAAGATCAAATCCCAGTTCCTGCGGATGGTGGACCATTATCGCAGTGAATATGATCTCATCGTATTCGACACCAACCCGAACGCGACCTTCCTGACGCGCTGTGTGCTTGAGGCTGCGGACCGGGTGGTGGCGCCCATGCATGCGGACGTTTACTCGCTGAGAGGTGTTCGCCTGTTGAACCAGGTGATTGCGGAACAGGTCGAGGCCGGAAAACGCCCAGCGCTATCGGTCCTGTTCAATGCGGTCGGGCGCAGCGAGCAATCGACTTTTGAAGCCGATGCCCGCAATGGCCAGTACGATTCGAAAGCGGGGTTTCCTCTATCGAAAGCCCTGCTGAAATCGGCCCTGCCCCGCTCCGGCCACCTCATGGTCAAGGCACCGAAAGACAGCGAGCCGCCCTGGCGCCAGCTGGTGATCCACTCCGGCAGAGGCGGCGGACTGAAGTCCATTCGCGAGAGCCTGAAGACCGTCGCGATGGAGTTGCAGACCCTGCTGGATGGGTGAGGCGAGGGCGTGGCAGAGGTGTGCCACGGGGGAGGTTTGCAGGGTCCCGGACCCTCAGGAAGCGACTTCGGGGATCCATTTCTGACGCATCGTGACGAGCTCTTCGGCGACGCTGGGATGCAATGCGCAGGTCCGGTCAAAGTCCGGCTTGGTGGCACCCATCTTGATTGCGATGCCGACGGCCTGGATCATTTCAGCGGCGTCATCGCCGACGATGTGAACGCCCAAAACGCGCTCATCGTCAGCCTTCACAACCAGCTTCATGAGCACGCGGGTCGCGTCACCGTTGAGCATGTTCTTCATTGGGCGAAAGCGGGTCTTGTAAATGTCGACGGCTCCAAATGCCTTGCGCGCTTCAGCCTCGGTCATGCCCACCGTGCCGACTTCCGGCTGGGTGAACACGGCGGTCGGGATGTCGGAATGGTCGAAGTGCCAGGGCTTGTCGTAAAACTCGGTCTCGGCAAAGGCATGTCCCTCGCGGATGGCGACCGGCGTGAGGGCGACACGGTCGGTCACGTCACCAACAGCCCAGATGCTTGGGACATTGGTCTTCGACCATTCATCCACGATGACCGCGCCGTTCTTGTCGAGCGCGACGCCTGCGGCTTCGCAGCCCAGCGTATCAGTGGTCGGCCGCCGCCCGACCGCCATCATGATGACGTCGGCATCGAGGTGATGGCCATTCTTGAGCTGGATGCGTAATGGAAGGTCGCCTTTGCCGGTATCCTCGATCTTTTCGAACACGGTTTGCGTGACGACGCGGACGCCCGCCTCCTTCAGGCCCTCATGAACCGAAGTGCGGACGTCTTCGTCAAAGCCGCGCAACACGGTATCACCGCGATAGACGAGACAGGTTTTCACACCGAGTCCGGCAAACACGTGGGCAAACTCGACGGCGATATACCCGCCGCCTGCAATGACCAGATGCTTGGGCAGAGTCTCCAAATCGAAAATCTCGTTCGACGTGATCGTGTGCTCGACGCCCGGAAGCTCGTCCGATGACGGCACCCAGGGGCGACCGCCGACGGCGATCAGAATCTTGCGGGCGGTGATCGTCTTGCCGCTGGTCTTCAGGCGCAGCGTGGTCGCATCAACGAACTCGGCTCGCTCTTCGAACACTTCAACGCCGGCATTGACGAGATTGCGGTGATAGATGCCCGACAGGCGGTCGACTTCGGCATGCATAGCGGTGGCAAAGACCTCGTGGTCGTAGGAGACGTCGCCCACGCTCCAGCCGTAGCCCTTGGCAAGTTCGATGTGCTTTCCATAGCCGCTGGCATAGACCATGAACTTCTTCGGCACGCAGCCACGGATGACGCAGGTTCCGCCCATCCGGTACTCCTCGGCTACTGCAACCCTGGCGCCCGAAAGGGCCGCAAGTCGCGCCGCACGCACGCCGCCAGAACCGCCTCCGATAACGAAGAGGTCATAGTCGTATGTCTTGTCGGCCATCGATTGTTCCTTTTCCGTTGCCCGAATTCGTTCAGTGCGCCGTAAAGCGCGCATGTGGGCAAACCATTGAATCTTCGGGAGATGTAAGGGCCTGGGCCTAGAATTCAAACACGGTAGCGCCGTTTTCATTCCCGATGATCACCGTGCGGGCGATGTCGATGAACAGGCCGTGCTCGACAACGCCAGGCACATTTGACAGCCGCGCCGCCAGCGCTTCGGCATCGGGAATCCGGCCGCAATGGCAATCGAGAATATAGTTGCCGCCATCAGTGACCAGCAGGTCAATACTCCCGGGCTGCTTGCGCAATTCGACCCGTGGCCGGTCGATTCCAGCGGCGCACAGCACGTCGTAAACCGTCTTCGCCGTGATCGTGTAGCCAAACGGCGTCACTTCGACCGGCAAGGGAAAGGCGCCGAGCCGCTCGACCTGTTTGGAGGGGTCAGCAATCACCACCATGTGATCGCTCGCGCTGGCGATGATCTTCTCGCGAAGCAGCGCGGCGCCGCCCCCTTTGATCAGATAGCCATTGCTGTCGACCTCGTCGGCACCATCAACAGTGAGATGAATCCGGTCGATCTGTTCGAACGGGATCAGCGGTATGCCGAGGCTGGTCGCGAGGTCGCGGGTCTGTTGGCTTGTCTCGATACAGCGCACGAGCAACCCGTCAGCTATTTCGTCGGCCAGCATCTCGACGAAATACTTGGCGGTCGACCCGGTGCCGAGACCAATAGTCATGCCATCCTCGACATATTCCATCGCCGCCAGGGCGGCGTTTTCCTTTTCGTGCTCGTTTGCCATGTGTGGCTAGTCCTTCTTTTTGAGGGCGGCCTTTTCGGCGCTCTTTCGGGAACGGAAGCTGATCGCCCAGCCTTCGCGTTTGACGAGTTGGCCACGTGCAACCGCGAGCGCATCAGGCTCGACATTTTTCGTAATCACGCTGCCGGAACCGATGATGGCACCCTTGCCGATTTCGACGGGCGCAACGAGGGATGAGTTCGATCCCACAAAGGCACCTTCCCCCACCAGTGTCTGATGTTTCAGGAAGCCGTCATAATTGCAGAAGATCGTGCCTGCGCCGATATTCGCTTGCGCGCCGATGTGGCCATCGCCCAGATAAGCCAGATGGTTCGCCTTGGCGCCCTCGCCCATGTGCGTATTCTTTGTTTCCACGAAATTGCCGACGCGAACGCCCGCCTCGAGCACCGTGCCAGGGCGAAGACGGGCATAGGGACCAATTTCACAGCCGTAAGCCACCTGTGCTCCCTCGAGATGACTGAACGCCCGGATTTTCGCGCCGCCCTGAACATGCACGCCGGGACCGAAAACCACGTTGGGTTCGACCAGGACATCGGCTTCGAGCACCGTGTCATAGGAGAAGAAGACAGTGTCCGGCGCGACCAGCGTGACACCCGCAGCCATCGCGGCGATGCGGCGCTGTGCCTGAAAGATGCCTTCGGCCTCGGCAAGGTCGGCCTTGCTGTCGCAGCCGATGAGATCGTCTTCGCCGCACTGGACAGCCCGGCAGATTGCGCCCTCAGCGCGGGCCAGGCCGACAAGGTCTGTCAGATAGTATTCGCCCTTGGCGTTCTGGTTTGTCACCTTGCCGAGCAGGCGGAACATGGTCTCGGCGCGGCCGGCCATGACGCCAGAATTGCACAGACGCACGGCAAGTTGCTGCGGCGTCGCCTCGCGGGCTTCGACGATGGCATCGAGATCGCCGTCCTCCGCGAGGATAAGGCGCCCATAAAGTCCCGGATCAGCGGCCTCGAAACCAAGCACGCCGAGCGATGCGCCGGTATCCAGCGCCGAATAGAGGTCTTCAATGGCGCCGGCGGGCACGAGCGGACTGTCACCATAGAGGACGACCAAATCTCCGACGAAACCGTCCAGCGCCGTTTCAGCGCACCTCACCGCGTGACCCGTGCCCTGAGGCGGATCCTGGAACGCGATGGCTCCCTCCCCGAGTTGGGCGGTGACATGAGCAATGAGCATGGTCTGTGAGGGGTGCGCAATCACGACAATCCGCGAACATCCAACGCGACGCGCGAGGTCGATCGACCAGTCGACCATGGGACGACCGCCGACAGCATGCATGACCTTCGGCAGGTCAGACTTCATGCGCGTGCCCTTGCCAGCGGCAAGGATTATGGCAGCGCGGTCTCTGGCGATATTCGTCACGGGCGGGCCCTCTCGCTTTCCCCAGACCTTTCGCCTAGACCAAAGGCCGATTCAAGGCGAGTGGCGAGAGAGGAATTCATACAGGCATGAGCGGAGCGTTTGACGGGTGGACGATTGTTTTTGATCTCGACGGAACTTTGGTCGACACCGCGCCAGACCTGCTGGGCGCGCTGAACCATGTCCTGGTCGAAGCCGGGCTGGAACCCGTCACACTCGAAACCATCGCGACGATGATCGGCCATGGCGCCAAGGCAATGATTATCAAGGGCATGGCGGCGCAGGGTGTTGAACCCGAAGCACACCGCATGGACGGCCTGTTCAACCAGTTCCTGGCCTATTACGAAGCCAATATCGCCGTGGCTTCGCGGCCGTTTGAAAACGCCGTCACGGCGCTGGACCAGTTGGCAGCCGGTGGCGCAACGCTGGCCGTCTGCACAAACAAGCGCCAGAGCTCGAGCGACAGGCTGCTCGATACGTTGCAGCTGTCAGGCAAATTCGCAGCGATTGTCGGCGCCGACAGCGTGCCCGAGCGCAAGCCGCATGGCGATCATATCCTGCTGACAATTGACCGTGCAGGCGGCGACCGGTCTCGCGCAATCATGGTCGGTGACAGCCGGACAGACGAAAGGGCAGCCCGGAATGCCGGGCTGCCCTTCATTTTCGTTCCATTTGGATACGAATCCGAAACTCAAGAAGAAATCGCGGCTGACCTAGTTGTCAGCAACTATTCGGAACTCGTTTCAGCTATACTTGCGCTATTGAGCTAAGCGACCGCTTCTGATCTCGGACGGTAGCTGGGGCGCGCCGCCCCCGCTTCGCCAGCTGCACGGCGACGGGGCATCCCGTTTACCATGTTGCTGCGCACATCCGTGCGGGCACTACGCATCGCAGGCACGAATCCAGCGTCAACAAAGTCGACATCGACTTCATAGCCACGCTCGGCCCAATATGCGTTAATCTTCTCGCAAAGGCGCTTTGCGCCTTCTTCGTCACACCAGTCTTTCATGTTCTCTCTCTCCAGGCTTATAATTAATACTGGCGAATTACTTCCCCAGTGCCTGTCCTTCTCTAAATACACACCGTGAACTGCTCATCAGCTCATCGCTTATGACATGAAGATGACTATGTTTGACGGGTTTCTCAAGGGCAATCTCGTATGAAAATCGCGTAACAATATTGCATGAACAGATGTTCATTATGAACAACTATTCATCAGCCCGTTCGCGGACCTCATTTGGGGCAAAAAACCTGTAGGCAAGCAAAAAATAAGCAAATGCAGCTTGAGTTTAGCCCTGAGAGAGGGGGATGATGGAACGGAAGCGGAAATAAGGCAATCCGCCTTATACATGCGAAACCGTAGGCTTTAGGGATGCTGAACTGCGTTTTTGCATAGATATTTTGTCGGACGTGTGCCGCATATCGTGTCTAACGGTGTTCCTTGCTTGACGTTCGGAGGGCATCGGATTAACGACGCGCTTCCCGGAACTGGGGCGATTAGCTCAGTGGTAGAGCACTGCCTTCACACGGCAGGGGTCGCAAGTTCGAACCTTGCATCGCCCACCATCTCAAACCTGTCAGGTGTCGTTGCCAGCACCCGTGGCGCATGGCGCAAAGCGAAGTATAAGCGACGCGATGAAGTTCCTGTTCCGATCCAGACCTGTTGTGATCCTGCTGGGTTTCCTGATCTGGGCCTGGATGGCCCTGATCGGACGCACGGTACGATGGACCGTGGAAGGCGATGCACAGGCCAAGGCATCGTGGGGTTCAGTTCCCGGCGTCGTCGTGGCGATCTGGCATTCACGAATCATGCTGATACCGGCGGGCTGGACACAGCAGATACGACACTGGCCCGGACGGACAGCAGGCGTGTCAATGTTGATCTCGATGTCGGGCGATGGCGAGCCGGTCGCCCGCGCCATGCGCCACCTCGGCGTTGGAACAATCCGCGGCTCGGCCGGAAACAAGAAGAAAGCGAACAAGGACAAGGGCGGCGCCCGAGCGGTGATTGAGGCTGTCAAATTGCTGAAATCGGGCGGAGCGGTCTGCATTACGCCTGACGGCCCCCGCGGGCCGAACGAACAGGTCAGCCTGGGTGCGATCCTGATTGCGCAGAGATCGGGATCGCCTATCCTGCCTTATGCCGTGGCGAGCAAGCCGGCGAAACGCCTGGGTAGCTGGGACCGGTTCATCATCCCCTTCCCTTTCACCAAGGGCGCCATCGTGTTCGGCGAATTGCTGGAGACCCCGCGCGATGCGAAGCCCGAAGACTTGCGCGATGCGTTGCAGGGCCGGCTTGATGCCGCAACGCGCAGGGCAGATATGCTGGCAGGTTATGACGTGACGCCGCCAAGCGCCGGGACATCTCATACATGACTCCGGCTTTTCGCCTCTATCGCGGGCTTGCCCGGATCGCGTCGCCTTTCCTGCCTGGTTTGCTGCGGCGGCGGGCGCGGGCGGGGAAGGAAGATTTCGGGCGGATGAACGAGCGGCTGGCGCGGGGCATGCCCAACCGGCGGCCGGGCCGGCTGGTCTGGTTGCATGGTGCGAGTGTGGGGGAAAGCCGCCTGCTTCTCGAACTGGGCCACAGGCTGGTCGCGGCGCGGCCCGACCTGATGCTGCTTTTCACCAGCCAGACGCTGACCTCCGCGCGCCTGCTGGGCCCTGCCCTGCCAGACGCGGCGATCCACCTGATGGCACCGCTGGACACGCCGGCGATTGCCCGGCGCTTCATCCGGCACTGGCAGCCGGACCTGTGCGTATTCGGCGAAGGCGAGATCTGGCCGAACCTGATTTTCGAAGCCGGGCGCAGCGGCGCGAAACGGGCGCTGGTGAACGCGCGCATGACGCAGGGCTCCGCCGATGGCTGGGCCCGGGTGCGCAAACTGTTCGGCAAACTGGTTGGCGCCTATGACGTGATCCTTGCCGCCGACACGGACACGGCCCAGCGGCTGGGAAGCCTGCTTGGGCATAATGTCCGCTCGGCCGGAAACCTCAAATCGGCCTTGCCGGGACCGGAGGCGAGCGACTTTGAAATCAAGCGGATACGCGACGGATTCATCGGCACGCGGCGCTGCCTTGTCGCGGCGTCGACACATGCGGGCGAGGAGCAATTGTTCCTCGATGCCGTGTCGGACATGCCGGATACGGCCCTCATCATTGCGCCCCGGCACCCGGAGCGCGGCAACGAGGTGGAAGCCCTGATCAAGGCGCGCGGCCTGCCGCATGCGCGCCGGTCGAAAGGACAGGTGGCGAATACGCGCACGCGCGTCCTGCTGGCCGACACGATGGGCGAGATGGGCCTTTGGCTGCGCCTGGCCGATGCGGTCTACCTTGGCGGCGGGCATGCCGAGGGCGTCGGCGGGCACAACCCGCTGGAGCCTGTACGGTTTTCCAAGCCGGTCGTGACCGGCCCGCACGTGTTCAATTTCGCCAGCATGATGGCCGATCTCGAAGCGCGCGGCCTCGTCAGGATTGCAACAGATGCAGCAGGCGTGGCTGACGCCCTGCAGAATGCGCCGCCGCCGTCCGTGGCGGCTGTGGAGGCGCTGGCGGAACATGCGGATGCACCGATGGTCGAGACGCTCGCGGCGCTGTTGCCGCTGATCCCCGAGCCGGGATTGCTGCAATGAAGGCGCCGCATTTCTGGTCAGCAGGGCTGGACCCGCGCTCACGCGAGGCGGCGCCTCTGACGCGCCTGCTGCTCTCGCCGCTGGCCTTTGCCTATCGGCTGGGCGTGCAGAACAAGCTCGACAACGCCGTGCCTGTCCGGGTGGGTATCCCGGTCGTCTGCGTCGGAAACCTGACCGTTGGCGGGGTCGGCAAGACACCGGTCGTGGCGGCGATTCGGGGTGTTTTGACGGCGAAGGGAGTCCGCGCGGCGTCCCTGTCACGGGGGTACGGCGGGGGTGCCAAGGGGGTGGTACGGGTGCGGCCGGGCACGCATACGTCTGCCGATGTCGGCGACGAACCGCTGATGCTGGCCGCGAGCGGCGAGAGCTGGATCGGGCGCGACCGGGTGGCTGCCGCGCGCGCAATGCAGGCCGATGGCGTGCAGGTGATCGTGATGGATGACGGCCACCAGAACCCGTCACTGTACAAGGACCTCTCCCTCGTGGTGATCGATTCGAGCGCACCGTTCGGCAATGGCCACCTGCTGCCCAAGGGCCCCTTGCGCGAGCCGGTCAGCGATGGCCTGGCGCGGGCGGGCGGCGTGGTGCTGATGGGCGCGGGCGATGTGCCGGGCGCTGTGGCGCAGGCTGGCGTACCGGTGCTGCACGCGGCGGTGGAGCCGACCGGCGCCTTGCCGGAAGGGCCGCTGGTGGCGTTTGCCGGCATCGGGCGACCAATCAAGTTCTTCGATGCGCTTAAGGCGGTGGGCGCGGACCTGCGCGAGGCGGTCGGCTATGGCGATCATCATGTCTATTCCGGCGGCGAGCTGAAATTCCTGCACAGGCTGGCCAAAGCGCATGGCGCGCGCCTGATCACGACGACGAAGGACCATGTGCGCCTGCCGCAGGCCGAACAGCAGCGCGTGCTTGCCTTTCCGGTCGCGGCCCGCTTTGAAGACGCGAGCGCGCTTGACGCGCTGCTGGCCCCGATTCTCACATCTGCGAGCACATGACCGAAACGCCTCCTGCCTATGTCCGCCCGAAGGATATCGACAATCGCGCCTCGCTGGGGCAGCGGATACTCTGGCGGCTGGAGACGATTGCCTGGGACGTTGTCTACTGGTGGCCGATGAAACTGCTGGGGCCGGACAAGGCGTCTGACTTTGGCGGCTGGGTGATGAAAAAGATCGGCCCGCGCCTGTCACAGCACAAGACCACGGTGCGCAACCTGCAGCTCGCCTTCCCGGACTGGAGTGAAGACGAGATCAGCCGCACGGCGTTGGCGGCGTGGGAGAGCGCCGGGCGCACGGCGGGCGAACTGCCCCACCTGCCCGCCATCGACCCCTATACGAGCGGTCGCGTCGAGGTGGTAGGCGTCGAGCGGCTCGACGCGATCAATACCAGCGGCAAGGGCGCGGTGTTCATTTCCGGCCATTTCGCCAATTGGGAAATCATGCCGGCGGCGATCTGCAAGCGCATCCCGCACGCGGTCATGACCTACCGGGCCCTGAACAACCCGCACATCGACCGACGCATCAACAAACTACGCCACGATTATGGCACCGGCACCGCCGCGCCGAAGGGCATCGGCACGCGCGAACTGATGCGGGCGCTGGCGCGCGGCGCGCCGATTGCCCTGATGAACGACCAGAAATTCCGCGAGGGCGTCGCCGCGCCCTTTTTCGGCCATGACGCGATGACGGCGCAGGGGCCGACGCGGCTGGCGCTGAAATACGGCGTGCCGATCGTACCGGTCTCGACCGTGCGCACCGGCCCGGCCCGGTTCCGGGTGGAAATCCACGAACCCTTCATTCCCGAAGATACCGGCGACACGGAGGCCGACATCCTCCGGACCGTGAAGCGGATCAATGATTTCCTCGAAGCCTGCGTGCGCGCCCAGCCCGGCCAGTGGTTCTGGCAACACCGCCGCTGGCCAAAAGACGCCTGGCGCGAAGCGGGCGTGATTTAGGGCGCTGGGGCCGCATCATCCCGGAAAGCGGACGTCAGGCATCTCAAGTCGGACGGCTGAAAAGGGTGCAAGGGCAGGCATCCAAGCATCACTTTTAAGGTGTCCACAGATCAAAACAATCGAGGCGTAGCGAGCCATCCCCTATTATATTCCTGACGACTTTCAATGATGTTGGCGCCTGTTTCTAGCGTCGCGGCAGAGCGAAAATGAAAACCAGAGCAACAACTGCAACAAAAGCACCCGCAACGCCCGTTGAACTCAATCCTATCGCTGCGATCACACCGCCCCCGAGGGTCGCGCCCATGCCTTGTCCAAAATAAACCATGGAACTGTTAAGGGCGAACGCGATCGTCACTGCTGCGCCAGACGTTGCTGCTAGCCGTGCCTGAACAACGGTCGTCGTTGCAAACAATGCGGCCGATCCAAGCGCCATCGTCACTATCAGGAACGGCACCGACAAGCCCCCAAAATCAAAATGCATGCCCAGCGCAAAGGCCACCTGCGTCAGGCCAGCCAACATGAACAGAATGAACAGGGCCTTTCGAACAGCCAGGCGTGCAAACAAAGCCCCGACAGGAACGCCGATCAAGCTACCAATGCCAGTGGCAATTTGAACACCGCCAATGGCTGCGCCCGTAAGTCCGGTCGACTGGGTGATGACGGGGCCGATATAGCCAACCGTCACGAAGGTCGCGACGAATCCCAGCATAGTGAGCGCCATGAGTTTCGGGTTTTCCCCGCCGAGCGCCGTTTTGAAATTCGCGCCAGCAAGCTGTGGGGCCTTAACGTTTCCAGGCGCTACAAGTGCGATCAGAAGTGCAGCGACGATGGCTACTCCGCCTGCAAACCAGAATGCCGCGCGCCAGCCAAATGCATCACCCAGGATTGTGCCAAGCGGCATTCCAAGCAGGAAGGCCAATGTGTAGCCAGCCATGACTGCGGCGATAGCATCCGCTCGCCTCGCTTCAGGCACCATATTTACGCCGATTGTTGTCGCCAGCGGGATTGTTAGCGCAGCAAAGAAGCCGCCCATGAAACGCAAGCCTGCCAGTGTTGTGAAGTCCGGTGCCAGGGCTGACGCAAAATTCATCGCCACCATGCTCGCCAGTACGACGACAAGTAATCTTTTGCGATCGACGCCAGACAGAAGCCGCGCCAGAAATGGACCGCCGAACCCACATGCAATCGCGAACACCATTTGCAGCTGCCCGATCAAAGGAACGCCGACACCGAGCCCCTCTGCCATCGGATCGATCAGGCCAATAAACACGAAGGCACTGGTGCCAAATGCAAATGGCGCGAAAACGAGGCTGATAATGCGGGGGTTCATCTTGATCCGTCAGAAGGCAAGTGGGTCCCGCCAATAAAGTCCATGAGTTCGGGAATGACGATCTCAGGGGCATCTTCCTGAATGAAGTGTCCGGCATCTTCGACGCGTGTGACCTGAGCATGTGGAAATGCCTTCAGCCACATGCCATCGAGTGTTTCCACGCTGAACGCGACATCCTTCATCGGCCAGACGATTTTCACAGGCTTGTTGGCAAAGGCGACCTCCAACTTCGCTCCCTCGGCAGCCACAAAATCACTGACAAGGCCCTTTGGCCCAGACGGGATCTGACGTGGAAAGGCGAGGACTCCCGACCGCGACGACCACGTAGGATGCGGCGCAAGATATGCCGCCTTGTCCGTTTCGGTCAGGCTTGCAGGATCGTTCAGTCCCGCCTGAAACAGGAACCCTTTCACAAAGGCGTGGCCCCCTTTGACCAGAAACTCCCCAATGACAGGTGCACGAAAGGCCTTGAGGATGGCCGGCAACGGAACCTCGCTGACCGGGCGCTGGAAGAAAGTGTTCAGGACGAAGAGCCCCGACACCCTTTCGGGGTGACGGGCTGCCCAGGTCAAACCGATCGGACCGCCCCAGTCCTGAACGACAAGCGTCGCGTTTTCCAGGTCGAGTGATTCGAGCAATGCTTCGCACCGGTCGGCATGCCTTGGAATGGTATAGGCATCTGTGCCGGTGGGTTTGTCCGACCTTCCGAACCCCAAATGGTCCATTGCAATCGCGCGAAAGCGCCAACCCGTCACGGCTTTTATAAATCGTCGATAGAGATACGACCATGTCGGATTTCCGTGCACGAACACAATAGGTGGCCCGTCACCCGGGCCTTCGTCAACATAGTGCAGTCGTCCTTCGGGCGTCTCGAACCATTTGGGCGCATAGGGCCAGGCACCGTCAAAGGTCCAATCCGTAGCTGGCTTGCTCACAACGGACGCTCCATGAAGAACATTCCCAGTCCGCCAAGTATCGCGATGAGTGTCCAGGGGTACGGTGCCGGTGTTCGCCACAGGGCTGGATTGCCAAACGTGGCGAGACCGATGCCCAGCGCGGCAAAGCCGGCGCTCATACCCGTGGCCACGACTGCAAACAGAAATCCAGACGGCTGCCATGCGGCGAATAGAAACAGGCTCATCATCGCCAGCACGGCAACCGATCCGACATGCCATGAGAAATGGTGGAGCCAGATCACACTGTCAGGAAGTCCAGACGTCTTGAGCGGCCCAAGAACCTTTGGGGCTCCGGCGATCTCATGAGCAATGACTCCAAGCAGGGAAAGGCCCGCGGCAAAGTAGAACAGAATGTCAGAAATCTCGGTCATGGCGTCACCAGGCCTCCTTGAAGGGACGAAGGTCGAGTTCCTGCGTCCACGCAGAGCGGGGCTGGTTATGAACCATCCAGAAAGCTTCCGCGATCGCAGCCGGATCGAGGGCTCCGTCTTCTCCCAGCTTGTCGAGATAATCGCCAAACCGGGATTTGACCTGATCGCCATTGACGACGCCATCCACAATCAAATGCGCAACATGCACGCCCTTTGGGCCGTACTCCCGCGCGAGTGCCTGAGCCAGGTTTCTGAGAGCGCCCTTTGCCGCAGAGAAGTGCGCAAAGTTTGGCTTGCCGCGAAGGGACGCGGACGCGCCTGTGAACAGCATCGTCCCATGCCCCTGCTGGGCCAGAAGCGGCATCGCACGTTTTGCGGCCAGAAATCCCCCCAGGCAGCAGACACGCCAATAGGCTTCAAACTGCTCCGGCGTCAGAGCCTCAAAAGCAATGGGGGCATTGTTGCCGGCATTATAGATGGCCGACGCAACCGGCATTTCTTTAGCCACCAGCGCGCCGAACACGGCGTCGAGATCCTGCTCTGATGTCACATCACAGGGCATGGCGTCAGCAGATCCCTCTTGTGCGGCTATAGCTGCGCGCGTTGCCGCGACCTTTTCCTTCGTCCGGCCGGTTACAAGTACGTGGTAGCCAGCCTTCGCGAACCGAAGTGCGATTGCGCCGCCGACGCCATGTGGCGTGCCAGCGCCAAGTATAAGGACAGTTTCAGGCATTCTGGTCCCCCTCATCCCCAGAGACACAATTGAATTGCGAAGGCAGTTATGGAACACTCGTTCCATTACAGGGAATGCAGCCATCTGCACAGCAAGTCAACTGGCAAGAAAAAATGAGAAGCACTGCCGGACAGGATGCGGTATCTCCTGTCAAATCGTCGAAGTATCAATAATCCCAGACCCATAATTGTCGGCCTTCACAGGAAGCCCAGATGCCAAGACCCCGTTCAAAATCGAGGGATGACCTCATCTCCAGTGCGATGGGTGTGTTCTGGCAGAACGGTTTCAATGCCACGTCTATTGAAGACCTGGTTGTTGCCAGCGGTGTGGGGCGGGGCGCTATTTATTCGGACTTTGGCGGGAAGGAAGAGTTGTTTCTGGCGTGTCTAGAAGCGTATCGCGCGCGAATCGCGGATCCAGCGATGCAACTCCTGACATCGGGTTCCAATGGCCTCAAATCGATTGAAGCCTACTTCGACTACTTCATCGCTCTTCACGAGAAGCGCGGAATGCCGGGACCAGGATGCTTCATCGCAAACACCATGACGGAACTCGCTCCTCATCATGCGGATGCACTTCGGATCGTGAACGACCACAGTTCCGAGTTGAAATCTGCCTTCGCGAGTTCGCTAGAACAGGCGACAGGCTCACGCGGTAATGAGATAGACGAAGTTGAAATTTCCGAGATTGCGGAATTTCTGGTGACGTCCAGTCAGGGGCTCTGGTCCTATGGCAAGAGCATTTCTGACGTTCTGATACTGACGCGATTCAAGGATACGCTTCTTAAATTGCTGTCTTTTCGGCTGGGACTCCCTGATCCTGTTGAAAAATGAGCCAAGCCCCCAGAACCTAAGCAAACCATCTCAACAATCCATAGGTCTTGCATTGTACTGGTGTTGATCGAGCCCCTTCAAGGCGACAGCAACGTGCACCTACCGTATCTGAAGCAATGCCCGCAGCCAGTCCTTGAAACAAAATTTCGTGTCGGGACCGATCCGCCATCTCTCTGACATCATCGCCAACGGTGGCTAAGCACCAACAGAGGTCGTTTGATAATTAATTCCTAACGACCGCTTTTGCACCCACAGCCGATGTCCGTGTGGCGCCCCTTCTCGTCCGATGACTTTGCCAGTCTGACCAAGAAATGCCTCAGGACACGCCGAGCATTTTGCCCAGTTGCTTGCGGCGACGAGCGGCGTCTGCCGGCGTATTGCCGAGGACGAACCCCGTCAGGGTGGAATTGGATGGCGGTTCGGGATGGCGGGCGCCATCGATCAGGCGAACGGGCACATACCAGCCATCGTCGATCGGGCCGCTGAGCGCGCGAGCTAATTGCCGGATATTCAGTGAACTGTTGAAGCTGGCGGCTTGCGACACCGGCAGGCCGGACCGCTTTGTGGCCGAGCCGTGCAGCATGACCTGGGCGGTCGATCCCTGGATCCTGAAATTCGGATCGAACACGATCAGGCGGCCATCGGTTGTCTGGCCGATGTCGAGACCGGCGACACCGCGGAACCCGAGGGCACGCGCCGCTTCACCAACGTCTTTGGCCAGAGCGATCGCAGCTTTCGGAAAGGGATTGGCCGGATTGATGATGCTGCCGGACTGTTTGCCCGGCTGGCTGAATATCTGTTCCGCCGCGCCGGCATAGCGCACGCCGGTATCCGACAGGACGAGCGACACGCACCAGCAGGAGATAACGTCCATGTCGTCTTCGACGATCACGTCGCTGGCGTCTCCCAGCGTCTTGAGGCTGTCAAAGGCGGCGAGGAATTCTGCCTCTGTCGTGCAGTGGCGGACGGCGTAGCCGATTCCGGTGGCCTCGGAGGTACCTGATTTGAGGAAGACCGGCCCGTCGAACTTGAACGCAGCAGGATCATCGAGCGGAACGATGCGGCGGTCCGGCAGGTGCTTTTCCGGAACGATGTCGGCGAGGTTTTTCTTGTTGTTGAGCTTGCGCCACAGGTCGCGCGAGACGAGCTGGGCTTTTGCCGGATAGGTCGCGACAGGGAGCGGATAGGGCCAGGCGAGCTTGTAGCCCTCCTCGATCAGCTCCTTCGTGCGGCGCTTGGCCTGGGCGGCCGTTTCGAATGTCCGCATGTCTTCGTCGACATCAAGGCCCGCCCGTTCGAGCACGGCGAGGCCTTCATCCGTGACTCCGCAAATATGGCGGACGGTCGGCATGCCATTCAGCAGGCCGAGGAGGACGTTGGTCACACTGTCGAGCGCGAAGCTGGTGAACCCGATCATGCGCGTCTGGCGCAGGTCCGTGCGGGCCGCAAAGGCGACGCCTGGTTCAAAAAGCGGCATCAGCGGGACGAGGGATTTCGTGCGGGTTGCGAGCTGGGTCATAGGAAGGCCTCTATGCCTTTGGCCAACAGCCGTGTCCGTGGCGTCGGGGTACCATCTGAGGTGGGATAAGTCGGGGTCTTGTTGGCATCGAGCAGGATCGGCGTGCCATCGTGTTCGACATAGTCGAACTTGCCAAAATCGAACTTCATCTGCTTGCGCAGCGCGACCAGTTCAGCCGGCACATCGTCGAGGAATTCGCTGCGGACCACGGAGGCAGCCTTGACCATCGGGTCAGTTGACAGGCTGCGATAGGCATAGCCCTGGTCGCCAAAGAATACCCATCCACGTACGCAGTAGAGGCCGTCTTCGGAGTATTCGGGCAGGAATTTTTCGACGAGGAGGTCGCGATCATTCCATACCCAGTTTGGCACGTCATCCAGGGACGACAGGACGGGATAGTGCTTTTCCGGGAGCAACCTGGCCCAGCGCCAGGAATGCCGGGCCAGGCGCCGTCGCGCGCGCGACACAAGGTCAGCCTTGGCTTCGCCTGAATCCTGCAAGCCGAAATGATTGAGATCGGACTTGACGATGACCGGGCCGGTCCAGTCGGATTCGGGGGCAAGCTGAAGAGTTGAAAACAGGCGCTTGGAAATGTCGAGTACATCCCCATTGAGCGATTTTGCGCCGCGTGGCGCGACAGGGAGCCCCTCCTTGTCCAGCCGCGTCTTGTCATGGTGAAGAATGCATATCTGGGCGTCGTCGGCGTATTCGCGGGCGATTTCGACCTCCAGACCTTGCTCGCGCCATGCCTTGGACAGGAGCGAGATGGCGTAATAATCCGGCACATCTGCTGTCAGGTGGGATATGCTGATTTTCGGTGCGCTCATGGTAACTGGACCGCTCTTTTGCCAATGTTCCGGCCATGCCGTGCAAGGGCTGTGCCTTTTTCGAACACAAGCGGGCATGCGGCCGTCAGCATGGCTATAATCGTTGATGGATGCCGGATCAGCGCGTGTCGCAGCGGCAAGGCCGGAATGCGATATTGACGTGCCGGGTGGAGCATACCACACTTTCCGCATGAACCGCTTCGGCTTCAGGCCATAAAACGCGACGCCCAGTGATCTGCTTCTTCATGAGACGCCGCACCAAGGAAGAATTGACCAGACATGACGCACCGAATCCTGACGAGCCTTGCCACATTGATTCTGATGGGCTGCGTGTCCACGCCTGTTAAGGCGGCGGCAGACCCCGTGGATGCGGACAAGGCCGTCGAGATTCTGGGCGCATCGGTGGCGTTCGATACGGTGGCCGGGCGCGGAAAGGTGCCGGCCTATGCCGAATACCTGAAGGGTGAACTGATCGCGGGCGGCTTTGCAGAGGAAGACGTAGCGATCGAGCCCTTCGGCGACACGTCGGTACTGATGGCGCACTATGCGGGCCGCAACGGGGCAACGCCGATCGTCCTGAATGCACACATGGATGTGGTGGAGGCCGACCCGGCTGACTGGGTGCGCGACCCGTTCAGGATGGAGACCGACGGGACCTACTTCTACGGGCGCGGCGTGCTGGACAATAAATACGGGCTGACCATGCTGGTCACGACGCTGATCCGCCTGAAGCGCGAAGGCTTCGTGCCGGCGCACGACATCATCCTGGTCCTGACGGGGGATGAGGAGACATCGCAGGCCACCGCTGCTGAACTTGCCCCGCGCTTCAAAGCCGCACGCATGGTGCTGAATGCCGATGCTGGCGGCGGCACGCTCGGGGATGACGGCACACCGCGCTATTACAGCATCCAGGCCGGCGAAAAGACCTATGCCGACTACGAGATCGTGATCACCAATCCCGGCGGGCATTCCAGCCGCCCGACCGGCACGAATGCCATTGTCGACATGGCCGGCGTTCTCGAACGCATCGGCGCCTATGAATTCCCGGTCCAGACGAGTGACGTGACGCTGGGCTATTTTCGCGAGACCGCCAAGCAGACGCCGGGTGAGCTAGGCGAAGCCATGGCCCGGTTTGCGGAAGATCCGTCCGACCCTGCCGCAGACGCCCGGCTCTCCAAGGAGCCCGAATATGTCGGCCAGATCCGCACGACCTGCGTCGCCACGATGATCAATGGAGGCCATGCGCAGAATGCCCTGCCCCAGCATGTTTCCGCTAACGTCAATTGCCGTATCTTTCCCGGTGTATCGCCGGAAGATGTCCTGCAGAAGCTGCAGGATATCGCCGGCACGGGGGCGACCGTGAGCCTGCCCATCGCCGGCCATTCAAGCGACTCCTCACCGCTCGACGCGGTCGTGATGGCCGCCGTCCGCAAGGCTGTCGACGAGCAGGCGCCCGGGCTTCCGATCATCCCCCAAATGTCCGCCGGTGCGACGGACAGCCTCTTCTTCCGCGCCGAAGGCATTCCGAGCTATGGCGTCTCCGGCATCTTCATGAAGCCGTCGGACGATTATGCCCACGGCCTGAACGAGCGGGTGCCCGTGGATTCCATTCCCGGCGCACTGGAGCACTGGCACACGTTGCTGACAGAGCTGGCCGGCTAGGTCTCGGCGACGTCCTCTTGCTCATCCTGCTCGCCGAGGCGAAGCAGGTTGGCCAGGGGCACGATGGTCCAGCCCTGGGCGATCAGGGACGTGACGACAATGACGAAGACGATATTGAAGAACTCGATCGTGACCGGTCCGGGCGTGATGACGGGATAGATCGCAAGCAATACCGGGACGGCGCCGCGAAGCCCGACCCAGCTGAGGAAGATGTTCTCGCGCACGGAGAACCCCGTCCATCCGACGCTGATCATCACGGCCAGGGGCCGTGCAATGAACATCAGGACCCCGGCAATGGCGAGCGCGGCCCATATATCCTTCAGGAGGTGGCTCGGTGCCACCATCAGGCCGAGCATCAGGAACAGGGCCATCTGGCTGATCCATTGCAGCGCCTCGTTGAAGTTCAGGATATTGTCGAGCGGGCGGCGAAGTCTGTTTCGGATAATGATGCCGACAATGTAGGCGGCGAGGAAACCGCTGCCGCCGAGCAGCGCGACCGCCGCATAGATGACGAGGGCCCCGGACAGAGCCATGGCGGGATAGGTACCGTTTGGCAGGCTCATACGGTCGATCACGAATGTCAGCGCGCGGCCACCTGCGATCCCCCCGACAAGGCCGATCGTGATCTGGGCGCCGAGAAACAGGAGAAATCCGCCGATTTCCGCAGCGGAGTCGGGCACGCCGCCATTGACCATCGCGGTGAGCGAGACCGTGAGGAAAATGGCCATTGGATCATTCAGCCCGGATTCCAGCACCAGCGTGTTTTTCACGCGCTCGCCCAAGCCGCCCTTGCTTTGCTGGATCAGCAGGAAAGTGGCTGCAGCATCTGTCGAGGCAACGGTCGCGCCAAGGAGCAGGCCGACGAGCGGCGGCATGCCGAGCACGTACGTGGCGAACAGGCCCACGACCAGTGCTGTCACGAGCACGCCGAGTGTTGCCATCAGGATTGAGGACTTCCACGCGTTGCGGATCATGCCGCGTTCCGTCTCAAGGCCGCCAGCGAACAGGATGATGGCGAGCGCAATGCTGCCGAGGTCGAAGCCCGTCCGGAAACTGTAGAACCGGATCCCGCCCGGACCGTCGACACCGAGCAGCATGCCGATTCCCAGCACGATCAGGAGGATCGGCGCCCCAGCCCTGTGGGCCAGCGGCATGAGCGCAAACGTGCAGAACACGACCAGGCTTGAGAAGAAGACCACCAGATCCATCCATTTTCCTTCAATTCGGTTGCCGCGCCATACCGATGCGACCTGAAACCCAACTTACGTGAGCGGAGTCCGGGGGGATACCGTCTGGCCGCCGAAGGAGCGGAGAAACTTGTGCCCCGTCAGGGAATTGCGCGTCGGGCCCTACGCTTTCTAGCCGAATGCCTTAGATTGGGTAGCAAAAGAGAGAGGACACAATATGCATTATGGAGAGATCATTTCGTTGATCGTGCTGGGATTCGGGGCTTTGCTCGGGGTTTCGGCGCTGGTGTCGCCGTCCTGGGCCTCGGGAATTGTGCGGCTGGTGGCGGACGCTGATCCGGACAAGCCGGGCGGGTATTCGGAATTCCGGGCAACATTCGGCGGCCTGTTCATGTTCTCGCACCTGATGACAGCAGCCTTGTTGCTGACCGTGTCGCGGAGCGACGTGAACCTGTTGAGCGTGCTGGTCGTGTTACCCTTGGCGGCAGGATGGGTCGGCGCGGCGTTCGGGCGGACCGTGTCGCTGGTGCTGGATCGCGAGAAGAACCGGGCGAAAGGGATGATCCCTGTGTGGATAATGATGGAATTCCTTGTCGGACTTGCTATTGCGGCCCCTATCCTGCACTTCCTGTAGGCAGCCCGTAGGGCCAAACTGAAAGACAGACATATGACGGAGCGTCGAGAGACGGGCCGCTCGCACCCGGCAAAGCCAGGTTCGCGCCCGCAGAAGACCCGCCTTGGCGCGGTCAAAAACACCCCGAACACATCCCCGGACAAAGCCCGGAAGTCCTCCGGACACTCCTCGAGAACGCTCGCGGAGCCGGACTGGAGCGAAGGCGAACGCATCGCGAAATACCTCGCGCGAGCCGGCGTTGCCTCGCGCCGCGAAGTCGAGCGCATGATCGAAGCCGGCGATGTGGTTGTTGACGGGGTGAAGCTGACCTCGCCAGCCTTCAAGGTGACGGGCCGTGAAACCATTAAGGTGGGCCGCAAGGTGATCAGCGCGCCGGAACCGACGCGGCTGTGGCGCTATCACAAGCCGTCCGGCCTGATCAGCACGAACCATGACCCCGAGGGGCGCCGGACGATCTTTGACGAGTTCCCGAAGTCCCTGCCCCGCATCGTCACGGTCGGACGCCTTGACCTCACCACCGAAGGCCTGCTGCTGCTGACCAATGACGGCGAGCTGGCGCGGGCCCTGGAACTGCCCAAGAATGCGCTGGAGCGGACCTATCGCGTGCGCGCTCAGGGCACCGTGACAGATTACAAGATTGCCGACCTTGCTGCGGGCATGACGGTGGACGGGGTCGACTATGCCCCGATCACGGCCGTGTTCGACCGCGAGAACGGCGCCAATTCCTGGCTGACGGTGACGCTGACCGAAGGCAAGAAGCGCGAAGTTCGCCGCGCACTGGAAGCCGTGAACCTGATGGTCAACCGTCTGATCCGTATCAATTACGGCCCGTTCGAGCTGGGCGACCTACGCCCTGGCGCAGTTGAGGAAGTTCCCGCCGAGCTGATGCTGGAAACCGTCGGCACGATGATTGCCGATGCCAACAAGCCCCTGGGAGAGGCCCCGAAACGGCCGGCACCTGCCGCTAAGTCACGCCTTGGCACGCGGCCCGGTTCCACTAGACTTGCCGACAGGAAACGCCGACCCAAAAAATAGCAACGGAGAGCACCATGGCCGATACCGCGCTTGCCACCCCACCCGAGACCAAGATGGATCCGGGCCGGACAATGAGCGCGGCGGCGGCCGAGACGTGTAACCAGATTGTTGATCCGGCGGTCTATGCCGACCAGCCCAAACTGGACGCGGCCTTCGCGAAACTGCGCGCGGAAGACCCGCTTGCCTGGTGCGAGCCGGACGATTTCCGTCCGTTCTGGGCGGTGACCAAACATGCCGACATCATGGAAGTGAGCCGTCAGAACAAGCTGTTCACGAATGGCGAGCGGGAAATGCTGTCCTACAAGCAGGCCGAGGAGGGCATTTATGCCCAGTTCGGCCAGCCGCACCTGTTGAAGACGCTGGTCCAGCTGGACGACCCGATGCACTTCAAACTGCGCCACCTGACGCAGGAATGGTTCATGCCGCAGAACGTGAAGAAGCGCGAAGATGGCGTGCGGGCGATTGCCAAGCAGTTTGTCGACCGGATGGAAGACCTGGGCGGCGAATGCGACTTCCAGAACGATATCGCCCTGCACTATCCACTGAGGGTCATCATGCAGATCCTGGGCGTGCCGGAATCCGACGAGCCGATGATGCTAAAGCTGACGCAGGAGATTTTTGGCGCGCAGGACGAAGATCTCAATCGCAACAAGCGTACGCTGGAAGACGGCGATGTGGAATCCGGGCTGGCCTCGATCCAGGCGACACTGGCCGAGTTCTTCATGTACTTCACGGCCATCACCGCGGATCGCCGCGCCAATCCGCGCGATGACGTATCGACCGTGATCGCCAACGGCATGGTGGACGGCGAACCGATCGGCCAGCTGGAAGCGATGAGCTATTACATCATCACCGCTGCGGCCGGGCATGACACGACCAGCGCCTCGACTGGCGGCGGCGTGCTGGCCATGCTGCAGGACCGGACTCAGCTGAAGAAGATGATGGATGATCCCAAAGGCATGGCGCGCACGGCTGTCGACGAAGCGATCCGCTGGACGACTCCGGTGAAGCATTTCATGCGAACGGCGCAAGCCGACTACGAGATGCGCGGCAAGACAGTGAAAGAAGGCGAGAGCCTGCTGCTCTGCTATCCCTCCGGCAACCGCGATGAAGACGTTTTCGAGGACCCGTTCAAGTTCAAGGTAGATCGCAGCCCGAACAAGCTGATCTCGTTCGGCCATGGCGGGCACATGTGCCTGGGCATGCACCTGGCGCGCCTGGAAATGCAGATCATCTACGAGGAATTGTTCAGCCGGATCAAATCCTTCGAACTTGCCGGCGACCCAACCTTCATCAAGGCGAATTTCGTGGGCGGACCAAAGTCCATCCCCGTTCGCTACAAATTCTAGGAGATCGCCATGGGCTTTCAGAACGTCACCGAAACCTACCAGGTCGAGCACGCGCCTGCAGCGCCCCGCCACAAGCCGGTGTCAGATCTAAAGCCGCCGGTCGACCTGACCTCCCCGACCGTCTTTTCAGACAATGGCGGCTATACGTTCGAGGCGTTTGCGACGATGCGCGAGAAAGCGCCGGTGATGTGGCATCCAGAAGAATATGGCGCCGGTTTCTGGGCCGTCACATCCTATGAACTGGTCAAGAAGATCGAACTGGACCCCGAGACCTACTCCTCCCAAAAGGGCGGGATACTGATGAATTACGGCATGGAAGGCACGCCGCGCCATCCATTGCTGCACTCGTCATCCTTGAATTCACTTATCAATCTCGACCGGCCCTACCATACGCCATTACGCATGGAGCACATGGCCTATTTTCGCGCTGACTTCGTGGCCGAGCTGCGCAAGCGCGTCTCCGCCCATGTCGACGTGTTGCTCGACAATATGGTCAAGCAGGGCCAGGTCGTCGACATGGTCGAGTTGTTTTCGGCAGAGCTGCCGCTGTTCACATTGTGCGAAATCCTCGGCGTGCCGTCAGCAGACCGTCCCAAGCTGGTCCACTGGATGCATTTCCTGGAAACGTCGCAATACCAGGCCCAGCAAGAAGGCCTCGGCAATGTAAGCATGGAACAGATGACCAATTTCCTGAACGAGATCCAGGCAATGTTCGAATATGGCCGGCACCTGTTGGCCGAACGCCGGAAGAACCCACAGCCCGACTTGTTGAGCGCCATCGCCAATGTCGAGATTGACGGCAAGCCGCTGTCGCCGGAATTCCTGGACGGTTCGTGGCTGTTGATCGTGTTCGCGGGCAATGACACGACGCGGAACTCGCTGACCGGCACGATGAAGCTGCTGACCGAGAACCCGGACCAGAAGAAAAAACTGCAGGCCGATGACAGCCTGTTCCCGAATTTCGTGCATGAGTCGATCCGCATGGTGAGCCCGGTGACCTATATGCGCCGCACGGCAACGAAGGAGACCGAACTCGGCGGACAGGGCATTGGCGAAGGCGAGAAACTGGTCATGTACTACGCCGCCGCCAATCGCGACCCGGCCAAGTTCGACAATCCGGATACGTATGATATTACCCGCGCCAATGCGAAGGAGCATTTGTCCTTCGGACACGGCCCCCATGTCTGCCTTGGCCAGCGCGTGGCCAATATGCAGCTGGACGCGGCTTATCGCCAGATCCTGAGTCGCTTCCCGGATATCAAATGGACCGGTGAACAGGAAATCGCGCCGAACAATTTCGTTCATGCGATTTCGAAACTGATGGTCGACATGGGCAAGCCCGCATGAGTGCGCTGGTCACACGGGAAGACCGCGACGGGCTGGCCCTGCTGACGCTGAACCGGCCCGACAAGCTGAACTCGCTGACCGTGGGCATGTTCCGGGAACTGCGCGGACATGTTATTGACCTGAAAAAGGACGACGCGATCGGTTGCGTCGTCCTGCGCGGCGCCGGACGGTGTTTCTCTGCCGGACATGACCTTGGCGATATCGCCGAAGGCGAAAAGGTGCCCTCCCCCGGCTGGCATTCCGAGACGCTGCGCATGCTGGAAACACTGCCCCAGCCCGTCATCGCGGCGGTTCACGGCCATTGCTATACGGGCGCGCTGGAAGTGGCATTGGCGGCCGATTTCATCATTGCTGCGGACAATGCCAAGTTTGGCGACACGCATGCGAAATGGGCGCTGACACCGATCTGGGGCATGAGCCAGCGCCTTCCGCGGCGTGTTGGCATCGCCACGGCCAAGCGACTGATGTTCACGGCGGAAATGATCGGCGCGGCTGAGGCTTTGCGGATCGGGCTGACCGAACAGGTTGCGCCAGCGGCGCAGTTCGATGAGTCGATCGAGGCAATGGCGCGGCAGATTCTCACGAACTCGCCCTTCTCGCACGCTGCCAACAAGCGGCTGCTCGAAGCAACCGATGCGCGCGACATGGATTCCGGCCTGCAATGGGAAATCCTCAAGAATGAAGGCGTCGGACCTGACATGCAGGCGCGAATCGGCGCCTTCATGCGCAAAGAGTAAGGGGACGCAGACCATGGACTACCTGATCAAGCGCGATGACCTTCGCGACTGCCACTGGGCCGATGCCCCTGTCACCGACTTGGCCGGCGGCATGGCGCGGCTGCGGGTCGATGCCTTTGCCCTGACGGCGAATAATGTGACCTACGCGACGTTCGGCGAAGCGATGAAGTATTGGGACTTCTTCCCGGCCAATTCAACCGAGTTCGGCCGCGTGCCCGTATGGGGCTTTGCGACTGTCATCGAGTCCAAGGCAGTCGGCGTCGACACGGGTAGCCGGGTTTATGGCTACCTGCCGATCTCCGACACGTTTGATGTGCAGCCCGTTCGCGCCAGCAAGGAAAGCTTCATGGACGGCGCCGCTCACCGGCAAGGCCTCGCCCCGATCTATAATACCTATATCCAGACCGCCGCCGATCCGGCGTACGACGCGGCCTTCGAAGCGCAGCAGATGCTGTTCCGGCCCTTGTTCACGACCGGCTGGATGATCGATGACTGCCTGATGGAGACCGGCGATCCGGTGCCAGAGACTGTCGTGATCTCGAGCGCATCGTCGAAGACCGCGATGGCGCTGGCGCATTGCCTCCAGGCGCGCGGCGTTGTCGAGGCGGTTGCGCTGACGTCGCCGGGAAATGTTGCCTATGTCGAAAGCACCGGGCTGTACGCGCGCACGCAGACCTATGACCAGGTCGACACCATGCACGCGCGCGGGCTAACCGCCTTTGTCGATTTCCTGGGCCGTCCATCGCTGACAGCGGACGTGCACAATGCCCTGAAAGACCGGCTCGTGCGCAGCCTTGTGATCGGCGTGACGGACTGGGAAGGCAACCGGGCCCCGATCAGCCTGCCTGACCCGCAACCGGAATTCTTCTTCGTTCCCACCTATGCGGCGGAACGGGCCAAGGTGCTGGGGGCAGATGTCCTCAACAAGCGGCTCGGTGCCTCGCTCACATCCTTCTACCGCGCGTCATCGGCTTTCGTGACGCCGCAGGAAACGTCCGGCATGGATGCCATCGACACGGCGTGGCACGATACGATCGAAGGCAAGGTGAGCCCGGCGACAGGCCTTGTGCTCAGTTTCTGAAGTGCCTCAGGGGCGACGGGAAAGCCTGAATTCGGTCCGGGCGTTTCGGCCCCAGGCCTCATAGGTTTCCGCCGTGTCCAGCGGCACGCTCTCACCGTAACCAACAGCCGTCAGCTGGTCGATCGATACGCCTTTTTCCAGCAGGTACTGGCGAACGGCATCGGCGCGCTTTTGCGACAGGACCTGATTGTATTCGTTCGAACCGCGGGAATCGGTGTGCGAGCCGATTTCGACGGCATACTCGTCGCAGAGCATGGAAATCCCGGCCACAGCATCCAGAAGGCCCATGCTCACAGGTGAAATGTCACCGCGATTGGTGGGGAACTGGATCTTCTGGCCCTCCATGGCCTGGTTCAGCGCCAGCTGACAGGAATCCTGGGAGATAACGCCCTGAGCGAGGGCCGCGAGGCTTTCACCCGGACCCCGTTCGCCGCTTTCGACGCCAATGCCATCCACGATCAAGGTGATCTCGGCTGACCCGATGGAGTCTGCCTGCAAGGCGGCGGTTCCGATTTCGAGGGCACGTCGCTTGGCGTCGGCGTCTGGCGCGAGGCCTGTGAGTGTTGCGACATTCTCACGTACGACAAGCCCCATCCAGGGGAATCCCGCCGCAGTGAAGGCGTTCTCGATTTCACCTACCCATCCGGTTGATGCCCGCGTCACCCGTTCGACGACCTGCGGCTGGGGCGCTGCAGCGGCGGTGAACTTGCCGTTTTCGAAGATATACATGCCTTCCGCAATGGTGATGCATTCGCCGCCATTGGCAGCCGATGCGTCAGCGGTGATGGCCATGCCAGGCGTCTTATCGCCGCCACAGGCCGCGAGGCCGATCAGGGCCGTTGAAGCGAGGACGCGACATAGCGAGGCGTGGAAATTTTGCATGCCCAATTTTCAATCCTTTGCCGCGCAATGTCAAAATGCTTCGCGGATTAGGCGAGGGCGATGCATTTTCCGGGCCAGAATTGTGCCGGCCTGCCTAATCCAGGCTTTTGTAGACCCGCCCGCCTTTCATCACGAAATCCACCGATTCCAGCTCTGATATCTTTTTGAGCGGATCAGCCGTCACCGCGACGAGATCGGCGTATTTGCCGGCCTCGAGCGTGCCGATGTCGGCGTCCATTTCGAGATGCTTCGATGCGACCACCGTAGCGGCGCGGATGGCCTCTTCCGGCGTGAACCCGGCCTCGACCATGAGCGCGAACTCTTTCGCGTTGTCGCCATGGCGCGAGACGCCGGTATCTGTGCCGAAGGCGACATCCACGCCGCCTTCATGGGCCCGGCGCAGCATATCGAGCATGAGCGGGCCGACAATGGCGGCTTTCTTGCGCGAGGCTTCCGGCAGCCAGGGCTCGTTGGTCCAGCCGGTGACGGTGACGCCGGCCAGGACGGTCGGGATCAGCGTGGCGTTGTGTTCCCGGAACAGGGCGATCGTCTCGTCGTCGAGATAGGTGCCGTGTTCGATGGAATCGATGCCGGCGCGCAGGGCGGCGTCAATGCCGGCCTTGCCGTGGGCGTGGCCGGTGACCTGGCGTCCCATGGCATGCGCGGCCTCGACGATGGAACTGAGCTCGTCATTGCTGAATTGCTGTTCGAGACCGGCGGATGTGTTGGACAGGACGCCGCCGGTCGCCGTGATCTTGATGACGTCGGCGCCGTCCTTGACCTGCTGGCGCACGGCCCGGCGGCAATCATCGGCGCCATTGCAGATATTGGTGCCGGTAAAGAGTTTCATGACCGGCGAGGAATAGCCGTTCACGTCGCCATGGCCGCCGGTGATGGAGATCGCCTGCCCGGCGGCGCGCATGCGCGGGCCGGGTACGGCGCCGCGGGCGATAGCGTCGCGCAGGCCGAAGACAGAGTCATTGGAACCGCCGACATCCTGCACCGTGGTGAAACCGGCCTCGAGCGTCTTGAGCGCGTAGGCGGCCCCGTCAAAGGCCGTGTCGACCGAGGAATCGGTAAACTCCTTGATACGGCCCTCCGGGCCGTTCTCGCTGGTGATGTGGACGTGGCTGTCGATCAGGCCGGGCACGACATAGGCGGTCTTGAGGTCGATGACCGGCACGCCCTTCTTGCCGGACTTGTAGCCCGGCTGGATGGAGACGATGCGCCCGTCTTTCACATTGATCGTCTGCTGCGTGAGATAGCCTTCGCCGGGTACGGCCAGGACATGACCCGCGTGGATCGTCGCGTCCTGCGCGCTGGCGGCACCCGCTGCGACAAAGCAGGCGGCGGAGGCGGCGAGGGATTTCAAAAGCGCATTCTTCATCGGTGTGGCCTTTCTCAGGGTTTCAGGATCATCTTCATGGCGCCGTTCTCGCGGGCGTCGAACATCCGGTAGGCTTCGGCCCCTTCGGACAGGGGCATATGGTGCGTGATGGTCCGCTCGGGGCGCAACTTGCCGGCCTGGACGAGCGGGACCAGTTCGGGCCACTGGGCCGGCACGGAACAGGTGCCGGTCCGGAACGTGAGCCCCTTGATGAATGCCAGCGCCATGGGGAACTTGAAATCCATCGTCTGGTTGACGCCGATGCACGACACGGTTCCCGCATTGCGCGCGAGCTTCATGGACAGGTGGATCGCGGCGTCCGCACCGACGCATTCGACGACGCTGTCGCACATGCGGCCAGAGGTGAGTTCGGTGATCCGGTCACGCGCCTCGGCGGCATCAAATGCGATCGCGCCGATCTCTTCGGCAAGCTGACGACGCTCGGGCACCAGATCGACGGCAAATACGCGGGCTGCGCCCATCAGGAACGCGCCTTCGACAGCCATCAGCCCGATCGGGCCGCATCCGACGACCGCCACGGTGCTGCCAGGCCGGATATCGGCATTCTTCAGACCGAACCAGGCCGTCGGGAGATTGTCGGTCAGGAGGACCGCCTGGTCTTCGGTGACGCCGTCAGGAATTTTGGCAAGGCCAAAATCGGCGACAGGCACCATCGTGTACTCGGCCTGGACGCCCTGCAATTTGGGGCCGAGCCCGTAGCAACGCGCGCCCGAGGTCTCGCATTGCGTGACATTGCCCGCCATGCAGGACGGGCAGGCGCCGCAGCCGACGGCCGCCGAGATCATCACACGGTCGCCCGGCTTGAAGCGGGACACGGCGCTGCCGGTTTCAATCACTTCGCCGACCGCTTCATGGCCGACGCAATAGCCATTCGTCTCGGAAAATCCGTGACCCTGATAGATGTGGAGGTCAGACCCGCAGATACCGCAGGCCGTGATTTTCACGATGGCGCTGCGGGTGTCTTCGGGTTCCGGCACCGGGGCGTCGTCGAAGACGATATCCCGTGCGCCGCGATAGAGGAGACCTTTCATGAGGCGCTGTCCTTGTCGGTTGTATTGGGTTTCAGGCTGGCAGCTTGTCGGCCGGATAGTGCGGGTAGCTGGCCTTGAGAACACCGTGGTTTAGCAGCGTTTCCGCGACCTGTTTCGTTCCTGTCGAATCGAAGATGCGCGTGCGAATCCAGTAGTTCTCGGCGCGGCGGCTGGCTGAGAGCGCAACGACCTCACGGCGCAGGATATAGTCTTCGCCGACAAAGAGCGGGCCGTCGATCATGCGCATTTCGAGGTCGGCGAAGAGGCCGATGGAGGGATGCTTGACCGGCCAGTTGGCCATGCCGCCGGTATAGTTGGCGAGCACGCTGACCATTTCGAGCGGGATGACCGGGCGGCCCCAGGGCGACGCCTTGGCATCGCTGTACCAGTCGCTCGGCTCGGTGATGACAGCCAGCTTCTGTGCCAGGCTGAACGGGTAGAGATTGCCCATGTGCTGGTCGGCGCCCATGCGGACGTGCTCGTCCTTGTCGGTCTTCAAACCGACTTTCATGTCTGCGAGGATAACAAGATCATCGGCGGGGCGGAGCTTCGCCATGCGGGCCTCAAGCAGGGTTTCGCCATGGTCCGGGCCGAGCGTGGCGCTGGCTTCCAGTACCGGCGTGCCGTCTTCCTTTTCGGCCCAGCATTTGGCGCGGGTTGCGCCGGGCGCCGGACGCTCGACAAAGGCGCGGACCTTCTCGCCCTCGAACACCATGTTCAGGAAGTGCGTCGAGAGGCAGCCGCGCTCGAACCAGTCCTTGCCCCATATGTCGTGGAGTATTGGCACGAATTGCTGGAAATGCGTCGGGCCTTCGATCGGGCCCGCCTTCATACCAAGGCGCTCGGCTTCCGCATCGTCATGCAGCGACTTGTGACCGCCATAGGATTGCTCCTGCAGCATCTGTGCGGGAGCGCAAAGCGGGCCTGTCAGTATATCGCTCATGTGATCTTCCTTTCGGTGAATAGTGTCATCTTCCCCGGCATGCGTCACCTTCCAAGCCGCGCACCGCTAGTCCGGTGCGCCGCCCGCAGCAACTGTCTCAGCATCGATGGCGCGTTGTACTGTCTTGTAAAATTCCCGGCGCGCATCGAACTCGCCGTCCTTGTCGCCGAGCGCCGATGTCCAGCTGCTGTTTGACGCGATGACCAGCTTGCGCGCCGGGTCGATAAAGATGCCCTGCCCAAAGATGCCATCGCCCTGGAACGAGCCGTCGTCCCATGTCCACCACTGGTAGCCATAGCCCTCGCCATCTGCGCCATAATCGACCTGCTTGCGCGTCGCGTCGTCCAGCCAGCCGTCCGGCAGGACCGGCTCGCCGCCCGCGATGGCGCCATCAAGGATGAACAGGCCGAAGCGGGCAAAATCGCGCACCGACGCCTGAATGCAGCAGCCGCTGATCTCATGCCCATCCGTGCCGAGCAGCCAGGACGCGTCCTGCTGCATGCCATAGGGCCGCCAGACCTTTTCCGAAAGGTAATCAGCGAGTTGCCTGCCGGTCGCACGACTGACGAGCACACCGATCAGATTGGTCTCGCCCGTGGAATAGTGCCAGACTTCGCCCGGCGGATGCGCGCGCGCCAGCGTCGCCATATAGCTCGCGACCGCGCTTTTCCCGGATTCGACCACCTGCGCGTCGAAACGCGCAACGTCGGATTCCGGATCATCATAATCCTCGTTCCACGCAATTCCGGATGTCATGGTCAGCAATTGCGCAACCGTGACGCCATCATAGGCTGACCCGCGAAGCTCCTCGATATATTCCGTCAACGGATCTTCAATGCTCTTGATTGCGCCATCCGCGACGGCGGCGCCCACAAGGGTCGAGGTCAGTGACTTTGCAACGGAGAAGCTTGTCCACCGCCCGTCTGGCCGAAAGTGAAGCCCGTAAAGCTCCAGCCGTACAGCACCATCCTGAACCACAACCAGCCCTGCCGTACGGTTCGCAACCAGATATGCATCCATGTCCATGTCGAGCACCAACGGAGCGCCTTCCGGCAGCGGATGCACGTCATCCCCTGCGGCGACCGGGCGCGACTTGATGATGAATGGCACGCGATCCAGCATGCGGAAGCCTGCATCGCGCTGATCCAGATTCCAGAACAGGATATCCCGGCCATAGGGCTGATGCCCCAGGAAGGCACGCCAGTCCGGCCCGATCAGGCCCCAGCCGATCGCTGCAGCCACGCCGAGCGCCGCAATGATGCCCAAGCGCCGCATGATTCCCACCGTCTATGCCCCCATCATTTTTTTGTACGAATTGGACCTATCCCGGCATGCCCGCCTTGCGAGCGTATTGAGCCGCAAACTGCGCCAGCGGCACGACCCGTGCCGCATTCGACTCGGCGTTGGCGCTGTTGGCCGTGCCGTCGCGTACGCGTCCGACGATACCCTGAAGGATGCCGGCGAGACGGAAGGCGTTGTAGGCGAAGTAATAGTCGAGCTCCGGCAGGCCGTCGCGACCTGTGTGCGCGCAATACATCGCGACATACTCCTCCATGGTCGGGATGCCCCAGGCCTTGAGGTCGGGAATCGCGGAGAGCGATCCGCGGCTGGCGTCGCCCTGTGGCATGACCCAGTTCATCAGGTGGTAGGAGAAATCGGCCAGCGGATCGCCGAGGGTCGAGAGTTCCCAGTCGAGCACGGCGATCACTTTCGGTTCGGTCGGATGGAGCACCATATTGTCGAGACGGTAATCGCCATGGACGATGGTCGTCTTGTCACCCGGCGGGATGTTCTTGGGCAGCCATTCGATCAGCTGTTCCATCTCCGGAATGTGCATCGTTTCCGATGCCCGGTACTGCTTGGTCCAGCGGTGGACCTGACGGGCGACATAATCGCCTTCCTTGCCAAAGCCTTCGAGACCAGCCTTCTTCCAGTCGACATTGTGCAGGTCGGCAAGGGTCTTGATCTTTGCTTCGTAGATCTTGTGACGCATGGCGGGTTCATAGTCAGGCAGGGTGCCGTCCCAGAGAATGCGGCCTTCGACCATGTCCATGACATAGAAGATCGTGCCGACAACGCTCTCGTCCATGCAAAGGCCATAGGGTCGCGCGACCGGGTAACCGAGAGGGTAGAGCGCGTCGATGACACGGAATTCGCGGTCGACTGCATGCGCGCTGGGCAGAAGATTCCCCGGCGGCTTGCGGCGCATGACGTATTTCTTCTTCGGCGTGACCAGCTGATAGGTCGGATTCGACTGGCCGCCCTTGAACTGGCGGACCTCCAGAGGGCCTTCATAACCTTCGACATGGGCTTCCATCCAGGCAGCCAGGTTCGCCTCGTCGAACTTGTGGGAGTCCACTACGGATTTGGTGCCTGTGAACAGGTCCTGTGCAGTTTCTGTCTCTGCCATGGGGTCGCTCTCGCTTTTGATGTTTCCTCGCTGATACCATAACCGGCCACTGCCGCGTGCCAAGACCTGCCGTAACGTCGCCACATTTTCCGGACACATTGCTTGGGATGAAACGATTGACAGCGATCTGCGCCCTATTCCTGCTTGCGGCTGCTCCAGCGCATGCCAAGAACATCAATGCCTCCGGCGCTGTGCGGGCAGACCTGCTCAGCCGGGCGCTTGACGCGCAGAAAATGCATGCAAATGAGACCAAGGATACCGGTCGCCTTGTGATTGTCGATTATTCGCGGCATTCGAAGGATGAACGCCTGTTTGTCGTGAACCTTGAGAGCGGAGATGTGACAGCCTATCGCGCGGCGCATGGACGTGGCTCCGACATGGATCATGACGGCTATCTTGACCGGTTTTCCGACGAGCCTGGCTCAAGCGCGAGCCCGGAAGGGGCGTTGGTCATTGCGGAGCAATACAGAGGCAAGCACGGCCTGAGCCTGCGCCTGGACGGGCTGGATGAGACGGGCAAGTCGTCGCGCGACCGTGCCATCGTGATTCATGCCGCCGACTACGCCGAACCGGATTTCCTGTCCCGCTTCGGCAAGCTTGGCCGCTCCAATGGCTGTATCGTGTTCTCGAAAGCCGACCTGAAACGTTTCCTCGCGGATGTGCCCAAGGGCACGCTCATGTTCGTGAGCCGCTAGTCCGGTTTCAGCGCGCGCCAGCCAATGTCGCGGCGGCAAAAGCCTTCCGGCCAGTCGATACGATCCACGCCCGCATAGGCACGGGTGATGGCTTCTTCGAGCGTTGATCCTGAGGCCGTGACGTTGAGGACGCGTCCGCCCATGGCGACTAATGCGCCTTCGGAATCGCGGTCGGTGCCTGCCTGAAACACGGTGACGCCCGGCAGGTTGTTGGCGTCGGCCAGGCCATTGATGACCGAACCTTTGGTGTAGCTGCCCGGATAGCCCGTATTGGCGAGCACGATTGTGGCGGTCGGATCGAAACGCTCAAGTTCCAGCAGGGATTCGAATGCGTCCTCATTTCCCATCAGGCCGCCGGTCGCCGATGCGAGAATGGCGGGGACAATGTCGCCGGCCAGCCCTTTCATCAGGGCCTGGCATTCCGGGTCACCGAAGCGGGCATTGAACTCGACGACCTTTGGCCCCTCATCCGTGACCATGACGCCGACATAGAGCACGCCCTGATAGGGCATGCCGTCAGCGGCCATGCCTGCCAGCATCGGCTCCACGATCTCGGCCTTGATGCGGTCCATTACGGCTTGGGTTACGACCGGCGCGGGAGCATAGGCACCCATGCCGCCAGTATTGGGGCCGGTGTCACCCTCGCCGACGCGCTTGTGATCCTGGGCGGCAGGCAGGTAGACCGCGCCCTGGCCATCGGTGATGACGAAAATGCTGGCTTCCTCGCCCTGCATGAATTCCTCGATGATCAGCGTCGCCGACGCGCCGCCGAACTTGCCCGACAGCATATCGTCCACTTCGGCGTCAGCCTGTTCGAGGCTCTCGGCGATGACCACGCCCTTGCCTGCAGCCAGTCCGTCGGCCTTCAGCACGTAAGGCGCTTCCATCGTGCGCAGGAAGGCCTTGGCGAGGCCCGGCGTCGTGAACTCGCCATAGGCGGCGGTCGGAACGCCATAGGCTTTCATCCGGCCCTTGGAGAAGGCCTTGGAGGATTCCAGCTGGGCGGCGAGACGGCTCGGGCCGAACACGTCGAACCCCCGGGCGCGCAGGATATCGGCGAGTCCGAGCGCGAGCGGCGCTTCGGGGCCAATCACCACGAGATCCGGCTCCACCTGCAGCGTCAGCTTGATGAGATTGTCGATATCATCAACGGCGACATCGAAGCACGGGCCGATAACGTCCATGCCGGGATTGCCGGGCGTCGACTGGACCACGTCGACCAGGGGCGACTGGTCCATCTTCCAGGCCAGGGCGTGTTCGCGCCCGCCGGAACCAATGAGGAGGATGTTCATGGGATTTGGCCCCTCGCCTGCTGCTTTCCAGTCGCTATAAAGGCTGGATGTCCGACTCGCCAGTCTCCAATGACCAAGCCGTCACCGTCTCGGAGCTCGCCGCGAGCCTGAAGCGGACGATTGAATCGAATTTCGACCATGTTGTCGTGCGCGGCGAACTGGGCCGTGTGACCATTGCCCGGTCCGGGCATATGTATGCCGACATCAAGGACGAGAAGGCGGTTCTCAATACGATCATGTGGAAGGGGCAGGTCGACAAGCTGCCCTTCCGGCCGGAAGAAGGCCTCGAAGTGATCGCGACCGGGCGCCTGTCGATCTATGAGGGACGCTCGAACTACCAGCTGATTGCCAGCTCCATGCGGCCTGCCGGCGCGGGCGCGCTGATGCAGCTGCTGGAAGAGCGCAAGAAGAAGCTGGCCGCCGAGGGCCTGTTCGAGGCACGCCACAAAAAGAAGCTGCCCTACCTGCCCCGCACGATCGGTGTGATCACAAGCCCGACCGGGGCGGTGATCCGGGATATCCTGCACCGCATCCAGGATCGCTTCCCTGTGCGCGTGATCGTATGGCCTGCGCTTGTTCAGGGCGATGCAGCGGCAGCGCAAGTGACCGCAGGCATCAAGGGCTTCAACGCAATGACCGGCGACGACCGGCCCGACGTACTGATCGTGGCGCGCGGCGGCGGATCGATCGAAGACCTCTGGCCGTTCAACGAGGAAATTGTTGTTCGCGCGGCATTCGAGAGTGAGATTCCGCTGATTTCCGCTGTCGGGCACGAAACAGACACGACGCTGATCGACTATGTGTCGGATGCGCGCGCGCCGACGCCGACCGGGGCGGCCGAGATTGCCGTGCCGGTGCGCAGCGAACTGGTGCTGAACATCGAAGAGAATGGCGGACGCCTGAAGCGCGCCCTGGCGCGGCGGACGGCACGATCGCGCGATGCGCTGCGCGCCGCACGCCTGCCGCGGCCCGAAACGCTGCTGCAATCGAAACGCCAGCGTCTGGACTATGCCGCGGCCAGCCTGCCACGCGCGGCGCGGGCGCTGATCGAGCGGAGCCGGTCGCGACTGGCTGCTGCGCAAGTCAGCCCGGCGGGCCTGAAGGCGGACATCAGGCGATCGCGGCAGAGCCTGAGGGAAACAGCCGTGCGGGCGCGCCCTGCCCTGATGCGGCTGATCGAGCGGCGCAAAGTGTCGCTGGAGTCGCAAGGCAAGCTGCTCGAGACCCTGTCTTATCACGCAACGCTGAGCCGGGGCTTTGCCATGGTGCGCAGCGAGGACGGCAAGCTGATCCGGTCGGCGGACGTGGCGGCGAGCGCCGCGGCATTCACGGTGAGTTTCTCGGATGGCGATGTGATGGCTGCGCCGCTGGACGGGCCGCCCCCGCCTGTGAGTTCCGCGCCCAAAACGAAGAAAGCCCCGACCAAGGCTGGTCAGGGCTCTCTGTTCTAGTTCGCTCAGGCCAGCCTAGACGCCCGCGATGTCTTCCTGCAGGACCGTCATCTGGAACTGGTAGGATGTCTCGCCTTCGTCGACATCCTTGTAGACCAGTGCGATGAACTCAGCGCCGAGATAGACCTCAACGGAATCAGAGGTCTTGTCGCGCGCCAGCAGGCGCAGGCCCGGATGCAGTTTTTCTTTCAGGTACGCCTCAAGACGCAGTGTTTCTTCACGTTCCATGACGCATGCTCCTTCGTAATTCAGCGGCGCAACCTAGTCTTTTTCTTTTGCAGCGCAACAGCGACACCTGCAATCGGCTGTGCGCCCGCTGCAGCGCGCCTATTTGGCCACGTCGTCAGGGATGTTCTGATCCATCGTCTTGGCCGGCTGGCAACAGAGCGGCTGACCGACGATCCTGGCCGGCACGCCTGCAACCGTGCAATGCGCCGGGACGTCCTTGAGCACCACGCTGCCGGCAGCCACTTTGGCTTCGTCACCGATGGTGATGTTGCCCAGGACCTTCGCACCGACAGACACGAGCACACCGCGCCCGATTTTCGGGTGGCGGTCACCGACTTCCTTGCCCGTCCCGCCCAGCGTTACGCCCTGCATGATCGAGCAGCCATCACCGACGACCGTGGTTTCCCCGATCGTGATCGCGGTCGCATGGTCGAGCATGACGCCGGTACCGATGCGCGCGGCGGGGTGAATGTCGACACCGAACAGTTCCGAGGCGATGCCCTGGAAGTGGAAGGCAAGCGACTCCCTGCCCTGTCTCCACAGGACATGGGCGACGCGGTGTGTCTGGAGCGCGAGGAAGCCCTTGAAGAACAGGAACGGCTGCAACATGCCGCGGCAGGCAGGGTCGCGTTCGAGCACGGCCTGCATGTCCGCCTCGGCGGCCACCAGAAGCGACGGGTCGGAATCATAGGCTGTCGACAGGATGTGGCGGACCTGAAGCGTGCCCATGACGGGGCCACCCAGTTTTTCAGCGAGGTGGTAAGACAGCGCCTGGCACAGCGTGGAGTGGGCCAGAATGGCTGCATTGATATAACTGGCCAGCGTCGGTTCTTCCGCCGCAGCCGCAGCGGCCTCGAAGCGCAGCCGGCTCCAGGCAGGTGGCGGGGCACCGATATCAGGGTTTGCGACCATTCCAGCCTCCATCAGAATTTGGCTTCCTAGCCACATGGGCGGCAGATTGCCGCGTATCAAGTTCCAATACGTTCACGATTGCCTCATTCCGCAGGGACTCGCCGCCGACCGAACAGGTGAATCAGTGTTTTTCGTATGGGTTTCAGAGTCATGATCCGGAACACGGCTGGCGTGAAGTAGAGCGCCAAGAGGGCCGATCCGGCGACTCCGCCTGAAATTCCGGCAGCCAGCGGCATCCAGAAAGAGTCCCCTGACAGAAGGATGGGAATGAATCCGCCCATGGTCGTGAGCGTGGTGGCAACGATGTGGCGGGTGGCGTCCACAACGATCTCGCGCTGCGCGATCACGTCATCGGCCATGGCAGCCGGACTGGCCTTTAGCAGCGACAAGACAACGATGGAACTGTTGATGGCGATGCCCAGCAAGCCCAGGCCACCGATGATCGCGTTAAAGCCGAACGGCAGGTTGAACAGCCAGACGCCGAAGAATGCGAGCCCCAGCGACAGGAATCCGGTCGTCAGGATCAGCAGCATCATGCGGAACGAGTTGAAGACGAGCATGATCGCACCGGCCATGACCAGAATAAGGGGAATACCGACCCCGGCCAGGTTGCCGATTGCCTCGCCTGAGTTTTCCGCCTCGCCGCCAATACGGATGGCATAGCCTGGCGGCAGTGTGAAATCACTGGCCTCGAGCCGGGCCTGGAAGTCAGCGAAGACCGGCGCCGGCAGCGTGTAGGGATCGAGATAGGCGAGGATCTGGTTCACCCGCTGACCGTCGCGGCGCGAGACCACAGCGGTCTTGGGATCAAGCGACATGGTGCCCAGCGCAGACAGGGGCGTGCCGTTCCCGACAGTCATCGCCCGCAGGTCAGTCAGTGTGCCGCGGCGGTTGTCCGGACCAATGACAATAACGGGCAGTTCTTCGGTACCTTCCACGATGGAGCCCGCGCGGACCCCTTCCAGTTCGGCATTCATGGCTGACGCCAATTGGGTGAGACGCTGACCGGCAAGCGCCGAAGCGGATTCATCTGCTTTCAGGCTGACCGTCGGTGCGCCGAGTTCCAGCGACGCAACGGTGTAAGTCACGCCAGGCGTCTGCGCGAGGATCGTGCGGGCTTCATCGCCCAGACGGCCGAGGATATCAAAATCGTCGCCCATGATGGTAAAATCGATCGGGGCATCCGCAGGCGGGCCTTGCTCGAATGGCAAGGCGAGGAAGCGTGCGCCCGGGAATTCCGCGCGCATTTCGCTCTGGACCCTGGCAACAATCTCGTGCGTGCGCTGGTTGCCGTCCAACTGGACCCAGCCTGCGGCAAATCCTTCCACGCCTTCGGTATTATTGATCATGTTATAGTAGACGCGCGGCGACGGTTCACCCAGGACCCAGGTGACGGATTTCACGCCCTCCATCGCCTGGATAAGTTCGCTGGCATGCTTGGTCGACGCAATCGTATCGGAGAGATTGGCTTCCGGTGGCAACTGCATCGTGATCTGGAACTGGTCACGTTCTGTCTGCGGAAAGAACTGCGATGGCAGCTGACCGACCAGGTAGAAGCCCAGGATCGCCGGGGCGACGGCCAGACCGATACCGAGCGGCGGGAACCGCAAGACGGCCTCGATGGTTGCCCGATAGCCGTCGGAGATAAAATCGACGGATACGCCATCGCGCCACCAGCGGCGCGGTCGTTTGTGGGCCCCCTTTTCCCAGCCTCGCGTGCGATCGAACCACCCCGCCATGGCCGGGATAAGCGTTACGGAAATCACAAAGGACGCGGTAATCGAATACACGACCGACAGACCGATCATGCCAATAAACTCGCCGGCGCCACCGGGCAGCAAGGCAATCGGGGCGAACGCCAATGCGGTGGTCAGAGTCGAGGCGGCCAGCGGTGCGAACAGATGGTTGAGACTTTTGTCTATGGCCTGCAGGCGCGTCGCCCCGCGCCCCCGCATCTGGTCAAAATCGTCCACGACCACGATCGCATTGTCGATCAACAGACCGAGTGAAATCACGAGGCCGGTGACCGACATCTGGTGCAGCGGATTGCCGAATACCTTGAACAGGATCAGGACGAGCGCAACGGTGAGCGGTATGGCCGAACCGACCACGAGTGCCGAGCGCCAGCCCATCGTGAAGAACAGAACGACGAACACGATACAGGCTGACATCAGAAGGTTCTTGGCGAGGCCGTTCAGTCGCGCATTGGTATATGTGCTCTGGTCGAACACCGTATCGATGCGCAGACCGGGCGGTGTGTCTACGGCGAAGTCCCGCACGACCTGGTGCGCGGTCTCGGCCCACTTGTCGACGCGTTGCCCCTCTGAAATGAACGCCGCCACGAAAATCGTGCGTTTGCCATTTTCGAGCGCCATCCGGACGGGTGGGTCTTCGAACCCTTTCTGGACTGTGGCGACGTCACTCACCCGCACCGCCGTCCCGTCAGGCCGTTGCAGTAGCGGCACGCTGCGAATGCGGGAAATATTGTCAAACTCGCCACCGACTTCGAGACCGATATTGCCGCCATCGGTGCGCAGGCGCCCGGCTGGTGTCTTGCTGTCTGCCGACGCGATAAGCGATGCGGCCTGACGAACGGTCAGGCCGGCTGCCGACAGCGCCTCCGGATCGACAACGATGCGGACTTCTTCGGCAGGCACGCCATACAGATCGGTCAATTCAGTGCCCGGGAGGCGCTGGAACCGGTCCTGAAGGTTGAGCGCCATGCGGCCCATAACGGCGAGAGGCGGATCGCCTTCACCCTCCCAGACAAGCCCGACCACCAGAGTGGCCGCACCGACATATTGTCGGTGGATATCGGGCGCATTGGTTCCCGGCGGGAATTTGGTCCTGGCGAATTCGACTTTCTGGCGGATCAGGGTCCAAGCATCATCGACCTCTGCTTCCGTAAGGTCGTCGCGGATATCCAGACTGACCTGCGATACACCCGGTCGCGAAACGGATTCCACTTCATCAACCTCGGGAAGTTCCATCAAAGCCGCTTCCAGTGGTTCGGTGACGAGCGCCTCCATACGCTCGGCGTCAGCGCCCGGAAGCGTTGTGAGCACGAATCCGTATCGCTCGACCAGCGACGGATCTTCCTGACGGCCAAGCGAAAACATGGCGCCGAGGCCACCGATCAGGATGACCATCATGATCAGGATGGTAAGGCGCGGAAGGCGGAAGAAAATCGTGAACATGACGGCTGGGCCCTCAGCCTTCGTTGGGTGTAACTGCGCTGGTCGCATCGCGCGGCTCGACCGGCATGCCCGGCGCGATGCGCTGGAGCCCATCGACAATCACGCGTTCGCCTTCCTGCACAGGCCCGCGAACGAATCCGCGCCCGCCTTCAGAATGCACCATCTCGACGGGTCGCGGTTCAGCGCGCCAGCCATGTTCCGACGGCGCGGCAACGAATACCGTCCATAGGCCCCGGGAGGCTGTCGACATGGCCTTCACAGGCACCCAGAAACCCGGCTCGTTGATCTCACGTTCCATCGAAAGCCGGACGACCGCGCCGACTGCGAGGTCGCCTGAATTCTCGATGTCGAACATGGCCGCGACCGTGCGCCTGTCGGCATCAATCACGCCGGTGACGGAACGCAGTTTTGCCTCAACCGTGCCTGTATCGGCGACCAGCATGTATATTTCGCCCGGGATCAGTCGCGACGCGCTGATGGCCGGCAGGCCTATTCTTGCTTCGAGATGGCCCGCCTCTACCAATTCCAGTATCGGCGTTCCAGGAGCCGCGATCGCGCCCTCATCGACCATTCTTGCGGTGACAACTCCGTCAAATGGCGCCGTGATGCGCGCCAGATCGATCTGCACGCGCAAAGTGTCGGCCTGCGCCCTGGCGGCTTCGATCCGGGCCATGGACGTGTTCGCCTGGGCTTCGGCCTCATCGACCCTCTGTTGCGACACATGGCCCTGCAACTTGAGCGTTCTCTGGCGTTCGACCGTATTCAAGGCGAGAGAATGAGCCGCACGCGCCTCTTCAACCATCGCATCGGCCGACGCGAGCTGGGCACCTAGGCTGCGCGTGTCGAGACGAGCCAGCGTCGCGCCCTGTTTGACCCGGTCGCCCACATCGGCACTCATGGACTGAATCCGGCCGCCGCTGGAAAAGCCGAGTTCGCTTTTGCGGCGCGCTTGCGCGAGCCCGCTGAAGGATTCGTCGATCCTGAATTCCTTGGCCAAGCGAACCGGCATCACGGACACGGTCAGCGGGTCGGGCTCGACGGTCGCGACTTTTGGTCCTTCGGGGCTGCGCAACTGGATTGCCGCGAACATCAGTCCTGCACCGAACAGGAACAGGATCACCAGAAAGGCAAGACCCTTCAGAAGGGTCGGGCGCTTCTCGCGGGCCTCGTCGCCCTGATAGTCATCGGAAGGCGTCATGGTTGTTAGTCCTCAGGGGTGGAATCAAAGTGCCGCGCCTCGCCGGACCATTGCAGTCCCCGGAAAACGAGGTCGGCGTGGAAGGCGATGAAGGCGCTCGCTGAAACGGGCTGGTCGGTGGGCAGAAGTGCCGGGAAGTGCGGCAGGTGCGTCATCAATTGCGCCAGGCCGTGGGACGCCGCCCATACGGATTTCGCGGACAGATAAGGGTCGAGTTCCGGGTCGAATACGCCGAGTGACTGGCCTTCGCGCACCATGTCGACAAGGACGCCGAAGGCGCGCCCCTTGTAGGATTTCGAGAACGCTTCCCAATCCTTTGTTTGTACCGGCACGGGCGCACCCTGAACGTTCGAAAACGCGGCAGCATAGTGGTGCGGACGCTCCATCGCAGTGACGATATAGGTTGTGACGCATGCCCGCCCGCGTTCGGAGAAAGGCGCATCGGCGCAGGATATCTTGCCGACACGAGACAGGAGGCGTTCGAAGAAAACCTCCTTGAGTTCGTCGATCAATTCCTCCTTGGAACCGAAATACTTGTAGATGGCGGACGGCGAGTAATCGATCTCTTCTGCCAGACGCCGGATCGAGAGCCCCGCCTCGCCTTCTTTCGCAAAGACGCGCTCGGCGGCTTCGATGATCGCGCCGCGCACTTTAAGTCGGCGGCGTTCTGCGGGTGAAGGCTCAAGGGACAGATCAGTTGGCATGAGGCGTCAGATACCGCTGAAACACGTTCAGAAAGTGAACACTGTTCACCAAATTAGTCCTGTCCCACTGTCCGGGCAAGCAGAAACATCGCGAGACGCCTCTTTCGGCGGCGCGGCGGGCTGGCTATGTACTGGCATGGCAAATCGTTTCCCCCCCGCCCCGCCCGTTGGCACGACCATGCTGCCTGCTCGTCCGAGCGCCGAAGCCCGCGCCCTGCTCGCGTTGCGCCGCTCCGCCAGCAAGCACCACCTGACTGAGCCTGGCCCTTCGCCGGAGTCTCTCGATGAATTGTTGCGTGTGGCCGCCCGCGTGCCGGACCACCGGAAGCTTTCGCCGTGGCGGTTCATCGTTTTCGAAGGCGATGCGCGCATGTCGTTCGGCAGGGAACTGGCCCGGATTCACGATGCGAACACGCCGGATGCTGAATCCAAGGATGTGCTGGAAGCCGCTGGCCTGCCACTTCGCGCACCCGTCATGGTGGCCGTGATTTCATCACCCGACCCTGCGCACAAGACGCCGGTCTGGGAGCAGGAACTCTCGGCAGGCGCGGTCTGCCACAACCTGCTGCTCGCGGCGAACGCGGCCGGTTGGGCCGGGGTCTGGCTATCCGAGTGGATGGCGTTCGACGCAGACGTCGCCAAGACGCTCGGCCTGACCGATGGCGAACGTGTGGCCGGCTTTATCTATCTCGGCACAGCGACGATGGGATGTCCGGAGCGCCCACGGGCGAACATGCGCGAAAAGATCACTCGCTGGACCGCTCCGGCCTGAGTTCAGCCCCGGCCGCGATAGCTCGCGACGCCCGTGTCGGGCACATGGAGCCCGGCAGGCACCTCACCGGATTGCCAGAAGACGTCGATCGGGATGCCGCCGCGCGGATACCAATAGGCTGAAATCCTCAGCCATTTCGCCTCGGTGAACGCATGTATCCGCTTGCCGATGGCAACCGAGCAATCCTCGTGGAACGCACCATGATTGCGGAAACTGGTGAGATAGAGCTTCAGGCTCTTGCTCTCCACCAGCCAGTCACCCGGCGCATAGTCGATCACGATATGCGCAAAGTCCGGCTGTCCCGTGACGGGGCAGAGCGAGGTGAATTCGGGCGCGACGAACCGCGTGAGGTAAAGCGTGCCGACATGAGGGTTGGGCACACGTTCGAGCTGCGCCTCTTCCGGCGTTTTCGGGGCGCTGGTCTGCTGGCCGAGTTGGCCGAGCCCCTGGTAGATGGGATTATCAGGCATGGGGGAGGATTCCTGGAACGGGGACAAGGTCGAACAAGAGGCCGAAATAGAGCGCATAGGCAAGCAGGAGAACTGCGCCTTCCCAGCGCGCGATGCGTTTTCCGGTCATCGCAAACAGCATAAGCAGGAAGACCGACAGGATCAGCGCGCCGATATCTTCCGACGATATGAGGCTCGCGTGATGCCCTTGCGACATCGCTTCGGCCGAGACATCGCCCCGCACGCTGAACGGATGGACCACCGCCGTGACACCGAGGATGCCCAGTATATTGAAAATATTGGAGCCGATAATATTGCCCAGCGCAACATCAGACCTCCCGCGAAAGGCCGCCACGGCCGATGTTACGAGTTCGGGCAGGCTGGTGCCGACGGCGACGATGGTGAGGCCGATAATGGTTTCGCTGATCCCGAACTCGCGCGCGATCACGACGCCGCCATCGACCAGCAGCCGGGCGCCGAACACGACGCTTACGAGCCCGGCAGCAGTAATGACCAGCCCCAGCAACAGGCCATAGTGAGCCTCGATGATCTCACCCTCGGCCGCGTGCATTGCGGCAACATCATTGTCGCGGCGCTGGTCGGCGATGAATGAATAGGCGAGATAGGCCAGCAGCACGCCGAGGAGCGCCAGTCCGACCGGACGGCTGAACAGGTCGAACCAGATCAGCGCGCAGAGCAGCGCCGTCACGGCCAGCATGATAAGCCCGTCCCTGGCCAGCGCACGCGGATTGGTCAGGATCGGACGGATCATCGCGGCGACGCCGAGCACGAGCAGTATATTGGCAATGTTCGACCCGACGACATTGCCCACGGCGATGCCTACTGCATCCTGGTCTATGGCTCTCAGACTGGTCACGAGTTCGGGAACGGACGTGCCGAAACCGACCAGGGTGAGGCCAATCACCAATTCGGAAATATTGAGCTTGCGCGCGACGCTGACCGATCCGCGGACCAGCGCCTCCCCACCAATGAAAAGCAGGACCAAGCCGCCAAGCACCATCAAATATGTCATTCATTGCCCCGAAAACTGCCAATCAGGCGAGCATACGGTGTGTGCAGGCTGGCTGGCAAACGGAGACTACGGTGCCTGCTGCAACCGGGAAAATGCCCCGAGACCCCATGTATTTGCAAGAAAACTTGCCGTAAACGTGCAGTGTTCGGGGCGAAAACTGCAATCGGCGGGCTTATCTACACGCCAGACAGGCCTGTTCAGCCTTCATTTAGGAAAACTGGCGCAATCCTCGCATTGAAATCTGGATGGTAAATACTTCGATGTCACAACGGCTTGCCCGCTTCACCACAGCAGCCGGGGCCGCACTCACGCACCCGGCCACGGGCGTATGCCTGCTGGGGGCCGTGACGGCTTGTGCCGGCTTTCCCGGAAGTGGCAATGACGCGATATCCACAGGGCGTCAGGTGCCCGTCGAATTGTCAGGCGTCCCTGCGGATCTGGACGCCAAGGCTAAGGCTATCCTCGAGAGCGATGATACGCCTGCCCGCAGTGTGCTGGAGGCGCGGCGCAAGGCCAGTTCGTCCGCAGATACGCTGGAAGAATTCCTGGCGTCGGAGGGATATCTCGCGGCCGACGTGTCACCTGAACTGATCGAATCGGTCGAGAAGAAGCCGCGCCTGGATGTCTCCCCCGGCGAAATGTTCAAGGTGGCCTCCGTCGCCCTGGCGCTTGACACAGACGTAAGCGACAAGCTGCAGGCGGCGCTCGAGGAAGACCGCAAGTCCCTTGCCATAGGCGCGCCGGCGCGGACATCCGACATCGAAGCGCTGGAAGTAAAATTTCTCGGAAGACTTCGCCAGGGTGGCCATGCGTTCGCCGAAAGCCGCGGGATCGACGTGCTGGCCTCGCGCAAGGACAGGAATGTTGAACTGACTTACGCGCTGGCACCCGGGCCGTTCGTTCGACTTGGCGACATGGTCGTGCTGGAATCGGGCGCGTGCAAGGTCGAAACAATCTGCGCCCTTCGGACATGGACACCAGGAGACGCCTACTCCCCTGACAAGATCGACCAGTTGCGATTGCGCTTGCGCAGCAGCGGCCTGTTCGACGGCATAGGCGTAGAAGTCTCAAACACGCCAGACGAAAATGGATATTATCCGGTCCAACTCGCGCTTTCAGACGCCAAACGCCGCTCCGTCGGCGCTGGCGTTACCGCCTCGACTACTGATGGGGTCGGCGCAGATGCATACTGGGAACGCAGAAATGTCACAGGCCACGGTGACACGTTCCGTGTGCAGGGCGAAGTGGCGACCGTCGCGCGCGACCTGACCGCAAAATATACGAGGCCGAACATCGGCCGCTACGGTCGCACGCTCACGGCCGAAGCCGGCATTCGCGCCGAAGAGACCGACGCCTACGACTTGCAGGGCATCAAGGTGGGCGCAGCGCTCTCGCAACCGTTCAACAAGAACTTCACCCTGTCTGCCGGCGCGTCGGTCGATGCCACGCGAACGAAGGAGCGACGGCTCAGAGCCTTGTTGGACCCGCGCGAACTCTACACGCTTTCATTTCCGCTTGCCGCAACCTATTCGACGGTCAAGCAACCGCTCGACCCGCAATCGGGCCAGCGCGCCTTTCTCGGTGTCGAACCCGGCATGTCGGTGGGCGACTCGACGGCGGGCTACACGCGCATGCTTTTGACCGGCTCCACTTACCACAAGATTGCGGATGGGCCGTTCGTCGCCGCCGTGCGTGGTGAATTCGGCGCCTTTCTTGGTTCCAACGCCGTTCCGATAGACCGCCTGTTCTTCGCGGGCGGTGGTGGGTCGGTGCGCGGCTTCGAATACCAGAGCCTGTCGCCGCGCGACGCCACAGGTGCCCTGATTGGCGGTCGAAGTCTTTTCGACGTTTCGGCTGAACTACGCTGGCGGCGCAGTGACAAGCTTGGCTATGTGCTGTTCGTTGACAGCGGCGCGGCGGCCGACAGCGCCGACGAAGTCTTCAACGACATGCGCACTGCCATTGGCTTTGGTTTCCGGTACTATCCGGGTTTCGGTCCGATCCGCATTGATATTGCGACTCCGGCCGACAGGCGCGACGGGGAAGACCCGGTCCAGTTTTACGTGTCGATCGGGCAGTCATTCTGATGGCCTTCTTCCAACCATCCGTCAATTTCATCCGCCGTCGGCCTTTTTCGTCGGCAGGTGCGGGGATTATCGTCTTCCTGCTCATGGCCGTCATGGGCGTGCGCCTCTGGATCAACAGTGATGGCGGCCGCGCCTTTGTCCTGTCGCAAATCAACGGTCGGACAGTCGGCAGCCTGGGAACAATAACGGCATCCGGCCTGACGGGCGACCCGCTAAAGCGCATGCATATCGACAGGCTATCGATCGCCGACACAGAGGGCACATGGCTTGACAGCAGCGACCTCCGCCTGAAATGGACACCGCGCGCGCTCCTGTCGCGCAAAGTGGAACTCAATCTTGCCAGTGCTGGCGAAATAGCAATCCTGCGTCGCCCTGAGACAACGCCAAGCGAAGCGTCCGGCGGAAGCAACTGGAGTGTCGCGCTCGACGACCTGAACATTGGCAAGCTCTCGCTCGCTGAAGGTGTCGCTGGGCCCGCTGCCGCATTCAGCGTGACGGGCGCGTTTTCCAGCGGGCGCGACGCAATCGTCAAAGCCAAGTTGGACATTGCACCGCTGGAAGGCCTTGGCGACCGATTCAGGATCAATGCCCAGCGGGACGCAGCCGGCCAGTTCAACCTGGATGCCGAGGGCGAGGCCCCCGCCGGCGGCACGTTCGCGACACTGTTGAAACTCGCAGAAGGGCAGAGCGCCAACCTGAATGCCTCGGTCGACGGTACGCTGGACGAAGGCGATGGCTATTTCCTGCTAAAGGTTTCAGGAGAGGATGCGGCTTCGATGACTGCCAAGATCGTCGCTGGACGGCTGACCGCGAACGCTGATCTCGATGCCACTGCCCTGCCCTTCCCAGGCACGTTGCAGCAATTGCTCGGCGCAAACGCGCGTTTCGTCCTGGGTGCCGACATCGAAAAGCACCTGGCGGCGTTCGATCTGTCCGCGAACATGGCGTCGGGTACGCTGGCGGCCAAAGGTGAGGCGAACATTGACACGAAGTCACTGGATGGTCCCGCCGCAATCAAGCTGGATTTCACGGGTCTCTCCGACCTGACCGGGATGGCAGCCGACCTCTCGCTCGACGGAATAATCGAGATAAACGACGATGTGCCAACCTACGCAGGCGCCGCGACCCTCACCGCGCATGACGGGGCCGACCTCTCCTTCACCAGGCTATCGGGGCCCGTCACGGTCTCGCTGAAGCCTCAGCAGATACCGTTCAAAGCCGATCTCATCGGTGAAGGCGTCCTGTCGGACAATCAAAGCCTTTCCGGCTTGATCGGACGTCAACCGCATCTGGTGGCAAGTGGTGTGTACGCGCGCGATACTGGAATCGTTACCCTTGCTCCCTCCGTGCTTGATCTGCCCGAGGGCAAAGTTTCGGCCTCCGGCACATTGAGCCCGAAGGCGCGCACGCTGGATTTGCGTGGCACGATAGACCAAGCCCTTCACAGCTTGCCGGGCGGGTTCGGCGGGCGGACGTCTGGAACATTTCGCGCGCACGGTACACTTAACAAGCTGCAGATTGAGACGATCCTGGCAGGTGCCGGATTTTCGGGACTGCCGGACACGATACAGCCCCTGATCGGTGTAGCGCCAACAGTAAATGCGTCCCTCGCTATTGATGGTAAAACGATCAGCATCAAGAAAATGAAACTGGTGGGCGCCGGCGTTCAGTTCGACGGCGGAGGCCTGTACCGCATTGGCGATGCCAGCACGTTGCGCTTCGACTTTTTGCAAACCGAACCGCTCAACATCAGCGGGAACAGGTTTGACCTCCACGCTGGTACGATCAGTCTTTCGGGGGCCGCCAGCGCGCTCGAGATAGGTGTCGCGTCAACAGGTGGCGTTTTTGAAATCGCCTCTCGACGCGTCGAACAAGTCGCCGCGACGACCACGCTCGGCATTAGCGGCGGCCGTGTATCAGGACCGCTGGCCGTGATCGGCAAAGTGGCGGGCGAAACGCTGGACTTGTCAGCTGATCTCGTGCGCGCCGATGAAGGCACCCTGATCGAAAACCTGAAGGGCACATATGGCCCGCTTGGAATTACAGGCCGAGCCGAACTCAGTCCGGCCGGCGATCTTGTCGTTCTGGTGAATGCCGAAGGCGACGGCCTGAAGACCGAAGACGTACAAATCGCCAGCCTTCGCGCCACTGTCAGCATCGTGAAAGAAGGCCAGGACCCAATGTCGATCGTGGCCCATGCTGATGGTAGCGGCGCGAAACTGCCATCGGCCTTCCAACTCGATAGCTTCACGGCAGACATTAAGAACAACAAGGACGGCTACGATTTCAAGGCCAACCTGAAGAGCGTCCAGCCCTCCCGCCCGTTCGATTTTTTGGTTTCGGGACAAGCCGACCTGTCGGGCGCATCGCCCAATGGCACGTTCAGCGTGTCGGGGTCCGCTCTTGGCAAGCCGCTCAGCACACCGGAGCCTGCTTACTGGAGTCTCGGCGAGACGCCCGATCTGAACGGTCGGCTTTCGATTCTCGGCGGCGAGGTCAAGGCCGAGCTTTCCGGCATGGGTGAAGCGGCGCTGCTGGTTGTCGATATCCAAGCCGTCGACTTCGGTGCCCTGTTCGCCATTGCCAATCTCGGTGAGGTCGATGCGCGCCTCAACGGCCACGGCGAGTTTCGGCCTGTCGGCCTTTCACCGTCCGGGTCCTTTGCCTTCTCGGCCACCAGCCCGATTCCCGGTCTCGACACGTCGCTTTCGCTCGACCTGACCGGTCGTCTTGATGCCAGCACACTGAAGGTCAATGCGAGGAGCAATTACGGCAAGGACCTGGTGCTCGTTGCAGACCTCGCGTTGCCCATCAAGCCGTCTGCCGAATCCCTCGCCCGTCTCGACCGAACGCAATCGATGACCGGGCGCGCCACTCTCAACGGCGACTTGGGTGCGTTGCATTCGGCTGCGCTAGCCTATGGCCACGACATTGGCGGTCGGGTCGATGCGCGGGCGACTGTGTCAGGATCGCTTTCCGAGCCCGTCTATGAAGCGAATGCGGATGTCACCGGTGGAATCTACGAATTCGGTACGACGGGACTCAAACTGACCGACGTCGCCCTGAAGGCCAGCCTTGCCGACAAGAAAATATCCCTCACCGGAACCGGCAAGAGCGCTGGAAGCGGATCAGTGGCACTGGACGGCACGCTCGGACAGGATGCCGGGCAGCTAAATGCCAAGCTGACGCGCCTGCTTGTCTACGAACGCGACGGGGATATGGCGCGCCTTAGCGGCAATGTGACATTCTCCGAAGATCAAAGCGGGCGCCTCGTCTCAGGTAAGTTGACTGTCTACGAAGCGCGCGTATCGCTCGACAATCTCCCGTCATCGGGCCCGAAGGCCATTGATGTCCGCTGGAGTGACGGCGATGAACCGACCAACATGCCGAGCAAGCTGCGTCAATCCCTGAACCTCGATATCGACATCGACGCGGCGCGGCGCGTGTTCGTCACCGGACGGGGACTCGACAGCGAGTGGGCCCTTGATCTCACGGCGACGGGGACGGTATCGGACGTAAACCTGTCGGGTCAGGCAACCATGGTGCGCGGCGACCTCGACCTTGCCGGACGTCCCTTCGTCTTCGATACAGGAAAGATAACCTTTGACGGCCCGATCGACACCGCTCGGATCGCCGTTGACGCCGCCCGGGCGGTCAACGGGTTCGTGGTCCGCGTCCAGGTCTCAGGCAAGCCGACCAATCCTGTGTTCGAATTGTCGAGCACGCCCGACCTGCCTCAGGATGAGATCCTGTCCCGACTGCTGTTCGGTCGCTCGTCGATCGACCTGTCCCCCGTCGAAGCCGCGCAACTCGCCTCTTCAATAGCCCGCCTCAGCGGTCGCAGCGTCGGATTCGACCCGGCAGCCGAACTGCAGGCGGTTCTGGGTGTCGACCGCCTGTCGATCAGATCGAACGACGCCGGAAATGCGGAGCTTGGTGTGGGGCAGTACCTGGCTGATGATGTCTACCTACAACTGAATGCTGCCGGGGCAGACGGCAGTTCTGTCGAAGTCGAATGGGAACCCGCAGACCAAATCTCCGTGACGTCGGAAACCACGTCGACCGGCGAGAACAAACTCTCCATAAGGTGGAAAAAAGACTACTAGCCCGGGGATTGCGATATTATTCGGATTTGAAACCAAAGGTGTATAAATCGCCTCCATTTTCATGCCAAGATGGTAGGCTGCCCATTGTCTGCGCTATGGATGCCCTTCGTGTTTCATATTTTTGCTAGCCGTCATACTTGCCTAAACACCCAGTGCGCGAAAATTATGGGGCATTATAGAAGGGTATTTGACGTGCAGCACAAACCAAGACAATCCAGCTCCCGAGCTCCTACACGCGTTGACCAACTGGTTGGCGGCAAGATTCGCGCCCTCCGAATAGCGCAGAATCGCACGCTCGCAGAACTCGGCAGCGAACTCGGAATCAGTCACCAGCAGTTGCAAAAATACGAGACGGGGACAAACCGCCTCAGCGCTGGCATGCTGTCCATTGTCGCCGAAGCCCTGCGCGTGCCAATTGCCGATCTATTCGAGGATGACAGCGACGCGGACAGCGTTTCACAGGATCCGTCAATGAAGGTCCGCACCGAATGCCACGACTGGATCGACCGCACCAAGTCCACCGAAAAGCTCGAGACCATGGCCCGCGTTCTGAAGGCCCTATCCAGCGGCTGACGGCCCTGGCCGCGTGAACGGCTTTAACGCCTCTATGCGATTGCTGGCCCTGTTGGGGTGTACGAATTCATCTGCGAACCAGAAGGCATCGCTGGCCTCGAAAATGCTTCTCAACCAGTCGAGAACGATCCTGCCCTGCGGCAGGCGCGATACGCGTTCCGTGTAAGTGAGCCAGAACTCGATCGGCGCAACTTCCGGCAGCTCAAGCGGGACGAGTGTCGGCGCCACCGTGCCGATATAGGATGGCAAGAGGGCGATTCCCCCGCCGTTCCTGCAGACTTCAATCATCGAACTCGCCGAATTGGTGACGAACGCGAAATTGATCATCTTCTTGAGCTCCGACATTTTCGGCGCCCATCGTTCAATCTGCATCACATAGGCCTGATGCAGGATGCACTGGTGCCGAAAATATTCGAACATGCTGTTCGGTGCGCCATGTTCCTCAATGTATTCGGCGGAGGCGAAACTGATATAATGCAGCGTTCCTAATCGACGTGAAATGAGATCGTGGTTCTTCGGTTCGGTGAATTGTATGCCGATGTCGGCCTCTCCGGCCCCAATGTCCGGCGTGTGCTCAAGCACGCTCATCTTGATCTGAATACGCGGATTGGCTTGCTGGAAGTCCGGAAGACGGGGCGCGATCCAGTAGGGGCCAAGCCCGTCGCCTGTCGCGAGCGTGATCACGCCTTCAGCGGGCTGGCTCCTGTCGGAGGCTTGCTGATCAATGAGATTTGCTGCGTCGGCCATGACGTGGGCATGCCGCAACACCACCTTGCCGACCTCCGTCAGTTCGACACCGCGCGTCGAACGCACGAACAATTGCGTATTGAGGGCTTTTTCCAGGTCATCAATCTTCCGGCCAATTGTTGGTGGCGACTCGCCAAGGCGTGCCGAAGCGGCGCTCATGCTGCCGAGTTCGGCGACAATCCTGAAGACCCGCAGATTGTCCCAATCAATGCGCTCTGACGACATCGCTACTTCCCTGAAATTCAGCAGAAGACCCGAACTTCTACTCGGGGACATATATAGTGACTGCACAATAGCGTCATCACACCAATTAGGCGAGTATTCGTGAGTTTGCCCGCCTAGATTTATTGCTTCATGCGGCGCGGCGTAGCGTGATAAATCCTGGCTCGACTATGACGGATTCGCACGTAATCTTGAGGACCCAGTCCCGAATACTTCCGGGCCCACCTAGACAAAGCCTGTGCTCGCGCCTGACAATCGGCAACGGTCGTGCCGATACAGCCCCGAGGCGGCAAAATCCTCGCATGCACTGCGTTTCACACCAGTTCCAGCGATCTTCCACCGTGGCGCATTTGAAGCCGTCATGATCGAGCGGCTTACGCAGGATGAAGAGATCCCTGCCATCGACGATCAGGTGGGACACGGCGGTATCGAAATAGGTCGGCGCGCGACCGCCAAATGTCTCGGGGTCCGTCAACAGGCGAACGGCATCGACCTGTGCGCCCGCAATCACGCCCTTCGGCAACAGATTCCGAGACATCGTCGTCAAGCGCGTGGGAATTTCCGGATAGAACATCGGTCGGCTCCAATCACAACCCGATCAGGTGCCCCCACCATCCCATTGCGTGAGAATAAGCCTGCGCTTGCGGCCTCGCCAGTTACGAATCGGCCATATGACTTTTGTTTACGATGGGCGGCGCGGCGTCGATGCCCGGCATTGCGGATCGCACCCAGTGCAGGTCGATCCGGCCGGGAGACTCAAACGCCCTGCCCTTTGATGACAGAATCTGGGGTCAATGCCTCAGACGGACTGAGCATCCGCGTCCGGCTGATCCGGGACGGGCGACGTCCACTGGCCATAATTTTCCTGCAGCCACGCCATCACATCCTCGTCGGCAAGCGGTCTCGCAATCAGGTAGCCCTGGGCGAAGGTCGCACCCGCCTTTCTGAAATAGTCCAGCTGCTCTTGCGTCTCCACACCTTCGGCCACCACCGACATATTCAGCAGTCGGGCAAGCTTCAGGCTCGTGGCAACCGCCAGGCGCGCGAAGCTGTCGGTCAGCACATCCTGAACAAAAATCAGATCGAGTTTCAGCTCGGAAAACGGGTAGAGTCGCAACTGTTCGAAACTCGTGGCGCCGGTGCCAAAATCGTCAACGCTCAGACGGAAGCCCTTGATTCTCAGACGGGAGAGCACCCCAGGACGTCGGCCGAGTATTTGACGAACTGGTTTTCCGTCACTTCCAGCGTGACCATGTGCGGCGAAAGGCCAGTCTCGTCGAGCACCGACATGATGCGCTGATCAACTCGGGTGCGGCCAACCCGGAAATCGTTCGTCAAGCGCACGCACTCAAATCGATGGCGCTGAGCGCTGGCGCCAAGCAGGTCGCGCAGATCTGCCAATCGCTTGAGCGGGACGCAGGCAAAGGCCTGCGCCAAGACGGCTTGGCCGAGACGGTGGTCTCTCTGGTATCTGCTCTGGAGGCAACCTACGACGCGATGGGATTCCACGCAGACGGCGAGGAACCTGCCCGGTCGGCCTCCTGGCAGATTGACCTCATCGTAGCGAGGATAACACGTCGAATGGACTGGACGGTGTCACGTCACTCGATTTGGGCCTGTCCTGCGCCACGCGGCCCGGCGCCTGTTTGAGGCTGAGGCCGATCCGTTTGCGTGCAATATCCACGTCGAGAACGACAACCCTGACCACCTGCCCGGTGCTGACCACCGTATGAGGATCCTTGACGAACGTGTCCGAGAGTTCCGAAATATGGACGAGGCCGTCCTGATGCACGCCGATATCCACAAATGCGCCGAAGGCGGTGACGTTGGTGATAACACCTTCGAGACGCATTCCCGGCTCAAGGTCGGACACTTTTTCGATACCGTCCTTGAACGTAGCCGTCTTGAATTCCGGGCGCGGATCGCGTCCAGGCTTTTCAAGTTCGACCAGGATGTCTTTTACCGTCGGAACGCCGAAGATCGCATCGGCAAACTCTTCCGGCTTCAGCTTGGCCAGGAAGGCCCTGTCGCCGATCAGATCGCTCAGCTTCCGACCTGTTTTCCTGGCGATGCGCTCAACCACGGGATAGGCCTCCGGGTGCACCGAGGAGCCATCGAGCGGGTTCTTGCCCTTTGCTATACGCAGGAATCCGGCAGCCTGCTCGAAGGCCTTGGGGCCCAGCCGGGGCACCTTTTTTAGGTCACTCCGCGACTTGAACGGACCGTTCTTGTCGCGATAGGCCACGATATTCGCGGCGATGGTCGCATTCAGCCCCGCGACGCGCGCGAGAAGCGACGCAGAGGCCGTATTGACGTCCACCCCTACGGTGTTGACGCAAGCTTCGATGACACCATCCAGCGAGCGGGCCAGAGCAGACTGGTCGACATCGTGCTGGTACTGGCCCACGCCGATTGCCCTGGGTTCGATTTTTACCAGTTCCGCCAGCGGGTCCTGCAGGCGGCGCGCAATGGAAACCGCGCCGCGAATACTCACGTCGAGGTCCGGGAATTCCTTAGCCGCCAATTCGGAGGCGGAATAGACCGAGGCACCGGCTTCCGAGACCATGAGGCGCGTCAGGTTGAGGTCGGGCAGTTTCGCAGACAGGTCCGCCACCAGTTTCTCCGTCTCGCGTCCTGCCGTGCCGTTGCCGACGCTGACAAGTTCCACCTTGTGCTTCTTGCAAAGGGCTGCGAGCGTCGCGAGCGAGCCTGCCCAATCCTTGCGCGGCTCGTGCGGGTAAATCGTCGCCGTATCGAGCAACTTGCCCGTCGCATCGACGACCGCGATCTTGCAGCCCGTGCGGATGCCTGGGTCGATGCCCATGACCACTTTCGGGCCCGCCGGCGCCGCCATGAGGAGATCGCGCATGTTCATTGAAAAGATCCGGATGGCTTCGCCGTCCGCAGACTCTTTCAACCGGGTGATCGATTCCCGCGAGCTGGCGGGCTCGAGCTTGCTCTTCCACGCGGCTTGGGCGGTTTCCGCCAGCCAGTCGTCGCCGGGGCGCCCCTTCCTGGCGATGCCGAATTCGGTGCAGATCTCCCGCACTGCCGGATGGTCACGCGGATCAGTGTGCGGCACGGCGAGCTTGACGCGCAGGATGCCTTCCTTCTGCCCACGCAGCAGTGCGAGCGCCCGGTGCGATGGCATCACGTTGATGGGTTCATCGAATTCAAAATAGTCAGCGAACTTGGCGCCTTCAGTCTCCTTGCCCTTCACGAGAGAGGAGCCGAGCTTGCCGCTTGACCAAACGGTCTCACGGATCTTGCGCACCAGACGCGGCGTTTCCGCCATCTTCTCGACGATGATCTCGCGCGCGCCGTCCAGCGCGCTGTCCTGATCGGACACGCCTTTCTTGGCCGACACGAAGCCTATCGCTTCCGATGCGGGCAACAGCGCCGGATTGGACAGCAGCCGCTCGGCGAGCGGCTCCAGGCCTGCCTCCTTCGCGATCGTCGCCTTTGTGCGCCGCTTGACCTTGTACGGCGTGTAGATGTCTTCCAGCTCGACCTTGGTCCCTGCAGCCATGATTTCCCGCTCCAGCGCAGGTGTCAGCTTGTCTTGCTCCCGAATGGCGTTCAGCACGACCACGCGTCGGCTGGCGAGATCCGTCAGGTATTCAAGGCGTTGGGTGAGCGCCCTGAGTTGCGTGTCATCCAGCCCCCCGGTGCGCTCCTTGCGATAGCGCGCGATAAAGGGAACTGTCGCGCCCTCGTCCAGCAGATCCATGACGGCTGACACCTGACGCTCCGCGACGCCAAGTTCCTCAGCAATCTGTCGTGCAATGGCGTTCCCGGCAGGGGAAACAGTGGAGCGTGATGTGGCGGTCATGGATTAAGGCCTTTGAAATGCAGTGGATCGGTGCGCCCGGGCGCGGGCGAACCGGCAAATTCACCGCAAATCGTTCACACCTCGTTTACGCTTGGAAAAAAGGATGCAGCGACAGCTTTCCCAGCGCCATGCGATGCCGGAGGTGCTGATTGCCGGGTCCGGACCGGACTCATCAGCTCAGGCCCTTTTTCCAGTGGCGCCGGTTGAGAGACTCGAACTCCTGCCCTTCTGATCAAAAAAGACGACCACCCAGAAACCGGCGCTCTATTCTCTACGAAGTGTGCCCGTCAAAGCGTCGATTATTGCTTCGCGTACTTCGCTGGGCTGGGCATCAACCGCCTTGCCCAGACTGAATAACTGGTTCCGGAGGGTGTGAACCTGGTCGAGTAGCGTACAGACGACCCCAAGCGCTTCGTTGGTCAGGTCAAAGTCATCAGCGAGATCGCACAGCAATTCCAGACGAGCGACGTCAGTTGCGTCAAACCGTTTCTCGCCATTGTCAGCGGCCCTTATCAGGCCTTCGTCAACCCAGCAGGTCAGGCGGTCAACCGACAACCGGCTTACGCGGACGATCAGCTCCGCTTGCGTAAAGAATTCGGGGTCTCTCAACGCTCTACTCCTTTGGCCCATGTTGCACGCGCATCATACGGATGGCGCTTCGACCAGGACGCGAGAGCAGCCTTGATTTCGTCATCGAACGTGCTGGCATCGGGTAACGTGACTGACAACTCAACATACTGGTGTCCTGGCGGGCGCCCCTTCGCCTTGATCCCCTGATGCTTGAGTCTGAGCTTCTGACCTGAGCTGGAGCCGGGTGGTATCGTCAGCTTGAGCTTGCCGTGTAAAGTGGGAACCTCGATCTGCCCCCCCAATGCTGCTTCTGTCAGGCTGATGGGCACAGTGATCACGATATTATCGCCATCGCGATGAAACAATGGGTGGCTTTCCACCTTTATCTCGATCAGGGCATCACCGGCCGGTCCCCCATTCAAACCGCCATCGCCCTGGCCCTTCAGCCGCAGGCTCTGACCATCCTTCAACCCCGCAGGAATGGTGACCTTGAGATCTGATCCGTCCGGCATGGCCAGCATGCGCTCACCGCCTCTTGCCGCTTCCAAAAACGACACAGACAAGAAATAGCGTCGGTCTCGTCCAGGCATCGGCCTCATGGCCTGAGCGCGCTCACCCGCGCGGGCCCGTCTTAGAAGTTCAGCAAACAGTTCAGACTGGTCCCCGAAATCCGCAAAGCTTTCCTGGTCTTCGTAGCGATTACCGGCGGAGGTTCCGGCATGATCGCGATAGTACGAACGCTGGCGTTGCGGCGCCTCTTGCCCGGATGCGTCAATTTCTCCACGATCATATCGCTTGCGGAGCGCTTCGTCACCGAGGATTGCGTAGGCAGAGGAAATCGCCTTGAAACGGTCAGCGGCCGCCGTGTTGCCCGGATTGAGGTCTGGGTGATATGCCTTTGCTGCCTTTCGGTAGGTTGACTTGATCTCAGCCGCGCTGGCGTCGCGAGGCACGCCCATAATGTCATAGAGACTCTCAGCCATCGCGAATTATACCCTCAAAGGTCTCAACTATCTCAACTATCTCAGCTCACAGGGTGCCTTTTAATTCGATTGGAAACGGAATTCTATGTGACAAATACCTAGCCTGAGAGTACTTGCCACCGATCTGTCCTACAGTCGCTTACGGGGAACACGCGCGCGAGATCAGGACACCGTCCACCAGCCCCTGACAAAGCGGGTTACAGACACGCGCAAGATTGAGGTCTGGCGGGGGTTTGGGCCGCAGACTGGTCGTCTCTGGAAAACAATACTCGGCATGCTTCAGCGCCAGAGGTGCTCACTACCGGGATGGTCACTGTGCGCGCGGAATGCCAATCCTGAGCGCCATCATTATGAAGCGACGTGCCCACCGATCGGGTGCCGCCGGGTGCTGTCAGTTCACACCAACCAGTCTTGAATATCCGTGAATGAGCAGTTCCCAGGCAAAAATGGGCGCGCCATTAGACGTTGCGTACCACACGAAGGTGACATTGGCGGTCGACTTTTTGCGCTATGTCACGCGGCATCAGGGCTATGCACTAGCACCAACGCCCATCACAGCGCGTTGGGCTGGTTTCCCCGGACCAGACTTCTCTAGCTGGACGCCATCCGCCCGGATTTCTACGCGAGCGGGCAGGCTTTCCGGGTTTTACCATTGAGCTGAACACAGTGGACAAGTGCAATTTCCAAGCACTATGATTGCATGCTCTGACCGCTCTGGTCGGCTAGTCTGTCATGACAGAATGCCGGGTAAGTTGAGTTTGTGCGCCGCAGCGCATTCCAGAGCGGACTCGTATCCAGCATCTGCATGACGCATGACACCTGTCGCCGGATCGTTCCAGAGAACGCGTTCAATCCGCCTGTCCGCTTCCGCCGTCCCGTCGCAACAAATTACCATGCCGGAGTGCTGGGAGAACCCCATTCCGACACCGCCGCCATGATGAAGCGACACCCAGGTCGCGCCCGATGCCGTATTTAGCAAAGCATTGAGGAGAGGCCAGTCAGACACGGCGTCGGAGCCGTCCTTCATCGCTTCTGTCTCGCGATTGGGCGAGGCCACGGACCCTGAATCCAGATGATCACGCCCGATCACGATTGGTGCTGACAGTTCTCCGGTTCGCACCATCTCGTTGAATGCCAACCCCAATTTGTCGCGTACTCCGAGGCCAACCCAGCATATGCGAGCTGGTAATCCCTGGAACGGAATCCTCTCTCGTGCCATATCAAGCCAATTGTGCAGGTGGGGATCGTCAATCAATTCACGAACTTTCGCGTCAGTCTTGTAAATGTCCTCCGGATCGCCCGACAGGGCACACCAGCGAAACGGCCCGATCCCTCGACAAAAAAGAGGCCTGATATAGGCCGGAACGAAGCCTGGAAACGCGAATGCATCCTCCAGCCCTTCGTCCTTTGCCACCTGGCGAATGTTGTTCCCGTAATCCAGCGTCGGTACGCCGGCATTCCAGAAGTCCACCATCGCCTTGACCTGGACTTTCATACTGGCCCGCGCAGCTTGCTCGACCCGCTTTGGCTCGGTCACCTGCGCTTCGCGCCACTCACTAACAGTCCAACCCTGTGGCAAGTAACCGTGCAACGGATCATGCGCGCTTGTCTGGTCAGTCACGATGTCCGGTCGCACGCCCCGCGCGTAGATTTCGGGGAAAATATCCGCTGCATTGCCGATCAGCGCCACAGATTTCGCTTCGCCCGCCGCTGTCCAGCTGGCAATCATCTCCAGCGCTTCATCCAAGCTCGATGTCTTCGCATCGACATATCGCGTCCGAAGCCGGAAATCCGCCCGCGTCTCATCGCACTCGACAGCAAGGCAGCAGGCTCCAGCCATCACGGCTGCGAGCGGCTGAGCCCCGCCCATGCCGCCCAATCCGCCCGTCAAGATCCACCGACCCTTGAGATCTCCGCCATAATGCTGACGCCCGGCCTCGACGAACGTTTCATACGTGCCCTGAACAATGCCTTGAGACCCGATATAGATCCACGATCCGGCGGTCATCTGCCCATACATGGCGAGACCCTTTTTATCGAGCTCGTTGAAATGATCCCAATTGGCCCAGTGCGGGACAAGATTGGAGTTGGCGATCAGCACGCGCGGCGCATCGACATGCGTACGGAACACGCCAACCGGTTTGCCCGACTGGACGAGAAGTGTCTCGTCGGCCTCAAGCGCTTTCAGGCTGGCAACAATCTTGTCGAAATCTACCCATGTCCGCGCTGCCCGTCCGATGCCCCCATAGACAACCAGATCGTGCGGGTTTTCGGCGACGTCCGGATGCAAGTTGTTCATCAGCATGCGCATAGGAGCTTCGGTCAGCCAGCTCTTCGCGGTAATCTCGCTTCCTGTCGCGGGATAGATGTCTCTCATGTTGTGGCGGGGGTCGATCATGATCTGCCTCTCAGTTGACATGCTGCGCGCTCGATTGTCTCGAGAACCACGGCAAGATGTATGCGGACGCGCCCTGCCTTTACCTCGTCATACTCAAAGGGAAGGGCTTCTGTCCTGAGGTAGGTCGACTGCGCCAACTCCATCTGGATGGTATGCACGCCTGTCGATGGTCGACCATACTCACGTGTCGTCCAGCCGCCACGGAAGCGACCATTGACGATCATGGAATAATCACGCGCCTGTTGGCACGCTTCGGATACAGCACGCTCAAGAGCAGGATCGCAGGTCGCTCCATTATTCGTGCCGATATTGAAATCCGGAAGGGTCCCTTCGAAAAGGTATGGCGCCTGTGAACGGATCGAATGACAATCGTACAGGACGGCAACACCATGATTTGCCTTCACCCGCGCAAGTTCTGCGCGCAGGGCCGCATGGTAAGGCGCGTGCCAGCTTATACGCCGTGATTCTATCTCTTCTTCGTCAGGCGGATCGCACCACAGCGCATGTCCATCGAAGTCTGTCATCGGCACGAGCCCGGTCGTGTTTTGATCCGGGTAAAGGCTCGCGCCAGAGGGGTCTCGGTTCGCATCAACGACATAGCGATGGAAATTTGCCTTCACCATCGTGCGCCCCGGCAGAAGCCCGTCATAAAGACGATCAACATGCCAATCCGCATCTGCGAGGCTTTGGCCCAGCGGAGTCAGGCGGTCGAAAACATCGGCGGGAACATAGGTACCGCTGTGCGGAACACCGAGCACGACCGGCCCGTCACCGCGCTGGACGTTTACGGGATTCATGCTGCGATCTCGTCAATGGATTCAGGCAAACCCGCCGCAGCAGAAAAATCTCCGTTCGCAACCATGATAGCGACCAGTTCCAGATCGGGCGCCATGTATCGGTCTGTCGTGAGGCGGCTCACCTTCGCGCGCATCGCCGCAAGTACAAGTTTGAGCACCGGGCTCGTCTCAAGCGGCGCGCGAAACTCGACACCCTGCGCGGCGCAGAGAAATTCCACGGCGATGATCATGCCGAGATTCCGGTTCATGCGTTGAAGCCGCCGCGCACCATGCGCAGCCATCGAAACATGATCTTCCTGATTGGCGGACGTAGGTGTGGAATCTGTCGAGCAGGGATTAGCCAGATGCTTGTTCTCGCTCATCAAAGCAGCTGATGTCACTTCCGCAATCATCATCCCGGAATTCAGGCCCGGCTCTGGAGTCAGGAAGGGCGGCAGATCAAAGGAAAGATTCGGGTCAACCATCAGAGCGACGCGGCGCTGCGAGATGGCACCAATCTCGGCAATTGCAAGCGCGATCTGGTCGGCGGCGAAGGCGACGGGCTCGGCATGAAAGTTCCCACCCGAAACGATCTGCCCCGTTTCGACAAGGACGAGCGGATTGTCCGATACTGCATTGGCTTCAATTTCGAGTGTCTGTCCGGCGAAATCGAGCAGATCGAGCGCCGCGCCGGTAACTTGTGGCTGGCATCGGATACAATATGGATCCTGAACTCTCGCATCGTCGCTTCGATGGCTTTCACGGATTTGCGAGCCATCCAATAGCTGACGCATGCCGCGCGCGATGCGAATTTGTCCCTTGTGTCCGCGCAAGGCGTGTATCTCGGCCAGCAAGGGCGCGGTCGATGCCATGACCGCATCCGTCGAAAGCGCCGCTGAAACCACACATTGCAACGCGGTGCGCTTGGCAGCGAACAAACCCGCCAAGGCACAAGCAGTCGAAAACTGGGTTCCGTTGATGAGTCCGAGGCCTTCTTTCGGACCAAGCGTGACGGGGCTGAGGCCCACGTTTGAAAGAGCCTGCGCCGATGGCAGGCGCTGGTCGTCCAGCCAGGCGTCGCCTTCGCCGATCATCGCCGCAGCCATGTGCGCCAACGGCGCCAGATCACCCGACGCGCCAACAGACCCTTGGTCAGGAATGACCGGGATCACTCCCTTTTCGAGCATCGCCTCTATCATAGCGATGGTATGCCAGGACACACCAGACGCGCCGCGCCCCAACGACAGAAGCTTCAGCGACATCATCAATCGGGTGGTCGGAACATCGAGCGCCTGGCCTACGCCGCAGCAATGCGACAGCACAAGATTGCGCTGCAACACCTCGGTATCTTCCGGCCTGATCTTGATACTGGCCAGCTTTCCGAATCCGGTATTCACCCCGTACACGGCCCTCGCACCCGAGGCGGCTTCAGCCACGATGGCAGCCGCCCTGTCAATTGCAGGACGCGCCGTCTCCGACAGCCTCACGGAAGCACTCGTGCGCCATACAGATTCAAGTTGGGACAGCGTCGCAGAGCCGGGCATGAGAACGATCATCACACCGCTCCTGCGAACACACGCTTGTGCAGGGGGTTGAACCCGAACCTGTAGGCGAGCTCTGCCGGATGCTCGACGTCCCAAATCGCAAGGTCGGCGCGTGCACCGGCGTATAGCTTGCCGCAATCGCTCAGCCCCAGCGCCTGCGCACCATGCAATGTCATACCGGCCAGCGCCTCCTCGGGCGTCATTCTGAACAGGGTGCACGCCATGTTCATGACCAGCAGGGGTGATGTCATGGGCGACGACCCCGGATTGCAGTCAGTTGCCAACGCCATTCCCACGCCGTGATTCCGGAACGTATCGATCGGCGGAAGCTTCGTCTCCCGCAGGAAATAGAACGCACCCGGAAGCAGGACCGCCACCATTCCGGCGCGCGCCATGGCGATAACGTCCTCTTCCGTGGCATATTCCAAATGGTCACTGGACAAGGCGCCAAATTCGGCTGCCAGCCGCGTGCCTCCGAGGTTTGATAATTGTTCGGCGTGCAGCTTCACTGGCAATCCGAGCGTTTTTGCAGCTTCGAAAACCTTCCGGATCTGCTCTTTGCTGAATGCAATTCCTTCGCAGAACCCGTCGACGGCGTCCACAAGCCCGGCGTCTGCTGCAACAGCCAGCGCGGGCAGGCAGACTTCATCGACATAGGCATCCGGTCGCCCCGCATATTCGCCGGGGATTGCATGCGCGCCCAGAAAGCTTGTCACCACCCGGACGGACCTGTCGCGCGCGATACGCCGGGCAACACGCAGCATCTTGATTTCCGAGTCGATATTGAGTCCGTATCCCGACTTTATTTCAATCGTTGTCACGCCTTCGGCGATTAGGGCGTCGACGCGCGACAGCGCGCTGCCAAGCAGGTCTTCTTCACTCGCCTCTCGCGTCGCCGAGACGGTTGAATTGATGCCGCCCCCGGATCGCGCCACCTCTTCGTAGGTGGCTCCGCCAAGCCGGAGCTCAAACTCCCTGGCACGGTTACCGGCGTGAACGATGTGCGTATGGCAATCGACCAGGCCGGGAGTGATCAGACGACCGCAGAGATCCATGCTTTCCCCGTCGCGTGCTTGCCGGGGAACATCTTCCATTCGCCCGATCCACTGGATGCACGCTCCGTCCATCCAGATTGCACCATCCGGCACCAGACCATAGGGCGCATTTGCACCAAAGGTAGCCAGATTTGCGTGAGTCAGAAGCATGATTCTCTCATTGCCAATTCCGGACTAATTTTTTATATGTCTGCACATATTAATGAGTCAAGGAAGTTCGCCAATGACTGTCATTTCGGCGCGCACAGCCCTTCTTGAGGACGGCTGGGCCAAAGATGTCCGCATTGAAATCGACGCTTCCGGCAAGATCGCATCTGTGCTCAGCGGACAGAAGCCTGAAGGCCAAACGGCAGGGATCCTGCTGCCTGCACCTGCCAACGCTCACTCCCATGCGTTTCAGCGGGCCATGGCAGGCCTGACGGAACGCAGAGGCCACGACCCCAGCGATTCCTTCTGGACGTGGCGTCAGTTGATGTTCCGTTTCCTGGACAGGCTGACCCCGGATCATGTCCAGGGTATCGCCGCCTTCGTGCAAATGGAGATGCTGGAAGCAGGGTATGCTGCAAACGTGGAGTTTCATTATCTTCATCACCAGCCGGGCGGAGCCGTCTATGACAAACTGTCCGAAATGTCTGACAGGATAGTGGCCGCTGCTGCACAGACCGGCATAGGATTGACGCTTCTTCCGGTTCACTATGAATATGGAGGCTGCGACGGGCGCCCGCTCGGACCAGGACAAATCCGTTTCGGAAATGACTTCCAGCGTTTCGCAAAGCTGTACGACCAGGCGCAGCAGACGATGCAATACTTGCCCAGCGATAGCCGTCTTGGCGTTGCCCCTCACAGCCTTCGCGCCGTCGCGGCCCGGGACCTCAGGTCGGCAAGTGACCTTGCAGGCGACGGCCCCCTTCACATGCACTTGTCCGAACAGCAGGCCGAAGTGGACGAAGTCCTGGCGTTCTATGGCGCACGGCCTGTCAGCGTTTTCCTCGATCACTGCGATGCAGGCCCGCATTGGTGCCTGATCCACTGCATCCAGATGAATGAGGTTGAATCAGACCGGCTTGCGCGCTCCGGATCCGTTGCGGGTGTTTGTCCCGTGACGGAAGCGAGTCTTGGAGATGGCATTTTTGGCGCAACGGCTTGGCTTGGCTCAGGTGGTGTCCTCGCAATCGGTTCGGATTCCAATATCCGCATCTCGCTAACCGAAGAGTTGCGGGCGCTGGAATACTCACAACGGCTGCGTGACCATTCGCGCGCCTCGCTTGCCACGCACGACCGTTCGACGGGCAGGCGGTTGTTCGAAGCGGTCAACAAGGGCGGCGCGCTGGCGTCTGGACGCAATAGTGCATGCATTTCAGAGGGATGCCTGGCTGACTTTGTCGCGATTGACGACAGCCATATTGATCTCGCAGGACGGACCGGTGACACTCTTCTCGACACCTATATCTTTGCAGGTGATGATAGTCTCGTCACCGACGTATGGTCCGCAGGCCGTCACATGGTACGCGAGGGACAGCACATTGCTCGTGATGCCATTGCGGGTCGTTACCGAGCCATCATGCATGAACTCGGAGACGCATTGTGACCGTGCCGGCGCTCAACAACTGGCAGTCAGTACAGGACGAAGTCGTCCGTCGGATTCATGGAGGAGTCTGGAACCAGGGCGACCTGATCCCGAATGAAGCCGATCTCGCACGGGAATTCGGCTGCGCACGCGCAACCGTGAATCGTGCGCTCCAGAGCCTGGCCGACTCCGGACTGCTGGACAGGCGCCGAAAAGCCGGCACACGCGTGGCCATGCTCCCGGTCAGGAAGGCAACGCTGGAAATCCCATTGATCCGCAAGGAAATCTGCGACAAAGGCCATACTTACGGCTACGCTCAGGTTTCCCGGAGACGCGTTCCTTCCCCCGCTCGCCTTGCATCGAAAATGAATCTGCCGCGAGGCACGAAATTGCTTCACCTCCTTTGCGTTCACTCTGCAGACGCCAAACCCTATGTCATCGAGGAGCGGTGGATCAATCCAGATGCGGTCCCAGCTGTCGAGGGCGTCGACTTCTCGCAGATCAGCCCGAATGAATGGCTTTTGAAGCATGTTCCCTACAGCGCGGGGGATATCGCCTTTTTCGCCATGAGCGCCGACCAGCCTGTCGCAGACTTGCTTGAATGCGAGGTCGGTGAGGGACTTTTCGTGATCGACAGGAGCACACGCCGAGACACTCAGGCCATTACGTCCGTCCGACTGATTTTTTCACCCGGATACCGGATGCACACGGTTCTGTCCCTCCCGACCTAAAGCCAAGTCGGATATCTCTGGGCGATGATTGCTAATGGAATAATGGGTGGGGGCAGAAAGGCAGAGCATGGCATGGCGTGAACAAACCGGCACTCGGAAACAAACCCGATTGGCCTGCCCCTGCCGGAATAGTCAAAACGAATTGCCAGCGCAATTGGACCTGAGGCGAGACATCCTGATATTCGGCCCAAAAACCTCGCGCGGAGCCCGTTGCGCGTCATCCAAGCCTAACCCGAGATCATCCAGCTTGGCATGCGGATACCGAATCGGTTTCCGCTCTCGCTCAGAAACGCCCAAGACCTTCTTGCCGAGCACGGCTTGGATGCCTGCCACGAAAGTGCTCGGCTTCGCGGCGATCGGTCCGGTCCTGGCCGGCCACATCGCCCGAAAGAAACGCATCAACCGTATCAAACCCAACCGCCCACGGACCACACCATGAAAACTGTAATCTGCCGGCCCGGTCTGAACCGTTACCCATGTTCCCGGTTGCACAGGATCAGGACGGGTCGGTCGCCTCTTCGGCGGCATCGTGGATGGCGTCGACAGGGTCGTCGTTTTCCTGGCCCGTCATGTCGTCGATGACTTCGCCGGCATTTTCCATCGCGCCGTCACCGCGATCAATCTCCTGGCCGGTGGCCTCTTCAATGGCGGAATCCATCTTCTCGCCTTGCTTTTCCGCGCTCGTCCCCTGGCCACACGCCGTCAGCGCGAGCATGCCGGCAAGGACGAGGCCTGTTGATGTCAGTGTTCGCATTTTGAAGTTCCTTTTACAGTGATCAGGAAATGGGACAGGATAGCGTGTTGCCGGCAGAGCCGGCCATCAGGCCGAGACGTTGGGCGTCCGGGCCGGATTGAAGAACAGGGCCTGGCCGATGGCGGCCTTGACCGTGTTTTCCTGGAACGGCTTTGGAATGAGGAAGGTCGGTTCGGGGCGCTCGCCGGTGAGCAGACGCTCGGGGAAGGCCGTGATGAAGATGATCGGCACCTCCATCAGCGCGAGAATGTCATGAGCGGCATCGATACCGGACGAGCCGTCGGCCAGCTGGATATCGCACAGGATAAGGCCGGGCGGATTGGCCTTGGCCATGTCCACGGCTTCGGACCGCGTGGTGGCATTGCCGGTCACTTCGTGGCCGAGATCGCCAACTAGGCTCTCGAGATCTGCCGCGATGATCGGCTCGTCCTCGATGATCAGCACCCTGGTCTTGAGATCCTGCTCGATATCGCGGTGGGCGGCATTCACGAGCTTGCTATGCTCTTCCATGGACACGCCGAGAATGAAGGCCGCGTCCTTGACGGAGAAGCCTTCCAGGGCAGTGAGGAGAAAGGCCTGGCGCTGGATCGGCGCCAGCGCCTGGAGCCGGCGATCGGCTGCAGCGCCCGATACGTCGGTGCCGCCGTCCAGCTGCGCGCCGGTGCCACCCCAAATGACATGGAAAAAGCGATAGAGGGCCGTGCGCGGGTCGATTTCGCTGTCGATCTGGTCTGGATCTTCGACAAGGGCCGCCAGAGAGGCTCGGATATAGGCGTCTCCGCTGTTCTGGCTGCCCGTCAGCGCGCGCGCGTAGCGGCGCAGCAATGGCAGGTGCGGGGCGAATTTCTGTACCAAGTCCATAGTAACCCTCTTGATCTGAATCTCGGTTTACAACTCGCCACACCCGAAAAGGTTGCGTGCGCTGCAAAATTAATTGTTTTCTGGTGGAACCAATACTGTTGCCCGCTGTTGCACCAAGTGAGTTGAACAGCAGGTACCATCCCTTGATCGAATCCAGAGTCCAGCCAATGAACAAAAAAAAACAACTAGGCCAGCAGAAATCAGATGCTGACCTGAAACGTCGCGGTGCCAAAATTGGGGACCAGCTTCGTCGAATTTACGAAGAAGTCGCCAAGGAAGAGGTTCCGGACGAGTTCCTGAAACTGCTGGAAGAGGCGGACAAGAAGAAATCCTCGATGCCCTCCGCGTCAGATGAGTGAGGCGCCGACCATGACCGATGATCGCAACAAGCTCGACGACGCCACGTTCAAGAAGGAGCTGACCACGCTCATTCCGCACCTGCGTGCCTTTGCCCGCAGCCTGTGCCGCGACGCGTCGCTGGCCGATGACCTGGCGCAGGATGCCATGCTGAAGGCATGGAATGCCCGCGACAGCTTCCTGGCCGGTACGAACATGAAAGCCTGGGCGTTCACCATCCTGCGCAATGCGTTCTATTCGGAAAAGCGCCGCAGCTGGCGCCGCCAGCCGCTGGACCCCGAAGTGGCCGAGGCGACCCTGGTGTCCAACAGCAATCCGTCGGACGCACTTGAACTGCTCGCCTTGCGCAATGCGCTGGCCCTGCTGCCCGTCGACCAGAAAGAGGCGCTGATCCTCGTCGGCGCCGGCGGGATGGCCTATGAGGAAGCGGCTGAAATCTGCGGCTGTGCCGTCGGTACGATCAAGAGCCGGGTTTCGCGCGCCCGCAAGGCGGTGATCGAGATACTGGAGTCAAATTCCACCGGCTATAATAGTGACTCGGGCATGTCGGCCGACAAAGCCTTTGACGACATCATGAAGCAAGCGGACGAGATCGCCCGTGCGCCGACAAGCTGAGCCCGGCCAACCCCCACAGAATGCGACGTCAGGATCCCTACGCAAGCGTCTCGTGATGACGCTGGTAGCGGCCCTGACTCCGATCCTGGCGCTGTCTGGCATGTCGGCCTACCTGGACGCCACCAAGGGGATGGACGATCGCCGCGCCAACCTCCTGCTGGTCGCCGACGCGTCCCTTGACGGCGTCGAGCAGTCGATCAACGAAGCGACGCTGATGCTGACACTCTCCCGCGATGACCTGGAGCGCAGGCGATGCAAGAAAGTGTTCAACATCCTCAAGGATCCTATCGTGCCCCTCGCGAATGTGGCCCGTTTTGATACCGAGGGGGTCGCAACCTGTTCAGCCGAATCCGATCCCGGATGGTCCCTTCCCGATCCCGAGATTAACGCGCGGCTGAAACGTGGCGAGAAGACGGTTCGTAGCGACACTTATTTCAGCGAGCGGAGCGGCGAGTGGCTGTTTGCCATCCTCATGCGGCTCGAGGACGACGAGGGCAAGTTTGCGGGGTCTGCAGGACTTGAGCTGCGGACGGAGCAGTTGGCATCGCTGTCGCGCGGCGATTCCCTGCCCGAGGGCATGGAAGTGGCATTGCTGGACGACCGCGGCGAATCCTTTGGCAGCCAGCGGTTTTCGAAGATCGATCCGGACTGGGTCGCACAGGTTGCGAAAGCGGGATCGGCGAAACTTTTCGTCCTGACAGGCGAAGATGGCGAGTCGCTTGACGTGGTGATCCAGCCCGTAGGCCCAGGCAATGTCTTTGCCGCCATCTCGCGCAAGTCGCCCGGCCTGTGGAGTGATTTCACGCTGCGCCCGGTCAGGTCGATCGGCCTGCCACTGGTCGCCTTCTCGGTGGCCCTGCTGGCGGTCTGGATCGCGATCGATTCCCTTGTCCTGCGCTGGCTGTCGCGGCTGACCCGGACGGTCCGGGTGTACGGCGCCGGTCGTTACCAGTTCAAGGCCGGGGAGACGTTCGACAGGGCACCTGACGAAATCGCCAAGCTCGCCCGCGCGATGGACGTGATGGCCAAGGACATCGGCGAACGCGACAAGGACCTGAAACTGGCCATTGCAAGCCGCGACGAGGCCGTTCGCGAGATTCACCACCGCGTGAAAAACAATCTCCAGATCGTGACAAGCTTCCTCAACCTGCAGGGCCGCCAGCTGCGTGACCCCGAGGCCAAGGCCGCGATCGCCGCCGCGCGCCACCGGATCGACGCCCTCGCGATCGTCCACCAGACTCTCTATCAGAACGAGCGCCTCGAGCAGGTCCGGCTGAAACCGTTCCTGGGCGGCCTTGTCACGCACTTGTCAGAAGCCCTCGGCATCGAGGAATCCGGTGTCGAGGTCATCCAGTCCTATGCTGACGTGGAGCGCCCGGCCGACGATGCCATCCCGATGGCCCTGTTCATCGTCGAGGCCGTCACGAACGCGGTGAAGTACGCATTCGGCCCCGCCGGCGGCCAGATCCGTATCACGCTCAGCGTCGACGCGGACGGAACAAGGTTGGACATATCCGACAATGGCCGTGGCTTTGATCCATCGACATCATCCGAGACACATGATGGCGGCGGGCTGGGGTCGAAGCTGATGACCGCCTTTTCGCGCCAATTGTCTGCCGAGCTGACTGTCGATGCGAGCGTGGATGGCGGATGCCGCCTGACCCTGTTCATGCCCCGGAACGCATAAAGGCAGCGCCCTGCCCGCCTCACATCGCCTGCCTAAAGGCTGGCCTCGATGGCAATGGCGAGGGCGAATTCCTCGCCGGGTCGCAACAGTTTGAGCCCGGCCGCTTCGGGGTCGGGCGCTTTGAAGGCGGCGGTGCAGTGGGAGACCGGCTCGAAACAGAAACGGGGTGCGTCCGTGGGCGTATAGATCACGCAATAGTTTGCCCCCCCCGGATCTCTATCTGAAGGCCGGTCTCCGGCTGGATGATCGTGGCGGACCCCTGCCAGCCCGCTTAGCAGCGATCGAGATCGGTTCCCGAAACCGGGCGCGGGCTCGCAAAGCGGGTCGCAGCATCGAGCGGCTGCGAGACCAGAGGCCGCTGCCCCCATCAGCGGCGCGGCGCTGTCGGCGTCTAACCGAAGCGTGGTTTTATTGGTACACCAAAACTAGGGGTGAACCCGTGGTCGACGACCAGAGCTGGCTGCAGACTTTCCTTCCGCGCCCCGACGATGTCCTGAAGCGCCCGACATTGTACGACGCAGACTACAAGGCCAAGGCCATGCGCAAATCGCTCAGAGACGCATTCAGGGGGGCCGTTTACCGGCAGGCGCTATAATGTCGGGCGATTGCCCGCCTCGGTTCGGTTCAGGGCCTCATACTGGTGCAGCTGCCGCGAGAAGAGCCTTGCCAACCTTGTGTTTGGATAGTTAGAGGCTGGAGCCTCTAATACGTTAGCATTGAGTGGACAGAATATCAGTGAGCAAGCGCCAACCGATTACAATCAAGGAAGTCGCCGAAGAAGCCGGCGTATCCCAGATGACCGTTTCACGGGTGCTGAACAAGCAGAAACTCGTCAAGGAGTCGACGCGCCTGCGGGTTGAAGCGGCGATTGCCGCGCTCAATTACCGGCCTAACCTGATGGCGCGCGGCCTGGCAGGCGGCAAGTCCAAACTGATCGGGCTGGCCTATTACAACCCGAGTCCGAGCTATCTCAGCGCCCTCCTGGTCAGCGCACTGAAAGAGTGCCGCGATCTGGGGCATCACCTGGTCATTGAAGACCTGTCGGACATCGAGGGCGATCTCGACAATTCGGTCATCGTCAAACGTCTCAGCTCGATCCGCCTTGACGGCCTGATCCTTGCGCCGCCGCTGAGCAGCAACCAGGCCCTGCTCACACTGATGCAGGATATGGGGATCCCGGTTGTCGCCCTAAGTTATCGCGACCCCCAGTCCAATCATTCGAGCGTCGCCTTCGACGATGTTGCCGCTTCCTTCGCGATGACCGAGCTGCTGATCGAAAAGGGTCACAAGCGCATCGGCTTCATTCGGGGACCGCGCGAGCATCCATCATCTCCGCAACGCCAGGTCGGTTACGAAGAGGCGCTCAAGGCGCACGGCATCCCGATCGACAAGGGTCTGATCTTCGAAGGCGACTTCACCTTCAAGTCCGGTATGCAGCTTGCCAACGAGGTGCTCGACGCCAAGGCGCCACCCACGGCTGTCTTCGCCAGCAATGACGACATGGCTGCCGGCCTCATTGCGGGCACCCAGCGGCGCGGCGTGAAGATCCCGTCAGAACTGTCGATTGTCGGATTTGATGATACCGCCATCGCGGCCGCCATCTGGCCGCGACTGACCACCGTGAAACAGCCAATCGCCGAAATGGCCCAGACCGCAGTCGACATGATTTCCGACATTACCAGTGCCAACTGGAACGGAGAGCCTGCGCACGTGACGATTGATACGATCCAGATCGTCGAACGCGAAAGCCTCACAACACCGCAATGACGTTCGCAATTGTGTCAGGCGCGTGCCGCCAAGACCTGGATTGACGGACTGAGCAAATAAAACGGCCGGCCCGGAGGAGGACGAAGATCGCGATGAACCCGGCAGAGGCGCGTGACTGTTGGGGCGATGCACCAATCTGCAGCCTGTTCTCCAATGACGGAGTGCCGGTCAGTCCGTTCAACATGAGAGCGCAATAGGGAGCCGCCGACAGCGGGTGCCCCGTCTTTCGGCGACGCAGCACGCGTGATAGCCCCCCACCGATAAAGACCCAGGTCGCGAGGTTGACGAACCGGCGCCGGACCTGTCCACTCGCGCCGATGCGCACAACTGTCCGTGCCGCACTCCGATTCCTCCAAGGCAGCCGTCCCCGACATGACACCATCGTGCGCACTCTCCCCACTCTCTTGCCAACCGTCCGATACGCCCTGGCCGACGGCGGACTGGCCCGAGGCGAACGTCCCGGACCATGTCGATTCAACTTCCCTGGATCGCCTTCTGGACCTCGCCTTCAGCGACCCAGCGCCTGATAGAATGGGCGAAACCCATGCCTTCCTCGCGGTGCATCGCGGGCGCATCGTCAGTGAGCGCTATTGGCGCGAATATACGGTCAGCGACACCTATCCGTCCTGGTCGCAGGCAAAGAGCATCACGCATGCGCTGGTCGGTATTCTCGCGCAGCAAGGCCTAATCGACGTCCATGCGCCTGCCGATGTCCCGGAATGGCATGAGGCCGACGACCCCCGCCGCCACATTACACTCGACCAGCTGCTGCGCATGTCGAGCGGACTGAAATTCGCCGAGGACTATGTCGATGCAGGCGTGTCCGACGTGATCGAAATGCTATTCGGCGGCGGCAAGGATGACGTGGCCCGTTTCGCCGCGAAATTCCCGCTCGTGCATGAACCCGGCAGCACGTGGAGCTATGCCAGCGGCACGACCAATATCGTCGCCCGCTGTGCCGCCCGCGCGCTTGGCAAGTCTGGAGACGACTTCCGGTCGTGGATGTTCCGTGAACTGTTCGAACCAATCGGGATCCAGTCGGCGCAACCGAAGTTTGACGCACAGGGCACCTTTATCGGCTCGTCCTTCTGCTATGCGACCGCGCGAGACTTCGCCCGCTTCGGCCTGCTCTACATGCGCGACGGGGTCTGGAACGGGCAGCGCATCCTGCCCGAAAGCTGGGTCGACTATGCCCGTACGCCAACAAAGACACCGCCAACTGAATCCCTCGGCTACGGCGCCCACTGGTGGCTGGGAATGTGCGGGCCCGGCAGTTTCTCAGCCAATGGCTATCAGGGCCAATATACCGTCCTTGTGCCCGATCTCGACCTGATCCTTGTCCGCCACGGCAATTCGATGGATGAGAAAGGCGACGAAGTCAGGCGCTGGCTGGCACAGGTTGCCGACTGCTTCCGCTAGGCGCGTTTCACGACCGGCCTGACGCCATGTCCCGCGATACCTTGTCGGCAATCATGATTGTCGGCGTGTTCGTGTTTCCCGATACGATCGTTGGCATCACCGAAGCATCGATCACCCGAAGCCCGGCGACGCCATGCACTTTCAGGTCCTTGTCCACCACGGCCAGCGGGTCGTCGGCCCGCCCCATGCGCGCGGTGCCGACCGGATGGAAGATGGTCGTGCCGATGTCGCCCGCCGCTTTGGCAAGGGACACATCATCATCGCCCACATCCGGCCCCGGCAACATCTCGTCCGGATGGAATGGCGCCAGCGCAGCCTGCGCCATAAGGCGCCGTGTCATCCTAATGGCATCTGCCGCTACAGCCCGGTCAGTCTCGGTCGCTAGATAGTTCGGGTTGATATGGGGTTTGGCCTCCAGCGCCGCCGACTCGGTCCTTACTTCGCCGCGCGACGTAGGCCGCAGATTGCAGGCACTCGCTGTGATTGCCGGAAACCGGTGGAGCGGCTCACCGAACTTGTCGAGCGACAGCGGCTGGATGTGGAACTCGAGATTGGCCCTATCCTGCCCCGCATCCGAGCGCGCAAAGATGCCCAGCTGCGAGGGTGCCATTGTCAGCGCCCCGCGTCGCCGCACGGCATAGTCCAGCCCCATGCCCATCCGGCCAGGCAGGGAATGGTAGGTTTCGTTCAGAGTCCGCGTGCCCGATACGCGAAAGATCGCGCGCTGCTGCAAATGGTCCTGGAGGTTCCGGCCGACGCCCTGCCGGTCAATCACGGGGGAAATGCCCGCCGCCGTCAACCAGCCAGCGGGACCGACACCTGAGCGATGCAGGACTTGCACCGACCCGACCGCCCCGGCGCACAGGATCACTTCGCCCTTGGCCGTCGCCGTTCGTTTGCGTCCGTCCTGAATGTACGCAACGCCCGCAGCACGCCCGTTCTCGATGACAAGCCGATCGACAAGGCAACCGGTTTCGGTCCGCAGGTTGTTGCGCCGAGACACCGGCTTCAGGAAGCCCCGCGCCGCCGACCAGCGCAGGCCCCGTTTCTGGTTGACGTGGAAATAGCCGACGCCCTCATTGTCTCCGGTATTGAAATCCTCCGTTGCCGGAACACCCATCTCGCAGGCGGCATCGCGGACGGCATCAAGAATGCCCCAACGCACGCGCGGGTATTCGACGCGCCACTCGCCACCCACTCCATGGTGTTCGGTCTCGCCCAGGAAATGGTCCTCGATCCGCCTGAACACCGGCAGGACATCCGACCAGCCCCATCCCGATAATCCGAGATCGCGCCAATGGTCATAGTCCGCCGCCTGTCCGCGCATCGAAATCATCGCATTGATTGCCGACGAGCCGCCGAGCACCCTGCCCCTCGGGTAGGACAGCTTGCGTCCGTTCAGTCCGTCCTGTGCAACTGTCTCGAACATCCAGTCCGAGCGCGGATTCCCGATGGCGAAGAGGTAGCCGACCGGAATATGGAACCACAGCCAGTTGTCGCGCCCGCCCGCCTCCAGCAACAGGACACGCTTTTGCGAGTCCGCCGACAGCCGGTTGGCGACAACGCAGCCTGCCGAGCCGGCACCGACAACAATGTAGTCGTATTCGCCATCAATCGGGTCTGCAGCGGGCAATGGGACGGTCCTTTTGGCTTCGCACCTGACTACAGGACGCGTCTCCACTACGCCAGTCGCAAGCCTTGCCCTAGCTCGCAATCCGTCCGGCGAATCGCGCATCGGCCCGCATGCGGTTCAGCACGACGCCGATGACGTACCCACCCCGGCTTTCGATGGCGAGCTGGGCTTCTGCAACCTCCTCCGCATTGGTCGATTCAGCCTGCACGACCAGCACGACACCATCAGCTTCGCTGGCCACGCCCAGTACGGCGTCCGACCGATCCAGTGCCGGCGCGTCCACGATGATCCAGTCTGTCGACCGGCGCAGCGCCTGCCACCAGGCCGGCTGGGAGCGCAGGCGCACGGTGTGGCCGCGCGCCAATCGCTCGGTCCGGAACCGCGTCACCAGCAGCCGCGTCCCGTTCACAGGGTGAGCGGTCAACAGTTTCGATGTGCCGCCTTGGGCCGCCGGTATCAATTCATACATTGGCGCGCACCCGAGCGCAGCATCATAGGCCCGGCCGGGCTGCGCCACGCCGGTCGCGAACCCCCGATCAAACGCGTCATAAGCCGCATTCCGGGTGAGTTCGAGATCGACCAGCCAGGCCGTCCGTTCGGCATGCTCGGCCGCCATCAAGGCGAACGAGGCCGCCATGCTGCTCGTGCCCTCACCGCTGCGCGCCGCGACGAACATCACAGTGCGTGCGCCCTGCTGCGGCCTCAGGCGCGATGCAACGCGCCACAGCGTCGCCAGATCCGGCCGCAGGTCCCGCATCCCCGCTCAGACCTCCCCGACAGTCGCGAGCACGGGCAGGTCCAGCGTGCGTTCGACCGAGCGCCGTGTGGCAAAGCCTGTGCGGGACAGGGCCTTCAGCAGCCCGGCAACTATCGCAGCGAGGCAGGCCAGCGCAAAGGCCAGGACCGCCACGACGGATCGCGTCGCGGTCGGCCGCACCGGCACGTTCGCGGGTTCAAGCACGCGGATGCCGTCGAAACGGCTCACATTGGTATCCACTTCCTGTCTCACCTCTGTCATCAGGTCGCGCTCCAGAAAGTCCCGCTTGCGCATCAATTCCTTGTAGCGCGGCGTGAGGCTGGTGAGGCGAGCCTGACGCGCCTCAAATCCGGCGATCTGCCGCGCCAGGGCAGCCTGCTGGTCTGTCAGTGACGCCGCTTCTGCCTGCAGGTCGCCGATAACCGACAGCATCTGCTCATAACGCGGGTTCGGCCCCGTCCGCACCGTGCCAACCGGTCCGTCCAGCGTGTCGATGAAGGTTTCGGCCCGGGCAATGCGCCGGTCCATCTCCTGTATCACAGCAGACCCCGGCAAATTATTGACCAGAAGCGCCTCGCGTTCGAGCTTCATGTCGATCAGAGTCTGCTCGGTGGAGTCTTCAACGAAGAGGCGTTGCTGCGGGCGGATTGCCCTGATCTGCCCGCGATAGGCGCCAAGCTGGCTCTCCACCTGCTGCAGACGGGAATCCGCTTCCAGCAGGTCTTCACTGGCCGCCTGGTAGAGCGCCTGCACGGTATCGCGCTCCGCTTCGAAATTGCTGATGCCCTGCGCTTCAAGGAAACCGCCGACTGCGGCTTCAGATTCCAGCAGCCGGGCTTCCAGTGCGGCCCGATCAACCGGTAGCCTGATGGCCTGCGGCTGCGCCAGCACTTGCGTACGATAGGCAAGATAGGCTCCGACAAGCGCATTGAGCACTTCTGCGGATGTTTCTGCATCGCCGTTCCGGTAAGTGGCCGTGATAACGGGCGCCCTCGACGCCGCCCATACGCGGAAGTCCCGCTCCATCGCCTCGACACTCATCTGGCGACACTCTGCGGCGAGACGGCGAAGCCCCTCGGCATCGCCCCGAACGGCGCGGCTCCGGGCCTCGCAGCTGTGGTTGAGCGCAGGATACAGGCGCGACATCGGAAACCGGTCGAGCACACGGGCAACGACCAACGGACTGCGCAGGAATTCCAGCTCTGGCTGGACAAGGTCATCATGACTGGCGCTGCTGGTCGACGACACGATCAGGCGCGAGCGCGATTCAAACTGGTCTGGTCGTGACAGGGCCGCTGCAAGGCCGAGTGCAAATACCGGCACGAAGACCAGCAGCATCAGCCACTTTGCCCGCCAGAACTGCACAATCAGGTCAGCGGCCCCAAGCCGTGGCCGCGACGCGAATGTCCGCGCCATGCCATTGTCCGCCGGATCTCGGTTGGGGGCCTCGGTCAAAGGCATGTCGGTTGCGGCTCCTCACAGCGCGTGAGGAATCAAACTCGCACGCTGCCGTTTGATATTTCATTAAGCTTAACAACGGTGCCCGGACAGGAGCATCAGCGTCCGGGCGAGCCGCGACAGCCTAGTTCATCAGTTTGAGCCACTCGCGGGCCGACTGGAGCGCCTGCTTGACCTCGTCGGAGGACATCATATCGGCCAGTTCGGCGCGCTGAATCTTGGCATCTTCCATCCCGCGCAGGGCGGCAAGGTTGAACCATTTATGCGCGGCAATCATGTCGACTTCCACGTTAAGGCCGGTCGAATAGACCAGGCCGGCCTGGTAAAGTTCCTCGGGAGCCGAATCCGGTCCGAGCATTGAAGCGAGGTCTAAAGCGTAATCTGCAAAGGGCATTGTCTTGTTCCTGTTTCACCTTGCCACCGCATCGCCGGGATCAGTCCCGTGTCCTGCCTTGGCAACCACCACCCGCCTTGTCCGGCGATGTGTGGAGAGTGCCGTGAGAGATTTGCGTTATAGTTAACGTCAGAGCGCCCAAAGGGGCAGAGTGTTACCGTCCGGGGGCGCCTCATTAACCCTGAACGCTCGAAGGCCGCTCACAGCCCGATAAGCCATTTTAGCTTTCCGCTCTCGCGACAATCTGGCAAACTTGAACCATGACCGAATATTTCAAACCGATCCCGTACGCGCTGTGGCGCGAAGACAAGACGGCTTTTGCCGAAGCGCTGGGAAACTCGTTCCGTGAGACTGGCTTTGCCGTCATCGCCGGCCATCCGGTCGACCAAAGCGTAATTGACGAGAACCTGCGCGCCACGAAGGCCTTCTTCGCCATGCCGGATATCGCCAAGCTCGCCTATGACGGCAAGTCCGGCGGCGGCCAGCGCGGCTACACCGCTTTTGCCACCGAGAATGCAAAGGGCGCCGCCAAGGCAGACCTCAAGGAATTCTGGCACACCGGTCGCCACTTGCCGGCCAACTCACCCTATCGCAAGACCATGGCCGACACGCCCAGCGTCGGCGAGATACCGGATTTTGACCGCGCCACCCGCGCCCTCTTCGATGCGCTGGACGAAATGGGCCGTGATCTCTTGCGCGCCATCGCGCTCCACCTCGGCCTTGATGAGCTGTGGTTCGAAGACCGCGTCGAGATGGGCAATTCCATCCTCCGCCTCCTCCACTATCCGCCACAGGAAAACCCGCCACCGGAAGGCACCGTCCGCGCGGGCGCGCATGAAGACATCAATGTCATCACGCTCCTTCTCGGGGCTGAAGAGGCTGGCCTCGAAGTGAAACACCGCTCCGGCGAATGGCTCGCGGTCAACCCGCCGCCCGGCGCCCTCGTCATCAATTGCGGCGACATGCTCCAGCGCCTCACGGCCGGCGTCCTGCCCTCGACCACGCACCGCGTCGTCAACCCGGCGCCCGAACGCGCGAAATTTCCGCGCTACTCGACGCCCTTCTTCCTCCACTTCAACCAGGATGTGATCATCGAGGCCCTGCCCCAATGCGTCGCCGAAGGCGGCAAGCCCCAGCCCCCGATCACCGCGCAGGACTACCTGATGGAACGCCTCCGCGAGATAGGCCTCGTAAAGGTATAGAACTGTGTCAGACGCGCGGATGTACGAGTTCTTCGTGCATAAGACCGAACCCAGCTTCCGGCTAACGGTTCAGCAAGGCGCCCCGTTCCCTATTCAAAGCCAGATCGAAAGCTGGGTCCATACGCGAACACGCACGGAAGATGACACAAGTCCGGACGTCGTCGGCGCGATTGATGAAATGGGATACTGCCTGTTTCGCATCGGCTTGCGGTTTGAAGATGTCCACCTGACCTAACCTTGCGCCACCCCTTGCCTCGCCGTCGCAATGCGCCTGAATAGGCACACAGCTCGCCAGAAGCTGACGGCAAGGCAGGAGGAAGCGCATGTTCAACAATACAGAATGGCTCGCACAGGTCCGTGAAGACGTGATCGATCCGGATCGCGAGATCGTGGACCCTCACCATCACCTCTGGCCGAAACCCCACCTCAGCTACGACCTGGAAGAACTCTGGTCCGACACCGAAGACGGCCACAACGTCACCCAGACCGTGTTCATGGAATGCGGCTCATCCTATCGCAAGGACGGCCCCGACCACCTGAAGCCCATCGGCGAGACCGAGTTCGTCGCGGCTGCCGCCGCCCGTTCCGCCGCCGACCCCGACAAGGCCACCATCGCCGGCATTATCGGCCATGCAGACCTGCGCCGCTCCGACCTCGACGAGATCCTCGACGCCCATCTTGCCGCCGCCAACGGCCTCTTTCGCGGCATCCGACACGCCGGCGCCCACGATCCGGACAGCGCCGCCTTCTCGATTCCCGGCCGTGCGCCCGCAGGCCTCTATAGGGACGAAGACTTTCGGCGCGGCGTTGCCCGTCTCGGCGAACGTAGATTCACCTATGACACGTGGAACTACCATCACCAGATCCGCGACTTCGCAGACCTCGCCAGCGCCGTACCCGGCACGACCATGATCCTCGACCATTTCGGCACGCCGCTCGGCGTCGGCCCCTATGAGGGCAAACGCGACGCCAATTTCGCGCAATGGAAAGACGACATCGCCGCCGTTGCCAAGCGCCCGAACGTCTTTGCGAAGATTGGCGGCCTCGCCATGCCGGACAATGGCTTCGGCTGGAACACACGCGCCACGCCGCCCACATCGGATGAGTTCGTCGAGGCGCAGGCGCCCTATTATCACCATGCGATCAAGTGCTTCGGTCCGCAGCGGTGCATGTTCGAAAGCAATTTTCCGGTCGACCGCCTGTCGATCGGCTATCGCACGCTCTGGAACGGCCTGAAGAAGATTGCCGCCGACTATTCAGAGGCTGACCAGACCGCCATGTTCAGCGGTACCGCCCGCAAGGTCTACCGGCTCTAGGTGCGCGCTATCCAGGTCGCCGCGCCTTCGCCTGCTGCCTTGCCTGTCGCAAGACAGGCCGTGATCAGGTAGCCGCCCGTCGGTGCGTCCCAGTCGATCATCTCGCCGGCGCAGAACACGCCCGGCATGTCGTGCAGCATGAGATAGTCGTCGAGCGCGCGCCACACCACGCCGCCTGTCGTCGAGATCGCCTCGTCCAGGGGCGCCGTCCCGGTGATCCTGATCGGCACAGCCTTGATCAGTTGCGCCAGCGCCTCCGGTTCCGCCGGCAGCGGCCCGCCCGTCGCCTCATGCAACAGTGCCAGTTTCACACCGGACACGTGCACGCTCTTGCGCAAATGATTGGCCATGGACTGCTTGCCGCGCGGCCGTGCGAGTTTCGCAGCAATCGCGCCTTCGTACATATCCGGCAACAGGTCCACGAACAGGGTCGCGCTGCCGTCCCGCGCCAGCGCGCCCACCAGTGCCGCCGACAACGTATAGATGCCGCCGCTCTCAACCCCGCGTTCGGTAATCACGAATTCAGATCGCGTCTCCTGGCGCCCGTGCACACCATCCGTCCACAAACGCACGGACTTCAGCGGGTCGCCCGGGAACTTTTCCTTCAGGTGATCCGACCAGTCGACAAGGAATCCGCAATTCGACGGCCCGAACGGCGCAGTCGCCACACCCTTGCCGGCCAGCAAGGACGCCCAACCACCATCAGACCCAAGACGTTTCCAGCTCGCCCCGCCCAGCGCCAGAACTGTCGCATCGGGTGTCGCCGTCACGGCGCCATCCGGCGTATCGAACATGAGTGCGCCTGTATCATCCCATCCCTGCCAGCGATGGCGCGGATGCAGCACGGTGCCCATCTCCTGCAACCGGACAAGCCAGGCCCGCAGCAAGGGGGACGCTTTCATCATCTCGGGAAACATGCGCCCCGTCGGCCCGGTATGCGCAGGTATGCCAAGCTCCTGCATCCATTCCATGATTTCACTCGGCCCGAACGCCTTGACCATTTCTGCCAACCGGGCATCCCCGCGATAGCGCGAGAGGAACACGTCCCTGTCTTCGGCATGGCTGATATTCAGCCCGCTCTTGCCCGCCATCAGGAATTTTCGCCCGACACTCGGCATCGCATCGTAGATGTCGACAGTGATGCCGCGTGCGGCCAGCGCCTCGGCAGCCATCAGGCCTGCCGGTCCCGCGCCAATGATTGCGGCGCGCACCTAGATCAAACCGGCGAGGGGTGAACTCGGGTCAGCATACATCTTCTTCGGCATCCGTCCGGCGAGATAGGCCTCGCGCCCGGCGATCACCGCATGTTTCATCGCGCTCGCCATCAGGATCGGATCTTTCGCCGCTGCAATCGCCGTGTTCATGAGAACGCCGTCACAGCCAAGCTCCATCGCGATCGCCGCGTCCGACGCCGTGCCGACACCCGCGTCGACGATCACCGGCACGCGGGTCTGCTCCACGATCAGGCGGATGTTCACCGGGTTCATGATGCCGAGGCCTGAGCCGATCAGGCTGCCCAGCGGCATGATTGCGCAACACCCGGCCTCTTCCAGCATCCTGGCGTAGACCGGGTCATCGGAGCAGTAGACCATGACCTCGAACCCGTCCGCGATCAGCGCCTTGGCCGCCTCCAGCGTCTCCGGCATGTTCGGATAGAGCGTCTTCTGGTCGGCCAGCACTTCCAGCTTCACGAGATTCCAGCCGCCGGCCTCGCGCGCCAGGCGCAGCGTCCGCACGGCCTCGTCAGCCGTGTAGCAGCCCGCCGTATTGGGCAGGTATGTGAACTCGTCAGGCTTGACGAAGTCGGTCAGTATTTCCTGGCTCGGATCGGACAGGTTTACCCGGCGAAGCGCAACGGTGACGATCTCGGCGCCAGCCGCGCGCGCCGCATCGGCGTTCTGCTGGTAATTGGCATATTTTCCGGTTCCGACAATCAGGCGAGACGCGTAGGATTTTCCGGCAATGATCAGGGGTGTGTCAGTCATGTCTGCTGATCTGGCCGCGTTGATCCCGCCCGTCAACTCCTCGCCCGGTCAACCGCCCCCGACGAACTGCACAAGTTCCAGCCGGTCGCCCTCTTCCAGCACGGTAAAGGCATGTTCAGACTTCGGCACGATCTCGAGGTTGCGCTCCACGGCTATGCCGCGCGGGTCGCGCCCGGTGGCCTCCGACAGCTCTTCCAGCAGCATCGACAGGGTCGTGCCTTGGTTAACCTGCCGTGTCTCACCATTCAGGGTGATCTGCATGTCTGCCGCCTCCGGTTCAAAGCCCCCTTGCCTTGCCGGGCGTTCCAGAGCAAGACGGGGCCCATGTCAAAACCGATATATGTTCTCGGTGGGCCAAACCTCAACCTGCTCGGTACGCGCGAGCCGGAGATTTATGGCTACGAAACACTCGAAGATATCCATACCCGCCTGCGCAGCCTGGCTGGCGGCGTGCCCCTTGAGGCGCGCCAGACCAATCATGAGGGCGAACTGGTGGATTGGGTCCAGGAAGCCTCTCGCGATGGCTCTGTCCTGATCCTCAACGCCGCTGCCTTCACACATACATCTGTGGCCTTGCATGACGCCCTCAGGGCCTGCAAGGTGCCGGTTATTGAAGTGCACCTGTCCAACCCGGCGGCGCGCGAAGCCTTCCGCCAAGTGAATTACGTTGCGCCTGTCGCAAAAGCTACGATTGCGGGCCTCGGCGCCTACGGTTATGAGCTTGCGCTTCTGGCAGCCAAGTCCCTGACGGGCCAAGGAGAAATTTAGCGTCCCATGAGCACTGCAAAGACAAAACTCGACACCGGCCTCGTCCGGGAACTGGCCGCGATCCTGCGGGAAGCGGACCTCGGCGAAGTGGAAATCGAGCATGACGGCCTGAGAATCCGGGTCAGCAAGCCGGCGGCACCTGTGATGCAAAACGCGGTCATGGCCGCGCCCGTCGCTGCAGCCCCCGCCGCCGCCGCTGTTGCAGCCCCCGCCGCTGCAGGCGCGCCCGCAGCCCCAGCCGTATCGGACAATGCGATCAAATCGCCCATGGTCGGCACCGTCTACCTGTCCCCTGAACCCGGCGCCAAACAGTTCTTCAATATCGGTGACAAGGTCAAAAAAGGCGACACGCTGATGCTCGTCGAAGCCATGAAGACCTTCAATCCGGTCGAAGCCGACCGCGCCGGCACCCTGACGGCGCTTTACGTCACCGACTCGCAGCCGGTGGAATTTGGCGAACCGCTGGCCCTGATTGAATAGCATGGCCGAGCAACGCACGATCAAGAAGGTCCTGATCGCCAATCGCGGCGAGATTGCCCTGCGAATTCACCGCGCCTGCAAGGAAATGGGCCTGATGACGGTTGTGGTTCACTCCACCGCCGACCGGGACGCCATGGCCGTGCGCCTTGCCGACGAAAGCGTCTGCATCGGCCCGCCGCCCTCCTCGGAAAGCTATCTCAAGAAATCCCAGATCCTCGCGGCTGCCGAAATCACTGGCGCCGACGCGATCCATCCCGGCTACGGCTTCCTGTCGGAGAACGCCCAGTTCGCCGAAATGGTCGAGGCTCACGGCCTGGCCTTCATCGGCCCGACGGCCGAGCATATCCGCATCATGGGCGACAAGATTGCCGCCAAGGTGGCGATGATCGAGGCCGGTGTGCCCTGCGTGCCGGGCTCCGAAGGCGCGCTGACCTCCATTGCCGAAGCCAAGAAGGCCGCCAAGAAGATCGGCTTCCCGGTCCTCGTGAAGGCCTCCGCGGGTGGCGGTGGTCGCGGCATGAAGCTCGCAAGAACCGAAGCCGACCTTGAAAACGCGGTGAAAACTGCCAAGACCGAGGCCAAGGCCGCGTTCGGCGACGACGCCGTCTATCTCGAAAAATACCTCGAAGGCCCGCGCCATATCGAAGTCCAGATCATTGCCGACACGCATGGCAACGTGGCGCATCTCTGGGAGCGTGACTGTTCGCTCCAGCGTCGCAACCAGAAAGTCTTCGAAGAAGCCCCTTCGCCGGCCCTTAACCAGGCCCAACGCGAGGAAATCGGCGGTATCTGCGCCCGTGCCATGGAAAAGCTCGGATATCGCGGCGCCGGTACGATCGAGTTCCTCTATGAGGACGGCAAGTTCTACTTCATCGAAATGAACACCCGCCTGCAGGTCGAACATCCCGTCACCGAGATGATCACCGGCATCGACCTCGTGCGCGAACAGATCCGCATTGCTGAAGGCAAGGAGCTCTCGTTCCGCCAGGAAGACGTGATGCTGGTCGGCCACGCCATCGAGTGCCGGATCAATGCCGAGCACCCGGAAACCTTCGTGCCTTCACCCGGCCTTATCACGGATTTCCATGCCCCGGGCGGCCCGGACGTGCGCCTCGATAGCGCTGCCTATGCCGGCTACCGCATCCCACCGCATTATGATTCGCTGATCGGCAAGCTCATCGTTCACGGTCGCACACGCCGCGAATGCATCATGCGCCTGCGCCGCGCTCTGGCCGAAATGGTTGTCGGCGGCGTCTTCACGACGCTCGACCTGCATCGCCGCCTCGTCGACAATGAAGACGTGCTGGCCGGAAACTACAATATCCACTGGCTCGAAAAATTCCTCGCCGAAAACAAGATCACGGCCGAGTAAAGCCCGGGCCTTCTCAACAGCTGGCGCAGTCTGCCCCATGGACAGGCGCGCCAGCGAGATTCATATTCAGATCATGTCATCGCGCTTCGGAACCCAGGACCTGCTCGCCTGCTATCGCCGGGGCGTCTTCCCGATGGCGGATTCGCGCGATGATCCGAACCTGTTCCTCGTCGATCCCGACTTACGCGGCATACTTCCGCTCGACGCCTTCCACATCCCCCGACGCCTGAAGCGCACCGTGATCCAGGAACCCTACCGCGTGACCGCCGACACGGCGTTCACGCGCGTCATGGAATTTTGTGCCGAGGAAGGTGCCGGGCGCGAAAGCACCTGGATCAATTCTGCAATCCTCAATCTGTACAGCAGCCTGCACCGCGAGGGGCACGCCCATTCCATCGAATGCTGGGACGGCGACCAGCTCGTCGGCGGGCTGTACGGCGTCGCGATTGGCGGGGCCTTTTTCGGCGAGAGCATGTTTTCGCGCGCCACCAACGCGTCAAAGATAGCGCTGGTTCATCTCGCTGCCCGCCTGATCGCCGGCGGCTACACGCTGCTCGACGCGCAATTCCACAACCCGCATCTCGAACAATTCGGATTGATCGAAATTCCGCGCGCGGATTTCAAGGCCCGCCTGCGCGACGCGCTGACGGTCACGGCGGATTTCTATTCCGGGGTCGGCTCGGGATCCAGCGACGGCGGGACATCGTCCCGCAGTGGCTCGTCGGCCGGTGCGATGACGGGCGCTGGCAGCTTCACCGGGGCTGGCGCAGTACAGCGGATCACCCAGATATCATAGACGGGGTGCTCCAGCGCGCTGAGGCCGGGCGAAGATGCATACATCCAGCCTGAGAAAAGTTCCGGGTTCTCTTCGCTCACCGTTTCCACCACATCGGCCGACACGGCAGCATCCATCGTTTCGACGGCAACAGGTTGCGTCGAATGTATTTTCAGGAACGCCGCGCTTTCCGGCGCTTCTTCAGGCGGTGTCTGGTAGCAGGCCTTCAGCTCCACTTTCAACGAACCGAACACGACCGGTTCACCGACCTTAACGTCAATGTCCGTCGAACGCCCGGTGATCTTGTCCAGGGCCCGCAATGTCGCCGTGTTCTTCTGGTCGAACGTCGCTGCGTGCGCAGCACCAATCAGGCCGAGGCCAACGGCGGATGCAGCAAGGAATCGGATCATTGTCCGTCGTCTCCGGCAGGATAGGAATCGTCAGCGGGTGCCACAGCCGGCTCGGATGGCGTTGCGGCCTCAGGAGCGGGCTCGGGCGTGGCAACGGGTTTCGGCTCGGGCATCGTTACGGCGTCAGGTTTTTGCTTCGGCGCGGGCTTCGGGGCCGGCTGGGAGACAGGCTCAGGTGCTAGCTCAGGCATCGCGACCGGTTCCTCTGCACTTGCGGCCGCATCGCCGCCACCGCCGCCTGCAAACGAGGCAAACAGGGTCAGCAGGTCAACACTGCCGCGCGTGTACTGGATTTCGCCGGTGCCATCCTGCGGGATCGTGTCGAAGCCGCCACCCGGCTCGAGGCCGATATAGGCACCGCCGAGGAGACCGTCCGTCGAAATGCGGGCATCGGTATCTTCGGGAAGCTCCCATTTCTTGTCGAGCGACAGGGTCAGCACCGCTTCGAATCGCGTCGGATCGCCTTCGATCGATTTGACAACGCCGGCTTTTACGCCAGCAATCCGCACGTCGGACCCGCGCGATATCCCGGACACGTTGTTGAACCGGGCCAGCACACTGTACTGGTCACCCTTGGTTTCAGCATCGCCACCAACGGCCAGCGCGAACCAGAGGAAGACTGCCGCAACGGCCACGACCAGCGCGCCGACAAGGGTTTCGAAGAACGACTCACGCATCGGGTGTCCAGGCCTCGTAATCGCCGTCGGACTTCTGGCGCCGGGCGCCTTCCGACAGGCTGCCTTTCGGCTTCACGGCGTACGGCGTGCCGGTCATGTTCGGCGTATGATCGGTTTCCCAGTCGCGCCGCTCCAGCGGCATGTGGGTCGGGGGTTCGTTCACCGTGTGGTGCAGCCAGCCATGCCAGTCGGCCGGTACTTTCGACGGCTCGGCCAGGCCCTTGTACATCACGTACCGGCGGTGGCGCCCTTCAAGCGACGCCTTGCGATCCTCGAAATAGCGATTGCCGTATTCGTCGGTACCGACATAGCCGCTGCGCCGCTTGATATCGAAAGAGGCGCCCACGGTTATACCGCTCCACCAGGTGAAAATCTGCTTCAGCATAGTCTGCCTGTCCTGACGTGACTTGATGGCCGCAATATGGCGTCAGTCGGCCTGTTAATCCAGACCGCCCCGGCAGGCAATGCGCCGCATCCGGCCGATGCTCCAGCCTATGCGCCGATATGGCTGACTCAGCTGCCGATATGGCCTAGCATTGTTGGTCTGGACACCATCGTGAAAGAGGCAGGTCGCATGAACGTGAACGGCAAACTCACCATTATTGCCGTCCTGGTCGCCGCCCTCGGCGCATCGAACCAGGCGCAGACCCGCCCCGAATCGCACGACAGGGCGGCAGAATACCGCGTTTCACCCTATTTCGTCTTCGACGACGCACGCACGAATACTGTGCGCGCCGACGCCGCCACCGTCCAGAACGGCGCGCCAGCCGCCATCTCACTCAACAATGGCACCGGCCAGTTCGCTCTGGCAGGCGGTCCGGACGGCGAAGCGATCAACGCGGTCCTTGCAGATGTGAACGGCGACGGCACGCCAGATCTTGCAATCGCCCGGCGAACCGGCGTCAGCCTCCTCCTTGTCGGCGACGGCAGGGGCGGCTTTGGCCTTGCGACGCCACTGGCGGGCACCGAATCCGGTGCCACCGGGATCGCTGCAGCGGACGTGGACGCAGATGGCGATACAGATTTCGCGATCGCCCGCGGTGACGGACAGGACTGCCTCATCCTGCTCAATGATGGCCAGGGCCAGTTCATGCCACGCCCCGTAGACGGCAGCGCCGGCAGCTATGCCCAGATCCTGCTGGAAGACGTCACGGGGGACGCCCGGATCGATCTCGCGCTGTATGCCTTCGACGGCGACAATCCGTTGTTTACAGGCGACGGCACCGGGCAATTCAGGCGCACTGGCAATCTCGATGCCCCGGACCAGCCCGTCGACGTCGCCGGCCGGCCCGATCCGTTCGCCGATCCGACCCTGCCAAATCCGGGCCAGTACGACCTCCCCTTCCGCATTCTCGTCACGCCCGCCCTCGATGGCGGAACAGAATTCACGCCAGGTATCGTGCTCGATGATTCGAACGGTGACGGCCTGCCGGACCTCATCTTCCGGAATCCAGCCGAATAGGCGCCAGATTCAGCCGCCATCCCCACAATAATCCACCTCCAGCAGTTGAAGCTGCGCGCCGCACCCGTCACGCTCTGCGTGAGTGATTCGCGAAGGAGCCGCTTATGCCTGACCAAAGCCGGGACGAAATCCTGACCGCCGCCGAATCCGATGGCCTCATATCGCCCGAGACGGCGTTCGGCACACTCTGCCGTGCTGCCGGGCTCACACCGGCCGACATGACGCCCATGGCCCTTGACGGGCTCGCTGCGTCGGCCTCAGCCGCCAGCCTGCAGAGCGTGTCCCAGCTCGCGCTCGCCGAAATGCTCGAACGCCTCGGGCCCGCCCCTCGCAATGCCGAACTGGCCGAGGCCCTCGCCTCGGGCCTGCCACAGGACCTGCTCGAAGAAGCCCTTCGCCTGCCCGGCGGCATCCTGCGCACTGCCGACGCCCTGCGCGCCGCCGCTGTCGATACGCCAGCGCCGCCACCCGCCGTCTTCACCGCCCGGCCTGTCGACATCGCGATCGAGCCATCCCTGCTGGCTGCGCTGAAGGAAGGCGCGGAGATCCTCTTCCTGAAGGATGCCCTGCCGCCAGCCGCTGCGCCCGCCCGCATGGTCGATGTCTCGCAAGCCGTCAGCCCGGACGGATTCGAGGACGAATTCCTCATCTCCGCCATAGAAGCCGCCGCTGCTGACATGAAAGACGGGATCATCGTCCTCACCGGCCTTGGCGCTGCCGTCATGGCGCTCGGCCTCGACTATGCCTCCGATGCGGGCATCGCCGCCGGTGCCGCCATGTCGGCGCTCGTTCGCTCAGCCGCTGCCGGCGCCGCATTCAGCGCGAGCCATGCCAAAGCGCTCGGTCTTCAGGCCCGCAAGTCGGGCAGCAAGCGCCCGTGCCGCGTCATGATCCTGCCCGTCACCGATCCGATGGCTGCCCTGCCCGATTGCGAAAGCGACGCCGCAGCACCGGTCCGCGCCGTACTCACCTATGGCGACGACGCGCCCAGCCTGACCCGCGCCGCGCGAATCGGCCTCGCCGCCCGCGCGCCCGAAGCCCTGCCCGGGGTACTCGACCGGATATCCAATTCAGGCACGCAGGATCTCGAAACGGCACTCGGCATCGCGCGCCTGCGCGACCGGGGCTTCACCGAAGCCGCACTCGACCGGGTGGGCCGCGCGCTCGGCGAGGGCCTGCCGCTCAATGCCGCCTTCTCGCGCTGGGTGCTCGGCGACGAGATCATCTCTCATGACCTGAAGCTCACGCCCGAGAATTTTGATGCCGACGGGCGCGGCGTGCTGTCCGCCATGGGCTTTTCGCGCGCAGACATCGCCAAAGCCGAGGCCGCTCTCGACGGCGCAGGTGAGGCCATCGCCGCGCGCGCGCTGCACGAATGCGGTTTCGTGATCGACGTGTCACCGACGGACGAAATCCGCTTTGCTGTCGCCTGCGACAAGGCGCTGGGCGGCGGAGTCGTCGTTTCGGTCAGTGCCCGCGCCGGTCTCGACATGGCCGAAGCCGTCATTGCAGACGGCCTGTCGGCCCATCTGGTCGGCCATCGCGCGCCTGCCGGTGAAGACGTCCGTGACCGGATGGAGCATATCCTCTCCCTCGCCGAGGAACTCGCCGACGAGGCTGACCTGCCGCAATCATCGCCGGAATTCCGCGAAGCCCGGTCCGCCGCCCGCACCCGCCTGCCCGACCGGCGAAAGGGCTATATCCAGAAAGCCACCGTCGGCGGCCACAAGGTCTATCTCCACACCGGCGAATTCGATGACGGCCATCTCGGTGAGATCTTCCTCGACATGCATAAGGAAGGCGCCGCGTTCCGCAGCCTGATGAACAATTTCGCCATCGCGACCTCGATCGGCCTGCAATACGGCGTGCCGCTGGAAGAATTCGTCGATGCCTTCGTGTTCACCCGCTTCGAGCCGGCTGGCCAGGTCACCGGAAACGACCGCATCACGCGCGCCACGTCTATCCTCGACTACATCTTCCGGGAACTGGCCGTGTCCTATCTCGGCCGCGACGATCTCGCCGAAGTCGATGTCACGCACGACGGGCTTGGCCGCGGCGCGGGCGATGCCACGCGCGAGCCGGCGGAATTCACCGAAGAGGCGGCCCAGATCATCTCGCGCGGATTCTCCCGTGGCCACCTGCCCGACAATATCGTCATCCTCGACAAGCGCCGCGCCGAGAAACAGGCCGAATCGGATCTTGACGCCGGCGCCGAGGAACTCGAATCGCCCGCCTATCTCGAACAGGGCTGTGAATCCTGTGGCAGTTTCACGGTTTTCACCATCAGCGATGAGGGCGACACGTCCTGCGACACGTGTGGCGAAGAAGGCCGCGTCTCCAAATAATCACGCCGGTTCCGGAGACGTCGTCTATCAGTTCACGTAAGGGAGACTTTCGCGCGACAGTTTGGCAACACTTGGCGCACTTCTGCAGTTGTTACGGTTTGTTCAGTATAGCAGGATAAGGCAACGCGATATTCTGAGTACATGACTGGTATGCTTTTCCGCCTGAACTTGCTTGCCGTGATCGCCCTCCTGGGCGTGTCGGTCCCTGCCGTTGCGCAGGGCAAGCCGGTTGCGTGGCAGCCCGGCTATGTCGGATCGTGCGGCGGATGCAATCTCGCGGGTCGCAACATGTCCGGCTGGACGCTCAGCGGGGCGAACTATCCCGGTGCCAATCTCGAATTCGCCTTCATGCGCGGCATCCAGGCCACCAGCGCCAATTTCGAAGGCGCCAATGCGTCCGGCGTCGACCTGCGCACGGCCGTCCTGACATCAGCCCGTTTCTCCGATGCCGTCCTGTCGAATGCCCGCCTGATGGGCGTTCAGGCCACCGGTGCCGAATTCCGCAAGACCATCCTGCGCGGCGCCAACATGCAGGGCGCGCTGATGGTTGGTGCCAATTTTTCGGAAGCAGACCTGGGCGAGACCCAGCTCGATGAGGCTGACCTGTCTGGCGCAAACCTTACCGGTGTGAAATTCGACAAGGCCGTGATGAAGGCAACCATCCTCAATGGCGCCAACATGACGGGCGTCATGATGACTGGCGCGGATGTCGCAGGTGCCTCGTTCCGCGACGTGCGGTTCATCGCAGCCGACCTCTCCGGCATGACCCATCACGACCTGGCAAACTTCACCGGCGCCTGCAGCTCGATCGACACGCTGATGCCACCCGGCCTGCTGCTGCCGCTGTGTGGTGATGTCATCATGGCGAGCGCCACAGCGCAATAAGCACGCATTCACACGGCCCGCAGCCCCGGCGAACGCCGGGACCTCAGGCGATTGAAGATATCAGGCGAGCCGCATGAGACCACGGCTTTCGCCGGGGATACGGCCTATGTGTGAAGGCGGATATCCAAACGACATTCCCCAATAGGGCGACTATAGCCTCAGGTTTTCACCTGAGGCGCGAGCCGGATGTTCAGCTCTTTCAGCTGCCTGTCGTCGACCGGGCTCGGTGCGCCCATCAACAGGTCCCGCGCCTGTTGGTTCATCGGGAACAGGATCACGTCACGCAGGTTCTCGACCTCGGCCAGCAACATCACGATCCGGTCGACGCCCGGTGCAATCCCGCCATGCGGCGGCGCGCCATAGCGGAACGCGTTCAGCATGCCGCCAAACTTCTCTTCCACCACTTCCGGGCCATAGCCAGCCAGTTCGAATGCTTTCAGCATAAGGTCAGGCCGGTGGTTCCGGATTGCGCCGGATGACAGTTCGATGCCGTTGCAGACGATGTCATACTGGTAGGCCTTGATGTCGAGTTGCTTCTCCACCGTGTCGGCTGCCAGCAGCTTCTCCATGCCGCCCTGCGGCATCGAGAACGGGTTATGGCTGAAATCGACCTTCTTGTTGTCTTCGTCCCATTCATACATCGGGAAGTCGATGATCCAGCAGAAGCGGAAGATGCCCGGCTCGATCAGGCCCAGCTCCTCGCCGATTCGTGTCCGGGCAGCCCCGGCCAGTTTCACGGCATTGGTCTTGTCGCCCGCCGAGAAGAACAGCGCGTCTCCGGCTTTCACGCCAGCCGTCTCGGCCAGTGCGGCAAGGGCTTCAGGCGCAAAGAACTTGGCAATCGGGCCCGTGCCCGCCAGCTTGCCGTCCTCGTCCACGAAGCGGATATAGCCAAGCCCGGGCGCCTGCATCTCTTTCTTGGCCCAGGCATCCATCTTGTCGAAGAAGCTGCGCGGCTGCTCGGCGGTGTTCGGTGCCGGAATGGCGCGCACAATGCCGCCGCCATCCACGATCTTCTTGAACACGCCCAGCGTCACGTCTTCGCGCGTTACCACGTCGGACACGTCGCAGATGATGATCGGGTTGCGCAGGTCCGGCTTGTCGGAGCCGTATTTCAGCATCGCTTCGGCAAACGGGATATGCACGAACGGCTCGTCCGGCACGGTGCGGCCCTTGCCGTCCCAGTCGGCGAATTCCTCGAACACGCCGCGCAGCACAGGTTCGATCGCGTTGAACACGTCTTCCTGCGTAACAAAGCTCATTTCGATATCGAGCTGGTAGAATTCGCCCGGGCTGCGGTCAGCGCGCGCATCCTCGTCGCGGAAGCACGGCGCGATCTGGAAGTAGCGGTCAAAGCCCGACACCATCAGCAGCTGCTTGAACTGCTGTGGCGCCTGCGGCAGCGCGTAGAACTCGCCCGGATGGATCCGGCTTGGCACCAGGAAGTCGCGCGCGCCTTCCGGGCTGGAGGCCGTCAGGATCGGCGTCTGGTATTCGGTAAAGCCCTCGGCCACCATGCGCTGGCGCAGGCTGGTGATCACGTTCGAACGCAGGATCATGTTCTTGTGCAGCGTCTCGCGGCGCAGGTCGAGATAGCGGTGCTTGAGGCGGATATCTTCCGGATAGTCCGGCTCGCCGAACACGGGCAGCGGCAGCTCGGCAGCCTCGGACAGCACTTCCACCGCCCCAGCCACCATTTCGATCTCGCCGGTGCCAAGGTTCGCATTCACCAGGCTCGCATCGCGCGCCACGATCTTGCCCTCGATGGACAAGACGCTCTCGGTGCGCAGGCGCTCGACCGTCTCGAATCCGGGCGCGCCGGGATTGAACACGACCTGCGTCAGGCCATAATGGTCGCGAAGGTCAATGAACATGACACCACCATGGTCGCGGCGGCGGTGCAGCCAGCCGGACAATTTGACGGTTTCGCCCACGTGGGACGCGCGAAGTTCACCGCAAGTATGGGTGCGATAGGCATGCATCGGATCGTTTCTCCGGAAAGGCAGTCATTAGAAATCAGGGCCGCAAGGGCATTTAAGCCCTTTCACTTGTCAAGGGCCTGCGATACGCAACCGGATCATGACTGACAACTCCTTGACTCCTATTACTGAGCAGTCGGCGCTCGAAGACCTGTGCGGCAAACTCGCCGAATCGGACTTCATCTGCGTCGATACTGAATTCCATCGGGAAACCACCTACTGGCCGGAGCTCTGCCTCGTACAGGCTTCCGCCCCCGGCGTGGAGGGCCTGATCGACCCGCTGGCCGAGGATCTGGACATTGGTCCCTTCCTCGACCTGATCGCGGCCGACAACCGGGTGAAAGTGTTCCACGCTGCCCGGCAGGACATCGAAATCTTCAATCGCCTCATAGGGCATCCGCCCGGGCCGATCTTCGACACCCAGATCGCCGCCATGGCGCTCGGCTTCGGTGATTCGATCTCCTACGACAATCTCGTCCAGCGCGTCGTGCGCCGCCAGATCGACAAATCCAGCCAGTTCACCGACTGGATGCGCCGTCCGCTCAGCCAGAAACAGCTCGTCTACGCCCTTGGCGACGTCACGCACCTGCGCGACATCTACCTGATCATGCGCGAAGAACTCGAGAAGACCGGTCGCATGGGCTGGGTGCGCGAGGAAATGGCGGACCTCGAAGATCCGGTCAAATACGACACGGACCCGATGAAGGCCTGGCAGCGCCTGAAACTGCGCAAGCCCAAGAAGGATTATGCCGCCGTGGTTGTTGCCGTTGCCGCATGGCGCGAACGCCTCGCGCAGGACCTCGACAAGCCGCGCCGCCGTATCCTCAAGGATGACGCGATCCAGGAAATCGCCGCCCAGAAGCCGCGCAATGAAGGAGACTATGGCCAGTTGCGCGCCGTGCCCAGCGGCTTCGTCCGCTCGAAGCATGGCCAGAGCCTGATGGATGCCGTCACCGAGGCCATCGACAATCCGGACAAGTACGCTCCCGAGCTGGAACCGCGCGTGCAGAACGCCCAGATTCCAGCCGGCGCGCCGGAATTGCTGAAAGTCCTGCTCAAACATGTCAGCGACGAGCACAATGTCGTGCCGCGCCTCATCGCCAATGCTGCCGATATCGACCGCATCGCGCGCGGCGAGACCAGCGAAGACATCGCCGCCATGACCGGCTGGCGCTTCGACATGTTCGGCAAGAAGGCCCAGGCCCTGCTCAGTGGCCACCTCGCCGTCTCGTTCGAAGGTGGCGAAATCCGGCTCTTCGACGTCTGACACACGCCCATCCAGCTTGCAGGTCGATGCTTGGGGTGAAGGCGGATATCGCGTGAATCGCTCATCCTGAGCGAAGTCGAAGGACGGGCGCGTGCGAGTCTGGTACGCGCCGTGCTCCGCCCTAGCGAGTCACGACCGTCGGCTTGAGCCGCAACTGGTTTGCCGTCTGCGTCAGGCGCCGCAACACCGTGTCCGACACCATCGGCTCGTCCACTTTCAGCACGTGCAGCTCCAGGTTCTCGCCCTTGCGCGCCAGGCTCGCGCGTTTCAGGATCGGCCCCGACCGTCCTGAGAACACTGCACCCAGCCGCATCGCGCTGCCCAGTTGACGCGCCCGTTCAGCCTGCTCGTCGCTTGTCAGGCTCAGGTACTCGCCCGGTCGTTTGAAATCTTTCTCGTACCGGCACCCGACAGCAAAGGCGATCATGCCCCGCTCGGCATGCGTCACGCCCGCATAGGGCGCCCGCAAGGCCTGCTCGTAGGCCAGCAGCGCCCGGTGGTCCGGATGGAAGCGGCCGGCGCTGTCAGCCATCATGCAGGCAGCCTTCTCGATCCGCGCGTCAGCAGCCGGAGACCCGAACAGGTCCGGCTCCGGCGCGAATGCAGGGCTGACAAATTCGTGCAGCGCCTGCCCGAAGGCAATCTGGTTCTGGTCCAGCCGCCCGAACGCGATCACGCCGTCAAGCAGCGGGTCTGTCACCGCCGCGCCGGTCAGGTCGCGCAACACGCCTTCGCGCAGTCCGCCCGATGAAATCGTCACGCCTTCCAGCGGGCTGATGGCCAGGACTTCTTCCAGGATGATCGCAGCGATCGGCAGGTGTTTCGCTCGCCGACGGTCGACTTTTTCCACCCTGCTGCGCGCGGCCGCATTGCTGACGCTGTCCACGCAGAGCTTCGCGGCCCGTGCCACCTGTCCCTCATTCATCTGGTACCCCTGCAACACGTGCAGCGGATAGTTCTCGATCTCCATGTTCAGGCGCGCAAACGATCGCCACGCGCCGCCCACGGCATAGAACCGCCCCTCTGCCCCGGGCAGCACTTTCGAGGACTTGAGTTCCGCGCGCACTTTCCTGCGCAACTCGCGCAGGTCGCTGGCTTCCTCGGCCAGCGACAGCGGGCCCAGCAACAGGCTTTCGCCTCGCGCCTTGCCAGAGCCGATCCTCTGGAATTCGATGCTCGATCCGCCAAGGTCGCCCATCACGCCCTTCGGTCGATGGAAGCTCGCCTCCGCCCCCAACGCCGACAGCCGCGCCTCGTCAGCGCCCGCCAACACCATGACCGGTCGCCCCAACACCCGTCCGGCCTTTCTCACGAAGTCTGCCCCGTCGCTCGCCTCGCGGACGGCGGCGGTGGCGACAGCCGTGTAATTGCGCAAATGCAGGGCCTTCAGGATCGCGCGATACCGGCTCAGCGCGCTCAGCGCCGACTCCCGTCCGGTCGGTGACAGGGTTCCGCGCTGGATCAGCCCCTCGCCCAGTCCAGCCATGACCTTCTCGTTGAATGTCTGGAGGATCGACGCGCCCAGCACGTCATAGATCACCAGACGCACCGAGTTTGAGCCGATATCGATAATTCCTGCGCGCTCGGTTTTCGGAAACATCATGCCGGTTTGCTTCCCCGGTGCGACAGTCTGGGCGGCAGGCTGACCTCCAGCGCGCTGCCCCGTCCCGACAGGCTTGGATTGTCCATGAAATACCGGTGCGCCGCGAACGCCGTGTCCGGGTTCTCCGGCATGAAACGGTGATAGGTGCCGTCCTCATGCATGATCCAGCTCTGCAGCTCGTCATTCAGGTTGGCGACCATGATCTGGTTCAACACCTGCCGGTGCACGGTCGGGTTCTCGATCGGCACCAGCGCCTCGACCCGGCGCGTCAGGTTGCGCGGCATCCAGTCTGCCGACGAGATGAACACTTTGGCGTTCGGTGACGGCAGCGCCTCGCCACTGGCAAAGCAGACGATCCGCGAATGTTCCAGGAACCGCCCGACAATGCTCTTGACCGTTATCGTCTCCGACAGGCCCGGCACGCCCGGCCTGAGGCAGCAGATGCCTCGAACCACCAGCGTAATCGGCACGCCGGCCTGACTGGCGCGATACAGCGCATCGATCACTTCGCCGTCGACCAGGGAATTCATCTTGGCCCAGATGCCGCACGGCTTGCCCTTTTTCGCGGCCGAGACCTCGTCCCCGATCATCCTGATCAGGTCCTGCTTCAGGGTCAGGGGCGACATGGATATCTTCTCGAGAACCGGACCGACACGCGGTGGTTCGCGATAGGCCGTCACGAAATTGAACAGGCGGTTGGCATCCCGCCCCAGCGCCGCATCGGCGGTGAACAGGGACAGGTCGGTATAAATGCGCGCGTTGATCGGGTGATAGTTCCCAGTTCCGAAGTGCGTATACGAACGAAGCTCCGTGCCTTCGCGTCGCACCACCAGAGACACCTTGGCGTGCGTCTTGTATTCGATGAACCCGTAAACGACCTGCACGCCGGCCCGTTCCAGGTCGCGCGCCAGCCGCAGGTTCGCTTCCTCGTCGAACCGCGCCTTGATCTCGACCAGCGCTGTTACGTTCTTGCCGGACTCCGCCGCCTCTATCAGCGCCGCCACGACCGGCGAGTTCGACGTCGTCCGGTACAGCGTCTGCTTGATCGCCACGACCGCCGGATCGGCCGCCGCCTGCCGGATGAACTGCACCACCACATCGAAACTCTCGAACGGATGGTGGACCAGGATGTCCTTGGCCCGGATCGCTGCAAAGCAATCGCCGCCCATCTCGCGGATGCGTTCGGGATAGCGCGGCTCATAGGACGGGAATTGCAGGTCCAGCCGGTCGTCGACGATCAGTTCCGACAGCTGCGCCATGCCGAGGATGCCGTCATACAGCACCGTGTCGGCCTGCTCGGCGCCGATCTCGTGGGTAATGAACTCGCGCAAGACCTGCGGCGCGCTCGACTGCATCCTGAGGCGCACGATACGCCCCCGGCGGCGCTGCTTCAGCATCACCTCGAACTCGCGGATCAGGTCTTCGGCCTCTTCCTCGATCTCGATATCGCTGTCGCGCACGACGCGGAACAGGCAGCGGGCCTTTTCCTTAAATCCGGGGAACAGGTCGCCGAGGAACAAGCCGATCACGTCTTCCAGCGCAACGAACCGCATATGGCCCGTTGTCGATTTAGGAAGCCGGATGAAGCGGCGCACAAAGGCCGGCAGAGGCACGATCCCGACATGGCCCTCCCCGCCAGACTCCGACACAAGATCGACCGCGATCGAAAAGCCGAGATTGGGAATGAACGGGAACGGGTGGGCCGGGTCCACGGCCAGCGGTGTCAGCACCGGAAAGATATTGTTGCGGAAATAGGTCTCGAGCTCGGCACGCTCTTTCTTGGTCAGCGCATCGGCCGACAGGACGTGAATATTCTCCGCCGCCATTTCGCCTTTCAGCGTGCGCCACTGTTCCTGCTGGTCGGCGATCAGGCGCAGCGACGCCTTTTCGATCTGCTCGACCTGTTCGGATGGCTTCAGTCCGTCCTGGCTCGCCTTCACGATACCCGCCCGCACCTGTTCGCGCAGGCCCGCATAGCGCACCATCTCGAACTCATCGAGATTGCTCGCCGAGATCGACAGGAAGCGCAGGCGCTCCAGCAGCGGGTGCGCCCGGTTGGCGGCTTCCTCGAGCACACGCTGGTTGAACTCCAGCCAGGACAGCTCCCGGTTCAGGAACCGGTCTGGCGACGTCATCAGCGCCTTGTTGGTCCGTCGTGTTCCGTCTGCCATGTCTGCCCGTCAGCCCTTCTGTTCGTCAATCCAGCTTCGGCCCGCCCGGCCCGTCCGCTTCCATTGCGTCGAGCACGTCCTTGACCAGCGGCACGCTTGGCGCCCGGCCAAGGTCGGTCACCTCGTCACTCAGCCTTTCGGCAAAACGCTCAATGGCCTCATAGGAGAGATCAAGCCGCGGAACCAGATATTTGAGGACATCCGGCTCCAGTTTGAGGAAATGCCGCACCGCCGCCGCTTTCAGCCGCCCCAGCATCATCGCCTCGTCCGGCGCATAGATTTCCGCCACGGGCATCGAATTGAGGCGCGACTTCAGGTCGGGCGACGACGCCTGCCAGTTTGGCGGCGCCCGATTGGCCGTCAGCAACAGCCGCCCCGACCCGGCCGAAACGAGATTGATCAGCGACAACATCCGGTCGCCCGCCGGCACACGGTCGGCGCCGTCGATCGCCGTATAGGTTGCCGCCCGGGCCTCCACGTCGCGTGCCTTCAGGCCAGCGAACGGCTTGGCCTCAAACACGTCCCCGCCGAACTGCCGCGCCCAGGCATGGGCAATCGTCGTCAGGCCCGCTTTCGGCGGCCCGACAAGGCACAGGACCGGCGTCGGCCAGTTCTCCGGCCGCCGCACGATACGCAGGGCCGTTTCATTCCCGGGAGACATCACAAGATCGGAAAACCCGAGCCCCGGGGCCGGAAATCCAAAACTCAGCTGATCGGGCATACCGGGCCTGCCGACTCTGTTCAGCTCTATTGCCTCGCCGCAGCAGACACAGCCGAACGCAGCACCAGGCCCTTGGCATCAGGCGCCTCTGCCAGTGACACGCCGCGCTGCAGCAGGTCGTTCTGCAGCCTTGGCTCGTCGCCCGCATAGGCAAACGTCACCAGCGCGCCATCACGGGCGATCGCGGTAATCTTGAAATCGGACACCAGCGGCGACCGCGCCAGCGCGCTGCGCAGCGTGTTCCACTCGGCCAGCGACGTATAGCGGACGCTGGCACTGGTCGTCGTGCGGGTGCCGCCCCGGATGATCGAGCGCCGCTTCCAGTCCTCGTCGAGGAATTCGGCCGCCGCATCGGCTGCGCCTTTCAGCGTCGTCGCATAATTCGTGGTGCCGAGCAGTTCTGTCCCGGCCGCCGTCACCGTCGACAGCGTCGTGCGATACGCACCGTTGCGGCCTTCAAGTTCCGCCAGCACGCCGCGCCGCGCGCCGACCGTCGCCGCTTCGGTGGAGAAGGCCGACCAGTCAGAGAAGGCCGTATAGCCCGGATTGGAGGCCGTCACATAAGGCGCCAGCGCGTTGGGATTGCCTGCGCCCAGCGCCTGGCGCCAGTCTTCCTGCGCCTGGTAATTCGATGCCAAGGGTACGATCAGGCTCGTCGGGCCCTGCGTGTCGACATAGGGCACGCCGATACTGTCGAGGTGCGCCCGAACCATCAGCGGGTTCAGCACGACGGACAGGACGCCGCGATAGCGCCCGGCACCGGCGGTCTCTTCCTGCACGTCCACTGCCGCCGAGAGGCGCTCTGCGAGGGCATAATCCACTGGCAGGCCGCCCGCCGAGGCGCGATCATCCGACAGCGTGATCTTGGTCAGCAGCGCGCGCGCCGCCTTCTGCCGGGCCACCGACATGGCCTTTTCACGGGCTTCGATGACGCTCGCCGCCTGCTCATCGACTTCGATATTGCGAACGGTGTAGACATCGCGCGTATCCGCACCCGCTGGCAGCGAAGCGGCGCAGGCGAGGAATACCGAGGCGAGAAGCAAACGAATCATGGTCAACGACCTCCCTGTCAGCCTTCCTTGTAGCAAGCCAATGCGGAGGCTGGAACCGCAAGCAACACTGGATCAGGCGATTTCCCCATGCTAACGCGCGAAGCATCATGACCGAAACGCCCAAAACTCCCCTGTCTTACCGTGATGCTGGTGTCGATATTGAGGCAGGCGAACGCCTCGTCGGCGCCATCGGCCCAATGGCCAAAGCCACCGCCCGCGCCGGCGTGATGGGTGGCCTCGGCGGATTCGGCGCCTTGTTTGATTTGAAGAAAGCGGGATATCACGACCCGATCCTGGTTTCCGGCACGGATGGGGTCGGCACCAAGCTGATGCTCGCCTTCGAGGTCGGGCAACACAATACGGTCGGCATCGACCTCGTGGCCATGTGCGCCAATGATGTGTTGGCGCAGGGCGCCGAGCCCCTCTTCTTCCTCGATTATTTTGCCACCGGCAAACTCGAAGGCGGCATCGCTGAAGCGGTCGTGTCCGGCATTGCCGAAGGCTGCCGCCAGTCCGGCTGCGCCCTCGTCGGCGGCGAGACCGCCGAAATGCCCGGCATGTACCCGCCCGGCCACTATGACCTGGCTGGTTTTGTCGTCGGCGCCGTCGACCGCGACAAGGTCCTGCCGCGCATGGACGATATGGTCCCGGGCGACGTCCTGATCGGCATTGCCTCGTCGGGCCCGCATTCCAACGGCTATTCCCTGATCCGCCGCATCGTCGAGCGCGAAGGCCTGAACCATGCCTCGCCCTCGCCCTTCAGCAACCAGACGCTCGGCGAGGCCCTGCTCACGCCGACCCGGCTCTACTCGCATATCGCCCTGCCGCTGATCCGTTCGGGCCTTGTCAAAGGCCTCGCCCATATTACCGGCGGCGGCCTCACCGAGAACACGCCGCGCATGGTGCCAGGCCACCTGACGCCCGTCATCGACCGCAAGGCCTGGACCCCGCTCCCGGTCTTCCAATGGCTGCAACAGGCCGGCAATGTCACCGAAGACGAGATGCACCGCACGTTCAACATGGGCATCGGCCTCATCTTTGCGGTCGCCGCTGAAGACGCGGACGCTGCCATGGCCCAGCTCAATGAAGCTGGCGAAAACCCCGTCATCCTCGGCCACCTCGCCGCGAAATGAAGCGCCTCAAGCTCGCGATCCTGATTTCCGGCCGCGGCTCGAACATGGAGGCGCTGCTGAAGGCCGCCGCCGCGCCCGACTATCCGGCCGATCCTGTGCTCGTCCTCTCCAACCGCCCCGACGCCATCGGCCTTGAGACCGCGCTGGAGGCTGGCGTTCCCGCCCTTGCCATCGACCACAAGCCTTTCGGCAAGGACCGCGAAGCCTTCGAGCGCGCCGTGGACGCCGCCCTCACCGAGGCCGGCGCCGAGATCATTGCGCTGGCCGGCTTCATGCGCGTCCTGACGCCCTGGTTCGTGGGCAAGTGGCAAGGCCGGATGATCAATATCCACCCCTCGCTCCTGCCGAAATACAAGGGCCTCGACACCCACCAGCGCGCCATCGACGCGGGCGATACGGAGGCAGGCGCGACCGTCCACTGGGTCAGCCCCGGTGTCGATGATGGCGAGATCATCCAGCAGGCCAGCCTCCCCATCCTTCCCGGCGACACCGCCGAAAACCTCGCCGCCCGCCTCCTGCCCGTGGAGCACGCGCTCTACCCAGCCGCGCTGGCAAAGGCGTGCGCGGTCGTGGCCTACGTGGGCTGAGCCACCCAAAACATCCGGACTTGTATCTTTGTTGATGGCGGCAGATGCGGTATGATCTCCAGATTGAGCCGGAGATTTTATGTCCCGATAATATTGGCGCGCATGGTGCGGCCAAAACAAGTTGCAGAAGATCAGTCTCGCCGTGCCTCGCCACGCCGAGCCCTTTGACTTGACCCACAAAATCCCAAAAACACGCGCCCGGCATTCGCCGGGCTGCAAACCATGAAAGAGGTCTCTGACAATGATCAGGCCCTATACTGACCACGACGCTGACGCCGTGGTGTTCATCTGGCGTGCTGCCAGCGAACACGCCCATCCGTTTCTGTCCATTCCGTTTCTCAACGCGGAGGCGGAGAATGTGAGGAACATTTATCCACAGTTCGCTGAAATCTGGGTGCTGGAAGACGATGGCAAGCCCATCGGCTTCATCGCGCTGCTCGATGCAGAAGTCGGCGCCATCTTCCTCCAACCCAAGCATCATGGGCAGGGCCACGGCCGCGCCATGATGGATTTCGCGGTGGCGAAGAGGGGAGCCGTAACGCTGGACGTTTTCAAGGCTAATGCCATCGGCCGTGCGTTCTATGACCGATACGGCTTCAGACAGGTGGGTGAATACGTTCACGAAGCCTCCGGGCAGGAAACGCTGAAACTGGCATTCACGCCGGCTTAAGGCTGACACATCCGGGGCGCCGCTTTCGGGTGGCGCCCCACTTGCCCACAGCCAGCGTCCACCCGACAGGTAGCAGAAGGCGTCTTTCCCCCTCACCCCCCAATCCCCATCCCGCAGCCCACCCGCCGCCATGCCATACTCCCCCTGCTGCTCGGAACCGTGTTGTCATCCGGGCGGCAGCAAGGGGGGGAGGCCGGGTCGCAACCAGCCTACCCAAAACACACTCAATGCCAGCGGCCCCGTATCCCCCGCTCGCTTTAAACGCAAAGACCCGGAGGGCCCCGCCCGTCCGGCCTTTCGTGCTGGAGCACACCCCGGACCGGCCCCTTGCAGATCCGCACGTCCCGCGTTCTATTCACGGGCACGATCCGGCACGTGCCGGCGCCATGACCGAAAACGGGGGGAGGCCCGGCCCATGACAGTCTTGCGCGTCTTCCTCATCGCCGCCGCGCTCCTGCTGCTGGCCATGCTTGCGGTGGCCCTGCTGGCACTGGCCGAGACGCGGCAGCGGATTGCCGCGCTGGAGGCGGAGCGGTCCACGGCCGAAACCCGGCACGGCCAGATCGAATATGCCAGCTGGGGCAGTGGACCGCCCGTGCTCGTGGTTCATGGCGCGGGCGGCGGGTTCGATCAGGGCCGCATCCTGGCGCAGGCGATTGGCGGCGACGGGTACAGGTGGATTTCCGTTTCGCGCTTCGGCTATCTCGGCAGCGCCCTGCCCGAAACGCCCTCGACAGCGGCGCAGGCAGAGGCCTTCGCCGATCTCCTCGATACGCTGGGCATAGGCCGCGTCAGCATCCTCGCCATGTCGGGCGGCGTGCCCCCGTCCCTCCAGTTTGCCGCCATGTTCCCTGACCGGATCGACCGCATGATGCTGCTCTCGCCAGCCCCGTTCACGCCCTTTTCGCCCGCAGTGGAAGACCGGCCGATCCCGACCTGGGCCTATTCGGCGCTGCTCGGCAATGACGTGATCTACTGGACGCTTACCAAACTGGCGCGCCGCCAGCTGGAGGCCGCCTTCGATGCCCGCGCCGACCTGCGCGAGGGCCTGTCAGACGAAGAGGCGCTGTTCGTTAGCGATCTGATCGACACGTTCCTTCCCGCCTCGCGCCGCCTCGCCGGGGTCAATAATGAGGGCGCCGCCGTCGATCCGTCAGCCATCTACAATCTGGAAGCCATCCGCGCGCCCGTCCTCATCGTGCATGCGCGCGACGACCGGCTGAACCCGTTCGTGGTCGGATCAACCCTCGCCGCCCGCATCCCCCAAAGCCGCTTCCTTGCGCTGGACCGCGGCGGCCACCTCCTCCTCGGCCACCACGCCGACCTGCGCCGAGAATTCGACAGCCTGCTGGCCGACTGACAGCAATGGCGCAAAGGCGGACCCGGCACGTCTTGTCCGAACACCTTGTGGATGCGGCGCCGCGAGGCACTGGCTATAATGCGATTGACGATATAACCTTTGGGACAGATGCAATTTGCGTCGCGGAGAGAAGATTCATGATCAAAAGCTTGGTCGCTGCAGCGGTACTCGCCGCGACAGTTTGCGCAGCCTACGCGGACGAACCGATGACACTGGAAGCGATTTCGGCATCAGCGAAAGATGGCATAGACTTTGTCGGCAATGACTACATTTCCGCTCGGCAAGCCACCAACCCGGACCTTCTGCTCCTGGACGTGCGCACGGAGCGCGAATTCAATCTTGGCCACATCCCCGGCGCCACATGGATGGCGCGAGGCGTGGTGGAGTTCCAGATTGCCAGGACGGTGCGCGATGCCGACACCGAGATCATTATTTACTGCGAGACTGGAAATCGCGCGGCGCTTGCAAAGAAGGCGCTGGACGCTCAAGGCTATCGGAATGTCGCGGCCCATCAGGGCTTCGAGACCTGGTCCGAGGCGGGACGACCGCTGGAGAACGAGATCGGCACGCTCCAGCTCATTGAAGGGCGGAATGGTAATTAGACTGACGTTGACAGAGTCACAAATAGCCGCCGCCCGCAGGCACAAAAAAACCGGAGAGCGAAGTGCCATCCGGTCTTTCCGTCTGCAAGAGAAGCAGGAAGCGTTAGCCGACGATCTGGTCAGCCGTGAAGAATTGTGCGATTTCGATTTCGGCGTTCTCGGCGGAGTCCGAACCGTGGACCGAGTTTTCGCCAATCGACAGCGCGAACAGTTTGCGGATCGTGCCTTCGGCAGCGTCGGCCGGGTTGGTTGCGCCCATCACGTCGCGGTATTTCGCAACGGCATCTTCGCCTTCCAGAACCTGCACCACAACCGGCGCAGAGGTCATGAATTCCACCAGTTCGCCAAAGAAGGGGCGCGCCTTGTGCACGCCGTAGAATTCTTCCGCCTGCGCCTGGCTCATCTGGATGCGGCGCTGGGCGACGATGCGCAGGCCTGCCTTTTCGATCACGGCATTGATCGCGCCGGTCAGGTTACGCTTGGTCGCGTCGGGCTTGATGATGGAAAAGGTACGCTGGACAGCCATGGAGAAGTTCCTGTTGTGGGGAAAGGGGAGTGTTGGCGCGGCCTATAGCGGCGCCCGCCCGCTGGGGCAAGCATTCAGGGCTGCGCTTGCGCAGGCGCTGGATGGGGCTTAGGGGCGCGTATCACGACAAGCCAAGGACCCCCGCCATGAGCACCCTGCCGCCCTGCCCCAAATGCCAGTCCGAATTCACGTATGAAGACGGCCCGATGCTGGTCTGCCCGGAATGCGCCCATGAATGGGCCGCAGGCGAGCCGGCCGAGACGGGCGGCAAGGTCATCAAGGATTCCAACGGCAACCCGCTCGCCGATGGCGACACGGTCACCGTGATCAAGGATCTGAAAGTGAAGGGCTCATCGCTGGTCGTCAAACGCGGCACCAAGGTGAAGAACATCCGCCTCACCGACGGCGACCATGACATCGACTGCAAGATAGACGGCATCGGCCAGATGGGCCTCAAATCGGAATTCGTGAAGAAGGCCTAGATGTGGAGTCTCAATAGGTTGTCCACGGAGAGACCGAGTCGACTGATGGGTGTTTGATGTTTAATGCCGCCATGGGGTCGATGGAAGTTATATCGATGTGTCCAGCCTGCGAGGCAGGCGGCCCTCTGGTCTGAGGTGTTGTAGGACCTGGCGTAAGCCCATTCCCTGAGGGCGGTCTGGATGAAGCGTTCGGCCTTTCCGTTTGTCCGGGGCGTGTAGGGTTTGGTCCGGACATGTTTGAGGCCGAGCTCGCGACAGGTATTTTTGAAGGCGGTCGAACGATAGCACGCGCCATTGTCTGTCATCACCCGCCGGACGGCGACACCCAGACGCTTGTAGTAAGCCACGCAGGCCTTCAGGTGGTCGACGGCACTGGAGGCTTTTTCGTCGGGATGGATCTGGTTAAAGGAGACGCGTGAGGCGTCATCCACGGCGACATGGACATACTCCCAGCCGATGCCGCGATGGATAGACTTGCTCTTCCTGCTTCCGGTGATGCGGTGCCCGGGACGCCCGAAGCGCCCGAGCTTCTTGATGTCGATATGGATCATGTCACCGGGATTTGGGTGCTCGTAGCGGCGGGGCGGTTCAGGCGGATCGAGATCTCTGGCCCGGCTGAGCCTTACGGCGCGCAGGATACGACTGACTGTGGCTGGCGAAACCTTGCATCGGTGGGCGATCTCGTGTCCCGGCAAGCGTTGGCGACGTAGCTTGATGACCGTCTCGACGATCGTACCGGGCGTCGGGCGATACAGCCGGTGCGGACGCGAAGAGCGCTCCCTGAGGCCTTCGGGCCCTTCCGCAAGGAAGCGGTCTACCCACTTGCTGACAGTCTTGCAGCACACGCCGAAGGCTTTGGCGACGGCGCTCCTGCTGGCGCCTTCCTCAATCACACGCCGGACCATCTCGGCTCGACTATGGGGCGTGGTTCGGGCATTCTCATGGATGTCCATTCGGTGTCCTTTCCTGGAGTTGACGTCTCACAACATCAATCTCCCCGATCAGGCCCGAATGGACAACCTATTGAAAGATCACACCTAGACGCCTGCCTCGCTCCAGCCGCCCTTGGGCGTCTGCTGGAAATAGCGGGTCACGAGGCCGGCATCCTTCGCCGCCTTGAACTGCGCCCGCGCCTTTGTCCGCGCGCCGCTGTCGCCATCGTCGAACATCACCATGCAGCGCGTATAGGGCGCGTCCACCGGCACCTCGACCCCGTCCATCAGCACCAGCGCCGCTGCCCCGTTCACATTATCCGCCTTGGCCGACAGAAGGATAGGCTGGCGTTTGGCATCCAGCCCCGGCGCCTCGGCCTGGCCATGGGGCAGGAAGCTCTTGTCCTCATAGGTCCACAGCGCCGCGTCCAGCGCGGCCCGGCGCTCGGCATTGGGCGACACGGCCAGCACGCGCCAGCCGGCCTCCAGGCATTTTGCCATCAGCGGCGCCGCCGCCTGCTCCAGCGTCGTGCGGGAGAGATGGTAGAACCACCATTCAGGCGCCGGCGTATCCGCCACTGACTAGTCCTCGTAATTCTGCGCGATCCAGCGATCCAGCAGGCGCGGGCCGAAGCCGGAGGCCCAGCTGACATCCAGCGCCGCCTTCTCGCCCTCGACCCAGGCCACGCCGGCAATATCGAGGTGCGCCCATTTCACGCCGTCCTTGACGAAGCGCTTCAGGAACTGCGCCGCCGTGATCGAGCCTGCGGCTCGGCCACCGATATTGCGCATGTCGGCAAACTTGGATTTCAGCAGGCTGTCATATTCCGGCCCCATCGGCAGGCGCCACACGCGCTCGCCTTCGGTCAGGCCCGCCTTGGTCAGCTCGTCGGCAAGGTCGTCGCTGCCGGTGAACAGGCCGGCATGATGGTGGCCCAGCGAGACCACGATAGCGCCGGTCAGCGTCGCGAGATCGACCATGGCCTTCGGCTTGAAATGCTCCTGCGCATACCAGAGCACGTCGCACAGGACGAGGCGCCCTTCGGCATCGGTGTTCTGCACTTCGATCGTCTGGCCGCTGGCGGATTTCAGGATATCGCCCGGGCGGATCGCATCGCCGTCCGGCATGTTCTCGACGAGGCCGACAAGGCCCACGACGTTCACCTTCGCCTTGCGGGCCGCCAGCGCCCGCATCGCGCCGGTCACAGCTGCCGCGCCGCCCATGTCGCCGCGCATGTCTTCCATGCCGGCGCCCGGCTTCAGTGAGATTCCGCCGGTATCGAAGCAGACGCCCTTGCCGACCAGGATCACCGGATCCTCGCCCGGCTTGCCGCCATTCCATTTCATGATGCCAAGCTGGCTTTCCTTGCGCGAGCCCTGGCCGACGCCCAGCAGCGCGTTCATGCCGAGTTTCGCCATGTCCAACTCGCCAAGGATCTCCACCTCGACGCCAAATTCGGACAGGTCCTTCAGTTTCGCCGCAAAGCTCGCCGGATAAAGGTCGTTCGGTGGCAGGTTGACCAGGTCGCGCGCGAGCATCGTGCCATCTGCAGCGGCGTCGAGCGGCACGAACGCCGCCTTGGCGGCCTTGGCATCGTCCACAATCACAGTCACCGAGGTCAGGCTGGGCTTCTGGTCGGGCTTCTGCTTGGTGAAATACGTATCAAAACGATAGGCCGCGAGCTTGGCGCCCAATGCGACCCTTGCGGCATCCTCGGCGCTGCCCGCATGCACGGCAAGCGACTTGAACCCGCTTTTGGCGTGCGATTTCACGAGATTGGCCCCGATGGATTCCAGAATCCGGGAATCGCGCTTCTTCGGCTTTCCGCCGCCAATCAGCACCGCGCGCCGGGAATCACTGCCCTTTGGCAGCACGATCAGGGCTTGCTGGTCCTTCTTCCCGTCGAATCGCGCGCCGGTCAGCGCCTCGGTGAGCAGCCCGCCAGACGCAGCATCCAGGCTCGCTGCACTAGCCGGTAAACCGTCGCCTTCATCAACAATGAAAGCTACGATGTCGGCCTTGGCGGCGTCGGCGAATGTGATTTTCATATGAGTATTCTCCATTTGTGACGGAAACTAAACGTCGACGTGCGCAGTGCAACTCGTTAGCTAAGAAAAAATGACCTGTTTCAGGCAGGCCTGCCGGAAAATGTTTCCCAATTGAGCGTATGAGCAAAGTCCAGACCTACCTTTTCTACGAAGTCTTGCGTGCGGTGCTCATCATTGTCGGTGGCCTCGCCATGCTTGCGCTCCTGGCGCAAGGCCTGTCACGCACCGATCTCATACTCGAAAACCGCCAGTCCGCCCTGACATACTTCTATATTGTGATGCTCGGCGCGCCGCAGGTCATCGCGCTGCTGACGCCGCTTGCCCTGTTCGTGGCCGGTGTCTGGTCGCTCAACCGCATCCACAAGGACAGCGAGATCGTCGTCGCCCAGGCCGCCGGCATGACGCCATGGCAGATCGCGTCACCGATCATGCGCCTCGCCGTCCTGTGCACAGTGGCCCACCTTGCTGTGAACCTCTGGGTCCAGCCTGCCGCCCAGCGCGCCATGCGCGAAACCGTATCAGTTGCCCGCGCCGACCTGGCCGCCGCCCTGATCCGCCCCGGCCAGTTCACCACCAATGGTGAGCGCCTCACCTTCTACGCCCGCGAGCAGATCAATGGCGAACTGCGCGGCGTGCTGATCTCCGACATGACGGATCCGGAATTCCCGACCGACATCCTGGCCCGCAGCGCGGCGCTGGTGGAAGTGGAAGGGCGCCCGACCCTGCTCCTGCGCGAAGCAATCAGCCAGCAGCTGGATGACAACCAGCAACTCTCGATCCTCGAATTCGAACAGTACATGTTCGATCTGACGGATTTCATGAAAGAGGATTCCGACCTCGTCCTGAAGGCGTCCGACAAATACCTGTATGAACTCTTCTTCATCGACCGATCGAACTATTTCGAGGCCAAGGAGGCTGACAGCCTGCTCGCCGAGGCCCATGCCCGCCTCACCACCCCCCTGCTCAACATGGTGATGGCGATGATTGCCGTATTCGCCGTGCTGGGCGGCGATTTCAGCCGCAAGGGCTACGGCAAGCGGATCGCGCTGGCCGGTGCCGGCGCGATAGTCGTGCTGATTGTCCAGCTGGCGCTGCAATCCTCTGCCGCAGACGATCCTTCACTCAACAATCTCCAATGGCTGCTGCCGATCGGCGTATTTGCCGCGGTCGCGTACATCTACTTCCATCGCGGGCGAAAAATCGGGCATGTCGAACGACCCAACCTTGACCGGATCCTTCCCGGCAAAGGGGCGCCTGCATGAATTTCACCTTCTCCCGCATCCAGCGCTACATCCTGCGCGAATGCCTGAGCGGCCTCGTGCTCGTGCTGGGCGTGCTGCTGCTGGCCATCCTGATGATCGACGTTGTCGAACAGCTGCGCACCGTTGGCGGCGACGTAAAACTCAGCCTCGCTGGCGCCCTTCGCCTGTCGCTGATGAAGCTGCCGCTGATCATGGAGCAAACCCTGCCCTTCGCCATTCTTGTGGCCTCCATGCTGGCCTTTACCCGGCTCAACCGCCGGTCTGAACTCTCGATCATACGCGCCAGCGGCATTTCGGCCTGGCGCTTCCTCGCCCCTGTTATCGTCATGGCCCTCGTGCTCGGCGTCTTCACCACCACGGTGCTGAACCCGTTTGCAGCTAAGCTCACCGAATCCTTCGAACTCGAACGCGCCCGCCTGCTCGATGACGGTCGCCAGACCATGGCGGTCTCCGATACCGGCGTCTGGCTGCGCCAGGGGGACGATTCCAGCCAGATCGTGATCCATGCCCGGCGCGTCGAGGAAGGCGGCATCGTGCTCGTCGACGTCAAGATGATTGAGGAAGAACGCCTCTTTGCCGGCAACCGGCCAACCAATGACTATACGTTCGTGCGCCGCATCGACGCGACCCGCGCCTATCTCCGCAATGGCTTCTGGCAACTGGAGAACGTGGTCGAGAACGTCCCGAACCTGCCGCCGGAGCGCAAGGCAAACCTCGCCATCCCGACTTCGCTCGACGCGGTCACCCTGCTCGACAAGTTTGCCTCGCCCAACACGATCGGCTTCTGGAATCTGCCCCGCTTCGTCAACCAGACGCAGGCGGCGGGCCTTGATGCCTCGCGCTACAAGATGCGCTGGAACAGCCTGATGGCCACGCCGGCCCTGTTCGTCGCCATGGGCCTGATCGGAGCCATTGTCTGCCTGCGACTGTCGCGGCTTGGCGGCACATCGCGCCTGCTCGCCATCGGGTCGCTGATGGCTGTCGGCCTCTATTTCTTCACCCAGTTCTCGTCCAGCCTCGGGGCCACCGGGGCCGCGCCGCCAGTGGTTGCGGCCTGGAGCCCGCCCCTGTTCGTGCTCTTCTGCACGCTCACTTTCCTGGCCTATCGCGAAGACGGTTGATCCAGTTGCGGCCTTGACAGGCGGCGCCTGCCCACTCCATCACTCCCGCCCTTGAAGAGGTGCCCCCATGAAACTTGTCGTCGTCGAGTCGCCCGCAAAGGCCAAAACGATCAACAAATACCTCGGCAAGGACTATAAGGTTCTGGCCTCCTACGGACACATCCGCGACCTGCCGTCGAAGAATGGTTCGGTCGATCCGGACAATGATTTCGAGATGCTCTGGGAGGCCGACGCCAAGTCCGCCAAGCGCATCACCGACATCGTGAATGCGCTCAAAGAGTCCGACACGCTCATCCTCGCGACCGACCCGGATCGCGAAGGCGAGGCGATTTCCTGGCACCTGGTCGAGGCCCTGAAGAAGCGCCGCGCCCTCAAGAAGGACGTGCATGTCGAACGCGTCGTGTTCAACGCGATCACCAAGAATGCCGTTACCACGGCGATGGAACACCCGCGCCAGATCGACCAGGAACTGGTTGACGCCTATCTCGCCCGCCGCGCGCTCGACTATCTTGTCGGCTTCACCCTGTCCCCGGTTCTCTGGCGCAAGCTGCCCGGCAGCCGCTCGGCCGGCCGCGTCCAGTCGGTGGCGCTACGCATCGTCTGCGACCGCGAGAACGAGATCGAACTCTTCCGCCCGCAGGAATACTGGAACATCGCGGCCAGCTTGCGCGCTCCTGACGGCACCGATTTCGAAGCCCGCCTCCACGCGCTCGACGGCGATACGCTGAAGAAATTCACCCTCGGCAACAAGGGTGACGCCGACAAGGCGCTCGAGATCGTCAAGACCGGCGGCTATTCCGTCGCCAGCGTCGAGGCCAAGCCGGTCAAGCGCAACCCGCCACCGCCCTTCATCACCTCCACCCTGCAGCAGGAAGCCTCCCGCAAGCTCGGCTTCGGCGCCAAGCGCACCATGCAGGCAGCTCAGAAACTGTATGAAGAAGGCCGCATCACGTACATGCGGACCGACGGCGTCAACATGGCCGAAGAGGCCTATGCCGCAGCCCGCAGCATGATCCAGTCGAACTATGGCGCCCGCTACCTGCCGGAAAACACCCGCCGCTATTCCTCCAAGGCCAAGAACGCGCAGGAGGCTCACGAAGCCGTCCGGCCGACCGACTTCAACCTGAGCCCGGAAGACTATCACGGCGACGGCGACCTGAAGAAACTCTACACCCTGATCTGGCGCCGTGCGGTGGCCAGCCAGATGGAAACCGCCCTGTTCGAACGCACCACGATCGACCTCAAGTCAAAAGACCAGCGCGCCCTCCTGCGCGCCACTGGCCAGGTCCTCGTGTTCGACGGTTTCATCAAGCTCTACACCGTCGGCCACGATGCCGGCGATGATGATGACGAGATCGAAGGCCGCCTGCCCAAGATGGAACAGGGACAGCACGCCGACCTGTTGAAGGCCGACGCCAACCAGTCCTTTACCGCTCCGCCCCCGCGCTATACCGAGGCCAGCCTCGTCAAGCGCCTCGAAGAGCTCGGCATCGGCCGCCCGTCAACCTATGCCTCCACCATGTCGACGCTCGAAGACCGCGGCTATGTCCGCATTGAGGGCAAGGCGCTGGTACCCGAGGACAAGGGCCGACTCGTCACCGCCTTCCTCGAAAACTTCTTTGCCCGCTATGTCGAATACGATTTCACCGCCGGTCTCGAGGAAAAGCTCGACGTCATCTCCGACGGCAAGCTCGACTGGAAAGCCTTCCTGCATGAGTTCTGGAAACAGTTCGCTGCCGACATCGACAGCACAAAGGACCTGCGCGTTTCCGCCGTGCTCGACGCCCTCAACGAGACCCTCGGCGCCTATGTCTTCCCGCGCCAGGACGCCGAAGGCAAACCGATCGAGAACCCGCGCCTTTGCCCGCTCTGCAAGGAGGGCGAGCTCTCCATGAAGCTCGGTCGCTTCGGCGCCTTTGTCGGCTGTTCGCGCCACCCCGAGTGCAAGTTCACCCGCCAGTTCAGCGCCGATGGCGACGCCGCCGCGATCAATCCCGACGGCAACGAGATCGGCATTCACCCGGATACCGGCGAGATGATCTATCTCAAGACCGGCCGGTTCGGCCCCTATGTCGAGATGGCGAACGGCGAGAAGCCGAAACGCGCCTCCCTCACCAAGGCCGAGAAGGAAAAGCCCGAGGCCCTGACGCTCGACCGCGCCGTCGAACTGCTCATGCTGCCCCGCGAAGTCGGCCGCCACCCCGAAGACAACGAGCCCATCCTCGCGAATTTCGGTCGCTTCGGCCCCTACGTCCAGCACGGCAAGACCTATGCGAACCTGAAAGACCCGGCGGACGTCTTCGCGATCGGCCTCAACCGCGCCGTGGCGCTGATCGAGGACAAGAAGGCCAATCCGGGCCGGGGTCGCGGCGGAGCCACCGCGCTGAAGGAACTCGGCAACCATCCCGACGGCGACCCGGTCCAGGTCTTTGCCGGCAAGTACGGGCCTTATGTGAAGCACGGCAAGGTCAATGCCACGATCCCGAAAGAGATGAGCCCAGACACGATCACACTCGAACAGGCCGTCGAACTGGTAAACGCCCGCGCAGCGGCTGGGCCGGCCAAGAAGAAGGCGCCAGCGAAAAAGAAAGCTCCCGCCAAGAAGAAACCGGCGGCCAAAAAGCCTGCCGCGAAGAAAGAGGACTGATCGGAACCGGACCCGCAAGGGTCCGGCTCAGGCCTTTCCGCGATGAACCTGCCGCTCCGCCCGTTCGCACCCTACCTGCTTCTCGCCGCATGCGTCGCGGGCATCTTCGCGCTGCGCCCCGGGTACGCGCCAGAGCCACTCCTGCCATTGTCTGACGAAGCCATCGACGCGCTGCCACCGGCCCAGCCCTTGTTGCCGCAAACCTACGCTTTCCCGGTCACGCTTTCGCTCTGCCCGAAACTCGCCGTCGCCAATGCCCCGCCTGCCGATCTCGGCCTGCACATTATCGGCTACACGGCGACGGCCACGATCAATGGTGTCACGCTCGCACGGGCACCAGTCGAAACCGCCTGCCTCTCGTCCGGCTTCGGCGCCCGCAACGGCCAGGTCCATACAGGCGTGGATCTCTACAATCCCAATCCCGTCAACATCTATGCCGCCGCAGATGGCACCGTGCGCCGCGCCACCTACCGGGATGATTTCGGCAACATGATCGTCCTCGACCATGGCCACGGCGTCTTCACCCGCTATGCCCATCTCGGCAGCATGGCCAACCTCGCCGAGGGTGACACCGTACTGTCCGGCGAGGTGATCGGCATCATGGGCAACACGGCTGCCCGCCTCATACCCCGCCACCTCCACTACGAAATCCTCACCGGAGACTGGGGCGAACAGGCCGGGTCATTCGCCTTGACGCCGATCGATCCGCTGGCATTCCCGGGGCAAAATTAGAATTTTCCCTTTTTAGGAGACTTTTTAATCCTGGGATTGTATATGCCCGCTCCATGGACGAATCCACGCGCCTCGACGAGATCATTCAGTCTGCCTGTCCGGTGGTCGCCAGATTGCCTTCGGTACATCAAAACCGACTCGCCATTCTGGTCCGGTCATTCCTCCGCGACGTTGAGTTTCGCGGCGCAGGAGGCTTCCAGCCACCGCCGGAGGCTCACCTCAAGATTGCAGCCCATGCCTGCCTGGTGCTTTTGAACCGGCAACAGGATCATTTTGACCTGGGCCTGCGCGCGGTCCTTCACCCGCACGGCATTCACCATTGCCATGAATTGGATGATCGCCAGTTCCGGCGGGGCCGAATGGACGTGGATTGGGGCGAAATCCGCCGCGACGGAGCGGTATCCGTGGCCGCCATGTGCCGCGTCATGCACGAATTCGTCCACCGCCTCGACGATCCCCATGTGCGCGCCAGTACGTCTTCGCCCTTGTGTTCCACTGAATGCCACGCCACATGGGCCAAAGTGATGGAGGAGGAGCGCAAGTTTCTCCGCGCAAGAATTGAGTATGGCGTCCCAACGCCCCTGACTCCCTACGCTGCAACAAATCACGCGGAATTCTTCGCCTGCACAACGGAAGCCTTCTTTGCGCGACCGGACATGCTGCGAGACCAATTTCCCCGCGTCTACGCACAGCTGGCCCATTTTTACGGGGGCCGCGCGTAGGCATTTCCCGCAAGCCTTTCGAATAAGAATCCACTATATCCAACCACATGACATTTCCAGACAAGCAAACTGTCCTTGATTTCATTCGGGACAATCCAACCGCCACTACGAAACAAGCCATCGCCAAAGGCCTCAGGGTCAAAGGCGAGGAGCGCAACGTGTTGCGCGCCATCCTCAAGGAACTTGAGGCCGACGGCGCCCTCGAACGCACCGGCAAACGCGCCTGGGCCCAGGCCGACCGGCCGCCGCCCACCGGCATCGTTGAGTTCACCCGTATCGACAGGAACGGCGACCTGATCGGCAAGTCGGTCGGCGACAATGGCCCCTTCGGCCCCGACATCCTCTATGCCGGCCCGTCCGGCAAGCCCAAGGGCAAGGCCCCGGCCGTCGGCGACCGCGCCCTGTGCAAGATCAACGAGCATGACGGCGAATGGCGCGCCCGAGCCATCACGATCATCGAAAAACGCCTGTCAGACCGCCTGATCGGCCTCTATTCCACCGGCCCCAACGGCGGCAAGGTTTCGCCGTCGAACCGTAAGGAACGCCGCGAATTCGTGATCCAGGAGGCCGACACGCACGGCGCGAGGGATGGCGACCTCGTAATCGCCGAACCCAAGCCCCAAGGCCGCCGCCACTATGGCCCGGCCCTCGGCGAAATCACCGAGATCATCGGTCATATATCTGACCCGCGCTCGGCCAGCCTGCTCGCCATCCACGCCCATGACATCCCGACCGAGTTCCCTCAGGCCGTGCTCGATCAAGCCGGTGACGCCGTGCCCGCCCCGTCAGATCGCGAGGACCTGACCCAGATCCCGCTCATCACCATCGACCCGCACGATGCCCGCGACCATGACGATGCCGTCTACGCTGAAAAGCTGGACGATGGCTGGCGCGTGATCGTCGCCATCGCCGATGTCGCCGCCTATGTCACCGAGGGCTCGCCCCTCGACAAGGAAGCCTACAAGCGCGGCAACTCCACCTATTTCCCTGACCGGGTCGTGCCGATGTTGCCATTCGAGCTCTCGGCCGACGAATGCTCGCTGAGGGAAGGCGAGCCGCGCTGCACGCTCGCCGTCGAAATGATCTTCGGCACGGACGGTCACAAGCGCTCGCACCGCTTCATTCGGGGCATGATGAAATCGGCTGCCAAGCTGTCTTACGAGGAGGCGCAGGCCGCCATTGACGGCAAGCCGGGCGGCAAGGCCGGCGAACTGCTGGAGACTGTTCTGAAGCCGCTCTGGGGCGCTTATGCCGCCCTCGGCAAAGCCCGCGACAAGCGTGCCCCGCTCGACCTCGACCTTCCCGAGCGCCGTATCATGTTCAAGGAAGATGGCGAGATCGATGGCATTTTCACCAAGGAACGCCTCGAAGCGCACCGCCTGATCGAAGAGTTCATGATCCAGGCCAACGTCGCCGCCGCCGAGACGCTAGAGCGCCAGAAAAGCCCGCTCATCTACCGCGTCCACGACACGCCGACGGATGCCAAGATCGCGGCCTTCGCCGAGTTCCTGCAAACGATCGAACTGAAATGGACGATCGGCGAGCGCCCGCAGACGCACAAGTTCAATAAGCTGATCGGTGAACTGAAAGACGGCGAATACGACCAGATGGTCACCCAGATGATCCTGCGGACCCAGGCCCAGGCTATCTATAGCGAAGAAAATCTCGGCCATTTCGGCCTCAACCTCGTGCGCTATGCCCACTTCACCTCGCCGATCCGCCGCTACGCCGACCTCATCGTCCACCGCGCGCTGATCGCATCCCTGAAGCTCGGGCCTGACGGCCTCAGCAAGGAAGCCGCCTCGCAGCTCGAACAGACCGCCCAGCACATCTCCGATACCGAGCGCCGCTCGATGGCCGCCGAGCGCGAGGCGACCGACCGCTACCTCGCGATCTTCCTGAAAGACCGCGTCGGCGCTGAATTCGATGGTCGCATTACCGGCGTCACCGGGTCGGGCCTGTTCGTCCAGCTCAACGGCGTGGGCGCTGACGGATTCATCCCGATCTCGTCGATTTCGAAGGATTATTGGGTGCTGGATACGGCCGCGATGGCGCTCTACGCCCGCGGCAGCGGCGAGACGTACAGCCTCGGCCAGATCGTCCGGGTCAAGCTGAGAGAGGTCACGCCCCTGAAGGGCGGCCTCCTGCTTGAAATGCTGTCTGAACCCATGCCCGCCCCCGAAGGCCGCGCCGAACAGCGCCGCGCCATGGACATCGGCAACGTTCCCCGCCGTAAGGGTGGACCGCCCCGCTCGGGCAAGCCTAAGTTCAACAAAAAAACGCTCCCCAAGCATAAAAGAACAAGCAAGGCTAAGGGACCAAAGAGATGAACAAGCGCCTGCCGGGTTTGAAGTCTGCCTATGACAAGGAGGATGATGGAGACGTCGTCCTCACCAATCAACGCAGCCCACGCCCGAAGGATGCCGCCACACTGATTCTCGTCCGGCAGGACGGTCCGGTGCCCCGCGTCTTGCTCGGCAAGCGCTCCGGCGGGCACAGCTTCATGCCGGAGAAATACGTCTTCCCGGGTGGCAAGGTCGATCCGCACGACGCCCGCGCGCCCATCCTCACGCCTCTCTCGGCCCCGGTCGCGACCCAGCTCGCCATCGGCACCCGCCGCGCGCCCCACGCCTTCGCCCTGACGGCCATCCGCGAAACCTTCGAGGAGACCGGACTGATCGTCGGGCGAACGGGCGAGGCCACCGGCAAACCCCCGACGGGCTGGGGCCGCTATTATGGTGAAGGGGTCATGCCCTGCCTTCAATCCTTCCAGTTCATCGGCCGCGCCATCACGCCGCCCTACCGGCCCAAGCGCTTTGATGCCCGATTCTTCATGGCTGACGCCGAAGACGCCCTGATCGACGAACGCCCACCGGTCGACGGCGCCGAACTGTCCGACCTGCAATGGGTGACGATCAAGGACTCAATGGACCTCGACCTGCCCTCGGTGACGCGGTTCATGCTTGGCGAGATCGACGAGCGCCTGGCTGGGCCCGGGGCCCCCAAAGGCCCGCCCTTCCTGCGCTGGACACGCAATGGCCACACGACAGACCGGCTTTAGCGCAGGAACACTGCTTGACTTCGCCTCCGGGGCCCGTCATTAAGCCGCTTTCCAGTTACAGACGCTAGCATAAGCGAGCCAATCCCATGGCCAAACCAGCCACCATCAAGATCCGCCTCAATTCGACGGCCGACACCGGATTCTTCTATGTCACCAAGAAGAACCCGCGCACGAAGACTGAAAAGCTCGTGCTGAAAAAGTATGACCCCGTCATTCGCAAGCACGTCGAATTCAAGGAAGGCAAGATCAAGTAAGATCCTGTTTTTCGGCACGTTTTAGCAGAGCCCGTTCGCAAGAGCGGGCTTTTTGCGTTTCCGGCCTCAGCCGTCCGGATTGCCATCGTGCAGGTTGCGCGCCTTGCGGATACCCGGGAACAGGACAGACCAGGCCGCCGCGATACCAACCGCCGCATAGCCCCCAGCAACAACGGTAAACACTGCGCCCCATTTGGCGGCCATGAACCCGGCTCGCGCCTCCCCAAGCTCGTTTGACGCGCCGAGGAAGATGGAATTGACGGCATTCACGCGTCCGCGCACCTGGTCCGGCGTCCAGAGCTGCAACAGTATTTCGCGGATATAGACCGAGATCATGTCGAACGCGCCGACACCGACCAGCGCCAGGATCGACAGCCAGGCCAGGGTCGAGTGGCCAAACACCACCGTCGACAGGCCAAACAGCGCGACACAGGCAAACAGGATGATCCCGGCATGGTCGCGAATCGGGAACGCGGTGATCACAGCGGTCACAATCAGCGCGCCGATCCCTGGCGCAGCGCGCATCAGGCCAAGCCCTGTCTCGCCGACCTCAAGGATGTCACGCGCATAGACCGGCATCAGCGCCACCGCCCCGCCCAGCAGCACCGCAAACAGGTCCAGCGAGATCGCCCCCAGAACGATCTTCTGCTTCCAGATATAGGTGAACCCGCCCAGCACCATGCTCATTGTCTTGGGCTCAATGCTGGTGCTCTGGGGCGGCTTCGGGATCGAGAAGATCAGCGTTGCTGCGACGGCAAAGAGAACCACCGCCGTGGAATACGCAATCACGGGCGCCACACCATACAGCAGGCTGCCTGCCACCGGCCCGATGATCGACGCCATCTGCCACGCAGACGCCGTCCAGCCCACAGCGTTGGCAAAGTCCTCCCTCGGCACGACATTCACCGCCAGGCTCGCCGAGGCTGGCGACAGGAAGGCCCTGGCCACGCCGAACACGGTGAGAATGCCCAGCACCCATACCGGGTGGAATTGTTGCGTTGCCGCCAGGATCAGAATGCCCGCCGCGCAACCCATTTCGGTCAGGATCGACAGGCCCATCACGAGCCGCCGTCCGAACGTGTCCGCCGCCAGTCCCGTTACGAACACCAGCAGCAGCGCCGGCAGGAACTGCACCAGTCCGATCCAGCCAAGATAGACCGGGTTCTGCGTCTGGTCATAGATCTGCCAGGCCACAGACACTGACACGATCTGTGCGGCAAACGCGGTGAAGAAACGGGATGTGAAATAGCGGCTGTAGGACAGGTGCCGGAAAGCAGCGAAACGGTCTGTCATGTCCGGCAACCTGCATCAGCCAATCAAGACGTGCTGGTGGCCCGCGTCGGGGCCCAAGTCAATCAGGCGGCGATGCTTTCGACGCGGTTCCGGCCCGCAGACTTGGCGTGGTAGAGCGCAGTGTCGGCCCGTTTGGTCAGGTCGGCCATCGTGTCCTGGTCGCCCGTAATGGTCGACACGCCCGCGCTCAGCGTGATCGATATATCGCGACTTCCGGAACTGACATGGAACGGCGCGCTCGCCACCGCGCGGCGAATGCGCTCGGCAGCGGCACAGGCGAGGTCGCCCGGCGTATCCGGCATGATAACGAGGAATTCCTCGCCGCCCGGACGGCAGACAATGTCCATCGGTCGCACATTCTCCCGCAGGCGATTGGCCAGTTCCACCAGCACTTCGTCGCCGACATCGTGGCCATAGGTATCGTTGACCGATTTGAAATGGTCGATATCGCACATCACGACGGACACAGGCTTGCCGCCCATGACCGAGCGGTGCATCACCTGCTGCAGCTGGCTCACCATGTAGCGGCGATTGTAGAGCCCGGTCAGCTGGTCGATCACCGACAGTTCCAGGCCCCGGTCCACGCGCTTGCGCAGCACGTCGATATAGCGGGAACGCCGTGTCTGCGTACGCACCCGCGCCATCAGTTCCTGCCGGTCTACGGGCGAAATGATCACGTCACTCGCACCGATATCCAGGCCTTTTCCGGCTTTAAGGCGTTCCGACTGGTCGCAGACCAGGATGATCGAAATCGCGCGTGTGGATTCGGTCATCTTGAAATGCGCGCACAGCTTCAAAGCATCAAAGGATTGCGACGAGATCGACAGGATGAGGATATCGACGCCCAGGTCGGCCAGGTTCGACATGTCTCCCGCTTCCAGCAGGGTCGTCGCGACATGTCCGCCATCGCGCAGCATGTTGGCCATGCGCAGGGACGTGCGGGGATTGTCATCGATGATGAACACACGCGACGGCCGGCTGATTTCTTCGTCACTGATCACTTCGACCGCACCGGCCTTCAGGCCGCTCGCCTGGCGCTGGCGCAACTCGGATGCGACCGCATTGTACCGCAAAAGCGCACCCACCCGTGCCATCAGCGCGAAATCGTCCACGGGCTTGGTCAGGAAGTCTTCCGCCCCGACATCCAGCCCCCGGACCCGGTCTTCGGAATCGCTCAGCGCTGTGACCATCACGACGGGGATGAACGACGTGCGCGGGTCCGCCTTCAGGCGTTTGCATGTCTCGTAGCCGTCCATGCCCGGCATCATCACGTCGAGCAGGATGATCTCGGGCTTTTCCGTCCGCGCAATATCCAGCGCCTGCTGGCCGTTCTCGGCATGCATAACGGTGAAATACTGCGCCTCGAGCTTGGCCTGCAGCAGGCGGCGGTTAGCTTCGATGTCATCGACGACCAGGACTCGCGCGCTCATGCCGGCTCCTTCGGCATCAGCGATTCCACCGCCTTGATAAACGTCATGATCTGGATAGGCTTGGAGAGGTAACCTTCGCAGCCGGCTTCGCGCACGCGCTGCTCGTCGGCGCGCATGGCAAAGGCGGTCACGGCCAGCACCGGGATATGTGCGACCTTGTCGTCGTCCTTCAGCCAGCGGGTAATGTCGAGGCCTGACACTTCCGGCAGCTGGATGTCCATGATGATGAGATCGGGAAGCTCGCGCCGCGCGATTTCGACCGCCTTGGCACCATCGCGGCATTGGTAGGTGGCGAATCCATATGCGTCCAACAAGTCGCAAAAGAGGCGCATGTTGAGTTCATTGTCCTCAACAACCAGCACTTTTCTGGTGCGCTTCTCAGCCATAATTCCCCGTAACTGCTAATGATTCGGACGATGGGCAACCGATCCTGCCCAGCTATACCGCAAATGCTTAACACCGCTTTACGCAGGTATGCACACTTGATTGCTCCCAAAGACGGAACCTGCCATGAACACCCGTGTCATGTATGCACTTTGCCGCGATTGCCTGCACCTGCAGGCCGGTGCTGCCATTGCCTGCTCCAGCTGCGGACGGGGCCGAATCCTGCCGCATCCCGCGCTGACGCGGCTCAGCATTGCGCATATAGATTGCGACGCTTTCTTCGCGGCGGTCGAGAAACGCGACGATCCGAGCCTCAAGGACAAGCCGGTCATCGTAGGCGGCGGCCTGCGCGGCGTCGTATCGACCTGCTGCTACATTGCCCGGCTCTACGGCGTACGCTCCGCCATGCCCATGTTCACGGCCCTCAAGCTCTGTCCGGACGCCGTGGTGATCGGATCGAACTTCGAAAAATACCGCGAAGCCGCCGCCATGATCCGCGAAAAGATGGACGCCCTCACACCGCTGGTCCAGCCGGTCTCGATCGACGAGGCCTATATGGACCTCTCCGGCACGGAAACCGTCCACCATGCGCCACCGGCCGTCAGCCTCGCGCGTCTCGCCCGTGACATCGAGCGTGATGTCGGTATCACTGTCTCGATCGGCCTGTCCTCCAACAAGTTCCTCGCCAAGACCGCCAGCGAACTCGACAAGCCGCGCGGCTTCGCCGTCATCGCGCCGGAAGAGGCCGAGGCGCTGCTCGGGCCCAAGCCCATCGCGTTCCTCCATGGTGTCGGACCGAAATTCGCCGAGAAGCTTGCCCGCGACGGCTTCGATACGGTCAAGGACATCCAGGGTGCCGAGCTGAAGGCCCTGATCGGCCGCTATGGCGAGACCGGCATGTGGCTGAAGCAACGCGCCCACGGCCTCGACACGCGCCCGGTGCGCAATGACGAAGAGCGCAAGTCCATCTCCAGCGAGACCACGTTCCGCGTCGACCTCTCCGATCCTGCCGCGCTTGAAGACCAGCTCTGGCAGCTCTGCGTGAAAACAGCAGACAGGGCCAAAGCCGTCGGCGTCGTCGGGGTTGTCGTCACGCTGAAGCTCAAGACCAGCAATTTCCGCGCCCTGACCCGGCGTGTGTCCCTGGGCGAGCCGACCCAGCTTGCCCAGGAAATCTTCCGAGCCGGCCGCCCGCTCCTCGCCCGCGAGGCCAATGGCCGCGAACGCTTCCGCCTGATCGGCATCGGCCTCACCGGCCTGGACGACCACCGGTCAGATACGGTCGACCTGCTCGATCCGAGCATTGCCAAGCGCGCCGCCGCCGAACGCGCATCAGATGCCGCCCGCGCAAAATTCGGCAAGGACGCCGTTGTCACAGGGCGCGCGGCGCGGATTGCCAAGGCCCGTGACAACGACACCTGACTTGCCCGATCCGGCGACGTACGGCATGCATTTGGCGAAACCTCAATCGGAACGGGAGTCTATCCACCCATGACAACGCCAGAAGACCGCCTCGACGCGCTTGGCATCGAACTGCCTGCGCCCATGAAGCCCGTCGCCACCTATGTGCCCTTCGTCATTACCGGGAACCTGCTCTTTGTCTCCGGCCAGGTTAGCGCGACACCGCACGGCCGCATCAACGGACGTGTCGGCGAGGACATGGAACTGTCTGCCGCCCAGCATGCTGCCCGCCAGTGTGGCATCAACCTGATCGCCCAGTGCAAGGCCGCCGTCGGCGACCTCTCCCGCATCAAGCGCGTCGTGAAGCTCGGCGGCTTCGTCAATGCCGCGCCGCACTTCACCGACATCCCGCAGGTCATCAATGGCTGCTCTGATCTCATGGTCGAAGTCTTCGGCGATGCCGGGCGTCACGCGCGCTCCGCCGTCGCCTGCCCGGTCCTGCCCATGGGCGTCGCCGTTGAAGTTGACGGTATCTTTGAAATCACGGAATAATTTGCGATGGCCCGGCACTTTGACCTGACTGCCTTCACCTATGCCCATCGCGGCCTCTGGTCGCCCGAGGGCCATCCTGAAAACTCGCTCGCCGCCTTCAAGGCGGCTGCCGAGGCCGGACTGGGAATCGAGTACGATGTACGCCCGTCCCTGTCCGGCGAGGTCATGGTCTTCCACGATCCGAAACTGGCCCGCATGACCGGCACCGAAGGCCTGTTCGAGGAGCAGGACATGTCTGTCCTCTCGGCCCTGCACCTTGCCGGCACCGACCAGCCAGTCCCGACCCTCTCGGCCCTGCTCGATATCTGGCCCAATAACCTGCCCTTGCTGACGGAAATGAAAATCGACGGCAACACCGATCCCGAAGCCTTCGCCCGCAAGGTCGGCGAGCAGCTGGCAGGCCATATCGGCCCGGCCGCCGCGATGAGCTTTTCCGAACCCGCCGTCGACGCCCTGCCGGACGTCCTCATGCGCGGCCAGCTCATCCACCCCATCCATCGCACCAGCGAGGCAGAATTCGACGCAAAGCTCGCCCGCGCCCTTGACCGCAAGGTCGACTATCTCGCCGTCAATGTCGCCGACGCCGAACGCGCTGCCGTGTCCCTGGCCGGCGACCTTCCTTTCGTCGTCTGGACCATACGCTCAATGGCCGACCTGCGCCGCATCCGCCTCCTCAACGGCGCGGCAATCTTCGAACACCTGCCCGTGCCACTGGCATCCTGATGCCACGCGCCCTAGATTGACGGGCATGGACGACAGCGCGCTCAAGATCACCATTGTCCCGGCGCTTGCCGACGTATCACCTGACGAATGGAATGCCGTCGCCAATCCGCCGGGCGAGCGCTACGATCCGTTCCTTTCGTGGGAATTCCTCGAAGCGATGGAAAGCTCCGGCGCCGCCACGCCGACTACCGGCTGGGTCCCGCGCCATCTTCTCATCCGCGGCGACAATGGCCGCCTGCGTGCCGCCATGCCGCTCTATGCCAAGATGCACTCGCGCGGTGAGTTCGTGTTCGACCAGAGCTGGGCCGACGCCTATGAACGCGCGGGCGGCGCCTATTACCCCAAGCTGCTCACTGCCGTGCCCTTCACGCCCGTCACCGGCCGTCGCCGCCTCGTGCCCAAGGGCCCGGATGAAGCCCAGCTCAAGGCCGCTCTCCTGACAGGCGCCATCCAGCTGGCCGAGGAAAACGACCTCTCCTCCCTGCACATCAATTTCGTCGATACGGATGACGCCGAGATTCTTGCCAATACCGGCCTCCTGTCGCGCACCGACCAGCAGTTCCGCTGGGTGAATGACGGCTACAGCACGTTCGACGATTTCCTCGCCGCGCTCTCCTCCGCCAAGCGCAAGAACCTGCGCAAGGAGCGCGCAAAGGCGCAGGAAGGCCTCACTTTCCTTCACCTCACCGGCGAAGCCATCACCGAGGACCATCTCGACGCTTTCTACCGTTTCTACATCGACACCGGCAGCCGCAAATGGGGCACGCCCTATCTCACCCGCCTCAGTTTCTCCCTTCTGCGCGAGCGCATGGCAGACGACCTGCTCTTCGTCTTCGCCATGGAAGATGGCGAGCCGATCGCCGGGGCCATGAACCTGATCGGGTCGGACACGCTCTATGGCCGCTACTGGGGCTGCAGCGACCATCGCTCCATGCTCCACTTCGAGACCTGCTATTACCAGGCCATCGACTTCGCAATCGAACGCGGCCTCAAATACGTTGAGGCGGGCGCGCAGGGCGGGCACAAGCTCGCCCGCGGCTATGTCCCCGTCCTCACACGCTCGGCCCACTGGATCGCCCATCCGGGCCTGCGCGACGCCGTCGCCGACTATCTCACCCGCGAACGCGACGCGGTTGAATCCGACATGGACTATCTCACCGACCGCACACCCTTCAGGAAAGACTCATGACCCTTCACGATACTTACGACCCGACCAACATCTTCGCGAAAATCCTGCGCGGCGAGATGCCTGCCGTGAAGGTCTACGAGGACGACACCGCCCTTGCCTTCATGGACGTCTTCCCGCAGGCCGAAGGCCACACGCTGGTCATCCCGAAAGACGTGACAGCCCGCAACCTGCTCGACATGCCGCCGGAAAAGCTCGGCCCCTACATGCTGGCTGTGCAGAAGATTGCGCAGGCCGTCGCGGCGGCGCTGACGCCGGATGGCCTCGTCGTCACCCAGTTCAACGGCGCCCCCGCTGGGCAGACCGTCTACCACCTCCACTTCCACATTATCCCGCGTAATGAGGGCGTGCCCCTTGGCCGCCACGGCGGCGGCGGCATGGCGGATATGGGCGAGCTTGAAAAGCTGGCGGGGAGGATTAGGGCGGAATTGTAGCCCTTGAAGCTCCCTCTCCCAAGGGAGAGGGAGGCGCGCCGCCGGCAACGAGCCCTAAATCCCCAGCTTCGCCTTCAATATGTCGTTGACGGCCTTCGGGTTGGCCTTGCCGCCCGAGGCCTTCATCACCTGTCCGACGAACCAGCCGAGCGTCTGCGGCTTGTCCCTGACCTTCTCGACCTGTTCCGGGTTCGCCGCGATGATCTCGTCGACGACCTTCTCGATCGCGCCGGTATCCGTCACCTGTTTCAGGCCGTGCGTTTCGACAATCGCCGCCGCCTCGCCTTCGCCCGCAATCATGCGCGCGAACACGTCCTTGGCGATCTTGCCGCTGATCGTCTCGTCGCTGATCAGCGCAATCAGGCCGCCCAGCGCCTCGGCCGAAACCGGGCTGTCGGCCAGTTCCAGGCCTTCCTTGTTAAGGTAGCCGAACAGTTCCTGTGTCACCCAGTTGGCGGCGAGTTTCGCGTCGCGCCCCGTGGCCACGGTCTCGAAATATTCGGCCTTCTCGGCATCCGCGATCAGCACGCCCGCATCGTAGTGTGAAATGCCGTACTCGGATTCGAACCGCGCACGCTTCTGGTCCGGCAGTTCGGGCAAAGTCGCCTTGATCTCGTCGATCCAGGCCTGCTCGATTTCCAGTGGCAGCAGGTCCGGGTCCGGGAAATAGCGGTAATCGTGCGCGTCTTCCTTCGAACGCATGGAGCGGGTCTCGACCTTGACCGGGTCGAACAGGCGCGTCTCCTGGTCCACGGTTCCGCCGCCCTCGATGATTTCGATCTGGCGGCGCGCCTCATACTCGATCGCCTGCTGGATGAAGCGGAAAGAGTTCATGTTCTTCAGTTCGCAACGCGTGCCGAGATGGCTGAAATCGCCCGTCTCACGGAATTTTTCATACTGGCCCGGCCGGCACACCGACACATTCACGTCGGCGCGCAAATTGCCCTTGTCCATGTCGCCGTCACAGGTGCCGAGCGCGATCACGATGGCGCGGATCTTTTTCACATAGGCGGCAGCCTCGGCGGGCGAGCGCACGTCCGGCTTCGACACGATTTCCATTAGCGCGACGCCGGACCGGTTGAGGTCCACATAGGTCGAGTTCGGGTCCATGTCGTGGATCGACTTGCCGGCATCCTGTTCCAGGTGCAGCCGCTCGATGCGGCAGGTATAGCTGTAGGATTCGCCGCCATGCGCCGGTTCCACGTCCACGTCGATCTCGCCTTCGCCAACAATCGGGTGCGCGAACTGGCTGATCTGGTAGCCTTGCGGCAGGTCGGGATAGAAATAGTTCTTCCGGTCGAACCGGCTGTAGAGATTGATCTCGGCCTTCAGGCCAAGGCCCGTGCGTACGGCCTGTTCGACGCATTTCCGGTTGATCACCGGCAGCATGCCCGGCATCGCCGCATCGACCAGCGAGACATTACAGTTCGGGTCGGCGCCGAACGCCGTCGAGGCGCCCGAGAACAGCTTGGCATTGGAGGCCACCTGCGCGTGGATCTCCAGCCCCATGACGACTTCCCAGTCGCCGGTATCGCCTTTGAGTACGTAGGGTGTGCGCGTTGACATGACCTGCCTTTTTGACCAATTCAATCCAGCGTCCTTCTAACGGCATGCGGCCCGGCCTGTCGAGCCGTGAAGGCTGCCCGTGCCGCGCTGGCTTTTCTTTTTTCCCCGTTCGGTCAAAAATAAGGCAGGCGCGATAGCGCACCTTGAGGAAAACCCATGTTGTTCAAGATGATTCTGGACAATTGCGGCGACGAAGAACGCCCGATTGTCCGCGGCTTCCTGAAACACCTGATTGCCGGTTTCGGGGCCGGCCTGCTGGTCGGTGCAGTGGGCCTGTTTCTCGTGCTTGTGGCACTCGGGAACCTGAAACTCGACATTCCGGTCGTCTTTATCGCGGCCATGATGGTGCAGTTCGGTCCCATCGGCGGCCTTGTCGGTGTCGGAATTTTCCTGTCGCGTATCACCGACCGGTCGCGCGACGATGACGATGAGAATGACGAGGGCCCCGGTGGCGGTACGAAAGTCCGCGTCGAAACGCCCGCGAGGCCGCGCGCCGCTCCGGTCCGGCTGAAGCCCGCCCGCGCCTGAACCTTAGATCTTGCCGTCTTCCTTGGCGCGCTTGTAGCGCTCGCGCCGCGCCGCCATGCGGTCCGCAACTGAAGCCGATTGCGGCACACGCGTCGGTATTTCACCTTCCGGTGTCGGCGGAATTTCCGGTGCGGGCGAATCGGTAACCTCGGCCTCAAGCTTGCCTTCGGCCACCAGCTTCTTGCGCCGCGCGGCAACCCGCGCTTCGCGCGCCTGGTGCGCCTCGCTCTTGCCGTTGAACAGGCCGGACAGTTTCGACTTCTGCGCGCCCCTCAGCGGCGAGCCGTCATGGCCCCGCTCGGCACGTTTCTGCAGGATGCGCGAAACCCGGAACGCCACATAGGCGGCCACAAGAAAGGCCACGAGCAACATGCCCTGCATCTCGGGCGCAAACAGGTCATACCCGTTCTGCGCCATCATCCCCCACATCAGGGCGAGACAGATGACGAGCATGACGGCGAAAAGGGCGAGAAAGCGTTTCATGTGTGCGAACCTACCACCAGCGGCCCGGCTTCGTCACGAAGCCAGCTGCACGTTCCAGCTCACCACCAACGCGGAAACAGGCGGCCTCGTCCAGCGCCTTGCCGATCACCTGCAGGCCGAGCGGCAGGCCGCTTTTCGACAGGCCCGCGGGCACGGAAATCCCCGGCAGGCCGGCAAGGTTCGCCGTCACCGTGAACACGTCATTGAGATACATTTCGACCGGGTCGCCGCTCTTCTCGCCAAAGGCAAAAGCAGGTGACGGGCAGGTCGGCGTCAGCACGGCGTCGCAGCTTTCGAAGGCCTCGACAAAATCGTTGAGGATTTTCGTGCGCACCTTCTGCGCGCGCAGGTAATAGGCATCGTAATAGCCGCTGGAGAGCACATAGGTGCCGATCAGCAGGCGCCGCTGCACTTCCTTGCCAAACCCGCTGGCCCGCGTGCCTTCATAGGTCTGCGCCAGGTTACTGCCCTCAACGCGCGCGCCATAGCGCATGCCGTCATAGCGCGCGAGATTGGAGGAGGCCTCCGCAGGCGCCACGATATAGTAGGCTGGCAGCGCGTATTTCGTGTGCGGCAGGCTGATATCGACAATCTCGGCTCCGGCCGCCTTCAGCCAGGCAATGCCCTGGTTCCACAGCGCGTCGATCTCCTCCGACATGCCGTCCATCCGGTATTCCTTCGGAATGCCGATCCGCATGCCTTTGACACCCTTGGAGACATCGCTGCGCCAATCCGGCGTGGCCACATCCAGCGAGGTCGAATCCTTCGCGTCATGGCTGCACATCACTTCCAGAAGGATGGCGCTGTCTTCCACGGTCTTGGCAATTGGCCCGGCCTGGTCGAGCGAGGAGGCGAAGGCCACCATGCCGTAACGGCTGGCCCTTCCATATGTCGGCTTGATGCCCACGGTGCCGGTGAAGGCGGCAGGCTGGCGGATCGAGCCGCCGGTATCGGAGGCGGTCGCGGCGAGGCAGAGGTCCGCCGCCACGGAGGCCGCCGAGCCGCCCGACGAGCCGCCCGGCGTCAGGCCCTGATTGTCGCCTGCGCGGCGCCAGGGGTTCACCACATTGCCAAAGCGCGATGTCTCGTTGGACGATCCCATGGCGAACTCGTCCATGTTGAGCTTGCCCAGCATGACAGCACCTTCGTCCCACAGGTTCTGCGTGACGGTGGATTCATAGGTCGGGGTGAACTCGCCGAGGATGCCGCTGCACGCCGTCGTGCGCACGCCCTTGGTGCAATACAGGTCCTTGATGCCCAGCGGCGCGCCTTCAAGGCGCCCGCCCTCGCCCCTGGCCAGTTTCGCATCCGAAGCGTCCGCCATGGCCAGCGCCTTCTCCGGCGTTTCCACGACAAAAGCGTTCAGGACCCGGGCGCCCTCGATGGCGCTCACGAAGTCCTGGGTGATCTCGCGCGACGAAAACTGTTTGGCTTTCAGGCCATCAAGCGCTGCTGCAAGGGTGAGTTTGGTCAAGTCGGTCATAGGAAATCCCGTGAAGAAATCTGCCCGCCTGCTATGACGGCTTGAGGGGAAAGTTCAAGTCTCCGTGACCGCGCTTGTCAGTTTCAAGCTTGCGACGCATCAATCCAAGACGGAAAAAATGCCGTTATTGTCACGTTTTTCGTCACACTGCCCAAAGGATATGACATGCGCCTGATCTCCCTCGTTCTTGCCTCCGCCGTCCTCGCCGCCTGCACCAGCCATCCGGCGGGCGAATCCAAGCCGAAAGGTGTCGCCCAGTTTGCTGGCGACCCTCGCCTCGGCGAAGAGGTCAGGAACGTCTGCTTTGCCTCGACCATTTCCGGTTTCCACGACGCCACGGACGACACGGTGGTGATCTCGAAAGGTCGACAAGACTATCTCATCGAAGTCTACGGCAACTGCTTCAATCTCGACCAGGCCCAGCAACTTGCTGTCGATTCCACAACAAGCTGCCTCGGCAAGGGTGACCACATCATCACCACTGATTCCATTGCAGGATTCCACGACAAGACGGGATTCGGCGTGCAACGCTGCACGATCAAGTCGATCCATGAATGGGATTCCAAGGCCAAGGCACCCGAGGCCGAAGAAACAGCAGTGCCTGAAGAATCCGAATAGCGGCGGCCGACAGCTGTGATAGATACAGGCCCATGCCCAAATCCGCACAGGTCTCGTCCGTCGAGGTAAAAGACTCCCCATTCCACGGTCGCGGCCTGTTCGCGGCCGTTGCCATAGGTGCCGGGGACGTCATCGCCGCATATCCGCTGCTGATCCTGTCACAGGAGGACACCGCCACGGTGCGCTCCACGTTGCTTCATCATTACGTCTTTTACGTTGATGAAAACGACGCGGGTGACATGCGCGCCGCTGTCGCTTTCGGTGAAATCTCGATGTGCAATCACAGCCCGAATGCCAATGCCGACTTCACCGTCGATGCTGCGGCGCAGACCGTGACCCTGTCTGCCAACCAGGCCATCCGGCCCGGCGACGAAGTCCTCATCGACTACGAGGAATTTGCCATCGAGATCATCTAGCTTGACCCTTATCAAGGCAGGCCCCGGCCCGGGCGGTCTATTTGGTTCATAGTCTCAGCAGCGAAGAAATCGGGCCCGCATCATGGACAAGGCAAAGCGCGCGCAAATCGTGTCAATCATCGACGACGTCAATGATATGACGGTCGCGACCCTGCGGCCCGACTTGTATCCGCAGGCGACCACGGTCAGCTATGTGAATGATGGCCTGACCATCTATTTCGGCACCTCGCCGGACTCCCAAAAAGCCAAGAACCTCGCCTGGAACAACAAGGTATCCCTGACAATCGACCGCCCCTACGAAACGTGGAACGAGATCGAGGGTGTCTCCATGGGCGCAGAGGTCTCGCCCGTCACGGATGCGGCGGAGGTCCGGAAGGTCGGCGAGCTCATGCTGGGTAAGTTTCCGCAACTCGCGTCTTTCGTTCCGGACGACGCATCGACACTCGCGCTCTTTCGTGTGGAGCCCAAATTCATTTCCCTGCTCGATTACAGCCAGGGCTTCGGGCACACAGAGCTGTTCACGCTCTAGCGCCTACTTTGCCGCTCCGGCATTCACGATCGCCCGCAATTCCCGCCGCACGACCTTGCCGATCGGCGATTTCGGCAATTCGTCAACGAAGTGCACCGCACGAGGGCGCTTGTAGCCCGTCAGGCATCGGGCGCAATGCGCCTGCACGTCAGCCGCCGTCAGTTCGGGGTCCCGGCGTACGACAAACGCATGCATCGTATCGCCCATTTTGCCGTCGGAAACGCCTGCAACGGCCGCTTCGGCGATCCCGGGATGTTCTGCGAGCACGGCGTCGACTTCGTTCGGGAAAACGTTGAACCCGCCGACCAGCAGCATGTCCTTCATGCGATCGACGAGATAGAGATAGCCGTCATCGTCAAGATACCCGACATCACCGGTCTTCATCCAGCCGGCATGGAACGCGGCGGTCGTCGTCTCTGGACGGCCAAGGTAGCCTGCCATGACCTGCGGCCCCGCCACGACAATTTCGCCGGTCTCGCCGGGCGCAGCGAAGGTGCCGTCCTCGCGCAGGATCGACACGCCTGTACCGGGCAGCGGAAGGCCGACCGAACCGGCCCGCGCGCGCTTGTCCGGCGGATTGACGCTGATCAGCGTTGTCGTTTCCGTCATGCCATAGCCTTCGATCACGCTCGATCCCGTCAGGCCGGTCCATTCCTTGCGCACGTCTGGGTTCAGCGCCATGGCGCCGGAAATCGTCAGGGTCAGCTGCGGCGGGTTCTCGTAAAACCACTTCTCGTCCATCAGCTTGGCGAACAGCGTGCTGACGCCGGGAAACGCATTCGGGCGGAACTTCCGGAAGGCAGCCTTCAGATTCGACAGTGGCTTGGGGCTCGGCACCAGCACCAGGTGCGCGGCATTGCGCAGCGCGATGATCGACGAGAACATGCCGAACACGTGGTAGACCGGCAGAACCAGCAGCATGGTCTGGCCGGGTGCATCGATCATGTGCGGCGACAGGCTGGCAAACTGTTCGACATTGGTCACAACGCCCGCTTCAGTCAGGCGAACGCCTTTTGACACGCCGGTTGTGCCTCCCGAATACTGGTAGATTGCATCCTCGTCGGCGTCCCGGTCCGATGCATAGGTCGCCATAGGCGTCGCATGCTTCGCGCCCCGCTTCAGCGCCTCGGTCATCGACACGTTCGCAATCTTCAGCGGGCGGCCCATTTTTTTTACATGCTGCAGAACGAAATCCATCGCCGCCTTTTTGACGGGCGAAAAGAAGTCAGTCAGCGCAAGCGTGATGACTGTGCCGACGTCGGTGCCCTGGAGCGCCTCTTCGGTCGCCTCCGGGAACAGGCTCGACGTGATCAGGACAACCGCTTTCGCGTCGCGCAACTGCCGGCGCGTTTCATAGGCGGTGTAGAGCGGGTTGATATTGGTCAGCACAAGGCCGGCGCGCAACACGGCCAGCATCGCGAGAACGTTCGATATGCAATTGGGTGCCTGGATCGCGACGATGGCGCCCTTCTCCAGCTTCAACTCGTCGCGCAGGTAGCGCGCCAGGTTGGCGGAGTGTTTGTCGACCTCGGCAAAGTTCAGAGTCGCGCTGGCCCCGTTCGGCAGCGCGGTTGTGAGGAAAGGTTCCTTCCCGAACCCTTCGGCCGCCGCTTCAATTAGTTTTTCGATACGTCGCGGTACATACTTTCCAAGCCCCGCATGGAGCGCAGCGGCTTCCGGATTATAGAAATCCCGAACCGTATGATCTTCGAACGGAACAGGTGAAAAATGCGATACAACAGACATAACTTCTCCGGCCTCAACGGCGTGTTATGCTCTCTACTGACACACTGGCTTTGATTTATGCTGAATTCGTTCGGTGAAATTTCACCGATCTCGCATTCAACGCCCTGTGAACATTGGTTTTCGCTTTTCAAGGAAGGCCGCAGCGCTCTCAGCGGCGTCTTCGGTCTCCATCAGGGTCCGGATTTCCTTGATCGCCCAGCTGCCGACATCGCGCCAGTCCGGGTCCAGGGTGCGGCGCAGGCCGGCCTTGATCGACTGCACGGCGCGCGGCGGGTTGGCGGCAATCTTCCCGGCAATTTCCAGCGCCGTCGGCAACAGGTCATTCGGTGCCACGACCCGCGACACGAGGCCGATCTCCTTCGCCGTCTGCGCATCGATGATCTCGCCGGTGAACAACAGTTCCGCTGCCCGTTCCCGGCCCACGACCTGCGCCAGCCGGCCAAGCCCCGGCGCGTCACAGCAGAGCCCGCGCTGCACGAACAGTTCGCCGAACTTCGCCGTCTCGGACGCCACACGGATGTCCGCCATCAGCGCCAGTTCCATGCCCCAGCCAAGCGCGAAGCCGTTGACCGCCGCGATCACGGGAATGTTCGTATAGAGCAGCGCGTCCGCGGCAGGCGTCAGGCCGCCCGTCCGGCGTCCGCGCGCCTTCATCTCGGCGGGCCCCTTCGCCTTCTGGCTCAGGATTTCCTTCACGTCGTCGCCGGTGCAGAAGCCGCGCCCTTCACCGGTAATCACGATCACCCGCGCATCGCAGTCACGTACGGCGTCTTCGAGCGCCATGTAGAGTTCGTAATTCAGGGCATTCATTACCTGCGGACGCCGAAGCGTCATCAGGGCAACATGGTCTTTTGTCTCGATCGTCAGCACGGACATGGCAGCCTCCCGGTTGTGTTTCGGAACACTATGCTGCCGGTCAGACGTCGCAGGCAATCATCGACGCCGCGTCAGGCGGCGCCGGAATATCTAGCGCTTGAGGTGTTCGAGGCCCTTGATCGCACCGGTCTTCACCGACGGATTGGACGCGTTCGTCTTCACTTTTTCCGCCTTCGGCTTGCGGACTTCCTTGTTCGTCTTCTTCTGACCCTTGGCCATGTTCGTATTCCTGTGCTGGGACCAGAAACTGGTCCTCGCCCATAAGTGGGGATCGCCCGCGACGATAATAAGGCAGGGCTGGAACTTAAGTCAGTGCGTAAGGGGCGGCGCGCCTACTCGACCGATTTCGGCACGACGAAGAACCCGTCAGCGCTGCTAGGCGCATTGGCCAGGACCTGGTCCTGGATGTTGCCGTCAGTGACGACATCGTCGCGCATTGGCAGCTTGGTCGCCACCACGGACGTCATCGGCTCGACGCCGTCAATATCCACTTCGTTCAGCTGGTCGATCCAGCCGAGGATGCCATTCAGTTCACCGGCCATCTCTTCGAGGCGCTCTTCCGGCACGGCAATGCGCGACAGGCGGGCAACCTTGCGGACATCATCCTTGGTAACACTCATGGCACGGGCTCCGGTGGCTAGATACGTTCGGGCCCGAATACGCGATAGGCAACAAGGCTTCAAGGCGCTATGTGAGCGCTTAATGCCCGTAACAGACCTCGCCTCCCTGCCGCGCACCGGCGTCCTTCTCGGCATCGACCCCGGGTCCAGGACCCTGGGCATCGCCGCCACGGACGGAATCCGCATGCTCGCCACGCCCGTCGAAACGATCCGTCGCGGCAAGACGCTGGCGCCATCCCTGACGCGCCTGTTCGAGATCTATGACGAGCGCAAGGCCGTCGCCATCATCCTCGGCTTGCCGCTCAACATGGACGAGTCCGAAGGCCGGCGCGCCCAGTCGGCCCGCGCCCTCGCCTACAATATCCTGCTCAGGCGCGACGTGCCGATCATGTTCCAGGACGAGCGCCTGTCCAGCGAAGAGGCCGAGAGCGTGATGCAGGAGGCCTCCATTTCCGCCAAGCGCCGCGCGGAAATGATTGATGCCACCGCCGCCGCGATCATCCTGAAGTCCGCCCTCGGCCGTCTGGAACGCCTCGGTTGACCGGGTTTCTCTACGCGTTGCTGCCTGTCATCGCGATTGTCGCGCTCGGCCACGTCCTGTCGTCCCGCAACTGGATTCCCGCCGAAAGCTGGCGCGCCATCGAACGCCTGTCCTATGTCGTCCTGTTTCCGGCCCTGATCGTCAGGACACTGGCCAATACGCCCTTCGAGACCGCGCCCTGGCGTCTCGCAGCGGCGCTGATCCTCGCCCAGATCGTGCTCGGCGGCATTGGCCTCCTCGCCCGTTTCCTGCCCAATATGAGCCGCCCTGCGGTCGGCACGATCATCCAGTCGAACGTGCGCTGGAACACGATGATCGGCCTGTCGATCGGCAGCCTCCTGTACGGGCAGGAGGGCCTCGCACTTGTCACCATTGCCGCCGCGGTGATGATCCCCACCGCCAACGTCCTCTCGGTCTATGCCCTGATTGCCCATGCCGACACGCCCCACGGCCCGGCCCCCAAACCCCTCCTCGCGCTGTCTCGCAACCCGATCGTCCTCGCCTGCATTATCGGCATCGCGCTGGCCGCAGCGAATATCGAGCTGCCCCGGCTCGCTGATGACATGCTGCGCATTCTCGGCGATGCGGCGCTCGCTCTCGGCCTCTTGTCTGCGGGCGCGGGCGTCGATCTGTCCGCCCTGAAGCGCGCCGGCCCGCGCACGCTCACCTGGTCGCTGGTCCGCCTGCTCGGCCTCCCGGTCCTCGCCATCGGCTTCGGACTGGCCTTTGGCCTCTCCGGCATGGCCCTGACCATCGCCGTGATCTGCGCGGCCACGCCGACGGCCACCAGCTCCTACATCCTGGCCCGCGAACTGGGTGGGGACGCCCCGCTCGCGGCCAACCTGATCGCCGTCCAGACCGTTCTGGCCATGCTGACTTTGCCGCTGCTCTACCTGCTCGTCAGCGGCTGACACTTGCGAACGGCTGGAATCGCGCCTAAACCGCCACAAATCGAAAGGGCCTGCATGGCAATGGCGGGATACACTTACAGCTTCGATCACGAGCATTTGCTGGGAATCGAAGGTCTTCACCCCCTCGACATCACGCACATTCTGGACCTGGCCGACCGCTATGCGGACGCCACGCGTGCGGGAAAACGTGCCGATCCGGTGCTGACCGGGCGCACCGTGGTGAACCTCTTCTTTGAGAATTCCACCCGCACGATGAGCAGTTTCGAGATCGCGGCCAAGCGCCTCGGTGCCGATGTCATCAACATGCCGGTCGCCCAATCCAGCGTCAAAAAAGGCGAGACCCTGATCGACACGGCAATGACGCTGAACGCCATGAAACCGGACGTACTGGTCATCCGCCACTCGGCCTCCGGCGGCGCCAAATTGCTCTCCCGCAAGGTCGACTGCGCCGTCATCAATGCTGGCGACGGCACCCACGAGCACCCGACACAGGGCCTGCTCGACACGCTCACCATTCGCCGCCACAAGGGCCGGATCGAAGGGCTGAAAGTCGTCATCTGCGGCGACATCGCCCACAGCCGCGTCGCGCGCTCCACCACGATGGCCCTCCACCTGCTCGGTGCCGAAGTCCACCTTTGCGGCCCACGCACCCTGCTGCCGCCCGGCACCGACACATGGGGTGCTGCCAGCGCCACCACCGATTTCGACACCGCCCTCAAGGGCGCCGACGTGGTGATGATGCTTCGCCTCCAGCTGGAACGCATGGACGGCGCCTTCCTGCCCAGCCGCCGCGAATATTTCCGCTATTTCGGGCTCACGGCAGACCGCCTCGCGCTCGCCCTGCCGGACGCCACGGTCATGCACCCGGGCCCGATGAATCGCGGTATCGAGATCGAGAGCGCCATCGCCGATGGCCCACAATCCGTCATCACCGAACAGGTGGAAATGGGGGTCGCCGTGCGCGAAGCCGTCCTTGATCTTCTTGCGGGGACACACCGATGAGCCTGTCTATCTTCAATGCCCGCCTGCTTGACCCGGCCACCGGCCTCGACGCGCCGGGCGCCATCTTCATCGACAAGGGCAAGATCAGGGACGTGGCCAAGGGCCAGTCCGGTCCGCATGCCGATGCGAAGGAAACGCTCGACGCGGGCGGTCTCTGCCTCGCACCCGGCCTGATCGATTTGCGCGTCAAGACCGGCGAGCCCGGCGACGAGCAAAAAGAAACGCTCGCCACGGCCTCACGCGCCGCTGTCGCGGGCGGTGTCACCAGCTTTGTTGTCATGCCTGACACGCGCCCCACCGTGGATGACGTTGCGCTAGTCCGGTTCATCCGGGAACGCGCCCGCGAAACCGCCAAGGCCCGCATCTATCCGTCCGGCGCGCTGTCCGTTGGCCTGCACGGCGAGCTGATGGCCGAGATCGGCCTCATGGCCGATGCCGGGGCCATCATCTTTACCAATGGCGACATCCCAATCGCCAATGCCTCGATCATGAAACGTGCGATGGTCTATGCCGCCAGCCGCGGCGCTCCGGTCATGTCCCGGCCTGACGACCGCGCCTTGAGCGGATCAGGCGCGATGAACTCCGGCGCCCTCGCCGCCCGCATTGGGCTCTCGGGCATTCCCGTCGAAGCCGAATGGATCGGCGCCGCGCGTGACGTGATGCTCGCGGAAACGACCGGCTGTCGGCTTGTGCTCGACCAGGTCTCGACCGGCCGCACGCTGGAAATCGTCGCCGAGGCGCGGGCACGCGGCGCAAAGGTCCACGCCACGGTCGCCGCCCATACCCTTTTCTTCAACGAGCGCGACGTCGGCGACTATCTCACCTATTGCAAGGTCAACCCGCCCTTCCGCGACGAAGACACACGCCAGGGCCTGATCGCTGCCCTCAAACGGGGCGAGATCGACGCTGTCGTCTCGGCCCACGATCCCCAGCCGCCGGAAGAAAAGCGCCTGCCCTTCGGCGAAGCCGCCTTCGGCGCCGCCGGTCTGGAGACCACGCTCGCCGCTCTCATGAGCTTGGTCAACGACGCCGACCTGCCCTTGCTCGATGCACTCGCGCCCGTCACCTGCCGCCCGGCCGATCTGCTCGGCCTGCCTCAGGGCCGCCTGAAATCCGGCACCCCCGCCGACCTTATCCTGTTCGATCCCGGCAAGCCCTGGCTCTGCGAGCGCGAGCACCTGCGCTCGCGCTCAACCAACTCGCCGTTCGATGGGCGGCGCCTGCAGGGCCGCGTCATGCGCACGCTCGTCGGCGGCGAAACCGTGTTCGAATTCACGCCGTCTTCCTGACGCAAAGGCGCAGGGCCACACGTCCTGAATACAGGTGGCCCAGCCTATCGCACCCCATCAAGGCGACTGCGCGTTGACCCCGCCACTGCATGCTGCCAAATGCGTTTTATGGGGAAGCTGCGACACAGAATGAGTCGGGCGGTACTGGCGCTCGCATGTGCGCTTGCGACCAGCGCCAGCAGCTTGTCTGTTGCCGACATGGCCGTCTACGCGCCGCCAACGCCTCCAGTCCAGCGCTGCATGAACTTGAGCAGCGCCCTTGAGGCTGCCTATGAAGGTGAGTGGGGTTACGCCGTGCGGCGCGAGGATATCGACCGCATCGCGGATGCCGGCTTCGACACGATCCGCCTTCCGGTGCGCTGGTCGGCGTCCGCCGGCAATTGGGGCCGCTACAAGCTCGACAAGAAGATGCTCGCGCGCACTGACGAGATCATCGACTATGCGCTGGCGCGGGACCTGAAAGTCATCCTCAACGTCCACCATTATTACGAACTGAATGCCCGGCCCTCGCGGCATGAACGGCGGCTCGAAGCCATCTGGAAACAGCTCGCTGCGCATTACGAATCGTATCCGGACAAGCTGATCTTCGAGGTGCTGAACGAGCCCAACACCATGATGACTCCCCAGCGGACCGACTCGCTGAACAAGCGTATCGTCCGCAAGATCCGCAAGACCCAGCCCGAACGTTGGATCATTCTGGCGACAGCGGAATGGGGGTCCCTCGACGGACTCCTGCAAAGCGAGCCGCCGTCCGACCCGCGCATCATCCTGTCCTGGCACTATTACGAACCATTCGGCTTCACCCACCAGGGCGCGGAATTCTTCCGGCCCACGCCGCCTGTCGGCACAAGCTGGGGCGATACCGCCGACGTCGATCGCATTGCCAAGGACTTCCGCCAGGCAGCAGCCTTCCGGGACAAGCACAACCTGCCGCTTCTGCTTGGTGAATTCGGCGTGTTCGACGCCGCACCTGTCGAACAGCGCGCAAAATGGATCGGCAGCGTCCGGCATCTCGCCGAAGCAAACGGATTCGGCTGGTGTCACTGGGGCCTGTCCTCGAACTTCCGATCCTATGATGCCGACAAGGAAGCCTGGATCGAACCGGTACGGGCGGCCTTGCTGGACGATTGATCCTTAAGCCCTTGCCGCACGCGGGTGCTGTTCGTAGACCATACACTCTGAACGCAGCAAGGAGACGGCGGCATGCAAGCATCGATCGGGTATGGCGCGGCTGTCGTCTGCGGCTATCTCGCAGGCTCGGTTCCGTTTGGCCTGTTGATCACCCGGGCGGCGGGCCTTGGCGACATCCGGGCCATCGGCTCCGAAAGCATTGGCGCCACGAACGTGCTGCGCACCGGCCGCAAGGACCTTGCCCTTGCCACGCTCCTGCTCGACAGCCTCAAGGCGGGCCTCGTTGCGTTCGCTTTCACGCATCTCTTCGGTCGTGAGATCGGTTTTGTTGCGGGCGCCATGGCCTTTGTCGGGCATTGCTATCCTGTCTGGCTTGGCTTCAAGGGCGGCAAGGGTGTCGCCACCTATGCCGGCCTCCTGCCATTCACGACGCTGCCGGGCTTCTTCGTGGCTGCGCCCGTCTGGCTCATCGTCTTCGCCGTGAGCCGGATATCCTCACTGGCCGCACTGACGGCTGCCGTGCTGGTCCCGCCCGGTGCCTGGCTGCTCGGCGAGCGAAACACGGTCGTCCTCGCCGGCCTGACCCTTCTGTCCCTGTTCGTGTTCTTCACCCACCGCGCCAACCTCTCCCGTCTCTTCAAGGGCACCGAGCCACGCTTCGGTACGCCGAAGGCCAAACCGGAGGCATGAGTCTGGTGCCGGTCCTGCCCGACAATGAACGGCACGACTGGATCCGCCTCGCCCGCACCCAAAATGTCGGCCCTGTCACCTTCGCCCAGCTGCTGAAACGTTTCGGCAGCCCGGCGGCCGGCCTCGACGCCCTTCCGAAAATCGCCCGCTGCGCGGGTCCGCGAGGCCCTCTCGCCCCACCCCATGCCGATCGACGAAATTGCCCGCGCCAGCGGCCTTGGCGCGGCGCGTTGCGCTGCTGTCCTTGCAGAACTGGAGCTTTCCGGCCAGGCGGTCACCCCGTCAGGCGGTCTCGCGGCCCTTCTGGTGTAACACCACCGCGCTGTGTCGCGAAAACACCGCCCGGCGCAGGAAAATGCCGCCACAAGCCGCCGATGGCTGGACGATCCGGGCCATCACCTCTAAGCCTCCATTCAAATCAATGAACCCGGCGCAGGCACAGAGTGTCCGAACCATGCGCAGATGTGACTGAGGTAACCCCGTCTTGGCGAACTGGCTCCTTTACGCCGCTGCATTGGGCCTGGTCACATCCGGGGCCTGTTCCGCCCATGCGCAGGACTCCGCGACCATTGCCCAGCCGTCATCCGAGGGCGAGGAGCACGTCGTCCTCGAGGCCGACTATATCTACGAAATCCGGGACGAAAACAGCATCGTTGCCGAAGGCAATGTCGAAGCGCTGTATGAGGGCCGCGTCCTCCGCGCCGACCGGATCATCTACAACAAGACAACCGATCGCGTGCGCGCCTCGGGAAATGTCGTCATCGTCGACACCGACGGCTCGCAACAGTTCGCCGACGAAATCGAGGTCAATTCGAACCTGGCTGACGGCTATGCTATCGGCTTCTCGGCCCGCCTGCCCGATGGCGCGACGGTCGTTGCCAATTCCGCGATCCGCCAGGCCGACGGGATCAACGCGCTCGAACAGGCGATCTACACCGCCTGTCCGGTCTGTGACGAGAACACAACGCCCACCTGGTCCCTGCGCGCGCGCCGCGCCGTGCTCGACCAGGAATCCCAGATGATCTCCTACCGCGACGCGGTGTTTGAAGTGGCCGGTATACCGGTTTTCTACTTCCCCTATCTCGCCCATCCCGATCCGACATCCGAGCGGCGATCCGGCTTCCTCATGCCATCCGGCGGCTTATCGTCGAAGCTCGGGGCGTTCTACCAGCAGCCCTATTACTGGGCGCTCTCGGAATCGTCGGACGTCACGATTGCCCCGATGGTCAGCGCCAACGTCAATCCGCTGCTGGAGCTCGACATCCGCAAACGATTCTATTCCGGCGGCATAAAGGTCAATACGAGCATCACCAACGAAGCCGATTTCGACAGTGACGGCGAGAAGTTCGGCGACAAGAAATGGCGCGGCCACATCTACGCAAAGGGTCTGTTCGGCATATCGCCGGAATGGCAGTGGGGCTTTGGCGTCGAGCGCCAGACCGACGATTTGTACGACCGCCGCTACGATCTCGACGGCCAGGGCGAACGCCGCGGCATCTACCAGAGCCAGCCGCGCCGCCTGCTGTCGCAGATCTTCGCGGTTGGCCAGGGCGACAGCTATTATGCCGATGTCGCCGTGCTGGATTTCCAGGGCCTGCGCGGCGAGGATGATGACGCAAGACTGCCAACCGCCGCGCCCGTCTTCTTCGGCGAAAAATACTGGGACATGGGTGACTATGGTTTCGCCGCCGTGAACGTCTCGTCTGCCATGCTGACGCGCGATGTCGGCGCTGACAGCCAGCGCGTCAGCGTTGGCGGCGACTGGAGCAATCTCACCGTGCTGCCGGGCGGTTTCACGTTCAAGCCTTTCGCGGAAATCCGGGCTGATTATTATGCCCTCGACGAAGCCGTATCGGGCGAGCCGGACGTGTCGCGCGCCGTCGGCAATGCGGGCGTGAAAATCGCCTATCCCCTGATCCGTCCGGGCAAGATCGTCGACATCATGGTCGAGCCGACGATCATGGCCGCCTGGGGTTTTTCCAACGCCAACGATTCCGCGATCCCCAACGAGGACAGCGTCCTCTATGAATTCGACGAGAGTAGCCTGTTCGACGCCAATGGTTTCGGCAACTACGATCTCTATGAAGGCGACGGAAAGGCGTCAGCCGGCGTCACCGCCCGCGCCGTATTCAAGAACGGTCCCGAGTTCAGCACCACTCTCGGGCGCCGCTGGCGGTCTCGCGCGGACCCGAACTTCGATGTCGCCAGCAATCTCGACGGCACGTCATCTGACTGGGTCGCCGAGTCCACGGCCGATTTCGGCCGGGCCTTGCGCGTCGACACCCGTGTGCGCATGGACGATGACGGCTTCAAGCTGAACCGCATCGACGCCCGGCTGACGACCAATTACAAGCGCCTGCGCGGGGTTGGCCAATACTACAATATCAGCGAGCGCATCAGTCCGCTCGGCAGGCCGGACGAAGGCATCTTCCTGCGCGGCGAGATGCGGGTCACAGACCGCTATTCGCTGGTTTATGGCCAGTTGCGCGATATCACCGCGAATCTCAATGCGAAGCGGGAATTCGGCATCGCCTATGAGGACGACTGCTCACGGTTCGAGATCATCTATCAGCGCTCGGAACTGATCGACCGCACACTTGGCCCCTCGGAAAGCATTCAGTTCCGCTTCTCGCTCAAATCCATCGGAGACTTCGGATCCAGCGAATTTGACTGATTCGGCCAGGCGCCCGCACCGGGGCGGGGCCGCAAGCCACACTAATTTTCTGTAACGATTCAGGGATCACTGCCCTGATCCGTTGCACCCATCCACAGGACTTGTATGGTCCGCGACTGTTGCATGAATTGGGGCCCGGCTGGGTACTCAGTGGAGAAGATACATGATCCGTCAGTTACTTGTTGCTGTTTCCCTGTTCGCAATGTCCGCTACAGGCGTGGCCATGGCCCAGGACGCGACGGACTCCAGCCGCCTGCCGCTTGAGGGCATCGCGGCTGTGGTCAATGACAAGCCGATCTCCTTTTCCGACGTACGCCAGCGCGCCCGCCTTCTCTTGCTCAGCGTCGGCGGCCAGCAGCCATCCGCCGAACAGATCCAGCAGATTACCGGCCAGGCGCTGGAACAGCTCATCGACGAGAGCCTCCAGCTCGAGAAAGCCTCCGAATTCGACATGGAAATCGATGCCCGCGAAATCGACGGCGCCGTCGAGGACATGGCGCGGCAGGGCGGCACTACCGGTGACCAGCTCAAGGCCCAGCTGCTGGAAGCGGGGGTCAATCCCGCCAGTCTCGAAGAGCAGATGCGCGCCGAGATCGCATGGAACCGCGTGATGAGCGGTCTCTACGGGTCACGCATCCGGGTGTCCGACAATCAGGTCGACGACCAGATGGAGCGCATGCGCTCCGCGTCGAAGACAACGCAATATCGTGTGTCCGAAATTTTCCTCTACGCGCCCGATGATGAGACCCGCGCGCAGGCAATGACCGCCGCGTCGGCCGTGCTTGAACAGTTGAAGCAAGGCGCCGACTTCCGCGTCGCCGCTCAGCGCATCTCGTCGGCTCCAACCGCCGCAACCGGCGGCGACATGGGCTGGATTGCTTTGGACGACCTCGCGCCAGAACTGGCCGAGGCCGTGACATCCGCTGCAGAGCCCGGCCTGCTTGAGCCGATCGAAGTAGATGGCGGCGTTTATATCATCCTCGTCGCCAACAAACGCGAACCGAGCGAGGCCGTGACCAAGGTCAACCTCAAGCGTCTTTTCGTAACGGACGGATCGGAAGCCGATCTCCTGGCCGCCATGGACAAGATCAAGTCCTGCGACGACGTCCAGAGCATTGCGAATTCCGAGACCAATTTGCGCGCGGCTGACCTCGACGAAATCAATGTCGATGAACTGGGTCCCGAAGGCAGCGATCTGGTCAAGGCAACAGAGGTCGGTCAGCCAACCGCCATTTTTGCGGCGTCCGGCGGCCTCGCCGTGATGTATGTCTGTGATCGTCAGGACGGTGCCGAAGCGCTGCCCTCGCGCGACGATCTCAAAGGCAGCCTGAAGAACCGCGAACTCGGCATGATCTCGGAGCGCGAACTTCGCAACCTCCGCCGCGAAGCCACCATCATCTACCGATAGGGCTTGCACAGGCGGACTTTTGCAACCACACCTCCGCGCGTGAGCCAGAAACCTGTCCTGCCCCTTGCCCTGACCATGGGCGACCCTGCGGGGTGTGGCCCCGCCATCACGGCGGCGGCGTGGCGCCAGCTTCGCGCAGAACCCGGCCTCGCATTCTACGCCATCGGCGCGCCGGGCCTCTACACGTCCAGCGTCCCCGTCCGCGAAATCGCCTCGCCGGATGAAGCCTCCGCCGCCTTCGCCGATGCCCTGCCGGTCCTCGCCCTCACCGATGTGCCGGATATCCGTCCTGGCGCGCCCAATGCCGACGCCGCCCCCGCCATCATCCGCTCCATCGCGCTGGCCACGAGCCACGCGCTCGACGGCCTTGCCGGCGGCATCGTCACCAACCCGATCAACAAGGCCCTGCTGTATGGCGCCGGCTTCGCCTATCCCGGCCATACCGAATATGTCGCTCACCTCTGCGCCGAACCGCATGCCAAACCACCCCGTCCGGTCATGATGCTCGTCGGCGGCGGTCTGCGCGTGGCACTGGCCACCATCCACATGCCGCTGATGCAGGTCGGCAAGGCGCTGACCGTGTCCGGCCTTGTCGAACTCGGCCAGATCGTGGCGCAGGCCATGACGCGGGATTTCGGCATCCCTGCCCCGCGCCTCGCCTTTTCCGGCCTCAATCCGCATGCGGGTGAAGACGGCACGATTGGCCAGGAAGAGATCACCATCATCAATCCGGCGGCTCACGCGCTCCGGCTCGCAGGCATCAACATAAGCGATGCGCGCCCCGGCGACACCGTGTTCGCCGAAGCCCTGTCTGGCGCCTATGATGCTGTCATCGCCATGACACACGACCAGGGCCTGATCCCGGTCAAGACGCTGGACTTCTGGGGCGGTGTCAACGTTACGCTCGGCCTGCCCGTCGTCCGCACCAGCCCCGACCATGGCACGGCCTATGACGCCGCTGCTGCGGGCACCACACGCCCTGACAGTCTCATCGCGGCCCTGCGCCTCGCCGCGGCCATGGCCACCGCCAGAAACCGATCCGCATGACCGACACCCACCGTCCCGACCTCACCGACGCCCCCGCCCGCAAGGCGCTCGGCCAGCATTTCCTGTTCGACCCCAGCATCCTGCATCGCACCGCCCTCGCCGCCGGTCCGGTCAAGGGCCGTGTCGTCATCGAAGTCGGCCCCGGCCCCGGTGGCCTGACGCGGGCCCTGCTCGACGAGGGCGCTGGCAAGGTGATCGCGGTCGAAACCGATCCGCGCTTCGCCGACGCGCTCCTCCTATGGCCCGAAGCCAGGGACGGTCGGCTTCTGGTCCTCCAGAAGGACGCCCGCAAGGTCAATTTCGAACAACTTGTCATCGAAGCTGGCGCGACCGAGCCCGCAATGATCATCGGCAACCTGCCCTATAATGTCGGTACGCCGCTCCTCGTCGGCTGGCTCAAGGCCGGCGACTGGCGCGGCGAGATGGCCCTCATGTTCCAGAAGGAAGTCGCCGAGCGCATCTGCGCCGCGCCGGGCACAGACCATTACGGACGCCTCGCGGTGCTCGCCCAGTCCGCCACGCGCCCCCACATCGCCTTCACGCTGCCGCCCGGCGCCTTCACGCCGCCGCCCAAGGTCGACAGCGCCGTCGCCGTGCTCGAGCCCCTGCCCGCCGACCAGCGCTTCGAACATATCGACCTCCTGGAACAGGTCACCGGCGCCGCCTTCGGCCAACGCCGCAAGATGATGCGCGCCGCCCTCAAACCCTTCGCCAAGAAACACGGCATGAAAGCCGCCGACTGGCTCGAAAGCGTCGGCATCGACCCGACGGCGCGGGCGGAAACACTGTCGCAGGACGATTTCCGGCGGCTGGCGGCGAGCCTGGCGAATTAGGGCGCCACCTCCTGAAAGGGGGAGACTGGTGGGGGGCAGATACCAATGATTCCGAAAGGGGCTCAGGGTGAGCGCGTCTCTGCCCGTGCCGTGTTCCCGGCGAACGCCGGGACCTCAGGCAATTGAAGAAAGGAACAAAGACGAGCGAGACTCCGGCCTGCGCCGGGGATGCGGGAACAAGCAGAGCCTACTTCCCGTCAAACGGCTCGACGACGATATCGGTGACTTCCTCGAATGTGCCTGACCGGTCCAGTCCGCCACGCATGACATACCAGGCGATCACGACGAGGCCCGCCAGCGGCAGGAGCCACAGCAGCCAGACGGCCTTGGCCTTAGGACGCGGCGGTGAAGCGGCCGGCTCGGGCACTTGCCCATCCGTCTGCGGTTCATTGTCATTTGTCATGCGCGGGCCTTTTCAGAGAGGACAAGCAGAACGGCAGTAAGGAACGGGTCACGTCAATTGCATCAGGCCTCTCCGAGGAGGCGCCTGACATGGTCGTCAAGGTCGAGCTGTCGCAGCCGTTTCAGGCGCTCGACCAGCAGGATCCGGCGCAGGCGCTGGTACGCCTCGTCGAGATTGTCGTTGATGATGGCATAATCGTAGCGGCGCCAGTGCATGATCTCGCGGCGGGCATCGACCATGCGGCGGGCCACATCTTCGGGCGTCGATCCCGGGCGCGCGGCGAGGCGGGCCTCCAGCTCTTCGATACTCGGCGGCAGGATGAAAACCGAGACGACATCGTTCGGCATCTGGTCGTGCAGTGCATCGGCGCCCTGCCAGTCGACGTCGAACAATATGTCCTCTCCGCTCTCCAGTTTCGCCACGGTGTCGGCGCGCGGTGTGCCGTAATACTTGTCGAACACATGCGCCCATTCGAGGAATTCGCGATTGAGGATCATGTTCTTGAAATCATGGACCGACTTGAAATGATAATGCTGGCCGTCGACCTCGTTCGGCCGCGGCGTCCGCGTCGTCGCCGAGACCGACAGGTTCACGTCGTCGAACTCGTCCAGCAACATGTGCGACAGCGTCGTCTTGCCTGCGCCCGAGGGGCTGGACAGGACGAGCATCAGCCCCCTGCGCTTTCCCATTTGCTCATTCGACATTCGCGGCCTGCTCCTTGAACTGGTCAATCACCCCTTTGAGGCCGAGTCCCGCATTCGTCAAATCAAGGCTGACAGATTTCGAGCACAGCGTATTGGCTTCGCGGTTGAGTTCCTGCGCCAGGAAATCCAGTTTCCGGCCCACCGGAGAGCCGCCCGCGAGCAGGTCCCGCGCGCCGACAAAGTGCGCCGCCAGCCGGTCGAGCTCCTCGCGCACATCGGCCTTGGCCGCGCTGAGCGCGATTTCCACGGCGGCCCGGTCGGCATCGACCCGGCCTTCGGTGTCGAGTTCATCAAGCTGTTTCTGCAACCGCGCCTTCAGCAGGCCGGGCTGGGATTCGGCCAGTTTCGCCGCCGACGCGGCAAAGCCCTCCATCTCGCCGACAAGCCCGGTCATGATTCCCGTCAGGGAGGCGCCTTCGAGCCTGCGCGCCACGGCGAGTTCCTTCAGGGCCGTTTCGGCCGCGTCGGCCAGAAGGCTGGTCACCGCCTCGTCCTGCGCCAGTTCCCGCAGCGAGCTGCCGCCGGTCTCGACCACGCCCTTCAGCGTCATCAGCGTGGCGATCGCTTCGCCCGACAGGCCAACGCCATGGATGGCCTGCGCCGCATTGGTCAGCGCCGTCAGCAGGCCTTCGTTCACGGTGACCGTCTCGTCGCCCGTGCTCATGTCGATGCGCAGGGAAACCTGCAGCGAGCCACGATTGAACAGTTTTGACGCGGCGGCCTTCACAGACCGCTCCAGCGCGTCGAATCCCGGCGGCGTATTCACGCGCACATCGAGGCTGCGCCCGTTGACGCTCTTGGCCTCCCAGGCCCAGCTTCCCCATGCGGCTTCACCCGCGACACGGGCAAAGCCGGTCATGCCGGACAATTCACTCATTCCTCAGCCCTCTCCCGCGCAATCTCTTCGCGCTCATATTTCCGGTAGGCTGCCACATTGCGATTGTGCTCGGCCAGCGTCCTGGCGAAGAGATGCCCCCCTTTGCCGTCGGCTACAAAAAATATGTACTCTGTTTCGGGTGGGTTTAGCACGGCAGCAATTGCATCTCGCCCCGGATTGCAGATCGGCGTCTTCGGCAGGCCGTCAATCTGGTAGGTATTCCAGTCGGTCTTCCGGTCGATTTCCGAACGATACAGGGTCCGGCGCTTGCCAGCCTTGTTGTACAGCGGCTCGCCCTGCGAGATACCGTAAATGATGGTCGGGTCGCTTTCCAGCCGCATGCCGCGCTTCAGGCGCGTCGTGAACAGGGCGGCAACCTCAGGCCGCTCCTCGGCATTGCCCGTTTCCTTCTCGACCACGGAGGCGAGGATCACCGCCTCATACGGATTAGCCAGGAGGAGTCCGTCCTGGCGCTTGGGCCACAGCTCCTTCAACAGGTCATCCTGCGCCTTGGCCATCTGGGCGATCAGTTTCGCCCGCGTCATCCCGCGATGATAAAGATATGTGTCCGGCAGGAGGCTGCCTTCGGCAACCGGCAATTCCGGCATCGGGCCAACAAGCACGGGGTCGGATTCGATGAGCCTCAGCAGCTGCGCCGTGGTTCGGCCTTCGGGCAGTGTGATCTTGTGCATCACCGCCTTGCCTTCGATCAGGATGTCCAGGACTTCACCAAGGCTGGCCTGTGGCTCGATGGTGAACTCACCGGTTTTCAGTGCGGTCTCCGTGCCATCGATGCGGGCCTTGAGACGCATCAGCCACGCCGACCGGATGACACCATCGTTCTCGAGGCGGGCCGCGACGCTCAACATGCCTTCGCCGGCTTCGACGACGACGAGTGTTTCAGCGGGTAATGGCCCGTCCTTGGCCACTTCATTGCCGAGCCAGATCCAGCCAGCGCCGGCGACGGCGCCCGCGAGGATCACAATCGCAACGACAAGCGACAACAGGCCTTTGATGAACTTCATGAAACGCCTCACACGAATCCCGGCAATGCCAGCTTACATGCCCGCCCCTGCCCGGCGATAGTGGCCTATTTCACTTCCCGGATCACGAGCGACGCATTGGTGCCGCCAAAGCCGAAACTGTTCGACATCGCAGCGCGCACGCGGCCCTTCTTGGCCTTGTGGGGAATGAGATCAATCGGCGTCTCGAAACTCGGATTGTCGAGGTTCAGCGTCGGCGGCATAATCTGGTCGCGAATGGCCAGCGCGCAGAACGCGGTCTCGATGGCACCGGCCGCGCCGAGGAGGTGGCCAACAGCCGACTTGGTCGACGACATGGACAGGTTCTTGGCGTGGTCGCCATAAGCCCGCTCGACCGCACCCGCTTCGCCTTCGTCGCCCTTCGGCGTCGATGTGCCGTGGGCGTTGATGTAATCAACCTCGGTCGGATCGATGGCCGCATGCTTCAATGCCATTTTCATGGCGCGGTAGCCGCCTTCAGCGCCTTCGGCCGGCGCGGTGATATGATAGGCGTCGCCCGTCAGGCCATAGCCAACGACTTCAGCATAGATATTCGCGCCGCGTGCCTTGGCGTGTTCGTATTCTTCCAGCACCAGCACAGCTGCGCCATCGCCCATGACAAATCCGTCGCGGTCCTTGTCATAGGGACGCGAGGCTTTCTCAGGCGTGTCATTGAATCCGGTCGACATGGCCTTCGCCGCGCAGAAGCCGGCAATGGCGATGCGACCGATCACAGCCTCGGAGCCGCCGGCCAGCATCACGTCGGCATCGCCGTACTTGATGAGGCGCGCCGAGTCGCCAATCGCATGCGCACCCGTGGCACACGCCGTCACGACGGCATGGTTGGGGCCCTTGAAGCCGTGTTTGATCGAGACCTGCCCGGAGGCAAGGTTGATCAGGGCCGACGGGATGAAGAAGGGGCTCACCTTGCGCGGGCCATGCTCGTGCAGGGTGACAGCCGTCTTGTAGATGGATTCCAGTCCGCCAATGCCGGAGCCGATCATCACGCCTGTGCGCTCACGGCTTTCTTCGTCTTCCGGACGCCAGTCGGCGTCCTCGACAGCTTCTTCCGCTGCCGCAATGGCGTAAAGAATGAATTCGTCGATCCGGCGCAGCTCCTTGGGGGAGACAAACTTGTCCGGATCAAACGCATGAGGGTCGCCTGACCCACCGCCGCGTCCGTTGGTCCATGGCACCTGGAACGCGATCTTGCACGGCATGTCTTCCGGGTCGAAGACGTCGATGCGCCCCGCTCCCGATTTTCCAGCAATCAGGCGTTCCCAGGTTGCCTCGCGCCCGAAAGCGAGCGGAGAGACAATCCCGATACCCGTTATAACAACGCGGCGGTCAGACATGCAGTTACAGCCTCGTCTTAGACGTGAGCTTTGATGTGAGTCACCGCGTCACCGACGGACCGGATCGATTCCTGCACATCGTCTGGGATTTCGATATTGAACTCTTCTTCGAAGGCCATGACCAGCTCGACAAGGTCAAGCGAGTCAGCGCCGAGATCGTCAATGAAGCTCGCGCTTTCAACAACCTTGTCGGCATCCACGTCGAGATTATCGACTACGATTTTTTTAACACGCTCAAGAACGTCAGACATGAATACCTCTCTAGAATATGCCCGATAGCCGGTTCATTTCTGAACCATTGTGTTGCGCCTAGCACACACTTGGCGAAAGCGCCAAGCCCTAGCAGCAACGGTGACTGTAGCGAAATCAGATCATTGCCATACCACCATTCACATGCAGCGTTTGCCCCGTCACGTAAGATGCCTCGCTGGATGCAAGGTATACTGCGGCTGCGGCGATGTCTCCACCCTGCCCCAACCGTCCCGCTGGTATACCGCCAAGCAGGGCCGTTTTCTGTGCCTCGGGAAGCCCGTCGGTCATGGGTGATTCGATGAAGCCGGGGGCAATCGTGTTGGCGGTGATGCCCCGGCTGGCGACTTCCTGGGCGATGGATTTGGTGAAACCGATCATCCCGGCCTTGGACGCGCAATAGTTCGTCTGACCCGGATTGCCCGTCACGCCCACGATGGATGTAATGCCAATAATGCGACCATAGCGGCGCTTCATCATGCCCCGAACGACACTCTTGGTGAGGCGGAAATAGCTGCCAAGATTGACCTGCAGCACGTCATTCCAGTCATCATCCTTCATCTGGATGAGCAGCTTGTCGCGCGTGATGCCTGCATTGGCGACCAGGATGTCAAGCGGACCGATAGCGGCCTCTGCGCGGCCCACAAGACCATCTACGGCCTCTGCGTCGGACAAGTTGCAGGTAACAATGGCGCTCTCGCCCTTCAGCGCGCCTGCGACGTCCTCAAGCACGTTCTCGCGTGTGCCCGACAGCGCAACTTTTGCGCCTGCCTCTGACAGCGCCATGGCGATTGCACGGCCGATGCCACCCGATGCGCCGGTAACCAGGGCCGTCCGGCCGGTAAGATCAAACATGGGCTTCTCCCTTGATAAAGGCTGCGAAGGCTTCGAGATCCTCGGGTGTTCCGAGTGTGAAACCATTCAGTGATTTTTCGATACGGCGCTGCATGACGGTCAGCACCTTGCCGGCGCCCGCCTCGGCGGTCGAGGTGACGCCCTGACCGACCATATATTGCACGCTCTCGGTCCAGCGCACGCGGCCCGTCACCTGGTCGACCAGGTTCTGGCGGATCGTATCGGGATCGGACGTCGGCGCGGCTGAAATATTGGCCACGACCGGAACCACAGGCGTGTTGATCGTCACGCCGGACAGCGCCTCCGCCATGGCATCGGCGGCTGGCTGCATCAGCGAGCAATGGAAAGGCGCCGACACGTTCAGCGCCATCGCCTTCTTCACGCCATTGGCCTTCGCGTGCTCGCAGGCCGCATCAATCGCGGCTTTGGAGCCTGACAGCACGAGCTGCCCCGGTGCATTGTCATTGGCGATCTCGCAAACGCCACCGGTTGCCCGTCCCGCGACACAGGCCGCTTCGGCCTGCGCGACATCAGCGCCGAGCAGCGCCGCCATGGCGCCCTCGCCTGCCGCCACCGCGCCCTGCATGGCATTGCCGCGTATCCGCAGCAGGCGGGCTGTGTCGGCCAGGCTGATCGCCCCGGCAGACGCCAGCGCCGAATACTCGCCAAGGGAATGGCCTGCCACGAAGCGGCCATCGGCGGCCGACAGGCCGGACGCTGCCTCCAGCGCCCGCATGGCGGCCACGCTGTGGGCCATCAGCGCCGGCTGCGCATTCGCGGTCAGGGTCAGTTCGGCAATGTCGCCGTCCCACATCAGTTTCGACAGGTTCTGGCCGAGCGCTTCGTCGACTTCTGCGAACACGGCTTTGGCGGCGGGAAACGCATCCGCGAGGGCTTTGCCCATGCCGATTTCCTGGCTGCCTTGCCCCGGGAATATGAACGCCAGTCCTGTCATCGAGATTTCCTCCAGATTTTTGTCGTGCCTACTGGGGGTCGCCAATGTGTGCAAGCGCTTGAAATCTGCGCCAATATAGGCTTAAGACGCGCGTTCACACGCAGGGATGCGGTCCTCATTAGGCCGGAATGAGCCGGACGAAGAGGGGCCATCGCCAGTCAGTTTCCCGCTGCCTAGCGCCGCATGCCTCATTTTTGGGAATAAAAACATGGCACTATATGAGCACGTCGTGATCACACGACCTGACATTTCGCCGGCACAGGTCGATACATTTATCGAAGAACTGTCCGGCTTCCTCAAGGAAAAAGGCGCAACTGTCGGCCGCACCGAGTATTGGGGCCTGCGCAACCTTGCCTATCCGATCAAGAAACAACGCAAGGCGCATTATTCGCTCCTGAACATCGACGGCCCTGCCGCGGCGATCCACGAACTGGAACGCCGCCTGCGCATTTCCGACGATGTGATGCGTTACATGACAATCCGCGTCGAGTCGCACAGTGACGAGCCTTCGGCTGTCCTGTCGCGCAAAGAACGCCGTCGCGACTAGAAAGGACAGGACACATGGCTCAGAAACTGAACATCACGAACATTCCTGCCCGTCGCCCGTTCGGTCGCCGCCGCAAGGTGGACCCGTTTACCGGCGAACACGCCCAGGATATCGACTACAAGGACGTGAAACTGCTGCAGCGCTATATCTCTGAAAAAGGGAAAATCGTGCCCAGCCGCATCACGGCCGTCAACCTCAAGAACCAGCGCAAGCTTGCACAGGCGATCAAACGCGCCCGCATGCTGGCCCTGCTTCCGTTTGAAGTGAAGTAGGAGACACCGACATGCAAGTGATCCTTCTTGAACGCGTCGAACGCCTTGGCAAGATCGGAGACGAAGTCTCCGTGAAGAACGGCTTCGCACGTAACTTCCTCATCCCGCAGGGCAAGGCTCTTCTCGCAAACGACAAGAACCGTGCGCGGTTTGAAGCCGAGCGCGAAGTCATTGAACAGCGCAACGCAACGGCCCGTGCCGCTGCCCAGACCGACGCAGAAAAGCTCGAAGGCGAGATCTTCATGATGATCCGCCAGGCCGGTGACACCGGCCAGCTGTTCGGTTCGGTCACCGCTCGCGACATTGCCGAAGCGGCGACCGTTGCCGGGTTCAAAGTGCCTGTCAGCGGCGTTCGTCTCGACAAGCCGATCAAGGCGATTGGCCTCTATGACGTTGCCGTCCGCCTCCACGCGGAAGTGACGGTCACCGTGCAGGCCAACGTGGCCCGCTCGACCGAGGAAGCCGAGCGTCAGGCCAAGGGCGAGGACATTGTCAGCGCCCTCCAGGAAGCCAATGCCGCGTTCGCATCCGAACAGGCCAGCGAGCTGAAAGAAGCCGCGTCCGAACTGTCCGACATGATCGGCGGAATGGACGAGGACTAGCCTTCTTTCGCTCCGGCGAAACTCATCAGGAAGCCGCAGCTTTTCACAGGCTGCGGCTTTTTTTGTGACTCGCACCGGCCCAAAGGCAGAACGCTGCCAGATGTATGAAGCCATCCCGCCCAAGGTGGGCTAGAATCAACCAATGCCTCTCGACGATCACTCCCCCGAGCCGAACATCATCGCCCCGAACAACCTGTCGGCCGAGGCTGCGGTTCTGGGCGCGATCCTGTTCGACAACAACTCCTACCAGCGCGTGGCGGATGTCCTGCGCCCGTCGGACTTCTATGCTCCCGCGCACCAGGAATTGTACGACGTTGCCGCGACGATGATCCAGCAGGGCCGTGTCGCCGATGGCGTGACCCTGCGCGAGCATTTCGAGAAGGCCGAGAAGCTGACCGAGATCGGCGGCGCGCGCTATCTGGAGCAATTGCTCGACAGCGCCGCATTCGGGCCGGAAGTCTCCGACTATGCCCACATGATCCGCGACCTGGCGATGCGCCGGGCGCTGGTCGATATCAGCGGCGAGCTGAAGGGCCGGGCCCTGACGCCGGGCCCGGATGAGAGCGGCGAACGCCAGATCGAACTGGCCGAACGCCAGCTGTTCGACCTCGCCGAGCGGGGCGCCACCGGGCGGGGCTTTACCAGCTTTTCCGAGGCGCTGGTCGAATCGCTGAAGGCCGCCGAAGCCGCGTTCAAGCGCGAAGGCAAGATTGCCGGCATCCCGACCATGCTGCGCGACCTCGACGAGAAGCTGGGCGGTTTCCACCGGTCCGACCTCCTGATCCTTGCCGGGCGCCCGTCAATGGGGAAGACCTCGCTGGCCACGAACATTGCCTATAACGCCGCCGCCGCCTACCGGGCCGAGGTGCAGGATGACGGCTCGAAAAAGACGATGGAGGGCGGCATTGTCGGCTTCTTCTCGCTGGAAATGTCGAACGAACAGCTGGCCACGCGTATCCTCGCCGAGCGGACCGGGATCACGACCCACCGCATCCGGCAGGGCGATCTCGACAAGGCCGACTTCGAGCGCCTGCGCGAGGCCACCGAAGAGCTGCAGAACCTGCCGCTCTATATAGACGATACCGGCGGCATCTCGATCAGCCAGCTGGCGGCCCGCGCCCGCCGCCTGCAGCGCTCGGTCGGGCTCGACCTGATCGTCATCGACTACCTCCAGCTGATCACCGTCAACAACACCAATTCCAACACCAACCGCGTGCAGGAAGTGACCCAGATCACCACCGCCCTGAAGGCGCTGGCCAAGGACCTCAACGTGCCGGTCCTGGCCCTGTCGCAGCTCAGCCGCGCGGTCGAACAGCGCGACGACAAGCGCCCGCAACTCTCCGACCTGCGCGAATCCGGCTCGATCGAGCAGGATGCCGACGTCGTCATGTTCGTCTACCGCGAGGAATACTACCTCGCCCGGTCGGAGCCCGGCGCCGACCCGAACGATCCGTCCTCGAACGAGAAATGGACCCAGTGGCGCGCCCGGATGGACCAGATCTACGGCATTGCCGAAGTCATCATAGGCAAGCAGCGCCACGGCCCCATCGGCAAGGTCGATCTCGCCTTCGACGCCAATATCACGCGCTTCGGCGACCTCGAACGCAGCCGCCACCTGGAAGACACGAGCGAATAGGCCTGCGCGTGCGACCGCAGGCCTGCCTGAGGCCTCCGGCACGGAACGGAAAATCCGGGTGATCGCCTCACGGTTCATGCGGCACATTATACGGCAGGCTGGGAGGGGTGTGGATAAGGGAGGTGTTTTCCAGCGCACAAGGCCCGTAATCTCGCGGGCGGCTGTGCGCGCTGATGCGCACGGATCGCGGTGCAAATTTGCGACTGCAGAATCCCGTCAGGAGACATTGCTGAGCAACAGTCTGACCGGCGGGTTTTCGCTGCGGATTCAAATGGTCGCTGCAACACACTCGCCGAACCGTTCGGCGGGGGTTTGGTATTCCAGTGTTTTCCTAGGCCGTTCGTTGAGTTTTCTTGCGATGGCGTTCAGTCTGGCTTGGCTGTGGATAGAGAGGTCTGTACCGCGCGGCAGATACTGTCGCAGCAGGCCGTTCGTGTTCTCGTTTGAGCCGCGTTGCCAGGGACTTTGCGGATCACAGAAGTAGACGTGTATATCCGTTGCCAGTGTGAACCGCTTGTGGTCAGCGAGTTCCTTTCCTCGATCCCAGGTCAGAGACTTATAAAGCTCGCTGGGAAGTTTGCGGGACTGCTTGATCAGGGCCGACACGACGCCAGCAGTGTCCTTGTTCTTCACCTTGACCAGCATGACATAGCGCGAGTGGCGCTCCACCAGTGTCGCAATATAGCTGTTCTTTGAACCACCGATCAGATCACCTTCCCAGTGACCTGGGACCACTCGATCTTCCACAGAAGCTGGCCTCTCGCTGATCGAGATAGCATCCTTTATCTGACCCACCCCTTTTCTTTTGAGGCTGGCCTGTCTTGATCGGCGGATGGCGCGTGTGGCTCTCAAATGCGCCTGCAGCTCTTTCTTCAGAACGCCGCGCGCCTGTATGAACAAGCACTTATAGATCGTTTCATGGGACACGCGGCAATGCTCTGCTTCCGGATAGGTTTGCTTCAGCCAGCCGGCGATCTGCTGCGGTGACCAGTCCAGCCGGAGTTTGTCAGAAACAACTCGGCGCAGGAAGGCACTGCCTGAAAGTTTGCAAGGCTTAGGGCGCAAGGTTGTTTCCCAGGCCCGCGTGTCAGCTTTGGTTGCGCGATAGGGTCGCTTGCCACCATTGCGCGCAATCTCCCGGCTGACCGTGGAGGCAGCTCTGCCAAGAGCCCTCGCAATCGCGCGCATCGACAGTCCTACCACAAGCCCACGGGATATCTCTTCGCGCTCTGCCAGAGTGAGCGCCCACCGAGATCGCTTGCGCACAGGTGGACGAATACCGCCCGTTGGCTCCAGGACCGAAAAGATCGAAGAATGACCACGATCAAACACCCGGCCGATCGCGTTCAGTGTATCCCCGCGCTTCCAGCGATCCCAGATCTCAGCCCGCTGGGCCTCCGAATAATAAATCCGACGACGTTGCTTCATTAGCTCCACTCCAGTTCTTCAAATGACTAAAGTGTTGCGATGACCCTTTGAACCCGCAACAAGAGTAAGCCCGTACGTGCAAACCGTACCGCAACTGAACGACTAAGCAGGGATCGACAGAATGCTATTCGAGACAATCGCAAATGGGGGCTGCCGCTCATACTTGTACGGCTGTAATGACACTCGCGTGGCTGTCTTGATCGATCCAGCACTTAGCCAAATTGATCGCTATTTGTCACTCGCCAATCAGGCGGGATTTCGCATTCACTACATCATCGAAACCCACACCCATGCGGACCATTTCACCGGCGCCAAAACTATATCTAAAAAGCTTGATATTCCAGTTGTTATGCACCGGAACGCCCCGGCAGTTTTTGCGGAGATGCGTCTTGATGATGGGGACACGCTAAAGGTTGGCAATCTTCGCTTGCGATTCATGCACACCCCTGGGCATACCGCCGATTCAATGTGCATCGTTGGGCCCGATCGGGTTTTCACTGGAGATACGCTGCTAATAGGCGCTACCGGCCGGACCGACCTGCCGACAGGAGACCCGGCAGCGCTCTACCATTCCCTATTTGAAAAAGTGCTCAAATTGCCACCGGAAATGGAAGTCTATCCGGCGCACGAGTATAAGGCGCGTGAAAACTCAACTATCAGCAGAGAAGTCGCAGAAAACCCTAGGCTGCAAGTCGCTGATGAGGCCGCGTTCCTTGATCTGATGCAGACGCTAAATCTCTCTATGCCAACCCATCTGACGGAAGCTCTGCGGGTAAACATGAGCGGCGGCGCTAGTGTCTCGCAACTGCTAGACGAAGCTGCGAACGTCGTGCCTTTCGTCTCAATGGACGAGCTGCAGAAGCGAAGAGCCGCGGGCACAAATAACCTTGTCGTCCTAGATGTTCGCGAACGTGATGCATTTGACAAAGCTCATATCCCTGGTGCCGCACATCTGCCTAGAGGACAGTTGGAACTGCGAGTAAATGAAGCGTTCCCCGACCCAACGTTATGCATCGTCACCTATTGCGAGTTCGGCAAAATATCAGTTCTGGCCGCTGCCACGCTCCGACAGATGGGCTTCACGCGGGCCAGCACGCTTGATGGTGGTTTGGAGCAATGGATCGCTAACGAAATGCCAACCGAACAAACCTGAGCTTTCAATACAACTATGATCGTTATGTCCGCTAATGACCCATCAGAGCCGAAGAAAGAGTGACCCGGTCTTCGCGCCCAACACACCGGCTCGCTCGCTGCCTCAGCCCTAAAACCGTTTGAGGCACGTTTTGCTGCCAAATGCTCCATGTTCCGCGATTGCCTTGCGGTTCTTGGCGAGAGTTAAGGCGCAGGTGTTCGCTTCACATGAGAGACCAGCGCCACGCAGCTGTCGCAGACGTCCGCATTGCTACGGTGGCTGACGGGCGGCCTAAACGGCTTGATATCGATGTTGGCACGTCTAGTGTCGTGGGGTGGCCTTGGCGCCGGCAAAAGGGATCAGGACCGATGCGTATATTTCTGGCGATTCTGGTGTTCCTGCTGGCCTCCCCCTCCACGCATCTTGCCGCCGCAGATGCGTGGCCGACGACGCTGATCGATGTGTACAAGGGCGATTCCGGGTTTTTCTCCGAAGATGACGAAGCCGAACTTCCGGGCGATTCGGAGGTCCGGAAACTGGAAGACTTCCTCTCCTATGCCGCCGAGCGGATGGAGGCATGGGGGTTTCCCGCGCCGGCGCTGCAGCTGATCGAGAGTGAAGCCTGCGCGGCCTGCTATCGTATCTATCTCGATGAAATTGTCTTTGGCGGAGGCGACGCCGCGGGCGTCACATCGAATTTCGCCTGGACGCCGTCGACCGGAGAATACGACGTTACGACCATCAACCGGAACAAGGCGCTGAAGGATAATGACACGAAGATCCGTGTCGCGGCCTATATCACCGGAGCGCATGAACTGTTCCACACCGTTCAGCACAGCACCCCCTATCTTTCGGGCGGTGAAAAAACGGCAAGCCGCTGGATTGCCGAAGGCACCGCTGAAGCCGTGGCACTGTACCTGCTCGAATCCTATCCGAAGCGCGCCACTATTCAGCCTAATGAGCAATACATCGAGGGCGTAAGCAAGGAAAAGCAATATGGCGGGCGCCTCTATTCCTTGCCATTGCCGGTGGAGGAGCGCGGCGGGACCAGCAACCCGATGGGCGACTATCGTTCGAGTTCCTTCTGGCGCTACCTCGCCGAGATTACAGCGAGCCGCAACACGTCCGGACGGGCCAGCATGCCCGGGCCCGCCAAGGAGGATGCCGACTTCTCCTACCTGGTTGAACTCTTTGGCAAGCCGAATGCCGGCAACTCGCTCAGCGCAGAAATAACCTGGCTTGATCAGTCCCTCTGGCACTACGACCTGTTCGCCCAGAAGCTCGGCGAAACGCATGCCCGCTTCCTATCGACACTGGCGGGGTATGCGGACTATCGGTATGTGGACAGAAAGATGACGCAGGATGAATGGCTGCGGATGTTCTTCGGCAAGTGCGTGACCGTATCGTTCAAGCCGGGGGCGCCTTCCGGGAAACAGGTGCTGGACCTGCGCGAAATGGCCGGACGCTGTGTGGAAGTCAGGCAGGTTGGCGGAACCGACGCCGTTCAGTTCGACCTGCAGATCGAGACCGGATCCGAGACGGAGACTGAGCAATTGTGGGTCGGCGAGCCCGGCGGGCAGGTGCTGTCACGCCGCCATGACCGGCTATGGGACGAGACGATCGACCGCGACCGCAGCGTCTGGTTCAACAAGGTAGTGCGCGGGTCGGCCCCTGTCATCTTCATCGTCACGAATGCTGCGGACACAGCGTCTACGACACGGCCGGTATCGGCGACGGTTCAGGTTACCTTCAATCAGTGGACAAGGCCCGGCGCGCCGGCGCCCAGAGCCGCGCCCGCGACAGATCCCGGGCCGGATGGCCGGGGCGATGCGCTCAAGAAACGCGTTGAAGCCGCCGGCGGCGAGATGACCACCGGCAGCGCGTATACCATGCAGATTCAACGCGACGAGAGTGCCATGCACATCCGTCTCAGCGCGGTGCCAATGGCCGTGAGCGCGGTATTCACGCCCGGCGGGTCTGGCGGGTTCATGGATCAGATCCTGACGAGCGGCGAAGGGGTCGAAGCCGCTGCTTCTGGCGTCATGGCCGCCTATTTGCCGGGCGGGCTGCCCCGTCAGCAACAGGCCGGCGAGGAAGTCGCCATCCTTATACCGCGCATAGAATATGGTTTCACGGGCACCATTCCCGGCGCGCGGATCTACACGACGGACAGCGATGGTACGCCCCTGTTTGCCGTTGGCCCACAAGATTCCCAAGCCGGACCGCAGCGCGAATTCCGTCCGTCAGGCACCGTCACGATCAGCCATTTCTCGCCGGAATACCTCTCCGGCAGCTACCAGGCCGACTTTGTGGACCCCGGCGCCGTGACGCCGTCGCAGATGCAGCAATCCCGGCCCACGCTCGACATCAGGTATTCGGCAGGAGAATCCTTCGTCGTGTCCGCGCCCTGGACCACACTTGACCGGACGGACTCCGCGATGCCGGTGAATATGTGGGACGAGGTGGAGGCCGACCTGCTGAAGCGCATGCCGCCGGATATGGCAGATATTGGACGCGCCATGGTGGAGGAAGCCCGCAGCGCCAGCGAGGACGGCCGGGACCCTGATTTCTCGGCCATCACGTCTGTCAACAATCCGGCCTCCGCCGCGTGCGACTGCTCCTGCAGCGGCATGGAGGCCCTGACGCGCATGGGCGAGGCGGTTGACGCCGCTGGCCGCGCCCCGACTGCCGCAGAAAGGGAACTCGCAGCATGCGGCATGGCGTGCTCGAAACAGTACGCGGTATGCGAAGCGGACTAGCCCAGAAGCAAGGGCATCCGCTCTGCATTCAATGGCAAATTGCCTGAATGGAAACAGTTCTGAACCTTTGGACGAGGTCCCACCGAAGACTGCCTAGTTTATCATGCCTGCTCTTGCGCCCACCGGAGACTTTCGCCCCGCGTTTCAGCGATCCCCTTCATCACATAAATGCCCGTTGGCCCTCTGCCCGCATTGCGCGTAGAGCTAGATGCCTTGACCGGGGGAGAACGGCGTGGCGCTGGAAAGCATCTATTATATCAGCCAGACGATCGCGGTCGCCGCGATCCTCGGCACGCTGGTGGCGCTGATTGTGCAGATGCGGCGCGCCGACACGCTGGCGCGGGCGGAAATCACGCGGTCGGTGGCCACCGAAGCGACCTACCTGCAGCATGCGCTTTTCAGTTCGCCCGAAGCGGCCGATTTCATGCATCGCGCCCTGTACACGGATGCGCCATTGAGTGACGCCGAAACGCTGCGCTTTTCGCTCTCTATGAACAGCCTGCTCGTCACGCTGGAGATGGCGACCATGATGACCGTGCGGGGATACGTGGAGACGATCACGACCCCAAGGACAAAATCCACGATCCGGCAGTACATGGCCTCGCCACGGGCCCGCGCCTGGTGGGCGGAGGTCCGGATCACCCATTTCGCGCCCAACCCGGCCTTCTGCGCATTGGTCGACCGGATGATCGACTCGGCCGAAGTGCAGGGCACCTGAAGCGCCGACACCCTTGATCAGTTGCTCAGCTCCCGGACCATTCCGCCGGGCGCTTGCCGAGGAAGGCGGCGATGGCTTCCTTGTAGTCGGGCTGCTTGACCATGGCGCTCATCAGGGCGTTCGCCTCGCGCACCGAGGCGCCGACATCGCGGTGGAAGTCGAGATAGGCCTGGCGCTTGGTCTGGCGCAGCGCTTCGGGGGAGACGCGGGTTATCAGGTCCAGCGCATAGGCGCGCGTCTCGGCGATGAGCTCGCCTGGCGCGACGAGGCGGTGGACAAGGCCGATGGCATGGGCCTCGTCGGTCAGGAACTTGCGGCTGGACAGCAGCAGTTCCAGCGCGCGGGCGCCGCCGATCAGGCGCGGCAGCAGCCATGACAGGCCGTATTCGGCCGGCAGGTTGAGCGGGCCGTGCGCGGTGGTGAGCTTGGCCCCCGGCACGGCGAAGCGGATGTCGGCATAGCAGGCGAGCACGAGGCCCGCGCCCGCCGCCGCGCCGTTGATCGCGGTGATGACCGGCTTGGACATGGCGAAATGATAGGCGAAGTCCTCGGCAAAGGGCGCGAAGGATGTGTCGCCGGGGGTGACCAGGTCTGCCGGCGTGCCGGCATCATAGGCGCCGGATTTCGAATGGCCGTCGAGGGCCTGCGAGTCGCCACCGACGCAGAAGCGCTCGCCGCTGCCGGTGACAAGGATGACCCGCACGGCGGGGTCGGCCTCGGCCTCGCCCAGCAGGTAGCGGTATTCGGCATGCATGCGGCCGGTCCAGGCATTGCCCCGGTGGGGGCGGCTGAGCGTGATCGTCGCGATCCGGCCCGCCACGTCGTATTCTGTCGCCTTCAGGTCCATGGCCCGTTCCTCTCCTGCCGCTTGCCGCGCCCGCAACTATTGGCGACATGGTTGCAGAAGTCCAATACCGCCCGGAACTGCCCCTGCGTCAGGGGCCCGGCGGGCGGATTGCCCCGCCCCAGAAAAGCCCGCATGGTGGGGCCAGCGAAACGAAAAATGCAGGATGGAAACCCATGACGGACCTCAACAGTGAACTCTTCGAACTCAGCATGTCGGACAAGGCCAAGCCGCTGCTGGCGCGCGTGGTCAAGCACCTGGAAGAGAATGTCGCCCCGTGGCGCGACGAGTTCGAGGCGCTGAATGCCGACAAGGAAGACCGCTGGACGTGGCATCCGCGCCAGCTGGAGCTGATGGAAGCGGCCAAGACCAAGGCCAAGGAAGCGGGCCTGTGGAACTTCTTCCTGCCGGATGCCGACACCGGCGAGGGCCTGAGCAATCTCGACTATGCCTATATCGCCGCCGAGCTGGGCAAGCATCCCTACGGCTCCGAGACGATGAACTGCAACGCGCCCGACACGGGCAATATGGAAGTGCTGGAGCGGGTCGGCACGCCGGCGCAGAAGGAACAATGGCTAAAGCCGCTGCTGGCCGGCGAGATCCGCTCGGCCTATGCGATGACCGAGCCGGGCGTGGCCTCGTCGGACGCCAAGAATATCAGCACGACCGCCGTGCTCGACGGCGACGAATGGGTGATCAATGGCGAGAAATTCTACATTTCCGGCGCCGGCAACCCGCGCTGCAAGATCATGATCGTGATGGTCAAGACCAGCCCCGATGCGCCCGCCAGCAAGCAGCAATCGCAGATCCTCGTGCCGATGGACACGCCGGGCGTGAAGATACTCGGCGCGATGGAAGTGATGGGCGAAGACCATGCCCCGATCGGGCACATGCACCTGAAGTTCACCGACGTGCGCGTGCCCAAGGACAATATCCTGCTGGGCGAGGGGCGCGGGTTCGAGATCTCGCAGGTCCGCCTCGGCCCGGGCCGCATCCACCATTGCATGCGCTCCATCGGCAAGGCCGAACTGGCGCTGGAAATGATGGTCAAGCGCGCCGGGACACGCACGGCGTTCGGACAGAAAATCGCCAAGCTGGGCAAGAACCTGGAAGTCATCTCGCGCGCGCGGATCGAGATCAACGCGATGCGGCTGGCCGTGCTGCAGGCCGCCAAGGCGATGGACGTGCTGGGCAACAAGGAAGCGCGGATCTATGTCAGCGCAGTGAAGGCCATGGTGCCGGAGAAGGTCTGCCTGATCATCGACCAGGCGATGCAGATGCATGGCGCGGCCGGCATGTCGCAATGGTTCCCGCTGGCCGGCATGTATGCCGACATGCGCCACCTGCGCTATGCCGATGGCCCGGACGAAGTGCACCACATGGTGGTCGGCCGCGCCGAAGTGCAGAAGCACGGCCTCTGGTAGGCCGGGCGTCTAGCTCGGACGGGCGCGCTGCGCTGGGATGACGGCGACGGTGAAACGGCATAGGCAGACGAGGCGGTCGGATTCATCCGTGATGCGGATGGTCCAGACCTGCGTCGTGCGGCCCAGCGCTTCGGCCCTGGCCGTGGCGTAGACGAAGCCATCTTTCACGGGGCGGACATGATTGGCGTTGATCTCGAGGCCGACGCCGACGCTCTCAGTCGAATCGAGCGCGAGATTGGCCGCAATCGAGCCGACCGTTTCGGCCAGCGCCACCGAGGCCCCGCCATGCAGGCGTCCGTGCGGCTGCAGCGTGCGATGGTCGACCGGCATGCGCGCGGTCAGCGTGTCGTCGCCGATGCTGACCAGCGTGATGCCGAGGACGCCGCCCATCGTGCCCTGTTGGGCAGCGGTGATTTGGTCGAGGTCTATGTTCGTTTGTCGCCAGATTGACATTGGCAAGCCTTTTCAAGTTCAGTGGAGAGGATGCGCAATCCCGCGTCCCCGGATGTGACCGGCACATGTGGCACGCCCGCCGCCTGCCCCACAACCCGCTGGGGCCTTGCCGTTGCGGCATGTCCGCCGGGCCCGCGAACCTCGTAGTTTCCCGTATTGCGGATCGCCGCCTGGCACGCCGTAATTGCCTCCCGCCCCGGCAAAGGGAGAGCGACATGGATGGCAGCTTTCAGGTAACGCAACCGGACACCCGGACCGCGGCGGACGGGCGTGCCGGTCCCGCCTTCCGGGCCGAGGTGGATGCTTTCCTTGACGACGCCCTGACCGAGGACCTGCGCGCAGCGGGCCGCGCGACGACCGGGCTGAAATCCGCGCCGGATGCCTGCCGGGCCTGGCGGGAGGCGCTTCACGCCCGTGGCTGGTACGCGCCGACCTGGCCGGTGGAACATGGCGGGGCCGGCTGGAGCACGGCGCAGCGCCTGTATTTCGAGAATGCCTGCGCCGAACGCGATGCGCCGCTGCTGATGTCGTCGGGCGTCCGCACCATCGGCCCGCTGATCATCGCCGAGGGTACGCCCGCCCAGCAGGCGCGCTACCTGCCCGCCATCCTGCGCGGCGAGCATGAATGGTGCCAGGGCTTTTCCGAACCGCAGGCAGGCTCAGACCTGTCCGCCCTCTCGTTGAAGGCGACGCGCGACGGCGACGACTTTGTGCTGACTGGCAGCAAGCTGTGGACGAGCTTTGCCCAGTACGCCACCCACATGTTCCTGCTGGCCCGGTGCGACCCGGAATCGAAGGGCGGCGACGGACTGGTCTTCCTGCTGGTCGAGATGGACCGGCCGGGCATTGCGGTGCGACCGATCCGCTTTATCGATGGCGAAGACGAGACCAATGAAGTCTTCTTCGACGGCGTCCGCACGCCAGCCGCCGACCGGATCGGCGAGATCGGCAAGGGCTGGAAAGCGGCCAAGCGGCTGATGGAGATCGCACGGTCAAACAACACGACGACCGGACTGCTCCGACGCGCGCTGCGGGCGGCGCACCGTGGCGCGGCCGAGGCGGGTGAGGTGGACGCTGCCGGTCAGGCCCATCTGTCCGGGATGGCGCGGCGGATCGACGAATTCGAGGCACTTGAAGCGCATGCGTCTGCAGGAAGGATCGCCGTCGCCGCTGCGCCGGCGACGTCCGCACTGAAGCTGCTTGCAACCGAACTGCACCAGTCGATCACCGAAATCGGGCTGGAACTGGCGCCTAACAGCGCCTTCGCGCAGGCAAAGTATTTCGCAACGCGGGCGGCGACGATCTATTCGGGCACCAGCGAGGTGCATCGGAACATCCTCGCCCGCGCCATTGGCTGTCCCTGACAGCGCACGCCGCGCCGCCCTACAGCCTGCCGAGCCAGTCGAGCAGCAGGGCGTTCAATCGAACGAAGCTCCGAGATTGATGCTTTGACCTGCCAGCCGTGCCGATTCCAGAACGCGGCTGTTCAAGAGGAACACGTCAGTCGTCCTAGTTTCGGGCTTTGTAGGATCGATGCCGTACATCTGGTCATCGGTAAAGTAAACCAATGCCAGTTCCTGCTGGTCATCCCCATCGATATCGCCAATTGATATGCCGCCTGTGGAAGTATTCCCGCCCCATGCCGAAAACGCACAGTAGCCATAATGCGTCTTTACGCCGGCATTCTCTACCACTGTCCCTTTAAATGACGGCGAATCAATCCTGACGAATGACCCGTCCGGTAGGTCTGCGAGAGCCTCATCTGGTGGACTGTATGGCCCACCAGTCAGATCGGTCCGAGCGGGGAAGCCTCCAGCAAAAATCTGTCCGGAAAGAACAATCGCCGTTGCCGTGGTCGTCTCCTCTGAAGGCGAGAGATAATGCAAACTCAGGACGACATCACTGCCCTCGTCTCCAATGATGTCGCTGGTTATGAACGCGTCATCCACACCGCCTGCAAATATTGACATGTTGAAGCCGCTGACGCCTGGCACCGTCTCCAGGCCAATCGTAATCATCCCGTCAGCGGCGGAGGTGAGCGCAGCGCCCGACACCAGGTAGACCTCGAAGCGATCATGGTCATTCCCAAAGCTACCATTAAACATACGGACCAAAATGTCTGCAAAGCCATCACCATCCACGTCACCAACTCCGGCGATGTTGGGTGCGCCAATTTCGTCGGTCGTAATGATCCTGAACACATCCGGTGCCGAGAACGATTCGGCTGCGAACTTGCCATTAAGACGATCCATAAGGCGGCGTCCTGAATAGACGCTGATCTCATAGCCTTCCGTAGGCGTATCTGTATACGGAACATATGGCGCAGCCCCACGCAACCCCACGATCTCGACAAAGTCATCGAAGCCGTCATTGTCCACATCTGCCGTTCCCGGTTCGCGATAAGGCCACTGATCGTAGGCGATGCCGTCGGCATTATAGCGGTCAGGCCCGTGCGTAATGGTGAGGGCCTGCGCCGCCAGGTCGGATACTGTGGCGAAGAGTCCGCCAGACGAGCCATCCCGTATCGCTTTGCCAGACATAACTGTGAATTGTTCCACGCTGCCGATGGGTCCAGGTATCTGGGTATGCCTGTCCTGTATGACTTCGGAATAGCCATCGCCATCCATGTCGCCGACCGGCAGGAATGCACCAAGCACGCCGATCACCGGATCCCGCGTGGAACGAAGACCTGCTGGCAGTGCATCGCTCGAAAGGTTGATATCCGGACCTGCGTTCCGTGCGTCGAAAGTATCAGGGAAGAGCATGGTCGCGTCCGCCGGAAACAAGTTCCCGGTTATGAGATTCGCTGCGACCATCCCGGCATATTTTCTGGCCCCGGTCGCGGACATATAGGTGCCGCCCACCAAAGGCGAATTGAATGGCGCACCGACGTCATAATCCATATCAAATGTCACGCGCCCCTCGATCACGCCAGCGCCCGGCGCCGGAGCGGTCGCATCGAACGAGGTTGGACTTTCCGCAACCGTTGCCTGCCCAGGCAACAGGATGCCCGCCACGGTGAGGACCACACCCGGCTCGCGAATCGGACGAACCAAAAGCTCATCGAATCCATCGCCATCAAAATCGCCTGCACTTACCAGGTTCTGCGCATTCAATATGCGGACAAACCCATCCCTCGGTATATCGAGAACGCTTACGCTGAAATCCTGAACCACAGACTGTACACCGTCGGATGCTTCAAGACTGAGCTGATAGATGCTGTCGCCGTTAGCATCCTGCGGCGCTTCAAAATCGAATGACCCGGTCGCGACGATGGAGCCTGTATCCAGCCTGAAAAATGATGCATCGTCTCCGCCGAGGGCAAACGAAACAACCGCGCCCTCCGGATCCGAGGCCGAGAATTCCCCGACGAAGAATCGCCCTTCATCGATATCAAAAGCTGAATCGACTGAAAGATTTGGTGGAATATTAGAAGGTGGTGGTGGCGGAGACGATGAAGCGTTCGAGCCTCCAGACGTCCCACCTCCGCCGCCTGAACAAGCGGCCAAGCATACAAACCCAAGAGCTAAACCCGTTCGACGGAAATGTCTGATCATCGGCGCGAGGCTCCCTCGTTGCTATAATAGTGCGCCTGAAGCAGTGACAGGATCAACGCAATGCAAAACAACCAAAAGGAGATTTGTGCTCGGCCCCAAGATAGTCGTTAAAGTCCGCCAAGCCAGTCGAGCAGCAGGGCGTTGACCTCATCCGGGCATTCCTGCTGGGTCCAGTGGCCGCAGCCTTCGAGCAGGGTCGCGCCGCGCAGGTCAGACAGGTTTTCCTTCATCGCGGCCAGCATGTCGCCAGGCGACATTTTCAGGACAAGGTCCCTTGTGCCGCCGATATAGAGCGAGGGCTGGGCGATGGTCGTGGGGGCCGCATGGCCGGTGAGGAAGGCATGGTCGCGGTGCCAGTTGCGGTAGCGGTTGAGCGGCCCGCGAAAGCCGGACTGGCGGAACTGGGAGTCATAATAGGCGACATCCTCGGCTGACAGCCAGGGCAAGGGCATGGGCGGCTCCGGCAGGCGGTGCAGCAGCGTGTCGCCATGCTTCTTGTCGGTCGGCCATGTGCCGTCCGGCGCATCGCCGGAGATGGCATAGTAGAACTTGCGGATCGTCTCGGCCGGGTCGGCTTCCAGCTCTGCCTCGGGCGGGCCCTCGTCCTGGAAATAGACCTGGTAGAAGAACAGGCCCCGGTCGGTGAAGAAGGCGCGCACGGCGTCGATGAACACGACCTCGTTCGGCGGGATATAGGGCACGGACAGGCCGGCCACCGCGCGGAACGTGTCGGCGTGCAGCCGGGCCGTGTTCCAGGCGATGGGCGAGCCCCAGTCATGCCCGATCACGACAGCTTTCTCGCCGGGCGACAGGGCATGGGCGAGACCGGCAATGTCGCCGGTCAGGCTTTCCATGTCGTAGGCTTCGACGGCGTGAGGCCGGTCAGACCCGCCATAGCCGCGCACATCCGGCGCGGCGACGCGGTACCCCGCTTCGGACAGGGCCTTGATCTGGTGCCGCCAGGAATACCAGCTCTCCGGGAAGCCATGTACGAGGATGACGAGCGGGCCGTCGCCCGCTGTCGCCACGCGCAACCGGATGCCGTTTGTCTCGACGCGCTGGAAATCTGGATTCATGCGAGACTAGTCCTTGCCACCGATCCAGGTGAATTCCGGATCTTCCCACCAGGGAAAGAAGTTCGGCATGCCGTCGGACACTTTCACGGGATAGACCGGCTGGCGCTTCTCGAGGAAGCTCATCACGCCTTCCTTGGCGTCCGGCGTCTTGCCGCGCGAGTAGATGGCGGCGGAATCGACGATATGCGCTTCCATCGGATGGCTGGCGCCCAGCATGCGCCACATCATCTGGCGTGTCAGCGTGGTCGAGACGGCGGCCGTATTATCGGCAATCTCGCGCGCCATCGCCTTGGCGACGTCGAGCAATTCAGCCTGCGGGTGGACCGACAGGACGAGGCCGCCGGAAAGAGCTTCCGATGCAGGGAAGACGCGGCCCGAATAGCACCAGGCGAGGGCCTGCTGGATGCCGACCAGTCGCGGCAGGAACCAGCTGGAGGCGGCTTCCGGGTTGATGCCGCGGCGGTTGAACACGAAACCGAAGCGCGCATTGTCTGATGCGATGCGGATATCCATCGGCAGCTGCATGGTGACGCCGATGCCGACGGCCGCGCCATTGATGGCGCCAATCACCGGCTTGAGGCTGTCGAAGATGCGCAGGGTGACGCGGCCACCACCATCGCGCTGAATGTCAACATCCTGAGACCGGCCTTCCTCACCTGTCGCTGCCCGCGCATCATAGTCGAAAGTCTTGGCGCCTTCCGACAGGTCTGCCCCGGCGCAGAAGGCCCGGTCGCCCGCGCCTGTGACGATCACGGCGCGCACGCTGTCATCGGCATCGGTAATATCGAACGCCTCGATCATCTCGTACATCATCTTGCCGGTGAAGGCGTTCATCTTTTCGGGTCGGTTGAGCGTCAGGATGGCCACGCCGTCCTCAATATCCAGGATAATCTGCTCGAACTTTTTCGGCTGCGCCATCATGTATCTCCCTTGGGGCAATTGTTGAGGCCACACTGCCTGCCCGGCCACAGAGGTCAAGCGCGTCGCAGGGGAAACCAGCCCCCGGCTTGACCGCCCGGCGATTTCGCCCTGATAGTCGCGCCAAATCCCACCTGAACAAGGCGTTCCCATGCAATTTTCCCGTCTCGTCCTACTCGGTGCCGCCATGCTGGCAACAGGCGCAGCCGCCCATGCCGCGCCGCTCTATGTAAAGGCCGGCAGCCTGATCGATCCGGGCACAGGAACCGTCATGAAAGACGCCGCACTTGTCGTTGATGGGGGCACGATTGTTGCCTCGGGTACGCAACGCGCAACGAAAGTGCCAAAGGGCGCCACCGTGATCGACCTTGGCGCACGGACCGTGATGCCGGGCTTCATCGACATGCATACGCACCTCACCGGCGACGCCGAGACGGGCGCCTATGAATCGCTCGGCCTGTCAGACGAACGCATGGCCATTACCGGCGTCAAGAATGCGCGGCTGACGCTTCTGGCGGGCTTCACGACCGTGCGCGATGTCGGCGCCGAAAGCTATGGCGACGTCGCCCTGCGCGACGCGATCAACGAGGGCGACGTGCCGGGACCGCGCATGTTCGTCTCCGGCCCGCCTGTCGGCATTACCGGCGGCCACTGCTCGGACATCAACCTGCTGCCGCCCGAATACAGCCTGAAGGGCGAAGGCGTCGCCAATGGCCCGTGGGAGATGCGGGCCAAGGTCCGCGAGAACATCAAGTATGGCGTCGACCTGATCAAGACCTGCTCCACGGGCGGCGTCTTCTCCAAGGGCACCAGCCTCGGCGCGGCCCAGGGCACGCTTGAGGAACTGACCGCGATTGTCGAGGAAGCCCATGCCCGCGGCCTCAAGGTTGCCAGCCATGCCCATGGCACGGTCGGCGTTCGCAATGCCCTGCTCGCTGGCGTCGATACGATCGAACATGCCAGCATCCTCGACGATGAGACAATCGCACTCGCCAAGGAGAAGGGCGCCTACCTCTCCATGGATATCTACAATACCGAATACACGCTGGCCGAGGGCGAGAAGAACGGTGTGCTGCCGGAATCCATCGAGAAAGAGAAATCGATCTCGAAGATCCAGCGCGCGAGCTTCACCGCCGCCAACAAGGCCGGTGCAAAAATGGTGTTCGGGTCGGACTCCGGCGTCTATCCGCACGGTGACAATCCGAAACAGTTTTCGCGCATGGTCCAGTTCGGCATGACGCCGATGCAGGCGATCACGGCCGCCACGGCGACCGCTGCCGAAGCGCTCGGCAAGCCCGGCCTGCTCGGCTGCCTAGATGTTGGCTGCGCAGCTGACATGGTCGCGGTCAGTGGTGATCCGCTTAAGGATATTTCCATCCTGGAGAAGGCCGACTTCATCATGAAGGACGGCCATGTCTACAAGCAGGACGGAATCGAGGCCGTGGGGATTCGCTGATGCTACCCGAATGGCTGTCAAAGATAGATCCGACCACGCTCGCGGCGCCGCTGTTCATCCTGTCGGTTGCGTGGGAATGGTGGGCCGTGAAGTCCGGCCGCGCCAAGGGCCGTTATGAAACAAAAGACGCGCTTGCCTCCCTGGCGATGGGCACAGGCAGCGTCGTCGTCAACACGCTGACCGGCTTTGCCACGCTCTGGATGATGATGCTCCTCTGGCCCTACCGGCTGGCGACGATTCCATTCGCCTGGTGGAGCGTGCTGGTCGCCTTCGTGCTGTATGACTTCACCTATTACTGGAAGCACCGTTTCGCCCACCGCGTCCGCTGGTTCTGGATGGAACACGTCACCCACCATTCCAGCACGCACTACAATCTCACCACGGCCCTGCGCCAGCCCTGGTTCGGGCCGTTCACCGGCCTGATCCTGGTCGGCACGCCGATGGTGTTCATCGGCTTCCACCCCTATGTCATCTTCTTCGTCGGCGGCCTGAACCTGATCTACCAGTACTGGATCCATACCGAAGCGATTGACAGGATGCCGCGCTGGTTCGAGGCGGTCTTCAACACCCCCTCCCACCACCGCGTCCACCACGCCACCAATCCGCGCTATCTCGACACCAATTACGCCGGTGTGTTCATTACCTGGGACAGGATGTTCGGGACGTTCGTTCCGGAACTCGATGACGACAAGCCGGTCTATGGCATCGTCAAGCCAATCGGCAGCTACAATCCGTTCGTCATTGCCTTTCACGAGCCGTTCGGCCTGCTGCGCGACTGCGCGCGCGATGGCCTGCGCCCCGACCTGTGGGTCCGCCGGGCGCTCAATGCACCCGGCTGGGGCCCGGACGGCGCGCACAATCGCTCTGTCGAACTGAAGGCCGCTTATGTCGCCGCGCATCCTGAACATGCCGGAACGCCCGGCCTGCCCAGGGCCTGACTTTCCCCTGCGTCGCCAGTGGACGCGGGCAGCAGGTCGGATAAGTTCGGCAAAACAATCCGGCAGGCCCCGCAAGGGGCGCCGCCCCCCCCAATGGAGCGAGACGACGATGCATCCCTTCCATCACGCCAAGGCCCGGCCTGATCACCCTGCGTATACGATGGCCGGCAGCGGCGAAGTCGTCACGTTCCGCCAGCTCGACGAGCGGTCCAACCAGATCGCGCATGCGCTGCGCGAGGCTGGCTGCCAGCCCGGCGACACGATTGCCCTCTTCGCCGAAAACTCGCCCCGCTATTTCGAAGTCTGCTGGGCCGCCCAGCGGTCGGGTCTCTATTTCGTGTGCATCTCGTCACGCCTGACGACACCGGAAGTGCAGTACATCATCGAGGATTCCGGCTCGAAACTCCTGATCGCCGACGTCCACAAGTCAGCTGTCGCCCAGGATGTGAAATCCGTCACCAAGCTCGACGCCTATTGGTCGATCGACGGCGACATTCCCGGCTTCATCCCGCTGGAAACGCTGCAGAGCAAATTCCCTGTCACGCCGATTCCGGACGAGATGGCCGGCACGGACATGCTCTATTCGTCGGGCACCACGGGCCGCCCCAAGGGCATCCGCCCACCGCTGGAGCGCGGCCTGCCGATCGATGCCGACAACGTCCTGATCCAGATCTGCCGCAACCTTGCCGGCGTGACCGAAGACTCGATCTACCTGTCGCCCGCACCGCTCTATCATGCCGCGCCCCTGCGCTGGAGCATGACGATGACGCGGCTCGGCGCGTCGCTTGTGATCATGGAAAAGTTCGATCCGGAAAACTATCTCCGCATCGTCGAGAAATATCGTATCACGCATTCACAGCTCGTGCCGACCATGTTCGTGAAGATGCTGAAACTGCCGCCCGAAGTGCGCGAGAAGTATGATGTCTCGAGCCTGCAGTTCGCGATCCACGCCGCCGCGCCCTGCCCGATCCCGATCAAGCAGAAGATGATCGAATGGTGGGGGCCCATCATCGATGAATATTATGCCGGTTCCGAAGGCAACGGCATGACCTGGGTGCGCAGCCCCGAATGGATGACCCACAAGGGAACGGTCGGCAAGCCGGTCCACGGCGTCGTCCATATTTGTGACGAGGAAGGCAATGAAGTGCCCGTCGGCGAAGAAGGCCAGGTCTATTTCAGCGGCACGGCCGCGCCGACCTACCATAACGACCCGGAAAAGACCAAAGGCGCCCTCCATGCCACCCGGCCCGACCTGTCATCCCTCGGCGATGTCGGCAAGCTGGACGAAGACGGCTTCCTCTACCTCACCGACCGCAAGGCCTTCATGATCATTTCCGGCGGCGTGAACATCTATCCGCAGGAATGCGAGAACATCCTGATCACCCACCCGAAAGTGGCCGACTGCGCCGTGATCGGCGTGCCGGACGAGGAGTTCGGCGAAGCCGTGAAAGCCGTTGTCCAGCCCGCAGCGGGCGTCGCCCCGTCACCCGAGCTCGCCGCCGAGCTGATGGCCTTCTGCCAGGCCAACCTGTCAAAGATCAAATGCCCGAAATCGGTCGACTTCGATCCGGAGCTTCCCCGCCACCCGACCGGCAAGCTCTACAAGCGCCTTGTCCGCGACCGCTACTGGGGCAACTCGACCAGCCGCATCGTCTAAGCAGAGACTGCAGAAACGAAAACAGCCGCCCCGTCATGGAGCGGCTGTTTGGCATTCAGATTCCGTTTGGCGGCCTAGAACAGCCAGCTGCCAGGATTGTCGATTGGCTGGCCAGCCGACAGCGCCTGCATGCCCTTCACGCAGCGGACGATGTACCAGACAAGCGTGGCCAGTCCCGTGAGAATGCCAAGCCCCAGGATGGGGATCAAGATCACGCTGACAACCGAATACAAGAACCCCTTCCAGAAGATATTGATCTGGTTGTTGTAATGGCTTTCCAGAACGGCATCGCCTTGCCCTTTGCCGATATAGGCCATGACCACACCGACAATCGTGGTAACCCCGACAACAATACCGACTAGGTAGAGAATGTAGATCAGGTTCGCGTTGCCCCTGGTGTTCGGGTCAACCGAAATCTGGTTCGAATCCGTCATGTGCGTCTCCCATTTCAGCCCATACGAGCAGTATTTGCGAGAATCATCCTCAGGTCCAGCAAATTGACCTTCGGGAAACCTTGCCGGACCGCCTTGCCCGCGCCAGAACAGGGACCAGCAAAAACTCTGGAGGAACACCCCCTATGGCCAACCCGAAAAAAGTCGCTTTCGCTGACCTCGAATCCCTTGCGGGCACCGAAGTCGGCGTGTCCGACTGGCACAAGATCGATCAGGACCGCGTCAACAAGTTCGCCGACGCAACTGGCGACCATCAATGGATTCACGTCGATGTCGAACGTGCCACCAAGGCCATGGGCGGCCCCATCGCGCACGGATTCCTCACGCTCTCGCTCCTGCCGATGCTCGGCTCGGAAGTGCTGAACGTGTCCGGCGTCACGCGCGGCATCAACTATGGCTCCGACAAGGTGCGCTTCACCAATATGGTGCCCGTCGGCTCCAAGGTCCGCCTGCGCCAGAACTGCAAGTCCGTCACTGAGAAGTCGGGCGGCAAGCAGATGATCATGGAAAGCACCGTCGAAATCGAAGGCCAGGACCGCCCGGCCCTCGTCGCTGAATCGATCACCGTGCTTTACGGCTGATAAGCGCCTATATTGGGAGGGAACCAGGATATGGAGCCCTCCCGATGACCCAGACCAAGATCGACCGCTCAGACCGCGAATGGCGTGAGCTGCTCACCCCGGAAGAGTTTCGCGTTGGCGTGAAAGAAGGCACCGAGCGCCCGTTCACGCCCGGCAACTACGAAAGTGAGAAGCGTCCCGGCCTCTACCATTGCAAGGGCTGCGGCACCGCGCTCTGGTCGTCCGAGCACAAGTTCGAGAGCGGCACCGGCTGGCCAAGCTACTGGCAGCCCGCCTCCGAAGGCGTCGTCGCCACCAAGACAGACTTCAAGATGATCATCCCGCGCACCGAATGCCACTGCGCCATCTGCGGCCTGCATCAGGGCCACGTCTTCAAGGACGGCCCGCCGCCGACCGGCGAGCGCTGGTGCATCAATGGCGTCGTGCTCGAATTCCGCCCCACGGAATGAGACTGGACAGGCCGGGCCCGGCCTGATCCATTCCCCGCATGCTCACCCCCCCTGAAGCCAAAAGGAGCCGGCCCCATGCGCCTTTCATTTTTCCTCGCCAGCGCAGCAACGGCTGCCCTTCTGACCGGATGCACCATGACTGACCAGACACTCACTGACGCGGCCGCAACCACGCCCGTTGCCACCACCTCGCCCCAGCCTCCGGTTGCCCCGCGCATCGAGCATGAGACCACCCAGGTTGGCCGCACCCGCAACGACCCCTACCAGTGGATGAAGGATGACAACTGGCAGGAGGTGATGCGCGACCCAACCGTGCTGCGCGCCGACATCCGCACCTATCTCGAAGCCGAGAACGCCTACACCAAGGCCGTGCTGGGAGAGCCGACCACGGCGCTGCGCGACGAACTGTTCAAGGAAATGCGTGGCCGCATCAAGGAAGATGACAGCACGGTTCCCGAGATTGACGGGCCTTATGCTTATTACACGCGCTACCGTCAGGGCGGCGAATACCCGATCATCGCCCGCCGCGCGGCTGCGGATGCGTTCAATCCCGAGGCGACTGAAACGATCCTGCTCGACGGCGACGCGATGGGCAAGGACAAGGAGTATTTCTCCTTCGGCGGCATAGACACCAGCCCTGACCACAAGCTGGTCGCCTATTCCACCGACACGCAGGGCAGCGAGTTCTACCAGATCCACATTCAGGATATCGAGACCGGCGCAGAAACAGCTGCCGTAATCGACAATGCCTATGGCAGCTTCGAATGGTCGGCCAACGGCCAGGCCATCGTCTGGGTCCATCGCGACGAGAATGCCCGGCCCGACGCTGTCTACCAGCGCAATCTCGCGACCGGCGAGGATACGCTTCTCTATGAAGAAAAAGACCCCGGTTTCTTTGTCGGCGTCGACAAGAGCGCCAGCGAAGAAGTCATCTTCATCAGCGCGTCCGGCCACACGACATCGGAAATCCACTGGTTCAAGGCCGAGGAGCTGAACCCCACCCTGCGCACGGTAGCGCCTCGCCAGACCGACAATGAATATTCCGTCGTCCACTGGGACGGCCAGTTCTACATCTCCACCAATCTTGATGGCGCGGTCGACTTCAAGATCATGAAGGCCCCGATGGAGGCGACCTCCCGCGACCAGTGGGAAGAAGTCATTCCCCACCGCCCGGGCACGCTCCTGCTCGGCATGCAGCCGCAGAAGGACTATCTCGCCCGCATGGAGCGTGAGAACGGCCTGCCCCGCATCGTCGTACGCGCCCGCGCCGATGGCGCCGAGCACGAGATCAGCTTCGACGAGGCCGCCTACGATCTCGGCCTCGACAGCGGATATGACTTCAACACGCCGATCCTGCGCTTCGACTATGCCTCCCCGACGACGCCCGACCAGGTCATCGATTACGATCTGACGACCCGGGAACGCACCCTGCGCAAGACGCGTGAAGTCCCGTCCGGGCACAACCCGGACGATTATGTCTCCGAACGCGTCATGGCCCCGTCATGGGATGGCGAACTGGTGCCGGTCACGCTGCTGCGCCGCAAGGACACGCCGGTTGACGGCTCCGCGCCGCTGCTGCTCTACGGCTATGGATCGTATGGCATCACCATCCCGGCAGACTTTCGCACCGGCCGCCTCAGCCTCGTGGATCGCGGCTTCGTCTATGCCATTGTCCATCCGCGCGGCTCTATGGCGAAGGGCTATCAATGGTATCTCGACGGCAAGCTCGAGAAGAAGTCCAATACGTTCAAGGACTATATCGCGGCTGGCCATTACCTGGTCGACCAGGGCTATACGTCAAAGGGCAGGCTTGTCGGCCATGGCGGCTCGGCAGGCGGCCTGCTGATGGGCGCTGCGGCGAACATGGACCCTGAACTGTTCGCTGGCATCATCGCCGCCGTGCCCTTCGTCGATGTCGTTAACACGATGTCGGACGACACCCTGCCGCTGACGCCGCCGGAATGGCCCGAATGGGGCAATCCGCTGACCAGCGAAACCGACTATGACACGATTGCCGCCTACAGCCCGTATGACAACGTGACCGACCAGGACTATCCGGCCATGCTGATCACCGGCGGCCTGTCCGACCCGCGCGTGACCTATTGGGAGCCCAGCAAATGGGCGGCACGCCTGCGCCACGACGCGCCCGACGGCGGCCCCTACTTCCTGCGCATCAACATGGAGGCCGGCCATGGCGGGGCCTCGGGCCGTTTCGAGGGTCTCAAGGAAACAGCCGTGGAATACGCCTTCGCGTTGGCCGCTGTCGGGAAGACAGACGAGCTGGACCTGGAGAAGAAGTAGGTTGGATTGATGATGCCCGAAGCCCTCGCTTACGCTTCGGGCATTTCCCCACTGAAATCGATCCTTGATCGATTTCTGCGCCCGCGGCGCACCGTGTGGAAATGGTCGGAGCGATAGGATTCGAACCTACGACCCCTCGCCCCCCAGGCGAGTGCGCTACCGGGCTGCGCCACGCTCCGACTTGAAGCGGCTTGTAGCCAAGCCATCGGCCTTCCGCAATCGCTTATGTGGGTTTAGGCCGCGCGCTTGTCACGCATGGCGTCGAGACGGGCTTTCAGGTCGGTCAGGCCGACCAGTGCATCCGCAAGGCGCTCATGGCTTTCGGGCGCGATCGATGAAGCCATCTCGGCATTGAATGCCTTGGCGACTGTCTGCTGCAGCTCACGTGCCGGACTTCCGACGGTGCCATTGCCCAGCGTCGCTGCGCCGGACAGAACGGCCTCGAGCCCCTGTTCGGCCAGCAGGGATTTCGCCCCCTTCAGCGTCAGGCCGCGCTCATGCACGAGAATCTGGATCGCCCGCAGGGCGTCAATGTCCTGCGGCCGGAACAGGCGGCGGCCATCGGCGCGCTTCACCGGTTTCACGTCGCGCGGAAATTTCGTTTCCCAATAGCGCAGGACATGCGTTTCAAGGCCCAGTTCGGCGGCTGCCTCGCCAATCGACCGAAAGGCGTTTGCAGATTTCTCGACGCGGTTCCTGATGGCAGTCATGTCGCTATCCTTCTATTTGCTCAGCCCTTGTCGACGCGGGCCTTGAGCATGGGGGACGGGCGAAACGTCACCACGCGCCGCGGCGCGATGATGGCTTCTTCGCCGGTTTTGGGGTTGCGGCCTTCACGGGCGGATTTCGACCGCACCACGAAATTGCCAAAGCGGGAGAGCTTCACTTCGTCTTCATGTTCGAGCGCGGTGCCGATCATGTCGAGTGTGCGGTCCAGAAGGTCCGAGGATTCCTGACGCGTCACGCCCACTTCGCGGACGATCGCATCAGTCACTTCGGCACGGGTCAGGGTCTGGTTGCTCATGAGGTTCTCTCGCCTTTCGTTAATGGATAGCGAATGAAACTTAACGGATTCCTAGCGAAACCGTCAGCTTAATTCGTTGAGATGGTTCGATTTGTCCGTTTCGGTCCAAAAAATGTGGATCAAAATGATGTCTGTTGCTTAAAGGCGGAACAGGCTCGCACCCCAGGAAAAGCCGCCGCCCATCGCCTCGGACAGGATCAGGTCGCCCGGCTTGGCCCGCCCCGTGCGCACCGCATGGTTCAGGGCCAGCGGAATCGAGGCGGCGGACGTATTCGCATGCTCGTCGACGGTAATCACGACCTTCTCTTCCGGAATGCCGATCTTCTTCGCGACACCATCGAGAATACGCTTGTTGGCCTGGTGCGGCACGAACCAGTCGATGTCCTCTGCCGTCAGACCCGTCTCGGTGAGCACGGCCTGGATCGCCGACGAGATATTGGTCACCGCATGCTTGAACACGCGATTGCCCTCCATCCGGACATGCCCAACCGTGCCGGTCGAGCTGACGCCGCCATCGACATAGAGCAGGTCTGACTTCGTGCCGTCGGTGCGGATATGGTGCGTGATGATCCCCGCATCGTCCGCGCCAGTCCATTCCTCGGCCTCGATCACCACCGCGCCGCCGCCATCGCCAAACAGCACGGCCGTGCCCCGGTCGGACCAGTCGAGAATGCGCGTGAACGTCTCCGCGCCAATCACCAGCGCCCGGTTGAACAGGCCCTGTTTCAGCATGCTGTCAGCGGTGGCCAGCCCGAACAGGAAGCCCGAACAGACCGCCTGGACGTCAAACGCCGCGCTCGGGCCACATCCGAGCTTGGCCTGCACAGCCGTTGCCGTAGCCGGGAATGTCTGGTCGGGCGTCGTGGTGGCGAGAACGATCAGGTCGATATCGGTTGCATCAAAACCGGACGCCTCCAGCGCCTGCCGGGCCGCGGCGGTCGCGATGTCCGATGTCAGCTCGCCATCGGCGGCGACATGGCGGCGCTTGATTCCCGTGCGCTCGCGGATCCACTCATCCGACGTGTCCAGCATCGCCGAAAGGTCGTCATTGGTGAGCACCTTCTCTGGAAGGTAACCGCCTGTACCGCGAATGAAACTGCGACGTGCCATTGAAATCCTTTCCGCGCCGGCCTGCCTTAATCGGCAGCCAGGCCGCCCTCCCTGATACGTGACAGGTTGGCGATTATCTCGTCCTGATAGTGGCTGGCGGCAAGGTCGGCGGCCAGCAGGCAGGCCTGGGCAAATCCGCGCGCATCGGTACCGCCATGGCTTTTGACCGAAACGCCGCCGAGGCCCAGCAGCACGCCGCCATTGACATTGCTCGGGTCCATTTGGGCGCGCAACTGCTTCAGCCCGCCAGACGCGAACACGGCGCCAAGCTTGGTCATGATATTGGCCGTGAAGGCTTCGCGCATCCGGTTGCCCAGCATCCGCGCCACGCCCTCGCCAGCCTTCAGCGCGACGTTGCCGGTGAACCCGTCCGTCACCACGACATCCACGGCGCCTTTGGAAATATCATTGCCCTCGACGAAGCCGCGATAGTCCATGTCCAGTTCCGCCTCGCGCAACCATTCATGCGCCTCGCGCACCTCGTCATGGCCCTTCATCTCTTCAGAGCCGATATTGAGAATACCGATCGACGGCTTTTCGATGCCCAGCGCCGCGCGCGCATAGGCCTCGCCCATGATGGCAAAGCTCACCAGTTGCGCGGCATCGGCTTCGAGGTTCGCGCCGACATCCAGCACGACGGTGCGGCCGCGCATAGTGGGCCACAGGGCCGTCATTGCCGGGCGGTGGACGCCGTCCATCTTGCGCAGGATCAGCATCGAAATCGCCATCAGCGCGCCGGTATTGCCCGCCGACACGGCAGCGGCCGCCTCACCGTTCTTCACCGCCTCGACGGCGTTCCACATCGACGATCCCTTGCCCCGGCGCAGCGCCTGGCTCGGTTTCATGTCGCTCGTGATGACGCTGTCGGAATGGACAAGCTGGCAGCGGCCCGACAGGACGGGATGGGCTGCGACCAGAGGCGCAAGTACAGATTCGTCGCCATGCAGCAGCACGGCAATATCCGGGCGGTCGCCCAGCAGGATTGCCACGCCGTCGACCACGACACCGGGCGCAGCATCGCCGCCCATGGCATCAATCGAAAGAATTGTGCCTTCAGCCATTCGGGCCTTCCAAATCAGTCGGAAACGCAATGATTCCTGATGGGCGGTGTTTACGGCGCGTCACCGGGGTTGGCAACGCCGCGCCTGTGCCTGCTACCGCACTTCGGCAGCTGGCACCCAGTCGATTGCCCCCGTCAGTATTTCGCCATCGCCCTGCTGCTCCAGACGCATCGCCAACGCGCGCAGATAGGCCGCCAGTGCGGCCCCACGGCCTTTTGGCGTCACGCCATTGCGCTCCAGCACCTCAATCACGGCTGATTCCCCGCCATCGCTGTCCAGCGCCTGCGACACGGCGGTTCCCAGCCCATAATGCGCCTCGGCCAGTTTTCGGACTTTCCGCGCGATCGAGGAATCGCCGACGCCCTGCTCGCGAAAGGCGGCGTCAAATCCGTCCAGTACGCGCGCATTCAGCGCCGCAGCAATTTTCGCGGGTTCAGCACCTGACAGCGCGTTCATTCGCCGGATCGCCAGCGCCGCATGGACCGTGACCATCTGCGCCCGCCCGTTGAACGTGTCGGCAACGTCACCGGTCAGGTAGAAATCCGGTGCCAGTGCCGCTTTCATCAGCCCGTCATAGGCTTTTCCGGCGGCCGTCTTGCGGGCCCGTCGCCGCGCCAGCCAGCCGATTGAAATTCCCGTCACCATGTACTCCTGTGTTGCCAAGGGGGGTCTGCAGCCGCTAGGTCTTTCGCGAAGCCTTATCAGGAGTTTCTCCATGTCGCGACGTGCGATTTTGGCCATTGGCCTTCTCACCCTGCCCCTCACCGCGTGTCTCACGCCGGCGCGGGATTTCCACGGCTATGTGGCGGATGACGCCCAGCCGCGCGACATAAAGCCGGACGAAGACACACGGTCTTCGGTTCTCGCCCAGCTTGGCAGCCCGTCGACTGAAAGCGTGTTTGACGACAAGACGTGGATGTATATTTCCGACGTGCAGGAGCGCATCGCCTTCCTGAAGCCGAGAATCACCAAGCGCTCGATCACGGCGATCCGCTTCGGCGAGGATGACAAGGTCGACGAAGTCCTCGAATACAATGCCGCGGACGGCGAGGTCATCAATTATGCGGCCCGCGAAACACCGACCCGCGGTCGCGAACTGGGCCTCTGGGAACAGATCTTCGGCACCGTCGGCGGCGTACGCCTGCCAAACTCGGACGAAGCCACACCCGGCAACCCGACCGGCCGCCGCCAGTAGCGCAGGCCGCCTCCCGAAACGGACAAGCCCTGGGACCCCGGTTCCGGGGCTTTTTCGTTGGGTCTGGGGCCAACTTGGCCGAGGATTTCGTCCCTGCCTTGTGTTCAGGACAGTCCGGCATTGCCCGGGATTGCGGTGCGTCAACCTCGCCGCATAGAGCCGCCCTATAGCTCGTCTTCGTAGAATCGATTGGATCAATGGGTACAGGAGCGATAGCTTCCCTTATCAGGCGATAAGTGCCGAACGATTTCAGCAATGGGAGAGCAATATGGACGGAAATGATATGAGTGGCGCCGGCAAGTGCCCGGTCATGCATGGCGGGATGACCTCAATAGGCAGGACGGTCATGGAATGGTGGCCGAACGCGCTCAACCTCGACATCCTGAGCCAGCACGACACGAAGACCGACCCGATGGGCAAGGACTTCGACTATCGCAAAGAGCTCGAGACGCTCGACGTCACGGCGCTGAAGCGCGACATGACGGCCATCATGACCGAGAGCAAGGCCTGGTGGCCTGCAGACTGGGGCCATTATGGCGGCCTGATGATCCGCCTGGCATGGCATGCGGCCGGCTCTTACCGGCTGTTCGACGGCCGTGGCGGTGGCGGCACCGGCAACCAGCGCTTCGCTCCCCTCAACTCCTGGCCGGACAATGGCAACCTCGACAAGGCGCGCCGCCTGCTGTGGCCGATCAAGAAAAAATACGGAAACAAGGTCTCCTGGGCCGACCTGTACATCCTCGCGGGCAACGTTGCCTACGAATCCATGGGCCTCAAGACCTTCGGTTTCGCCTTCGGACGCAAAGATATCTGGGCGCCTGAAAAGGACGTCTACTGGGGCTCGGAAAAGGAATGGCTGGCCGAAAGCGTCCAGCGCTATGCCAATGCCGAAGACCCGGCCTCGCTCGAAGCGCCGCTCGGCGCCGTCCACATGGGCCTTATCTACGTCAACCCGCAGGGCCGCGACGGCAAGCCTGATCCCCTCAAGTCAGCCCAGGACGTGCGTGTCACCTTCGCCCGCATGGCGATGAATGACGAGGAAACGGTCGCCTTGACCGCTGGCGGACACACCGTCGGCAAGGCGCACGGCAATGGCCTGGAATCCAATCTCGGCCCTGCCCCCGAAGCCGCTCCGATCGAAGAGCAGGGCTTCGGCTGGATGAACCACAAGACCCGCGGCATCGGCCGCGACGCCGTGACCAGTGGCCTTGAAGGCGCTTGGACGACCCATCCGACCAAATGGGACAATGGCTATTTCGACCTGCTGCTCAACCATGAGTGGGAGCTGAAGAAGAGCCCCGCTGGCGCATGGCAGTGGCAGCCTGTCGACATCAAGGAAGAGGACATGCCGGTCGATGTGGAGGATCCTTCGATCCGCTGCATGCCGATCATGACCGACGCCGACATGGCGATGAAGATGGATCCGGAATACCGGAAAATCTCCGAGCGTTTCTACAACGATTTCGAGTATTTCTCGGAAACCTTTGCCCGCGCCTGGTTCAAGCTGACCCACCGCGACCTCGGGCCGAAGGCGCGTTATTTCGGTCCGGAAGTGCCCGCCGAAGACCTGATCTGGCAGGACCCTGTTCCGGCTGGCAAGACCGGCTATGACGTCGATGCCGTGAAGGCGAAGATCGCAGCCAGCGGCCTGAGCATGAGCGACATGGTCTCGACGGCATGGGACAGTGCGCGCACCTATCGCGGCTCTGACATGCGTGGCGGCGCCAACGGGGCGCGCATCCGGCTCGCGCCGCAGAAGGACTGGGAAGGCAATGAGCCGGCCCGTCTTGCGCGGGTGCTGAAAGTGCTCGAAGGCATTGCCGCCGGGACAGGCGCCAGCGTGGCGGACGTGATCGTCCTTGCCGGCAATGTCGGCGTCGAGCAGGCCGTGAAAGCGGCAGGCTTCAATGTGACGGTGCCGTTTGCGCCAGGCCGCGGCGACGCGACCGCGGAGATGACGGATGCCGATTCCTTCGATGCGATGGAGCCGGTGAATGACGGCTATCGCAACTGGCAGAAGGCCGCCTACGACGTCAGCCCTGAAGAGCTGATGCTCGACCGGTCACAGCTGCTGGGCCTGACGGCTCCGGAGATGACGGTCCTTGTCGGGGGCATGCGTGTCATGGGCACCAATCACGGTGGCACCAAGCACGGCGTGTTCACCGACAAAGTGGGCGCACTGACGACCGATTTCTTCGTCAACGTGACCGACTCGGAAAACTACTGGCGGCCGTCCGGCAACGGAATCTACGAGATTCGCGACCGGAAGACGGATGCCGTGAAGTGGACGGCGACTCGCATGGATCTCGTGTTCGGATCGAACTCGATCCTTCGCGCCTATTCGGAAGTCTATGCCCAGGACGACGGCAAGGAAAAGTTCGTGAAGGACTTTGTCGCCGCCTGGACCAAGGTGATGAACGCGGATCGCTTCGATATCGCCTGACCGGCATCAAAGCCCAAAAAAAGAAAAGGCCCCGGCGCGCTCGCGCCGGGGCCTTTTTTATTGTCGAAACCTGTCCGCCTAGTGCCCGGCAAGTACCGCGAGCATCAGAAGGGCGACGATGTTCGTGATCTTGATCATCGGGTTCACGGCCGGACCGGATGTGTCCTTGTAGGGATCGCCAACCGTATCGCCGGTGATCGCAGCCTTGTGGGCTTCAGAACCCTTGCCGCCATGATGACCGTCTTCGATATACTTCTTGGCATTGTCCCAGGCACCGCCGCCCGAGGTCATCGAGATGGCCACGTACAGGCCGGTCACGATCACACCCAGCAGCATCGCACCGACAGCCGACAGGGCCGCGCCGGCACCGGCAATCAGAAAGATCACGCCGAACAGGACGATCGGTGAAAGCACTGGCAACAGCGACGGCACAACCATTTCCTTGATCGCCGCCTGCGTCAGGATATCCACGGCGCGGCCATAGTCAGGCTTCACTTCGCCTTTCATGATGCCCGGCATTTCGCGGAACTGCCTGCGCACTTCCTCGACCACGGACTGGGCTGCGCGTCCGACCGCCATCATCGACATGCCGCCGAACAGGAACGGCAGGAGGCCACCGAACAGCAGGCCGACAACAACGTAGGGGCTGGAGATCGAGAAATCGACCACGACATTGTGGAAGAAGGTTCCCGGATCGGCCTGCGCAATGAAGTATTTCACGTCCTCCGAATAGGCCGCGAACAGGACCAGCGCGCCGAGGCCCGCCGAACCGATGGCATAGCCCTTGGTCACGGCTTTCGTCGTGTTGCCAACAGCGTCCAGCGCATCCGTCGTCTTGCGGACGTCAGACGGCAATTCGGCCATTTCCGCGATACCGCCGGCATTGTCCGTCACCGGGCCGAAGGCGTCGAGGGCAACGATGATGCCAGCCAGCGCCAGCATGGTCGTCGTGGCAATGGCGATCCCGTAGAGGCCTGCCAGGTTATACGTCAGCAGGATGCCCGCCATGATCGAGATCGATGGCAGCGCCGTCGACTCGAGCGAGACAGCCAAGCCCTGGATCACGTTCGTGCCGTGACCCGACTCGGACGCCAGGGCGATCGAGCGGACGGGACGGAACTTGGTCTCGGTATAATAGGCCGTGATGTAAACGATCAGGCCGGTGACAACGAGGCCGGTCACACCGCAGAGGAACAGGTCGAGGCCTGTAATCTCACCCGTCATGCCGAGGCGCGCAGCCGCTTCATTCAGCACACCGAAGCCGTTCGGCAACACGCTGTGTATGGCGATGGCAAGGCCACCCACCGACAGCACGCCGGTCACGATCAGGCCTTTGTAAAGCGCCCACATCACATCCGTGGAGCCCTTGCCGAGGCGCACGAAGAACGTGCCGATGATGGAGGTGATGATACAAACCGCGGCAATCGCCAGCGGCAGCATCATCACGGCCGAGATATCAGCCGATCCGGTGAAGTAGATACCGCCCAGAACCATGGTCGCGACCAGTGTCACGGCATAGGTTTCAAACAGGTCAGCCGCCATGCCGGCACAGTCGCCGACATTGTCGCCGACATTGTCTGCGATGGTTGCGGGGTTGCGCGGGTCATCCTCGGGAATGCCGGCTTCCACCTTGCCCACCATGTCGCCGCCGACATCCGCACCCTTGGTGAAGATACCGCCGCCGAGACGGGCGAAGATCGAGATCAGCGAAGCGCCGAAGCCGAGCGAAACGAGGGCATCGATGACTTGCCGTTTATCGTCGCGAACCGACAGGTCCAGATCGAGCGGGCCTGTCAGGAGACCGTAATAGAGAACGATACCGATCAGGGCGAGGCCGACGACCAGCATGCCGGTGATGGCACCCGACTTGAACGCCAGCGCGAGACCGGCGCTGAGGCCGCTCTTGGAGGCTTCGGTCGTGCGCACATTGGCCCGCACCGACACAAGCATGCCGATAAAGCCAGCTGCGCCTGACAGGACGGCGCCCAGCACGAAACCGAGTGCAGACTTCCATCCGAGCAGGACGAGCAGGATCACGGCGACAACAATGCCGACCATGCCGATAGTGCGATACTGGCGCTTCAGGTAGGCGTTTGCGCCCTCCTGAATAGCCTGCGCGATTTCACGCATACGCTGGTCGCCCGACGGTGCCTTCATGATCGAGTTGATCTGTAGGTATCCGTATAGAACCGACACAACGCCTGCGGCGAGTGCGAGATAAAACCACATGGGGATTTCCTTCCTTCCCTGAGCCTTTGAACGGGCCCGGGTTGGCCCCGGGTCTCCAAAACTTAGTTATTATGAGCCTTTGCCTGCCAGTCGCTCCTTGATGAGGCAACCCGCCTCGCTTTACGGGCGAGTCACAGGTGACCCGACTCATCCATGCTCGAACCCCAGGGTTTCGGGGAGGTTAATTTTTTTGCCCTCCAAACCCAGCGACAAGCCTGATCCGGCTATAATTTTCCCGATTCGGGCGAGTTGTATGCCCTGTCCACTCGCCTCATGCGCGATCTTCTCTGACCGGCTTTCCGGGGCCGTGAACAGCACCTGGTAATCATCCCCCCAGGTCGCAAGCTTCAGCATCTCGGCTTCGTCCGCCGCCCCGCCTGCAAACGGCACCGCGCCAAGGTCAATATCGAGGCCCACCCCGGAGGCCTCTGCCAGCGACCGCGCATCGATCAGCAGGCCGTCAGACACATCCATCGCCGCGCTTGCGTGGCGCGCGACGAGGCCTGCGATGGCAAGCGGCGGCAGGGCCGGAATCCTGTAGGCATCGACCCACGGCCCCGAAACGCCCCCTTTGTCCGGACGTGCCGCCCCCTCGGAAAGGACGTGCCACCCCCTCGCCGCCCCCCCGACACACCCCGTCAACCACACGAAATCGCCCGTTTTGGCGGTTGTCCGGCGCACCGGAGCGTCGGACAGGCATCGCCCGGTCAGGGTGAGAGACAGGAACAGGCCCTGCGGATTGGTGACGGTATCTCCGCCGATCAGCTGCGCGCCCCAGGCTGCCAACTCGTCGCCCAATGCTGCTGCAAATGCTGCGATTTCAGCTTCACCGCGCGCCTTCGGCCAGCCGAGCGTGAGCAAGGCTTCTGCTGGCTCCGCCCCGCTCGCCAACAGGTCCGACACGTTCGCCCGCACCAGCTTGCGCGCCACGGTATCGACAGGATCCGAGGCCAGGAAATGCACCCCTTCCACCATGGCATCTGTCGTAATGGCTACAGGACCCGAAGTCCCGAGCTGGGCCACGTCATCCTTCAGGCCCGCTGCACCCTGCCCCTGTGCCAGCGGCGCAAAGTAACGCGCGATCCAGTCCTTTTCCGCCATGCTTAGTCTTCCAGCGGCCGCTTTTCACCCGCCAGCACGACGCCCCAGATCGGAATACCGGTCCAGTTCTCCCCCGCCACGTTCAGCGGATTGGCGCCGAGAATAGTGAAATCAGCCCGCTTTCCGACCTCGATGGAGCCGATTTCGGCCTCCAGACCGACGGCCCGCGCTGCATCAAGCGTTACAGATTCCAGCGCTTCATAAGGTGTAAGCGCCATGGTTGCCTCATAGACGCCGCCCTCTCGCGTCGCCCGCGTGATATGCACGCTCGCCGCCCGCAAAGGCTCCGGCGGCGCCAGCGGCGCATCAGAATGCACAGTTACAGGAACACCGGCTTCGGTCAGCGCGCCCAGCGGCGAAATCCAGCGGGCCCGTGGCTGGCCCAGCGGGTCGGCATAAGTATCCGCCATATAGTAGACATAGTGACTGGCCGCGGAGACGTTGGCCTTCAGCCGACCGGCTTCGTCCACCTGGTGCGGCGAAAACAGGCCGCCATGCTCGATCGTGAAGGAATTGTTGCCGCCGCCATTCCGCAATGTTTTCAGCGCCATAAGCGTCGCCCCCTGCGCGGCGTCGCCATTGGAATGGATGTTCACGCCAAGACCCGCGTCCCAATAGGGCTGTATCGTCGGTGCGATCTCGTCCGGCCTCATCACCCAAAGGCCTTCACTGCCCTTCGACTGTCCCGACAGGTATCCTGGCGGCGAAAGCCGCATCGTCTGGCTGTAGAAAGCGCCATCGGTGAAGAATTTCACGCGCGGCAGAACGGGTGCAGCGGCCGGGCGCACGCCGCTGGCCATGTCGCGGACAGCCTGCACCCTGTCCTCGCCGAACGAGCGCTGCAACGCCCGGTATTCGGGCACGAGGTAGAGATTGTATCCGGCGGACTGGGCATCGCCCCAATTGCTGCGGATGTTCGCGTCTTCCATCTCCCAACCGAACAGCCCGTAGCCCATCTCAACCGTTGTCGTGACACCGGCCTCGCGCAGCATGCGGGAGAAGCCCTGGAAACCGGCGCTGACATTCTCCGGCGCCAGCATCACGTCAGCGAAGGCCCCCAAAACGCCAATTGCGGCATCCTCATAGATCCGCCCCGTCAGTTCGCCATTCTCATCAAGGTCGACGCCATGGAACTTTTCCGCCAGCGCCGGCGTGAAGCCCGCCCGCTCAATGGCGGCGCTGTTGAGGTAAAAGTCGTGGCTGGAATAGTGCCAGATCACCAGCGGGCGCGTGGTGGTGATCGCATCGAGATCAGTGCGCGTCAGGTCGCCGTGGACAAGGTTGTGGTAACCATAAATCACAATCGGCTCGCCCGGCGCGGTCGATGCCTCAATGGCAGCGACTTCCGCCAGGAAGCCCTCGCGCGTGCCGATCCCCGCCCGCATCCCGTGCGGCGTTGCCATCGGCCAGGGCGGCGTCAGGGGCAGGTTGTATTGCAGGGCGCCCAGCATGACATGGACGTGCGGATCGATCAGGCCCGGCACAATCACCATGCCTTCAAATGTGCGGTCGACACTGGCTTTTGGCAGGGCGTGCGTCAGTTCCGCTTCCGTGCCGGTTGCCAGGATACGTCCGTCCTTCACCGCTACAGCCGAAGCGACCGCATCCGCCGCAGCCATCGTGACAACACTTGCGGCGGGGAAGATTACCGCGCCGTCGCCAGCGGACGTCGCATCATCTGCGCCGCCCCTGGAACAGGACACGATCAGCAGCAGCGCCGCGCCAATAATGATATTCCGCATGGATAGCCCTCCAACGATCTGGCGCGCAGCCTGACTGTTCGGGCGAATGATTACAAGCAGCGCCTAAGCGATCTCGCGACCAATGGCATAGAAACGGTCCCGACGCTGACGTCGCAATTCCTGCGGCGACTTGCCCTCGAGGTCCTTCAACGCCGTGTCCAGTGCCTTGGCGGCAGCGGCCATCGCCCGTTGCGGGTCGCGGTGCGCGCCCCCGACAGGTTCCTTGACGATGCCGTCAATCACCTTTGTTTTCAACAGGTCCGGCCCCGTGATCTTCATCGCGTCCGCTGCATCCCTGGCCTTCGCCGGGTCCCGGTACAGGATCGAGGCGCAGCCCTCCGGCGAAATCACCGAGTAGATCGCATGCTCCATCATCAGAACCGTATTGGCCGCCGCGATGCCTATGGCGCCGCCAGACATGCCTTCGCCGATGATCAGCGTTACGAAGGGCACACCAAGTGAAAGGCCACGCTGGGTGCCGCGGGCAATTGCTTCGGCCTGGCCGCGCTCCTCGCCGCCCTTGCCGGGATAGGCGCCTGCCGTGTCGGGGAAACTGAGGACCGGCAGGTTGAACTTCTCGGCCAGGTCCATCAGGCGGACCGCCTTGCGGTACCCTTCCGGGTGCGCCATGCCGAAATTGTGCTTCAGGCGCTTCTCGGTCGTGCGGCCTTTCTCATGGCCCATGAGGACAACCGAACGGCCCTTGAACCGGGCCAGGCCGCCGATGATCGCCTCGTCGTTTCCAAACAACCGGTCGCCGGCCAGTTCCTCGAAATCCTCGAAAATTGTTTCAATATAATCAGACAGGTGTGGCCGGTCGGGATGGCGGGCAACCTGGGTTTTGCGCCAGGCCGAAAGGTCCGAATAGATGTCTTTCAGCTGCTTGGTCGATTTGGCCTTCAGCTTGTTCAGCTCGTCCTTGATGGACGGCCCGCCTTTCTGGCCGGAGAGGGCTTCGAGCTCGGCAATCTTGGCGTCGAGTTCGGCGATGGGCTTTTCAAAATCGAGATACGTCGTGCTCATGATGCAATGTCTAGCAATCCATGCCTGACTCGCCTAGCGCCGATTTCATTACAGTATTTCCTGGAACATCACGACAGCTGGGAGCGTCAGCACGCCCAAAAGCACGGGGAAAACAAAGAAAACCAGCGGCAGCGTCAATTTCGCCGGCAAAGCCATGGCTTTTTCCTCGGCATAGAGGATGCGTCGCTGCCGCATGTCCGCCGAAAATATGCGAAGGGTCTGGCCAAGACTGGTCCCCATTTCCTCCGCCTGACGCAACATCGTCGCCAGCGATCCGGCCTCTTCGATGCCCATCCGGTCGGCAAAGCCGCGCCAGGCTGACTTGCGCGCCCGCCCGGCCCGGAGTTCCAGCGACAATGTCCGCATGTATCCGGCAATGATCGGGTGCCGCAGCTGGAGTTCCTCGCCAACACGCTGGACCGACGCGTCGAGGCTGAGCCCCGCCTCAACGCATGCGACCAGCAGGTCCATCATGTCGGGAAAGCCACCGGAACATTCCTGCCGGCGCGACTTGGTCCGTTTGTCGAGATACATGCCCGGCGCGATGAGACCGATCATGACAAGCATGACAGAAACCATCAGCGGTGTCGTGCCCGGCAGGCTCGAAAGATAGGGCAACGCCGCCAGCAAGCCGAGCTGCGGCAGGACGATGCAAAGAAGGCGTACGAAATAATACCGGCCCACGGCCGATGGTCCGACAAAGCCCGCACCGGCCAGCCGCGCCTTGGCCGCACTGACACCTTGCTCGTCATCGCCTGGTGCCATCTGGTCGGCCAGCCCGGTGACGGCCTTGCCGATACGACTGGGGTTGCGGCGTTGCTCCGTCTCACTGGGAACAGGTCCACGACGCGCCAAACGGCGCTCGACACTTTCGATGTCGCGGCGGCTCCTGAGGAAAGACAGGATGCTCGGAAGCAGCAGCGCCAGTGCTGCGCCCAGCATCAGCACGGGCGCCCACATTCCGGGGAAAGATGAAGTATCGACGTTCACTGTCCAGCCCTACATCTTGAAATTGATCATTTTGCGCATGACCAGGTTGCCGATGAACATCCATACGAATAGTCCTGCAAATCCGTAGCGGATGAGTGGGTCATGGATCACGTTGCCGTAGAAGCTCGGCTGGGTCAGGTGGATTGCCAACATCACCATGAACGGTGCCGACGTCAGGATCAGCGCCGACATCCGGCCTTCCGACGAAGCGGCGCGCACCTTGAGGCGCATTGTCTGGCGTTCACGGATCGTTGTCGTGTTCGCCTTCAACAGATCACAGAGGTTACCGCCCGTCTTCTCCTGTAGCCGCACGGTTGCCCCGAACAGTTCGACATCCTGGTCGCCGGATCTTTCCGCCATGCGCTGTACCGCATTGGTCAGCGAGAAGCCGTAGGATACCTCGTCCGCCGTCATGCCGAACTCCGTGCCGATCGGATCCGGCATCTCGCGCGCCACCAGCGACACAGCTGTCGCAACAGGGTGGCCCGCTTCAAGGCTGCGGCAGACAATCTGCAGGGCATCGGGCAGCTGAGCTGCCAGTTTCTTGCGGCGTTTCCCGGCAACATGCTTGAGCACAAAAATCGGTCCGACGAGAAAGACCACCACGCAGATACCGAGCGCCGGTATCCAGCCACCGACGAAATGCATGTAGGCGCCCGCCGCAACCAGTCCCCCTCCTGCCGACATCGCCACCCATTTGAGGGGCTGGTAAGGCAATCCCGACCTGACGACCAGGCGATTGAACCGCTCCAGAGGCATCGCAAAATTGCCGTCGGCATCCAGACCCCGGCTCTTGCGCAGCTCGACCATGGCCTCACTGGTGCTGGCGAACCGATCCTTGAACTGCAATCTCCGGTTCACGATCCGTTGCGTCTGCGCCTGGGTGACGAGACCCAATACGGCCTGGATCAACAGGAAAAATGCTCCCGCCGCCATGATCGCGCAGATCAGCAGGAACATGCTGTAGCCGGTTATGTCTGGCAAGCCGAACACGTGACGAGCGCCTAGAACACGGTCGCTGGATCGAACATGCCTGCGGGCATGTGAACGCCGCGCCGCTCCATCTCATCGAGGAATTTCGGACGCAGGCCGGTCGCGACGAATTTGCCGATCACCTTGCCGTCCTCAGACGTTCCGGAGCGTTCAAACTTGAAGATTTCCTGGATCTGGATGATCGAACCTTCCATGCCGGTGATCTCGGCAATCGACACGACCTTGCGCGAGCCGTCGGACAGGCGCGTAGCCTGGACGATAAAATTCACGGCTGACGCGATCTGGCCGCGAATGGCCTCCTCCGAAATCTTCATGCCGCCCATCATCACCATTTGCTCAAGGCGAGTGATGGCATCACGGGGATTGTTGGCGTGAATCGTCGCCATCGAGCCTTCGTGACCGGTATTCATGGCCTGGAGCATGTCGAAGGCTTCCTCGCCACGGACCTCGCCGAGGATAACGCGGTCCGGACGCATGCGCAGCGCGTTCTTGACAAGTTCGCGCTGGCGGATCTCGCCCTTGCCCTCGATGTTCGGCGGGCGGGTTTCCATGCGCGCGACGTGCGGCTGTTGCAACTGGAGTTCAGCTGCGTCCTCGATCGTGATCATGCGCTCCTTCGGACTGATCGCCGACGACAGCGCATTCAGAAGCGTCGTCTTGCCCGAGCCGGTACCGCCCGAAATCACCGTGGAGGCCTTGCACTTCACAGCACCGAGAATGAATTCCGCCACCGGTCCCGGAATCGCGCCGAAGCCGACCAGCTTGTCCATTGTCAGCGGCGACTTGGAGAATTTCCGGATCGAGACAAGCGGCCCGTCGATTGCGATCGGTGCGATCGCCGCATTGACGCGGCTGCCATCAAGAAGGCGCGCATCGACCAGCGGCTGGCTTTCATCCACGCGCCGGCCCACGGCCGACACGATCCGCTGCACGATACGCAACAGGTGATCGTTATCGGCAAAACGAACCGGTGCCAGCTGCAGCTCGCCGTTTCGTTCAATGTAGACTTGATTGTAGCCGTTGATGAGAATGTCCGCGATGGAGTCGTCTTTCAGCAACGGCTCAATCGGACCGAGGCCAGTCATTTCGTCCATCACCGCATCGGCAAAGGATACTTCCTCGACCGAAGACAGGGCCATTTCTTCCTTGCGGATGATTTCGGAAATGATGCCGCGGACGCGCTGGCGCATTGTGTCATCGTCCAGCTTCTCGAGCGCCGACAGGTCGAGTTCATCAATCAGCTTGGCATGCACCCTCAGCTTGGCGTCCAGCAAGTCGAAACCTGCGGATTCGCCTTTGCCTTTTGCGGGTACCGGCGCGGGCGAAAGGTCAGCGGGTCTTGTCGACGGCATCACGCGCGGCGCGGCCGCGGCTGCGCTGGATTTGAATCGGCTCATTTCGTGCGTCTCTTTCTCTGGGGTTTCGCGTCATTGGCGATCACTTCATCGGGCAGCAGACGGTCGATGAATTGCTGAACGTCCAGCACAAGCTGGCTCTTGGGCCTCACATCCGCGATTGGCTTTCCGAGGTTTACCGCCGTGCGCGCCGCATCCCAGTCGGAGGCAATCGTCGTATGGATTTCCTGTTCGATCGCCTGCTCTGCCTTGTCGACAGCAAATTCGGCACGGAAACGCTTCTTCGGAAACATCCGGTTGAGCACGAGTTTGGATTTGCTGCGATCACGCCGCAGGATATCTGTCTCTCGACACAACTCCGCCGCAGCGTGCAGGCTCGGCACCGTCAACTCGCTGACGATAATGGCCTCATCAACTGCGCCGAGAATGGATTTTGTCCAGGGCGTCATGTGCCGGGGCATGTCGACCAGAACATATTCGAACGTACTGCAGGCGACATCGAGAAGGCGCAGCATTGCCGGCTCGGTCGCCAGGGCATCCGCATCCGGATTGCGCGGCGCGGCGATCAGTGAAACACCGTCTGCATGCTCCCAGCACCATGCTGCCAGCAGTCTCTGGTCCAGACGGTCGGGCGCATCCACCAGCGCCTGCAGGTCCAGTTTCGGCACAGCTTCGAGGAATGAGGTCGTCATGCCGTCAGCCACATTCAGGTCGACGAGACACACCTTTCCAGTCCCAACCTTGCGTGCGAGGCTGAACGCGCTTTCGATTGCGAGTGTTGAAGCACCCGCGCCGCCAACGGCACCGCGAAAGGCCCAGCACTTCGACGTCGCGCCCGAGCCCTGAATGGACTGGGTTTCCCGCAACTGTTCTGCTGCGTCGATGATTTCCTCGATCCCTGCCGTTGCCGGTACGATGTCGGACGCCTCAAGCTTCATCAGGGCCCTGACCATATGGCCCGGCAACTGGTCGGAGACAACGATCACCGCTGTGTTCGGACGCTCCACGGCGAGCGTCAGGATCACCTGATCGTAACCGGCAACGCCCTGTTCGACGAGCACAAGGCCGCCGCCATGACGCAACACGATCTCCGAGGCTGAAAGGCCCGACAGGTCTGCCAGCCCAGCGCAACATGCCTTCAGCGACTCCATTCGCTGTGGACTTGCCAACACGGCAAGCGACGGGATCACCCGGTTTGACGGCATTTGTGGAGGATCAGACTTCTGAACGGTTTCAAACATGTCAGCCACCGGTCCCGCCAGTTGAAGCCTGCCCCAGCTCCTTCTGCTTGCCTTCGTTCAGCGCTTTCACTGCATTCGCCGCGCGCACGCCCGATGTCGATTCAACTTCCCTGGAATTCGGAAGGTTCACGTCGCGCTCCGCCTGAGTTGCAATATTCATCCGGGTTGCGCCGCCCAGCAAGCGAACATCCTGGTGATCGTAGCTCGCGCACGCTGCAAGGCATGAAACGGCGATGGCGGCACCAATGGTCTTGATATGATTGCTCATCTTCCGGCCTCCCTAATTTGCCAATGGAACGGTTGCGGTCTGGTCCAGAAGGAACAGTTCTGCCTCCGTTGGCTCAGCGAATGCATCAAGCGGCGTGACCAGCGCGTCCGGGTGCGTAGCTGGCTGGACCAGGCGCGGCGTGACGATGATGACAAGCTCGCTCTCATTCTTCTGGTAGCGCTTGGACGAGAACAACATGCCGAGGATGGGCACGTTGCCCAGCCATGGCGTCTGGCGCACGTCGTTGGAATAGTCATTCTGCAACAGGCCGGCGATGGCAAATGCCTGGCCATCGTGCAGCTCGATTGTCGTGTCCGCCCTGCGCACCGAGATGCCCGGGATTTCGATGCCCGCAGACCGGATGCCGTTGCCGCGGTCAAGCGCCGACACTTCGGGCCGGACGCGCAGGTTCACAAGACCGTCACCCAGGACAGTCGGCGTGAATTCGAGGCTCACGCCGAATTTCTTGAATTCGACCGAGATCTGGTTGTCCTGGCTGGCAACCGGGATCGGGTATTCACCGCCCGCCAGAAAGCTCGCCGTATCACCCGAGAGTGCCACCAGGTTTGGCTCGGCCAGGGTGCGGATCACGCCCTTCTGTTCCAGTGCGCGCAATGTGACGTCGATATTTTCGTTCCCGACATTGGTGAAAAGCGCGATTGTCTTTTCCGCGATGCCGGAGATCGTCCCGCTATCGGTGACGCCTACAACGTCATTCGCACTGATCTTGTTGCCGAAACCAATCTCTTTCACCGCGCTGCGGCTGGCCTCGACAAAACGCACTTCCAGCAGGACCTGCTGGCTCTGCCCAACCGACAGGCCATTCGCCACACCGCCCGGCACGTGGCGCTCGGCCAGTTGCAGCGCCATGTCGGCAGCGGCGGCGGTGGTGAGCTTGCCGTCCAGGAACACCCCATCATGCACGGGATACACATTGATTTCCTCACCCGGCAGCAGGTTCTTGAGGTCCGTGCGAAGTTCATCCAGTCCCAGTTCGACTTCGATATCGATGAGTTCGGCGATCTCTCCGGCGGTATTGTAGATCAACACCGTTGTCGCCCCCGGCTGCTTTCCACGCAGGAAGAATGAGCGGTTCGACGTTGCCATCGCATCGGCAATTTCGGGATCTGCAACGACAAGCGTTGCGAATTTCAGGTCCGCCTCAACAACTGTCGATCGGCCTTTTTCCAGCACGAGCACACTGGCACCGTCAGGCGCGCTGCGCTCGGTCCACGCGCCTGCGACGGGCGCGCCGAGAGCCACAATCGCCAGGGATGCTGCAAGAAGTCTGTGGAATTTGTTCATTTGCTGGCTCCTCCCGCTGGCGCTTTGTCCCGTGCGACCGGCGTCGTGACTTCGGTTTCTGTGTCTCCGTTGATCACACGAATCCGCGTGGTCGATGGTGCCCGCACAACACGGGCTCGCGACGTGGTGCGAACCGGCACTGGCGACTTGCGGATTTCGGCAACGACAGCAGCCTCCTCGTGACGACCGATCAGCGAGAGGCCAAGCGCGCCGCGCTGGCTTGCCGCGCTCAGCGCCAGCGCGTCGTCCGGCGTCACTTCGAGCGTTACAGTGCTCGAGGGACGCGCTCCTTCGAGCCCGGCTTCGAAGGACTGGTCGATTGCCAGCACGTTCACATTCTTGAGGACGGATCGCGCGACCACGTCTCCCGAGACGCGTTCGCCCTCACGTGCCGAATTGCTGCCAGCGTCCTCACGCGGGATGAATTCGTTCACGTCCACGCGGTCGCCCGGCAGGACGAAGCCCGCCACGCCCGTGTCACTGCCGACAACAACCGAAACAGCGCGCATACCCGGCGTGATCGATGCCGCAAGCGTCAGGATTGCCCCGGTGTCGTCGAGCTTGGCACGCATCAGCGGTTCACCCGGTACGATCAGGCCTCGCGCATAAACGGTCTCTTTAAGGTCATCAAAGCTCTGCAACGCATCCGCTGGCACCGCGTCTGCCGGCCAGGGCGCCGACTTCAGGCTCGAATGATCGATCAGGTCGCCGGTCTGGATCACCGAGGTTGCAACGAGCACGGATGACATCTCAACAGCCGGCACGAGACTGGCCGCAGAAGCATCGGACGTGCCGGACGTCATGTAGCTGCGGCCCAAAAATACCGCACCAGCGCCCAGGACGAGCGATAAGCCAAGGCTGATCAGAGTTGTTAGCTTCATTGTCGGAGCCCTCGTTCCCGCGACCGTATCTGGTCAGCATGGCAACTTAGAGGTCAGGCGATAAAGTCTATTGAAGAGCGGAGTCCAAATCTTGGACAGCGTCCGAACGCCCTGTTAACCAAAAACCAAGCTTGATTAAGCGCTTATGAATCATCCATTTGCGGACGGATCATTGTTGCGCACCGCAACTTTTCGGATCGATACGATTAGCTATGAAGGAAGCAAGGGGCCGCGCCCGGCACCAGGATCGCAGCTGTAAGACGACCGCCAAAAACGGCACCGGTATCGAGATTTATCCGGCGCCCGTCGGCCGCCATGTCGGGCAGCGAATCTTGTGTTGGTGAATGCCCATGCACCACGGTCTGGCCGATCAGGTCCGGTGCCGTCCAGCAGCGCGTATCGAAGAATTCCTTCCGCCGCGTCCACATCTGCACCCGTTCGCCACAGTCCGGAAACGTATCCGGATCGACGCCGCCATGGACGAACACCAGTCCCTGCGCCTCGTCTCTGAAAATCGTCGGCAGCCCTAGCAACCAGTCGAGGTGATGATCCGGCGGGCCGTCCAGGCCCCGGCGCCGATAGCTGTCCATGGTTTCTTGGCCACCCCATTCCAGCCAGCTGCGGCGCGAAGCCTCATCCTCCATGCGCACTGATTCAATCATAAGCTGCTCATGGTTCCCGCGAATATTGACGCAGTGCGGGCCGCGATTCGCTTCCATCTCCATAAGATAATCGACGACACCGCAGGAATCCTGCCCCCGGTCGATCAGGTCGCCAAGGTGGACCAGTGTCACTTCGGCTCCTCCGAGTTCGACCTCGGCATGGAACCGGACCATGGCGTGCAGCTCTTGCAGGCGATCGAGTTCGCCATGGATGTCGCCAATGGCGCAGTAGACAGGTTGGGTCATGGACCACACCTAATGCCGGACTGGGCCCAAAAAAGGGCCGCGTCTCAGAAAAGGCGCAGGGTTCGGAATGCCCGTGTTCGGGTCGCAGCGCTCATGGGGAGGCGGCCAACACGGCGTCGGTCGCCGCGCCCGGAGTTCGTGTCCCCTTAACATAGAAGTGCACGGTTTGATCCGTTAGTCGCGCCGCCCGATCACATCGGCGAACACGGCGGCATCCACGTTGCCGCCGGTCACAACCACCCCCACTCGCCCCCCGCACATTCCCTCCGGCACCCCTCGCAACACCGCTGCCAGCGCCGCCGCGCCGCCCGGCTCCACCACGATTTTCAGGTAGCGGAACGCATGCCGCATCGCTGCGCGCACCTCCTCATCCGTCACCACCAGACCGCCCGCCAGCAGGCGCTGACCGAGCGGGAAGGTCAGTTTGCCAGGTGCTGGCGTCAGGATCGCGTCGCAGAACGAGCGTGTCCCCGGCGCATTGGCGATCACCTCACCCGCCGCCAGTGAGCGCGCCCAGTCGTCATGGCCTTGCGGTTCTGCGGCCCAGATTTTCGTGTCGCCCGAGAGGCCCTCGAAAGCGAGTGCGACGCCGGTGATCAGGCCGCCGCCGCCGGCGCAGCACACAAGGTGATCCAGCGGCGCGCCCATGGACGCTGCCTGACGGGCGAATTCGAGGCCGAGAGTCCCCTGTCCGGCAATGATGTCAAAGTCATCAAAGCTCGGCACCACGATGGCGCCCCGCTCCGCCGCCAGGTCCTGCGAGATCGCCTCGCGGCTTTCGTTGTTGCGATCATAGAGATGCACCTCGCCGCCATCGGCCAGTACACCGTCCACCTTCACCTGCGGCGCATCGGACGGCATCACGATCAGCGCCGGCATGCCCAGAAGCCGCGCGGCGCGCGCGACACCCTGCGCATGATTTCCGGAAGAATAGGCAACCACGCCAGCCTTGCGCCCAGCTTCGGGAATCTGAGACAACCGGTTCATCGCGCCGCGGATCTTGAAACTGCCGGTTACTTGCAGGCATTCGGCCTTGACCAGAACCTCCGCGCCTGCCGCTGCATCCAGTGCCGGATGAGTCAGGATAGGTGTTTCGCGCACGACGCCCGCGACGCGCTGGTCCGCGGCAAGGACATCGTCAAAAGTGGGAAGGGAAAGGGTCAGGGTCATCAGCATAGACCTAGCCGGTCACGCGGCCACCTTCAAACCCAAAGCGCGATCAGATACCTATCAAGACCGGCACTAGGTGTCTTACTGGAGAGCGACGGTTTACGCTAAAGCGTAGCCGCCATCTTCCGGATCAGTTCGCGAGCGCCTTCGGCGGTCTCGTCATTGTCGATGGCATGGGCCAGGACCGCTTCGAAATAGCCGAGCTTGGACCCGCAATCGTATTCACGGCCTTCGAATTCGTAGGCGTAATAGTCCTGGGTTTCCATCTGGCGCACCATTGCGTCGGTCAGCTGGATCTCGCCGCCTGCTCCCGCAGCCTGGTCAGCAAGGAGGCCAAAGATTTCCGGCTGGAGGATGTAGCGACCGGTGATTTTCAGATTCGACGGCGCCGATTCCATCGGTGGTTTCTCGACCATGCCGGACATTTCAATCAGGCGACCATTGCGCGATTTCGGAGCAATCACACCATAGGACGACACACGCTCCATCGGCACAGGATCGACAGCGACGATATTGCCGCCGACTTCGTCATAGGCCTTGACCATCTGGGCGAGGCAGGACGGCGCACCCTTGACGATTACGTCGGGCAACAGGACGGCGAAGGGCTCGCTGCCAATGATGTCGCGCGCGCACCAGATGGCATGGCCGAGGCCGAGCGGCGACTGTTGACGTACGAAGCTTGCTGCGCCGGCAGGCAGAACGGTCTGCTGCACCTGCTCCAGGATTGCACTCTTGCCCTTGGCCTTGAGCGAGGCTTCGAGTTCATATGAAATATCGAAATAGTCTTCGATGGCGCCCTTGTTGCGCCCGGTCACAAAAACGATGTGCTCGATTCCCGCTTCCAGCGCCTCATCGACGACATATTGGATGGCTGGCCGGTCGACGACAGGCAGCATTTCCTTCGGGATGGTCTTGGTCGCGGGCAAAACCCGCGTGCCCATGCCTGCAACCGGTAAAACTGCTTTCCTGACGCGCATGGGCGGCTCCTGTTTCATATTGTGTTCGCGCGAACCTATCGCCCGAAATGGACGCCAAGGCCAGAGGTGAAGCCTCGGTCAGAGTGCGGCGTAAAGGATAAATCCGGCAAGCCAGGTCGACAGGCAGAGGACGAGCAAGGTCGACATGATCCTGCGCAACGACATGCGCTTGGGTCTGGTCAGTTCCGCCGCCAGAAGAGCCTGAAGCGCATGCGCGGGTGATGCGACATGCTGGAGGGAGTTGTGCTGGTCGACTGCCTGGACGCCAGACGCGCTGGATGTGGAATCCACGTCCGGCTGATCCGCATCCCGCGGCGACTGATTATGTACAGGCTGTGCAGCCATCGGACTCTCCGGTCATTTCCCGGAGACATATGGCAGAGAGGCCCTAAGTTTTGCCTAACGGGCAGCGGCAAAATGCTTGCGAACAGACTCACCCGGCCGGTTCGAATACGCCCTTCGCATTGCGGCGCACCGCGAACACACGGGCGAGGCAGGCCGCGTCCAGCGCCATGTCCGGCACCCCATCGGCCACGACACGCCCTTGATCCAGGACGATAATCCGGCTGCAGAAGCGCGATGCGAGGTCAAGGTCGTGCACCGCCGCCACAACCGCCCGCCCGGCAGCACATTCATCCTGCAGGACTTGCATCAGGCTGAGGCGGTGGGCGATGTCCAGCGCAGCGCCCGGTTCATCCAGCAGCAGGGCGCGTGAGGGGGTGGCAAGTGTGCGGGCAAGGTGGAGCCGGGCCTGCTCGCCGCCCGACAGCGCATGCACGGGACGATGGCGGTAAGGCGTGGCACCTGCCCGATCAAGCGCATCGTCGATAGCCTCGCGGTCAGCTGGGCCGCACCGGTCATAGGGCGACGGGCTGGTAACGAATCGACCGAGGGCAACCAGATCCTCGGCCATCAGGTTCCACGCGACGGGTCGCACTTGGGGCAACCAGGCGACCAGCAAGGCCCGCTCGCGATGGGCCAGCGCGGCAATGTCCGCATCACCGAAAGTGACCTGACCGGAATGTGGCGCAAGCAGGCCTGCGATGACACGTAACAGCGTGCTCTTGCCGGCACCGTTCGGACCGACAAGGCCGATGAATTCACGCGGCGCCACGCTGAGCGAAACATCCGCCAGAACCGGCCGTCCGCCGAGGTCAACATTGATACCGGAGACATTGATCATCGGGCGCTCCCCCCCAACCGGGCGGCGATCCAGATGAAGACCGGCGCGCCGAACAGGGCAGCCGCCACGCCAAGCTTCAGCTCCTGGGCGAACGGCAGGACGCGTATCAGCACATCGGCGCCAAGCAGCATGGCACCGGCCGCCAGCGCCGATGGGAGTAATACGCGCTGCGGATCATGCTTCACGAGGGGGCGCACGATATGCGGCGCGACCATGCCAACAAATCCGATCGTGCCGGCCACGGCCACGCTAGCGCCGGCGAGCAGTGACGTGCCGACAATGATCAGCAGGCGCGCCCGGGCGGGGTTCGCACCGAGAGATGCAGCCGTCTCCTCTCCGAGGGACAGGGCCCGGAGTGAGGGACCCGCCATGATCACTGCCGCCGCGCCGAGCGCCCAGGCTGGCAGCGCAATGCCGACATCCATCCACGACCGGTTCGCGACCGATCCCAGCATCCAGTTTATCAGGTCGGACTGGCTGTATGGATTGGGCGCGAGGTTCAGCGCCAGCGAGGTCAGCGCCCCGGCAAGGCTGGAAAGGCCAATTCCGACCAGCAGCAGTGTCACCGTGCTGGCTCCGCGCCCGGACGCGAACAGGAGTAGCGCCACGGCGATGGCAGAGAAGAGAATCGCGGCAAGTGGCACGGCAAAGCTGCCTGCAGCCGCCAGGCCGAAATAGATCGCGATCACCGCGCCGAGCGAGGCGAAAGCCGATACGCCGAGCACGCCCGGCCCGGCGAGCGGATTCTGCAGCAGGCCCTGCAAGCCAGCGCCAGACAGGCCAAGCGCCGCGCCAACCCCAAAAGCAGCCACGGCACGCGGCATGCGGATTTCCCAGACGATGATGCGGGCGGCCTCAGTGCCCTGCCCCATCAGGGCGGACAGTGTGGCCTCAAGACCGAGATCAGCGCTACCGGCAAGGGCCGAGAGCGCGAACAGGAAAAGGCAGGCAAGCGCAAGGATCGGCGAGAGATGTTTCATTGCGCGGCGTCCAGCGCGGCGGCGACATCATGCGCTTCATCAGCCACGAACCACGCCGGGCAAGTCAGCCGGCTTTCGGTCATGGCCACCTGGTCAGCGTCCTCCAGGGCATAGGCAAGCGCGGGGTGGCGCGCCACGCTCCACTGGTCGAAGGCGTAGTCGTCAAACCCGAAAAAGGCCGTCAGCGCGAGACCGGGCGGCTGCATCACGAGCGATTCCAGCGGTAGCGAATACCAGCCCGTGCCGGTCGCGGCATTCTCGAGGCCCGCCCTGTGCATGATCGCATCGACCATCGTGCCCTTGCCTGCGGTCACGCCTCCGGGCGTTACATAGAGTGCACTGCGGCCAGTCGGTGGCGCGGCATGTGGCATGGCGGCGACAAGCGCTTCGCCACGGTCTGTTTGCCCAAGCGCAGCAGCCACTTTACGCGTCACGCGCGCTGCGCCGTCCATGTCTGAAGCATAGCCGATCTGAACGGTGCGAATTCCCATCCGTTCGTAGAATTTTAGCGCCCGGGCGTCCCCGCCCCAACTGCGGACCACGATATCAGGTTGGAGCGCAATAACGTCCTCGGCCAACGCACGCACCCGAGGCAGGCCGGCCGCTCGTTCCCGCAGGAAGCTGAATGGGCGCTCCGCATCTTTCGAAAGCGCGCGGACCTGTTCGCGGTCGGCCAGGCCGAGCACAAACTGGTCCGCGCAATAGTCGAGCGAGACGACAGTCGGGCGCACCTCGTCCGCTGCCGCCATCGGGGCAGCCACAAGCAGGAACAGGAACGCCCAACGCATCATCGCAGTTTCAGTCCTATGAAGGCCGCCGCACCCGGCGTCTCATAGCCGTACACGTCTGTCGCCGTTTCATCGAACAGGTTTTCGCCCCGAAGCGTCAACGCCATCCGCTCGGTCAGCGGAAACTCGAGGCTGGCCGAGAACAGCGTATAGGCGTCCAGCGCCACCCGCCGCGACGGGTAACTTCCGAAGTCGAAGTCATCCTGCTCACCAACATAATCCAACGCCGCGCCGACGCGCATGCCGTCCGCATCCGGTTGCCAGTCGACCGATAGCGAGGCCGTTGAGTCCGGTACGCGGATCTCGTCGCGGCCATCATCGCTCTCGCTTTGCATCAGAGTTGCCTGGCCTGCGAACGACAGTGCGCTGGTGGCATCCCAACGGCCTGACAGTTCGACACCACTGCGTTTGGACTTGCCTGCCCGATTGAGGGCTGTTGAATTGTTGTTCACGTCAAAGGCTGTGTAGATTTCGTCTTCGAGATCGGCATGGAAATACGTTGCTGACAAAACTGTCCGGCCAACCTGCTGGTCCCAGCCGATTTCCCAGCTGGTCGACTGTTCCGGCTTGAGATCCGGATTGCCGATGAAGCTGCCGGGGAAGAAACCAAACAGTTCCGTGAACGTTGGGTTCTTTACACCCGTGCCAGCCGAGGCGCGCGCCCGGCCATTCACGGCGTCAAAGCCGTAGCCTGCGCCGACCCGCCATGTCGTAGCATCGTCGAACCGGCCATCATTGTCGTCGAACCGACCCGAGGCGCTGAGATCGAGTGCGCCGAAGGCAACCCGGTATTCCGTGGCAACGCCAATGCTTTCAAAAGTTTCCGAAGCGTTGGTGAAGCCGCCATAGACGACATCCGTGCGATCATAATCTTCCTTTTCATAGTCCAGGAGACCGATCAGTTCCTGATTGCCGAAAGTGATCGAAGGGCCCCAGGACACTTTCAGGCGTTCGCCGGTCGATTCGTCCGTCTTGGCGCCATCGGTCGTGTTCTCGCGGGCAACTTCGTTGAAGCTGGCGCGGAAGACGTGATCCACCCGCCCCGTCACACCGGCGAGCGACGCGCCGATCAGGTACTGGTCGGCTTCGGTTTCCTGGTCTGTATTGTCGAGCAGGCCATCATAGTCCGTGTCGGAGTCGAGGCCGGCCGTCGAGCGGCGGGCAATGGCGAGACCGGACAGGGTCCAATCCGTATTGAGGTCCAGCGCGGCCCGCGCGACGCCGGAGAAAGCATCCGAGCCATCCTCTTCGCCATCCAGCCCGGCCACATCGACGCCGCCCGTTGAAAAGCCTGAAAGACCGGCGCCAAAGCGCAGGCCGCCAGCCTGGCCGGCAAAGGTAGCACTGGCGCGGGCTGTATCCTGCGTGCCGACTTCACCGAATGCCTGCACGCCTTCTGCCGCTTCGGTCGACAGGGACACGACACCGCCAATGGCATCGGAGCCATAGATCGATGAGGCCTCACCGCGCAGCACTTCGATACGCGTCGCGCCAATGCCGGTCAGCAAGCCGAAATCGGTCTCGCCGTTGACCGGGTCGGATACTTCAATCCCGTCGAGCAACACCAGCGTGTGATTCGCCTCGGCCCCGCGCAGGCGCACCTGGCTGAGCGCACCGACGCCGCCAGACCGCGAAATGCCCACGCCCGGCACGGCGCGCAGCTGGTCGGCGACATTCGGCGACAGGCGGATCGACAAGTCATCCGCCGTCAGGACGCTGACGCTGGCTGTGATATCGTCTGCCGGTTCGGGCCTGAGGCCCACGACGGAAATGGTTTCAAGGTTCAGGTTCGCTTCCTGCGCCGATGCGGCACCGGAAACGGCAAGCACAGCAGCGCCTGCCAGAAGGTATTGTTTGAGCATCGCTCACACTCCGTTTGTCCCGGCACAGGGGCCGGGCGTTACACCAAAAGTGTCGCGTGGACGGAGTATTAGCCTCCGCTGCCATTGGCCTGAACCCGGACCGGGGCAAACGACGGCAAGAGGCAGGTCTCCTGACTTGCGGATCGATGGAAAAGACCGCCTTCCCAGGTTGCCCCAGTGGCTTTGTGGCCAATTCCCATCCGCTTACAGTTGCGGGCACAGCGCCGGATTTAAACCGGCTTCCCTTTTCACCTGCGATTAAGCAGGCACCTTTTGCGTGAGAGAGGCTTTAGTCCGGTGATCCGGACAAGGCAAGATCAAAGCGGGTGCAGCAAATGTCCGCCGTCAACCACGATCGTGGATCCGGTCATGAAGCTGCCGGCATCGGACGCGAGCAGCAATAGCGGGCCCGACAGTTCGGTCAGGTCGCCAATCCGCCTCTGGGCGATCCGACGAATCATTTTCTGGCCTTCGTCGGACTCGAGGAACTCATCATTGATTTCTGTCTTGAAATAGCCCGGCGCAATCGCGTTCACGCGAACGCCAAAACGCGCCATCTCCAGCGCCATCTGCCGGGTCATGTGGTCAACCCCAGCCTTGGACACGCAATAGGCCGTTGTCATCATCTGTGGGCGCAGGCCAGTGATCGATGCGATATTGATAATCGAACCGGGCACTTTCGCTGCCGTCATCGCATTGGCGCCATGCTTGGCGACGCGCCACACGCCGGTGAGATTGGTGTCAATCACGGCATTCCAGTCATCTTCGGCCATTTTCGTGAACCAGCCTTCGCGCGACATGCCGGAATTGTTGACGATGATGTCACACGGGCGGCCAAGCGCCTCGGCGATCTCCGCGAATCCCCCGGTCACACTTTCCTCGCTCGTAACGTCCATTTCGACCGGTAGCGCCTTGCCACCGCGCTTTTCGATCTCTGCTGCAACGGATTCGAGGCGATCCATCCGCCGCGCTGCCAGGACGACGTGGGCGCCTGCCTCAGCCAGGACACCCGCAAAATGGCGACCCAGACCACTTGACGCCCCGGTAACCAGCGCCGTTCGATTAGCCAAACTAAACATACCCATGCCTTCGATCTCCAAATTTGATGTTGCGTCGCGCAATATTTTGCCTCTATTTCAGCCTCATGAAAATATCAGTGCTGAGGGAGCGACGCTCCGGTGAAACCCGTGTGGCTGCAACACCGGAGACCGTCAAGAAATTGGTTGGTCTGGGACATTCTGTAACCGTCGAGGCGGGTGCAGGGGTTGTGGCAGGCTTTATGGATGAGGCCTACAAGGCCGAAGGGGCGACGATCGGCGGCAATGCCGCTGACGCTGCCAAGGGCGCCGATGTGGTGTTCAAGGTACGCGGGCCGGAGGTCGCCGAAGTCGCGGCCTTGCCGGACGGCGCGACCCTGCTCGCCCTGATGGACCCGTTCGCGCTCGAGCCCGGCCTGCTCGATGCGCTCAACGCGAAAAAAATCGCGGCTATGTCGATGGAATTCACCCCGCGTATCTCGCGTGCGCAGTCGATGGACGCCCTGTCCTCTCAATCCAACCTCGCTGGTTACCGCTCAATGATCGAAGGCGCCCATATTTATGGCCGCGCCATGCCGATGATGATGACCGCAGCCGGCACCGTGGCCCCGGCCAAGGTATTCATCATGGGTGTAGGTGTTGCCGGCCTCCAGGCCATCGCAACCGCCCGCCGCCTTGGCGGGGTCGTGACGGCGACGGACGTGCGCCCCGCCGCCAAGGAACAGGTCGCCTCGCTCGGCGCCAAGTTCATCGCGGTCGAGGACGAAGAGTTCAAGGCAGCTGAAACCGCTGGCGGATACGCCAAGCAGATGTCGCCGGAATATCAGGCCAAGCAGGCCGAACTCACGGCATCCCACATCACCAAGCAGGACATCGTCATCACGACGGCGCTGATCCCCGGCCGCGCCGCACCGGTGCTCGTCACCGAAGCCATGGTGAAGACGATGAAGCCCGGTTCAGTTATCGTCGATATGGCCGTCAGCCAGGGTGGTAACTGCCCGCTATCTAAGGCCGATGAGATCGTCGATGTCGGCGGTGTGAAGATTGCGGGTTTCTCGAACCTCCCTGCCCGCCTGCCCGCTGATTCGAGCTCGCTCTACGCCAAGAACCTGTTCGCTTTCCTGCCGCTGGTGACCGCCGAAGACGGCGCGCTCAACCTCGACACCGACGACGAAATCGTCACCGCCATGCTGCTGACGCGCAATGGTGAAACCGTGAATGACAGGGTGAAATCATGAAACGCCTCAGCCTCGCCGCGACGGCGCTCCTCCTTGCCGCCCCGGCATACGCAGAAGGCGGCGGTGTAAACCCAACCATCTTCCTCGCCGCGATCTTCGTTCTGGCCTGTTTTATCGGCTATTACGTGGTCTGGAGCGTGACACCCGCGCTGCATACGCCCCTGATGGCCGTGACCAACGCCATCTCCTCGGTAATCATCGTCGGCGCACTCGTCGCTGCGGCCGCTGCCGGCCTCACCGCAGACAACTGGACCGCCAAGATTCTCGGAGGCGTCGCCGTCATGCTCGCCAGCGTCAACATATTCGGCGGCTTCCTCGTCACCCAACGCATGCTCGCCATGTATAAAAAGAAGGGGGAGTAGTCTTATGGACAGTTTCCACTCCACCTGGGCGCCCGCGCTCTACCTCGTTGCAGGCGTGCTCTTCATCCTGGCCCTTCGCGGCCTGTCCAGCCCGGCCACCAGCCGCAAGGGTAACCGCAATGGCATGATCGGCATGGCCATCGCCGTCGGCACGACCATTGCTCTGCTCTGGAACCAGCTCGATCCGGTCACCTGGGGAATCATCCTCGGCGGTGTCGCCATTGGCGGCACCATTGGTGCGGTCATCGCCAAGCGCATCGCCATGACCGCCATGCCGCAGCTTGTTGCCGCCTTCCACAGCCTGGTCGGTCTTGCTGCCGTGCTCGTCGCCGCAGCTGCGCTGTATGCGCCCTCGGGCTTCGGCATATCCGACGCTGAAGGCATCCATGTCGCGTCCCTGATCGAACTGTCGCTCGGTTCGGCCATCGGCGCGCTCACCTTCACGGGTTCGCTCATCGCCTTCGCCAAGCTCAATGGCAATATGGGCGGCGCGCCGATCATGCTGCCCGGTCGGCACGTGCTAAACTCTGGCCTCCTTATCGGCATTATCGTGCTTGTCGGCGTCCTGATGGCCAGCCATGGCCATGCGCACTGGGCCTTCATCACCCTGACCGTGCTCGCCCTGATCCTCGGCATTACGCTGATCATACCGATTGGCGGCGCCGACATGCCGGTCGTCGTGTCGATGCTGAACTCCTATTCCGGCTGGGCGGCTGCCGCTCTCGGTTTCACGCTCGGCAATTTCGCCCTGATCATCACCGGCGCGCTTGTCGGCTCGTCCGGTGCGATCCTGTCCTACATCATGTGCAAGGGCATGAACCGCAGCTTCATCTCGGTCATCCTCGGCGGCTTCGGCGGCGACGATGCGGCTGCAGCAGGCGGCGTGCAGGTCGACCGCCCGTTCAAGCGCGGCTCGGCGGAAGATGCTGCCTTCATCATGAAGAACGCCTCCAAGGTCATCATCGTGCCCGGTTACGGCATGGCGGTGGCACAGGCCCAGCACGCCCTGAAGGAAATGGCTGACAAGCTGAAGGAAGAAGGCGTCGAAGTGAAATACGCCATCCACCCCGTTGCGGGCCGTATGCCGGGCCACATGAACGTGCTGCTCGCTGAAGCGCAGGTGCCGTATGATGAGGTCTTCGAACTCGAAGACATCAACTCGGACTTCCGCAATTCAGAAGTCGCCTTCGTCATCGGGGCGAACGATGTCACCAATCCGGCGGCCAAGACCGACAAGACGTCGCCGATCTACGGCATGCCCGTGCTCGACGTGGAAAATGCCGGCACGGTCCTCTTCATCAAGCGCTCGATGGGGTCGGGCTATGCCGGGATCGAGAACGAACTCTTCTTCCGCGACAATACGATGATGCTGCTCGCAGACGCCAAGAAAATGGTCGAGGATATCGTCAAGAACCTCTGATCGGCGACAATTCGGAACGTATACGGGCGCTGGCCTCTGCATCGATTGCGCAGTCGCCAGCGCCCACTTTCGTTTCCAGGGCCGCCGCCAGCTCGTCCACACGTTGCCCGGCCACGACAAGCCCAGGCGCAATCTCGGCCAGAGGTGCCAGCACGAACAGGCGCTCGGCCATACGCGGATGTGGCAACGTCAGCATTTCGCTATCCTGCGTCACGCCATCAAAGACCAGCAAGTCGATATCGATCTCTCGCGGCCCCCACCGCTCGCCCTCCATGCGCCCCAGCGTCCGTTCAATGCCCTTGACGACATCCAGCAGGGCCAAGGGCGCAAGGCGGGTTTCGATGATCGCGCAGAGGTTCAGGAACTCGCCCTGGTCAGTCTTGCCCCATGGCAGGGTCCGGTAGACTGACGAGACCGCAACGAGCGCGCAATCGGGCCGCGCGTCGATCGCTTGCAGCGCTGCGGCAAGATACGCGGCCCGATCGCCCAGGTTCGAGCCGAGGCTTATCGCGGCCTCAGCCATCGCGGTGTCGCGTAACCGAGACGCCGACATGATCGACGGCATACTTGATCGGCGCCGACGGCTTGCGCACGGTGATGGTAACAGTCTGCACTAGCGGGAACTGTTCGAGAACCGCTTCAGCCAGCTTGTGCGCCAGCGTTTCTATCAGGTTGAACACGGTCGCTGCGGATACGTCTGTGGCAAGGTCACAGAGTTCACCATAATGTACGGTATCGCTCATCTGGTCAGCCGCGTCGGCTGGCCGCGCCACGGCGCAGTCGATATCGACCATGAACCTCTGGCCGAGTGACTTCTCGGCATCCATGACGCCGTGATGGCCATGGATGTGCAGGTTCGAAACGAAAATCCGGTCTGTCATCCTGCCTCTTCTATCGCTGTCCACATTTTCAATGCATCCGCATGGGCGGCTACGTCGTGCACCCGCAGGATCGAGGCCCCTCTCTGGACGCTGGCAAGGCCTGCGGCAAGCGTTCCGGTCAACCGGTCCCCGACCTCACGGTTCAGCAGCGTGCCAATGAACGATTTGCGCGACACGCCCACCAGCACCGGCACGCCATAGTCGGCCAGCACATCGAGCCGCGCCAGCACACCGAAATTCTGCTCAAAGGTCTTTCCGAAGCCGACGCCAGGATCGAGAATCACGTGCTCGCGCGGGATGCCTGCCTTGCGCGCCATGGCGAAGGCATCGTCAAAGAAGGCGCGCATGTCGTCAACCAGGTTCAGGCCCGCGTCGGCGTTGCCGCGATTATAGGTGACCACGACGGCGCTGCCCGTATCAGCCACGGCCACCGCCATGTCGTCATCACGCACCATGCCCCAGACATCATTGACGATAACCGCGCCAGCGCCTGCAGCCGCGCGCGCCACGCTGGCCTTGTAGGTGTCGATGGAGACAATCCGCGTCGGATCCTCGCAAAGCGCCGGAATGACGGACAGTACCCGCGCCGTCTCGTGCGCAGCGCTGACTTCGGTGGCCCCGGGCCGGGTCGACTCGCCGCCGACATCGATAATGTCGGCACCGTCGTTCACCATCGTCGCTGCCTGGGCCAGTGCGGCTGGCGCATCGACGAACCGGCCACCATCGGAAAACGAATCCGGCGTGACATTCAGGATGCCCATGATGAGCACTTGCCTTCCGGCCCGGGCAAGAAATTGGTCCCGCAGGCGGGCCCGGTTCGCGCTGTCTACGCTCATGCCTGTCGTCTTCCAATGACCATCGGCCTGCTTATAGGCGCGCCACATTTGCGAACAAGGTCCGGATCTGGTCACGACGGCCCATTGCGGTCAGCAAATAGCTGATCACGCCCGACAGGCGAACTTGCGACCAGCGCCGCTTGTTTTGGGGATGACAGGGAAGAATGGTGTGCCCAGCAGGGTTCGAACCTGCGACCTACTGATTAAAAGTCAGTTGCTCTACCAGCTGAGCTATGGGCACGCCGAACGCGCCATTTAGGCAACGGCGCTTCCCGGGTCAACCGCTACCTGCACAGGCTGGCTTGATGTCGCCATATTTTTCGCATCACCCTAGCCTCATGAACGTGAAAATCCTTTGCCTTGGCGCCATGCTCGCGCTTGCAGCCTGCGCCAGTAGCCCGACAACAACACAGCCGACCGATACCAGCGGCGATCCCTCCTTGCGCGAAAATGTCGGGACAGCGGCCGGCAATGCCATGGAGCAGACCCGCGAGGGCCTGCCAAACGCCGCGCTCTCGCCGCTTGAGGACTTCAACCTGCGCCGCACGGAGATTCCGCCCCTCCTCGCAACCATCGAGAGCCCCTATGATCTCTCTCCTGTCCTGACGTGCGAAGAGGTGGAGGCCCAGCTTGCAAAGCTCGACCTCGTCCTCGGCCCCGACTGGGACACACCCAATCCGGACGAGCGCCTGCGCACGGAAATCCTGGCCGATTCGGCCTCGGAAGCGACGCTGGACATGCTGGCGTCCGAAGCCCGAGGCTTCATTCCTTTCCGCGGCCTGATCCGCAAAGCAACCGGCGCCGAAAGCCATGAAAAGAAATATAACAAGGCCTTCAAGATCGGCGCCCAGCAACGCGCCTACCTCAAGGGATATGGCCTCGCAAAAGGATGCCCGCCGCCTGCCCGGCCGGATTTCCTGGCGATCCCCTCGGCAAATGACGACATCCTGTTCAAGGGCGACGCGCCTCAGCCCCTTCCCGAGCCTATCCGCCTGTCTCCGCCTTTGGCGACGACTTTGTCCCAGCCCATGCCGTCGACAGTCGAGAGCGAAGGGCTGCAAACCGTCCCTCCTGAATACTGAGGCGAATCTCCGCCATCAGCGCCTGGAAGAAGGCGGTGTTGTGCCAGCTGAGCAGCATCGGCCCCAGATACTCTCCCGCCTTGAACAGGTGGTGATAATAGGCCCGCGAATAGTCGCGGCTGGCCGGGCAATCCACAGCCTCGTCAATCGGCGACAGGTCCTCGGCAAATTGCGCGTTCTTCACATTGACTGGCCCGGACCAGGTCCAGGCCTGCCCATGACGGCCTGACCGTGTCGGCAGAACGCAGTCGAACATGTCGATGCCGCGCGCGATGCTTTCGACAAGGTCGATCGGCTTGCCGACGCCCATGACATAGCGCGGCAGGTGACCCGGCAGATGCGGCACGGTCATGTCGATTGTCGCGCACATCTGCTCGTGCCCTTCGCCCACAGCCAGGCCGCCAAGGGCGATGCCGCCGAAGCCTTGCGCCACGACGCCCTTGGCCGACTGCTCGCGAAGGTCAGCGAAATTCGAGCCCTGGACGATGCCGAACAGGGTCTGCGCGTCGCGTTCACCGAAGGCGTCCAGCGAGCGCTGACCCCAGTCAAGCGACAGGGTCAGGCTGCGTTCTGCCTCTTGATGAGTGCAGGGGAAATTGGTGCATTCATCGAGTTGCATGGAGATGTCGGCGCCCAGAAGGTCGGCCTGGATCTCGATGCTCCGCGCCGGTGTCAGGCGGTGGGTCGAGCCATCGATATGGCTCTGGAAGGTCACCCCATCGGCGTCCATCTTGCGCAACTGGGCGAGGCTCCAGACCTGGAAACCACCGCTATCGGTCAGCATGGGGCCGCTCCAGCCCGAAAACTTGTGGAGCCCGCCGAGGCGTTTGACGCGCTCTGCGCCCGGCCGCAGCATCAGGTGATAGGTATTGCCGAGGATGATATCCGCCCCTGCCGCCTTCACCTGGTCCATGTAGAGGGCCTTGACGGTACCTGCCGTGCCCACAGGCATGAAGGCCGGCGTGCGTATCTCGCCGCGCGGCGTGGTCAGCGTGCCGGTGCGGGCTGCGCCTTCGGTCGCTTTGATCTTGAAAGGGAATGTCGCCATGCGCGAGCCCTATAAGCGTTGCGCCGCATCATGCCTAGGGTTCCGATGCGTCACGGCTTGTCGTGGCGGCGCGGGCGACGCATGCTGAAAGAAAACGAGGGACGGAAATGAAGGATCTGGCTGGCAAGACAGCATTCGTAACAGGCGCAGCATCGGGCATCGGCCTGGGCATTGCGACCGCTCTGGCGCAAGCGGGCGTCAAAGTGATGATGGCAGATATCGAGAAAGACGCGCTCGACAAGGCGATCAGCGACCTCAGGCTGACCAATGCCGATGTCGAGGGCGTCATCGCCGACGTCTCGCTCAAGGACCAGCTGCAGGCCGCCGCCGACGCGACCATTGAGCGCTTCGGCAAGGTCCACATCCTCGTCAATAATGCAGGCGTCGGGGGCGCAGGCGGCTATGGCCAGTGGAACGATGCGGCGTGGGACTGGACCATCGGCGTCAACCTGATGTCGGTCGTCTGGGGATTCGAGATTTTTGGCCCGCTGATCGAATCGCACGGTGAAGGCGGCCAGGTCGTTTCGACAGCCTCCATGGCCGGCCTCGTCGCCGCCGTGGCGCCCGCCTACAATGTCACGAAATATGGCGTCGTGGCCTTGTCGGAAGGTCTACGTCAGGAACTGGCCCCACGCGGAATCGGTGTGTCGGTGCTTTGCCCGGGCTTCATTCGCACGAAAATCATGGAATCGGGACGCAACCTACCGGGGCGGTTTGCGAGCAAGATCGATGTCGACGCCGCCGCGGCGCAAGCAGCCGAATCGGAGTTTGCCAAAATGGCGGCCGATCTGATCAACAAGGGCATCGATCCGCTCTATGTCGGCGAACTGGTGCGCGAGGGCATCGAGGAAAATTGGGCGTACATCTTTACCGACAACATGTTCGAGTCGGGTGTGGATGAGCGTTTCGCGGCGATCAAGGCAGGTTTTGACAGGATCCGTGACCGGACACCCCGGCACTAGAACTCGATTTCAGCGCCTATCAGTTCCGGCAATTGCAGGACGATCAGGAGGTCGCGCATTTCCTGGCGCGCGGCCACATGGCTCATCGTGAAGGACACGTTGGAGCCCTTCTCGGTCAGGTCGAGAAGGGTCAGGCCCGCGGGGAAGAGTTCGCGATAGATCACGCGCTCGGAGAGGCCCGGCGCTAGGCGGAAGCCGATGCGCTTGGACAGGTTCTCGAGCGCTTCGCCGACGCGTTCCTTGTTCTTGGCCGCCAGCGGCGACATGCGGTTGCGCATCACGATCCAGTCGATCGGACGGCGGCTAGCCTGGGCCTTCTTCTTGCGGCACGACCAGACCATTTCCGAATAGAAGCTGGGCCGGATCACTTCCAGCGTCTGCGGGTTCACGTCGCCCAACAGGTCGAAATCAACGAAGCTGTCATTCAGCGGCGTGATCAGGCTGTCAGCGCTGACATGGGCGAGGCGCGACAGGAATGTGTCACCGCCGGGCGCATCGACCAGCACGAAATCACAGGCCTTTTTCAGGCGCGTGAGGCTAGTCAGGAAACGTTGGGTTTCTTCGGCTTCCGCCTTGTCGAGATCCCGCTCGGTGCTGGCATCGACGCGGATGATTTCCGGCATCGGAAGCTTGGCGCCAGTAGAGGTCATCCAGCGCAGGCGGTTTTCGAGATAGCGGGTCAGGGTGCGTTGGCGGACATCGAGATCAACAATGCCGACTTTCTTGCCCATGCGCATCAGCGCAACGGACAGGTGCATGGAAACGGTGGACTTGCCGGCCCCGCCCTTTTCGTTGCCGACAACGATAACCCGCGCATCGCGTTGCTGCACTGACATGTCCGGGACACCCACCTGACTTACCGGGGCGAATCCATCAGCGGGCATGTTGAGCGACTCCACACAATCTCAGCGGTTGAAACGGCAAGGAACGAATTCCTCAGGCGACGCGCGATTCGGCTTCGCCGCCGCGACGGACAAGAGCAGGCATGAAGGCTGGCTGCTCTTCGAACAGGTCAGCATCTTCCACCGGAGCCGGGCCGTAGCTTGCTGCCATCGGCTCGCCCTCGAAAAGCATTGCATCCGAAACCATCGCGCCGAACGGCACGCCTTCGGGCATGAGGTCCAGCACGGGCGCATGCGTCGAAATCTGTGTGAGCAGTGACCGCAATCCGCTGAGAGCGCCTGAAACGCGCGACATCTCACGGGAGAAGACATAAGCCTCTGCCGAAACAGGCGTTTCGCGACGGTCGAACATCCACTCGTCGGACATATGGTCCGGATCAATTGATCGAATTCGCGGTTCCGGTGCCGAAGATTCAAGCATTCTGGACCTGCCAGCGGCCAGGCGAAGGGCTGCAGAAAGCGCGAAAGACTTAATCGGAGCAAGGATGCGGTGTGTCATGTCTTGGAAATTCCCCTGTTTGGGTTAACAACACGTTTACTTCATAGCCAGTCGGGGCCTTTTCAAAGTGAATTCGAGTACAGGTAAACCGGTCACGGTTGTGAGCACGCGCGCCCAGTTGGGACAGCATATCCGGACATGGAAGCTGGCAGGCGAGTCGGTCGGATTCGTACCGACGATGGGGGCGCTGCACGCAGGCCACTTGTCACTCGTTGAAAAGGCACGGGAAAAGGCCTCCAAGACCGTCGCGAGCATCTTCGTAAACCCCACGCAATTTGCCCCAGGTGAGGATTTCGAGACTTATCCGCGTGACTCCGAGACGGACATAACGCAGCTCGCATCGGTCGGCTGCGATTTGGTGTATTTGCCATCGGTTGAGGAGATGTATCCGCCCGGCAACACCACGAATGTGCGCGTCGAGGGCATGTCGGACCTGCTCGACGGGGTCTACCGGCCCCACTTTTTCTATGGTGTCGCGACGGTCGTCGCCCGCCTGTTCCTGCATGTACAGCCCGACGTCGCGGTGTTCGGCGAGAAGGACTACCAGCAGCTGCAGATCATTCGCCGCATGGTCCGCGACCTCGGCTTTCCTGTGGAAATTCTCGGCGGCCAGACAACCCGCGACGCCGACGGGCTCGCCCAGTCGTCCCGCAATCTCTACCTGACGCCGGAGGAGCGGAACGCCGCCGGCGCGCTCCAGGCGGCCTTGCATCGTGCCTCGATGCGGATTGCGATCGGCACGATGCCCTCCGTGGCGTTGGATGAGGCACGCGCACTGGTCATGGCATCGGGGTTCCGCAAGCTGGACTATGTCAGCCTGGTTGATCCTGACACGCTGATCGACTTGCCGGATGCACCGCTGGCGCCGGGTACGATTGCCCGGCTGCTCGGGGCGGCCTGGATGGGCAAGACCCGCCTGATCGACAATATCAGCGCGACTCGTTGAAATCGGTCAGGGCAGCGAGGACGGCTTCATTGTCTTCCGCCGACCCGACACTGATCCGCAGGCGCGTCGGCAGGCCGTAACCGGCAATCGCACGCACGAGGATATCACGATCCTTCAGGAAGGCATGGGCGACCGCGGCGCGCTCGGCCGAGCCGAAATCGGGGATCACGAAATTCGCGTGGGAGACCGGCGTCGTCAGGCCCATCGCGTTGAGCGCATCAATCATCGTCGCACGCCAGAGCGTGTTGTGCTCACGGCTCATCGCGATGAAGGCCGGGTCGCTGATACTGGCAATACCCGCGGCGGCAGCGAGGCTGTTGACGTTGAACGGGCCGCGAATGCGCTGGAAGGTCTCGGCAATCTCCTGCGGCAGGTAGGCCCAGCCGAGGCGGGCGGCCGCGAGGCCGTGGATCTTCGAGAACGTTCGCATCATCACCGTGTTGGCGCGCCGGTCGACGAGATCGCGGATCGCTGCCTCATAGTCCGGGCCGACATATTCGGCATAAGCGCCATCGATCACGAACAGGACGTGAGGCGGCAGCGCATCCTGCAATTGGGTCAGCGCCTCAAGCGACATCATCGTGCCGGTCGGATTGTTGGGATTGGCGAGGAACAGGATTCTGGTGTGCTCGGACACACCGCCCAGGATCGCGTTGGCACCCGCCGTCAGGTCTGTCTCAGGCACCGAGATACAGGCCGCACCGTGTGCCGTTGCCGAGACCGCGTACATGGAAAAGGCATGCTCGGTCTGCAGGATTTCATCTCCCGGCCCGGCATAGCATTGCGTCAGCAGGTGGATGATCTCATCCGAGCCTGACGACACGGCGATCCGGTTCGCATCCCTGATGCCCGCAGCCGCCGCGATGGCTTCGCGCAGCGCGCCATAGGTCGGATCGGGATAGACGTGCACGCTGGTCGCTGCTTCGCGCATCGCTTCGATGGCCAGCGGGTTTGGCCCGAACGGGTTTTCGTTCGAGGCCAGCATCACGACCGGCCCTTTGGCGCCGGCGAGCTTGCCGCCGGGCACATAAGGTTTGGTCTTCAGGATATGCGGAAGCGGGCGAATGTCAGTCATGCCCGGCGGTTACACCAAAGCTGGCTGTCGGGAAATCCCGTTCTTTGCCGCCCCACCAATGAAAACAGGCCGCCTTGTGGGGCGGCCTGTGCCAGAACGGGAGAGTGGAACGCTCAGTTCACCGAACCGTAGTCGGCCCCGGCCTCTGTAAAATAGGCCCGCCAGAACGCTTTCACATCGGCCAGCGGCAGGTCGTATATCTGGCGCGGAACGATGCGTGCGACGACCTGGACCTTGTCCATGTGCGGCTTGGCCTGGCCGAGTTTCGAGCCGAGATAGGCGTCATAGTCGGCACCGACCTTGTAGAAGGAGAAGCCATCTGAATGCTGCATCAGGTCTGATACGACGACGACACGGCGGTTCTCATTGGTCGACTGGAAGTCGGCCCGGTCAGCGATCGTATAAAGCGCTTCGAACAGGGGCGAGCTTGGCTGGCGCGTGTCCTGGAGAGCGGTTTCGATCTCGGCGATCAGCGGCTTGTAGAAGTCGGACTGCCAGACCTGCTCGATCATTTTCGGGTTCTGCGTGATCGGGTTGGCGTCAGCAACGCTGCCGGGCGAGCATTTGACGAAGATGACCTTGGGATCATAGGGGCTGGCAGCATTCGGCGTCATCACCGTGAGGCGCCCGTATTTCGGCAGGGCCCGGGCCTCGTTGTCGACGAATTCATGCACCCAGTCGAGATCGTTCGGATTGAACGGATCGGACTGGTCGAGCAGGATCACCGTATGCGCCGGATCCTTGCGGTCCATGCGGCAGCTGGTTTCGGCCATCACGCTTGGCGGGATATTGAAGGCGACCAGCGCAAACAGGCCGAACACGCCTGACAGCATCAGGCCGATCATGCCGCGCCAGAACCAAGGTCCTTTTTCTCGTCTTCTTGCCATCGTCTATTCTCCTGGCCCCGCCCTCAGGCGCGGCGCGCTTCGTCCACGGAAACGAAAGCCTTGCCGGCGCTTTTGCCGTCACGGACCTTCTCGATTTCTTCGCCCACTTTTTTCTCGATGCTCGAGAGGCCCTTCTGGACCTGTTGGATATGCGTCTCCAGCCATTCGCGGGTCATGTTCAGGGCCTTGAGATTCTGGTCTATCGCCTTGATCGCCGCGTTCGCCTGATCGCGCTCTTTTGTGTAATCGAATGGCGGCAGTTGCGGCGTGACGATCTCGTCGAAATAGGCCGGGCATGCCGCCTGCTCGCCGAGCTTGTCGCGCAGCTGGTTGCGATGACGACGGTGGGCCTGACGATAGGCGACCTTGAGCGAACGCTCCTGGTCAGCCGCCTTGGCCGCGATGGCAACAGCGATGTCGCGGCGCGATTCCAGCTCGTTCATGGCTTTCTCGATTTCACGCTTGGCGGCAGCATGGCGTGAGAGCTGGGTCTCGAACCACATGCGGCACTGGGTGAAATAGTCCGACAGGTCATCGCGTACGCCATTGCGCACCTGCTGGCGGCGCTCATAGGCCTTGCGCTCCTTGCGCCAGACGCGGCCATAGCCGGGATAGCTATCGGAAATGCGGTCATAGCCTTCGTAAACGGCGAGGCCGAACACGGTGAGCCCCATGAACAGGAGGCCCATGGCGATGAAGCTATCGAGGCCAATGATGTTCGGGAACATGCCGGACATCACCGACGCGGGCGAGATGTCAAACATGGAAAATTCGCCCATCGTACCGGCCGCCGTCGCGGCGATCAGGCCCGTCTCTACGGCATCACGGAAATGCGCGACAAAGAAGTTCAGGAACAGGCCGCTCAACAGGCCGATCGCCATGATCGCTCCGCCGAAGACACGGGCGGCGATGTTCGGGTGATTGAACGCGTAGCGAATTCCGAAGAAGCCGGTGACGACCGCAATACAGACGTTCACTGCGCTGACAGCGAAAGCGATCATCAGGCCGCCCATCAGGCCGGACGACTGCGCATCCTTGAACAGGAGCGCATTGAAGCCGCCTTCGAGCAGCATGATGAAGACGAGGATCGCAACGGTTTGCTCGACATTCTTCTTGATGTCGGGCGTACGGTCGCCGATCCGGTCACCATGGCGGGCGCGGAACGTCTGCAATTCGATGATGGCGGCGTCGTGGCTTTCCTTCGCCTCTGACCGGTCATCCATCTCGTGATGGCGGTATTCGTTTTCTTCCGACTTGATCGCTTCGCGCAACTGGTCGGGATAGATATCGACCGGCGTGCAGTCATGAATGAAATTGCGAACGCTGGCGGCGGTCGTGCTGAGCCAGGTGGTCAGGCCCCGGCGCACGGTTTCGGCGCGCTCGGCGATCTGCTGCTCGCGCTCGCTCCACTGGTCCTGCGTGATCGCATCCGAGGCCGGGATCGCATCGGCCGCATCATTCTTCGCGTCGCGCTTGGTCAGCGCGCGGTTGAAGCCGAGTTCACCCTGGGCCAGCTTTCCCTTCAGGCCGAAATCCGACAGTTCTGCTGTGGTTTCCAGTGGCTTGATTTTCGACTGGCATCCAACGTCTGCACCCCAGCGCACAGTTTTCTTCAGCATTGTATTACCTCTTAACAACGGACGGCTTGGTATTAACCTTCGCTGACAATGCGCCGGACGCGTAAACAGAGCGTGAAAGCCTGCAGCTTCTTGCGGATCGGTAATGTTGATTGATACGCGCCCTGTCTCGGCGGGGGCCGGGGTTAATTTTCCAAGCCTATTCAAGCGCCTGAGTTAACAGACATGGCCGCGCGCGCCCCCCTTTGGGAGCGTTTGCGGCCACTAAGGTTTCGCTAACACTGCACGCAGCTTTTTGCCGTGGCCTATGCGCAACACTTGTTACAGGCCGGCCTTGCGGCCCCTATTCGGCGACGGCAGGCGAGGTGACGTTCGGTATTTCAGTGAAGGTTTCGATGCCGAAATAGGGGTAGATCTCGCTCGGGAAGTAAACGACGCCATCCTTGGCCACGAGCTCGATCGTCTTGATCGCTTTCAGGTCCTCGACCGGATTGCCGGGCACGAGGAAGAAGTCTGCCTTCTTGCCGGGCGTGATGGAGCCTGTTTCGTCGCCGAGCTTCACATAATCGGCGGCCTCCTGCGTGGCGCGGGCGAGTATCTCGGCCGGGGTGAAGCCGACTTTCTGGTAGAGCTCCAGTTCGCGATGCAAGTTGAACGACCCACCCATGTCGGTCCCCATGAGAATCAATATGCCGCGATCCTTCATGCGCTTCAGCGTGCCGGTGATCTGCTCGAAGGCGCCTGCATAGGCCGCGTCATCTTCCGGCGTTTCGATATTCGACCAGGCCGCGCGGGCATCGCGCTGAACGCCGACAGGCATGTGATCGACATAGTCCGCCATGCCGGCCTGGACCTCGCCATTGCGCGACAGGAGCAGGGCCTCATGGATGGCATAGGTCGGATCGATGGAGACATTGTTGGCGACCATGAGATCGAGCGTATGCCGGACCTGTTCGCTGTCGAGATCGACCTTGGGCAGGCGCTGCAGGGCGGTGAGGCGCAAGAGGGTGCGGGTGTCTTCGCCCGCTTCGAGTACCCAGCCGAGCATGACCTGGTTGATATGGGTCATCTCGTCATAGCCGGCCTCGATCATGGCATTGGCATTGGTGAAGGCCGGGACGTGGCCGGTGACGCCGAGTCCGCGCTTGCGAGCCTCGGCCACGACGGCGGGCACCCAGGCCGGATTCATCGAGTTGTAGACCTTGACCTGCAAATAGTCGCCCTGGTCAGCATACCAGTCGACGGCGGCAACGGCTTCTTCCTCGCTCGAGACAAGAATGCCGTTATTCGAATTGAACGGGCTCTTGCCCTCGATGAAACCGTTCCGGACGATCCGGGGACCGGCGAGCGTTCCGTCCCCGATCTTGCCGATCAGTTCGGCCAGTTTGGCATTATCGTTGCCCATGTCGCGGATCAGCGTCACGCCGGCAGCGATATTGAGCAGGGCATCGTCCTGGCCGACGTGGCCGTGCATGTCTGCAAGGCCGGGGACCAGTGTTCCCCCCTTGCCGTCGATGACGGTCTCGTCGGGATGGCTGGCATTGGCGGCCTCGATGGCCTTGATCGTGGTGCCTTCAACGCGGACCGATACCGGATCGGTAAGGGCCTTTTTCACGGGATCGAAAATGCGGACATCGGCGATGCGGAGCGGACCGTCAAACCTGTGGGCAGTTGCGGCCTGGATCGTCTCGTAACGGGCCGATGCGAGCCGGACAGCCAGCGCGGTCAGCTGCGCCTCGGCGTCTTCATAGCCCTTGCGCACGATCAGGAAGCGCGGCGTGACAAGCGCAAACAGTTCCTCGTCCGCGTCCATCAGGAAATAGGTCGGGTCGAGGCTTTCGCCGGTCAGGGCATAGGCCGTGGTGGCAACTGGTTCCGGGCCGCCGTCGACAGTGACGTCTTCGAGCGCCTCAAGGCGCAGGGCACCTGCCGGCCAGGCGGGCAGCGTCTGGTCTGCATCGGCGAGCAGGGCGCGGGCATAGACCGAGAGCGCGTAGGGCGAGGCGTTCTGGGCAATGTAGATACGTGGCTCAGTCGCCGGCTCGCCGCCCGGACCGGTCGTGTCGACCCAGCTTGCGGTGCCGTCATCGAGGGCGAAGGTTTCAGCGACCTTGTTGCCGAAGGTCGTGTTGCCATCGATGGTCCAGCGGGTCGGCAGGCCGTCTGCGCCGAGAATGATGGTTTCGGCCATCGTCGGCCCGCGGCCATTGTTGCGATATTCATAGTCGACCTGGATGCCGGGGCCGGTCGTCGTGGCGGTGAGTTCGCCGATATCGGCGCCAAACAGGCGGACCGTATAGGCTTCGGTGACCGGTTGCGGCGCGGTGGGCGCTTCGACGAGGGGCGCGGGTTCGACCAGCGTATCATGGGTGCAGGCACCGAGCAGGATTGCGCCACCCAGCGCTGCCAATGTGAGCCGGTTGATCATCGCGTTTCCTCCAGAAAGCCGGGCGCCATTGCGGCGTCATCAGCGATCTAGGTGGCACAGATGATCGGGGGAATCCAGAATGAGGGGCAAATGTTTGCGACGCCTGTAGGGGCGCTTGGGGGGTGTGAGTGTTATGCGGTGGCGGTATGGGCCAGGTGTCGGGGATGGGACCGATCCGGACCCGCCCTGCGCTTGCGCTTGGTCCTGCTGCGGGGCAATCGCAATGCGATGGCTGATCCCTCCGCAGCCCCGGCGTGCGCCGGGGACACGGCCATTCCACATGACGCCCCATAGCATCTGGCTGCCGGGGCCGCCTGCTGCGCGAAACCGCGCCTTCAGGCGCTGGATGCGCCAGAAGACCAGCGGCCAGAACGGCTGCAGGTACCATGGCAGGCCCGGCATGGGCGTGAGGAGGCTGAAGGCGGGCATGGAGCGCATTATATGCCCGTCGCGGTGGGGTGTGGAAAAGGCAGACGCTGGCCTTCAGGTATCCGCCTATTGATTCATCGCAAGTCCGGGCGGCAGGCCCGGGCATATACTGACAAGCGGCGCATCCTTTGTCGCCAGCCACGGCGAGCCGAAATCATGAAGCTCAACGCAAACAAGTTATTCTTCGCTGTTTCACTGGCCGTAGCAATCGTCTGGCCGATCTGCGTGGCACTGGTCGGACTTGCCCCCGGGGGCATGATGACCATGAGCGGGCACATGATGCATTCCGATTTCAACGGCATGTCCTGGACCCTGAACATGACCGGCATCGTCGCAGGCCTGTTCATCTGGAGCCTGTCAGCCGGAGCGCTCGCATGGCTCGCGGCCACGATCTACAATTTCCTGCACAAGGACGAAACCTAGCGCACCGACATGACGTCAGTCGTCAGATTGACACAACAGGAGCCTGACCAGATGACCAACCCCTTCCGAACAACGACCTTAAGACTCGCCACCGCCGGACTGCTGTGCCTGTCGGCAACCGGACTGGCATCCTGTGCCTCCTGGTATCCGAACCAGGCGCAGATGCAACATACCGAGCAAATGGGGCAGACAGACCAGAATGCCGCCCCGACGCAAGCCGACTGCATGGCGATGAAGAAGCAGATGATGGCCGATATGCACGGCGGAGACAAAAGCGCCATGTCGCCCGAGATGATGGCGATGCATCAGGCCTGCATGGACACAATGCCGGACATGATGAAGGACTGCCCCAAGATGGAATCGGGCATGTGCACCATGATGAAATCCGATGACGGATCAATGATGCCGCAGACCAGCGAATAGACCGCCGCACCAAAGGGGACGCAATGCGGGGAGAGCGATTGTGCTCTCCCCGTTTTGATTCAAGCCAGTTCGATGATCGTGACGTTGGCGATGCCGCCGCCTTCGCACATGGTTTGCAGGCCCCAGCGCTTGCCGCGCGCCTTCAGGCCATAGATCAGCGTGGTCATCAGCTTGGTGCCGGTGGCGCCCAGCGGGTGGCCGAGGGCAATAGCCCCGCCATTCACGTTCAGCTTTTCCGGGTCGGCCCCGGTATGTTTGAGCCAGGCCAGCGGGATCGAGGCGAAGGCTTCGTTCACCTCGTAGAGGTCAATGTCTGACATCTTCATGCCGGCGCGCTGCAGGGCGCGGTCCGTGGCGAAGAGCGGTTCTTCCAGCATGATGACCGGATCGCCTGCCGTGACGGTGAGGTTGTGGATGCGCGCGAGCGGCGTCAGGCCGTGGCGCTTGACGGCCTCAGCCGAGGCGACCAGCACGGCGGACGCGCCGTCGCAAATCTGGCTGGACGTACCCGCAGTGAGAATACCGCCTTCGGCCATTGTCTTCAGGCCGGCGAGGGCTTCGCGCGTGGTGCCCGCACGGATGCCTTCATCGATGTCATGGATTGCCGTCTCGCCTTCGGGCGTGACGAACTCCACCGGCACGATCTCGTCCTTGAAGGCGCCGGCTGCGGTGGCCGCTGCGGCGCGGCGCTGGCTCTCGACGCCGAACGCGTCGGTATCGTCACGCGTGAAGCCATGCTTCTTCGCGACCATTTCGGCACCGGCAAACTGGCTGAAACCCTTGATGCCGTATTTCTGCTTGATCGCATCGGAGATGGGCGAGATGCCGGAACCCGGCAAATAATTGGACCCCATCGGCGCGCGCGACATGGATTCGGCGCCCGCCGCGATGATGATATCCTGCGTGCCGGACATGATGGCCTGCGCCGCAAACTGGATGGCCTGTTGCGACGAGCCGCACTGGCGGTCGATGGTGACGGCGGGAACGCTGTCGGGCAGCGAGGAGGCGAGCACGGCCATGCGACCGAACTGGCCGGCCTGTTCGCCGGCCTGCGTGACGCAGCCGAAGATGACGTCTTCGATGGCGGCGGGGTCGATGCCCGCGCGTGCAACGACAGCATCGAGCGCCTTGGCGCCGAGATCGTTTGCGTGGATGCCCGAGAGGCGGCCATTGCGGCGGCCCCCGGCGGTGCGCACGGCGGCGCAGATATAGGCGTCAGCCATTCCAGGGTTTCCTTCCTTTGCGCCCGTAGGCGGCGGGTTGAGCGTGTATGGAAAGAATGTAGGCAGGGTTCCCTAGGGGTGAGCAAGGGGGGATTCGAGGGGGTAGTGGGGACAGCGATTACCGGCTCGGCACACCTTGCCCATTGGAAACACATTGCGACACGACGCCGAGGGGACCGGGCAGCAGGTCTGGCCAGCCATATTTCTCCCAGGCCGCAACCAGGCCGGTACGATCGGCAAATGCCAGGAAGTCGGGATGCTGCCAGACCTGGCGGATCGGATCGACATCTGCCCAGATCATCATGAAGCAAATCATGTTGGCGGGCGTGATGTCCTGTCCAAGGGTTTTGAAAACCAATTGCGCATTGCCCATCCAGATGGCCGGCATCACGATGCTTGGATCGCCAGGATCGTGCAGTGTGGCATGCAGCATCTCAAGCAGCTGGCCATACAGAGCGCGATCTTCGGCGCGGTCGCTGCAAACACCCTTGGCCGCGATCAGCCAATAGGCATCCATCGCCTCCGGTTCCAGCGGCGCACTACCAACCGGCGGGAAGATGACCGTGTTCAAGAGCAGACGTGTCTGGTGGTATCGCTGAACAGCGAGATCGCGATCGCCCAGTGTCGCCAGTGCGACGGCGAGGAACATTGCCGGATAGCCGAGATCGGTCATTCGCTGGCCGGCCGCGATACTCGCCTCAAGATTTCCGAGATTCATGTGGGCCACGCAGAGCATGCCATAATTCCGGCCATGGACCGGATCCTGATCAATCGCCCTCTGGATCAATGGCAAGGCCTCGGTCGTCAGGCCACAATAGAGCAGGAATGACCCGAGCCGGATCGTCACGTCCGGATTGTCCGGTTCGAGACGGTGTGCCTCGTACGCCAGGTCCAGCGCGCCGACGATGTCATTTTGCGTCCATTGGTACAGTCCGAGCATAGCGCGCGCATGTCCCTGCATTGGGTCCAGCCCAATGGCGCGGCGTGCGCAGCTTGCCATTTTCCTGGCTTCACCGTGCCGGTCCAGGCAGGGCGTATAGACCGCCGTGTAGACGTGCGCTTCAGCCAGCGCAGTCCAGCATTCTGAAAAGTCCGGATCGAGTTCAAGCGCCTGTTGGAGGAGTTCAACCGCCTTCGCCAGCATCCCGTTGCCGAATGTGCGATTGGTCAGGGCGCGCCCTTGAAGATAGAGGTCGTAGGCCGCCTTGTTATCGGACATCTTGCGGTTTTTGGGTTGCGGCTCGGAAAGGTCGAGCGCCTTGCTCAGCCCGATTGTGGCGTCGTGGGCGACTTCATCTCGCGAGGCAAAGATGTCGTCGATCTTGCCATCGTATCGATAGGACCACATTTCAAAGCCGGTTTTGCCGTCGATCAGACGCACATCGATCCGGACATCGTCGTGCTGGTGCTGGACGGATCCTTCAACCAGGTGGGTAACCCGCAATTTCTCCGCGATTTGAGGCATATCCATGTCGGAGTCCCTGAACTGGAACACCGATGTGCGGCCGGTCACCCGGAGCTGTGGCACCGCGCCAAGCCGCGTGATCAGTTCGTCCGCAATGCCGTCGGCGAAATACCCCTGATCCCCCAACCGGGATAGAGACCGAAATGGCAGCACGGCGATGCGCGTCTTGCCGTCCGACGTGTCGCCGTGGCATTGGATGGTTGCGTCCAGCCGATAGCCGAGCTTTGGCACCGTCACGAGGGCCTCGCCGATGCCATGCGGCGTGGCGAGCGCCTTGCGCAGGTGCGAGACAGCGCGGGTGAGGCTCTGGTCGCTACCAGAATCACCCGGCCACAACTGGTCGATCAGGGCAGACCGGAGCCAGAGCTCGCCGGGGCGACGCACCAGAACGACCAGCAAGGACATGACCTTTGGCTCGACGACATTCTCGCCCTGTGGGCTGGACAGGCGCATCGATGGCGGATCGACCCGAACGCCAAGCAACGAGAATGGCTCAAGCCCCAACCCCGCAAGTGATGTATCCCCCAAGACTTCATCCCCCATGCGTATTCGCTTTATAGCCGGCCCGTCCCACGCCATGGAAGCCAGCATTTCTTACAGTAAACACGAGTGGGGCTAAAAAAACAGAAACGCGTTCAACCCTACCGCACTTCATCAGGCTGATTTCAAAGGTCCGCCTGGAAGCCGCCGGGGCATCCGATCCAGGGCTCTTCAAAGCCAGAATGGCTGTGAAGGCAACGGAACGCGCATGCTGGCAACGGACATGGAGCGCGTGGATGAAATCACCGCGCCAGTGGACGCGACCGGTGACCTCGCCTGCCCGCTCAGCGACGCGGAATTCAAGCCCGCATCGCGCGACAAAAGCAGCGGGATGGTTGGCGCGCATCGTTCTCCGCCGCAGCAGGCGTGACGGCAGGACGCCATGCGGAGTCGAACGTATCGTGCAGGATGGTCACTCAAACTCAGTCTTACGGATGCGCCAGTTCACAGCGGAATATTGTCGTGCTTCTTCCAGGGGTTTTCCAGCTGCTTGGTGCGCAGGGCACGGAGGGATTTGGCAATGCGTTTGCGGGTGGAGTGGGGCATGATCACGTCGTCGATATAGCCCCGGCGGGCGGCGACATAGGGATTGGCGAAATTGTCTTCGTATTCCTTGGTCAGTTCAGCGATCTTTTCCGGGTTGCCCATTTCCTTGCGGTAGATGATCTCGACCGCACCCTTGGCGCCCATCACGGCGATCTCGGCAGTCGGCCAGGCATAGTTCACGTCGCCGCGCAGGTGTTTGGAACTCATCACGTCATAGGCGCCGCCATAGGCCTTCCGTGTAATGACGGTGACCTTGGGAACGGTGGCTTCGGCATAGGCGAAGAGGAGCTTGGCGCCATGCTTGATGAGGCCGCCATATTCCTGCTTGGTGCCAGGCATGAAGCCCGGCACGTCGACGAACGTCACCACGGGAATGTTGAAACAGTCGCAGAAGCGCACGAAGCGGGCCGCCTTGCGGGAGGCGTCGATGTCGAGCACGCCGGCCAGCGTCATCGGCTGGTTGGCGACGAAGCCGACCGTGGAGCCCTCGATACGGCCAAAGCCGCACAGGATGTTGGCGCCGAAATTCGGGCTGATCTCGAAGAAGTCGCCTTCGTCGGCGACCTTCATGATCAGTTCCTTCATGTCATAGGGCGTGTTCGGGTTTGGCGGGATCAGCGTGTCGAGGCTGTTCTCGGTGCGCTCCATCTCGTCATGCACCGGGCGGGTTGGCGCGTCTTCGCGGTTTGACAGCGGCAGGAAATCGATCAGGCGGCGCATTTGAGTCAGCGCCTCGATATCATTCTCGAAGGCGCCGTCGACTACACCGGATTTGGCGGCATGGACGGACGCGCCGCCGAGGGTCTCGTGGGTGACTTCCTCATTGGTGACGGTCTTCACGACGTCAGGCCCGGTGACGTACATGTAGGACGTGTCCTTCACCATGAAGATGAAGTCTGTCAGCGCGGGCGAATAGACGTCGCCGCCGGCGCACGGGCCCATGATGACGGAGATTTGCGGGATCACGCCGGAGGAGAGGACGTTTTCCATGAAAATGTCGGCATAGCCGGCGAGCGAATCAACGCCCTCCTGGATGCGCGCGCCGCCAGCATCAAAGATGCCGACAACCGGCGCGCCGTTCTGGACGGCCATTTTCTGGACCTTGACGATCTTGTCGGCATGGGCGCGGCTGAGGCTGCCGCCGAAGACGGTGAAGTCCTTGGAGAAGACATAGACGAGGCGGCCATTGATGGTGCCCTGGCCGGTGACGACGCCGTCGCCGGGGATTTTCTGCTCCTGCATGCCGAAATCGGCGCAACGATGTTCCACGAACATGTCGAATTCTTCGAAACTGTCCTCGTCGAGCAGGACGGCCACGCGTTCGCGGGCGGACAGTTTGCCCTTTTCGTGCTGTTTCTCGATCCGAGCGGCACCGCCACCCTGACGGGCTGCTTCGCGGCGTGCTTCCAGAGCTTCGATAACGTCCTGCATTCGGGGCCTCTCCCTGCCATAAACCTGAGGCAGAGACTGATAAACGGCCCGTCAGCAATGGCAAGTGTGGCAATGGGTGACGGAGCGGCAGCACTGGCACGGTGCCGGGCGCGGAAAAGGCCCCGATCCGGAGACTGGGGCCCGCTCGCATCAGTATCCGCGATGGCCACCAGTGCGCCGGTAGCCCCGGTGGCCCGGCGCCGGAATGCCTTCGATATCGACGACATTGCCGCGGCGGATGGTGCAGGTGACGTCGCTTTCCCGGTCGCGGCGGCGGCCCTCGAACTCGACATCGTCGAGGCGCACGCGGAAGCCATAGGGCCCGGTCTGGCGAACCCGGCGGTCATCGTCGAAGTCCACGTCGCGATAGCCGATGCGGTAGGCCTGTTTCGCCACGGCGCGGCGGCAGGCCTGGAGCGCATCCCGGCGCAGGCCGCTGACGTCCCGCTGGGACTGGCCCCACTGGTTGAGCTGGTAGCCGCGGCGATCGTCGCGGGTGTCATGCCGGCCGCGGCGATTGTGGCCGACCTGGAGGATGAGTGACGTGTTGGTCCCGAGCCTCTGCTCGAGTTGCACGATCGCCCCGCGAACCGGGTCTGCGGCAGCAGGGACAGCGAAGAGCGCCGGTACAGCAAACGCTGCAGCAGCCACTCGGTAGGTCATGATGCGCTTTATCATGGGTGCAGGAGAACATGGGGCGCAGGAACCGGGGCTGAAGCCGGTGTTCATCCTGCATTCGGCTGCAAAAAGCGCAAAACGGGCCGGATCAGGCCAGTGCGCGGAACCAGACGCCGAGGGCCTTGGCTTCAAGCCGCTTGTTCTCGGTGGCTTCCTTGGCTTCGGCGTCTTCGCCCCAGTGCTCGGCCTGCCAGGCTTCATCGATGCGGGACACTTCGTAGGCGTCCTCGGCGCTCATTGCCTCCTGCTCGACGGCCAGCGCGAGCAGCGCCGAGCCATACAGGCCGGCGCCATAGACGAGGCCGGTGAGACGGAAGGCGTCGAGGCCGAGCGCATGGTCGCGGGCGGCATTCAGCGAGGCGTCCGGCTGGGGCGAGGCGACGATGCCGATGACGGGCACGAGATTGACGCCAAGATTGTCGCCGGCCCAGTCGCGCACAGGCGCCCAGTGGGATTCCTCGCTCTCGGCGAGCTCGTCGGGCGTTTCGGCGATATGGCAGATCAGGTCGGTCTCGCAATAGCGGGCGAGTTCGTCGGCCATGTCGTCGCGCGCCTCTTCGGTGCGGTCGATGGCGACATTGGCGAGCCGGGTGAGATGCATGGCGAGCAGGTCGATATGCTCTTCCTGCGCGTTCCACTCGGCGGCGACGGCCTTGGCGAGGCGTTCGCTGGGCAGGGTTAGCGCGGCCCGGCCCGGTGTCTTGATGGTGCGGCCATCGAGCGCCACGGTCCAGCCGCCCTCGATGGGCTCGATGGCGGCCTGCTTGTAGAAGCGCTTGGGTTGGTTGGAACTTGTCATGCCGCAGGCTTTAGGCCCGCTGGCGTCCTGTTCCAAGTGGCATTTCAGACTTTTGGCTGTGGGCCGCCATTCTGGGCAGACACAAAGTCGGGCGCTGTCAGGTCGAGGACGTCTTCGACGCGGCGCGACTCGGGTTCCAGCAGGACCAGCGTCTGGCCATAGCGCACCATGCGCAGATGCTCATCCTTGAGGCTGGTGGCGACAATCACGCGGAATTCCGCGCCGAGCGCCGGAATATTGGCTGGCAGGATCTCGCCGCGCTGGATCTCTTTTTCCAGAGGCGACCGGTGCATGCAGATCTTGTAGGAGGCGAGCCCGACATCGCATGTCTCGCTGCCGACCTTGAAGCCCCGGTCGAAGACGTCAAAATCCGACTGGATAAAGTGACTGACCGGCTGCGGGCCTGACTCGGCCTGACGCAACAGGACCACCGTCAGGAAGGTGGCAAGCGCGATCGCGCCCGCCGCGACGATGCCAGCTTCGAACTTCCATAACATGTCTGAATTGTCTTCTTTTGTCCTGTGCTTTTCCATACCGGATCAACGCAGCGGGCAGCCATCAGTTCCCGGGGTCGAGACCGAACCGGGCCAGGCTGTCCTGCAGCGTGGCAAACGAGCGGTGAACCTCGTGTGCGCCGACCGCTTCCAGTTCGCCCGCCGTGCCGAAGCCCCAGCTGACGCCAAGCGTGCGCACACCGGCCGCATGGCCCATATTGATGTCGTGGATGGCGTCGCCGATCATCAGGCTCTGGTGCGGTTCGGCTCCCAGCGCTCCCATGGCCTGTTCGATCATGAACGGGTGTGGCTTGCCGGGGCCGTCATCGGCGCACCAGATTGTGTCGAAATAGGATTCCAGCGGATGCATCTCGAAGATGGCGCGGATGCCGCGATGCGACTTGCCGGTCGCCATGGCGATCAGCCAGTTGTCGTCGCGCAGCTGCTGCAGCGTTTCCATCGCGCCGTCATAGAGCGGCTCGAGGAAACCGGGCTCGGTGCGGCGCAGGATGAAGGCATCGCGATAGGCGGCGACGAGATCGTCCAGCTTGCCGTCGGTGATGTCGTCCGGGGCAAGGATGCTGCAGCCATCATGCAGGCTGAGGCCGACAATCTTGCGGGTTTCGTCATGCGCCGGCGGGGCGAGGTCGCAGGTCTCGAAGGCGCGGGTCATCGCCGTCAGGATGACGTCACGGCTGTCGACGATGGTGCCGTCCATGTCCCAGATCGCGAGTTTCAGCATCAGACGAAAGGCGCCAGCGGGTTCTTGCCCGCCTCCTGTTCGAGGAAGCCGAGGGTTTCGAACGTCTCTTTCATGTGCGGCGACAGCGGCGCGACGATGCTGAGCGGTTTGCCATGTTCGCGCGGGATGATCAGCGCCCGGGCATGCAGGTGCATGCCTTGGGCCAGGCCATTGGGCACTTCGCGGCGGCTCTTGTACTTGAAGTCGCCGAGGATCGACGTGTCCATTTCCAACATGTGGAAGCGCAGCTGGTGCATGCGGCCCGTAAGCGGCTTGAGGGCGACCCAGGCAGCCTTCTGCCCGGCAGTCGAGATAACGGCATAGTCGGTGATCGAATGCTTGGCGCCTTCGATACCCTGGGAACTGCGGATCATCCGCTCACGGTCGGCATCTCGGCGCTTGATATTCGGGTTGACCGGGCGCCAGCCGCTTTCCTCGCGGTCGTCTGGCACGCCCTTGACCATCCAGCAGCGGATCTGGCCGAAGGGCGGATTGGGCACGCCGACAGTGACGGCCCAGTAGACCTTGTCCATTTCGCGGCCACGGAACAGGTCTCCCAGGCGCGCGGCAGCGGCGGGATACTTGGCGACGAGCAGGACGCCGGACGTGTCTTTGTCGAGCCGGTGGACGAGGACCGGGCGGTGTTCGCCTTCGGACAGTGCCGGCAGCATGCCGTCAATATGGCGCCCCTGCCCCGACCCGCCCTGCACGGCGATGCCGGCGGGCTTGTTGAAGGCGATCATTTCGTCGTCTTCGTAGATGATAAGGTCTTTCAGGAAATCGCGATCCTTTTGCGTGGCGTTCGCTGCCGGGTCGCGCTGGCGCGGAGCCTCACCGTCAAGGATGGGCAGGCGCACGGCCATGCCGGCCGACAGGCGCATGTTGGCCTTGGCCCGGCCGCCATCGACGCGGACCTGGCCGGTGCGCAGCCATTTCTCGACCTGGCCCTGCGTGACCGGCACGCGGCGCTTGATCCAGCGGTCGAGGCGCGTGCCTTCTTCCTTGTCGGTGACGGTTTCGGTAATGATCTGGCCGCTCATGCGAGCACCTTCCGTGTAATGTAAAGCGCCGCCATCAGCGCGAGGACCGAGACGATGACAGAGACGAGCGCATAGCTGAGCGCGCGCATGTAAGCGCCGGATTCCATCATGATGACGACTTCGCGCGAAAAGGCGGAGAATGTGGTGAATCCGCCAAGCAGGCCGGTGCCGAGGAACATCAGCCAGGCGCCTTGCGACGGGCCTTGGCGGTGCATCAGCCAGGCCATCAGCACGCCCATCAGGGCGCTGCCGACGATATTGACGATCAGGGTCGCGCCCGCCGCGCCGCCCAGAGGCATGCGCACGGCGGCAAATCCGACGCTGTGCCGGAGCATGGCGCCGAGGGCGCCGCCTGCTGCTACGAGTAAAAATCCGTTCATGCCGGGCCTTCTACGCCGGACGGCGGCGAATCGCCAGCGGCAATGGCAATGGGCCTTGCGCGGGCAGGTTTTCCGGCTCAAATGAGCGAGCCACGCGGGTGTAGCTCAATGGTAGAGCTTTTGCTTCCCAAGCAAGTGACGAGGGTTCGATTCCCTTCACCCGCTCCAAGAAAAACCCTCGATATAATTTATTTATCGTTTATAATCAGCGCATTATGAGATCTTCCAAACGCTCCGAATTCCGTTGGTACACAATATGCGTAACAAATTGCGCAACAATTGTGTAACAACTGGACGTTCATCGCATGCGCAAGGAAGACAAATATCTCCAAAAGAGAGGACGGCACTGGCACTACGTCCGACGCGTTCCTGCACCGTTCGCAGATCTTGACCCCCGGGGTCACATCCGGGTCTCGCTGGATACAAATCACATTGAAGTCGCGAGGTCACGGCGCGATGCGATGGCGCTTGCAGATGACGAGTTCTGGTCCACGCTTGTAATCTGTACACAGACCAGTGTAGCCAGATTGCCCGCGAATGCTAGAGCGGTGCTGGAACAGCGGTATCGAGCTGCACGGTCGCGGGCTGCCGCATATGGGTTCGCTTACCATCCAGTAGAACAACTCGTTCGTCCTGACCACGAAGTTGATGACCTTGTGGCTCGTTTGGAAGCTGTCGCGGGAAGTCTCGCAACTTCTGAACGCCCAGCAACCAGAAGTCACGTCGAAGCCTTGCTTGGCGGCGCGCCGCCTCCCCAAGTCACAATCAAAGCCGCCTTCGAATTGTACTGCGACGAGATCGCAATCGGCGAGCTGCTCAACAAGTCCGAAACTCAGAAAAAGCTGTGGCGGAAGACAAAGGAGCGCGCGATCACCTATTTTGTCCAGCAAGTCGGCAATAAGGCTATGCCCGAAATCACACGCGCCGATGCCCTGAAATTTTACAACTGGTGGGCCGAACGATTGAAGCCGAAGAAGGTTGGAGTGAAGCGGCGGGGCGCGAACACTGCCAACCGCGATTTGGGAAATCTCAGGCTTCTCTACCGGACCTATTTTTCTCACATTGGTGAAGAAGACCGAACAAATCCATTCAGAAATTTGTCTTTCAAGGACCAAAGCACAACCAAAGTACTCCCCTTTGAAACTGCGTTTGTGCGAGAGCGCATCCTGACGCCCGGCCTGTTCGACCGAATCAACGACGAGGCACGGCTCATCATCTTTGCCTTGATCGAAACTGGGTGCCGCCCAAGCGAAATCGCGAACCTGCTTCCGGAACACATTCACCTGGATGGACCAGTGCCTTACATATCGATCCAGCCAACAGCTGATCGGGAGATCAAAACGCATTCGTCTATTAGGGAGATTCCCCTTGTTGGTGTCTCATTGGAAGCGATGAAGTGCGCGCCTTCCGGATTCCCGAGATATCGGGACAAGCCAGATTCGCTGTCTGCATTTCTCATGTCGACGTTCAGGTCCAGGGGGCTCTTTCCGACGGACCAGCACCGCATCTATTCTTTCCGCCACTCTTTCGAAAAACGCATGCAGGAAGCGGGCATCGACTATGGGCTTCGTTGCATTCTCATGGGACATGCAACATCACGACCTGAATATGGCGATGGAGGCTCGTTGCAATACCGGCAGAAGGAACTCTTAAAGATAGCAATTCCGTACAGGGATGATCTGTTTTCACCGCACTCAGAGCGAAGTGGGTGACGTTCCACAATTCATACCATTATCTCCATAATTTCTAACACTTACGTGCCTGCGCACCGATTTTTGGTCCACGTTTTGGTCCAATTGTAGTCGACATTTTTGTGGACCACCTGGGTTCAACGCTGGCGAAGCGCTCCATTTAATAATTTTTATTGTTTTATTTCAATGTATTAATGCGCGTCTATCGTTCTATTGTAGGGATATTTGTAGGTAATTTTGTAGGGATATTATGAGCCGCCTTATTCGAGCCCAGGAAAGCAGATTCGAATTGGAGATCCAAGAAACATAATATTCCAGCGTGTGTATGCGCGCCCGATGTTTCCACCTCAGAAATGAGCTGTAGCAGACTGGCCCGACCGAGTTTCTGGAAAATTGCCTTGGGTAACAAACGGCGCCGACGCCCCCCCTGCATTGCTCTAATTGATCGGTCATATCCGCGGCGGGGGCTCAAATTGCACGGGCGTCAAACGCTGGAGCCAATTCACAGTTCGATCAGCGGACCCCAAATACACTCAATTCAATGCCGGATCGGCGCGTCAGGCCCGTCATCGAAAGGGAACCTGAACGCCCGCGCCCAGAGCCCGGTCGTCACATACTGCCGATCGGCGAGATGCTGATGTTCCTCGGTCTTGAACTCTCCCAGGAGCCCAAGCCAGCAGAGGGGATTAAGAACCTGGCTCCAGATCATGCCCGGAACCCTGTCGTAGAGTTCAGCGGGATCCGGCGGGCCATAGAGTATTTCCCGCAAGGCGCCGCAGGTCAGACCCTGGGCGGCTTCGACATTCAACACACCAAGGAAAACGCTCCAGTTCCCGAGCAGCGGCTCCGGAATCCTGGAGGAAGCCGCGTGGTCGATTTGAAACAGGTAGAAAGGCGCGATGAGATTAAAGAGGTCGCCGGGCTTGCCGGCGACCGCCCTGCCCGCATTCGTCAGCCGGCACATAAGTTTGTGATGCCGGATCAGTTTCAGCTTCAGAAGAACGAAGTGCAATGCTTCAAGCGGCGGAAAGTCATACTCGTTCAGCACCTTGTTGACGGAGAAGAGCTTCTCTTCCCCCCAACCAGGCCAGGCGAACTCCCGAGCGGCCCTATGCACGAACTTGCGCTGGAAAGCCTTGGTCTGGGTCAACCCGATTGTTTCATGCTCCAAGAGGTAAGAGAGGAGCTTCTGCGCCGCACCAATCATTGGCGCGCCTTTGAGCGCAGGCTCGTCATTGCTCACGGGATGAAGCTGAAACATATTTGGAGGACTCGGTAGGCCGTCAAATTCCTGGATATTTGCTATACTCAAGGAAGGAGAGACTGCCCACCTTCCGTATTCAGGTTCGAGCCCCGAATGTTGCGTCGAACCTGCGGCGACGAGGTTTGCACGCAAAATTGTGGATACTACTCAATAGGTTAAATGGATAAGTTGGGCGCTAGTGACGCGCCACAATCCATATTATTATTCCAATACTTTCAACTAGTTAGGGGGCCTAAGATCGATTTCTGGTCCTCAGTCCGGTCTGGTTTAGATCCACAGTTTTTTAGACCGAATGAGTTCGACGCTGGGTCATCGCATCGAATTCTGAGGTAGCATAGAACTTCATGGATCGGAATCCGCAAGCACCTCACGCCGCTGGATTTTAACGCCAAACCTGGACCACCATAGCCGGGCACTTCACCGTTGCGACAGACTCTTCATTCAAATGCGGGACCAGATGGGGCTCAGGTCAGCTGGTACTTCGTTTGTGTATCGGACGACTGATCTTTTCTGAAGGGATTACAAATGACAATCAAGATTTTGGGGAACAGGGGAGCTGCATGCTCAAAACACAAAACCTAGCTGTTGAACATCACGAGCGGCGGCACTATTTTGCGATTCCCGACCGCCCGAGATAGTCGAACGTCTCAGATGCGCTGAAACTCTTGTTCATCCTGGCATCTGTTTCATTAAGCATGATCACGATACCCTCAAGTCCGGGTACCAGCCATGTCTTAGGAGCTGCTGCTTCTTCGCGTTCGTAGCGGCTGTGCACCAAGTCCTCATAGGACCCGATCCAGGCATCCTCCGGTGCAATCCCGATGCCCGGCATCAGTCCGCCCGCCTTCGGAAGATTCCGATCACGAACATCTACAAACACAAAATGCGAATAGCCCAGGCGCTGAGCCTCAGCCGCCGCGCGGGCCAGCAGTCTGAACTCGATCTTGTCTATGCCCGTTACGGGCCTGCCCCAGGCCTCCACGATCAGTCTGTCAGATGCGACCTGTTTGACGTCAGTTCGAAACAGCAGAGACCTCCAGGCTTTCATTTCTCCCTTTGACGGTGTCCACGCCTCATCGACCTGATGCTGAGCCGGCGCGGGCGGCGGAGGTGTATACGATGCGCAGCCTGAGAGGGTCAGACCCAATGCGATTGCAAATCCTGCTTTCATTCCTGAGGGCCTCAACTCTTCGGCTGCGGCTGGAAACTCGCAACGACCCGCTGGCCATTCGCGTCCACACGATGGAAATTGAATGCCTCAGTCGGGAAAATGGCGGCTGAGAAATCGGCCATAATCTCGTCCTGCCCGCCAAACGGTGCAATCAACTCGATGAGCCAGGGAATCGTCCCCCCCTTCCACTCATCCACACGTAGCTTGAACGCACCTTCGCGAAGCCGCTTATCTGTATCTTCAGAAACTCTGGCCCAGAGTGCAACGCCTACCGGATGCTGAGGTCCGTTGAATATCCGGAACTGTTCCAGCAGCAAAGGCGGCATGATAAACCATTCAAGATCGCCAATGAATAGCTGCTTGTGAACCGGGGACTGGGTGAGCAGCCAAGTCACTTCGCCGAGTACCTGAGAAACAGTCTTCTTGGGTGGCGGCGTGTTGGATTGACCATTTCCGGCACCGTTGGGCGTGTCCGACTTTGACGGCGGGACACTGCCTGGATTTCCCGTCGATTCCGGCTTGGCAGCGGCGCCAGCCATGGCGGCCGTTTTCTGCGCGACCCGTTGGGCGGGCCCTGGCGGAGAGGCTGCCGAACTGGCTTTTTTCTCCGACTTCTTGCTCGAAAACATACCCATTTCGATCTCTTTCAAATTGCTGGAATTTCACTCGCACCTTACATGCGAGCCTTCGCTTGGCTAGGCCTCAAACCGGTGCGATTGACCGGACCGGAGCCATGTGGAACCGGCGCCGATCTCCGAATGTATAGTCGCGCCTGTCTCCCCGTAACGGCGGACAAGTGGGACACCAGACGCACCACGGAATGATGCAATTGCCTGAAGGAACCTTTGCCGCTCGGCGAGTTTTTCGCCACCTTCCTGCGGAAGTGCAATTTGCGCGCTCGACGAAGGCTCACTGGCCTCACGCGCAAGATCGAATTCTGACAGACGTTCAAGCAAGCTGCCGAGCGACCCCTGTGTTCTTTCGCTTCGGCGTCCTGCCGGGACTTCGAGCCACCAGGTGTCGCGAGCGCGTCTACGGGTGTCTTCCGGTACATCCTGAAGTATCGCCATGTGCCCACCGAACAGCCCCGGAACCCGATTGTCGCCCTGCCATTCCATTGCGATGGCACCAAAACCTGCATCAAGCACGCCACTTTCGTATCGAGACACGGATGAGGGCTGCACGTATCGCTCGCCCGAAGGCGATTTGCTCCCCTGAAGTTGGGCCGATGAGGCGCCACCGCCTTCCGTTTCTGATCTCATAACAGAAGTAGCGCCGTCATTTACGCGTTTTTCGCCACTCAGTTCGGAAATGGCGTTCCGTCTCGCAGCAAGTTCAGATGCTGCGCCGAACCGGCTGGCGGCGAGCAGCGCAGCTCTGCGCTCCTGCTGGATCGCCTGCTCGAGCGCATTACCTTCAAACGCACGCAGTTCGACATCGCCAAGCTCTCCGAACGTTCCGTCAGACCATTCAAACTGAGCCATCCCGAAAACGGTATTGGAGAGCGGGCCGTTCTGATAACCGGACCCGGCCGCTGATGTGAGGCCGATACGTGCAATGCCCATCTCTGCGAGGCTTGATAGCTCTCCGGCATCGCTGAAGGCATTATAGTTGATGTCCTTCCAGATCAGGAAGCGATCGAACTCCGCATCATTCGCATCCAGCCAGCCGTCCTGATTGGTGTCATATGAACGGAGGCCTTCAAGGTCAGTCAGAGCACCGGGAACATCGTCCACGAACGAAATCTCGCTGACGGGATCAATACTGCCATCGCCATTGCGATCGAGCGCAAGGAATCCGTCGCCCTCGCCGACCCAGCCCATTCTGTCTTCGGCACCGTCGCCGTTCGCATCGCGCAGGATCGGAGACATACCAGGATCAATCAGGTCGAGGCCATCGCCGTCGAGATCAAAGACAATCGGTTTGATACCGAACGTCGGCGTCAACGGATCGTTCGGATCAAATGTGAACTCGGGCGGTGACGCCAGGGAATCATCGCTGTCGACATACCGGACCAGGTCCTGAAGCGGGATATCCGAAGACCCAAGATCAGACCCGCTGATCGTCTGGAGTTCAGCCAAGTCGTCTTCCAGACCCGAGTGACCGGCTGCAGCATGCGCGACGCCGAACCCGCCATCGGTTGTCCAGCTGTATGTAACCCATTGAGGCGGCGTACCGGCGAGCGCAGGTCCATCGATGTGGGCGAGTTCTCCTCGCAGCGCGACGTCGAAAATCGTGCTCGTTGCGCCGCTCGCCAGGATAATCTCAGCCTCGTTCAGAACAATACTGTCCGCAAAACCGTCTGTGCTTTCATTGACGACTGTTAGAGCCAGGTTGATCGAGGTGATGCCAATTTCATCAAGTGTGGCGAGTTCCTTGCCCATCCCGATGCCATTCTGGTTCACATCGCGCCAGACCTGGAACAGGGACCAGGCGTCATCACTGGCGTCAAGGACGCCGTCGTCATTGGAGTCATAAGCGCGCAGGCCTTCCAGGTCGCTCTTCGCACCCGGCAAGTCATTGACGAACGAGATTTCCGAGAGGCGGTTAATGATGCCATCACCGTCGCGGTCGAGCACAAGCATGCCATCTTTTGGTCCGACCCAGCCCATGCGCATGAGCGGGCCACCTGAATCGCTCTCGAACACCACGCGTGACTGGGTGACACTCACAAGATCAGCGCCGTCTCCGCCAAGGTCAATGACCACCGGATAGGCAAACCCGCCTTCGGAAATCTGCCCGTCCAGCGGTGTGGCTGCGAACTCAGGCACTGGGTCAATTGTTACAGATGTGATGATATCCGGCAGATCATGAAGGGTTTGGTCACCCGCAAACCAGACCTCTTCGATTTCAATCAGCGCATCCGCTTCACCACTGACAAGGTTACGTGCGATCACGACACCATTGCTGTGCTCGGTGAATGTATAGTCTGACAATCCACCACCGAGCACGACACGGTCGGCTCCGGAACCGCCAATCAGCCGGTCGTTGCCTCCCAGACCGTTGAGAGAGTCGTTACCATCTGTGCCTGTCAGCGTTTCAGCAAAGGAAGTGCCGTAGAGAGTGTGATCCAAGGTGCTTGGCGCACTCGATCCTTCTGGTCCGAAGGTGACGTCATCGAGATAGTAGACATCTCCTCCGCTACCGCCTCCAACGATGCTGAGTTCCTGGAAGTCCGTAATGCCAAGCCCAGACAAATCAACCTCAACGGTCTGCCAGACCCCGATCTGCAAGTCGTCAATATCCGTCTGCCCGCTGACCCCGTCTATGCTCCAGTATGCATTGTTTGATCCATCCAGCGTGGCATGCTGAGCCCAGCTGTCGTGGGTAATCTCAAACTTCCATGCATCGCTCCCAGTCTCCCGGTAAACCTTGAAACGAAGCATCTGCGTATCGGGCGTCACCGAAAGCGACTTGTAGATCCCGCCTCCGTTATACGACCCTGTGGTCACACGGAAAGATTGGGACCCGCTCGCAACCGGATCCCCCGCATCCGAAAGAACTGAACTACTCAGACCACCTGCACTGAGATACGCACCAGACTGAACGGCATCGTCAAATGCAACCAGTGTCGGAGATACACTTCCACTCGATGGCGCTTCTACGTGCACTGTCGCAGAAGCGGTATCAGACAAGGTTCCGTCTGTCAGGACATAGGCGAATATCACATCCCCCGAATAAGCTGAATCGGGAGTTACGGTCACCGAACCATCCGTATTCAGGACTACGACAGCGTCGCCGACATCTACAGAACCACCTACAGATATAGCCTGTCCGGCAACTGATGATATCGAGAGGTTATTCCGGTTCCCATTATATGTATCATTACCCGCCAGGTAGAAGGTCACGGGAACATCTGCCGCAGTTGCAACCTGGTCGTTTCCGGCCGCAAGCTGCAGGGGATCCGCCTGTGCCTCGACATTCAGTTCGAACACCCGGTCATCTGTTTGCCCGGTTAGCGGGTCACGGACCGTTAGGGTGATCGTATGAATGCCGGGAGTGGCTGGTGTTCCAGTAAGCTGACCGTTTGCATCCACGCTGAGACCTGCTGCTGCAAAGCCGGACCAGGTATACTCAAACCCAGATACGTCGCTGTCTGGATCAACGACAGTATTCGCTGGATCAATCGGCGTCAGCGCACTGCCAGCGACAAGCTCCAGGTTCGGCAGCGCTGCAGATTCCCAGACCCAAGGCTGGTCTACAGGTCCCGGTGCTGCGCCAACCGGCCCGAGGGTGACATCGTCGAAGTGGAAAACATCATTGCCATCACTGTCACCGGAAACAAAAATACCTTTGAAACTGGTGATCCCAAGCCCTGTAAGGTCCACTTCAACCGTATGCCACTGACCTTCTACAAGATCATCCGGCCCGGACAGTCCCGAGACGCCATCAATGCTCCAATGTGCATTGTTTGACGCATCAAGATTGAGTTGAAGCCAACTTCCGTACTCAACAGTCAAGCTGTTCGTGTCACTGCCGGGCTCCCGGTAGATACGGAAGCGCAGCATCCGGGTGTCCTCTGTCACCGTCTCAGACCGTCTCACCCCGCCGCCATTCCAGGCTCCGCCGACAACACGGATCGTCGCGGAACCGCTTCCCGCAGGATCCGTCGAAAGTTCAGACGTCGACAAATTACCCGCCGCCAGTGCCGCATTAGATTCCAACGTATCATCAAAGATGACTACCGTCGGTACAAAGCCCGGTGAAGCCGGTGCCTCGACATTCAGTTCAAACACGCGGTCATCTGTTTGCCCTGTTAGCGGGTCACGGACCGTAAGGGTAATCGTATGAATGCCGGGAGTGGCTGGTGTTCCGATAAGCTGTCCGTTTACATCCACGCTGAGGCCTGCTGCCGCAAATCCGGTCCAAGTATACTCAAACCCGGACACATCGCTGTCAGGATCAGTCACGGCGCTCGACGGATCTATCGGCGTCAGCGCGCTGCCAGCCACAAGCTCAAGGTTCGGTAGCGCAGCAGATTCCCAGACCCAGGGCTGGTCTGCAGGAGGCAGTGAAGACGGCACCTCGACATCTATGGTCACATCGACATAAGGCCTCTCAATGTCGGCAATAATGCCGTCCGTCGCAAATATCCGGACCGAAACAGGCCCTGCTGCGGAATCTCCGTCGCGAGGTGTGCCGACCAGTCTTCCGGTAGCTACATCCAGGCTCAGCCATTCAGGTAAGGGCGAACCATCAGAAAGCGTTGCCGAAAGGTACAGCGTATCGCCATCGGCATCTGTAAACGTGTTCGTTGGAACGCTCAGGGAGAAATTCTCACCTTCTACGGCCGTGGTGTTGCTCAATACACCGGAGGCAACCGGCGCGTCGTTTGTATAGCGGACATCCACTATAAACTCATTGGTGGCGACAGCGCCCGACGGATCACTCGCCGTGACCTTGACCAAAAAGGCGTCAACATCCGTCTGCGCCGGCGTCCCGCTGAACGTGCGCGTCGACGCATCGAAACTCAACCATGACGGCAAAGCGCTGCCATCTGACAGGGTCGCGGCATATGTAAGCGTGTCACCGTCTGCATCCGAAAAGGTTTCTGCCGCAAACGTATAGCCAAATACTGTATCCTCATACGCGGCAACATCGGAAATGCCCTCGATAAGGCTCGGCGCTGTATTGGCCCCGCTCATAGCAGTCACGTCCAGCGTCGTCGCCTTGATCGCCGTCACTGTGAGTGTATAGGCGCCGGCCGATGTCGGCGTGCCGGTCAGCACACCATTGCTCAGCGTCACACCGGCTGGATAACCGCTGGCGGTATAGGTGATGCTGCCATCCGACGGATCTCCAAACAGAGATGCAAGGTCCAGATTGATCGGAGCAATCGTACCACCACCTGTGATAACCAGATCCGGCGCGGCATAGGCTACATTGGTCACCGTCAGATCCGCGATCTGATCACCGTAAGGCCCCCCCATGAAAGCGAACTGCTCGATATTCCAGACGACATCGTGCTCGCCCGTCACATTATTAATGATGCTGAGCTTGCCGTCCGGATGGCTCTCAAACGTGTAGTCTGACTTGACCCCAATCAGATTGATGCGGTCCCAGCCAGCACCACCGTCAATATAGTCATCTCCCAAACCACCATAGAGGAGATCATTTCCGTCTCCGCCCGACAGAAGCTCAGCCCCCGCCGTTCCGACAAGCGTTTCGCTGGCCGCCGTCCCATCCCTCAGACCGACATAATAAAAGAGATCCTGATATCCGGACATGCCGGAAAACTCGAGCGCATCAATATTTGTGATCGTATCAATGTCGCCTGTGACATTATGGACAATAATCCCCTCACCCGTAGACGCCTGATAGAACGTATAATCCGTATCAACCCCGGAAAGCTGAAGAACATCCCAGCCGCTGCTGCCATCATAAGCTTGACCACCCGCTACATCGACCAGCACATCATTGTTGCTGGTCCCCACAACAGAGGTCAGGTTCGACGGAATAGCTGGCGGCGTGGCCGGTGCCCCTGGCGACCCTGTCACTGTCAGCGTCGTCACCTTCGTCGCCGTCGCGGTAACAGCGTAGCTACCCGCCTGAGACGCCGTGCCCGTCAGAATGCCATTCAGAACCGACAGGCCACCTGGATACCCACTCGCATCATAGGTAAGGGATCCATCCGATGGGCTGCCAAACAGAGCCGCAAGGTCCAGACTCGTCGGAGTATTCAACGGTGCGCCACCAGCACTGACGATCGACAGCCGGTCTATACGCGCATACTCACCCGACTCTTGCGTTCCCTGGAAACTGATTGCATCTCCTGGTGCGAGGTCAATCTGGAAGGTGACAGTCTCGAGCGTATCCGACCCACCCGCTCCGTCCCAACTCCCCTTCGAGACACCATTGACAAAGACCTCGTAAATCGACGCACCATCGCTCTCATTTTCAAAGTCGATCGCAAGGTCATACGTACCGGCAGCGCCAACAAACTCTCCCGACGCCGTGCCAGTCCCCGTAGCCTTGATAACCTGACCACCGGAAACACCCGAGCGCGTCGAATCGATGGCATACCCACCAGCCAGCGTGAGTGTCTCTGCTTCTGTATAACCCACGCCTATCTGGGCCAATCCGGGCGTAGGCGCGCCAGCTGCAACCGCGATATCGAACGTGTCAGAAACGGACAGTCCGCCAGTGTCGGTCGCTGTTATCCGCACCGACAAGGACCCAACGTCACCAGACGCGGGCGTCCCGCTGAACGTGCGGGTCGGCGCATCGAAACTCAGCCAGGATGGCAACGCGCTGCCATCCGACAAAGTCGCAGACAAACTCAGTGCGCCGCCCTCTTCATCCGTAAATACACCTGCTGGCAGAGTGAGAGAGAATGCCTGACCTGCACCAGCGGATTGATCAGCCGTTGCGACCGAAACAACCGGCGCGTCATTTACCGAAACAACCCCAATCGCGAATGTCCGGCTGGCGCTTGCGCCGGACGGATCCGTGGCGGTGACGCGAACGGATATGTTGCCGACATCTGCCTGCTGAGGTGTGCCGCTGAACGTACGGGTCGCAGCATCGAACGAAAGCCAGGCCGGCAACGACGCCCCATCCTGCAGAGTCGCGCTCAGTGTGAGCACATCACCGTCCTGATCCGTAAATGTGCCCGCATCAAACGTGTAGCTGAATGCAGAATCTTCGCTCGTTGTTCGATTGGCAATCGCCATCGCAGCCACAGGCGCATTGTTTACATTCGTCACGGTAACGTCGAAATTATCCGTCGCCGTCCCCCCGCGCCCGTCACTCGCCGTGACACGAACGGTGAAAGTTCCAACCTCGCTCTGGGATGGCGTACCGCTGAACGTCCGGGTCGAGGCATTGAATGACAGCCAGCCCGGCAAGGCAGCGCCGTTCGAAAGTCGCGCTGAAAGCGTCAGCGTATCTCCGTCCACGTCCGTAAATGCATTCGACGGCAAAGTGAAACTCAGCGCCGAGTCTTCGCTGACTGTCTTGTCCGCCGTGGCAATATTCACGACGGGGACGTCATTCACATTGTCGACAGTCAGGGTGAAGTCGTCATAGGCCTGCGAACTGGACGGATCCGTAGCCGTGACCCGAACGGTAATCTGGCCGACGTCGGCCTGGCCCGGCGTGCCGGAGAAGGTGCGTGTCGATGCATTGAAGCTAAGCCAGGATGGCAGCGCGGATCCGTTTGAGAGCGTCGCGCTATAGGTCAGCGTGTCCCCGTCGGGGTCAGTGAATGAGCCCGATGGAAGGGCAAAGGAAAACGCCGCATCCTCTGCGACTGACTGGTTGGACAGGGCAACACTCACCCGCGGGCCATCATTCGTGTTCGCAACCGTGATGTAGAAAGGCTCTGTTGCCGTAGCGCCCGATGGATCGGTTGCCGTGACGTTGATCAGTATGGATCCGACGTCACCCTGTGCCGGCGTCCCGCCGAAGGTGCGTGTCGATGCGTTGAACGACAGCCAGGCCGGCAGGGCTGATCCGTCCGAAAGCTTCGCCGAATAGGTGAGCACGTCACCATCCGGGTCAGAAAATACGCTCGTCGCAAACTGGTAGCTGAACGCAGCGTCTTCCGAAGCCTGCTTGGCAGTGATCGGGTTGCTGCCGACCACAACAGGCGCCTGGTTCCCCTGGTTCACTTCGAGCGTAACAACACGTTCCGATGTCTGCTTGCTGACCGTGTCATAGGCGCTCAATGTCACCTGATAGGCGCCGCCAGTGGTCGCGGTTCCTGAAATCAGTCCCGTCGACGCATTGTAGCTAAGCCCCGGCGGCAGGTCGCGGACACTGATATTTGTCGTATTATTCTCCGGATCGTATCCGAGAGTCTGAACTGAATTGCCGAGCAGGTCGCCGATGCTGACCCCGGTATCAAGCGAGATGGTTCCGCCAACACCGTCCCAGACCCAGTCACCGTTCGGGCTGTTTTCCAGCACGATCTTCCTCAGATCGATATCCACCCCGCCTGCAGTGATATACTCAACCTTGTAGCCCGACGTCGTTGAGGCGCCGCCAATGATCCGGATACGGTCTGCAACATGGCTGGCCTTCAGCTCGGGCTGGTCCGCGTCACGGATACCGACATAGAGATCCGTCCCTATAATTTCAAAGATGACATCGTCAGCGGCGACACTCGGGCCGAACTGGATCCGGTCGACACCGCCCGTGTCCCTGATCGTATCCACGCCGTCGCCACGCTCGAACACGAACGTGTCGTCCCCGACGGATGTGTAGATTGTGTCGTTGCCGCGGCCCGCAATGACAATATTGCTTTTATTGTCATAATTATCGGTCCCACCGGCACGGATAATGTCATTGCCGGCATACCCGAGCAGGATATCCGCGTGGTTGGAGTTGTTGATATCTCCATAGACCGTGTCGGCGTTGTCACCTCCGCTATTGCCACCCTCAAGATGCTGGATATCGACGGCACCAACGCCGCCGACGTCGATCGAGTCAATTTTTGCCTGCCGCGACCCCTTATCCGGAATGCCCGTCCAGTTATTGACGACCGTCACCTGATCTGTGCCGCCCGAAGCGGCCAGCGTGAAGCTGAGCACTGCCCCTGCACCGATAGTAAGATCGCTCCAGCTCACACCCTCGCCGAACATGAGAGTGTCCCAACCGCCCTTGTGAACCTCGTTTATTGTGTCGTGGCCATCGCCTCGGTGAAAAATATAGGTGTCGAGGCCAAGACCGCCGCTCAGCGTGTCATTGCCCTTGCCGCCCTGGAAGACGTTGTCTTCGGCGCCCCCGGTAAGCGTGTCGGCGAAGTCGGTGCCGACAATATGTTCGATACCGGAATACGTGTGCCCGGCCGCGCCGCCGGTTCCGTATCCCCCCGCCAGGTTAACTTGCACGGCTGAGGTGTACTCCGAGTAATCGACCGTATCGAAATCCGCCTCGCCGTAGAACCTGTCGCTGCCGGCCGTCGCCACGAACCAGTCGTCGCCGCGCCCGCCCCAGAACGCGTTGCTGCCTGAATCGCCCTTGAATGTATCGTCGAATTTCGTCCCGCGGAGATTCTCGACTGTGTTGAACGTGTCGCCGTCGGCATCACCGCCAAAAGCCTCGGCAGTCGCCTGACCTGCGCTCCAATCGACCCACACCGCATAATCACTTGAATTATACGAGACAGTATCCGAACCTGCCGCGCCGACAAACATGTCTGCGCCCCGGCCGCCTTCCAGCGTGTCGTTTCCGGCGCCGCCGTGCAGGAAATCCCCGCCTGCGCCGCCACGAAGTTCATCATTCGCACTGCCCCCCATGAGGAAGTCATTGCGATCCGTGCCGACCAGGCCTTCAATGGAGGCGAATGTGTCACCATAGGCGCTGCCATCGCCAAGGCGCACGGCAACGCCGTCGAAGTAATCGTCGCCATGGTCTGCGCGCAGCCCGGCCGAGAGCGCGCTCCAGCTGAACCAGTTGTGATTGACAACGGCCTGTCCCCAGCGGTCAAACGAGAGGAGATCCGTGCCCGTGCCGCCATCGAAAACATCGCCGGACGTATTGTCCTGCGAGACGAGCAGCGTGTCGTTGCCAGCGTCTCCGTAAAGCCTGTCGGCGCCTGCCTCGTCCACGAGCTGGTCGTTGTCCGCGCCGCCCCGCAGCGTGTCGTTTCCGGAACCGCCCGCGAGATAGTCATCCCCTGCTTCGCCGTACAGGACATCAGCGCCATTGCGACCGAGGAGAACGTCATCCTCCGTGCCGCCATAGATCGTGTCATTGCCAGTCCCGCCATCGAGCCAGTCGAAGCCGGTTCCGCCGTAAATCGAATTGCTACCAGAATTACCGATGAAAATATCGTCGCCGCCGCCGACGATATTGACAGTTCTGGTAACCGACTGCGTCTCGGTATGATTGTTGATCCAAGCTTCGAATTCCCACTTCTCGGTATGGTAATCAACCATCGCAGCCGTGGAGCCAGCTGCCAGTATCCAGAGATCGTTGGAATTCGAGGTCGCCGGCCCTATTCCCGAAATAAACCGCGCAGGGCCAAGCACCTGCTTTCCGCTGGTCGCCATGGATTTTCCGACGGCGTTGTACTGGGTCAGGCTTCCTGATGCGAGGCGATACTTCGCACCACTAAAGAAGTTTGTCGCGGCCCAGGTGCCGGACTCGGTGCCGTTATTGTAGTTCACATTCAGTGTCGTTCCGTCGAGGGCGACGGTGACATGCTCGAAATCGAACTCGAAGTCGGCGAGGATTTTGAGACTGTCCGCGAACCCGGCAAGGCCGCCGTAGAAGTCCGACGCACTGGTCTTGTCGAGGCCGAGCTCATTTGCACGGATGATAGTCAAAAGATAACCGGCCGCAGACGACGATATCTCTGTAGCCGTCTGTATTCTGTCGACAGATGACTGATTTTGAATGTAGAAATTGTGATCGGCACTTGATAGCGCCAGTTTATCCGCCGAAGCTATTCTCGATATGACTCCGCTGTTCGCACTGTAAAAGGATCTATCCGAAGCTGACAGACTTTGCCATTGCGCTCCCAAAACACGATCAAAGAATTCCCGATTTTGATAATAGGTCGAATAGTCTTTTGCTATTTCTAGATCACCCAATACACTCATAATTGAGTCTGATTGGGATTTTAAAATCGCTCTCTTTAAAAAGATGTCTCCCCCGGAGATTGCAGTTTTCCGGATCGCCCAAAGAGCTCCAGACTCCACGGCTTCATCCGCAGTCGAAAACTCACTTTTGGCAGAATCAGCGCCTCCGAGACGCACCCAAATAGAATCACCCGTTTGGCCATACACCTGCGTCGGAGACGCCAGATTCGCATTTCCCGCAATCTCGGAATCGTCAGTAACAAGACCAACAATGCTGTTCAATATATCCTTGGCAGACTTGGCCATGTCTCGGACGACTTCTTCATTGCCTCCATTTTGAGAACTAACTTGGCCTACTTGATAATAGCCGGTATCGAGATTCAAAATCGTTTCAGCATTTGCCGTTGGGATTTTAATAGTCTTTGAGCCAAACAAGTTGCCAATGACTGCTCCTAGAACGAATCCTATGAGCGACCCGATCCCCGGCGCAACCAAATCAGCGAAGCGCCCTAGGAACTGAAAACTCGTCGCGATACTGGATGCCATGCTTCCAAAGTAAGAACCCGCGACTTTGCTCCCGCCAAGCAACAAGGCCCCAACCGATGAGCCTAAACTTGAAAGAACCTGGCCTGCTTGGGTTTGTGGTTGCACAATCAACGAGCCAAGTTTTGCTCCGAGGTATGCACCGACAGCACTGCTGAGAAAGCCCGCGCTCCCAGCTCCAGAATTGCCACTAAATAGCGATTCTTGCTTAAATCCGGCAAACGGATGCAATCCCGCAGGATTGTGAATATTCGATAGCACTTGAGAAAGAGTAGAAGTTCCCACCGTATTGAAAAGTTCCGCACCAAACCCTTCAAGTCCAATCGACTCTCCGAGTTCCATAACGAGAAAAGAACTGATGGATCCGATGGCTGCGTTTTCCAGTGAAGTCCTCAGTTCGTCACCGAAATCATTGAATACATCGCTCGCGCTAGCGATCGCGTCCGGCATTGGCACACCGTTGCTGAAATCAATGTACTGTCCTAAATTCAACCCAATGACGCCAACCAACGACGACGTAACTGTACTAGCGAACTCGTTGCCTTCACCCACCAAAAGCCGCCCGAACGTTGACCCAACGATGGATCCCAACGCCGCATACTGGAATGGCTCCAGATCTGGCTTATTGACAGTAACTTGAACCCGCCGGTAGCTTTGTGACTCCGGGTCATACTCTCCGTCTATGAGTATATCCGCACTTAGCACACCGTCCTGATCACCATTGCTATCAAAGAAAGTGGCCTTCCGAAAAGTCCCGTTGCTGTCTGTATATGAAACCGAGTAAATTCCCTCTCCCAGCTTCAAAAAACTAGTTATCGTTTTCGCGTCCCCCAGCGAAGTCTTTAACAAGAATTCGGAAACGAGTTTATTCATTTCCTCCCCAGTCATATACTGGGTATCAGCCCCATCCGGCGACTTGCCAGTACCAAAAGAGACAACTTCTCGATCCTCATTTACGACAACATGAAAGTCCTCTCCCAGATCAAAAAACTTCCAGTAGAAAAATGCGCTATGATTTGGAAGGAGTGATTGCGCTACCCCCCGATCAAAATACAGCAATTCACCGTTTGGGCCAAAAACAGGTATGTCTGCTTCCACATATATGACGGGACCATTGGTTTCTACAGTTCCCAAATGTTCCGATTGGGGTTGAAGTAATATCGGGTCACCTTCTTGAATCGTATGCGTGATAAGCGACTTGAACGTACCGTCATTGATGGCATCAAGAAATTTTTGATGCTCAATCGGGTCTAAAAGAAGGACATCAGCCAGACCCTCGATATCGGCTGCCAGCCCGGCGCTGGCATTTCCGTAGCCGGTCATTACAATATCCAAAGCTGCGAAAACCCGCTGGTAATTCAGCGCTACTTGCGTCTCTGCCAACGCACCGCCCAGCGAATTTCCCACTGCGGTGATCGCTGAAAGCGCGGTGCGCAAAGGCGTTAAGCCAGAATTCGGATTACTGCCCGCGAGAGATTCAGTAACGTAATCAAGAAAATAAAATGCTTGAGCAATCTGCCCTGGAAAAAGCTGCTCATTAAACGGAACAGATGTCGACCAATTATACAGCCAATCCGGTGAAACTCCGAACGCTCCCTCAGAGCCCACATTGACGATAACCAGCTCACCCGTTGTGTCATTTTGAATTACAAAGGCATCGTACGACTTTCCTAGGGTCGACTGATCAACATTTGGATCTCCAGTTTCTCTCCAGCGATCTGTATTAAAAATTTCAGTATATCCGGGAGGCGTTGGGGGTCTGTTACCATCTCGATCTACCAAGTAGTACCATCTTGTCAGGGCCGCATGGGTGCGATTTGGATCTTCCGCGAAGGGATTCGAATCGAAATATGCTAACAGGTCATCATACTGATCAGCATCAGATTTTCGGTGCTCTAGAGCGCCGTGCTGTTAATCTGACGCATAGCCTGCAGCCTTGAAGTAGTTCCAGCATTCTGTTGGGTCGTAGAGTTCGCAGATGCTTCCGATTGCGGCTTCGAGATCATCGAAGGTTCGTGCGGT